>Ga0163215_100036_pt1 | contig 505537 bp, 400 predicted proteins | sample SynspAceP_FD_185934 | JGI IMG/M metagenome (GOLD analysis project Ga0163215, IMG submission 185934) | Saline lake microbial communities from Ace Lake in Antarctica - Synechococcus sp. Ace-P (Hybrid Assembly) | ecosystem: Environmental > Aquatic > Non-marine Saline and Alkaline > Saline | place...
GTAATAGTTGTCTCGCCAACCGGATATGGATCAGTCAATTCAAGTCCATCGCTTCTAAGTCCTGTTGGATTACCAACCGAGCAGTTATCTATAGCAGAAGCAGTAGCCGTAAAGCTTGCCTCACAAATTCCAGCTTCGGAATCCAGATTCTGGTCTCCGTTGGTGGTAATCACTGGAATCTGAGTATCGGTTACCGTAATAGTTTGGATTACTTCTGTTGCAGGATTTCCATTGACATCCGATACTGTCCAGGTGATAGTAGTCTCACCAACAGAATAAGGATCAGTTAATTCAAGTCCGTCACTTCTCAGCCCTGTTGGATTACCAACCGAGCAGTTATCCGTAGCAGAAGCAGTAGCCGTGAAGCTTGCCTCACAAAGTCCAGCTTCGGCGCTTAGATCCTGATTTCCATTGGTGGTAATCACTGGAATCTGAGTATCGGTTACCGTAATGGTTTGGATTACTTCTGTTGCAGGATTTCCATTCACATCCGATACTGTCCAGGTGATAGTAGTCTCTCCAACCGGATAAGGATCTGTCAATTCAAGTCCGTCACTTCTCAGCCCTGTAGGATTACCAACCGAGCAGTTATCCGTTGCAGAAGCAGTCGCTGTGAAGCTTGCCTCACAAAGTCCAGCTTCGGCGCTTAGATTCTGGTCTCCGTTGGTGGTAATCACTGGAATTTGGTTGTCAGTTACGTTAACCGTTTGACTTACTTCAATAGCTGGATTGCCATTCACATCAGACACATTCCATGTAATCGAAGTCTCTCCTACAGGATATGGATCAGTCAATTCAAGTCCATCACTTCTCAGCCCTGTAGGATTACCAACCGAGCAGTTGTCCGTAGCAGAAGCAGTCACCGTGAAGCTTGCCTCACAAAGTCCAGCTTCGGAATCCAGATTCTGGTCTCCGTTGGTGGTAATCACTGGAACTTGAGTATCTGTTACCGTAATGGTTTGGATTACTTCTGTTGCAGGATTTCCATGGATATCGCTGACGTTCCAAGTAATGGTCGTCTCTCCTACAGGATATGGATCAGTCAATTCAAGTCCGTCACTTCTCACACCGGTTGGTTCTCCAACGGTACAATTGTCAGCAGCTGTAGCAGTGGCAGTAAAGCTTGCTTCGCATAGTCCTGCTTCGGCATCCAGATTCTGATCACCATTGGTGGTGATCACCGGAGGAATATTATCAACCACCAAAATGCTGATTACCTCGGTCGCCACATTTCCATTGCTATCTACAACCTTGTAATTAACCGCATTCTCTATTCCTATATTGGAACAATCAAAATCAATCGTCTCAACTCCAGCTTCAAAGTAATATTCAGCTATTCCACAATTATCAATTGATCCATTTTCAACCATCGCAATGGTTAAAGTGCCAGACCCAAATTCATCCAAATAAACAGTAATATTCTGCTTGACATTAATATTTGGAGCTTCCAAATCACTCACAATAATTTCAGCCGCCTTTGAAACAAGGGTTGAGTTAGAATCAGTGACTTTTATTTCATAAGAACCTGCCGATAAATTATTAAATACAGTTGAACTCGATGTGCTGATTGAGCTTCCTTCCTTGAACAATTCCAAGGTAAAAGGTCCAATTCCAGCAAAAATCAGTACTTCAAGTCTTCCATTTGCTACATCAACACAGGTTTCGTTCGTGATATTGATATCCAACCTGAAGATCTCCTCGAATTCAGCGATTACGTTTTTATCAGTATCCATGAGAATCGTGATCTCACTTGCCGAACCGCTAGCATCTCCCAGCCATTGCTTGAAACTCCATCCCAGTGCAGGAATAGCCGTCAAGGTAACTTCTGAATCTAGGTCAAAATTATTCTCGTTTGGACTTCGCTTGATGATACCCGAACCTATTACGGAAGTAGTAAGAACGGATTTCACATTTTCACAATATGCTTTCGTTATAGAATTATCTTCCAGATTATATTCAAAAGGATATGCATCAACGATCTCTGCAAACAGTTCGAAGGTGTTGCTTAGTACGGTGGCATCAAAAGAAATTGCAGTAGTACTTTTCGGACCAACGCTTACTTGTTGTCTTCCTATTTCTTGGAGTTCATCCCCTATTTTATGGTACAGAATAAGTGTTCCCTCGGTACCCAAATCTCCTTCATTTCCAATGGACAAATCAACCGTGATCGCTTCTCCATTTGCCGGACAATCCTTGCTTAACACCAAATTCTCAAAGAATAAATTTGGCGCATCTCCCACAAAAATTGTTCTGATGGCAGAATTGTTAGCCCGGTTTGCATCCTCCAAGACCTCTTCCACATCTATGATCGCCTGAAGCTCTTTCAACCCTCCTACTACACTACTATAAGATTGAGTAATAGCAACTGTACCATCTTCTCCTGCTCCTACGCCTGCAACCAGCACATCCTCACCTAGCTGAACGCCATTCACGTTCAAGCGAACTTTAAATGGTCCAGCAGGAACGATACCTAAATTATCAAAAGAGACAAATACATTGACTGCTTCACCTAAATCAGGATTGATTTTGGTAGGTGAAATATATGGTGGTAGAACTCTTAAATCTGGTCCTGGGGAATTAATGGTGATTTGTCTGGAATAGCTATTATCTCCCTCATTACATTCGGAAATCTCATCCGTTTCATCCACCACTACTTTTAAGATAAATGATCCAGCCTCTGTAAAAATGTACGGAATAGAAACTTGTTTCCCATATCCTGAATAATTCGTAGGCACCTCATCAACAGTAATTTCGCTGATTAAAATATCATCTAGATAGAACCTGACATTTACATTACTCGGAACAAATATTCCCGAATTCTGAATATAGGCATATAGATTTTGAACAGTGTAAACCTGGAACCCACCTCTCCAAACTCCAGAAGCGCTAGCTACAGAAGGGCTCAAATCCACGCATAGCGGTAATATTGCTGAATTATTAGCGTTCGATACCTCATCTATTTCATCCAGATTATCGGTTGTAAAAGTGATACTATGATTTCCATAGCTGCCTATTTGGGTAACAATCTCCAATGAATCCGCCGCTTTTTTGACCAGCCCATCTGTATAGCGAGCGGTCTCAATGCGTTCTACTCCATCTTCTAGAATGGAGATTTTATTTTCAAAGGCATCTACCAAATCCGTAAAGCCATTATTAAAGAATTTAGCTTTTATGGTGAAGTTCTGCCCTGGAATTGGAAGTTTTGGGTCAACAGATAGAAGATAATTACCTGTTACCAAATCAGGCTTTTTGGGAAGATAAACGATCTGCTTAAAAGCGACATTGTCATCCTCTTTCCCTTCTGCTATTTCACCCGAACCAATCGGCTCATCCACTCTTACCTCTATCGTATGAGTCTCGGTGGTTGTAAAGGTGTTTGAAAGTGTAAAACTCGCCGCACCACATCGATTGATAATCGGAACATCCCTAGAATCAAAAAGTACTCCATCAAGGTAAACATTAACATTCACGACCTCAGCAGTAGCAATTCCGCCATTGTTGCTCACTCTGATACTGAATGAATAAGGATCTTCTAGATTGAAAGCATAAAAGCCGAAAATCTCAGGACTCAATTCAGGCGTAGCACTATAATTTTTAAAACTCTTCGTATCTGAATTATTGTATTCTGCTGTTTCAATTACCTGATTAAATGGATCTACAACTATAGAAACATTGCAATTACCACTAGTGCAAGTGCTGATTGTACTGGGGATCGTAACAAAAGGATACTCTATGAATTCACCGGGATTCAGAGAAGCCACCACAAATTCAGCTAGGGTTCCATCGCAAGTGCCATATCGCACCACAAAATTCGTGGCTACAGCATCGCCTTCATTGGTAACCTTGGCGGTAGCATTTACCGGCTCTCCAGCTAGAAAATAATTTCTAGAACCGAAAGCAATGGTGACCTTACCGACCAGATCTGCCTTTGCGGTAATGTCTGGATTCTGTATCACAGAGATACTCAAAGGACCAAATGGCTTCACAAACCTTCCATCGTCCACCACTCCAGAAATAGTATAATTACCAGTGACAGGGAATCCAGCAAAGGTGGTAGAAAAACTTCCCTGCGATGAAGTAGAAGTAGTCCTGACTCTTCCATCACTTACCACCCAACTAACGATAGCATTTTTCACCCTTGGCGTAACCGCCGGATCCAAGCCTGTAAAGCTTGCCAGTCCTGAAATGGTTACATTTTCATCAAGGAAGTAAGTTGATTTATTTGTATTGGCTGTAACAGAAATCCCTTCCGGAAGTGCGTAGAAACGTATTGCAAAATTATTGAGCTCGTTTTTCTCAAGCAGAACCTGCGCAGAGTCCAGCACTATTTTGACCTCATGAAAACCAGAATTGGTGAAGGCATAATCAAACGAGTACTCCGTAAAAGATTGAGGTGCTACAGATGCAATTACATCTGTTTTGATAAGCGTCTGATCATCGAAAATATAGATGTCAAAATTCTCAGCTAGGTAATCAGAGGTATTTGTGATTTTGGCAGTAATCGTAAAGGTCTCTCCTACAGCCGGTTCATCATTGCTAAATAAGATATCATTGGCAAAAATGCCAATATCCAAAAAGTCGGTAGTTACTAAAGGACGATTACTTGTAAGTGGATTTGTAAAGCAACCACCGCTATTTGAAGCTTCAATTCGAGTGTTCCAATCGACATCATTTGCCAAGCCAGAAACGCTCACTTTGTATATTTTACCATTGGTTACATCAAGATCCGCTACATCTTCTTCTACCATTGCAAACTCTAGGTTCTGAAGTGAAGAATTCATGACCACTTTTGGATATCCTGCACCAGGAAGAGAACCATTCACTTCCGAATACCTAATCCGGAAAGTAAATTCCGTTTGGTCTGTTCCTACTGTTGGAGAAACGAAAACGTTTTCATATCCCGCATCACCAACAAAAGCCAAACTAGGAATATCTGCTACTTCCACAGTAATAAATAATTCAACTGAGCAACCATTAGCGTTGCTGACTAACACTGAGTAAGTAGTAGTTACAACTGGAGATACTGTAATAGCAGCGCTAGTAGAACCGTTACTCCAGAGATAGGATGATCCTCCTGTGGCAACTAAATCAGCAAATGTATTTTTACAGATAGTTTGGTCAGGGGTGACGGTAGCTATGATATCAGGGAAATGAGTAATGATCTTTTCGGTCTGATCATTTAATGAGTTTTCATCGGTTCCCACCAGATACCCCCGAATTAGGTAATCACTTTTTAAGCTGAGGTCAGCTTTCTGAATGAAGGTATAAGTATAGGTTTCACCTGGAGAAAGAACCACTCCTACGGGCAAAGTTTCGGAAGCTATTTCGGTGCCATTAATGGAATAGGCTAGTGTGATATTCTCTGCGAAAGAGCTTCCTAGGTTTTCTATTCGTAGCGAAACTGATTCTTGAGAGGTCAAAGCACAATCTGATGCAGGTGCAGTTATTTCATTGGCAGAAATATCCAATCCATTTACAGCTGTGAACTCAACAGCCCCCAAGCTTACAGGAATTGTTCTCGGATTTCCATCAATATCTGTGGAAACAATGGCCGTCAAATCAAGCCCATTAGCAGCTAATGCCTCATTTTGAGGAGTCAAATTAGATGTGGAGAAAAAGTCTGAATTAACAGTAACTGAATTCAAATCTTTAGAAGAAGTACTTCTCCAAGAAGCAATATCCGAAAGAACAGTAACTCCCCATACTCCTAGATTACTTCCTGAAGTGAAGAGGTTGTTATAGTTACTTTCCTCAATAGCTGATGTCGTAGACAACTTCAAGGCATAACCATTTCCAGATTGGAAAATATTATTGATGAATTTATTATTATTTCCTCCAGAGACATATTCTAAAGCCGCTCCTGCTGATTGATTCCAAATCGAATTATGATAAAACTGAAGGTAGCTTGACGTAGATAAATAGACTGCTCTATTTGGTCCTTCTGAGTAGAAGAAATTGTTGTAAATCAAATTGGAATCTGTAGATGTTCCTGAAATATTCACAAGCCTTAATGCATTTCCCTTTCCACTCACTATCCAATTATTAGCTACTAATAATCCTTCTGAAACATTCTCAGCATAGATTGAGATTTGATCCTCAATAGAACTGGTAGTTAGTGTGTTTCCAATTAGTTGAGGATTCAATTGGTTGTTCAGATAAATACCTCTAAAGCCAACATCAGTCAGCGTATTCCCACTTATAAGTGTACCAGAAGCTCTGTTATTACTGCCATTGACACTGAAATAAATACCGTAAACTCCTCCTGTAATTGTGCTATTTAGCACCCGGATATTTTGCCCAAATGAAGGCGAGATATCAATAGCCTTCTTTGTTGCACTAATACCTGTAGCAGTAGGGCTTACTATTTTTAGTCCTTCAAAAAGTAAGTCTGTACCTCTATTTCTTACTTGAATCACTTGAGCGTCTCCAGTAGTTTTGAAAGTCAGATTTTTGAAGATGTAGTGTTCAGCATTTGTGAGTTTAAGGGTGTAATCGGTGGTATGCTGAATAATAACTAAATCAGGGTTTGCATTTGCGGATTCAAAAGTGATCGTAAACGTCTCGGAGATTCCTGAAACTGAACCTAAATTGACTTGGCCGTTATAGGTTCCATCTGCTATCAAGAAACGAACAGCACCCGAAATTCCATTTAAAGTCAACGCTTCTGAAACTGTTGCAAAGGAGGTGAAGTTTCGTACACCACTACCGGCAGGATCGAGCGTATAGTCTCCAATCAAAGGCACTCCCGCTATAGCAAACTCATTGGCTCCAATGCTGACGGGAGCTGTTCTTGGATTCCCATCAATATCAATTGAAACCACAGCAGTCAAATCCTGTCCAGCGTCTGTTAAGCTTGGACTTTGTGCCAATAAATCAGTAGCAGAAACATACTGCGGTTCGACATTCAAGGAGTTTGCATCCTTTGAGGAGATGATTCTCCAAGCCAATAAGTCCGCCACATTGGTAGATGACCATTTACCCAAGTTCGTTCCTGAAGTATAAAGATCATTGTAGTCCATTTCCACCAAGCCTGTGGAACTCGGCACATCTACAGAATAGCCTGTGTTGGCCTTGAAAATATTGTTCTTGATCAGGTTGTTCGAGGATGCCGCTCCGTTGTAATGTAATCCCACTCCTGTCCCAGTACTGTTGGTGCTGTTGTGATAGACACGTTGATTGGTGTTGTAGTAAAAGTAAAGCGCATAGCTACCGCTGCTCTGAATGTAATTGTTGGCGATAATACCGGGGTTGGCATTGTCACCCTCGTTGAACTGAAAGCGTAAACCAGTCGATCTCGCTCCAGTCAGTCGGTTCCCTGTCACTCGTACCGAACCCTCGACATTTTCCATCTCCAGGGTGTAGGAACCTGACCAGGAAGTGCTTCGCATCGTTACTGTGTTGTCCTCTACTTTGGTCCCTGTCAAGTAGTTCAAGTAAATCCCATAAGCATACATGCCTGTGATTTCATTGTCCCTGATCTCCGTACCAGGAGCTCGGTAACTACCCGTTCCTCCTCGATACATAATCCCGTGGTCTCCACCTGTGATCAGGTTTCCGATCAGTCGCACATTAGTTGAGATACTTGGATCCAGGCGTACGTTTCCTGCATTCGTATTATTGCCTCCAAGATCCGGGCTGATCAGTTCACAGCTTTCTACCAAAAGATTGTCAAGTCTGTTTACTGAAACCAGCGTTCGACCAAAGCCTACTCCCAATGCCTTTAATGTCAGATTCCTGAAGATCAGATCACTTGCATTGTCCAACTGGATCACATAGTTGTCCGCTGTTCCTGTAGCGGTGAACTGAATGATCACATCGGCTCGGTTACCTGTGGCTGATTCATAGGTCACCGTATTACTACTGCTTCCTCCTGATATATCCGGAATCACCACTTGCTCAGCATAAGTGCCCGAAGCCATCTGAAAAGTTACCGCTCCAGCTACCCCGTTCAGCACCATCGCATCCACGGTGGACTGGATCGTGCTAAAGTTCCTGACTCCACTCCCAGAAAGATCTATCGTATAAATTCCTGACAATGGTGTCAGTCCAGCCGACTCATACTCATTCGCTCCCATGCTTGGAGTCGCTTTTCTGGCAACTCCATTAATGTCTGTAGTTACTACTGCTATCGGCGTTCCCGCATTCGCCAGAGCTGGTGAATTGGCAATTAAATCTGTCTCACTTAGAAACTGGGGATTAAAACTCAAGGAATTCAAATCCTTAGAGGAGATTGTCCGCCAGGCTAACAAGTCCGCCACATTTGTACTTCCCCATCTGGCCAGGTAAGTTCCTGAAGTATAGAGATCATTGTAGTCCATTTCCACCAAGCCTGTGGAACTCGGCACATCTACAGAATAGCCTGTGTTGGCCTTGAAAATATTGTTCTTGATCAGGTTGTTCGAGGATGCCGCTCCGTTGTAATGTAATCCCACTCCTGTCCCAGTACTGTTGGTGCTGTTGTGATAGACACGTTGATTGGTGTTGTAGTAAAAGTAAAGCGCATAGCTACCGCTGCTCTGAATGTAATTGTTGGCGATTAGGCCAGGTGTGGTACCCGAACCGTTGCTAAAAGTATATTCTAAGCCTGTAGATTTTGAGCCTGATATTCTATTGCCCACAACTCGAGTTTCACCATCAACATTGGTTAATTCCATTCCAACAGATCCACTGGAAGAAGCAGGAAGAATTATTATCGTGTTGTCTTCAACCTTAGAATCCAAAAATCGACTAAATGAAATCCCTCTGTAATAGGAATCTCTTACCGTATTACCCGTAAATATAAATCCAAATGCTCTTATTGAACTTGAATTAGTTCCTTGGAAGTAAATACCATAAGACCCTCCTAAAAAGGAATTATCCAAAAATCTTATTTCCGAAGAGTTGACAGCTGTAAAAACAACATTCCCTCGTTCAGTACTTGTAGCATTGGCTATTGGCGATTCAAAAACACATCCCTGAAATAATAAATTATTCAGCGTTAACTGCCCCCGAACTGTACGTGCGTAGGTAGTACCTGTAGCCTTTATTTTCAAGTTTTTGAAAATCAAATGTGATGCTCCTTCAAGAGACACCACATAGTTTCCATCCACCGTACTAGCCGCAAAGGATAATTGGACTAATTCAGGATTTGAGTTCTGAGATTGAAAAGTAATGGTATTTGTGGCGGAGGAACCGGTTATTGCCCCGATGAGAATTTGCTCATCGTATACTCCATCAAGGACGTTGAAGACCACAGGAGCGGAAACCCCTTTTGTGGTTAAGTCAGTAACTGCTGCTGTGAAACTGGCATATTGGCCTCCTGAACCAATAGTGTAATTTCCAGAAAGAGCCTGTGCAAAAACTCCCTCAGGATTGAATACCCAAAGAAGTAGCAATAAAAAGACTGATTTTGAGATGTTGTAAAAATTTTTCATAAGTTGAAATTCAGGTGATAGGCCTAGTTAGATTCGATTCCCAATTGGGAAATCTTCCCTAAAACCAAATTTCAACCTCTAAATCTATAGAGGGTAGCACATATGTCCCAAAGGATATCACATATGTAACAAATACAAAAAAAGAAAGCCTGAATGATCATTTCAGGCTTTTTGACTTGGAAATAAAACTTATTTACTCTTTCACCGCAAACCACATTAAGTCTCCTGGTAGAGTTTCAAGTCTAGTCACTGACAATTTTAAAGGAAAGACTTTTCCTGCAGAGGAAGTAAACACTTCGTCTATCCCATATCGAATTATATTCCATCCAGCCTGGAGTTCCAAGTCAATATTAGTGCTTTCCTCAAAGACTTCTTCTCCAACTCCGCTGTAAGTTTCCATTAGACATTCCCTTTTTACTGTTGCGGGACCTTCCAAATAATAGAACTCCAAATAATACCCTGGACTGGCATTTACATCCCGATAGGTGAAGAGCCACCTTGCTATATCTAAACTGCTGGCAGCATACAAAATCCCATTGGTAGGATTTCCCATTTCGTCCATAAGCGTTAATTCCGGAAGTCCTGAAACGACTATATCCCCGACTTTAGTTTCCACTTCTTCAAAAGGGCAGGCAAATGTCTCTGATACTGTCTTAAAACTGACTGTAAATCCTTTAGGAGCATTTCCCTGTGCTTCCTCTGCCATTTCCCGTGCTTTTTCAAGAAAATTATCTTCGAGAATTATGGAGAAGTCCCCTTCTTCATTGACCTCACCCCATGTTTGGCTGATAGCTGAAAACCGATCAAATGATTCGATTTGTGAAGGGCCACTAGTATAATTGGAAATTTTCCCACGAAGTACTTGTTGGGCATTAGCCAATTGAAGTTGAAATAAAATAAGCAAAAAAGAGCAGTAGAAAATGGGTTTGATGTTCATAGTTTTAGATAGATATATTTTTAAAATTCTTGATATACGAGGCGAAAGTAAATGTCCATCGTACCAAAAAATAATTCCTGCATAACGATATTTAAGCAATTTAACAGGAAGTTTAATTTCCGCTAATTTTAGTAAGATTGGTGATTCATCCCGGAAGATTATCCTTAATTCATCTCATCCCTGACTTCTCGTACAAAAGCCCACAATTCCTCCATTAGAATTTGGTGACCTTTAAATATAAAATGAAATCTACCTTCTGTGACATATTCGATTTCTACAAATTGATCTATGGAATTAAGCTTTTCCCAAACACGAAACCCGTCCCGCTCATAAATTCGAGAATACCCGGTAACCGTTTGCTCTTCATAGTCTAAGGTTAATTTTTGAGATATCGACTTTAGCATCACCGCCCCGGTTGCTCCTGCCCCATCCAGCACCTCCATAGAAATCTGTCTGCCATCTTGCCCTTTTTCTTGGTAAGTAGCGATGGCTCCACTCATTTTCATTCCCTGCTTATGTCCTATTAGTATTTTTCGTTGTTCCATTTCACCGACTTTTTCAGGAATCCATTTTTTGAGCTGTTCATTACTCATGGGGATCATAGCTTCCAACGCTTCTGAGGGATTCTTTAACATATTTTCAGAAGAATCCGAAAAGCCCGCCTTAGAAGGATTGGTATCATTTATTGAATCCGTACTTCTTCCTTTTCCGCAGGAAAACAAGAGGAGTAAACAAAAGATAATAATGCTAAATCTTTTCATTGACTTACAGTGCTGCGTTTTTTAGTAGAATTTTTTGTGTGCGATCTTCTATGAATCATTCGAAAAAAACTACCCTCAATAAAAAACTGGGCATTTGATTTTATTCAAGCAAAGCTATTTCATTCAATTGTTAAAGAATAAAACCCATGTATCAAAAAGTAGTACTGTGGTAACATTTCAAAAATTTGCTACCTAAAACCAGCTACTGAATAAGATGAAATACTACTTCAGTACCACTTTCAGCAGAATTATCTTGATGATCAACCATTTCAAAAGAATAATTGAATCTCTCACTTTGATTAAAAAATCTCAGTCGGTCTGATGAAAGCGAAATACCAATGGATTGCTTTTGGATGGTTTGATTTGCTTTCATTTTAGCGGATGCTGTTCTTCCGACTCCATTGTCACGGATGGAAACTACCACTCCTTCCCCATCTCTAAACACTCGAATCAAAATGGATTTGGGTCCTTTTTTAGGCATCAATCCATGCCAAACTGCATTCTCCAAAAATGGCTGAAAAACCAAAGGCGGAACTTTGGTGTCTCTGAGACTTATACCTCTTTCGACATCAATGGTAAAATCAATTCCCTCTTCAAACCTGATCGTCTCTAGGCTCAGATAAAGTTTCGCAATATCTAGCTCCTCACCAAGCGAGATTTTAAATTCTCTTGAACTTTCCAAAACCATCCGTATGAGTTTTGCAAACCTATTGAGATATAAAACAGCATTTTCCTTATCACTTTCAATGAGAAAAACTTTGATGGAATTCAGCGCATTAAAGATGAAATGTGGATTCATCTGACTTCTAAGGGACTGAAGATGAAGTAAAGTGATTTGTTTCTCATAGTCAGCACTCAGTTTGGATACGCGCTGCTCTTCCGCATCTGCTTCCAAAAATGATATTTGACTTTCCTTAAGCTTCAACTCATTTTGGAGGTTATCATTTAACTTTTCACGCAGATCTTCATTTTCTTGAAGTTTGCCAACCAAAATATTCTGTATATCTATTTTTCCCTCATAAACTTCTCGGTGCTTGATCGCAAGCGCATAGGTATATAGAAAGTTCTCCGCCAAAACTGCCAAATAGTAGATATAATAGTATTGATTGGTAATGGCAACGTCTTTCCCAAAAGTCAAAAAAGCGAAAATGAAGGAAGCAATTCCTAAAGTCAGGTATCCAGCAAGTATAAAATATCGGACCTTCTCACCTGTTTTGATCGTGAGGTATACTCCATAAATCAAAAACAACAAGGTACATGGCATGAATACGATGATATAATAACCACGCATCATTGCATATCCGTCCCAAATATATCTTCCTAAAACTAAGACTCCGAATATCGAACTGGTAATCAGGGCATAGTATGAAAAGAAGGTAGTAAACTTTGGAAAATGCTTTCTGAAATTGAGGATTTCGATCAAGAAAAAGGAGAAGATCAGATAACTGGCAAATTGAATAGGGAAATTCAGATGAATAAAGAGCTCAGAAAATTCAGTATAAACAGACTCAGCAAAAACACTCTTAACTCGCTTGATCAGGTTGATCGCATTGATGAGTGCATACAAACTATAAAAAAGATAGAATCGCTCCTTGCTTTTGATAAATAGCACGAAATGGTACAATGACAAGTAAAAAAGCACACTTGTAACTGCCCAACCCAAGCCATTAAAATTACTATTTTCGAGTACTTCGATTAAGGGATACTTTTCGAAAAAATCCATCATAGCTTATTTCAGCGATTCAGTAAAACCGGCCTTTTTCAGCCTGGAGACAGGAAGTGAAATTCCATCAATAAGCTTGACTTTTCCTGAAGATTTCTCATACGACTTAACCTTTTCGAGATTAATCAAAAAGGAATGATGTATCCTATAAAATCGAAACTTGGAAAATAGATTACCTAATAATTTTAATCTTTTAGAAACCAATAATTTTCCGCCGTTCATGGTATGGATATAGGAATAACTCCCCTCACTTTCGCAGTAAATCACCTCATCAGGATCAAGTAAGATTAATTGATTGTCCATATTGATTGCGATTTTTTCTCTATTAAGGGATGAATTAAGTGTCGCTGAATTGATTGCTTTTATAAGCAGATTGTCATTTACTCTATCCAATAAACTTACCAAATCGGAGCGATCAACTGGCTTTAGCAAATAATCAAAAGCCCTTTCTCGAATGGCTTGTATGGCATGCTCGGCATGGGCTGTTACAAAAATCACCTCAAAATTACGATTGGGAAAATGCTCTAAAAATCTGAATCCATCCAAACCTGGCATCTCAATATCCAAGAAAATACAGTCTGGCTGGAGATTTATCAATTCTTTCAGAGCTAATTCTCCCTCTCTAAATTTCCCAACGATCTGTACTGATTTTCCCGAGTTTTCTAATTCCCATTCTAGGGACGTGATGGCTTTCGGTTCATCATCTATAATCACAACACGAATCATAAATTCCCCATAGTTTGGTTGAGCGATTAAACTATTTCGCCAAAATCAATGACTCAAAATATTGAATAGATTCCAGATTCCTATATAATTCAAAATATTAGCTCAAAATAGTCGCAATTTTCAATTGAAGATTTAAAAAATTCAATTTTAATGGTTCAAAACTTTTACCAGTTATGAAATAAAAGGTACATCTGTCAGGTCTAGCTTAATTTATAAGTTACTTGAAGCGAGCATAAAAACTTTTTCCATGTCCTTTTCAATTAAATCTCTTTTAATCAGGTTTTCAATCGCCTTTGTAATCATCCTTTTTGCGAATACCAATGCATTTCCCCAAGCCAATCTGTCTTTTCGCCAACTTTCAGTCAATGATGGACTTTCACAAAACAGTGCTGTTTCAATAACTCAGGACCAGGATGGGTTCCTTTGGATCGCTACTCAGGAGGGACTGAATCGATACGACGGAAGGGGATTTGTGGTTTTTGATAAAAAATTTCTCGACATCACCGAGTCGACTCGTCTTTTGCTTGGGAAAGTATTTGCCGATAGTGAAAATCGAATCTGGATCATTCCAGAGAGTTCAATTCCTGAGCTCTTTGATCGAGAAAACGAATCGTTTGTTCCGATCGAAGGAATCACTTCTGCCACTAGTATAATTGAAGATCCACAGGGAAAAATCTGGCTTGGGACTCTTTCAGGCCAACTGTATTTCTGGAATGAAGAAATTAGAAAAGCCGAAATGGCTTGGTCTGACCCAACCAAGGAAATCGTCAATCTCTCGATTTTTGATGAAGAAACTCTCATTTTGACTTTAAGTGATGAGGTGATTTTATGGAATAAAAGCTCAGGAATTTCAAGCCTAGTATGGAAACCTGAATCAGAAACTATTCTTGCCGTCACGATCCTAGATCCTAATAAAAGGTTTTGGTTTGGAACATTAAATCATGGACTTTGGACGAGTTCGACTCTGGGAGAGAAGGCGACTTCAATGAATGCCTACTTAAATCAAAATACAGATTCTGAACAGGATGCAATGATTTTGGAATTATTGATTGACTCCAAACAACGGCTTTGGGTGGCCACCTATGGAAAAGGAATCAAACAGATTGATTTAGAAAATAAAACTTTAAAACGATTTTCTTATACCAAACAGAACCCAAGGTCTATTCACTACAATGATATCCTGTCGATTTTCGAAGATTATACCGGTACACTTTGGTTTGGGTCAGATGGCGCAGGATTGAGCTTTTATGATGCCTATTTAGAGAAATTTAATTTTTATCATAATCAGGAAGTTCCCGAAAACATTAATATTGATGTGATCCGGTCCATTTATGTCGATGAAAACGAAAATGTCTGGTTGGGAACCTCAGGCAAAGGACTGACTCGTTACAATCCTAAAACTAAAACTTGGAAAACCTTTATCCATGATCCAAACGACTCGAAAAGCTTGGGAAGCAACCGCGTGATGAGTCTCTTAGGGGATAAAAACGGAAAGCTTTGGGTTGGCTACCAAGATGAAGGCTTGAGCATTTTTAATCTTGACACCGAGCAGTTTCAGCATTTTAACACTGAAAGCACTGTAAAACAGCCTGGGGCTACTGTTTGGAAAATCTTTCAAGACAGCAAAAAAAGGTTTTGGCTATGTACCCGAAATGATGGTTTGATCTGGTTCGATCCTGAAAAAGGAGCTCTAAAGCAATTTGTTCATGATCCACTGCAAAAGAACAGTATTCCTGACAACAATATTCGTACGATGTTGGAAGAACCCTCAGGTAGATTTTGGATCGGAACTGAAAATCACGGTATAGCCAAATTGGATTTGACTACTGGGCAATTTGAAACAGAAATCAGTGATCCTGAAAAACCAAATTCGATCAGTAGCAACAGCATCAAATCCTTACATCTAGAAAACAATCAACTATGGATCGGGACGAACGGCGGAGGCCTAAATCGAATGGATCTAAGCACTGGTAAAATCAAAATCCTGAATGTTGAAACTGGACTTTCCAATAATGTCATCTATTCCATTTTGGATGATCAGCGCGGAAATCTATGGCTAAGCTCCAACAAAGGAATCACCAAAGTGGGTCTCAATGGAGAATTGGATGGGCAATTTCAGATCACCAATTATTCCAACTACGATGGACTTGCCACTGAATTCAATACCGGGGCATATTTCAAAAAGAATGACGGAACACTCTATTTTGGAAGTTTAGACGGCTTTTATTGGTTCAACCCAGAAGATATTTCCCTGAATGAAACCCCTCCAAAAGTTGCGATTACACAACTTTCCATCTTTGGTAAAAAGGTAAGAATTAGTCAAAACCTTGAATTGAATCACAACCAAAACACGCTCACTTTCAACATGGCGAGTTTAGTTTTTTCCTCTCCAGGAAAGAATCAATTTAAATACATGCTGGAAAATCATGACAAAAATTGGGTTTCAAACGGTTATAACTATCAGGCTCGCTACACCAATCTTGCACCAGGAAAGTATCGGTTTTTGGTCAAAGCAAGTAATTATGATGGTACTTGGGCTGAAGAACCAGTGGCCATGGAATTCACCATTTTGACTCCTTGGTATTTTGGCACCATTGCCAAAATAGCGTATCTGTTACTTCTCGGGCTTGCGGTATTATGGATTTACCAATACCTCAAGTGGAAATGGCACATTCAATTTTCCCTCAAAACAAAGGATCGCGAAACTCAAACTCTAAAGGAGATTGACGACTTTAAAACTCAACTTTTCACCAATATCTCTCATGAGTTTCGAACTCCACTAACTCTCATTTCAGGCCCTATAGATCGTGTCATAAGTCAGTCCGACAATCCTGTTATAAAATCCCAACTGAATCTGGTGAAAATGAATTCTCAGCGATTGGTAACCCTTGTTGATCAACTTTTGGAAGTGGCTAAGATCAAGGCAGGCAAAAGTCAGTTGACTATCCGAAAAGGGAATTTGGGGTTAATTCTCCAATCCATCGTTGCCAATTATTTCTATCAAGCATCAGAAAAAGGAGTAAGACTTTCCGCCAATATTCCCCTGATGACAGAAGTTTGGTTTGATTCAGACAAAATAGAAAAAATTGTAAAAAACCTGATTCAAAACGCCATTAAATTTGCCAAAAAAGACTCAGAAATAAAGTTAGACTGTTTTATTTCTAAAGGAAACTTCCATTTGGATATCAGAAATGAAAGTGTGGAACAGTACAACAACGAGGATTTGGTTAGACTTTTTCAAAAAATTGAAAAATCCAATGGAAGCAAAAAAGGGTTTGGACTAGGCTTATCCCTGATCAAAGAAATGACACATCTCTATCACGGAGAAATTACTGTCAACTTCAAAGAATCCCGTTGGTTTGACGTTTCGATTCTTTTGTCCGTCGATAAATATGCCTTCCATCCAGATGAAGTGATTGATGAGGAAAGTGAGGAATTTGAAATACCCAGATTACCGGTATTCGATATGGAGGTACGGGAAAAACTTTCCCTAATTCTTATTGTAGAAGACAATATCAAAGTGCGGGAATTTATCGTCAGAGAATTGAGTCCTTATTTTCAAACCTGTGAAGCTGCAAATGGCAAAGAGGGGCTTTTTGTTGCTTTGAAGAAAATTCCAGACCTGATCATTTCTGATGTCATGATGCCGGAAATGGATGGCTTTGAATTCTGCAAAAAAGTAAAGAACGACGAATTGACTTCCCATATCCCAGTAATCTTGCTGACTGCAAAAGCTGATGAAGAAAGCCAATTGGAAGGAATTCGGGCTGGCGCTGACGACTTTATTCTTAAGCCATTTAAAACCAATCAATTGATAGTAAGGGTTGAAAAGTTGATCGAGCTCAGGGCTCAGTTGAGATTAAGGTATTCCAACAGAAATTCTATTTCCCCAAAAGACATAGCTATAACATCGACAGACGAACGGTTTTTGGAAAAGATTCAGGGGATCGTTGATAACGACCTATTCGACAGTACTTTTACCGTGGATGAATTCAGCAAAAAACTAGGAATGAGCAGGATGCAGCTGCATCGGAAATTGACCGCATTGACAGGACTTTCGACGACAGCCTACATAAGAGACCAAAGGCTGAGAATGGCTCTTCAACGACTAGAAAAATCCGGAGAAAACATTTCTGAAATTGCATACGCTGTTGGATTCAGCTCGCCTTCCTACTTTATCAAAACGTTCAAAGAAACTTACTCAATGACGCCTGCAGAATACCAGGAAAACAAGTCAAAAAAATAAACCATGAAATATTCATGGTTTACTTTAATGATTTTGCGGACTTAAATGCTTTTTAGCGTTTTCCGTATAATTCTGAATAATACTCCTGATACGCACCAGAGGTGACATGATCCAGCCAATCTTGGTTTTCCAAGTACCAATCAATGGTAAGCTCAATTCCTTCTTCGAATTGAAGACTTGGTTCCCATCCCAATTCTTTCTGAATTTTGGTGGCATCAATTGCATAACGATGGTCGTGTCCAGCTCGATCAGTCACATAGGTAATTAGCTTCTCAGAAGTTCCTGCTGCTCTACCCAGTTTCTGATCCATTTTCTGACAAAGCAACCGAACGATATCAATATTCTTCCATTCGTTGAAGCCACCGATATTGTATGTTTCGCCAGATTTCCCTGTATGAAAAACAGTGTCAATTGCCCGAGCGTGATCTTTGACAAAAAGCCAATCCCGAACGTTTTCACCCTTTCCATAAACTGGAAGTGGTCGGTTATTTTTGATATTATGGATGCAAAGCGGTATCAATTTTTCAGGAAAATGATTTGGTCCATAATTATTGGAACAGTTAGAAACCACAGTTCGCATTTTATAGGTATTTGTATATGCTCTTACAAAGTGATCTGAAGAAGCTTTCGATGCTGAGTAAGGAGACTGTGGATCATACGAAGTGGTTTCTAAAAAGAAACTATCGTCATGAAGTGATCCATAGACCTCGTCCGTAGATACATGATAAAATAAATGCTGATCCAATTCACCTTTCCAAGTTTCCTTAGCCACATTCAAGAGATTTACGGTGCCAATCACATTAGTCATCACAAATGCCAAAGGATCAGAAATAGAACGATCCACATGTGATTCTGCTGCCAAATGGATCACATCGGTGATTTTGTAAGATTCAAAAATTGAGGCCAAAGAATCAGCATCTTTAATATCAGCCTTTACGAAAGTATAATTTGGAGCTCCTTCGATTTCTTTGAGATTTTCAAGATTTCCAGCATAAGTCAACGCATCGAGATTTACGATTTGATAATCTGGATACTTGGAGACAAAAAGTTTTACCACATGACTTCCAATAAAGCCCGCCCCTCCGGTAATTAAGATCGACTTTATCATTTTTTGTAATAGTTAAGATACCAATCAGTAAATGCTTTTACTCCATCTTCAATTTTAGTTTCAGGTTTGTAACCAGTGTCCCGGACCAAATCAGTCACATCTGCATGTGAAGCAGGCACATCACCTGGCTGAAGTGGTAATAGCTCCATAATTGCTTTTTTTCCTAAACCCTTTTCTACGGCATTAATGTAATCCATAAGCAATACCGGCTTGGAATTTCCAATATTATAGATCTTATAAGGTGCCTTGCTACTTCCTGGATCAGGATTTAGTGTATCGAAATCAGGATTAGGCTTGGCTGGCCGATCAGCGACTTTAATCACTCCTTTCACAATATCATCCACATAAGTAAAGTCACGTTTCATCTTACCATAGTTAAACACTTGGATAGGTTTTCCTTCCAAAATCGCTTCAGTAAATAAAAATAAAGCCATATCTGGTCTTCCCCAAGGTCCATAAACCGTGAAAAATCTAAGCCCAGTTGTTGGCAATCCAAAAAGATGACTGTAGGTATGTGCCATCATTTCATTTGCTTTTTTGGATGCTGCATACAGACTTATGGGATGATCTACTGTATCGGAAGTCGAGAAAGGCATTTTTTCATTTGCTCCATAGACAGAACTCGATGATGCATAGACTAGGTGTTTGATGGAATAGAATCTACAGCCCTCCAAAATATTCAAGAAAGCTGAAATATTACTTTCAATATACACCTCAGGATGGCTCAAGGAGTACCTCACCCCTGCCTGTGCAGCTAAGTGGATGACAACATCAAATTTCTCGTGCTCAAAGAGATCCATCAACAGCTTTTTCTCTGTCAAATCCAATTGGATAAATTCAAATTTCGGACTGCTCGCCGAAATTATTTTTTTACCAATCTGGATATCCTCAGGGATAATTCCCAAGTCAGCTAATCGGGCATATTTTAAATTGACATCATAGTAGGAATTCACGATATCCAATCCGATAACTTCATCCCCTCTTGCGATTAGGGCTTTTGAGACATGGTAACCAATAAATCCGGCGGCTCCTGTAACCAGGTATTTCATAGGTGATAATTAATAATACTGATTGTATTTCTAGCTTGATTGAGACTCCAAAAGTCGATTGTAATTTGCTAATAAAGCTTGATGAATTGACTTTCGATCGTAATTTTCTTGTACTTCATTATTGAGATTCCTTGCCAATTGAGCCATTTTATCTCGCTTCACAAATGCGAATTCTAAGGCTTCTTTAAGTACAGCTTTCTCTTTCACAGGAAAGATCAACCCTGTTTTTTGCTGCGAAATAATATCACGATTCCCTATAATATCAGAGCAAATCACTGGCAATTCCATCGCTCCTGCTTCCAGAAGGACATTTGGGAAGCCCTCACGATGTGATGAATGAACCAAGACATCAGCCAAGGCCATGTAATGTGCGACATGATCCGACCAATCAATCTGAACGATTCTCGGATTTTCTCTGATTGTCTTCATCAAATCAATTGAAATCGGATCAAGCTCCTGCTCAAAACTTCCAAGCAAAACGAGTTTCGACATAGAATAAATTTTCGATTCTAAAAAAGCATTTACTAGTTCCTCAATTCCTTTGTCCTGAACCAATCGACCCACGGAAAGAATGATGAAATCATCTTCTCCAGGTAGGATTCTCATCGTAGCAGCAACTAGATGATTTTCTTTCAAAACGTTTCGATTGAATTTCTCCAGATCAACGCCATTAGAAGATCCTTTTCCGATCACTATTAGCTTCTCTGCCTCGCAAAGATTTTCTTCTATAACAAAAGATTTAAGCCCTTCAGAATTCGGCCAAACTTCAGTAGCACTTGAATAAGTCCATTTTTCAGCTTGAACCAAAAGCCCCTTTTTTGTACCCTCAGCTACCATATATGGAATACCCGCTAGGGTATGAATCCGTATTTTCTGTCCAGAAAGTTTTGCGGCAATCATACCTAAAAGTCCTGCTTTCGGCGTATGGGTATGAACTATGTCAGGTTTTTCCCGTTTGAAAAGTTGATAAAGCTTCCTAATACAGTTCAAATCCTGGAAGGGAGTAATTTTTCTGGTAAAGGGAATTACCTCATGTTGAACTCCTTCATCTCTAATTACTTGCTGAACTTCTCTACCATCCGAACTCACCATGATCACATCCCAACCATTGGCTTTCATAAATTTCATCTGACCAGCCAAAAGTAACTTTAAGGAAAGTGGCACAGTCGTTATTCGAATTAATTTCGGCATTAAATAGGTTTTCTAAAAGCTCAAAGATACTCTTAAATTACGTTTTTGGCTTTAGAATCTTATATAAACTCACGCAAAAAATATCATTTTCAGGCACCAAAAATAATTAATCCCCGTCCTCCAATTCGAAAATATCCTCCATGGCTGTTTTAAACACTCTGGCGATTTTCAGAGCTAAAACTGTTGATGGGACATATTTTGCCGCTTCGATGCTATTGATCGTTTGCCGAGATACCGAAATCAAATCTGCGAGATCTTGCTGAGTCATGTTAACCTTTGCCCGCTCCACTTTAATGGTATTTTTCATATAGAGGAGCCTTAAAATGATAAAATAGATTTACGCTGTTGGTATAGAACCCACTTAAATCGAGTAATAAAAATAAGTTGGATAGTAAACATGTTGTAACCCATAAACTCAAGATATCCGAAACCATAAAATAGCAGCGTCCCTAGAATTAGGATAAATGTGGTCACGTAGAAAGCAACCAAAAGTGAGTCCAAACGAAGTTTTTGAATGTATTCATCTTCTTGTCTTTCTTTTGAAAAGGCTATAAGAAAAAGAGATAGGAATACTCCAATCAAAGCAAACTCTAGAGAATAATTCGATTTATCGGGATCAAGTAATCTAGAAAGCCCTTCTTCGTCAGAATGAAAATTAGGTACAGAAAGCCAAGAAAGTTTAAAACTAAGGTAGTTAACTCCAAAAAGTAAAACTGAAAACGGAAGAACCATAATCCAACCGATTTTCTGAAAGGTGTGAGGTAAAAGGATTTTGGTCAGCATATTATTTCAAGTCTTTTGATGCCATGTATTTTTGATATTGAAAAGCACCGTAGACGTAGGCATTCAATAGGAAAAGGACGAGATAGGCAGTAAAAATCTCTGAACTGATATTTCCGAAACGGACATAATTTATCAGCATTATTGCCCCAAGTCCCCAAATCAACCAATAAAATCCTGTTTGGAAAGCTTGAAGCCGAAAGGATTTGATCATCTCATCTTCTTCTTTTTCCTTGGTCAGATTTAGCATCGCAAAACCAATCGCCCAAAAACCATAAATAATTTCAGCAGATTCATCTGGAGTAATGTCCATCTGAACTAATGCCATCCCGATCACTAGAATTACTGGTAAGGGAAAAAACACAAAGGCAACCTTCTTCCATGCTGGAGAAAGTAGCGGTACAGTTAAAATTGAATTAGCTTTCATAAGTCAAGTTATTTTTACTAAATGTAAAACAAACACGACATAAAGTCAAAATAATTTAACATTTTTTTTCATTATTGAAGAATACATAAAATGGAATATTGATTAATCTGATTATTCGCGATTATGCCAATAACCTAATTTTATTTGCTTAACTGGTAGGCAGGCCTGCCAAGCCGATGACGTTCCGATAGCCATCAGAAGTACCAGCCTCACTGGCGTTTGCCATATATTACTTTATTTTTTGCCTTTAGCTAGTGCAGCTTCGGATATCCCAATTGATTAAATTGAATACTTGGCAATAAAAAGGCACTATTGTTTATCTTTAGTTAATAAATCGAATCAAAAATTATTATTTCTATGATTACCAAAGTGAAAATCGCCATCATCGGTTGTGGCAATCTTGGAGCATCGATCGCGAATGGGTTGCTTTCTATCTCAGGATTTGATCCAAAAAATTTAACTCTGACCAAAAGAAATACGGCCAGTCTTTCGGAATTCCATGATAAAGGAGCGCTAGTTACCTCTAATAATTTGGAGGCTGCCAAAAGTGCCCAGCTTATCATCTTAGGAGTTAAACCCTATAATGTAACTCCTATTCTGAAGGAAATCCTACCAGGAATATCTAGTCCTAATCAAGTTTTCATTTCTCTAGCCACAGGGATCGCCCTTTCAGAAATGTACCAAGTTTTGCTTCCAGAGACGGTGGCTTTTAGAGCAATGCCAAATATTGCAGCCGAAATCCAGGAATCAGTAACGTGTATTTGCAGTCAGAATGCCAATGAAGAGCAAATCAAGTTGGTCTCCGAATTATTTGATTCGATAGGGTTCACCATTCCAATAGATGAAAGTTTGATGGAAGCAGCTACGGTACTCGGTTCATGCGGAATTGCTTATGTATTGCGATTTATGCGAGCTATGATTCAAGGTGGAATACAAATAGGTTTTGATTCGGTCACTGCCAGCAAAATCGTGAATCAAACCGTAAAAGGAGCAGCAGAATTAATGATTCAAAAAAATATCCACCCAGAGGCAGCCATAGACAAAGTCACAACTCCAAAAGGATGCACGATCGTAGGACTCAATGAAATGGAGCATCAGGGTTTCAGTTCTGCGATGGTAAGAGGAGTGATTGCCAGCTATGATAAAATCGCCAAATAAGTCGTTCAACTTATTAAATTATTCGGCTTGATTTAGTGCAATATTTTAATGTTAAGTTTCTATTAATTTTAAAAATAATTAGTATCGCTGTGTTTTTCTTTTGAATAATTTTAGTAATTTTATCTCGGGTGATAAACAACTTTTATTATTCTTTTTTTAAAGAAACAGATTTTTACTAAGAAGGATTGTTTGGTATTTTTTCTTCCTTCCTTTTTTTATTTTTAACTGAAGTGCATAAAAAAGCCTTCCGAATTGATTCGGAAGGCTTTTTTATTGGTTTTAACTGATGTTTATTTGTTGAAGATCTCTGCAAGCTTGTTTTCGAGGCTTGGACCTCTCAAATCTTTACCGATAATCTTTCCTTCCGGGTCCAGTAGGTAGGTAGCTGGAATAGCCTCAATTTGATACAAAGTAGCTGCTGCAGAATTAAAATAAGCCAAATCGGAAACTTGTGTCCAGGTCAATCCATCTTGTTCTATCGCTCCTACCCAAGCCTCTTTCGTACGATCAAGTGATACCCCAATAATATCGAAGCCTTTATCCTTATATTCCTCATAGAGTCTCACCACATTTGGATTCTCCTCTCTGCATGGTTTACACCAAGCAGCCCAAAAGTCAATCATCACATATTTGCCTCTCAAATCGGATAACTTGACCATTTTTCCTTCTGGAGTTGGCAATTCAAAATCAGGGGCAATCTGTCCCAAAGAAAGTGCTCGCATTTCATCCAATTGCTGTCTCAGTTGAATAATCATCTTATTATCCGGATAGTTTTGATCCAGCTTTACAGTCAAATCATCAATAAACTGAAATTCATTTTTGGTGTTTAGCAAGCCAACAGCTGCAAGCGTAGCAAAACTATTTCCCATACTAGTGATCGTTTCCTTGACAGCTATCGACTGATCACTCTCCAAATTCATCGCGTCGACTTGGATCTGTTTGATCGCATCTGATTTGTTTGCGCTCATCGCCTCATAATAGGCTTCATTGAGTTTGTTCACCTTTGCCTGATAGTCAGTCATCAGTTTATCAATTTTTACCATCTCTTTGGTGTCTTGAGAACCTGTGATCTCAAGACTCTCTGTATTTTGGAAATCGTAAACCACTTTCACATCTTCCTTATCAAGAGCAAGTCGGACGGACTTCTCACCAAATAAATTCAAATCATAGAATGTTGGGACATCTACAGTCACCTCATAGCTAAATTCCCCATTCTTGGATAGCTCAAGCGTATCCAAAACAATAGGCCGAGTGTCTGTAAACTGGGAAAGAACGACATATCCCTCAGGTGCATTTTCGATTTTTCCAGATACGGCTATTTTTCCGTCAGCTTGATTCTCGCCCTCCCCACAGGAAAATAATCCAATGAGGGAAACTAGTGTAATTCCGATCATATACTTTTTCATGATTAACCTTCTAAAATCTCTATTAATAGTTTTGTTGCCACTTTTGGATCTGCTTTGCCGTTTGATTTCTGCATCACTTGTCCCATAAACATACCCATCAGACCCTTCTTACCGGATCTGTATTCTTTTACTTTGGCTTGGTTTTCTGCGAGTACAGCTTCCACAACCAGCATCAGGGAATCTTCATCAGATTCCTGAATCAAATTTAGTCTTTGCGCAATTTGAATTGGAGTTTCAGAAGCGGATTTGAGTAGCTCTGGATAAATCCGCTGAGCAGCCACCGTGAAACTCACCTTGCTGTCATCGATTAATTCAATCAATTGAGCCATAGCATCTGTACGGATTGGCAAATCGACAATATTTAGGTTTTTCTCATTTAAATAGGACTTAATTGGCCCCATCATCCAGTTGGATGCAGCTTTATAATTTGTGGTCTTTTCACATAAATCCACAAACCAAAGCGCCATTTCTTTAGCCTCTGTCAGCACGCCAGCATCGTATGCAGGCAATCCAAATTCCGATACTAATCGCAGATGTAATTCACGGGGAAGTTGGGGCATATTCGACTTTACTGAATTGAGCCATTCGTCAGAAATAAAAACTGGACTTAGATCAGGCTCAGGGAAATACCGATAATCATTCAAATCCTCTTTGGTTCGCATACTGGAAGTAGTTCCAGAAGATGCATCGAATGTCCTAGTCTCCGAAATTATAACCTCTCCAGCCTCTAGCAAATGAATCAATCGCTCGTGTTCATGCTCAATCGCACGAAACACATTCCGAAAAGAATTCATATTCTTTACCTCGACTTTTTTACCGAATTCTGTTGCTCCTTTGAGCATTACAGACACGTTGGCATCACAGCGAAGGGAACCCTCTTCCATGTTTGCATCGCATATTTCAAGGTATTTGACGAGCTTTTTGATTTCCGCCAAAAATGCGTAGGCCTCTTCCGGGCTTTGCATATCAGGCTCGGTGACGATCTCAATCAATGGAGTGCCCGCACGATTGAAGTCTATCAAAGTGTCGGTCTCACCGGCTAGGTGAATTGATTTTCCTGCGTCTTCCTCAAGATGAATTCGGTTGAGTTTAACACTTCTGGTCCTCCCATCTGGCAATATGATTGGAACTAAGCCTCCTACACAAATTGGAGCCTTATCTTGCGTGATTTGATAGCCCTTCGGCAAATCAGGATAAAAATAATTTTTACGGTCAAAACTGGTATTTCTAGTAATCTCACAGTCACAGGCAATGCCCATTTTAATGGCAAATTCAATTGCTTTTTTATTCACTTTAGGAAGTGTTCCTGGGTGACCAAGAGTTATTGCAGAAACCTGTGTGTTTGGTGAATTACCATAGGCAGTTGAATCCGAAGCAAATATTTTACTCTCAGTCTGAAGTTGCGCATGCACTTCAAGACCAATGATCAACTGATATTTATTCTTTAACTCTTCGATTAACATTCAAGTTTTATTTCTGGATATCTTTAAAGGTACATTTCTCGGGCTTTCGATACGACTTTGTCCAAGCCATTCAAGTCCTTTCCCCCTGCTGTGGCAAAGAAAGCCTGACCTCCTCCTCCACCTTGTATTTCTTTGGCTAGTTCTCTTACGATTAATCCAGCATTTAGATTTTTTGACTGAATCAATGACTCCTCAAGGATTACAGCGATTTGAGGCTTCCCTTCAATGGATGCCGCTAAAATCACAAAAGCATTTTCTACCTCATTTTTCAACTCGTAAGCAAGTTTTTTAAGGGAATCTGCATTTGGCAATTCGACCTTAGCAATGAGCGTATTAATGCCTTCGCCTAAATTGAATTGATTCAAAAGTTCAGTTTTAATTCCCGAGGACTTTTCTAAATAAAGGCTTTCAATTTCTTTTTTTAAGCTATTCCGCTCTTCAATTAAGGCTTCAATCGCCTTCTTTACATCTTTTGGATTTTTAAGAAGCTCTTGAATATCTTTTAGTACATTCTCTTGCTCGCGCCAATAAGATGCTGCTACTGTTGAAGTAATCGCTTCAATTCGGCGAACTCCTGCGGAGATGGATCCCTCAGAAACGATCTTCACCAAACCAATCTGACTGGTAGAAGGCACATGGGTTCCTCCGCAAAGCTCCACTGAATACGTAGGATCGAAAGTAATCACTCGTACAAATTCACCATATTTTTCACCGAAAAGCGCTGTCGCACCATTGGCCTTAGCTTCTTCGATCGGAACATTTCTTCGCTCTATCAAGTGAATATTCTCTCGAACTTTCGCATTTACCAAGTTTTCAACCTGTTCGATTTCCTCATCAGTCATTTTTGCGAAGTGAGAAAAATCAAACCGTAGCAAGTGCTCATTTACCAATGAACCACGCTGTTGAATATGATCTCCAAGCACTGATTTCAATGCTGACTGAAGCAAATGGGTTGCCGTATGATTATTCATCGTCAGCGTTCGTTTCACCTGATCCACCTCCGCAGAAAACTGCTTTTCAGGATGTTGAGGAAGTTTTTCTACAAAATGAACGATTAAATCATTTTCCTTTTTGGTATCTACCACTCTGATTTTCTCCGACTCAGAGATCAACCATCCAGAATCTCCTACTTGTCCACCACTTTCTGCATAAAATGGCGTTTTATCTAACACTACTTGATAGCGATCACCCTTTTTATCCGAAATCATTCGGTATTTGATGATGTGAGAATCCGCTTTTACGTAATCGTATCCAATAAACTCTACTCCCTCATCTTCATGAACCATCACCCAGTCTCCAGTTTCTGATTCAGAAGCGGCTCGAGAGCGGTTTTTCTGTGTCTCCATTTCGGAAGTAAACCCTAGCTCATCAATAGAAAATCCATTTTCTCTTGCAATTAGTGAAGTCAAATCCAGTGGAAATCCAAATGTATCGTAAAGTTCAAAAGCTGTCTTACCTGGTATTACCTTTTCATTTTTTGATTTGAGTTCTATCTTGATTTGATCAAGGATTTTTAGGCCGTTTGCCAAAGTTCTGAGGAAAGCCGTTTCTTCCTCAAAAATCACTTTTGCAATGAACTCTTGTTGCCCGCGAACTTCTGGAAAAATATCTCCAAAATTAGCCGCGATTAATGGGGTCAATTCATATAAAAAAGGCTCATTAAAGCCTAAGAAGGTGTATCCGTAGCGAACTGCACGTCTCAGAATTCTCCGAATGACATAGCCAGCTTTATTATTGGACGGGATTTGACCATCCGCAATAGTAAAACTGATCGCACGGATATGATCAACTATTACCCGGAATGCGATATCTGTTTGCTCATTTTTACCATAGGATTTACCCGATTTCTTTTCGAGTTCGCCAATAAAAGGCATAAAGAGATCCGTGTCGTAATTCGAAGATTTATGCTGAATGGCTCTAACCAGTCGCTCAAATCCCATTCCTGTATCCACATGAGTGGCAGGAAGTGGTTTTAAGCTACCATCAGAAATCCGGTTGAATTGCATGAATACAAGATTCCAGATCTCGATAACTTGTGGATGATCATTATTGACCAAGTCTTTCCCAAGAATCGCTGCACGCTCGGCGTCCGATCTTAGATCGATATGAATCTCAGAGCAAGGACCACAAGGACCGGTATCCCCCATTTCCCAGAAATTATCCTTCTTCGAACCCATGATGATTCGGTCTTCAGGCACAATTGCATTCCAAAGCTCAAAAGCTTCTTTATCCATTTCTAGGTTATCACCTTTATCTCCCTGAAAAACAGAAACATAAAGTCGATCCTTTGAAAGCCCATAGACCTCAGTCAAAAGCTCCCAAGCCCAAGTAATGGCCTCCTTTTTGAAATAATCACCAAAAGACCAATTGCCCAACATCTCAAACATGGTATGATGATATGTGTCAACACCCACCTCTTCCAAGTCATTGTGCTTACCGCTTACTCGAAGGCATTTTTGGCTGTTGGCTACTCTTGGGAATTTTGCGATTTCATTTCCTAGAAATGCGTCTTTGAACTGGTTCATCCCCGCATTGGTAAACATCAAAGTGGGATCGTTTTTGACTACAATCGGTGAGGATGGAACGTATTGATGTTGCTTTGATTGGAAAAACTCTATAAAAGTACTCCGGATTTTCTTTGCTTCCATGAAGGTTTGATGCGCAATTAAGTAGCTATTGAGGCGGAAATACGCCCTTTTTCTGGCTGACAAAATTAACAAAATAAAAACGGTTGCAAAGTGTCGGATAGAAACCTGTAAAAAGTTATCCCCTCAAGGGTTTAAATCTGTTATCAATTTATATCTCAAGACGAACCATGGATAATATGCAATCGGAAAAGTAGAATCCCAAAACCCCTTGGGAGCATTGGTGACAAAAGTGATTCATCCTTTAAATTCATTCTTAAAAATACCTTTGCTTTGGTAATCTCTCTCACCCTTCCTAATTTGAATCAAATTTATAAGCAGGTTTACCAATCTGCATTTTGCTAAATTCTCCTATCCTTTTTGAATATAAAATGTCCTATCTAGCTAAAATCACCTCTCCAACTCTTCTTCTTGACGAAAAAATCTGCCGAGCCAATCTGAAACGAATGGCTGATAAAGCAGCTCGACATGACATGAAGCTTATTCCTCACTTTAAAACGGCGCAATCCCATCAAATCGGTGATTGGGCTAAGGAATATGGAATCACAGAAGTGACCACCTCTTCCATCAAAATGGCAGAATACCTGTGCGGACAAGGCTGGGAGAATATCCATATCGCATTTCCATTCAACCCCCTTGAAATCCCCAAACTAAATAAAATCGCAGCTCATCAGTCTATCTCAGTCCAGCTTATCAATGCCACCACCGCTCAAATGCTAGTGGATCAGTTGGAGCAGAAGGTTGGATTCTTTATTGAAATCGATGCAGGATATGGGCGAACAGGCGTTGAGGTCACAGATTTTGGGTTGATTGAAGAGATTTTGAGGATTTCAAATCATTCTGATAAGCTATTTTTCAAAGGCTTCTACATTCATGCTGGTCATTCCTACTACATGCCTGATATTCCAGCGCTCTATGAGCAAACTCGAAATGCCCTCTCGATGCTGAAACATAAATACAACTCTGAATATCCAGATCTTGTCACCCGAACCGGAGATACTCCCGGCTGTGCTGTAATGGAAGATTTCGGGGATATTGATGAAATGGGACCCGGTAATTTTGTCTTTTTTGACTTGATGCAAGCCAAACTTGGTGGCTGTGACTTATCTGATATCGCAGTAGCTATGGCGGTGCCTGTAGTGGATATCAAAAAAGATCGCAAGGAAATCTTGATCCACGGCGGTGGAGTACATTTTGCAAAGGATGTATTGATAAATGAAGACGGGAGCAAAAACTTTGGAGAGGTAGTTTTATTGAATGAAACTGGCTGGAGTATTCCAAACCATTATTCCTACCTGAAAAGTATTTCTCAGGAACATGGGATCATCAAAGCTTCCGATGAACTATTGGCAAAAGTCAAGGTCGGAGATTTGCTTGGAATCCTTCCTGTTCATTCCTGCATGACGGCGGATTGTATGGGCACTTATTTAGGTTTGGATGGAAGATGGATAGATCATGCTGAAGGAAGTATTCAGTAATTAGTGACAGTTTTCAGTGAGCCGACAACGAACTCGCATACTAATCCGCTGAAATCCACGCCTTGTATCTACCAGAAAAGTCAGGCAAAATTTGTAGCATAAACCTGATTCTTTAAAATTGAATCTGCTTTAAATCCCTAATCTGCGAAAATCAGCGCCTTTAATCGCCGAAGATCTGCGGGAAAAAGTACTATATTAATTTCCAATTCTTTGAAATCACATGATCAAAAACGTAAAAATCACCAACACAGAAATTCTTTCAGAAAATTGGTACACGCTTCGGAAAATCACTTTTGAATACAAAAAGAAGAATGGGGAAGTCATCAGTCAAACCCGAGAAGCCTACGATAGAGGAAATGGCGCAACCATTCTTTTATACAATCAGGAAACAAAATCTGTTATTCTAACTCGTCAATTTCGTCTTCCGACCTATACCAACGGCAATGAAACGGGAATGATGATCGAAGCATGTGCTGGGCTTTTGGATCAGGACAATGCGGAAGATTGCATTCGAAGAGAAACAGAGGAAGAAACTGGCTATCAGATCAAAGATGTAAAAAAAGTCTTTGAAGCCTATATGTCTCCCGGATCGGTGACGGAGATCCTCTACTTTTTTGTCGCAGCCTACTCCAAAGACATGAAAGTCGGCGAAGGCGGTGGGGTAGATCATGAGGAGGAAAATATCGAAGTACTAGAGATGCCATTCGATAAAGCGCTGGAAATGATTAGCAATGGTGAGATCAAAGACGCCAAAACAATTATGCTCATTCAATATCTACGGCTACATGGGATTCTTTAACACCCAATTTATTTACTAGCCTTAGCTACAAACTATAAAAATTCGCACTGTATCAAAAAATTAAAGATCTTATGAAAACACGTTTTTCTATACTTCTCGCTTTTATCGCGCTGCAAATTTTTTCCTGCTCCAGTCCAGATCAATACGACCTCATCATACGCAACGCAAGAATCATAGATGGTTCAGGCGAGGCCTCCTATTTAGGTGATTTGGGTGTGCGAGCTGACACCATTGCTGCAATTGGAGATCTAAGCAAAGCCACTGGCGAAAACGAGATCGATGCAGAAGGCAAAGTAATCTCTCCTGGCTTTATAAATATGCTCAGTTGGGCGACGGAAAGCCTGATCGAAGATGGGAAATCAGAAGGAGACATACGACAGGGAGTGACTTTGGAAGTATTTGGCGAAGGGGAGTCAATGGGTCCCTTGACTGAAGCTAGCAAACAAGCTATGATAGATGCCCAAGGTGACATTAAGTATGAGGTTACTTGGGAAAGCCTAGCTGAATACCTTGATTTCTTAGAGAAGAAAGGAATTTCCACCAATGTGGCTTCTTTTATCGGAGCCACTACTCTCCGAATCAATACCGTTGGTTTCGAGGATCGAGCAGCGACCACAGCTGAATTGGAAGCGATGAAAATAATGGTGGAAAAAGGAATGAAAGAAGGAGCTTTAGGCATCGGCTCATCACTGATCTACGCTCCAGCTTTTTATTCCAGCACCGAGGAGCTGATTGAAATCTCCAAAGTAGCTGCAAAGTATGACGGCATGTATATTTCCCACATGCGTAGTGAGGGAGATCGCTTGTTAGAAAGCTTAGATGAATTGATTCGAATTGCAGCAGAGGCAGATATCAGAGCAGAGGTTTACCATCTAAAAATGAGTGGTCAGAAGAATTGGTCAAAGTATGATCAGGTGGTTCAAAAGATAGATTCAGCAAGAGCAGCAGGACTACAGATCACCACTGACATGTATACTTATGTAGCGGGAGCGACAGGTTTGGATGCAGCAATGCCTCCGTGGGTGCAAGAAGGAGGTTTTGAAGCCTGGAGCAAAAGACTTCAAGATCCAGCCATTCGTAAGAAAGTGGCCGCAGAAATGAAAGATCCGAATGTGGCTTGGGAAAGCTTGATGCAAGCTGCCGGAACCACTGACAACATACTTTTAGTAGGATTTGCTAATGATAGCTTAAAATATTTAACGGGAAAAACACTGACCGAAGTAGCTCATTTACGTGGCAAAAGCCCAGAGGAAACGGCAATGGACTTGGTCGTTCAAGATGGAAGCCGAGTAGGCACGGTGTATTTTCTGATGACAGAAGAGAATGTCAAGAAGCAAATCGCGCTACCCTATATGAGTTTTGGGTCGGATGGTGCATCCATGGCTACCTCCGGTGTTTTCTTGAAGAGCAGTACGCATCCCAGATCCTATGGCAATTTTTCTAGACTTTTGGCTAAATATGTCCGAGATGCGAACGTGATTTCTTTGGAAGAAGCCATCTATAAATTGTCCGGACTACCTGCCAGTAATTTGAAAATCAAAAAAAGAGGGCTACTTAAGCCTGGCTATTTTGCCGATTTAGTCATCTTTGATCCAGAAAAAGTTCAGGATCATGCGACTTTCGAGAAGCCCCACGCCTACTCTACTGGGATTTCACATGTATTTGTGAACGGAACCCAAGTCCTAAAAGACGGCGAGCATACTGGCGCTTTTCCCGGAAGAGCTGTAAAAGGCCCAGGATACACTGGAAATTAAATTTCGATTTTAACCTAATAATGAAATTATGATTATTGACGTACACACACACATTAATAATTACCATGAAGATCGAGTGGTTTCGCTGGAGGCTTGCTTGGATGAGCTTTGTAAAACCATGGAAGAAAACAAGGTGGATTACTCCTTGGTATTAACTTCTTATAAAGTAAATCAGAATCGTCCGAGTACTACCCAAGTAGTCGAGGCGATTAAGGATTATAACAATCTAGGCGTGGTTGCAGGGATTTCTTACCTCAATTACAACCACCGTGATCTTCGCGAAATAGCCGACTATTTGGAAGCCGGGCTAATCAAAGGGCTGAAGTTTTACCCGGGCTACGAACCTTTTTACCCAAATGATACACGAATGAAAGTGGTCTATGACATGGCCATTGAGTATGATGTGCCGGTAATGTTTCACTCAGGCGACACCTACTCTCCTACTGGTCGCATAAAGTATTCACACCCGATTCACATCGATGATTTGGCAGTGGACTTTCCAGAATTGAAGATTGTGATCTGTCACGTAGGCAATCCTTGGATCAAAGACTGTATGGAGGTGACGTATAAAAACAAAAATGTACATGCAGACTTTTCGGGGCTCGTATTAGGGAATTTCTCGGAGAAGTTTGAGAAATTCATGAAAACTGAATTGGAGCAAATGATCACCTATGCTGGAAATCCTAAATACCTACTTTATGGTACAGATTGGCCTATTTCATCGATGAGCTCCTATTTGAACTTTATGAAAAACCTCGATCTGCCTGACGATAAAAAAGAAATGATCCTATGGCAAAATGCAGCTGAACTTTTCAAAATTGACGTATCTAAATTTTAGAATTCAATTTTTATAATATTTGTCAACTCTTCTGAACTATAAAAAAAAGGGTCTGAGTTCACTTTCGAGACTCAGACCCTTCCTCAAACAACTGTAATAATAGATCAGTACCCTAAGGTTTTCAACATACTTTCCTGAGTTTGATCTTTTGCAAAGAGTCGATGGGTCACATTTCCATCTTCGTCCCGATCAATCAAGACATGCTTTGGTGCTGGGACTAGGCAATGCTGGATTCCACCGTAGCCTCCGAGGGATTCTTGGTAAGCTCCAGTATGGAAGAATCCAATGTATTGCGTCCGGCCGGCTTCTATTTTTGGTAAGTAAATATTGAATTCATTTGCCTCCGAGTTGTAGTAGTCCATACTGTCACAAGTCAAACCTCCCAAGGAAATATTATGAAAAGTTTCATCCCAATTATTGATGGCAAGCATGATGTATTTCTGATTCAAACCCCAGCTATCAGGCAGTTGCGTGATAAATGAGCCATCAATCATATACCAAAGCTCTTTATCATTTTGAAGTTTTTCATCCAAAATAGAATAGAGAACCGCCCCGCTTTCTCCTACCGTGTAGCTACCAAACTCCGTAAATATGTGTGGTTCGGTAGTGTTGTTTTTGGCACACATCCATTTAATATTTTTGACGATCTGATCCGCCATATATTGGTAGTCGTAATCGAAAAATAGATTGGTTTTTATTGGCCAACCGCCTCCGATATCCATGGTGTCCAATGAAGGTGCGATTTTTTTCAGATCCACGTACTTCTGGATAAAACGAGTCAATTCTGACCAATAATATGCTGTGTCCCGGATTCCTGAATTGATAAAAAAATGAAGCATTTTTAAGCTTACCAGTGGATGATCTTTAATTTTCTCCTCGTAAAGACTGATGATATCATTGTATCGTACACCCAGTCTTGAGGTGTAAAAGCCAAACTTCGGCTCCTCGTCAGCGGCAATTCTGATCCCTACTTGGAATGGAACTTTGACGTGCTCTAAATAGTAATCGATCTCGGAGATATTATCCAAAATGGGAATGCAATTCACAAAACCATCATTGAGCAATTCAGATATGTATTGTTTATAAAGTGTCCGCTTAAATCCATTGCAGATAATATAATTATCCTTTGTGATCTTTCCTTTCTCATAAAGACTTCGTACCAAAGGAATATCAAAAGTCGAAGAAGTCTCAATATGAATGTCATTTTTCAAGGCCTCATCCAATACGAAGCTGAAATGTGAAGATTTTGTACAATAGCAATAGGTATAGTCACTCTGGTAGTCGTGAGTTTTGATCGCTGTGTTGAAATAAGTCTTTGCATTCTGAATACTTTCAGAAATCTTAGGCAAATAGGTTAGCTTCAAAGGAGTACCATAAGTATCGATAATCTCTTTGAGGTTTACTCCATTGAAGAATAATTGATTATTCTCCACATGAAATTCTTTGGTAGGAAAGTCAAAAGTCTGTTCGATCAGTTCTTTATAGGAATTCATTCGCGTTGGTTTGTGAATAATTAAAGCTGTGCAAAAATTGCTATTTTATTGAGGTAATTCAAACGAATCAACATAAATACCCAAAGTCTGTTCGCTTTTTATCAAAAAAATCTAAAACTCTTCATCTCCATCAACTTAGCTATCAGCTGTAAAATCAACATGAACCCTCATCGGAAAGCTTTATTGAATGAGTTACAATTTCAACGTTAAAAAATAGGGTTCTTCAACAGACGATTTAATCCTTCAAACAACTCTGAATCATTTTTAGCAAAGCAGAATCGAAGGATTTTATGATCTGTTTTATCTTGGAAAAACACTGAGATCGGAATACAAGCCACGCCATAATCCGTCGTCAACCGTTTTGCCAAAATCAAATCTGGCTCATTGGAAAGATGTTTATAAGATACCAACTGAAAAAAGCTTCCTTGAGCAGGGGTAAAAGTAAAATCTGTGGTTTCCAGTCCTTCACAAAACAAATCGCGCTTTTCCTGATAGAATTTAGAAAGGGATTGATAAGTCGAAGGATCTTGAATGTAATCTGCCAAGGCATATTGGAATGGCGTAGGTGTACTGAATGTGACAAATTGATGGACTTTTCTAAACTCTTCGGTAAGCTTTTTTGGAGCCAAACAGTAACCTACTTTCCATCCTGTAATGTGAAAGGTCTTCCCAAAAGAACAACAGACAAAAGTTCGCTCCCGCAAAACAGGATGGGTCATCAAGGATAAATGTGGCCGCCCGTCAAACGTGATATGCTCATAGACTTCGTCAGAAACTATCAGGATATTCCTCGATTCGATCAGTTCAGCCAACTTATTTATGTCCTCTTGTGTCCAAACATAGCCTCCGGGATTATGAGGTGTATTGACCATAATCATCCTAGTTTTCTTCGTTACAGCTGATTTTAGCTTTTCCCAATTCACAGAGAAATCAGGCATATTCAGTGAAACAAAAACTGGGATTCCACCGCAAAGTTGAATGGCAGGGACATATAGATCATAAGCTGGTTCTAATACAATCACCTCATCTCCTGGCCTGATAGTAGCAGTAATCGCAGCGAATATTGCTTCAGTAGCTCCGGAGACAACGGTAATCTCTTCTTCTTCATTATAGCTGATTCCAGTTTCTGACTGAACCTTCTCCGCTATCCGCTGTCTCAAAATCGGAACCCCACTCATGGGCGCATATTGGTTGTTTCCCAATCGCATATGGGTGCTGACTAAATCCAGTAATTCCTTCGGTGAATTAAATCCCGGAAAGCCCTGCGAAAGATTAATCGCATGATGATCCAGTGCCAGCTTGGACATGATGGTGAAAATAGTGGTCCCTACTTCAGGCAATTTGGATTCAATCAACATGGGTAATATTTTTTTAGTCTTGGATTAAAGTACAATTTAAAAATAGTCCGAATTCATTCAAATCTAATCTTTTGGATAAAATTTGAGTTTTTTTATCTATTCCCATTACCATCCACCTAGGAATAGACGCTCACTTTTCAGCCAAATTTCCCTACTTTTGCGCGATCAATACACCCAAATTCAACTCAATGGAGCCCCAAATGCGTGATATCAAATTAGTAGAAGTACGGTCCGAAATTGCTGCCGGAACACGAGGTGCGAGCTTGGGTATTGATGCTCTGAAAATTGCCAGCCTAGATAAAAAATCTAATTTCTTTACTCAGTTTGACCCAATCAATGTCCCAGATGCCAATAATTTCCTTTGGAAAGGGAATAAATTTCCCAATGCAAAATACATAGACGGCGTCTATCAAGTACTGAAAAACGTGTATTCCACAGTGGAATCGCTTCGAATGGAGAAGAAATTTCCGATAATTTTGGCTGGCGATCATAGTACTGCTGCTGGCACGATCATGGGCATCAAAGCTGCAGAACCAAAGAAACGACTTGGTGTCATTTGGATTGATGCACATGCAGATTTGCATACTCCTTATACTACACCTTCAGGTAATATGCATGGCATGCCCCTGGCAATGGTCACCCAATTAGACAACTTGGATTGCCAAGTGAATGAACCCTCTGAGGAGACAATTACCTATTGGGAAAAGATCAAAACTATCGGAGGAGATTTCCCTAAAATCCTTCCGAGCGACATCATATTTATCTCAGTTCGTGATACTGAGGAGCCTGAGAATTACTTGATCAAAACTCATGGAATCAAAAACTTCAAAACAAGCGAGGTTCGGTCTAAAGGGATCAGTCAGATCGCAAAAGAGACTTTGGAGTTATTAGAAGACTGTGATCAAATCTACATTTCATTTGATGTGGATAGTTTAGACAGTTCAATTTCTATGGGAACTGGCACTCCTGTACCAGATGGATTGACTTTGGAAGAAGCAATTCAACTGAATGCTGAATTAATAATGGATAAGCGAGTCTGCTGTTGGGAAATCGTTGAAGTAAATCCAACATTGGACACAGAAAACACCATGGCTGAAGCAGCTTTTGAAGTTTTAGAAATTACAACCAATTCGTTGGTGGCTAATTTCTGATTCTGTTTAACGTCTAAGAGTGGCTTTTAACCACTATGGTCGCAAAGATTTAATTATTGAAAACCTTAACTTAATTTTAAGCTATCGACCTCTAAGGCCTAATCATACCTTTTTCAAGGACACAAAGAAAAAGTTTTAGAATCTAAACAAACAATATGATCGAAATACTCTAAATAAAGAGATCTTAATCACAAAACTCATCCAGATAATACAAAGGTATTAACGATTTTAATATGGATAATTTACACCTTACCGAAGATGAATTGGCTAATAAAGTCATAGGATTTGCAATTCAAGTTCACTCGGCTTTAGGCCCTGGACTTCTTGAAAATGCTTATAAACAAATGTTAGCTAGAAAATTAACAAATGAGGGCTTTAATGTTGAGGTTGAGAAAATTCTACCACTTGAAATGGATGGGATTAAAATAGAAGTAGCTTACAAAATCGATATTTTGGTAGAGAACAAATTGGTTTTGGAGTTGAAATCAGTAGAAGCTATTAACGATCTCCACTTAGCTCAAACTATAAGCTACCTAAAGCTGGGAAATTTCAAACTAGGATTAATAATAAATTTTAATGTTACTCGCCTTAAACATGGTATTCAACGAGTTATCAATAGTAAATTAAGAGTTTAAGTTAAAAAAAGATTGCTCTAAGTAATCAGCATTAAATTTTGGGAAAAACCTTTGCGCTCTTTTAGTTAAACTTTGCGCTCTTCGTGGCTAAAAATATGAACATTCAAGAATCAATCATTTCAGGCATTCAACTTGCCTTTCAAAATATCTTCCATGCCGATATCGCTTTGGATAAATTGGCACTTGCTCCTACACGAAAGGAGTTTGAAGGAACCTACACGTTTGTGGTTTTCCCTTTTTTGAAAATTTCTCAGACCACACCAGAGAATACTGCAAACCAAATAGGCGCATATCTTCAAGACAATATCGCTGAAGTCGCTGGCTTCAACGTGGTCAAAGGCTTTCTAAATTTGGAATTAAACAACCAGATTTGGCTAGGCGTATTTCAGCAGCTTTTTGACAATAAAAATCTTGGACAACTTCCTCCGAATGGTCAGAAAGTAATGGTAGAGTATTCCTCACCCAATACGAATAAACCGCTTCACCTAGGGCATTTACGGAATAATTTTCTCGGCTACTCAGTTGCCGAAATCCTCAAAGCAAATGGCTATGAGGTAATTAAAGCTAATCTAGTAAACGATCGCGGCATCCATATCTGCAAATCTATGGTCGCTTACCAGCACTTTGGGAATGCTGAAACTCCTGAAAGCTCCAGGTTAAAAGGAGATCACTTGGCTGGAAAATACTATGTGATTTTTGACCAGGTATACAAAAAACAAATCGCTGAGCTAGTTGCTTCAGGCAAATCTGAAGATGAGGCAAAAAAAACTGCTCCTATCATTTTGGAAGCCCAGGAAATGCTACGTCAATGGGAAGCCAATGACGTGGAAGTAGTCGCCCTCTGGAAACGGATGAACGAATGGGTCTATGCAGGATTTGAAAAAACCTATGAGCGAATGGGGGTGGATTTTGATAAATTTTATTACGAATCAGACACCTATCTTTTGGGAAAAGATATTGTCGAGGAAGGTCTTTCAAAAGGTGTTTTCTTTAAAAAAGATAATGGCTCTGTTTGGGTGGATTTGACCGCAGAAGGATTAGACGAAAAGTTGGTGCTCCGAGGTGACGGCACTTCGGTATACATTACCCAAGATATGGGGACAGCAGATTTAAAATATGAAGATTTTAAAATTGATAAGTCCGTATATGTAGTTGGAAATGAGCAAGATTATCACTTTGATGTGCTGTATAAGATCATGCGAAAATTAGGCCGACCATACGGAGATGGACTCTATCATCTTTCTTATGGGATGGTCGATCTTCCTACCGGAAAAATGAAATCCCGAGAAGGAACAGTGGTCGATGCGGATGAATTGATGCAGGAAATGGTTGACACCGCTGAAAGCCATACCAAGGAACTTGGAAAAATCGAGGGGTTCAATCCTGAACAAGCGGCTGAACTCTACGAAATGCTTGGTTTAGGTGCCCTAAAGTATTTCCTACTGAAGGTCGATCCAAAAAAACGAATGCTTTTCAATCCACAGGAATCAATCGAATTTCAAGGGAATACGGGCCCGTTTATCCAATATTCTCATGCCCGAATCGCCTCTATCCTTCGAAAAGCCAGTATGATTGGGGCAGATTATCATGCGGTGGATTTTAGTAAAATCACAAAACTCGAGGATTCTGAAGCAGCATTGATTTTTATATTAAATGATTTTGAAAAAAAGATTGAGCTTGCTGGACAAGAATATTCCCCTTCGATTTTAGCGCAGTACCTTTTTGATTTGGCCAAGGAATACAACCGTTTCTATGCTGATCTACCAATCTTTCTCGAAAACGATGAAGCTATTTTAGCATTCCGCGTAGCACTTTCTGATCTTACCGCCAAAACAATAAAAAAAGGCATGAGTTTACTTGGTATTAATGTCCCAGACCGAATGTAATATGAAAAACCTACTCCTACTTATCTCAATTATCTTCTTTGCTTGCCAGCAACCCGCCTCACGTCCTGAGGGTCTAGAATCCGCTAGCCTAACTAACCAAACTACCTCCATGGAAAACACTTTCTACGATTTCAAAATCAAGGATATCAACGGACAAGAAGTTGATTTCAACAGTTTTAAGGGCAAAAAGATTATGATTGTCAATGTCGCTTCCAAATGTGGCTACACCAAGCAATATGCTGCACTTCAAGAATTAAATGAGCAATACGGAGATAAAATCGTCATCCTGGGCTTTCCTGCCAATAACTTCGGGGGACAAGAACCGGGCTCAAATGAGGAAATCAAAGAATTTTGTTCAACAGAATTCGGCGTTACTTTCCCAATGTTTGAGAAAGTTTCGGTCAAAGGATTTGACAAGCATCCACTCTATCGCTGGCTTTCTGATTCAAAATTGAATGGTTGGAATAACGAAGAGCCAGGGTGGAATTTTTGCAAATATTTGATCGATGAGAAAGGTGATTTGGTCAAATTCTTACCTTCTTCTGTAACTCCGCTAGATGAGGTAATCCTAAACTTTGTCGGAGTCTGAGCTTCCCTTCAAATCTGTGAAAGATAGTATTCAAACAAAAAAAGAGGCCTGGTTGCACGCAATCAGGCTTCGGACTTTACCCCTAGCCTTAGCCAGTATTCTTGCCGGTTCATTTTTGGCGGCTAATCTGAATGTTTTTCGATGGGAGATTCTAGTTTTAGCCTCTTTGACTACCATCTTTCTGCAAATCCTCTCGAACCTTTCCAACGATTACGGGGACACTGTAAACGGAGCTGATCACGCTGATCGTCAAGGCCCAATCCGAGCAGTTCAATCAGGCTTGATTTCACTGCCTGAAATGAAAAAGGCCATGTACCTTTTTGGAGCTTTATCGCTCATATCCGGTTTGTTACTGCTTTTTGTTGCTGTGCAAAGCATGACACTCTTTCTAATCTTTCTCGGTTTAGGTTTAGCTGCCATTTGGGCTGCGATCACCTACACTTCCGGAAGTAACCCTTACGGGTACGCTGGTTTAGGTGACATCTCAGTTTTCATCTTTTTTGGCATTTTGGGTGTATTTGGCACCTACTTTCTTCACAGTTTGACACTGAATCTTTCTGGTATTTGGATCGCAATTGCGCTAGGACTTTTCAGTACTGCAGTGCTAAACATTAATAATATTCGAGATATAGAATCTGATTTTACCGCAGGTAAAAAATCTATTCCAGTCCGGATTGGAAAAAAAGCTGCGGTTCGCTACAATTGGTTTTTGATCTTAGGCGGAAACTGCTCATTGATCATTTTTGTGTTAATCAGCGACTCTTGGAGTTCCCTTTTAGCCTTACTTGCCATGCCGATTATGATCGCTGTAGCTTTGGGCGTTCAAAACGGAAAAGAATCTAAAACCATTGATCCATACTTGAAAAAAATGGCATTGAGTACACTTCTATGGACAATTCTATTCGGAATAGGTTTGGTTTTTTTGTAACCCAGCGATTAATTAGAGTCTTATTAAGCAACCTGTAGCACAATTAATCCTTGTTCCGATTTTCAAACCAATGCTTTCCTGTTCCTTTAAAAGCCTTGTCCAAGGATTTTCAGCTAAAACCTGTGAATAGTCCTTTTTTTATTTTGCTTTTTCAGGTAATTTGTAACAACTAAAGACCAAAACTATGACCAAGATCCTCGTTCCCTTCGACTTTTCTGAGCAAGCACAAAACGCCCTAAACTTTTCTACGGCTATCGCTGCCAAGTTTGACAACGTCCATATAGAAGTACTCCATGTAATGGAAATCCCTGCTTCATCGACTATGGGAACCATGGGCGGTGGTGAAATGATGCCGGATATGGAAAACCAAATTTTCTTCATCGAACTGATGAATAGAAGGAAAATCCAGATCGAAGAGTTGAAAGCCAAATATGCTGACTCAGATTTCACTTTCTCAGCGAACATCAAGCTGGGAAATGCCTTCAAAGAAATTTCAGAATCCATTAATGAAGAGAACCCTGATTTGGTAATCATGGGATCCAAAGGTTCCAGTGGTGTGGAAGAAGTGCTGATCGGGAGTAATACCGAGAAAGTGGTCCGTACTGCGACTTGTCCAGTGATTACAATAAAATCAGCTGTTGACCCCAAGGATTTGAAGAAAATTGTTTTTGCCAGTGATTTCCGGGAAGATAACGTAGCGATAGCAGATCGTATGAAACGACTTCAACATCTATTGGGAGCAGAACTTTATTTTGTAGTCATAAATACTCCAGGCAATTTTGAAACTAGCCGCGAATCCATCAAACGAATTCGAGCCTTTGCAAACAAATTCGATTTTAATAATGTCACCGCTGAGATTTATAATTCAATTTCGGAAGAAACTGGAATTATCGAATTTGCAGAAGATATCAATGCAGATCTAATCGCAATGATCACACATGGAAGAACTGGATTTTTACATTTAATCACAGGTAGTATAGCTGAGGACGTGGTCAACCATGCAAAGCGTCCCGTTTGGACATTCAAATCGAAGTAAAAATTATTTACAAATTATGCCTGCTTTGATGAGCAGGCATTTTAATAGTATGACAAAGAAAAATAACGACTGGAAAAAACGGGATGGGATGGTCTACTCTACCAGTGATGATTTTGAGTTTCAAAATGAATCCAACGACCCACAAGACAGCTTGGCTCCCAACCAACAAAACCTAAAAGTGATGCTAGATAAGAAAGCGCGAGCAGGCAAAAAAGTGACCCTGATTGAAGGTTTTATAGGAAATGATATTGAATTGGCAGTTTTAGGGAAATTGCTGAAAAATAAATGCGGAGTCGGCGGCTCGGCAAAAGATGGAGAAATCTTAATCCAAGGAGATCACCGAGACAAAGTGGTCCAAATCCTCCAAGAAGAAGGATATAAAGCCAAAAAGGCTGGAGGATAATGGTTAAAATTGATCCTTCCTATTTGCTTTTTCAAACGAGCCTTTATCCCCTTCTACCCTATTTGGTCTATGAAGCTTCGAAGGTTAAAAAGTCAGCGCCTACCTTACTGGCAATTTCAGAGCGCTTAGTTTTAAAAGGGAAAACATCTGAAATCCTGCTTATAGGCGAGTCAACTGCAGCTGGTGTAGGCGCAACGTCCACCAATTTCACCCTAGCTGGCCATATTTTCAATCTATTTAAGGGAGAATGTACCATTTCTAATTTTGCGAAAAATGGAATTAGAATAGCCGAAACGCTCCCACTTTTTGAGGCTGAGTTAGCTAAAATCTCAAAGTCAAAAGAAGGGATATTTATTTTTCTTGGTGCAAATGATTGTTTTCAATTGACAAGTCCGAAATCATTTGCCAAATCATTAGCTGGGTTAATCGAGAGACTGGAGCAATTATTTCAGCCCAATTGGATCTATTTGGCTGATATTCCACCTGTCCAACTCTTTCCGGCATTTTCCCCGCTCATGCAAAGCTATCTTCATCGACAGCGAGAATTTCTTAGAAATGAAATGAAGTCAATTTCAGCAAATCGAAACAACCTGATTTTTGAAGAAATTAAACTGAAACTGGAAAAGAATTTCTTTGCTGCTGATGGGATTCATCCTTCAGACTTAGGATATCAACTTATTGCTGAGTTTGCTTTCGAAGGGATCCAAAATCATGTGAAAAACAAAAGCCTTGTCAAGAGGTAATATAGCACAGAAATTGAATTGAGAATTCAAGGCAAAAGTCCATATTCCTCCAAATTATCGGATGAATGGATTTGTATCTTTTACCTCCATCCCTATCTTTGCAAGCAACAATGGAAAACACGACTAGAAATAGCAAACTTTTAACTGGCTGCAAGCAATCGCATTTGCTGCATCATTTCCATCATTCCGTCTAAGGAATGCTTTTTACTACCCGGCGCCGTCGATGACAGGGATTCTGCGGTTCGCCAAAATTTATTACACCTCTTTTAATTCTTAGCGTAAAAGCCCCAATGGAACAAATAATCCGTATCGCCGTGCAAAAAAGCGGCAGACTATCCGAAGATTCACTAAGCCTCATCAAAGAATGTGGTATCAAATTTTACAATGGAACTGGCAAACTCAAGTCCACTTCGACCAATTTCCCTATCGAATTCTTATTCCTTCGGGATGATGATATTCCTGGCTATGTAGCCGATGGAGTAGCTGATTTAGGGATTGTTGGGGAAAATGAAGTGGTCGAAAAGGATAAAGCAGTGCTAACCCTCAAGAAACTGGGCTTCTCCAAATGCCGACTTTCATTAGCCATCCCAAAAGGTCAAGAATATGCCGGAGTCTCCTATTTCGAAGGAAAAAACATCGCTACTTCCTATCCTAAAATCTTGAGCGACTACCTGAAAAAGGTAAAAATCAATGCTGCTATCCATGAAATAAGTGGTTCGGTAGAGATCGCTCCAAGCATTGGATTGGCAGAAGGAATCTGTGATATCGTCAGTTCAGGTTCCACTCTGATGATGAATGGCCTGAAAGAAGTCGAAGAGATCTTCAAATCAGAAGCTGTTTTGATCGCTAATAAAGAGTTGGCAGATTGGAAAATGGCTATTGTAGAGAAGCTACTTTTCAGAATCAATGCGGTGCAAAAAGGGAAAAGCAATAAGTACGTTTTGCTAAATGCCCCAAATGAATCTTTGGAAAAAATCGTGAGCCTGATTCCGGGAATGCGCAGCCCAACTATTCTTCCTTTGGCACAAGAAGGCTGGTCTTCGGTACACTCCGTGCTTCAGGAGGATCAGTTTTGGGAAAATATTGAAGAACTTCGTGCTGCAGGTGCGGAAGGAATACTTGTCGTACCTATTGAGAAAATGATCATTTGATAGCCTGTTTAAATATTGATTTAAAGCAAAAGCCATGAAAATCTTAAAAAATCCTAGCAAAGGTTCCTGGAATACAGAACTCGCACGACCGGTATTCAAAACAAAGGCAATCAATAAAATAGTCAAACCTATATTGAAAAAAGTGCAACGATCGGGCGATAAAGCCCTTTTCAAATATGCGCTAGAATTTGATCATGTACAGCTAGATTCTTTGGTCGTATCCCCTGAGGAAATAAAAGAAGGCGTAGCTGCAGTATCGAAAGAATTGAAAAAAGCGATCGGAGTTGCTAAAGCAAATATTGAGCGATTCCACAGCGCTCAAGTTACTCCTGAATTGATCGAAGAGGTAATGCCAGGTGTGGTTTGCAGAAGAAAGAGTGTGGCTATCCAAAAAGTTGGACTTTACATTCCAGGTGGAACAGCTCCTCTATTTAGTACGGTATTGATGTTGGGAATTCCAGCAAAAATTGCTGGATGCAGTGAGATTGTACTTTGCACTCCCCCTAATCGTCATGGCAAAATTCACCCCGCGATCTTATTTACAGCAGATCTGATCGGGATCACCAAAATCATCAAATCCGGTGGTGCGCAAGCTGTCGCTGCAATGACCTTTGGAACTGAATCTGTTCCCCAAGTAGATAAAATTTTCGGTCCTGGAAATCAATTCGTAACCGCAGCTAAGCAGAATGCCACGAAATATGGCGTCGCGATTGATATGCCTGCCGGGCCTTCTGAAGTCTTGGTTTATGCAGATGAAACTGCCGTTCCCGCTTTTGTTGCTTCTGATCTCCTTTCCCAAGCAGAGCATGGTGTGGATTCACAGGTAATTTTAGTAACAGATACAGAAGTTTTTGCCAAAAAAGTAATCAAAGAGATAGAAGTTCAGCTTAAGAAGCTTTCTAGAAAGGACATCGCCAAAAAGGCGTTGAGCAACTCTTGTGTAGTTATTTTGCCTGAGCAGGAAAAAGCAATCGAGCTAATCAATTTCTACGCACCTGAGCATTTGATTATTGCAGTAGCCAATGAAGATGAGGTAGTGGATGCCATTTACAATGCGGGTTCGGTGTTTATCGGAAATTTCACTCCCGAATCTGCCGGAGACTATGCCTCGGGAACCAATCACACGCTACCTACTTACGGATATGCCAGAAATTACAGCGGCGTGTCCATGGATAGCTTCGTCAAAAAGATCACCTATCAGAAGATTTCCGCAGAAGGATTGAAGCTTTTAGGACCAACTGTAGAGATCATGGCTAAAAATGAATTGCTTGATGCGCATCAAAATGCGGTCAGCATTCGTCTTAATGCACTAAAAACTAGTAAAGTATGAGCTTCAAATTAGAAAAATTACTTCGCCCACACATTGCGACCTTGCAAGCTTACACTTCAGCTCGCGATGAATATAAAGGAAAGGAAGGCATCTTTTTGGATGCGAATGAAAACCCTTATGGATCAATTACTGCGCAGGACTTTAACAGATATCCTGATCCATATCAATTAGAACTCAAAGAGAAAATATCTCAGATCAAAGGAGTAAAAACTTCTCAGATTTTCTTGGGAAATGGTTCAGATGAAGCAATTGACTTACTATTTAGGGCTTTCTGTATCCCAGAAAAAGATAATGTCATCTTGCTTCCTCCTACTTATGGGATGTATGAAGTGAGTGCGTCTATCAACAATGTGGAAGTTCAAAAAGTACCATTATCAGCTGCGTTTCAACTCCGAACTGATAAAATACTCGGAGCAGTCGATAAGCATACCAAAATCATTTTTATCTGCTCACCCAACAATCCAAGTGGCAACAAGGTCGATCGGGATGATATATTATATCTCTTGAAGAAATTCAAAGGAATCGTGGTTGTCGATGAAGCCTATATTGATTTCAGCGATGAGCCAAGTTTCACCACAGAGTTGAAGAATTTCAAAAACTTGGTAGTCATGCAGACATTCTCAAAAGCGTGGGGTTTAGCATCCCTACGACTAGGAATGGCATTCGCTTCCAAAGATTTGATTAAGATTCTCAATCGAATTAAGCCACCTTACAATATCTCTGGCTTGACTCAAGAGACTGTTTTGGCAGCCATGGATAATTATGAAAAAGTGAAGTCGATGACTGCAGATATCCTCTTAGAACGTGAATACTTGAAATCTCAATTGCAAAGCTTGACCTTTGTCAATAAAATTCATCCTTCTGATTCTAATTTCCTGTTGGTCAAAATGCCTAATGCAAATCTGGTATATGATGAATTGATTGATAAAAAAGTAATCGTCAGAAATCGATCAAAAGTGTTGCTTTGTGAAGATTGCCTACGTATCACTGTAGGAATACGGGCTGAAAGCGAGCGCTTAGTGGAAGCACTTTCTGAGATTTTTACCTCAAAAAATTAAACAGCGATGAAAAAGAAAGTCTTATTTATTGATCGTGATGGTACGATCATCAAAGAACCACCGACAGATTTTCAAGTAGATAGTTTGGAGAAATTAGAATTCCTTCCCAAAGCGATCTCCAATCTTCGGAAAATTGCTGAGGAAACGGACTACGAGTTGGTCATGGTGACGAATCAGGATGGTCTGGGTACGACTTCTTTTCCGGAAAAAGACTTCTGGCCGGCACAATACAAAATGCTCAAAACTCTAGAGCAAGAGAATATCTTTTTCAAGGCGATTCATGTGGACAAAACTTTTGAACATGAAAATGCAGTCACTCGAAAGCCAAATACTGGATTGCTGACCGAATACTTTTCTGAGGAATATGACCTTGCCAATTCCTATGTGATTGGCGACCGACAGACGGATATGAAACTTGCAAAAAATCTAGGTTCTAAGGCCATCTTTATCGGAGATGAGGCCGAAGAGGCTGAGTTAGTGACAAACGATTGGGATGAAATCTATAAGTTTCTGAAAATGCCTCACCGGACAGCTGAAGTAGTCCGAAAGACTTCCGAAACAGAGATTTCCATCAAACTAAATCTAGATGGCAGTGGCCAATGCAAGATCTCAACAGGTTTGCATTTCTTTGATCACATGCTCGAGCAGCTAGGCAAGCATGGTAGTACCGATTTGGAAATTAAAGTAAATGGTGACTTGCACATTGACGAGCATCATACCATCGAGGATACTGGGTTAGCACTTGGCGAAGCTTATTTAAAAGCTTTGGGAGGCAAAAAAGGTATTTACCGTTATGGATTCTTGCTTCCAATGGACGATATTTTGGCACAAGTCGCAATTGATTTCGGTGGCAGGCCTTGGATTGTTTGGGATGCGAAATTCGAACGGGAGAAAATCGGAGATATGCCTACGGAAATGTTTTTCCATTTCTTTAAATCTTTCTCGGATACCGCAAAGTGCAATCTAAATATTAAAGCAGAAGGTGAAAACGAGCACCACAAGATTGAAGCTATTTTCAAAGGTCTAGCTCGTGCCATTAAAATGGCGGTAATGATTGACCCAAAGAATAGTAATCAGCTGCCTAGTACCAAGGGCGTACTTTAAAACACTCAGGCTCAGAAAATTTAACATAAAATATTTTTTCTGAGCCTTATTTTTTGTTTCCTTTAGTTATGAAACGATTTTTAAATACCATAACTACTCTTCTGATGCTATTTAGCATCAGTTCCTGCTCCGAAGATTTGCCTTCTATCGAGCGTATTTATGAAAAAGGAAACTTTCAAGAGGCGATATCAGAATTGAATGGTTACTTGTTTTTTCATGTAACTGATATCAAAGCACTTCACCTCAGAGCACGTTCTTATGAGGAAATAGGTGAAATCGGAAAAGCCAGAGCAGATTATGAGCGAATAATTGATTTTGATAGAGATTATGCTCAGGCATTTGCGGGACTTGGCAAAATTCTGTTTGAGGAGAAAAAGTATAAAGAAGCAGAACTCTATTTGCTTCGAGCGGCAACTATCGATTATGAAGACTTTGATATTCTTTACTTGGTAGGCAGAACACAGCTAATGCTCGAGAAATATGAATCGGCAGAGCGATTTCTCGAAATGGCCAAAGATCTCAAACCCACATTTGCCAAAGTATATTATTATCAAGGCATGGTCAGAGCACTTCGTGGTGATGTTTTAGGCTGTGCCGCTTCTTTCAATTCTTATGTCCAGTTTGAGCCAGATCATTATGTTGGTAGATATAACAGAGGTTTTGCACTGATGAAAGCTGGTTACCTTGAATGGGCTTTGGATGATTTTGAGGCCGTATTGAAAGCAAATCCAAACCATGTAGAAGCAATGGCGAAGAAAGGGTATTGCATGGCTATGCTGGGTAACGATGAAGGCTGCCAAATTCTTAAGTTGGCAGCATCCAAGGGTAGCCTTTACGCTCAAAACCAAGCGGAAGTCTGCGTCTAATTTAACCTATTTCAGTCGGGCTTTCAGCGCAGCCTTGTAGTTAGGAATCGCTTGATCCGCTAATCCCAAGAATAGATAAGGTTCAATCATTTCTAATTCCATCAGGTGAAATATTCCATCAATGACTACTCCGTCCACTCGGACGTAAAGACTTTCCGATGCAAATTCAGTCACCAGTTTTTGACAAGATTCCATCAACTCAATACTTGGATCAATTACTGAAATCGTCCCTCCAAAATAATGTTGCACTCTAAAATCTTCTTTTGCAGGGGTTTTGAGCACTGCATGAGAAAATTTTGCATTGAAGAAAATTAAGGAGTACTCTCCTACTTCCTGTACTTCTCTTACAAAAGGCTGAACCAGATAATCTTCCTCCTCTAGCAATTCATTGATTTTAGCGCTTTGATTTTGCCAAGAATCAGCAGGGATTTTTATCGTGTTTTTAGCTCCACCACTGACTAATGGCTTTACTACCCAAGTGGCAGTATTGATATGTGATGCAATCGAATCTCCGTCAAAATGGGATCCTTTTTTCAATAATTTTCCCGCGATCACAGGAAAACCTTTTTTCTCAATTTCTAATAGATAGGTCTTCGAAGAGTTCCATCGGATGGTATCCAACTTATTCAAGGCGGGAGTTCCTTCTGACTTTCGCGCTGCGATCCAGTCGAGAAACTCTGGATAGAAGTCAAAGTAATCCCAAACTGATTTAATCAATAAATAAGAAAATCGAGTCCAATCTTCGTCTGCAACGGACCATGGTACGATTTCATTGGGAATCTTGAGTTCGGTGAGAAGTTGTGAAAGGATTGCATCTTCATCGATGGTATTGGAATCGTAAGCGCCAGTGGAAACATAGCTCACGATGGCAACAGGCTTTTGCATGGTGTTAAGTTTTGCCAAAATTAAACAAAGCCGAAAAATAATAGTCTCCACTCTTCAAAAATGAACAGTAAACCTTACTTTTGGGCTTTGCCCCCTATGAAGCATCGTAAACTTGTCATCATTCCCACCTATAATGAGATTGAAAATATCCGTGAGATAATTCAAGAAGTCATGCATCTGGATGGGGATTTCGAATTATTGGTAATTGATGATGGTAGCCCAGATGGCACAGCTCAAGCCGTGATCGTGCTACAGTCAGATTTCCCCACACGACTTCATTTAATTCAGCGTACCGGAAAAATGGGCCTAGGAACAGCCTATATCACTGGTTTTGAATGGGCTTTGGAAAGAGGATACGATTACATTTTTGAAATGGATGCTGATTTTTCACACAATCCCTCTGACCTGATTCGACTATATGAGGCCTGTGCCGTTTCAGGTTATGATTTAGCCGTCGGCTCCCGATACATTACTGGTGTGAATGTGGTCAACTGGCCCATTGGGAGAGTATTGATGTCCTATTTTGCGAGTGTCTATGTAAACTTTATCACCGGACTTCCTATCAAGGATGCTACAGCTGGTTTCAAGTGCTATCACAAAAGTGTATTGCAAGGAATTAAATTGCGTGAGGTCAAATTCATCGGATATGCTTTCCAGATCGAAATGAAGTTTACCGCTTGGAAGCTAGGGTTTAAAGTAGTTGAAGTACCTATCATCTTCACAGATCGAACCAAAGGAACTTCAAAAATGAGTACTGGAATCTTCAAAGAAGCGGTAGTTGGTGTGATTTGGATGAAAGTCAAAAGTATTTTCAGCCCCTATAAACTCAATCAAATTTGATTGATTTGATGGGATCCACTTTAGCGATCACCATTACCGGAATCCAAAGTATCGCTGCAGTTAAAATGATAATTCCAAAATTGATCAGGATTAAAACTGGCCAGTTCCAATCAATCGGCACATAGCTCATGTAGTAGCTTTCCGCCTCGAGTGGGATAAATCTAAATTGATCCTGAAGAAATGCGAGTCCTAATCCGACTGCATTCCCTATCAAAAGTCCCCGGCTGAGAATATTAATCCCATTCCAGAAAAACACCCTTCTGATTTGAGCAGTCGAAGCTCCCAATGCTTTGAGTAAACCGATCATCTGTGTACGCTCCATGATTAGGATAAATAAGATCGCAGCCATATTGAAAATCGCAACAAATCCGATCAAACCAATAAATACATAGACATTGGTGTCAAGCAATTTCAACCAATCGAAAATCTCCAGATACTTTTGCTGGCTATCAATCAATTTGAGATCGTAATCAATGGCTGATTCGATCTCATAATAATCAGATTCGAGGTGATCAATGTCTTTAAGAAAAATCTCCATCCCTCCTACTTGGTCGCTTGACCAGCCATTTAGGTTTCGGATAGTTTGAAGTTCTCCGAGGATAATTTTCTCATCAAAATTCTCCAAATAGGTTCTAAAAATTCCCACAATTTCCACCCTTCTGTATCGAGGCGGCTCTTGTACAAAGTAAAGGGTAATCTTATCACCGACTTTTAAATTCAATTTGTTGGCAATAAAGGAACTAAGCATCACCTCATTGGAAGTTCCCTCTTCAGGGATCTTCAATAATCGTCCTTCAATCAGATAGGATTTGAATCGAAGACTATCAAAATCCTGCCCAACACCTTTCATCAAGATACCCTCGACCTCATCTTCGCCTTTGATCAAAGCTGCTTTATGCGCAAAAGATTGAACTCCGGTGATTCGGTCTAATTGCTTATAATTTTGCGCAAAATCTGATTTTAAGGAAAAAGGAGATTCCTCAAAATCATTGCTCATGGTAAAGCGCTGAACCTGGAAATGTCCTGTAAAACCGTAAACCTTGTCAGAAATCGTCTTTTGAAAGCCACCTAAAACCATGAAGGCTATAAGAGAGACAGCAAGGCCCAAAGCTAGACTTCCAACCGCGATTTTATAGATAGTGACTGAAAACCCACCCGAGCCTTTGAAGCTGATTCTTTTGGCGATGAAATAGGAAAGGTTCAATTGACTGCGTTAATTTGTTGAAACACTCCGCAAAATAGCATGAAGCAAATGAAACTCACATCCTTTATTTACATTTTCAGCCTTTGCCTACTGCTTATTTTTGCAGGTGCCGAGCTAAACGCACAGGAACTAAAAATTTTGCCGGCGGCTGATCAGCCAGAGCTTTACCTTTCCAAACTTTCCGGAAAGTCTGTGGGAATAGTCGCCAATCAGACGAGTATTCTTACCCAAAGTAATAAGAAGCATGTGGTCGATTTTTTATTGGAAAAAGGAGTCTCAGTAAAGAAAGTATTTGTGCCAGAGCATGGCTTTCGCGGAGTGGCTGATGCCGGTGAAAAAGTGGATAATACAATAGATAGCAAAACTGGGCTTCCAATAATCTCACTCTATGGAACTAATAAAAAGCCAACGGCCGCTCAAATCAAGGATTTAGATCTTATCATTTTTGATCTTCAGGATGTGGGAGTGAGATTCTTTACTTATATCTCCACGATGCATTATGTAATGGAAGCTGCAGCAGAAAATGGTATTCCGGTGATGATTTTTGATCGACCAAATCCAAATGGAGACTACCTGGCCGGACCAGTATTGAAGTCAGGATTCGAAAGTTTTGTGGGTATGCATCCTATTCCTGTGGTTCACGGCTTGACTGTGGGTGAATTAGCAAAGATGATCAATGGGGAAAAATGGCTCAAAGGGGGTCTTCAAGCTGATCTTGAAGTGATCCCTGTTGGAAATTGGACACACAATACCCGCTATAACCTTCCGATAAAGCCTTCTCCAAATCTTCCAAATGATTTATCAATCCGGCTTTACCCTAGTACCTGCTTTTTTGAAGGCACGATCGTATCTCTGGGTCGGGGCACCCTTTTTCCATTTCAGACTTACGGCTATCCAGATCCTGCTTTCGGAAAATTTACATTTACACCAATTTCGATAAATGGCATGTCCAAAACACCACCACTTCAAGATCAAGTCTGCTATGGCGTTGACTTGAGAAATGAATCGCTCAATCAGCAATTTACCTTGAAATACCTGTTGGATGCCTATCAAAAATCTGGAAAAGGAAAGGCATTTTTCAACAATTACTTCAATACCCTCGCTGGAACTGATCAATTGAAGAAGATGATTATAGAAGGAAAAACTGCTTCAGAAATTGAGGCTTCCTGGCAATCAGACCTTGATTCTTATAAGAAGTTGAGAGAGAAATATTTAATCTATAAATAATTTTCTGACAGCACATTAAGGTTTACTAATAAAATCAATTGTCTAAACATTATTCCTAGTCAAGAACTTACCAAGAATGTCCAAACCACTTCGAATCGTCTATATGGGAACGCCGGAATTCGCTGTTCCCGCCCTTGAATTATTAGTCCAAAATAACTGGAATCTAGTAGGCGTAATCACAGCCCCAGACAAACCAAAAGGTCGTGGACAAAAGCTGATCCCATCTCCAGTCAAAGAAGCTGCGCTAAAACATGGCTTGAATATTCTCCAGCCGACCAACTTAAAATCACCAGAATTCCAAGATGAGTTGCGTGCCTTAAAAGCAGATTTACAAATTGTAGTTGCTTTCCGGATGCTTCCTGAAGCAGTTTGGGATATGCCTCCTATTGGCACATTTAATCTCCATGCATCATTGCTTCCCAACTACCGTGGGGCAGCACCGATCAATTGGGCAATCATCAACGGCGAAAAAGAAACGGGAGTGACGACTTTTTTTCTCAAGCATGAGATCGATACCGGAAGTATTATATATCAGGAGAAAGTTGAAATTCTCCCTGAAGATGATTTGGGATCGCTATATGAAAAACTGATGGAACTGGGTGCGAAACTGGTTTTGAAAACTGTAGAAGCGATTGCGGCAGATGAAGTGATGGCACTCCCACAAGATGAGTCAAAAGCGATGCATCATGCTCCAAAAATCTTCAAGGAAACAGGAGAAATCGATTGGGCAAATTCGGCGGAAGCCATTCATAACTTGATTCGGGGCCTCTCACCTTATCCTGCCGCTTGGACCACTTTGGATGGGAAATTCTGTAAGATTTTTAAAACAACTGTATCTGAAGAAAACTTATCAAAAGTAGCCTTTGGAAATTACAGCTCAGATGGAAAAACATTTTTGAAATTTCAAACCGGAGCTGGAAGCTTAGAAATTCTTGAACTTCAACTTGAAGGTAAGAAACGGATGAAAATCGGAGACTTTTTGAGAGGGTACTCATTAGAAAAAAAGAACTGATAATTTCGAATTATGCTTGATTTTTAGGAACTTGAAGCTTCAGTATAAATTTTTAAACATGGGAATCATGAAAATTTTAGCAAAAATTACCTTTTTATTTACCTTCATCTTTTTTGCTTCGATCAAAGCTGAAGCACAATTCATCAAAAAATTGAAGCAAGCCGCTTCTCAAGGCATGGAAAATGCCGTCGAAAAGAAAGTCCAACTAGAGGCGGAAAAAATGATGACTCGTCAGCTTGAAAAGCAGTTAGCTGGATTATTCGGTGAAAGTGGCTCAAGTTCTCCGATCAACTTCAACATGGAGGAATTGATGGCAGGTTTAGGGGAAGAAGTGCCGACGGAGGATTCTTATGCATTTACAGGGTTTCTGGTTATGGAATTACAAACCAAAGACGAGAAAGGAAAGTCTGGAGATCCAATGCAAATGAAGTCTTATCTCAGCAATTCAACTGAGTATACTGGGATGGAATTGGTAGATCCGAAAAAGTCAGAGACGGTCACAAACATGATTTTTGACACAAAAAACAAGGCTTCTATACTCCTGATGGACAGCGAAGGAACAAAAAATAGCTTTGCTTACAAATTAGATTTCGAAGCTCTAGTCGACGAAAGCATCATAGAATCTGATTCCTCACTGGAGGAAGGCACTATTGAAGTTAAAAAAACGGGCAACAGCAAAAGTATTTTGGGTTATGATTGTGATGAATATTCAGTCAAAACCGAAGATGGAGCAGGTACTTATTGGATCACCGATAAATTAATTCTTGGCACCAATTCATTTTGGAGTAGCAACAGTCCATTCTCGTCCAGCAAAATGCAAGCGAAATATGCCGACCATTTTGCAAACATGCCAAAGGGAAATTTTATGGAAATGGACTTCAAATCGACTGACGGTTCCGAAATGCAAATGAAAGTCATTGATATTCAACCCTCCGCACCTCAGACATTCTTAATGAGTGACTATCCAAATATGATGCAGACTATGAAGCAACAGTAATTATGTTACTAATAGTTTTTTATCAGATTGAGGGCTGTTATCTTCAAGCTAAAGACTTTTGAAAATGAAGATTTCCCTGATTGCCGCTGTAGCAAAAAATAATGTTATAGGTAAAGAAAATAACCTAACCTGGCATTTGCCTGTAGACTTTAAGCGATTTAAATCCATTACCTCCGACCATTATATCCTTTTGGGGCGAAAGAGCTTTGAGTCACTCGGCAAGCCTCTTCCCAATCGAACGCACTTGGTCATTACCAGAAATTCCACCTATCAAGTACCGGAGGGTCATTACGTCTTTGATTCGGTGGAGTCGGCAATTATATTCTGTAAGAAAATTGAAATCGATTCACTTTATGTAATCGGTGGAGGAGAAATTTACACTCTGACTCTTCCCTTAGCCGATGAACTTCTGTTGACTGAGGTAGACGCCAGTCCTGATGGAGATACGTATTTCCCAGAATTTGATCATAGTGATTGGGAGGAAACTTTCCGGGAATTTCATCCTAAAGATGAAAAACACGAACACTCCTTCTCGTTTGTGAACTATACTCGCATCAAATCCTAACATGTCGAAGAAAACCATTTGGATCACTGGAGCATCTTCAGGAATCGGAGAAGCCACTGCTCATTACTATAACAAGGAAGGCTATCAAGTGATTCTTTCGGCAAGAAATGAAGAGAAATTACAACAAGTAAAAGCCCAAAGTACACATCCCGAAAGTTGCTATGTATTGCCTTTGGATTTGGAAGCTATTTTATCTTTCGAGCAGAAGACAGCTGAAGCGATCCAAGCCTTCGGAAAAGTAGACATCATGCTTCATAATGGAGGCATCAGCCAGCGTTCGTTGATATTTGAGACACCCCTAGCTGTAGACCGGAAGCTAATGGAAGTAAACTTCTTTGGAACAGTGGCATTGACTAAAGCATTACTCCCACATTTTATCTCAAACAAATCGGGACATTTTGGAGTCGTCACTTCCTTAGTAGGAAAATTTGGAACTCAATTTCGATCAAGTTATGCTGCATCCAAGCATGCACTTCATGGCTTCTTTGAGACCTTGAGGTCCGAGCACTTCAAAGATCAAATTCACGTCACTCTGATTTGCCCTGGATTTATTCATACCAACGTATCCGTAAATGCACTGACTGCCGATGGCACTGCACTCAATGAAATGGATCAAGCTCAAGCAAACGGCATGAGTCCTGAAAAATGTGCGAAAGAAATATTTGCTTCGATAAAGTCAAAAAAAGAGGAAGTTTATATCGGGGGAAAAGAAACCTACGTGGTGTATCTCAAACGTTTTTTTCCGACCGTATTCTCTAAAATTCTCCGAAAGTCAAACGTTCGGTAATAAAAAATCATAATGAAAGTAGTAAGAGCCGAGATAATAGCCATTGGAGATGAATTGCTCTATGGACAAATAGTAGACACCAACAGTCATTGGATTAGTCAAGAACTTGATTTGATGGGTGTGAAAGTGGTCCGAAAAACAACTGTCGGAGATGATCGAAAGGATGTGCTAGCAGCATTCGAATCTGCAGAAAAGCGAGCTGACCTAGTGCTGATCACAGGTGGACTAGGCCCGACAAAAGATGATTTGACCAAGCCATTGCTCGCTGAATTTTTCGGTTGCGAGATCGTAGAATTTCCCGAAGCAGTCAAGGCAGTCAGTGAATATTTTATCCGAAGGGGAAGAGAAATGACTCCATTGAATATTCTCCAAGGTCATTTGCCTGCTTGCTGCACTTACATTCCTAATCAAGTCGGTACTGCACCAGGAATGTGGTTTGAACGAAATGGCACCTATTGGATGTCCATGCCTGGCGTACCCCATGAGATGAAAAAGCTCATGAAGGATTTTGTCCTTCCAAAGCTTCCAGAGATCTTCCAACTCCCGGTAATCCATCATAAAGTCATCAAGACCGTCGGTATAGGCGAAAGCTGGCTAGCTGATTTGATTTCGGATTGGGAAAGTGCCCTGCCAAGCTCGATTCGATTGGCTTACCTCCCATCGCTGGGCCATGTCAAACTTCGATTGACAGGATTCGGGAATTCGAAAAAAGAGTTAGAAAAGGCGATAGATGAGCAGATTGATGCCGTGATGCCTTTGATCGAAAAATATGTTTATGGATTCAATGCTGAAACTTTAGAAACGGCAATTGCTAAGCTTTTGAAGGCTGAAAAGAAAACGATAGCTTTAGCCGAGAGCTGCTCTGGAGGGTATGTTTCTCATTTGATTACCAGTGTCCCAGGAAGCAGCGCTTACTATCAAGGCGGAATCATTCCTTATCATAATCGGTTCAAAAATGAGATTTTGGGTGTCAGTAAAGAGACCTTGAGCAAGTTTGGAGCTGTAAGTGAGGAAACGGTTAGCGAAATGGCAACTGGTGTTCGAACGCTTTTCAATTCTGATTTTGGATTGGCAAGTAGCGGAATCGCTGGTCCTGACGGAGGCACGGAAGAAAAGCCGGTTGGGACAGTATGGATCGCCTGTGCTATGAATGGACTAGTGGAGACTAAAAAACTCCAGCTCACCCAAGACCGAATGCTGAATATTCAACTGACTGGCGTGGCTGTTCTAAACATGTTGCGAATTTGTATTTCTCAGAAATAGCAAATAATATTTTACCTAAAAGGTTTAGGATAGTATTTGATAAAATTTAATTTTACAAGTTGAAAATAAACCCAATTAAATTATAAAATCATAACCATGGCAAGTGTAGAAATGCTAATGCCCAAAATGGGCGAAAGTATCACAGAAGGTACTGTACTCACCTGGCTCAAGAAGGAAGGAGATTCAATCGAACAAGATGAATCTGTGCTAGAGGTAGCGACTGATAAAGTGGATACCGAGGTTCCATCCATCCATGGAGGCATCTTGAAAAAGATTTTGGTCAAAGAAGGAGATGTGGTGGCTGTAGGAGCTCCCATTGCAATAATAGAGACTTCCGCTGTTGAAGCTGACGTGCAAGCGGCACCTGATGCTAAATTAAGCCCTAAGGAAGAAGTAATCCATGCTGCTCCGTCCAATACCAGTTTATTGGTATCAATTGAAGAGCCTAATTCTACTGATGATACAAGATTTTATTCCCCGCTCGTGCAGAGCATGGCGAGAGAAGAGAAAATCCCTTCAAGTGAATTAGCTAAAATTCCCGGTACTGGAAAAGAAAGCCGAGTAACAAAACAGGACATGCTGGCTTACCTCTCCAATCGAAATAAAAACGGTGCGGCTAGTCATGCTCAAGAAGTGCCATCTATTTCTTCGCCGAAAGCTCAGGTAAGTATTTCTGGGTCTGACGAAATCATCGAAATGGATCGTATGCGGAAAATGATTTCGCAACGAATGATAGATTCTAAGCGAATCTCTGCCCACGTGACTTCATTTGTAGAAGCAGACATGACCAATATTGTTCTTTGGAGAAATAAGTACAAAGATGCTTATAAAGCAAAATATGGAGAGGGAATCACCTTTACGCCTTTCTTTATTGAAGCAGTTGCCAAAGCTATCCGTGATTTTCCGATGATCAATATTTCCGTAGATGGAGATCGAATCATCAAAAAGAAAGATATCAATGTAGGAATGGCAGTAGCCTTACCAAGTGGGAATTTGATCGTTCCTGTAATCAGAAATGCTGATCAATTGAACCTCGTTGGCCTATCAAAGAAAGTTAATGACTTAGCTAATCGTGCTCGAATAAATAAGTTGTCTCCTGATGATCTAGCTGGAGGAACGTACACCGTATCGAATGTGGGCTCCTTTGGAAATGTGATGGGTACTCCCATCATCCCTCAACCACAAGTAGCTATAATGGCTGTTGGAGCAATAGTCAAGAAGCCTGCTGTGGTCGAGACACCTACCGGAGACGTGATTGCTATTCGCCATAAGATGTTCCTTTCCCATTCCTATGATCACCGAGTAGTAGATGGATCTTTAGGAGGTATGTTTGTAAGGAGAGTAGCAGATTATCTGGAAGCATTCGACCTGAATACTTCACTTTAAAAAAAGGCCGGTATAATGTACTAGCCCTATAAAGTGTCTAACTTTTTGGGGGCGATGCATTACCGGCCTTTTTTATTTCACGTTTGACTTTAATTTTGTTGAACAGTCCTTTAACTTTTCTGCGAACTCCACTAACCGAATTGGCTTCGTCAAATAATCATTCATCCCTGACTCGATCGCCCTCTTTTGATCTTCATCAAATACATTAGCAGAAAGGCCAATAATGTATACTGAATTATTTAAAGGCATTTTCCGAATCAATATGGTAGATTCTAGGCCGTTTAGAACAGGCATTTGCACATCCATAAGGATTAAATCAAAAACTTGTTCTGAAGCTAACTCGAACGCTTTTTTTCCGTTTTTCGCTACTTCAAAATCATAGCCCAGCTGCACTAGCATCAAATTCATCAATTGTAGATTAAGGTCATTATCTTCCGCAAGCAAAATTCTTAAAGGATATTCTGAAGCCATTCCAATCCAACTTTTCGGATTTGTGGTAGGATCTTCTTTCAATTTTAGATCCTCACCCTTAACCATTTTGAGCAAAGCTGTAAAAGTAAATTCTGATCCTTTATTCAGCTTACTTGATATATGCATCTCTCCGCCCAGTAGCGCAATCAACTTTTTTGAAATCGCCAAGCCAAGCCCAGTGCCTTGGTAAGTCCTAGAGCTAGAGCTCTCAACTTGATAAAAAGGATCTGTTAGATAAGGAATCAATTCATCAGGAATACCGATACCTGAATCTTTCACGCTAACTTTTAACTGACATAATTCCCCAGCTATCTGTTCGGTATCAATACTTATTTGAACTGATCCATTTTTAGGAGTGAATTTTATAGCATTTCCAGTTAGGTTTAAAAAAACTTGCATGAGCTTTTCCAAATCCCCTTCAACAGCATTTTCAGTTCCCTCACCAAATGTAATCGTCAATTTGATTTTCTTCTTAAGAGCTAGTCCTGATAATATCAAAACATGTTTTTGAAGTTCTTTTTTTGGAAAAAATAAACTGTTATGGATATCGATTTTACCTGCTTCTATTTTAGAATAATCCAAGATATCCTTGATGATGGCTAGGAGGGAATTTCCTGAATTCTTTATGATTCCGATATATTCTTCTTGAGTTTCGTTAAGCTCAGTCTGCTCAAGCAAATCAATAATTCCAAGTAAGCCATTCATCGGAGTTCTGATCTCATGACTCATATTTGCAAGAAACTCTGATTTTGCTTTACTGGCCTTATCAGCCGCATCCATAGCCTCCAAAAGTCCTTTCTCCCATATCCGCTGCGCAGTGATATCCTTAGAGATGGATACAACTTTATCTTCATCTAAAGGAAAAAATCGGACCTCATAATATTTTATATCTCCAGTATAGGCAGATTTTAATTCAACAGTCTGAATTTCTCGAGTTTTACTGGTTTTCTTAAAACCCTGAACCATGGTTTCCTTTTGATCACCTTCAATCACTTCTGAAAGATTTTTACCAATAAGTACTAGGTCTGCATCAATTTCAAAACGTGCACTTTTGATCTTATAATCTAGGATGAAACCATCATTATCATAGATAAATAAGATGTCAGGAATATTTTCAATAAGCGTCCGAAGCCGATTCTCACTCTGGATAAGTTCCTGTCTGCTTTCATATTGACTGGTGATATCCGTACAGATCCCAATACCCCCGTCGAAATTGCCTGAAGAATCAAAAACTAGCTTTTCAAAAATCCTCAGTCGAACTTTACGATTATGAACCGATATAAAATCATATTCAAAGTCTACATAAGTTTTATTCTCTTTTAAAGCATTTTTAATTAAATCTCTGATTCTGATTGCGTCATTTTGGTTTTGGTTTTCATTAAAATCCATAATAAATCTGTCCTTTGGGACTCCCAAAACTTCACTTACCTCATTAGAAATTCTTGTTATTTTCCCCTTAGCATCATGAAAATACACAAAGCCCTTGAGCTCCATTAAGAGTAAATTTTGCTGATCGAAAAGAGTTGAAATCTCAGCAGCATTTTTAGAAAGTAACCGTTGAGACTCAAGGTTATTTCTTAAAGAAAGCACAAACAGTATAATTGTACCAATGATCAATACGATCAATCCAATATAAAGCAGAAAGTAAGTATTGTAAATACCAGAAATAATGGATTCAGACTCTGCAACCAATATCAAAGCCGCTTCATCACTAACTGAACCAAAATTAAAAGGATACTGAGCTAGGATGCCTCTTTTAGGTTCGCCACTGAAATTCCAATCTGACTCATAAACGCCAAGCACACCGATATCCAAATCCGCTAAAACCTGTTTTTGGACTTGAGATTCTAAAGTTATTTTCTCATGCTCTCTCCTCCGATTCAAATCCCAAAACTCCCCATTGAGATACAGAATTTTTCTTCCTTTAGGGTTGAGATAAAAATTGTCAAGATAGTATTTAGCAAAAGCTACAGGATTGATGTAGAAAAAAATTCTAAATGGCTGGGTTTTCCCCTCTATCCAAAATACAGATCGTGAAGGATTCAAAACAGGGAACTTGACTAAAGATTCCTTCCGAATGAAATCGTTTCGTGGAGTCTGGGTAAAAAAGATGGTAGAATCCTTGAGGTCCACAAATAACGTATCAATTAAGTTTGGATAAGCTCTAAATACTCTCTTAACTGAAGCAGTGAATTCATCTCTATAGTCCTCCTCGTCAAGGTCCGAATCTTCCAAATAATGCATTAGCAGCACCGAAGATTCTTCAAACTTGTTCAATTCAAGCTCCAGTCCAGTTGAAGCAAGCTCAGTCTGCTCTCTCAAGAACTCTTTTTTAGAGGAGGTTTCAGAAGATGTAATAGCCTTGAAAAAGCTGACACCCAAAAGAATAATTAACAAAACCAAGGTCAAACCCAATGCTAGGGTAATAAAAAAATCCTTCCGATAGGTTGTGAAAAAATTCATTTATCTTAAAAATTAACTTCGATGAGTATCCAATCTATCATGTTAAAGTAAACTATACGAGCAGATTTAGGGCTGTATTCTTCGGAAAATCTAAAACTCGATTTATTCTTGAGTAAAAACTCTTCAGCCATTAACCTGACTTCTTGGTTTTTACTGTTGAAAAGATTGTAATCTGAGATTCTAAAATTATCCTCACTGATAATCTCTTTATAGATATAGTTTTTTAATGGTGGAAAGCTTAATGCTTCGATGGCTGAAGCACCGGCTGCCACGATATCTCCATCTTTCGTAGCGATGATAAGATTCTCATCTTCAGAGTTCAAATATCGAGATATGATATCATCCACAGTAAGATCGATTCCTACTACCAAAAAAAAAAGCTTTTCTTTGTCATAAATCGGATGAATCACAGATAAAATCCACCCCCTCCCGGCTGGATCTACATAAGCATCTGGAATCCAGACAGGACCCTTTGAAGGGTTATTTTCCTCATCTGCCTCGTAATAAAAATTATACTTACTCAAATCAGTATCCTCCGTCACTAAATCTTTTGCATCATACGCGGGAAAAACCCGAGAAACCTGCATGGAAGAGTTGGAATAAACCTGAGCCACGAAACTATACTTATTTTTAATAGCTTGAAAAACAGAGTCCAAAGAGTTCGTAAGCTTGACCTCCTCAAAGGCTTCCAGAAAGCTAGGAGTCTTTTCTGTTATGACGATAGAACTTAAATTAAAGTCTTCGCCCGGAATATTTGTAGAAAAACCTCCTTCAAATTCATAAGGATCAAGCGAAGCATTTTGAAGGATACTTTCCCGGCTAGCAAGAAGACTTTCATTATAGTTTTTCAAAAGCACGATTTCATTATTGAGTAATGAAAGTTCAGCTTCAATTTCTTTTACGATCTGAATTAAACTACTGAAATCATTTTGATTTTTGGACGAATTGAATTGTTCACAAGAAAAGAACAACGATATCACAGAAAGTAAAATCAGGCTTTTCCCTTTCATTGTTAAGTGGTTTTCTGAAAATTATAAATTTTCCACCTGAGCACGAAATGAATTACCCATTTCAGTAAATCTTATTTTTACCTGATCAAAAAAGTCTCCGGACCAAAAGCTCTCCAAATCTGACTCTTCCAAGACATCCATTTCACTGACCTTAAACGTCTGCTCCATGGGTCCGAGCTCGTATTTGAGAATATACTTATTGTTCCAGGAGAAAATACTGATCCGTATTTCCTCCTGAATAAATTCTTTTACAACTCTCATTCAGGACGTTTTACCTCAGCAGAGAAGCTGATTTTCGATTTCAATGAGGAGACTACTGAGCAATATTTCTCAACCGAAAGTGAGACAACTTTGATAAACTCCTCAGTTGTAGCATCCGGAGAAACTAGCGTAAACCTCAGTTGAATGTCGGTGTAAAATGCTGGTACACCCTCATTTCGATCCCCTTCCACTTCGACATAGAAATCCATTATCGTCTTGCGTTTCTTACGCATCATCAATACGGCGTCTACAGAGGCACAACTCCCAACTGCCGAAAGCAACAAATCCATAGGTGATTGGGATTTCTTCTCTGGCGCATCATACATGTCGATTTGGACCACATTTCCTTGTGGATTGACTGCTTCGTATTCGTAGTCCGCTTTCATTCGAACCGTTACATTTCTTTTAGACATTGTGTTCAAGTTTAAATTTCAAGGAGAGAGACAAATTTTTTAATGACATTTAGCTCTTTCTGCTTTCAAATTTTAGAATTCTAATTTCCTTACATATTTCTTCGATACTGCCCTCCTACTTCATAAAGCGCATTGGTAATCTGACCTAATGAGCAATACTTTGCGGCTTCCATTAATTCTGCAAACACATTTTCATTCTTCACAGCAGCAGTTTTGAGTCGCTGTACGTGGTCAGATACTTTATCAGGATTTGAAGCGTGAAGGTTTTTAAGGGTTTTGATTTGAGCTTCTTTCTCAACTTGTGTTGCTCGGATCACTTCGCCTGGAGTCACCGTCGGCGAACCATCTGAGGAAAGGAAGGTATTTACCCCAATTATTGGATATTCTCCGGTATGCTTGAGCATTTCATAGTGAAGACTTTCTTCCTGAATCTTTCCACGTTGGTACATGGTTTCCATCGCTCCTAAGACACCTCCTCTTTCGGTGATTCGATCAAACTCTACATAAACAGCCTCCTCTATCAAGTCTGTCAATTCTTCTATAATAAAGGAACCTTGAATCGGATTTTCATTTTTGGTAAGTCCTAATTCCTTGTTGATAATCAGTTGAATGGCCATTGCACGACGAACTGAAGCCTCAGTTGGAGTGGTAATGGCCTCATCATAGGCATTGGTATGCAGCGAATTGCAATTATCATAAATCGCGTATAGCGCCTGAAGTGTCGTTCGGATATCATTGAAGTCAATTTCTTGCGCGTGCAACGATCTTCCTGAGGTCTGAATATGATACTTCAGCATTTGAGACCGTTCATTTGCACCATATTTCAACTTCATTGCTTTAGCCCAAATTCTTCTTGCGACTCGCCCAATGACCGCATATTCGGGGTCAATTCCATTCGAAAAGAAGAAAGAAAGATTTGGAGCAAACTGATTGATGTCCATTCCTCGACTCACATAATACTCCACGTAAGTAAATCCATTGGAAAGTGTCAGCGCCAATTGTGTGATCGGATTTGCTCCAGCCTCAGCAATGTGGTAACCTGAAATAGACACTGAATAAAAATTTCGAATACTATTCTCGATGAAATACTGCTGCACATCTCCCATCAAACGAAGGGAAAACTCAGTCGAAAAGATACATGTATTCTGTGCTTGATCTTCTTTTAATATATCAGCTTGAACTGTTCCCCGGACTTTTGCGATGGTATCGGCTTTGATTTTGGAATAAACCTCTTCAGGTAAAACCTGATCACCCGTCACTCCAAGAAGCATTAAACCCAAGGCATCATTTCCTGCTGGAATTTCAGCATTATAGGTAGGTCTTGGAATTCCCTTTACCGTATAGATTTGATTAATTTTTTGATTGATTTCATCCTCCAAACCATTTGCCTTGATGTATACTTCACATTGCTGATCAATCGCTGTATTCATGAAAAATGCCGTCATAGTTGCCGCTGGGCCATTGATAGTCATAGATACTGAAGTCATTGGGTCCACTAGATTGAACCCTGAATAAAGCCTTTTGGCATCATCTAAGCAGCAAACATTTACTCCAGAGTTTCCGATTTTCCCATAGATATCTAGGCGGTAATCTGGATCTTCACCATAAAGTGTAACTGAATCAAAAGCGGTGGAAAGACGCTTCGCAGCCATATCTTTGGATACATAGTGGAATCGCTTGTTGGTACGCTCCGGTCCCCCCTCTCCTGCAAACATCCGAGTAGGATCTTCTCCTTCTCGTTTGAAAGGAAAAACTCCAGCCGTATACGGGAATTTGCCTGGCACATTTTCCCGAAGTCCCCATTTCAATAAATCACCCCAAGCCTCATATTTCGGAAGGGAAATTTTTGGAATACGGGAATCCGAAAGTGACTTGGAATACGTCTGAATCTTGATTTCCTTATCTCTGACTTTAAAAATATAGAAATCATCTTGGTAGCGCTGCACCTCTTCGCCCCACTCTTCCAGCCATTTCTTATTTTTTGGATCAAAGTCAAGTTCTACTTGTGCATAGACTTCCTGCAGCTCTTTGATCAATCGATCTTTGTCTTCGAGTTTCAACTTCTTGATCGCTTCGATAGACTTGGAGATACTGTACAGTTGCTGTGCAATATCCTTTTGTGCTTCCACCCAAGAATCATAGTTCCGATTTACCTCAGCGATTTCGGAGAGATATCGAATTCTAGCAGGCGGAATGATGTAAATCTTTTCTGAAGTGCCAGCTGTCAATTCAAAGCTACTTTCCCAGCCCGCATGTTTTTCACTGATCTTTGCGATAAGGGCTCGATACAACTGATTCATTCCCGGATCATTGAATTGCGAAGCAATCGTCCCAAAAACCGGGATAGCCCCATCAGCAATATCCCAAAGGTTATGATTCCGCTTGTATTGCTTTTTTACATCTCGGATCGCATCCAAGGCTCCTCGTTTATCAAACTTATTGAGTGCAATCACATCGGCAAAATCCAACATATCAATTTTCTCTAATTGAGATGCTGCGCCATATTCAGGAGTCATCACATAAAGCGATAAATCCGAGTGTTCGATGATTTCTGTATCAGATTGCCCGATTCCAGAAGTCTCCAAAATCACCATATCAAAACCAGCAGCCTTTACCGTATCCACGGCATCCTGCACATATTTGGAGAGGGCTAGATTGGACTGCCTAGTAGCTAAAGATCGCATGAAAACCCGAGGATTGTGAATGGCATTCATTCGAATTCGATCCCCTAGAAGTGCTCCACCAGTCTTTCGCTTGGACGGGTCCACAGAGATAATGGCAAGCGTTTTATCCTCAAAATCCATCACAAATCGACGAACTAATTCATCAACCAAGGAGGATTTACCAGATCCTCCTGTGCCAGTAATCCCTAAAACAGGCACTGTAGAGTTTTTACTTTCTTTTCTTACCTGATCTAAAATAGCTTTGGAGTTTTCCGGAAAATTTTCAAAAGCAGAAATAGCTCTTCCTACATGTTCCTTATGATCTCTGTCCAATATAAAGCCTTCAGGTAATTTATCTCCAATCGGAAAGTCACATTGACTGACAAGATCATTGATCATTCCTTGAAGGCCAAGTGCTCTTCCATCATCCGGAGCATAGATTCGATTGATTCCATAGGCATGAAGTTCCTTGATTTCTTCAGGAAGAATGGTCCCTCCTCCTCCTCCGAAAATCTTCACATGGCCTGCTCCATTTTCACGAAGTAGATCATACATATATTTGAAAAACTCTACGTGACCACCTTGATACGACGTGATCGCAATAGCCTGGACATCTTCCTGAATCGCACAATCGACGATTTCCTGGACGGATCGGTTATGTCCAAGGTGAATCACTTCACAGCCGGTAGCTTGGATGATCCGACGCATGATATTAATCGCAGCATCATGTCCATCAAAAAGTGATGCTGCGGTGACGATTCGGATATGGTTTTTTGGTTTGTAAATCTCTTGAGAAGTAGTCATTGATTTGGGTAAATCTAGTTGGTTAAGAAAATAGAATTCAAAGCCAGAATTCATTTTTCGAATTGCTTTGCGAATATACAGAATTCGATAAAGAAGGCCTTCAGCTAGTCGTAAGAAAACGAAATAATATTTGGTGGTCGGTGAATAGGTTCTTTGTAAAATTGGAGTTCTAAAAAATTAATAAAATTCACAAAATCACCATTGCACATTAACCTCTAATTATTGTAGCTCGCTTTAAAATCGTCCTTAAAAATTAACCTCAATTGCGATAAATGAGTATTAATTAGATTAGAAAAGCCTATTATCGCTTTGATTAGAAGCTTTATCTATTCCTTCAAATAAGTAGATTTCTTCTGGAAGGTTTTATAATATTCGGGATCTGTTTAGTTTAGCGATAGATTAACCACCCAAAATCCATGTCTTCAAAAAATTATGCGTTTTTCGTCTCCATTACAGCCGCACTTGGCGGATTTTTGTTTGGCTTTGATACTGCTGTCATCTCTGGTGCTGAGCGAGATATCCAAGAAGTCTGGCAACTGAGCGATTGGCTACATGGTCTTGCAATCGCTTCGGCTCTATATGGTACAGTAATCGGAGCGCTGTTTGGTGGATTTCCGGCAGATCGATTTGGTCGAAAGAATAGCCTACTTTGGATAGGCTTACTTTATTTCGTTTCTGCTTTTGGTTCTGCCATGGCTTGGGATGTGACCTCGTTTACCATTTTTAGATTTATCGGCGGTTTGGGTGTAGGAGCTTCTTCTGTCGTCGCACCGATGTATATTTCTGAGATTGCCCCTGCAAAAAACAGAGGACTTCTCGTTGCCTTATATCAATTCAACATTGTCTTTGGAATTGTCATCGCGTATGTATCAAATTATCTTATTGGAACTGCCGAGCTCGCGTCACAATGGCGCTGGATGCTTGGTGTAGAAGCTATTCCCGCTCTGATTTATTCCGCGATGATTTTTAGAATTCCAGAAAGTCCAAGATGGCTGATCGGAAAACTCAATGATGTGGCACAGGCAAGGATTATCCTTACCAGAACTGATCCTGAAGGCGTAGAAGAAGCTATTCGTCTGGCTATAGAAGAGGAAAAGAAAATGAAACAGAAGGGAAGTTTCTCGGCCATTTTCGCTAAACGCTTTTTACCCACGACCATACTCGCGATTATGATTGCCTTTTTCAATCAAGTATCTGGAATCAATGCCATCATCTACTTTGCCCCGAGGGTATTTGAGATGGCAGGAATATCTACGGAAGACGCCTTGATTTCTACCATAGGAATCGGTGTAGTCAATCTTATCGGAACCTTTTTTGGCCTGTATTTGATTGATCGAATTGGCCGAAGGAAGCTGATGTATATCGGCTCATTCGGCTATATCATCTCACTCTCCCTGATGGCTTATAATTTTCTTGGGCCGGGAATTCCATCCTTTTGGTTACCAATTTTTGTGTTTGGATTTATCATCTCCCACGCCATTGGTCAAGGGTCGGTGATTTGGGTATTTATTTCAGAAATGTTTCCAAATGATCTTCGAGCCTATGGTCAATCCATCGGTTCATTTACGCATTGGATTCTCGCAGCTTTGATTGCAAACGTATTTCCATTCTTCGCCAACCAATTTGGGCCCGGCTACATCTTCGCTTTCTTTGCGTTGATGATGGTCTGGCAGCTCTTCTGGGTTCGATTCAAAATGCCAGAGACGAAAGGGAGATCCTTGGAAGAAATTCACCAAAAAATTCATTAAGCCATGAAAAATAAGGTTGTAATATTTGGAGAAATGCTTTGGGATTGCTTACCCGCAGGAGCAGTTCCGGGCGGCGCACCGATGAATGTAGCGTTGAATCTGCATCAATTAGGTTTGGATTCTAATTTGATATCTGCTGTTGGAAAAGACAGTGATGGGAAAAATCTTTTAGACTTTTTGAGGACTTTTCAACTGCCTTTGAACTTAATTCAAGAAAGTTCAACTCATGGCACCTCCAAAGTATTAGTGGATGATTCAGACAAGGAAAACATCAAATACAACATAGTCTCTCCGGTTGCTTGGGATTTTATCGAATGGAATAATGAAATCGATTTAGCAGTTTCACAGGCTGACGCCTTCGTATTTGGTTCCCTTGGAGTTCGTAATCCAAAAAGTCTAAGTACACTGTTCAGGCTTCTTCAGCATCAGGTAGTACGAATTTTTGACGCTAATCTTAGACCTCCTTTTTATGACTTTGAAGTCATTGAGAAGCTTTTAGGCTTGGCAGATATATTAAAAATAAATGACGATGAGTTGGTGGCTTTTGCAGATTACTTTAATGTTGACCCAAGCATAGAATCCGTCTGCACGTACTTAGACCAACACTTTCCAATGGACTTAATTTGCATTACGAAAGGCTCAAAGGGAGCGGTGATTTATCAAAAAGGTGAAATGATTTCTCATCCGGGTTTCACAGTTCAAGTGGAAGATAGTATCGGCGCTGGAGATGCTTTTCTCAGTGGTTTTATCAAGAGCTATCTCGAGGAAAAAAGTCCACTAGACACGCTTGATTTTGCTTGTAAGCTAGGGGCTTTCGTAGCGACTAAAAAAGGGGGAACTCCACGCTACACGTTGGAAGAAATATGAGAAAATCATTAATATTATCCATAATGACGCCAGTAATCTTCATTTCTTTAGCAAATAGTCTGGAGAACCCGCCACGTCGGAGCAGGCCGATGAAGTCCTAATAGCTACCAGCGGAAGTACCGGCAATGCGAATATTTACTTCATATTAAGTCGCTTTTTGACTTTTATTGGTCAATTACCGATATACCTAAAAATTAAAATCCTGCTCTAATCTGATCTGCCACTTCAGCTAGTTCTTCTTTACTGAGTTTCAATTTCGGCCTTGTAAAATTAATATCGTCCATGGTACGAAGTGGTACCAAGTGGATGTGAACGTGAGGCACTTCAAGTCCTATTACTGCCATTCCTATTCTAGTACATTTGACCGTCCGATCCATCACTTTGGCTACTTTTTGGGCAAATAAATGTAACCTTGTCAAAGTCTCCGGATCCAAGTTGAAAATATAATCCACTTCCTTTTTTGGGACAACCAACACGTGCCCTTTGACCAGAGGCATAATATCTAGAAAAGCGATAAAGTCAGCATCCTCAGCAATGATTTCTGCTGGAATCTCTCGGTTGATGATTTTAGTGAATATTGAAGCCATAGGTTTAAAAAAAAAATCCCGGCGCTCACCGGGAATTGGATTAATATGTAATATCTAAGATTTCGAATTGAAGCATTCCGGCTGGGGCATTGACTTCAGCTAAATCACCCTTTTTCTTGCCCACAAGACCTTTTCCAAATGGAGATCCCAAGGAAATTTTTCCAGCTTTCAAGTCTGCTTCCTCCTCCGATACAAGCGTATAAGCGACCGTCATCCCATTTTTTACATTCTTTATCTTCACGGTGCTTAAGATCCCCACTTTCGAGGTATCAATAAGTGATTGATCAAAAATTCGGGCATTCCCCACTACAGCTTCTAATTTTGCAATTTTCAATTCCAAATGTCCTTGGGCATCTTTTGCTGCATCGTATTCTGCATTTTCACTGAGATCACCTTTATCTCTTGCTTCTGCGATTTGCTTTGCAATATCCTTCCGACCCCTTCCTTTAAGATCCTGAAGTTCATCTTTCAACTTGCGTAGGCCTTCCTCTGTGTAGTATTGTAATTGTCCCATGATTAATTCTATTAGTAAGCCTTTAAAAACAAAGTAACGGTCGCGTGCCGGGACCGTTACTTGATATCTAACCTTATTTGATAACAAAAATATAAAATCTCGCTTCATAAAACAAAGCCTTCAAGATTATTAAAGGTCTGATTTTAGTTAAAATCAAATCTTTTTAAGACCATCGTAAATAGCTTCAAGTGCGAGAAATCTGCAAAATAACTTTAGGAAATGATTTGCCAGTTTGAATAGTTTTGGAAAAAATGATCACTAAAGATTAAGCTAATTCCGGTTCTTCCTATTTGCCCGAGTTTTCACTCACTGCAGCTATATCTACAGATGAAAACTTAATCAAATCGTACTGAACAGTCAACAGGTAAGTCTATGATTTCAACAATATTACTTTTTCACCAAATAAGAGATCTCAATAATCATTTATCCAAATGATTTCTTTATCTCTTTGACCAAAACCTGATTGATCTTTTCATAGGATTCATAAGTCCAGCCTGCCACATGCGGCGAAAAAAGTACTGTATCTCGAGCCGCTAATTTCTCAAACTCGATCTTTTGGCTTGGGCTAAATTTTGTAAACTTCTCATTCTCTAAAACATCCAAGACGGCTCCTTTTAAAATACCCTGATCTAACGAAGTATTCAAAGTTTGAAAGCTAATCACCTCTCCACGAGCAGTATTGATTAGCCAAAATGGATTTTTAAAGCTTTCCAATTCTGCTATGGTAAGAAAGTCTCTGGTTTCAGCAGTGAGAGGAACATGGACACTGAGAATGTCAGCTTTTGATTTTATTTCTTCCCAAGAAACTTCTTTGATGAATTTATTCCCAAAACCAGTCTTGTATTTGTCATAAGCCAAGACTTTTACTCCAAACCCCTTCAGTCTTTTGGCAAAGGCTTTCCCCATATTACCGAAACCTAAAATCCCGACAGTCTTACCTTTTAGCTCTACGCCTCTATTTCCTTCACGATCCCAGATGCCATTTCTGATTTCCGAATCAGCCTTTCTGAATTGATTAAATAATGTCAAAAGCATCCCCAAAGCATGCTCAGCTACTGCATCACGGTTTCCTTTCGCTGCGTGAAAAAGCTTAATATTTCGAGTTTCAAGGTATTCCAAATCAATCTGATCTAGTCCCGCTCCTGCTCTCCCGATAAATTTTAACTGAGTAGCTTTTGACAGTAATTCTTGATCCATTGGAGTTTTTGAACGGATAATCAGCCCTTGATATTGATCCACCTGCTCAAGTATTTCCGGCCGAGTGATTTTTGGCAAATAGACCGCCTCATGATCAAGCTCCTCCAGCAAGGGAATAATTCCCTCATGCATCTCATCAATTATCAGAATTTTCATAGGGAAGATTAGATATTAAGTAGCGACATCGCTACTAAGAAATAGACTGCCAGTCCTAATAAATCATTGGCAGTAGTAATAAATGGACCAGATGCCAGTGCAGGATTGATTCCTATTTTATCCAAGACTATCGGTGTAATAGTCCCCATAAATGAAGCCAATAACACTACTGAAAATAAGGCGATTGAAACCACCAACGCAAATGCTACTTCACTTCGATAGAAAAAAACCACAGCACAGAAAACGAAGGTGGCAAGGATGAAACCATTTAAAATAGCTACCAAAAAAACTTTGATAAAACGCCTCGAAAGCGAATCGTCAAAGATTGATTTGTTAGCCAGTGATTGGACTACAAGAGATGAAGATTGAATCCCTACATTTCCCCCCGTTGCGGTGATCAACGGGATAAAGAATGCCAGCGCGGTGACTTTGCTCAATCCTTCTTCGAAAAAACCAATAAATCCAGCTCCCAAAAGTCCACCTACTATTCCGATCAAAAGCCAAGGAAGTCTCGCCTTGGAAAGCTTGAAAACCGAATCATATTCATCAACCGTGTCGGAGATTCCTGTCATAGCCTGAATATCTTCCTCAGCTTCTTCCATGATAATATCAAGGATATCATCGACTGTGATTCGACCAACTAATTTATTTTTTGAGTTGACTACGGGCACAGATTCCAAGTCATATTTTCGCATGATCTCTGCCACTTCCTCCTGATCCATATACGTTGGAACAGAAATCACTTCATCTTCATAGATATCTTCAATTTTTGTCCCTTCCACGGCAAGCACTATTTTCTTCAAGGACACACGCCCTAATAACTGCTGACGATTATTTACCACATAGATGGAAAAGATCTTATCTACATTTTCGGCCTGTCTTCGGATTTCATTGATCGTCTGGACTACGTTCCAATTCTTGTTAGCTCGGATGTATTCCTTTGCCATGATACCCCCAGCAGTATCTTCATCGTATCTGAGGAGTTCGAGAATCTGATCCGATTTGACCTTATCCTGGAAGTAGCTAATGATGTCTTCACGATCTCGTTCTGCAAATAGATTTAGAATATCTGCTCCATCATCGGAATCCATCATCTCTATGTATGTGGCCATCTCAGAGGCTTGCATTTCTTTCAGAACTTTGGCAAGTGTATCGTCCTCCAGCTCAATGAGTATATCTGCTGATTGCTGAGTTTCAATACTTCGAATCACATAGAGCGACTCATCGAACGAAAGCTCTTCAAGAAGAGCTGCCACATCCGCCATATTCACCCCATCGAAGGACTCCCGAATGAATTCAAAGTCTTCTGCTTCGATAGCCACTTGGAGACTTTCCAAGTATTGTTTGGACAGTTCAAATTGCTTAATGATTTCCACGAGCAGCTTCGATAGTTTGAGTAAGGAATATAAAATCAGCGACATCAAGCTGTTCTGCTCGCTTGTCAAGGATTGGATGAGTATTGAATTCTGCTGGCAAATTAAATGGCTTCAAACAATTTCGAAGAGTTTTTCGCCGATTTCCAAAACCAGCCTTTACTACTTGTTTGAAGAGTTTTTCATTACAATCCAGTTTTTCGACATTATTTCGCACAAGCCGAATCACGCCTGAATTTACCCGTGGTGGCGGATCAAAAACCTCAGGAGGAACAGTAAACAGATATGAAATATCATAATACGCCTGAAGCAAAACCGATAATATGCCATAGTCTTTATTTCCTTTTGGGGAAGCAATTCGCTCTGCTACTTCTTTCTGAAGCATACAAACCACTTCGGTTACTTGGTCTTTGACTTCGAGGACTTTGAAGAAAATCTGTGAGGAAATATTGTAAGGAAAATTACCCGTAATGGCATATTTTTCTTTAAAATATTCTTCCAAGTTCATTTTCAAGAAATCACCTTCGATAATTCGGTCAGTAAGATCTGGATATTTCTTTTTCAAGTAGGAAATCGAGTCCCTATCTATTTCGATCATGTACAATTCCAGAGGCTGTTCTTTCAGAAAGTCAGTCAAAACACCCATCCCAGGACCTATTTCCAAAACTGTATTAGCCCCATGATGACCAGTGACAGCCTGTGCGATCCGCTCAGCTATGCTTAGATCAGTCAGGAAATGCTGACCCAAGTGTTTCTTAGCTTTGACTTTTTCCATCATATCGCTCTGATAAATTTTTATAAATTGCGTCATAAAATTAATGGAATATTCCTAAAGGTCTAACCAAGGTCTTTAGCTTCAACCAAACGAATCGGGCTTTTCTAGGCCAATCAGTATGAATCAAAAAAAGAAAAGATCCATTTTAGGGATTAGTATCGGGGATTTGAACGGGATCAGTGTAGAGGTAGTGATCAAGAGCCTATCGGACAATCGGGTCTATAAATCAGTGACTCCTGTAATTTATGCACATGGAAAGGCCTTGACTTTTTATAAAAAATTACTTGATCTCGACCAATTCAATTTTGCGCAGATCAGAAACCTTGATGAGGTGCAGCATCGAAGAATCAATGTGATCAACGTGACCGAGGAATGTCCTGAGATTATTCCTGGGGCAGAAACTCAGGAAGCGGGGAAATTTGCATTGGAAGCACTTCGGATGGCCGTGGATGATTTGAAAGAAGGTAGAATCCAGGGTTTGGTTACAGCTCCTGTCAATAAAAATAATATTAACTCAGCTGAATTGCCTTTTGTAGGTCATACGGAATTCATAACCCAAGCGGTAGGGAAATCTAACAGTTTGATGCTGATGGTCGCAGAACGATTTAAAGTAGGTCTAGTGACCGGACATATCCCAATCAGTAAAGTATCCGAATCTATCACAAAAGAGCTAATCGTGAAGAAGGCAAATATTTTGTTGGAGTCCTTAAAAAATGATTTTGGAATAGATAAGCCGAAAATAGCTGTATTGGGACTAAACCCACATGCAGGCGAAGATGGACTACTTGGGTCGGAAGAAGAAACGGTGATAAAGCCTGCAATCCATGAATTGAAAGATCAAAACAAGTTAGTCTTTGGGCCATATCCAGCTGACGGTTTTTTTGGAATGGGTCATCACACTAAATTTGATGGGATTTTGGCGATGTACCACGATCAGGGACTGGTACCTTTCAAGACCATGGCATTTAGTACAGGGGTTAATTTTACTGCTGGACTTCCTGTAATCCGAACTTCGCCAGACCATGGTACTGCCTACAATATTGCTGGAAAAAACGTCGCAGATGAAGGTTCGATGCGCTCAGCTTTATTTCTAGCAATCGATATCATCCGACAGCATCACCCTGAGGAAGAGGAGGATTAATCAATTTGAAACACATTAAAAGTACTTAACCAAATATTATTTTAAATTCCCTTTTATCCTTATATAAAATTTCCTTAAATTTGCGCTCTTAAATCAAGGGGAGGTATCGTGAAATTCTTAAGAACATTTGATATTGAGGTCATTAAGTTTCTGGAGGGTAAGTACGAAATTGATTTTGAAATTGGAAGAGAGTTTTTTCAGCATTTCGAAGACAATGAACTACTTGATGAAGGCATCTTGACTGTAAGAGTCTTGATGGACAAAGGGGCAAATCTGATTGAAATGAATTTTCTCATTACAGGAGAAGTAAAACTAACCTGTGATCGTAGTCTTGAAGAATACTTTGAGCACTTGGAAATCACCGAGAAAATTTTATTCAAATACGGAGAGGTTGAAGAAGAGGTTAATGAGGAAGTTTACATAATCACACGTGATACTTCTAAAATTAATGTTGCTCAGTTTATTTACGAGTTTATTTTGCTAGGTCTTCCTGCAAAAAAAATTCATCCTGATCACCGAACTGAATTTGATGAAGAAGATTTTGAAGCAGAAGGCACCTATGCTTACATTGATGGAGATTATGTTGGAGAATCTGACGAGGATTCGTCAGCTGATCAAGATCAAAAAGAAGAGATTGCAGATCCCAGATGGGAATTATTAAAAAAATTAAAAAACAAGGAACAATCATAAACCACACATAGAATGGCACATCCTAAACGAAAAATTTCGAAAACCAGAAGAGATAAAAGAAGAACGCATTATAAGCTTGAGGCTCCAGGGCTAGCTAAATGTCAGACTACTGGTGAAATGCATTTACCTCACAGAGCTTTCTGGCTTGATGGTAAGCTTTATTACAAAGGTCAAGTAATCATTGAAAAGGAGATTTTAGCCTAATCAGTACTTACCCCTCATTACAAAAATCCATTCGAATCTATCGAGTGGATTTTTTTTTGATACGGCAGGAAAGCTTTCCTATTTAATTTTTAATTGAGGCACTGTTACCAAATTGTTTTGGTGGTGACTGACAATTATAATATTTTTGCCTTCCTTACAGGATAAAGTACATTCCTAAAACCTAATTTAAATTGAATCTTACTTAAGATCAATTTAACAAAAAACCACCAAAATGGACAAAATCAGAGCCATGATTACCGGAATCCAAGGATATCTTCCGGATTACGTCTTGACCAATAAAGAACTTGAAAAACTGGTAGAAACAAACGATGAGTGGATTTTCTCCAGAACTGGAATTAGAGAACGAAGAATTTTAAAAGGAGAAAATCAGGGAAGTTCCGTCATGGGAGCTGCAGCTGTAAAGGGTCTTCTCGAAAAAACAGGTACTGATCCATTAGATATTGATTTGATCATTTGCGCTACGGTGACGCCTGATATGCCATTTCCAGCTACCGGAAATCTTATTGCAGATAAAGTTGGCGCAAAGAATAGCTACAGTTTTGATGTAGCGGCTGCTTGCTCAGGTTTCCTTTTCGCATTAAATATGGGTAGTCAATATATCCAAACAGGTACGCATAAAAAAGTGATCATCGTGGGCGTAGATAAAATGTCTTCGATAGTCGATTACACAGACAGAACTACTTGTATCCTTTTTGGTGATGGCGCCGGAGCGGTATTGTTGGAGCCTACCACCGAGGATTTAGGAATTATGGACACAATTCTGAAATCTGATGGCTCTGGAGCTCCTTACCTACATATGAAAGCCGGAGGAAGTGCAAGACCTGCAACTGTAGATTCTGTGATGGCGAAAGAACATTTTGCCTTTCAGGAGGGTGCAACGGTATTTAAGTTTGCCGTGACCAACATGGCAGACGTCAGTGCTCAGGTAATGGAGCGCAATGGACTGACAGGTGATGACGTAGCGTGGCTAGTGCCACACCAAGCAAACAAGCGAATCATTGATGCCACTGCAAGTAGAATGGGAATCGGCCCAGATAAGGTTATGATGAACATAGAGAAGTACGGAAACACCACCGCTGCGACTATTCCATTATGTCTTTGGGATTATGAGAAGCAATTAAAAAAAGGTGACAACTTAATATTGGCAGCATTCGGTGGAGGCTTCACTTGGGGAGCGATTTATGTGAAATGGGCCTATGATCCAAAATAAAATTTAGATTAAGAAAAATAATTATGGCAAGTACTGCAGATTTTAAAAACGGACTATGCCTGGTGATGAACAATGATATTTTCACAATTGTGGAATTTCAGCATGTCAAACCAGGTAAAGGAGCAGCCTTCGTAAGGACAAAAATGAAAGGTTTAACCTCCGGAAAAACTTTGGAAAAAACTTTCAACGCCGGAGAAAAAGTAGAAACTGCACGTGTGGAAAAGCGTCCTCATCAATTTTTATACAAAGATGATTTTGGCTACAACTTCATGGACACAAATACCTTCGAGCAAATTTCTATTGAAGAAAAATTGATTGAACGATACGATTTATTAAAAGACGGTCAGTTAGTAGACATCTTAATACATGATGAGACAGAGACTCCACTTTCAGTAGAGCTTCCTCCATTTGTAGAATTGATGATCACTTACACTGAGCCTGGCATCAAAGGAGATACCGCAACCAATGCCACTAAACCAGCGACATTAGAAACTGGAGCAATTGTAATGGTCCCACTATTTGTCGAGCAAGACATCCTGATCAAGGTGGATACCCGAGATAAATCCTACTCCGAAAGAGTAAAATAAGTTCGAAAAAGCCATTTGATTTCCTTAAATTTCTTGGCTTTAACGTTTTTAAACCCAACCTTATAATTTGCCCTGAGCAAACAAAAATCCAACTTATGAAAGCAAAAGAGATTCAGGAATTAATCGATTATATTTCAAACTCAGGCCTCGCTGAAGTCAAAATCAAAACAGATGAGTTTGAACTTTCTATAAAAAAATATGCGGACCAGTCTGGTACGCGCTATGTAGAATCCGCTCCGGCACAAATTGCTGCACCTGCACCACAACCCATTGCAGCAGCAGCAGCTACCCCAGCCACACCTGCTGCTACCCCATCCAATCTGGTTGAAATCAAATCTCCTATGATTGGTACTTTTTACCTCACTGCAAATCCAGAGTCTCCTGCTTTTGTGAGCGTAGGTGATGTGATCAAAGCTGGAGAAACAGTTTGTATCATTGAGGCGATGAAATTATTCAATGAGATAGAATCTGAAATTTCCGGCAAAATTGTGAAAATCCTTGTGAGCAATGCCAACCCAGTGGAATACGATCAGCCATTATTCTTGGTGGATCCAGCAGGTTAATTATCACTCTTAATAAGAACACCGTGTTTTCAAAAATATTAATTGCAAATAGAGGCGAGATTGCGCTTAGAATTATCCGTACCTGTAAAGAGATGGGAATCAAGACCGTTGCAGTCTATTCCACTGCCGATAAAGACAGCTTACATGTGCGGTTTGCAGATGAAGCAGTTTGTATTGGACCAGCTCCAAGTAAGGACTCGTATCTGAATATTCCAAGAATCATAGCAGCGGCAGAAATCACCAACGCGGATGCAATACATCCAGGTTATGGCTTTCTATCCGAAAACGCCGAATTTTCCAAAATCTGTGAGGAATATGGAATCAAGTTTATTGGCGCAAGTGCAGACATGATCAGTCAAATGGGCGATAAGGCAACTGCTAAAGCGACTATGAGAAAGGCTGGAGTGCCAACTATCCCTGGTTCAGAAGGAATCTTGTCATCCATCGAAGAGGGAATAAAAATCGCCACTGAAATGGGCTATCCTGTCATTCTGAAAGCTACGGCTGGTGGTGGTGGTAAAGGTATGCGTATTGTCAAGGAAGAAATTGGATTCAAGAAGGCGTGGGATGATGCCCGAATGGAGTCTAGCGCATCATTCGGAAACAATGCTTTGTACTTAGAAAAATATGTAGAGGAGCCAAGACATATCGAAATCCAAATTATCGGAGATAGCACAGGTAAAGCTTGTCACCTATCAGAACGAGATTGCTCAATCCAACGAAGGCATCAAAAGCTTGTCGAAGAAACTCCTTCCCCATTCATTACAGATGAACTTCGCGAAGCGATGGGAAAAGCTGCTATCAAAGGTGCTGAGGCCATTAAATATGAAGGTGCTGGAACGATAGAATTCTTGGTAGATAAGCATCGAAACTTTTACTTTATGGAGATGAATACTCGAATTCAAGTCGAGCATCCTATTACCGAAGAAGTAACCGATTTTGACCTCATCAAAGAACAAATCAAAGTAGCTGCGGGTGAACCTATCAGCGGAAGAAATTATTATCCAAAGCTTTTTGCGATGGAATGCAGAATAAATGCAGAAGATCCCGCTCATGGATTCAGACCAAGCCCAGGAAAAATTCAAAATCTTCATATTCCAGGAGGCCGAGGTGTAAGAATTGATTCGCATGTGTATGCAGGATATGTTATTCCGCCTAACTATGACTCTATGATTGCAAAGCTTATTGTGAGCGGACAATCCAGAGAAGAAGTTATCGTGCGAATGAAACGAGCATTAGAGGAATTTGTGATCGATGGAATTAAGACTACTATCCCTTTCCATATTGCCCTGCTGAATGATAAGAAATTCAATGAAGGTGACTTCACTACCAAGTTTCTAGAAGACTTTGACTTTTCAGTCATTAAATAACAAACTTAAGCCAGCTTCAAAAAGCTGGCTTTTTTCTTTTTAGGGAAATGACTTTTTTTGAAGAAGGACAACAACCCACTTTTTGTTAGGATCCATCCAATCGATTTTCTTTTTCTCAGAAAATACTTATTTCAAAAAAAATAGAAATAGAATTCAAACTTTATTGAATTTTTAGTCTAATGCATGACAGGATTGCCTGTAATTATACCTATATTTTGTTGTCCGTTTCCAATCAAAGAAATGAAATCAATCCTAAAAATTAGTCCTGTTTTCCTATTATTTTTCCCGCTACTAGTATGGAATTGTACCTCCGAAAAAGGCGACTCAGTCCTTTTGGCAAAAGGAGAGCAGGTAAGTTATAATTTTCATATCCGCCCGATTCTATCGGACAAATGCTTTGCTTGCCATGGGCCAGATGCAAATAAACGTGAATCTGAGTTCAGACTGGATACTGAGGAAGGCGCTTTCGCTGCATTAAAAGAGTCAAAAGGGAAATTTGCTTTGGTTGCTGGTAATGTGGAAGAATCGATGCTTTACCATCGAATCATTTCTGAAGATCCGGGAGAACTGATGCCCCCACCGGAATCAAATCTTTCGCTCTCAACAGCTGAGATCGATTTGCTCAAAATTTGGATAGAGCAAGGAGCTAAATATGAACCTCACTGGGCATTTGCGAAGCCAAAGAAGCATGAACTTCCCTCTGATCAGTCATGGGGTACAAGTCCAATTGATTTTTTTGTAGCAAAGAAAATGAAGGAAAATGGCTTAAAGCCCAATCCTGAAGCAAAATCATATGAGCTAATCAAGCGAGCAAGCCTCGATTTGACAGGTCTCCCTCCTAGCCCAGATTTATTAGCCCGATTTGGTGATTTCAAAGGCGATTTGAATTACGAAGATTTACTTGATGGGCTTTTAGCAGAGCCTTCTTTTGGGGAAAAGCTTGGCGTACTCTGGATGGATGTTTCAAGATATTCAGACAGCTATGGCTATCAGGATGACAATATCCGGACTCAATGGCCCTATCGAGACTGGGTAATCCATGCATTCAATCAGAATCTTCCCTATGATCAATTCATTACCTGGCAACTTGCCGGGGACCTTTTACCCAATGCTACCAAGGAGCAAATATTAGCCACCGCTTTCAACCGAAATCATAAATACACAGAAGAAGGCGGAGTGATCGATGAGGAATATCGAATTGAATATGTACTAGACAAGACAAATACCATAAGCAAAGGTCTTTTGGGAATCACTATGGAATGTGCACAGTGCCATGATCATAAGTACGACCCTTTTTCGCAGAAAGAATATTATCAGTTTTTTGCCTTTTTCAACAATAGTCCCGAGAAAGGCTATGAAGGAGATGTCAGTCAGTCCAAGCCTGCTAAAACTCCAATACTGTGGGTCGATCAAGAAGACCTCAGCGGGGTGATGAGTTTTATCAATCATCAAGACACTACCAAATTAAGCGTGTCTGTAATGGATGAGCTGGAAGGTGATGAAAGTCGGACCACTTTTATCTTGGACCGAGGAGCCTATGATTCACCGACTATTCCAGTAAATCCCGGAACACCGAAATCAATTCTTCCTTTTCCAGATAATTTAGAGAAAAACCGACTTGGCTTAGCCAAGTGGATTACAAACAAAGATAATCCACTAACTGCACGAGTATTTGTGAATCTGATCTGGCAGGAGCTATTTGGACAAGGAATAGTGAAGTCTGCAGGAGACTTTGGCATGCAGGGTGACTTGCCAAGTCATCCTGAATTACTTGATTGGCTAGCGGTAGATTTTATGGAAAATGGCTGGGATATCAAGCGGCTACTTAAGCAAATCCTCAGTTCCTCAACTTATAGACAGTCCTCGGTGATCACCGAAAAGCATTTGAATACCGACCCCGAAAATATTTACTTATCTCGGGCTACACGCCTGCGCTTGCCTGCTGAAAATATTCAGGATTTGGTACTTACAAGTAGCGGACTTCTTCACCAGAAGATTGGTGGACCAAGTGTAAAACCTTATCAGCCTGAAGGAATCTGGGAATCGGCGACCTCCGGAAGAGGAGTTTTAGCCACTTATGTTCAAGACAAAGGCGATGACCTCTATCGGCGGGGGATTTATAATTTCATCAAACTCACAGTACCGCCTCCAAAAGCCATCATTTTCGACAGTAGCAATAGAGACCGCTGTGAAATTACCAGAGGTCGGACAAACACGCCACTTCAAGCATTAGTCATGCTCAATGACCCTATGATCTTAGAAGCTTCGCGCGTATTAGCAAGTCACCTGCTGGATGAAATGGATGCCGAAAAATCCATAGATCAAGCTTTCACTAAAATCGTTTGCCGACCGATAAGTTCTAAAGAAAGAAGCTTATTAGGAAACTACTACGAAGATCAATTGAAGCGATTTAAGTCCGATAAAAGTCAGATCGAACCAACATTAGCAGTGGGAGAATATCCGCTAGATCCACAATCGATTCGAGCTGAAACAGCAGCATTGATGCAGGTGATAGTTAGTATTTACAATTTGGAAGAAACGATTACAAAAATATAAGATGGAGAAGGAAGAATTTGAACAGGGGTTGAATTTCAATAGAAGGAAGTTTCTTTCTCGATTAAGTTTGGGTGTGGGAAGCGCCGCATTGGGTTCTTTATTGATTCCAGACTTATTTTCTGGTAAAGCTGGAGCGGAAGATGCAATTATGGATGCCCTACCCCATTTTGCCCCAAAAGCTAAACGGGTAATTTATCTATTTCAAAATGGCGCACCCAGTCAATTAGAATCCTTTGATTACAAGCCACTACTTAATGAAAATATTGGACAAGAACTGCCTGATTCTATTCGAGGAGATCAGCGATTGACAGGAATGACCGCCGGTCAAACTTCATTTCCATTGGTTGGATCCTACTTTAAGTTTAATCAATACGGAGAGTCCAGAGCTTGGATTTCTGAAATATTTCCTCACACAGCCAAAATAGTGGATGATATCTGTATTGTGAAATCTATGCATACAGAGGCGATTAATCATGATCCTGCCTTGACTTTTTTCCAAACAGGCGCACAAGTAGGAAATCGTCCAAGTATGGGCAGCTGGCTGAGCTATGGATTAGGTAGTGAAAACAGTAACCTTCCTGCCTTTTGCGTATTGCTGAGTAGAGGAAGAGGAAATGGACAAGGGGTTTATTCCAAGCTTTGGAGTAATGGATTCTTAGATGCCACGCACCAAGGTGTACAGTTTTCCAATTCGGAAGATCCAGTTCTTTACTTGAAAGATCCGGATAAAATGAGTCGTGATGAGCGTCGAAAAATGCTTGATCAAATCGCCTCGATGAATGATTTGAGCTACAAAGAGTTCAATGACCCAGAGATCACTGCAAAAATACAGCAATACGAAATGGCTTTCAGGATGCAAACGGCGGTGCCAGAAATGACCGATGTGTCCAAAGAACCTGATAGCATTATCAAACTTTACGGACCGGATTGCCTTGTGCCCGGAACCTATGCCGCCAATTGCCTTTTAGCACGGAAACTTTCCGAAAGCGGTGTCAGATTCGTTCAGCTTTACCATCAAGGATGGGATCAGCATGGGAATCTTCCAAACGAAATGGCACTCCAAGCTGAAGATGTGGATCAAGCCTCTGCGGCCTTGATTACTGATTTAAAGCAGCGTGGATTGCTGGATGAAACATTGGTGATCTGGGGTGGAGAATTTGGAAGAACAAATTACTGTCAAGGAAAAATTTTGGCTAATAATTACGGACGTGATCATCATCCTCGCGCTTTCTCTATTTGGATGGCGGGCGGTGGAGTCAAGTCAGGAATGGTCTATGGTGAAACAGACGAATTCGGCTACAACATCGCAGAGAATCCTGTCCATGTCCATGACTTTCAGGCTACAGTCATGAACCTGATGGGAATTGACCATGAGCGAATGACTTATAAGCATCTTGGAAGACGGTATCGATTGACCGACGTCTCTGGTAAAGTGGTAAAAGATATCATCGCTTAAGATCCTATGCTGAAAACTTCCTCGATTAAAAATCTCCTGGAGAATACACTTTTTGTCTGGATGGGCTTAGTGCTAATATTAGTTATTGGCGCCGACCGGATTTTACTCCCTGACTGGATTCAAGTGATTGGCAGAAGCCATCCACTTCTCTTGCACTTTCCTATTGTATTGCTTCTTTTGGGGCTTTTATTTGTATGGATTCCAGGATTAAACCAAAAGCCAGACGCAAGATTAATCTTCGAATTAACGCTATTGGCTGGATGTAATTTTGCAGGATTAACAGTGATCGCTGGGTTGATCTTAGCAAATGAAGCGTATGATGGAGATGCGATTCTTTGGCACCAATGGTCTGGAATAGCGATCTTCTACCTTTGTATTGTAATCTATTTTTTTAGACATCTGTCCAAATCATTCTTGAAACCAGCAAGTTTGCTCTTAGCCTTAGGGATCACGCTGACTGGGCACTGGGGAGCAAATATCACCCATGGTGAAGATTTTCTGCTCGCTCCCATTCAGGAAAAACAAAGCGAAATCACGCCTTTAGCAGAGGCTGAGGTCTTCAATGATTTAGTCCTCCCGATCCTAGAGAGCAAATGCATGAGCTGTCACAAAGAAGGTAAAATCAAAGGTGAACTTCGGATGGATTATATCGAGGGCTTACAAAAAGGTGGAAAATCCGGACCATTTGTCCTTGCTGGAGATTTCGAGAACTCACATATGATTCAGCGAATTGGCCTACCCATGGATGAGAAAAAGCATATGCCTCCAAAAAATAAAGCTCAATTGTCCGAAGATGAATTGATTATTTTGAGAGAGTGGGTCGCAAATGGAGCATCATTTGATCAAAAAGTGATGGAAATCGATCCGGAAAATAAGCTCTTTATCTTAGCTTCTAATAAGTTTGAAGCGAAAAAAACCTACAATTTTGAAGCGGCTGATGCCTCAGACGTCAAATCACTAAATAATTTTTTCAGAAAGGTAGATGCTATTTATCCAGAGTCTCCAGCCTTGGAGGTATCCTATTTTAGTATTGCTGCCTTTGACCCAAATTCACTGGGAGAGCTGAAAAAAGTGAAAGATCAGATCGTCAAATTGAACCTAAATAAAATGCCACTAGCTGGTGTTGACCTTTCAGTTCTCAAGGAAATGACCCATTTAGAAGAAATTCAGGTAAATTTCACCGATTTGGACTCCAAACAAATCCAGCTGCTATCGGCACTGGATAATCTGAAGTATTTAGCGATTTCAGGAAATCCTATTGATGAAACCGGTGTTCAAGCCATTTCCAAAATGAAGACTTTGATCAATCTTTACCTCTGGACTCCTAGCCTATCAGCTGCTCAGAAAAAGACGCTACAATCAAAACTGCCAAACACGACCATTGATTTTGGCTTTGACGGGAGTGAGGCAATTTTCCCTCTGAATTCTCCTAAAATAACATTCGATAAAATGATGTTTCGCGACAGCATGGAAGTGGTGATTTCCCATCCCATCAAAACAGTGGACATTCGATATACACTAGACGGATCAGAACCCGATAGCTTGACTAGTCCAGAGTATTCTGAGCCAATTTGGCTCAAAAAAACAGGGACAATTAGAGCCAAAGTATTTGCAAAAGATTGGATTGGATCGCCAGAGGCTAATTTACAATTCCTGAAATCCGGTCTGACTCCTACAGAATATCAACTTCTAAGCACACCTAATAAACAATACAAGGGTAATGGAGTGGAAACACTATTCGATCAGATCAAAGGACAAAATAATCACACGACTGGCGAATGGCTCGGCTTCCAAGATGAAGCGATGGAATTGGAGATGAAATTGGATCCTAAGGAAAATTATTCAGAACTGGTTATTGGAATGCTCTATCACGAAGGAGCCCACATCTTCCCTCCTGCTTCAGTGGAACTCAAAGGGCTTAAAAATGGAGTTTGGAAAACGATCGTAAGCGATATCCCGGAACAATCCAAAAAAGTTGATTTGCCTAGATCAAGATTTCTCAATTATGATCTTTCGGTCGGTGGATATGAATCGCTCCGCATCAAGCTAAATCCAGTCAAATCACTCCCAAAATGGCACCCTGCTTCTGGAGCTAAAGGCTGGGTCTTTGTAGATGAAATTCTACTAAATTAAGGTTATGGAAGCTTTTGAAAGATATTCGCAATCTATTTCCGATAAACTGGTTGCTGCTTTTGATCAAAAATCAAAAATTCAAACTGCCTCTAATTGGGTGGCGAACTCACTAGAAGCTGAAGGTTGGATTTATACCACAGGGACTGGGCATTCACATCTGCTTGCCGAAGAGATTTTTTATAGGGCGGGAGGATTTGCCAGAGTTATTCCGATTCTTGATCCTGCCTTGATGCTGCATGAAAATGCCTCAAAAAGTACGGAGGTAGAGCGAATCGAGGGATATGCAGCAGAGCTTTTAGCTGAGTACAGAATAAGCTCAGCAGATGTCTTCCTCATCAGTTCAAATTCCGGGAGAAACCCAGTATCTATTGAAATGGCCCAGCTTGCAAAAGCTGCGGGAGCTAAAGTAATCTGCATTACCAATATCAAACATAGCAAAGTGGTGAGTTCGAGACACTCGTCGGGGTTGAAATTGTATGAAATCTGTGACCTCTATTTGGATAATTTTGGAGAGATGGGTGATGCCAGTATTGAATTAAAAAGATTAAACACCAAGGTCGGAGCTACATCAACGGTAATCGGGGCAGCACTTCTCCAAGCAATTATGGTTCAGTCTGCTCAAAACCTGCTGAACCGGGGAATAAAACCTGAACTTTTTTCTAGCTCCAATGCGGATGAAGGTGAGGAATTAAACCGTGTTTTGACTGAAAAATATCGAGCATTGGTTAAATCAATTTAGCAGAAGGATACCGCTCTTTTTAAAGAAATTTGTGAGATGAATATTCATTTCAACCTTATAATCACTTCTCTTCTTTCAATTGAGCTCGATATAGTTCAATGTTCTCTTTTACTTTATCATCGAGCTCTGGATTTTTTATATCTGTTAGCTTATTCATTTCCTCTAATATGGTTTTCGCTACTAAGACACGAGCGGTTTCTTTATTATCCGCTGGAATGATATACCAAGGCGCATTGGGTTTCGATGTTCGGTTGATGGCCTGTTCGTAATAAGTCTGATATTCTTCCCAATGACCACGTTCTTTAAGATCTCCCGGAGAAAATTTCCAATTATGCTTGGGCTCGTCCAACCTTCTGAGCAACCGCTTTCGCTGCTCTTCCTTGCTTAAGTGAAGGTAGAATTTCAAAATAACTGTTCCATTCTGTCGGATATGTTTTTCAAAATTGATAATCTGCTCAAATCTATTTTCCCAGAATTCAGGAGTAATATCTTCCACCTTTTCAATCCCTGGAATATTTTCACTCAGAATGTACTCAGGATGAACCCGGGTCACTAAGACATTCTCATAATGGGTCCGATTGAAAACAGAATATTTGCCGCGCTCTGGCAAAACCACATAATGTCGCCATAAATAATCATGCTCTAGTTCGTTGCTAGATGGGGTTTTGAAACTTTCGATTACCACTCCTCGTGGATTAAACTCTTTAAATACTTCTCTGATCAGGCTATCCTTTCCTGCTGTGTCCATACCTTGAAGACAGATCAAGACACTGTATTTATTATGAGCATACATGATATCCTGGTGATCACTTAGTTTTTCACGGTATTCATTAAGCTTTTTGTCTTTTTTCTTTTCTGAGCATTCCAAGTCGATGAAAGTGGGTATTGATTTAAGGTCGATTGGAGCTATCACCTTTAGCGTTTCTACAGAGATATTTTTCATGAGTTTAAGTTAGAGTGATATAATAATTCTTTCATCAAGCTAAAAACAATATAATATTTTATCTTAATGCCTTTAGATTAATTACCCAAAATAAACCTATTAAGCACTTATGACCTCATCGTCTGTCCAATCACCTATGAACAACCGCTACTTGGCACTTGATGTCTTGCGCGGAATGACCATCGCTTTCATGATCATTGTCAATACACCTGGAAGTTGGTCCTCATTATATGCTCCACTAGCCCATGCAGATTGGCATGGATTCACGATGACCGATCTGGTTTTCCCAACTTTTCTGTTTGTCGTTGGAAATGCTATGAGCTTTGCCATGAAGCGATTGGGAGAAATGTCCGCTGGTGATTTCTTTAAAAAAGTGGGCAAAAGAACACTTTTAATCTTTCTTATTGGTTGGCTTTTGAATGCTTTTCCTTTTTTCGATTACAATGAGGCTGGAGAGATGGTCTTTATTGATTTGACAGAAGTACGACTATTTGGTGTATTGCAGCGGATCGCTTTAGCTTATTTCTTTGGTGCTTTGGTATTATACCTCGGGGGACCAAAGTTGGGCTGGATATTTTCAGGAATTGCACTTCTAGGCTATTGGGCTCTGCTTTACTTTTTTGGTGATGGAGCAGATCCTTATGGTTTGGAAACCAATGCAGCCATCAAACTTGATTTAGTACTAGTAGGCGCAGAGCGAATGTACACTGGTGAAGGAATCCCGTTTGATCCAGAAGGTATTCTAAGCACGCTTCCTTCCATAGTAAATGTCATAGCAGGTTACCTAGCCGGAATTTTCATTCAAAAGAATGGGAACAACTTTAAAACAGTCCGCACCTTATTGGTTTGGTCTATTGGTCTAGTCATTCTCAGCTACCTCTGGGACATTGTATTTCCTATAAACAAGAAAATCTGGACCAGCTCCTATGTCCTACACACTGTGGGAAGAGACTTGTTGATCTTAGCCGTTTTGATCTGGTTTATTGAGATTCGCAACTGGAAAGGCTGGACTTATTTCTTCGAGGTTTTTGGTCGAAATCCTTTGATCCTTTATGTCGCTTCAGGAATTGTAATTTCTATTATCTCCATGATCCCGATTGGAGAATCTAGCCTAAAAGGATTCATCTACGAAACATTATACACCAGTTGGCTGAATCCAAAGCTCGCTTCATTCTTATTTGCAATTAGCTACATGTTAGTAATTTGGCTGATGGGATTATGGATGGACAGAAGAAAAATATACATCAAAGTCTAAACTTAACCATATGATTTACAACATTTTGCTATTCTTTTTTTAAATTGATTTATCTTTTTATTTAAATCTGAATTTTTATGAAACTGAAAATTGCAGTATATAATGTCGAGTGGATGCGAAATCTATTCGAAGCGGACGGGAGTCCAACTACGACTGGAAAGGATGGTGAACGGAGCCGACAGCTTGCAGAAATCATAGATTCTATGGACCCAGACTTTATGGGAATCGTGGAAGGTCCTAACACATTAGTCAGCGGTGCAAAAACCGCCTCCGTTCAATTGGAAGCTTGGACTCAGCATTTTATCCCTTCAAAAGCTTATCAGGGAATCCATGGCTTTCCCTCTGCCGGGCAGCAGGAGCTTAGCGCGATCTACAAACCTGAAAAACTCAAGGTACTCTTTACTCCGGTCACTGAGCAAGGCAAACGCTTTGATGAGCCTTTCCTAGTCGATACTACTAATCGACTGATAAAAGAGCAATACGAGCACTATCGACCCCCATTGGAGTTGAGTATTCTGACAGCAGACGGGCAATTTATCTCCAGAGTCATTGTAGCACATACCAAATCCAAAGGAATCTTTGATATGGTGGACTATGCGAGATTCGAACAGATTTCGGCTAGAGATCGGTTGAAGCTATTTGCGGAGTGTATGTCTATCCGGGAGCGCTGTGATACTTACCTCCTCAAAGGACAACAAGTCATTGTCATGGGTGATATCAACGATGGATTCGACTTAGATTTTTATGAAAATAAATTCAGTAAAAGTGCCGTTGAAATCCTCCTAGGTGATACTTGGTATCCCGAGTTGATCTTAAAATCAGTTCTCCCCAAACCCAAATTGGGTTCGTATGGATACACTCCCAACTCCAGCAGATACAAAGACCGGATCACAGGCGATCAGATCAATGTATTGATAGACCATATTTTAGCCAGTCAAGGACTCAATTTTTCAAATGGAAAGGTTTGGAATCCCTATTTGGAAAAAGATGATCCAATTATTCAAGGTTTACGAACTCAGCTTTTAAATGCCTCCGATCATTTCCCCGTGATGGTAGAAATAGAAATCTAAACTTCAACAAAATGGAAGATGCAGCCCAAACTATGATTGCCAACCTGGAAAAAAACACAGGCAAATCTCTAAGTTAGTGGATTACCGTAGTTCAAAAAGAAGGTTTTCAAAAACATGGTGAAATCATGAAATTTCTAAAGGGGAGTCATGGATTTAGCTATGGCTTTGCAAACATGGTAGCTCACAAAGCATTGAAATCGGATGCAGGTTCTGCAGTTGATGAAAACGAATTGATCGCCAAACAATATAAAGGCAAAGAGCATTTCTTAGCAATCTATGATAAGCTAAAAGCTTCGATTGAGGGGTTTGGTGACGATATAGAATTTGCACCCAAAAATTCTTATGTAAGTGTTCGTAGAAAAAAACAATTTGCAATGCTTATTCCTGCAACTAAAACCAGATATGAAATTGGATTAAACCTAAAGGGGCAAGAACCTGAGGGTATTTTGGAGATTGACACAAAAACCAATGGTATGTGTAGCCATAAAATTCACCTTACTAAAATCTCGAATATTAATCATGAGGTTACCCGTTGGCTTAAAGAATCTTATGACAATGCTGGATAAATCGATTTAAACTAGTTACCATCTCGTTCTATTGAAAAAATATCATGTATTTTGGTTTGTGAATAACCGATTAGAATCCATGAAACAATTTTCTTTAGTCAAGCTTAGAGTCGCAGTTTTTGCAATCCTAAGCTTTGGTTTTTTATACTCCCCTGCTCTTTTCAGTCAAATTACTGAAGAAACTTATCATAAAGCAGAGTACTTCCTTACCAATTCTATTCAGAAAGAAGTCTATCATTTAGAAGTTATTCCAAACTGGCTTGAAAGTAAAACTAGCTTTTGGCATCAAACTTTTACTAAAGAAGGGAAAAGATTCTTCCTTTCAAATATTGAAAAAGGAACCACCATTGAAGTATTTGACCACCAAAAACTTGCTAAATTATTGAGCGAAAAAAGTGGAGAATCAATTGACTCAAAGGATCTTCCTTTTACTAGAATTCAAGTAAAAAGTGATGGAAGTATCACATTTGAATGGCAAAATAAAAGCTGGACTTACCAGAATAATACACTAGAATCAAAGCGTTTGCCCGAACCAATAAATCGAGACAATTCAATTTCCCCTGATGGAAATTGGAAAGCATTTACAAGAAACTTCAACTTATTCGTAGAAGACCTAGAATCAGGAGAAGAAATTCAACTCAGTTTTGATGGAAAAAAGGATTTTGAATATGCCTCTTTTTGGGGATGGTCAGATATGATCCATGGCGAGAATGGGGAAAGGCCCTTTCACTTTACCGTAAATTGGTCACCTGATTCTAAGAAAATACAAACCCAAATCGTTGATCTAAGACTTGCTGAAAAAATGTTGCTATTGGATAATAGCCAAGACGACAAGTTCAGACCACAATTAAAGGGTTATTACAGAGGTTCACCTGGAGATACAACAGTAGTAATTTATACCCCCGTTCTTTTTGATATTGAAACACAAACTGAAACAAAGTTTACTCAGCTTTCTCTCCCACATTTTATTGGGATGTATTTTAATTGGGATAAGGAAAGTGAAAACCTATTTGGGACCTATCTCCATCGTGGCTTCAAGGCTTTTGATATTTTAGAAATCAATGTAGAATCAAAGGAAATAAGAACCGTCTATTCTGAGTCCTCTCCTACTCATATCAATAATAATAATATTTTGAGAAGACTTGAAAATGAACAGTTTATACTGGGAACAGAAAAGTCAGGCTGGAACCAGTTATACCTAATGGACTGGAAAAGTGGAGCATTGATTAATCGAATTACTAGTGGGGATTATGTGGTAAAAAATTTATTGAAAATTGATGAAGAAAATAAAGTCGTTTACTTCGAAGCTTCTGGAAAGGAGGAAGATGTAAATCCATATTATTCGTTTGTTTACAAAGTGAATTTCGATGGATCTGGACTAGAACTTTTGACCCCAGAAAAATCGTTTCATGATGTTTCTTATACATCTGGCGGAAAATATTTCTTAGATAACTATTCTACGGTAAACCATCCAACGGTTTCTGTGGTGAGGGAATTAGTGACGGGTGAAATAGTCCAAGAAATCTCCAAAGCAGACATTTCGAATCTTTTAAGAAAAGGATATCAAAGTCCCACACAATTTTCAGCTATCGCAAAAGATGGAAAGACAACTATCCATGGAATCTATTATTTACCGACTGACTTTAATTCGAAAACGAAATATCCGATTATTGATTATTCCTACACTGGTCCGCATATCGACATCACACCAAAAACATTTAGAGCTGGGTTAATAGGCCTGCAGCAACCTATGTCTGAATTGGGATTTATTGTAGTGACGGTAGATGGTTTAGGCACGAACGGAAGAGGTAAAGGCTTTAACGACTTTTCCTATAACAATCTAGGAGATGGAACGACAGATCATGTATTAGCCATCAAAGAATTGGCGGCTAAGAACGAATTCATGGATGTAGATAAAGTGGGGATATTTGGGCATTCAGCTGGAGGATATGATGCCGGGAGAGCGATTCTATTACATCCGGACTTCTACAAAGTAGCGGTAGCTTCTGCAGGAGATCATGACCATAGAATGGAGAAGGCTTGGTGGCCTGAAATGTACATGGGATATCCAATTGGCAAATTCTATCATGAGCAATCCAACATTACAAATGCAGCAAATCTAAAGGGACACTTATTATTAGCTCACGGGGGAATTGATGAAAATGTAAATCCTTCTGCCACATTTAAATTTGCAGAAGCACTGATTAATGCCGGTAAAGATTTCGATTTATTTATTTGGCCTAGCAGGAATCATAGCTTTGGAAGAACAGATGGTGATTATTTCACTAAAAAGCGCTGGGATTATTTCATTGAGCATTTGTTGGGCGAAAAACCAATAAGGCATTACCAGATCAAAACGGACTAAAAAAAATCCTGCGCTATAAATAGAGCAGGATTTCATTAACCTTCAATTTCAGTAACCAATTCCCCATACCAAGCTTCTCCATATTTCCGTGTTAGGGCGTCCTTGAGAAATTTGTAGATAGGTACTTTTAAACTTGACCCCAATTGACAAGCAGGATCACAGATATGCCAACGATCATAATTCAGGGCATCAAAATCATCATATTTCTTTACCCGAATCGGATACATATGACAGGAAATAGGTTTTTTGTAATCCGTCTTTCCAGCTAAATAAGCCTGCTCAATTCCACACTTCAGGATTCCTCGATCATCATACAAGGCATAAGCACATTCTCGATTATCACCAATCGTTGGCGTGCCTTTATCTCCATCTTTGTCGATAACCCATGTGCCTTGCTTTTCAATCGCAGCCCTACCCTCTTCGGTAATAAAATCTTTAACTATAGGATAAATCTCCTCAAGGATTTTGGTCTCATCATCTTCCAAAGGAGCTCCAGCATCACCTTCTACGCAACATGCTCCTTTACAAGCCTCTAAGTCGCAGACAAAAAAGTTTTCCTTGATATCATCTGACAGTACTACTTTCCCTACTAAAATCATTTCGCTAATATTTTGATTCCAAAGGTAGTCAATGCTTCCAAAACATCGGATTAGGACTTTCGATAATCCTTCCTGCGAACATAAACTCCTTTTTTCAGACTCGCAATCAAATTCCCCGCCTCATCCCTTACCTCACATGGAAATTCAAACGTATACTTCCCATGTTCATCCGCTAGCTTTTTCGTCTCTTTGACTTGCTCAGGAGAAAGTTTGAATTCTGCGAAAACAGTCCCTTTGCCTGGTTTCAAAAAATCAATTGACGCATATTTATCCCAAACGATGTACTCATCGCCTAAATGAATAATCAGAATAAACATAAAAAAAGGATCGCACATGGAATAAAGCGAACCTCCAAAAGCTGTTCCTAGCAGATTGCGATTAAACCAAGTAAGCTTGAGTCGAGTTCGAAACATCGAAAAATCCGGTGCATGTTCTACCACCCTAATTCCAGAGAATAGATAAGGCGGATAGAAGTTCATCAGGTTGATCAGACGACGAAACTTCCTCAATTTAGCATTTTCCATATGCCAAGTTAGTTGCAATTGGCACAAAAAAGAACCGCTCCAATGAAGGAGCGGCTCAACCCAGCACTATGAAGAAAAGCTAATTATAGCCTTTATGAATACAGAACAGGAGCTCAGGTTAAATGTTTGAAAAATGGAAAAAATTTATTCTTTTTTTAGCGCCCTACGAATTCTCCTATGATTATCCGCTTTATTATTAGTACCCAGAAGCACCATGAATATAATTGGGATGTACTAGATAATATTGTCTTTTGGCCTGCCACATCGTGATGGCCTTCCATCATCGGTCCCAATAAGCAAAGAAAAGAGGCTACTGGCATCCTTGCGGATAATCAGATTATTAAAAATGAATACCTCCTACTTTCGGATTAAATGATTTATTTTACCCCGTGCAAGTCGTCTTGCCGCTGCGGCGAAAGCCGGAGAGGAAAGTCCGGGCAACATAGAGCGCCATACTTCCTAACGGGAAGGGTTACTACTGGTGACGGTAGTGATACAGAAAGTGCCACAGAAAATAAACCACCTTTCGACAAGCTCAGGGCAAGCCTTGTGTAAGAAGAAGGGAAAGGGTGAAAAGGTGGGGTAAGAGCCCACCGCTCGGCTGGTGACAGCAGGGGCATGGTAAACCTTATGGGTTGAAAGATCAAATAGGCCTCGGGCAAAGCGCTGCTCGTGCGATTCGTCCCCGATTTCGGTTGGGATGGCGATTCCGAGGCGGGTAGATCGATGGATCCCGATTGTGAAGTCGGGACTAGATAAATGGCAAGAATCCTCTTGAGGAAACAGAACCCGGCTTACAGACTTGCACTTTTTTACCTTATATTGAACCCATGTCAAAAATTCTGATTATCGATGACGAGAAAGTCATCAGAGATACTCTTCGTGAGATTTTAGAGTATGAAAAATTCATTATTTCAGAAGCCAAAGATGGCGAAGAAGGCCTAGCCAAAATCAAAGAAGAAGATTTTGACTTGGTGCTGTGCGATATCAAAATGCCAAAAATGGATGGCATTGAAGTTCTCGAGCAGGCAAAAGCCTTGGATCGACCACCGCAGTTTATCATGATTTCAGCCCATGGAAGTATAGAGACTGCTGTTGAGGCTACCAAGAAAGGAGCCTTCGATTTCATCCCAAAACCTCCAGATCTGAATAGGTTGCTGCTGACAGTTCGCAATGCCTTGAACAAAAAAGAATTGGTACAAGAAACTAAGGTTTTAAAGAAAAAACTTTCCAAGAAGTTTGATATGGTGGGCGAATCAAAACCCATTCACCAGGTGAAGGAAACTATTGAAAAAGTCGCTCCTACAGATGCTAGAGTATTGATCACTGGTCCAAACGGAACCGGAAAAGAACTCGTAGCGCATTGGATTCACCAAAAAAGCCATCGTGTGGCAGAACCATTTGTAGCGGTAAACTGTGCTGCAATCCCCTCTGAATTGATTGAGAGTGAACTTTTTGGACATGAGAAAGGTGCATTTACTTCAGCTCATAAACAGCGTCAAGGTAAATTTGAGCAAGCTCAAGGCGGAACATTATTCCTAGATGAGATCGGCGATATGTCGCTTTCTGCTCAATCCAAAGTTTTGCGAGCCCTTCAAGAAAATCTGATTAATCGAGTCGGAAGTGATAAGGATATCAAAGTAGATGTGCGTGTATTAGCAGCCACTAATAAAGACCTCAAGAAAGAGATTGAAGAAAACCGATTTCGCGAAGATTTATATCACAGACTGAGTGTTATCTTAATTCAAGTACCTGCATTAAAGGACCGAAAAGATGATATTCCTTTATTAGTAAATAAATTTTTGGAGGATATCGCTCAGGAAAATGGCGACGCTAAAAAGGAGATGAGCAAAGCCGCTTTGGCTAAACTTCAAGAATTCCCTTGGACAGGAAATATTCGTGAGCTACGAAATGTGGTCGAGCGACTCGTGATCTTAGGTGAGCCAGTAATTGGCCTAGAAGACATAAAAAAATATGCTGACTATTAAGTCAGCATATTTTTTAGCTATTGGCTTTTTGAGCAGCTGGCGCTTTCGCGTAGGCAGGACAAGGCTTACTTGAAGCACATGCTCCTAAAGCTAAAATTCCAATCAATACTGCTACTGTGGCTAATTTTTTCATGATGAGTTTTTTGATCTTTTCAAATATGTCTAATAAATCTTAAGATAGCAATTACTGCACCATTAAGTTGCAGCCCCTGATTTCGCTATTGTCAAATCTTCCCAAAACTTCCAAATTCCCCTCAGCATCGATCCTTCCCAAATCTTGTGTTTCGATAAAGGCACAAGAGTGGAAATTCCCTAAGTCAATGCAGTTGATTCCACCTTGAGATCGGGCGCTAAAAGAAAGTGGATCATTGGGATCTCGAAGAATAACGCGCATAGTATCCGGCAGCGTATATTTTCCTGCTCCTTTTGAATAGGCTTGAGACATCAATTCCGTCATTCCATATTCCGAGTGGATGGCTGTGGTCTTAAAATAATTTTTCAGCCGATCATGGACTTCTTCGCGGATCATCTCCTTTCTTCTCCCTTTCATCCCACCTGTTTCCATCACGATCAGGTTTTGATTTGAAAATATTTCCAATCCAGACTCTGCCAAATCCAATAAGGCAAAAGTGACCCCGAGCAAAAGGATTTTCTTATCGCTTTCCATAAGGAAATTGATTTGCTGTACCAATTCAGCTTGGTTATAAAGATAAAATCCTGAATAATCTGAACCAGATTCTTTGATGAAATAATCGGCCATACTGACCAGACTACTCCCCTTTCGCTCCAAGTAGGCAGGAAGTAAGGCCAGCACATGATAGTCAGTGATCGGGCCATATTCTACCTCAAATAATCGCTTCGCATGAGCACGGTACCAGGATTCCGACCAAAAGAAATGCGTACTGGTAATCATCCCTGTGGTGCCGCTGGATGAGAAAAACCCTTCGTAATTTGAGGACTCTCCACTGATGACTTCAAAATCCTTAAAAAACTGGATTGGGAGAAATGGAATATGAGCTAATGATCGTATCGATTTAGGAATAATTTTTCGTGCACTGAGATAAGCCGCATAGATCGGATTATGACTTGCCTGATAGTGAAAGAGTGAAAGCGCAAGTTCTTCGAAATTATCCTCAGATAAATTCTTTAGCTTTTCTGAAAAACTTTTAAAATCCTGCATCGTTTCATATTTTGCATCAATCGAAGTAAAATTGATGTTACTTTGAATGTAAATTTACTTTCGCCCTATGCGTTTCAAAAGTTATTTAGGAATTATCTTTTTATCAGCCAGCGCTTCTGCCTGTATCAGTCCCCCTGATAATTTCCCCTCTGTACCAGTAATCACCTTTGAGTCATTGGAATACGTCCCACTTGTAGGAGCTGATTCGTTGATTCTTGGAATCGATTTTCAAGATGCCGAAGGTGATCTAGGGCTATCGGCGACTGATGTGAACCCGCCTTTCAACTCAATCACCTTTCAGCGCGATGCGGCTGGAAATTTAATTACTTACAGCAAAAGACCTCCTGAAGCTCCAGCATACAATCCGATTGACTGGGTGATTGATCCTATTGTCAACAATGCCATCGTAAGAGACACGCTCTGGGTAAAGCAAAACCCAAATCAATTCAACATTTTCGTACGATTCTACATCAAACGAAATGGCAAATTCACAGAATTCAGGTGGCAGGACCCTCCATTTTTCACCACTTTCAATGGTAGATTCCCTAGAATTCTCACCACCCAAGAAGGCCAAGCAGTAGAAGGAAACATCAAATATGCAATGCTTTCCTCCGGCTGGGAATCGATATTTAGAAATGACACCCTTCGGATTGATGTAGAGATTCAAGATAGGTTACTGAACCGAAGTAATGAAGTCTCCAGCAACGAAGTCACCCTAAGACAAATCACTCGAAATACTCCATAAAAAAAGGCTGATTAATCAGCCTTTTTATATTTTTATAAGTGATTAAAATCAGCTTAAGCAGGTTCCAAAGTCTTCTTGGATTTCCGATAGAGATGAGAACTCAAGATATTTCTTCGGGCGAATCGATACGCATTGTCTGCACTTAGAAATTTGGTATAGACATTCTTGGAAACTCCAAAATACTCGTAGGTATTTCCATCAAGGAAAGTGATTTCAAGAACGAGGTTTTTGTAATGAAAGTCTCCTATTCCTGATTCTGTGACTGTTTTAGTATATTCCACCAAATTAGCAGCAGTGGTTTCAGGTGCGATGCTCACCAAAAAATGATAGCCATCAATGATTTTAGTACTCTTTTCTTCGGCCTCTTTGGCTTTTTCATCTCCTTCAAGGAATTTATCAGGATGCCATTCTTTTACCAGGGTTCTATAAGTAGTTTTCAATTGCTTCAAGTCAAGTGGACCTTCTACACTAAAAAGCTTCTTATACTCATTGATTCGCTTCATCGATTCTTTTTTTAAAACTTCGGCAAAGCTACGGATATAAAATTAATCCAATAAACAATTTGAATTCGGAGTCACAGTCACTCTTTTTCGATATCTAAACAATTAAAAAACAACATAAAAGCTATACATCTATTCAGAAATCAGTTTAATATTCTGTACAATTAACTTCTATGAGTAATCACATGTTTATTTAAAATAGATTTTTTCACCCATAAAAGGGTTGCTCAACAGTCTATTTGATTATTAAGTATCCTAGATCGCCGGATACTTCTTCGGGTCAGCTTCATGCATCATCGCATACGCTTGCTCCACGATATCTTCTATACTTGGCTTGGAAAAATAATCTCCATCGGATGAATAGGCTGGTCGATGAGCTTTACCGGAAATGGTTTGTGGCTCAGAATCCAAGTATTTAAAAACATCTTGACCTTCGATCACCTGCTGCATCATAAACGCCGAGGCTCCTCCAGGCACATCTTCATCTGCAAAAATAACGCGGTTCGTTCTCTTGATAGACTCACCAATTACGCCATGTACATCAAAAGGCAACAAGGTCTGCACATCAATCACTTCAATCGAAATCCCAATCTCGGCTAGTTCGATAGCAGCATCCAATATGACTCGGCACATAGAACCATAAGTGGCGACTGTAATATCTTTTCCGGCTCTCAAAATTTCTGGCTTGCCCATCGGAACTGTATAAGTCCCAATATTGCTAGGCATTTGTTCCTTTAGTCGGTAGCCATTTAAGCATTCGATAACTAAAGCCGGTTCATCCGACTTCAAAAGAGTCGCATACATTCCTGCCGCCTGAGTCATGTCTCTAGGAACGCAGATTACCATTCCCCTCAGTGAAGATAGAATCATGCCCATTGGAGAACCCGAATGCCAAACGCCTTCCAATCGATGACCTCTTGTCCGAACAATCAATGGGGCTTTTTGTCCACCTTTGGTTCTATACTGTAAACTGGCTAAGTCGTCAGAAAGTAGCTGAATCCCGTAAAGTAAATAATCCAAGTATTGAATCTCAGCTATAGGTCGAAGTCCTCGCAATGCTGCTCCGATTCCCTGCCCGATTATCGTACATTCTCGAATTCCAGTATCCTGAACTCTGATTTCTCCATATTTTGCCTGCAATCCTGCAAAAGCCTGATTGACATCTCCAATTTTTCCTACGTCTTCTCCGAAAGCAAAAAATGCAGGATTATTTTCTAACGTAGTATCGAAGAATGCTTGTAAAATTTCTCTTCCATCTACCAGCGGAGATTTTTCATTGATCAAGGGTTTGACTTCTTCCACTGCGAGCACATTCCATTCAGATTGACTGTATAAATGTGAGCTATAGCGATCGAAATTCAGAGAATCTTGGGCTTTGTACCAATCTTTCAACTTGGATTTGGCTGTATTCGAATCGAACCGAAGCATCATCAACGATTTGCGAACCGTAGTAATTACGTCTTTGCGAATAGGATTAATAGTCTTGGATAGCTCCTGTGCCATCTGTTCCAAGATCACCTTTCTTGTACTTTGCTGAGCTGCATCGGTAAGTAGCGCTACTGCCACCGCTAGTTCCTTCTTGATCTCTCCTGAGAATGCTGCCCAAGCTGCTTCTTTCTCTTTTTTAGCTTGGGCCTTTGCTTCAGCTTCGATTTGATCCAGAAGATCTGCCGTGGCGATTTGATTGGAAAGGATGTATTCTCTGAATTTGGTATTGCAATCCCAATCTTTTTCCCAGGTTAATCGTTCCTGAGATTTATACCGCTCGTGTGAACCCGAAGTGGAATGACCCTGAGGCTGTGTTAATTCTTCGACGTGAATAAGAACAGGAGTATGTGAAGTTCTTGCTAATTCGCCTGCGTGTAGATAAGTTTCTAAAAGCGCTTCATAATCCCATCCTTTTACTTTAAGGATCTCAAAGCCAGGTGTAGTATCTGTCCTGGCAAAACCTGCCAAAACCTCTGAAATACTTCCTTTTGTAGTGTGAAATTCTTTTGGGACAGAAATACCAAAACCATCATCCCAAACAGAAACCACCATAGGTACCTGAAGAACTCCTGCTGCATTGATGCTTTCATAAAACATCCCTTCTGAAGTAGAGGCATTTCCAATAGTGCCCCAAGCTACTTCGTTTCCATTGACAGAGAATTGAGAGAAACCCTTCAATTCTTTATTCTGACGATAGATCTTAGAGGCATAGGCTAATCCCAAAAGTTTTGGCATCTGAGCTGCAGTAGGAGAAATGTCAGCAGCAGAATTATTCATTTTAGTCAGATTCTTCCAGCTACCATCCTCATTCAGCGATCGAGTGGCAAAATGTCCATTCATTAATCTTCCTGCACTTGCAGGCTCATGTTCTACAGAAACATGGGCATACAGTTGGGCAAAGTATTCTTGAACCGAAAGCTCATTTAAAGCCATCATAAAAGTCTGATCGCGGTAATAGCCCGCCCTGAAATCTCCCAGTTGAAAAGCTCGGGCCATCGCTAGCTGCGCTAGTTCCTTACCATCTCCAAAAATCCCGAACTTTGCCTTTCCCATGAAAACCTCTTTTCTACCGATCAGAGAAGCATGCCTACTCAACATCGCCATCCTAAAATCGGCTAAGATAAACTCTGGAGATAAATGGAGTAAAAGTGTGGATTTAGGTACAGATTGAACTTTTGACATATCGAAGTATTCTAAAGCTATTTTTGGGTTTAAGCAAAGTTAAGGACTTTACTTACCCAAAAATAGCCAAATCTGACTTTCCTCCAAATTTCCACAGTTTAATTTTTCGGATCAAAATTTGGATAATAGTAGATTAAAATCAAAATTAAGAAATTTAATTTGGTTAAATAAATTTTTTCAGTATAAAATAGGCTAAAACAAGAGCATCTACCCCATCCTATTTTCTAGCAACACTTTGAAAAAAAAAATCAAAATTAAACTTGTTTAAACTTTCATTTTACAAATTTTCTAAATCTTAAAACTTTAAAACCGAAGATTATTTTGAAAAAGCGAATTTTTCCAAATCAGACCAAATACTCTTCTTAATTAGGCTTTCCAATTTATTTGTGCTTACTATCTTTGGTCTATTATTCATCAAATCCAATCCCAATTTGCCATGATTATAGGTGTTCCTAAGGAAATTAAAAACAATGAAAACCGCGTAGCGCTTACTCCTGCCGGTGCCCAAGAATTGATCAAAAGAGGTCACACTGTTTATATCCAGCACACCGCCGGTGAAGGCAGTGGTTTTTTGGATGAGGATTATGAAACGGCAGGTGCTCAAATAGTTCCTACCATCGAAGCTACCTATAAGATTGCTGAGATGATTATGAAAGTTAAAGAGCCGATTGAAGCCGAATACAGCTTAATCAAAGAAGGCCAATTACTTTTTACCTATTTCCATTTTGCTTCCTATGAGCCTTTGACCATCGCAATGGTAAAAAGCAAATCAGTATGCTTGGCATACGAAACGGTTGAGAGAGCAGACAGAAGTCTTCCACTACTTATCCCAATGTCGGAAGTAGCCGGTAGAATGGCTGTTCAAAAAGGCGCAAACTATCTAGAGAAACCACTTGGTGGAAGAGGAATTCTGCTTGGTGGAGTTCCTGGCGTTCTACCTGCAAAGGTATTAATTTTGGGAGCTGGCATTGTAGGAACACAGGCCGCATGGATGGCTGCTGGGCTTGGTGCGGATGTTACGATTATGGATGTCAACTTACAGCGTTTGCGCTATTTGGCTGATGTAATGCCTGCCAATGTGAATACCATGATGTCAAATGAATTCAACATAAGAAAGTTGATAAAAAATCACGACTTGATTATTGGTTCAGTGTTGATCCCTGGCGCTAAAGCTCCTCATTTGATCACCCGTGACATGCTTAAAGAAATGCTACCAGGAACTGTTGTAGTAGACGTAGCTGTAGATCAGGGAGGTTGTATCGAAACTTGTAAGCCTACCACGCATGAGAACCCTACTTATATCATTGATGATGTGGTTCATTATTGTGTAGCGAATATGCCAGGAGCCGTGCCTTACACTTCTACCCTTGCTTTGACGAATGCAACTCTTCCTTATGCGATGCAATTGGCAGATAAAGGCTGGAAAAAAGCAGCTCAGGAAAATGTTGAGTTGGTTCTAGGGCTTAACGTAATCAATGGAGATATTGTCTACAAGGCAGTTGCTGAAGCATTCGATATGCCATACGTGCCTGTAAGTACTTATTTGGTTGACTAAATCAACTGTATCATAAAATACTAAAGCCTTTGAATCTGAAGATTCAAAGGCTTTTTTATGCTTTAAGTAATATGTCTAATTATAGATTCTTACTTTTTAATCAATTTATCCACAGTTCTCCAATAGCGTGCTTCCATTTCGGTTTCATTGATCTTGGTATAGATAGTCACTGGTCGACCACCAAGATGACCTGGAGTTAAAAAGGTTTTCTTTTCTGCCAAATCTGGATTTGAGATGCTTTCGAGAATGGCTACATCCCACATGATCCATTTTTGCTTCCCTAGATCTTCTGGCTTCCACCACCTTTTAAATGTATCCCATCGATTCATCAGATACTCACCTACTTCACCATTGTCGGCTAATTCATTTCGAGTCAAATCTTTATCAAACACCAAATACTGACTGGTAGTCGCTGACATAATAGTCAAATCTAATCCAGGTGTACTTAGTAGAAAATCTACCGCAAGACTATCATTGTTAGAGTTGAATTCATTTTTATCGTATTCGTTGGTTTCAGGATTATGCCATATACCTAAGTAATGGACTCTAACCTTTGAAATGATTCCAGGATCTTGAAGAATTGCCGACGCGACATTGGTACAGGAACCCAAAATAACCAAGACTAAAGAATCACCTTCCGCCAGACTGTTCGCCTGTTCTACAATAAAATTTGATGCTGGTGAAACATTTGGTTGATCCATGGCTGTTATAGGACCATTAGCTCCTAAAGGCAGTGGAATATCAGTTCTGCCAGCTAGTCTCGCCAAATCCTCATTGAGCTTTTGGCTTTCGCGTACGGTGCTGTCAAATCCTAATTTTGAGGTATGAAACTGAGCGGAGGTGATTCCCTTAATGTCAAAGGAATCTGAGGCCATCGCTCCAACCAACGCAAATAAGTCATCTACTTCATTAGCGGTATCTGCATCAATAATAATTTTTATTCGTCGGTCTGGAGTAGTAGTCGTACAAGCCACTGTGAATGAAAATACCAGCAGCAATAGGATCAGGGTGTTCTGTCTCATGATTGAAATTAAAGGTAAATAGATACTAGTTGAATTTAATTAGTAGCTGGTTAAAGGCTCATCGTTTGCCAAATCATTCGTACACCATAGCCGATCATAACTATCCCCACCAGTTTATTGAGCCAAATGAGCACGAAGTCAGTCACTAGTGGAGCGAGTTGTTTGGCTATAAAAGCTTTGATCAAATCAATACAAAACACAGTCGCCAAAATACCTACGTAATAAAAGAGGTAGTCAGATTCGGTAAAAGTCTTTTTTAATTGAACCACCGAAGCTATAGAAATCCAAAAAAGTAATACAAATGGATTGATTCCATTGATTCCAAATCCCTTCGCGAAAGCAGATCGCTTCTTCACTCGAGGTAATTTAATCCCCCCGGAATTAGGTCGACTTCCTTTTTTCTTGATAAAAGAACTGATTCCAAAACCAATCAAGATCAATCCTCCTCCAAATCCTAGGTAAGTCTGGAAGGACTCAAAACCGGCAATATATCTAATACCAAAGAAAGTAATCAGCACATAGATCAGGTCACTGATCAATATTCCTGTTGCCAAAACTGCGGCATATCTAAATCCATTTGTCAGGCTGGCTTGGATCAAAGCAAAAAATACCGGCCCGATCAAAGCTGACAATAGCAACCCTACACTGAAACCTTCTCCTAACGCGGCTATCAAATTATATCTGGATTAGTGGAAATAAACTCAAGCCAAGAAGTAGCCTTCGCCCCTTTCAAGACCCGAGGAAATTTACTTTGTCCGCCTTCTTTTCCTTGTGACCGTAGCCAATCGTAGAAAATTCCTGAAGGCAAAAGTGTCACATAAACTTCCTTGAGTGCATGTCTACGCTCCACGGCATAGTCATCATTTAATTCTCCCAATTTTTGATCAATTAAATTTCTGATCGCAATAGGATCAACCTGATCTTCTGTACCCAGGTACCAATGATGCGCAAACAGGTTTCCGTCAGGTATTCCAACTACTGTAAATTCCTTGAAACAAATATTTAATTCTTGCTCAACCATTTCCACCGCCTTGTTCATATTATCAACAGATAAATGCTCTCCACATAAACTCAGAAAATGCTTAGTTCGACCTGTTATTATAATTTCAGCTTCGTCTTTGGATACAAATCGAATCGTATCTCCAATCAAATATCTCCAAGCTCCTGCACAGGTAGTAATCAATAAGGCATAATCAACGTGCTCCTCAACCTCATCGATATTTAAGGTTTGGACTGAAGGAAGAACATTTCCATCTCCATCAAAATTCGCTTCATTGAAAGGGATAAATTCATAGAAGATGCCATTATTCAAAACCAATCGCATGGATTTTTGATTTGGAAAAGCCTGAAAAGCCAAAAATCCCTCTGAGGCCAGATAGGTCTCGATGTACGTAAGAGGTTTGCCCAGAAGCTTTTCAAAGCCTTTTTTATAGGGCTCAAAAGAAACTCCACCATGCACAAAAATCTGAAGGTTGGGCCAAATCTCATGGATATTTTTGACCCCATAAAACACGATGATTTTCTCCATTAGAATCTGAAGCCATGCCGGTACACCAACAATAATTCCGATATCCCAAGTATTCGCCTTTTCTACAATTTGATCTAATTTATCACCCCAGTTTTTATTACGGGAAATCTTTTTCCCAGGCTTATAAAAGCGCTGAAACCAAATGGGCAGTCGCCCGGTTGTGATTCCTGAAAGATCTCCTGAGAAATAAGTACCATTGAATTCTAGATCTGTACTTCCACCCAACATCAAGATTCCTCTTTTGAAAAGTGAAGTTGGAAGTTCCTCGTAATTGGAAAGCGTAAGCATCTGTCGAACTCCAGTCCTTCGAATCGCTTTGACCATCTCTTTGGTGATGGGTATGTATTTGGAAGTAGCGCCTGAAGTGCCAGAACTCAAGGCAAAATGCTTTACTGCGCCTGGAGAGGTTACATTGGTTTTTCCTTCCAATAAAAAATGCCACCACTCCTGATAGATTTTATCATAATCGTAAACAGGAATTTGTATTTGGAATCGCCGGTAATATTCATCGCCCGGTTTTCGAAAAGCCTTTAAAATTGAGTTGAAATCATAACGCTTTGCAATTGCGGTTTCCCGACTATGGATCACCAATTCCTTGAGCGTTTTTCGTTGAAGATCAATCGGGCTAGAGTAATCCTGCTCCAAACTTTCCTTCAGTCTAATGCCTTTCTTTAGTAAAGTACTGAGTATCGCCATATCTTTGTTTTACTCATACGAGCAAAAAGTAGTCGATAAAAATAGCCAATGGATATTAAAGCCAACCTTCAAGCAGTAAAAAAATCTTTTCTAAATCCGGATTGCAAGCTCATCGCAGTAAGCAAAACCAAACCGATCGAGGCATTAAAAGAAGCCTATGATGCTGGTATTCGAGATTTTGGAGAGAATAAAGTTCAGGAAATCCAGTGGAAACAGCTAGAGATGCCGGAAGATACCCGATGGCATATGATCGGGCATTTGCAGAGCAACAAAGTCAAATACATTGCGCCATTTATTCATTTGATTCATGGCGTTGACTCTTTCAAACTGCTGAAAGAAATCAGTAAGCAAGGAAAAAAAGCTGATCGAGTAATTTCTGTATTGCTTCAAATACATATCGCAGAAGAAGAAACCAAATTTGGTTTTGATCGTGCTGAGCTGAATGAGATGATAGCAGATGCTGATTTTTCAGCCTTATCTCATGTCAAAATAGTCGGACTTATGGGAATGGCCACGTTTACTGAAAATCAAGACCAAGTCCACAAGGAATTTCGGGGTTTAAAAGGCTTGTTTGAGGAATTGAAATCAACTGTCCTACCGGCCTTTGTCCAGTTGGAAGAAGTCTCCATGGGAATGAGTGGGGATTACCAGATCGCTCAGGAAGAAGGAAGTACGATGGTACGGATTGGCTCGTCGATTTTTGGAGCTCGGTAATTCAAAAAAGAAGATTTTAATTATGAACGCAAAACAAATCATACAAACCTCAGCGATTTTTGGAGCCATCGCAGTTGGAATAGGGGCATTTGGGGCGCATGGTTTGAAGGATATTTTGGCCGAGACTGGACGGTTAGAAACTTTTGAGACGGCGGTCAAATATCATTTCTATCATGCATTGGGATTGTTTTTGATTGGAATTTTGGCTTTAGTCAAACCCAACTGGAAGCAATTATCGACTGCTGCAATTCTAATGATAGTGGGAATTCTGATTTTCTCCGGTTCGCTCTATATCCTTTCCCTGACTGGCATTACCTGGTTGGGTGCAATTACTCCACTAGGAGGAGTTGCCTTTATTCTTGGCTGGGGATTTCTTTTTTTAGCAGCCACAAAAAACTCCTAACACCATTTCCATGCAGAAATCACTGCTCCTAGCCTTTTTATTTTTTCTATCCTTTTCTGTAAGAGCACAGCTGACTCCAGCCCAACTCGTCCAGATGGAGCAGGCAATGGGAACGGGAAGTTTTTTCAACAACCACCTGTCGGGTTTTATTCTACAAGACATGGATCAGAAAATCGTGCTCTATGAGAAAAATTCGCACCTGAATTTTATTCCAGCTTCCACCACCAAGCTTTTCACACTTTTCTCGGCCATTACTATTCTCAATGACAGCACGCAAACCCTACGATATGTGACTTCAGGAGATACCATTCGAATCTGGGGATCTGGAGATCCTACTTGGAAGTACAAGAAATTTCAGGATCCGGGTGTCCAAAAGTTAATTCAACCGTTCAAGCATGTCGTTTTTTCTGATGCGAATGTAGACGCCCCAGCCTTTGGTTACGGTTGGCAGTGGGATGATTATTACTTCAACTACTCTGCTGAGCGAAGCTCAATCCCTATCTATGGAAATCTCTTGGAGGTAAAAAAAGAAGCTGGCAAAGCAGTGGTTTTTCCAAAGCGATTTCAGGATTCTGTATTTTTGACTACTCGACCTGTTCGGGAATTGGAGCGTGATTTCCATAGCAACAAATACGATTACAACCCTACTAATTTCAGGGCAGCCGAAAAATTTATTCCAATCTTGACTTCTCCTGAGCTATTTGTGAAACTTGCTTCTGAGGCGACCGGAAAAACTTGGCGCTATAGAAAAGATCCGTTACCGGAGAATCATCAAGTTTATCGAGGAAGCTTGCTCTTTCCAATTCTAAAAGAGATGATGCTGGAAAGTGATAATTTCTTGGCGGAGCAATTGATGCTTATGGTTTCAGATCGACTATTTCAGCGATTGGATACCGAGCGGGCAATTGAGTTTATCCTAAAAACCTACCTTTTTGATCTTCCCGACCAACCAAAATGGGTGGATGGCAGCGGACTTAGTCGGCACAATTTATTTACCCCCCGCTCCATGGTCAGCCTTTTTGAAAAGCTGTATCGAATGGTACCCGATCAGCAGCTCTTTGAACTCCTGCCGACCGGTGGAGAAACGGGCACAATTAAAAATAGCTACCAGGCTTCAAGTCCATACATTTTCGCCAAAACTGGTACTATGAGTAACAATCATAGTCTAGTCGGGCTGATCAAAACCAAAAGTGGAAAGACCTACAGCTTTGCCTTTATGAATTCCAACTACCTCAATAAGGCTTCTGAAGTTCGAAGAGAAATGGAAAAAGTCTTGGTCATGGTTAGGGATATGCTTTAACTTGTTGCTCAAATGAATCGAATTTTCATCCTTTTTTTACTCTTTATTAGTTTTCCAAACATCGTCTTTTCTCAGCAAAACTCTTGCTTAATCGATTTGGAAGCACTTTATGAGATCGTTAAAGAAACGCCAGGGTACCAAGATCAAGTCAAAGACAAAAAAGAGAATGAGTATCTCAGCTTTTTAGAACTTCAAAAAGAACAAGCTGACTTAGCCACCCGTGACAGTCAATGCTTTTTGATACTAAGTGGTTTGGTTGCCGCTATCAAAGACAATCATTTAAGCTTAAGTCAACTCCCGGATTTCGAAATTACTGCGGCGCAATTGACCGATTCTGCATTTGTTGAGGCCTATCGACTGCGTGAAGATTTTCTGGGTTTTTCCAGTGTAACTGCCAATTTTGATTCCTTGGAGCGAGCTTTGGCTGCCCTTCCCGCATATCAATTTCAGGGGATCTACTATTACAAAGACTACATCAAAGCAGGCTTCTTCAGGCTTGGAGATGGCAATCAGTACATTGGAGTAGTACTGGAATCGAGACTTCCGAATTGGATTCAAGGTCATATCGCTTTCCTGGGCAAAGAGTTTGAAGGCGGGTTTTGGAATATTTGGAATTATGATCTTTTGAATAAAAACCTCACACTTTACACCGGTGAGCGAATTGTAAATAATAGTTTCAAACGTCTTCCCTGGAATAAATTTCCTACAAGAATAGATTATTCAGTAATTGAAGAAGGAGCTAAAATCTTCGAACTTCGTCGTATTTCTCCCCAAATCGACTACTTACGCCTCGGGACTTTTTCATCGGGAAATCAAGCCTTGGAGCGATCTCAAGAATTTTTTGATCAAGTCAAAGATTCCATCACTGCGCCAAACCTTATTGTAGACCTTCGAAATAATGGCGGAGGAGGCAGCAAAGCTTCAAGAAAGTATTACCAGCTGATCAGAGCCTATTCTCAAACCGGAAAAGTCTGGGTACTATTCAACCAAAAAACTGCAAGCAATGCCGAACAGGTAGCGCTTGAACTCCTAAAGTTGGACAATATCACTTCACTTGGAATTAACTCCGCCGGCGTATTAGCCTATGGCAATAATTATGGTGAGTCAAAAATCCTTCCTTCGGGAAAATATAAGATTTACATCACCGACATGAAGGATACGGGCAATTACCTCCAATACGAATCCGTGGGCATTAAGCCAGCTCATTTTTTAAATTTTGAGGAGGACTGGATAGGGCAAACCATCGAAATCATTACGAAGAGTCAGAATTAGCAGATTATCTTTAGAATTAGAAATATGTTGGTTCGCTACCAAGTCTAAAAGTCTTAACTTCAACCCTTCGATAGAATCCTTCCATATTCATGAATAAACGCACTTTTCTAAAATCCTTAGGATTAGCTGCAGGGTCTCTTCCAATCCTTTCCTGGAATGCTCAGTCAGCAAATTTTGACACAAAAACCCTTTTGCCGAAGGCGATCCAAAAAGGGGATACGCTAGGATTAATCAGTCCCTCAGCGGCTACCTCCGATCGGATGCAATTTACTTTTGCAAAAGAAGCCTTGGAAGCGCTGGGCTTCCAAGTCAAGCTTGGAGCAAACCTGACCAACCGAAGAGGTCATCTTGCAGGAACGGACGAAGAGCGTGCACAAGATCTCAACAGCATGTTTGCTGATCCAGAAGTTAAAGCAATCATTTGTATTCGAGGCGGATCTGGTGCTGCACGAATTCTTCCTTTGATCGACTATCAATTGATTAAGAAAAACCCAAAGCCGCTGATGGGCTATTCAGATATTACAGCCATTCACTGTGCGATTCAGACTCAAACTGGCCTGATTACCTTTCATGGGCCGAACGGAACTGGGAGTTGGAATAGCTTCAATGTGAAGCAGTTTGAGCAAATGTTCTTTGAACAAGGAAAAATTACTTACATAAACGAACAGCCAAAAGGAGATGATTTGGTTGTGAAAACCAATCGAATTCAAACCTTGAAAGCAGGAACAATAGAAGGTAAAATTCTGGGCGGAAACCTAACGGTACTCACGTCGCTTTCCGGCACTCCTTATTATTCTGATTTCAAGGACGCAATACTATTCATTGAGGATATTGGAGAAGATCCTTACAAAATGGATCGAATGATGAGTACTTTGAAGCTAAACGGTACCCTTTCCAAAATCAAAGGTTTTATCTTTGGTCAGTGTTCCGACTGCGAGCCCGGTGGTGGCTATGGCTCACTTAGCGTAGATCAAGTACTAGATGATTATGTTTTGCCTTTGGGAATCCCTGCCTATACTGGCGCAATGATTGGACATTTACCAAAACAGTTTATCATTCCGGTCGGTGCTCGAGTGAAGATGGATGCAAGTGCTGGCACAATAGAATTACTCGAACCAATATTCCAATCCTAAGTCGATCATGAGAAGTTTATTATTTACCCTATACTTCATTAGCTTTTTTGCTTGCTCAAATCCTAAATCAGATTCTACTGCTCAAATGGGAGATACTACAAGACCTTTGAAATACTTAGCCTTGGGCGATAGCTACACGATTGGAGAAGGTGTAGACAAGAAGGATCGCTACCCAAATCAGTTGGTCAAGCGATTGATTGAGGAGTTGAATTTAACTATCAATCAACCGGTAATAATTGCCAAAACTGGATGGACAGTCGATGAGCTTGAAAAAGGAATTAAAAGCTCTAAGAATATCACACCTCCTTACGATCTAGTGACCCTATTGATTGGCGTGAATAATCAGTATCGCGGAAAGGCTGTAGAGGAATACAAAATTGAATTTGAGCAAATGCTACTTCGGGCGATTGGCTTTGCTGGAAACCTTCCAGATCATGTGATTGTACTTTCTATTCCGGACTGGGGAATTACCCCTTTCGCAGTGGAAAAAGAAGTAGATCAATCAAAAATAGCTTCCGAAATTGATGCCTATAATGACGCAAACAAAGCTATTTGTAAGCAATTTGGAGTTTTCTACATCGATATCACACCTAATTACAGAACAGTGGGTGCACAACCTGAGATGGTCGTTGAAGATAAATTACACCCAAGTGGATTGGTCTATGCATTTTGGGCAGACAAATTGTACGAACAGGCAAAAACCATTTTCCAGAAACCCGGACTATAAAATCATCGGTATCCTTCGCTTACCTTCAAGGCTGATTGTAAGCAAACTCTAATTACCTATCAAGCCGTAAACTAAAATGAAAATAATTTGCATTGGCCGAAACTATGCGGCGCATATAGAAGAATTAAAAAATGAGACTCCGGGGAATCCAGTAGTCTTTCTCAAGCCAGATACTGCTTTATTAAAAAATGGCAATCCATTTTACTATCCGGATTTCTCCAAAAATATCCATCACGAAGCTGAATTGGTGCTGAAGATTAGCAAAGAAGGAAAATACATTCAAAAGAAGTTTGCCAATAGGTATTTCGAAGAAATCGGACTTGGGATTGATTTTACCGCAAGAGATCTTCAAGACCAATGCAAAGCTAAAGGCTTGCCATGGGAAATATCCAAGGCTTTTAATGGTTCAGCACCAATTGGAGATTTTATGCCAGTGACTGAATTTTTGGAGTTGAAGAATATTGATTTTCACCTTACGATCAATGGAGTTGAAAAGCAAAAAGGAAATACCTCACTAATGCTTTTTGATTTCGGGACCATCATCGAGTACGTTTCTCAATTTTTCACCTTAAAAAAAGGAGATTTAATCTATACAGGCACGCCAGCTGGAGTTGGTCCTGTGGCTGTAGGAGATCGATTGGAAGGATTTATTGGCACCCAAAAAATGCTTGATTTTGAAGTTAAATAAAAACAACTCTTTCTTAGTTTTATCTCTCTTTATAGTTTCATTTTCCGCTCTCGCTCAAGGAGTTGATAAAGGTTACTTCAGGTCACCAGTGAAACCTGGAGGCGTGAATTATCTTTCCGGAAATTTCTCCGAGCTCCGTCCAAATCATTTTCATACTGGATTGGATTATAAGTTTGGAGGTCAGGAAGGCGAGCCGATCTATGCAGCAGCAGATGGATGGGTTCATCGGATCAAAATATCCTCTTTCGGCTACGGAAATGTGATCTACCTCAAGCACCCTTCAGGTCACATCACCCTGTATGGACACTTACGGAATTTCAACCCAAAACTTGCCACCTACATTCGAAAGAAGATGTATGAGGCAAAAGCGAACGACCTCGAAGTGTATCCTGCTCCAGGTGAACTCACTGTGAAAAAAGGAGAGCAAATCGCCAATGGCGGAAATACAGGTTCCTCCGGAGGACCACACTTACACTTTGAAATCCGAGACAGTTTGGATCGCGCGATGGACCCTTTATTATTTGGATTTCCAGAAATAAAGGATAGAACCCCTCCTACTCCTCAAAAAATCGCCATCGTACCACTTCATATTGACTCTCGAGTCAATGGAAAATTTCAGCGGCAAGAACTTACACCTGTCCTTTCGGGCTCGGTTTATAAGCTACCGGGAACGATTCAAATCACCGGAAAAGTAGGCATTGAAATTCAAAGCTTTGATCAACTTGATGGTGCGAGCAATCGAAACGGATTTCCCACTTTCGAACTTTCGGATGACTCTGGAATAGTATTCAAGCAAGTGATAGATCGAGTTGATTTTAATTTCAGCAGGCAATTCTTATTGTACACGCATCAGAATCGATTTTCGAAACTTTATGCACAGCCTAATCTAAAGTTTGATTTTATCTCTCCAAAAAATCCAGAAGCAGGACACTTGGAGCTGGAACCCAACGTAAAGAAAAACTATTCCCTTGCACTTCGTGACGCTTACAATAATGAGCGAAAGATAGAATTCACCCTTCAAGGACAAGATCTAGAGCGAAATGTCAATGATGGCGGGGCACCATCCAGAGCTACTGTTTCTTATCTAGGAAATATCTTGAAGATTAAAGCTCCTATCGCTCCAAACGGTGGTTTGGCAAAATTCTTTGTTGGGGCACATTCATTTGAGATGCTTCCAGCCTATCAGGATAGTCAGAGCAGAACTTACTTATGGGATATGAATTTCGGTATTCCCGAGGAAATCGATATTTGCTCAGAAGTTGTGATTCTGAACATTAAGGCATTAATTCCTGCCGGAAAAGAGCAGTTTTTTGCTGATCCCAAAGTTCAGATTCGATTTGAAAAGCAGACGGTCTTGAATGATTTATTTCTACGGATCAAACATTCTGGTAGTCCATCAAACCCACAATTGGCAATCAACGATGGAAACGAATACCTGTGGAACGCCATGGATATTACCTGGGATGTTTCAGGATTTACCGGCGATAAAAGCAGCTATTATGTATACCAACAGAGTGCAAACGGAAGCAAGTCATTTGTTGGGGGAACTTGGGAGGGGAATACTATCCGATTCAAAACCAGAAATTTTGGTACTTTTGTTTTAGCTCAGGATAATGTGAAGCCCACTATATCACCTGTAAGAATAAGCGGCTCAGAACTTCGATTCACGATCAAGGATAATTCCTCTGGAATTCAAAGTTTCGAAGCCACAGTCAATGGGAAGTGGGTCTTGATGCGATATGAGCATAAGCAGGCAGTCATTTGGTCAGAAAAATTGGATGAACAACCTTTCAAAGGCCCTGTTGTTCTTAAAGTAACCGACCAGGCTGGAAATATCACCGAATGGAAGGGTACACTTTAACTAATTTTCCATTCAAAAAAACAACTATTATGTCATTAGAAGTAGGCCAAAAGGCACCCGGATTCGAAGCTAAAATTGAAAGCGGAGTAAGTATTAAACTCTCCGATTACCTAGGTAAAAAAGTAGTCCTTTATTTCTATCCAAAAGATTCTACACCAGGCTGCACTGCTCAATCTTGTAATTTGAGAGATAATTATGATGCATTGCAGAAAGCTGGGTATGTAGTTTTAGGGATCAGCTCAGATGCTGAAAAATCCCACATCAAATTTATCGAAAAGCAGTCACTCCCTTTTTCGTTAATTGCAGACACAGATTTGAAAGTCCATGAAGCCTATGGTGCTTGGGTGGAGAAATCAATGTATGGTAGAAAATATATGGGAACTGCCAGAACCACATTTATCATCGATGAGAAAGGGATCATTTCTGAGATCATCGAAAAAGTAAACACGAAAGATCACACCGCACAAATTTTAAAATAACCCCTCCCTAATGGAAAAACAATCAATCGAACAACTCCAGAAGATCGCTTCTCAAGTGAGAAGAGACATCCTCCGTATGGTTCATGCGGTTCAATCCGGCCATCCAGGCGCATCATTAGGATGTACCGAGTTCTTTGTGGCACTCTATTTCAGTCAATTGAATCATAATCCAGACTTTAAGATGGATGGAAAAGGAGAAGATTTGTTTTTCCTTTCTAACGGTCACATTTCCCCAGTTTGGTATTCCGTTCTTTCCCGTTCTGGATACTTTTCTCCAGAGGAAATGAATACATTCCGAAAGCTAAACTCAAGACTTCAGGGTCATCCTGCTACAGAAGAAGGACTTCCTGGAATCCGAATTGCTTCAGGTTCTTTAGGTCAGGGAATGTCTGTTGCGATCGGAGCTGCGCAAGCAAAAAAAATCAATGGCGATGACACTACAGTCTATGTACTTATGGGCGATGGCGAGCAAGAAGAGGGACAAGTATGGGAAGCAGCCATGTATGCTGCGCACTGGAAAGTAGACAATCTCATTGCTACGATTGATTTGAATAGACAGCAGATCGATGGTCCTACCAAAGAGATTATGAATCTGATTGATTTGAGAGCTAAGTATGAAGCTTTTGGTTGGGAGGTCGTAGATACACTTGAGGGTAATAATATGAGTTCAGTCGTGGAAGGTTTGGAAAAAGCCAAGAATATGTCTCGACAAGGAAAACCAGTGTTAAACCTGTTGCACACCGAAATGGGCTATGGCGTAGACTTTATGGTTGGGACGCACAAGTGGCATGGAATAGCTCCAAATGACGAGCAGCTTGCCGATGCACTTGGTCAATTGGCTGAAACCATTGGCGATTATTAATTCACGCATTTTTAGACCCTTTACAGAAGAAAACATGGAAAATACATTGGATTTAAAATTCACTTATACCGATAAAAAAGATACCCGTTCTGGATTTGGAGATGGATTGCTTGAAGCAGGCCGGAGAAACCCAAATGTAGTAGGACTTTGTGCTGACCTTATAGGCTCCCTAAAAATGGGCGCATTTCAAAAGGAATTTCCGGAGCGCTTTTTCCAAACAGGAATCGCTGAGGCCAATATGATGGGCATCGCTGCCGGTTTGACAATTGGTGGTAAAATCCCATTTACAGGGACGTTCGCCAATTTCTCCACAGGCAGAGTTTATGATCAGATTCGTCAATCAATCGCTTATTCTGGTAAAAACGTGAAAATCTGTGCATCTCACGCCGGCTTGACGCTTGGCGAAGATGGGGCTACTCATCAGATCTTAGAGGATTTGGGCATGATGAAAATGCTTCCTCACATGACAGTAATCAATCCTTGCGATTACAATCAAACCAAAGCAGCTACGCTTGCCATTGCAGAGCATGAAGGACCAGTCTATTTAAGATTTGGCCGTCCAGTTTGGCCGATCTTCACACCTGCGAACCAGAAGTTTGAGATTGGAAAAGCTTGGAAAATGATCGATGGAAAAGACGTTACAATCTTCGCTACAGGTCATTTGGTTTGGGAAGCGGTGATTGCTGAAGCGATGCTTCGTCAGCAGGGAATTTCTGCTGAGGTGATCAATATTCATACGATTAAGCCATTGGATACCGAAGCTATTTTGGATTCAGTAGCTAAAACAGGTTGTGCAGTATCCGCTGAAGAGCATCAATACAATGGTGGATTAGGTGATAGCGTTGCTCAGACTTTGGCCCGACATCATCCCGCTCCAATGGAATATGTAGGTGTAGATGATAGCTTTGGCGAATCAGGCACACCCACTCAACTTTTAGAAAAATACGGCTTGAACGCTGAAAATATTGTGAAGGCTGTTAAAAAAGTATTGGGGCGAAAGTAAATTTTAAGTTATTAGAATTATAAAACCACGATCAGATAATCGTGGTTTTTTTCTTATAATACAAAACCATGATTCAAATCTCTGAGCGGTTGGCGCTGCATCCGATCCAAATCTCAGCTCATTCCGAACTTTACCCATTGATCCGGGAAATTTACTTAAGTGCTTACCCTAATTTTTGGGTGGACCAGGGAGAATGGTATCTTGACCTTTGCTATAGCATCAAAAATCTAACTAAAGAGCTTTCACGGCCTAACGCTTACTATTTTTTCGTAGAATTTGAGAACGAAAAAGTAGGCATTTTAAAGTACGACTTTCCTTTTTCACCAAGACAAGTGGAGATTCCAAATGCACTGAAACTTCATCGGCTATACCTCTCGGAAACAGTTCAGGGAACGGGAATCGCTCAAGAGTTGATGAACTATGTGGAGCAAATCGCAATCACTAACGAGCTAGACAATATTTGGCTGGAAGCCATGGAGCAAAAATCACAAGCAAAACGCTTTTACGAAAAAATGGGTTTTGACCTCGTTCACACCTACCAATTGGATTTTGAACGATTATTACCTGAGGTACGAGGTATTCATATTTTTCAAAAAAAGATAAAAAATCTAAATGCTTAACTTCAGTATAAGTCAAGATTATGTAAAACAAATATGAGTATGCAATTCAGATTATTAATTCACCTCATTTGGATCCTTGTAGCAGTAAGTTGCAAGTCAGGTCGTACAGAATTAGAATCAAATCAACTGAGTCTTTCGAATGCAGAGATTCCGACTGAAATAAGTATGGTATCCAGCCAAACTGCTATACCACACGAGGAACTTGTTGGCGTTTATTACATGCCTTCTTGGAACACTTCGCCGGATCCTACGACAGATAGGGATAGCTTTTGGTCATGTCTACAGAATCCCGCCAATTGTTCAAGTTTACAAAATCCTGGTATCTGGGGACCAAATGGCAGAATCTACACTAAAAGATATCCTTACGAAGGCCCGTATCTGGACAGAAAACCTATAGCAGAATTGAAAGGCTTCTACAAGCGAGACGATCCCGAAGTCATGCGCAAGCAGCTCAAATACATGAAGAGTTACGGTATTGACTTTTTTGCCTACAATTGGTTTTATGGCAGAAACTATTACTACCACCTCAATTTTGGGCCTCAATCCAAAATCTTTTATCCTGAAGGATGGAAAAGAAATAATAATCAAGATGGCCGAGTAGCTGTCCCCGGATTGGAAGAATGGGCTGATCCACTTAGCGCACTACTCAAAGCTAATGCAAGTCTCCCATCGAATGAGCAAATGAAATGGGCTATCAACTGGTGTGATGATAGTCATGAGCGTTGGATGAATTGGTTAAAGATCGGCTCACCCGGAGAAATGGCACGCAAGGCAAATTATGAAGGTGAGAAACCTGACCGCGAGCTTTACCTAAAAGTTCATGAGAAAATAACCCGTCAGTGGACAGATAATTATTTCAACCGGAAAGACTACCTCAAAGCTCCTGATGGCCGACCAATTATCTACTTCTATTTTCCTCAGGATGCGGAATCGCGAGCTGCTTATTATGGGCTGAGTTTGAATGACCTCTTAGCGCTATCTCAAGAAGTAGCAAAAAAGCAAGGTTTCCCAGGAATCAAATTTATAGCAGTAATGGCCGGACCGATGATGCCAAATGAAATCATGTATGGCCTACCTACTAAATGGGTCGCAAAAAATCCTAAAAAGCCTTGGGAGGGTGGAGAATATCAGAATAAATTGCTCCTCCAAGATTACGTTCCGAGATTGAAATCCATGGGATTTGAAGGAATGACCGCCTATGTGTATCACAATTTCATGGAAAAATCAAATCGCTCCTTTGCCGATATGCGCGAGACATACAGGGGACACTGGAATATGTGGTCTGAGAAATTTAAAGGGGATCCAAACTTCGAATATCAAGTCCCTGTAGCCATGGGGTGGGATATGCGCCCAGCGGGCGGCACTTGGCCTCAACAAAGTGGATTTCCTTCAGAACCAGAGAAAGATCGGGTTCATTCGGATAAAGCGTCTTTTTCAGCAAAACTCCGAGACGCTCAAGCGATTTCCAGAAAGTACAGACCATCCAATGGAAATACCGTCATGATCTGTTGCTGGAATGAATACTTAGAAGGCAATTATATTGAGCCTACAGTAGGTCATGGATTTGATTATTTGGAAGCGATCAAGGGAGTATTTGACAAATAAGATTGGTAATGGAGCATTTCAAATTATCCTGTCTCTTATCTCCAATCTCTCTTAAATGAATAAAGGCTCCGAATCAAATTCAGAGCCTTTTCCTTTTACATCTTTGCTGCAAGTGCCGCTCTGATTTTTTCCAAATTAGTGATCTGTTCACTCTTGGTTTTTGGAGTTCCAAATGCCTGAATCAGACAATCAAAATGTTCCAGCTCTGCTTGTTTTTGACCGAGAGTACCCGCTTTCCCCCAAAGAACCTGATAGCTTTCGACTACATTTTTTTCAGAAGCTGTTGTTCCATCAATCAACATTTGAGTCAAATGAATATTTGCTTTAGCTGAAAGGTCCCAATATGAAGTCTTTGGGCTATAAGACTCCTCTATTTTTTCAAGCTTTTCTGTCATCGCATTTCTAGCCTTAAGAGGGGTGTATTTAAGTCCAATTTTTCCTTCCAGCTCATTTCTGATTTGTAGGAGTTGAAGCCAATTAGTCAATGGATAGGCATCCCCAAAACTGGAAAGTGTTGAGGCCTTTTCATAAGATTCGATAGCTCCAGTGAGCATCTCTGGAATCTGATCGGCTTTACTTAGCAGAATCAAACGCTTATAAGCACTGCCCATCAAGCTCCATCTTTCTACCGTTTCGGCAAATCTGTTGAGACTCTCCAAATCCTTTAAAACCTCCTTAATCATGGATATAGCCTCTTTTTCACTTATTTCTTTGCTTTTACATCTTAGTGAGCATTCTTTCACTCGGATATTACAGTATTTCTCCAATGCTTGTACTGAAAACTCATTTTTCTTGGATTTCATCATGGTCTGATAGATTCGAATTGCCTCTTTATAAAGATTCAGACTACCATATAGCTTTGCCAAATACTCCAAAATCGTATCATTTCGTTCGGAGCCCTTGAAAATCATTTGGTCGATTTCCATAACTCTCTTAATGATCTCATCGGTGTCATAATTTGCTGTTTCAAGTTTGTGGATCAAGTTTAGCAACTCAATTCCTATTTCTTCCTGAAGCATCAGCTCGTTGCGCTCGGATGTGGCGAGCTTCCGATCTGTTAAAGTATAAAATGGATCGCCATAGCATTGAAAAGCTCCCCAAGTATTGGTTCGATTTCCATAATCTTCGTAGATCTTCTTACGGGCACGTTTGACTGCTTCCCCAAAACCTAAGCCTGAAAACATAAACTGATAAAATAGCTTTGCAAAATCATAAGCAGCCGCATCATCTACAGCCCAACCTGCGACGATCACCGCTCTAACACCATTGTCAATCAACTGAGTACCAATATTAGCCGCAAAGCGATTTCGATTTTGACTTCCTTTCTCTTCTCCAGAATCCATTAGTCCTAGGTAGCAGCAATTGACAAAAACCAACTCGGGAACATCAGACATTCCTGCAAGCTGTCCCGGAAGCAAAAAGGTATTATTGCCAATAACCATTCCCGTGTTTCTTTCTTCTCCATAGTTGAAAAGTCCATGTCCTGCAAGGTGAATAATTTTATGTTTTTTAGTCAATAGCTTGACCAAAATATCCGGTGCCTCACTGAAAATCAGACTTTGCGTTTCGTATTTCTCCTGTCGCATCATTTCTGCTACTAGCTCACCCTCTTTCCTTGCGCCTGGAAGTTGCCCCATAAAACCATCCAAATTCGGATCACCGATCACTAATGCGCTTTTGGTGGATACGCGAGAGATGGTACCACGAGAATTCTGTGTAGCAAGCTGCCGGACCATTCCCGAATTGATGCAAAGCGGTACTGCATTGATGTCCTCCTGCATCATTTCCCATGGAAATTCTGCCGTCTCCAAGTCCAGCACCCATGATATATTGTTTTGACGCTTGAGTTCTTCTTTGAATTTCAACGGAATCAGAAGCTCATACATCGTTTTGGCGATTTCAGGCGAGTACTGGTTTTTCTGAGTCATCTGCCGCAGCAACACATCCAAAACTTTGGTATTTGAGGGCATGTATTCGACTCGCTCGCTGGCTCCAGAGGTGGCCAAGGCCATTTTTATTTTCTTTCCTCCTGGAGATTCTCCCCGGATCTCAAATCCACTTTCTTCGCTGACCGTAATCCGAGTCCACCAATCTGTCGCAATTTCCTGTGGAATTCGCCACTGTCTACCAATTTTGGTTTCCATTCCTGTTCCTCGAAATACGATATTGAATTCCCTACTTTGATTGGCTTCAATATTTTTCATGGATTTCAAGATTGCCAGCGCCTTATCATGATATAGCTCGATAATCTCTACCTCTTCTATTCCTTTTTTCAAGCCCTTGTAAGTGGATGTAATACTCTTATTGGCTTTCTGAATTCCAAGAATAATAGAACGAATAGAACTTTCGGTAGATAATCCTCCAAATGAATTACCGATAGCAATCACCGAAATGCCCAATGGCTCGTCGCTAGAATAGTTGTCAGTAGGATTACAAATGGTCAGATAACGCGCTACTCCTTTTTCCACGGTATTCATTAGCTGAAAACTATTAAGCTCTCCAGTCTTTCCCAAACCAACGATCAAGCCTCCTTGAAAGTCAGTTTTGCTGCAGCCCCGATTCAAGATAATCTGGTGGCTTCCAATCTGACCTGGATACAATCCCAGTGAATGCAAGCGACTGAGTTCGTTGTTCAGCTTTTTGTCAATCGCATACTCACTGTTCAATATCGCATCTCCATAAAAATGTCCTGCCATCACTGGATATCGTGCATAGACCAGATTACCATGTGTCACGGTCACTTGGATCGGTAGGTCATTCATCCAGCGCTCACCGGTTTGTCCCAAGCCAAGCAAGGTATTTTCTACATTTTCCTCACTAAGATCGAAGACTTGGTTTGGCTCCACAGTAAAGTCCTTTTCCACTCCTCGGATTTGAGGAAGACCATTTTGGAGCTTACTGGTCTTGCCATAAATCAAGATCTCATCGATTGCTGCAAATAATTTACTTTCTGTCGAAAGTGCCCCGTGGGTAGCATTAGCATAGAAGTAATTTTTGGTTCGAAGGATTTCTTTTGGAATCCCTGATTCCCAAGTCACACTTTCGTCACCAGCATTAGTTGCCTTGAAAACCAATTCGCCGTCTTCTATATCCAGATCTGAAATCGTGAATTTATCTTTTCTACTTTGCCCTGCGATGTAGCTTACATTGGAATAATCAAGACGCTCTGCCTCAGCCAATACTTTGTCCTGATATTTACCAAACTCATCTAAGAATTTTTGATCTGGTATTGGCCATGATTGATCTCCAAAGGCTGTTCGGAGTTTTTTCCAAAACTCACGATCTGAGAAATCATGCTTTCCAAACCGATTGATCGGAAGCAGATTCAGAATCCCTGGGAAATTGGTAAAATAATTCAGTAGTCCTTTCGTGGAGTTTCTGATATCGATCTTTCCAAGTAATTGGATTATGTCATCCTTGCCGAAAAGTACGTATGGAATTCGATACGAGCCCCCAAGCGGAGATCCTAGAAATAAGGTTCTGAAGCCAGGAGTTTCATTTAATAGCTTCCAGGTATCCGGAAAGTACATCGCAAAATCCCGAACCAAAACTCCACCCATACTGTGACCAATGATCTTGATTGGTTGATTGAATGCCATCAATTCGGTAATCTTATCATTCAATCGCTTGGCGGTAACTGGAAGCGGGGATCTCCAGTCAAACTCAAAGGTCACAACGTCGTAAGTTCGCTCTAGATTCTTTCCAAGACCTTTATATGATGTTCCGATCAAAGAATCGGCTTCAACATGCTCTCCATTATTCACATAATTCAATCGGCTTAGTTCACCCTTTAGAAATCGGATATAGTTGATCCAAACCTGATTCGGTCCTACAGTCAAATTTGAACCCATGATCCCTGGAAGCAGGATCGCAATTGGTCGCTTCCCTTTGGCTTGATTTCGTTTGTATTCTCCTCCTTCAATACCAAATACACCACGATCTTTTCGGCTCTCCGCAATTTTAGATACTAATTCAAACTTGCGAGGTATTGCCGACCCTTCAGCTTCCAAACCTATCCGAATCGCCTCACGAGTACTTTCTGTGGCGAAATATTTCAAGTGATCAATCTGACCACTGGCTTCAATAAATGCAGATACTTTTCCTTCTTCACGAACCCCTCCCCAATACATACTTTCCGTATCAACTACCAAGTCATTTTTCCCCATAAAGAAAAACTTACCCACCAATACCACTAAGCTTTTCCATTGCAAACTCAGTTCGCTACTTCCTCCTACAATGTAAAGCGGTGCTTGAATTTTGATTTCGGTCCCCTGGAAATTCAGTACTTCCACAAAAGGAGACGTCGGGTTCATAGACTCCAGTCCAGGTAATGAATCTGTATTATCCTTACTTTCTACCGAAGCCATGATCAACTCCTTGAAAGATATAAAAATGGGGTTCCCCACCTGACCACTCGCTAATCCCAATAGATTAAAAGAAACATTGAGAAAGAGGTTTAATCTAGAGGATGCAAGCGTGGTACCATTCGCAGGACATGCGACGCGCACCATCTTTCGGATGCTGATGTTTTTTGAATTAATCTCTTTCTCAATAGCTTTGATTAATTCAAGATCCTTTACTCGCTCCTTCTCTTCTAATACGGAGCGCTCATATTCATCAAAGCCTTTTGATTTTGAACCAGGAACGCAAAACCTCGCCAAGGTATCTGCCACTAATCCCCCTCTGGAGTGACTGACCAAATCCAGCGCAATATTTTTTGGCAATGATTTGACAAGTTCTAGCACGTTCTCCAGTGGACTGCAAGTAAGTGTCCGATGCTGAAAAGCGAGAATTGAATCTTTGGAATAACCCAACACGATACTCTTCCAATCTTCGGAATCTTTCAAGTCCAAAAATGAGCCTAAAGTTGAAGAACCGGTGCCATGCAGAAAAAGCAAATGAGGCTTAGATACATCCAAATTTCCGGCTCTTTTCAATTCAAATTGTGGAGAGCAAGACAATAGTACTCCAGCACCAACATTCATGAAATTGGCGCCTTCGATTGATAATTGTTTGTCTTCCAGCTTTTTTGCCAGCTCCTTTACCAAAGGAAAAACTACCTCCCGCTTTGAAAAGATTTTAAAAATCTTGATTCCTATTTTACTGACTATTCCTCTATTTTGAGCATCTACTTCAATTTCATCCGGAAGAAAAAGCTCATCTCCATCTCCAGAACGTTTGAACTGCGATGGAAAAAGCTCACGTAGCGTCTCATTGTCCCCCAACCATACTGTGTCATCGGATAGATTGAGTTCAATAAGTTGGTCATCTCTGATTTCAAAAGATTGCTCAGGCACGTCTCCACGAGATTGACTATGAACCGAAAAGGCTTTATCCAGCTTGTAAAATTCGAAACCCTGGTCTTCACCTACTACGATGGCTGCTTGATCTTGACCTTTTAATTTAATTTTTAGATTGGCCATTTTAAAAGTAATTTTTAAGTGAAAAAGCTGATTAAATCAGCCTTTATGAAAAGCTTTTGAAACTCACTGTCTTCTAATAAAAAATCTGCAAGACAGAATTTGAAAATAGCTATTTATCCCAATATTATCAATTCATTCAGACAGTGAATTGATAATGAATAAGATAAAATGATAATTTTTTTTTGATTGAGCAATGAAATACTGCTGAACAAAATCAAAGCAAGAGCTAAAAATGAATGACTTACTAAAAAATTATTGCTGCTTCTTTTTCACTAATCGATTGAAATAAAAGTAGTTAATCTCATCCGAGTTGCTCTCTAAAATATCTAATCGCTTGTCATTATTCAAATCGCTTAGAATAATGTCATACGTGTCAAATTCCCCACTTGAAAGTTGAATTCCCTTCCAAGATTCTCCATTTTGAAAATTCAAAAACACCATGTTAAATCCCTCAGAATTCCCCACCACGATATCAATACTTCCGTCTCCATCTAGATCTCCAAAATCCATCGCATAAGAATCACTTGAACTGGGATCATAAACGATTTTTCGAGAATAATTCATCCCTTGATCGCCGAAGTATATCAGGTTTGGCGCACCGATAGTTGCCGTAATGATGTCCAAATAACCATCTTGATTGATATCCGCCGTCCCTACAGATCGGGTTTCGTCAGTACCCGTACCAAAAGGAATTCTTACTGAAAAATTCAATTTCCCATCATTGAGGTAAATGAAATTCTGTTGGCCATCTCGGTTTGCCAAGATTAAATCCATATCTCCATCACGATCCAGATCTGCCACATCCACATCTATAGTCGAGTCATCTGCCGAACCAAATTTCACGATAGTTGTGAATTCACCTTTACCATTATTTAGACAGATTTCATTTTCTCTTCCTCGATTAGTAATTAGTATATCAATATCACCATCCAAATCGATATCTACGGTTTTCAAATTTCGAGTAGGCGAATAATCATTACCAAAAGCAGCTGATCTTCGAAAATTGCCAGTCCCGTCATTCAAGTAAATCGCATTAGGCGCCATATCATTCCCTACAGCCACATCCAAATCTCCATCCCCATCAAAATCGGCCAACTCAGTTGCATAGCTGGTTTCTGCAATATCATCCAGCAGTTTAGAAACTGTAAAGATTCCGAATCCATTGTTGAAAAACACCTTATTGGTTTGGGGCCAATGCCTTCCATCAGCTACCACCACATCCATATCGCCATCCTTGTCAATATCTCCCGCACTGATGGAGGCAGATTTATCCTTACTTCCACCTAAGATCAATCTGGAATTAGTAACGAATTCAATTTCCTGTGCGATTACGAATTGCTGGAGGAATAATAAGGGTAAAAAATAGAGGTATTTCATTTGGTTTAATTAAATGTGAGTTAATAACAAGGATTTCAAAATAGATCTTATTCCATTAATTCGCTTGATTATATTTATTTTTTCAAGACGCAGCATAGATCGCTCACGCAATTTTGGAATCTAGAATCGTACTGATAGACGATACCATATTGACCTAGGATTTTTAACATGCAGTAATAATCATCTCTCCAAATAGATTTTTTGACATAAAAAATCCCAATCAGGAAATAAATGTGATATCAAAACTAGTATACTTCAATTAATATCATAGAGCAAAGTCCATTCTGTATCACCCCCAACAGGGCAGCCACAAGTGAAGCGAAACTGCTGCTGTAATACTCACTTCCGACCTTGCTCTGCCAACTGCCTGCAGCTGACTGGCCCTTGCCAACTGCCTACTACCCTCCCTTTTGTGACCATCGGTTAGCATCACAAATTCATTCCTATTATTTTTATGATACAGCAAAAACATATGAAAAAACTTCTAACCACTTCCCTACTCTTTGGACTTGCCGTTTCGGCATTCTCCCAAGGCACGCAACTTCTGCGACAACCGACGCTTTCCGCCTCGGAAATCACCTTCGTATATGCCAACGACCTTTGGAAAGCACCTCGAAATGGAGGGAATGCTATCAGAATGACGAGCAATGAGGGCGAAGAAAGCCTTCCGCACTTTTCTCCAGATGGAAACTGGATCGCCTTTACTGGAGAATACGATGGGAATACTGATGTGTACTTGATTCCTGCAACGGGCGGAGAACCCAAGCGATTAACTTGGCATCCAGGCGCAGATTTGGTGACAGGTTGGAGCCCTGACGGCACTAAAGTGATCTTCAGTTCAGGCCGTGAAGGTCATGCCACGCAGGAATCTAAATTCTTTCAAGTTTCCGTGAATGGTGGTATGCCTCAAGCAATGGCTGTTCCCCGGGCCGTAAATGGAGAACTTTCTGCAGATGGCAAACACATGGCTTACCAGCAGATTTCTTTTTGGGATCCGGAATGGCGAAATCACCGTGGCGGTCAAGCCAAGCCGATCTGGATTCTCGACATGAAAGATTTCAGTTTGCAGATGACCCCACAGACCGATAATGAGCGGCATACCGATCCTGTTTGGTTTGGAAGTAAAGTTTTTTACATCTCTGAGCGAGACAACCTAGCCAATCTCTGGTCTTATGACCCTAGTACTAAGCAAGAAAAACAAGAGACTTTTTTGAAAGACTTTGACATCAAAAGCATCGATGCAGGACCTAATGCGCTTATCATTGAGCAGGGCGGTTACTTACATTTATATGAGCCAAGTACCAGCAATCTGACTCAGCTAGCCATCACCGTAAATGGAGATTTCCACTGGTCGCGTGAGCGCTGGACGGATGTGGCTGCCAACGAACTTCAAAATCCACAACTCTCTCCTACCGGGCAGCGTGCAATTTTTGAGTTTAGAGGTGAGATCCTCACTTTTCCAAAAGAAAATGGGGCAGGAAGAAATTTAACAAACACCTCAATTTCAGCTGAACGTTCGCCAGTTTGGTCTCCAGATGGGAAAAGCGTAGCCTATTTCTCTGATACTTCAGGAGAATACCAGTTGATTATCGCAGATCAAGCAGGAGCTGTGTCCAAGACGATCTCTATCAAAGATCCGAGCTTTTTCTTTAAACCAGAATGGTCTTCAGACAATGCCCACATCGCCTTTACTGATACGGATTACAATATCTGGGTTAGTAATGTCAGTACCGGAATTAGCAAAATTGCCGATACCGATCGCTTTGCTCATCCCAACAGAAGTATGAATCCAGTTTGGTCTCCCGATGGAAAATGGATTGCATATTCTCGATTGATGGATAATCAGATGAAATCAATTTTTGTATATGAAGTCTCCAGCGGAAAGAAAATCCAAGTGACAGATACTATGGCTGATGCGATTTCGCCTGTTTGGGATGCCTCAGGAAAATACCTCTATTACCTCGCAAGTACTGATTTTGGATTGAATACCGGTTGGCTCGACATGAGTAGCTACGATCATCCAGTGACTCGAGCACTTTATTTCACCGTTTTAAACGCTGCTGATTCTTCCCCGCTCCTTCCTCAAAGTGATGAGGAAACAGAAAAGACTGAGGAGAAAAAGAAAGAAGAAAAAGCAACTGTATTGGTAACTATTACCGAAGCAGGCATCCAAAAAAGAATCGTAGCGATCGACATTCCTACACGTAATTATTCAGGTCTGGCGAATGCTCCAGAGAATCAGATCTTTTACATGGAAGTTGTTCCGAATGAAGGAACTATGCTGAAAAAATATGATTTGATCAAAAGAAAGTCAGAGGATTTTCTTCCAAAAGTGACTCAAGTGGTCGTTTCCAACGACCGTAAATCCCTACTCTACCAATCAGGAAATACTTGGGGAATCCTCGAAACTGCAGGAACAGGTAAGAAAGTTGGTGATGGGGCTCTGAAGAGCATTGCATCGATGAAAGTGAAAGTAGACCCCATGGCCGAATGGCAGCAGATCTACCGAGAAGGCTGGAGATATCAGCGAGACTTCTTGTATGTGGAGAATGTTCACGGTGCACCTTGGAATGAAATCTACGAATGGTACAAACCATGGGTAGCATCCGTTAGACATCGTACGGATATGAATTACATCATTGACATCATCGGTGGTGAAGTCGCTGTAGGGCATAGCTACACTAGGGGCGGAGATTTCCCAGACATCGATCGTGTGCCGATTGGTTTATTGGGAGCTGATTTTGAGTTAGAAAATGGAAACTTCAAAATCAAGAAAATTTATAACGGAGAAGACTGGAATCCTGGACTGGATGCACCTTTGGCACAGGTGGGAGCTCAGGCCAAAGTTGGGGAATACTTGGTTGGAGTAAATGGAAAGGCATTTGAAAAAGGGGTTAATTTTTACACCTATTTCGAAGGACTTGCCAATGTTCCCACAAAGATTCATTTAAACTCAAAGCCAGGTCTGGAAGGATCAAGAAGTATTTTGGTCGTTCCTGTAAGTAATGAAAACCAGCTGCGAAACATAGCTTGGGTAGAAGGAAATCGCCGAAAGGTAGATGAGCTCTCCGGTGGAAAATTAGCCTATGTCTATCTCCCAAATACGGGACAACCGGGTTACACGTCTTTCAATCGCTATTATTTTGCGCAGCAGGATAAAAAAGGCGCAGTCATCGACGAACGAAATAACGGAGGTGGATCTGCGGCAGACTACATGGTGGATATCATGAATCGCAAACTCACAGGCTACTTCAACTCTCGTGCAAATGATCATAAACCATTCACCCAACCTATGTCAGGAATCTGGGGACCAAAAGTAATGCTGATCAATGAGCGTGCGGGTTCCGGTGGAGACCTACTTCCATACCTATTCCACAAGATGGAAATTGGACCATTGATTGGTACTAGGACTTGGGGAGGATTGGTTGGAACTTGGGATACACCACCATTTATCGATGGCGGACGAATGGTTGCACCGCGGGGTGGATTCTACGATACCGATGGAGAATGGGCTGTGGAAGCTGTCGGCGTATCTCCAGACATTGCCGTAGAACAATTACCTAAGGATGTCATCGCAGGTAAAGATCCTCAGCTCGAGCGAGCAGTACAGGTCGCTTTAGAATTATTGAAAACCGAGGGAGTAGAACTCAAGCCTGAGCCAGCTCCGCCGATTCGATATTTCAGACCGAAAAGCGGGAATTAAAAATTAACAACCAAGAACCTGGTCCAAGACGGCCAGGTTCTTTTTGTTAAATAGGAGAAATTCTGAACGATGATCCCGGAATTCGTTTTTTAAGCATTCCATCATCATGCTTGAGCTGTTGGGAAGAAGCGATCAAAATCCTCTGCCAAAGTATCTCCAAAATGATTCTTTGCAAGACGATTAGCACGGGTCTCCGTCCAAAATGTGTGATGGGGTCCCGCAAATGCTGGAATTCGATTGAGACCCCTAGCCAAATTGAGAATACTAGGAAGTCCTATTTTGAAATAGAATCCAAGTAAACGCGATCCAAGAAACCTTTTCTGATCTCTTCCATCTCCAAATTTATAATCTAAGTAGTGTCCATACTCATGCTGGATGATCCGCATTCTCGCAGATTCAGGAATTGAATCATGTATAAAGATTCCAATTGCTGGCAAACAAATACCACTTCCAGGCCAGATTAGGCTAGTTTGGAACACTCCTATTCCATGCAGATTTTCAATATCTTTAATCTTTCTAATCAATGTTGTAATGGCGATTGATGGTTTCTGCTTTTTTTAAGCAATTATTTCAACTTAAAAAATCACTTTTAAGGTCATTACTTTAAAACTATATTTTCAACAAAGCTAAGATCAAATGCCTCACTCATCTTAGTACTTTCTTGTCGCAAAGTAATTTTATGCGCAACTTTAATAAAACCAAAATTAACTAATCATGTTAGACCAATTGTTAAAATTAGCCGAAGGCCCGCTCCAAGAGATGCTATCGGGAATGAATCAAGATAAACCGGGACAGTCAGCATCTGCAGTGAAAGACAGTATTTTTTCTACTATTCAAAACCAAATCAGTTCGGGCAATCTCGATGGTGTAAAAGAAATGTTTTCAGGTTCGGAGACATCACCCAATGCTCCGGTAATTCAAAATCTTCAAGGTGGAGTTGCGGATGACCTGATGGGCAAACTCGGAATCTCTAATCAACAAGCAATGGGTATGGCTGCGGCTGCAATTCCCATGATCATGAATTTCTTCAATAAGCGAGTAAACGATGCCCCACAGGACAATCAGGACATTATGTCTTCGATTGTGGAAACTGTCCAAGGTAAATCTGGCAAAATCGGAGCTGGTGATTTAATGGGATCTTTGCTCGGTGGTGGAAAAGGTGGCGGAATGGATCTCGGAGGATTGATTGACCTCGGAAAAGGACTTTTTAAATAAACTCGAATTAAGATTTCTAGTTGGATGGTGGTTTGTGAAAAATCATGAAAACCGTCATTTTAGTATACAGAAATCAAGGCTGTGAGTCCTTACAGCAACTTACTCACCAATTATAATTCCCAAAACTTTATTAAATCAAGAAGCAAATGAATTACTCAAAAATCACATTATTTCTAGTTTTCCTCTTCATTGGAGGATATGTTGTTCAAGCACAATCATTAAAACTACCAAAAGCAGATATGTCTTCCCAACTAATGGGAATCCTAGATAAAAGTGCGGACGGATTATCACTTAGTGGAGATCAAAAAACTAAACTGACAAAAGACAATAAAAGCTTTGTCGAAAAACTAATGACTATCCAAAATGGATCAGGCACAGACGACAGTAAAAAAGCTTCATTTCTTGGTTTGAAAAACTCCAGAACAAAATTTCTAACGGACCTTTTAGGAAGCAGTTTATTACAGAAATATTCCGGAAACCTCTTAAAATCAATAAACCCACTCAAGTCTAAACTTGGATTAGCAGCGTTGGCTTTTTAGTCGATAAATTTTATTTATAGAAGCCATGGACTTTTTGTTCATGGCTTTTTTTATTTTTCGGGATGCTAAAGCCTTCTTTACTCTTCCTAGCCTTCGGATTCCTGGCAATCTCTTGCAACCAACCAACCAAAGACATTGAATTTTGGTTGACCGATCCAAGTCAGGAAATTAAATTTCAAATTCAGGATTCTCTAACTTTTCAGACTGAAGAAAATCCTCAAGTTTCTCAACTAACTATTCAAATCAAGCCAGAAACTAGCTATCAAGAAATGGATGGTTTTGGGTTTACACTTTCCCAAGGCAGTGCGATTCACCTATTGGGAATGAGTGAATCAGCACGAAGAATCCTTTTGAATGAGCTTTTTGGGAAAGAAGGAAATCAAATCACCATATCATACCTACGGTTGGCGGTGGCAGCATCCGATTTGAATGAGCGGCCTTTTTCATACAATGATTTGGAAGACTCTTTGGCTATTGATCTAGAGCTGGAGAAATTTGATCTGGGTCCAGATCGAGACGATATGATTCCTGTCCTAAAAGAAATCCTTGCTATTAATCCAGAAATCAAACTAATGGCCTCTCCTTGGTCTCCACCAAAGTGGATGAAGGATAATAGGGATACAAGAGGAGGTTCCTTACTGGAAGAATATGAATCCGTCTATGCCCAATATTTGGTAAAATATATTCAAGCAATGAACGCTGAAGGGATAAAAATCGATGCCCTTACTATACAAAATGAACCACTTCACCCAGGAAATAACCCATCGCTTTTGATGCTTCCTGAGCAGCAGGCACGCTTTATAGGCCTACACTTGGGGCCAGCTTTTCGCGAAGCGGGAATCAAAACAAAAATCATCATCTATGATCATAATGCTGATCGCCCAGATTACCCGATCACGGTTCTTCAGGATTCACTGGCGAATCCATTTATCGACGGTTCGGCTTTTCATCTCTATGGAGGTCAAATTGACGCCCTTTCAGAAGTTCATCAGGCTTTTCCAGACAAACATATCTACTTTACGGAACAGTGGATCGGCGCTCCTGGCAATCTTGCCGGAGATCTTCCTTGGCATATCAAAAATTTAATTATCGGAGCCACTCGAAATTGGGCCAAGACCGTATTGGAATGGAATCTCACTTCGAATCCCACGCTTACTCCTTTTACAGATCGAGGTGGATGTGATCGCTGCCTAGGTGCCGTGACGATTGATGGGGATTCGGTGACTCGAAATCCTGCTTATTACGTGATTGCGCATGCGAGTAAGTTTGTGATTCCTGGTTCGATCCGGATCGATAGTGGTGAAGTAGAAGGGCTTCCAAATGTTGCTTTTCAGCGGCCTGATGGAAATTTGGTTCTGATTGTATTGAATGAGGGAAAAGAACCAAAAACCTTTTCAACCAGGTTGGGTGAGAAAACTTTTCAGGCAAGTTTAAATCCAGGAGCTGTAGGGACTTTTGTGTGGAAGTAAAAGACGCATCGCTTCAATTCGAGGGTTTGTACCAATCATCCTTTATTGAAAACTCCGCAAACTGGAAGCAATCTTTAAAACATCCTTGAGGTTGGAAAGATTGCTTCGGAAATGAATGATATCTTTTCAATCCTGATACTGCTATTTCCTCGCAATGACGGATAGTAACGAATGAGGGCTATTACTTCAACAGCCTCATCAATTCCCTTGCTGTAAACTCACCTTTCTTTCTGATCAACTCTCTAGGAGTATTATCTCCTACTTCAAAAGTCATCGACTCCGCTCCGTGGACAAAGAAAAAATAGCTATTGGAAGTCACACTTCGCTCGTTGTTTTCCGTTGGTCTAATATTGGGATCATAGCCGGGGATTCTTTTCGAAGATCGCTTGATCAGTTTTGGAATCAAACCCGGAGAATTCCCCTCCAAATCTTCGTTGATCGTGTAGAAAATATCCTCCCAAGTGGCGTGAAAGTCTGCTGCGAAAATGAATTTCCCACCACTCTCCTTGACCTTATTTTCCATAAAATTGGATAAAGCTCGGGTTTCTGGTTGGTTGAAATTCACCCAATCTCGGTTGAGATCAATGCCTCCTGCATTGTGCCGCCAATGACCATTGGCTATGCCATCTGGATTCATTTGTGGCATGACATACAGATTGTAATTGGATCTAAATTTTCTCGCCTCTGGGGAATCTTCACAAATCGTTTCGACAAAAGATTTCATTGCCAGATAGCCTGGAATCTCCGGTGGATGCTGCATGGAGATCACCATCAGCATTTTGCTGTCATCCGCCCCCCCTATTTTCAGCACTTCCAAAGTTCTACCCTCGGTACTTTCTCCGATTTTCACTTTTTCTACAAATGGGAGTTTGAGCAATTCTTCCTTCCAGCCAGCCACATCATTTGTTCCCACAAAATCTTGAGCGGAAATCCAAAGTGTGTCTGAACTTATGTCAACCTGCAAATAAGCTTTCTCCGGTCTTTTTCCAGGTAAAGCTTCCGCTCGAAAACTGGTGGAGTCCACATTCTGAAAATCCTTACCATCAGCACTGATTTTAGGAAAATACCGATGAAAACCGACCTCTGAATAGGTAAACTCAATCCAAGTTTCAATAGGTTGATCCGACCATATCTTGAAGGCGTACCAAGGGCTGGGATTAATCGGTTCGTTTTCTGGATTGATTTGCACGCGTATCAAGGTGTCATTTACAGCAATAGCCTCGTTAAGTCTCGCTCCCTCAAATTGATTGGAAAAGTAAACTCCATTTCCTACTTCAAATACCTGCTTCTTCTGAATTTGAATTTCCTTGCTCTCGGTAGGGATGATTTGAATCGGCCCTTGACCTTCCCACTTAGCCGTAGATTTGCAGGAATTAATTAAACCTAAGAAAAAAAGGATGCAGATTAGTTTGAGAAATTTCATGTCAGAAAGTTAAAATAAAAACCCTCCAAATCGCTTCGGAGGGCTCTAAATCAAAAATCATATTTCATAAATCAACTATACTTTCGGTACCTGCCATCCATTATGATACTGAGCCTTCATCAGGTCATTGGCAGCTGAAGAAGTGAATTCGTTTTTAGCTGCATTCCAATACACTTTCTCTCCGGTCTTGTATGCAATATTTCCCATTTGGGCATTGATCGCAGCAACAGAACCAGTCTGAATGGCACAATTCAGAAGTTTGGGATCATTCGCTTTTACCGCTTCGGAGAAATTAACTGCATGCAAGTCCAATGCATTTCCGACAGGTTTGATATGGGCCACTTCCTCTACTTTATTGGTTCGGACGCCATCTTTATTCTCTGTCTCAGGAATGACTTTCCAGCCACCACGATTGACGACCAAAGTGGCATTATTTCCGATAAAGGCAATTCCCTCTGTAGTGCCATAGTTGCCGCCATCAATTCCTGTGGCATGCTCCCAAAGCATATTGAAGCCTTCGTATTCGTAAACCGTCTGTAGCGTATCCGGCGTCTCAGAAGCATCGTCAGGATAGGCAAATTTCCCACCTGAAGCCATCACTGACTTTGGTGCAGAAACCCCCATCGCATACAGTGCAATATCAATCTCATGGACTCCCCAGTCTGTCATCAAACCGCCTGCATAATCCCAGAACCAACGGAAATTAAAGTGGAAACGATTCGGGTTGAATTCTCGAGTTGGAGCTGGACCCAGCCACATTTTGTAATCCACGCCAGCCGGTGGAGCTGAATTTGGAAGGACTGGTACCGGCTTCATCCAGCCTTGGTAAGCCCAGCATTTGACTAATCTTATCTGTCCAAGCTTTCCAGATTTCACGTAATCGATCGCTTCAGCATATTGCGAACCCGAGCGCTGCCATTGACCCACTTGAACGATTTTGCCATAGCGCTCTTGAGCTTTTACCATAATCTGGCATTCTTCTATCGTATTGGCAATTGGTTTTTCGACATAGACATTTTTGCCAGCCGAAACCGAATCCACCATAGTCAAGCAATGCCAATGATCCGGCGTTCCAATAATCACAATATCGATATTCGGATCTTCGAGCATCTTTCGATAATCTTTATATTGCTTCGGGCGAGTGCCTCGGATTTTGAAGACGTCTTCTGTTCGCATATCCAAAACAGATTGATCGACATCAGCCAGAGCCACACAATTAACATGAGGCATTTTAAGATGTGCATTCATGTTGGACCAACCCATTCCTTTACAGCCTATGACGCCGTAGTTGAGTTGATCTGAGGGAGAGACTCTCCGAGTAAACGCGCCGAAATCAGCGGCTGTCAGGACTTGAGGCATGCTCATACCCGCTCCAATGAGCATTGTATTTTGTATAAATTTTCTTCTTGAGGACATTTTTCGTTGTTAGTTTATAGGTTATTGGGATTTGGGAAAATTACGATTTCAGATTTACGATTTACGCCATTTTTTTTAAGGTCAAACTTGGATGACATATTTGGCCTTTTCCGATTCGAATCAATTGAATTGAAAAAGGCTAATCGAGAAAATAGTCTAACTAGCCAGATTAGATTTCGTAAATCCGAAATAGTAAATCGTAAATCAAAGTGGTCTTACCCAAATATTCCTGAATCTAACCGGATTGCCATGATCCTGAAGCTTGATCGGTAGTTCTTCAGCATGGGCTTTATAGTTTGGAATCCCAATGTACTCCGTAGGACCTTTAAGGATCACATTATTTTGTACCAAAACCCCATTAATCAAAACAGTAACCATAGCAGGCGAAGTGACCATCCCATTCTTGTCAAAGCGAGGTGCTTTGAAGATGATATCGTAGTAATTCCATTCTCCCGGAGGACGAATTGGGTTGACCAATGGCGGATGTTGTTTGTAAATGCTTCCAGCTTGTCCATTCGTATAAGTCTTACTTACATAGCTATCCAAAACCTGCACTTCATAGATTCCCATTAGGAAAAATCCGGAATTTCCTCTCCCCTGACCTTCTCCGATAATTTCAGTAGGCGCAGTCCATTCCAAGTGGTATTGAGCATCTCCAAAAGCTAATTTGGATTGGATATCCCCTTTTCCTCTTTGCACAATGAATGCTCCATCTTCGATTTTCCACTCAGCTGGTGAACTCCCATCTTTTGCACTTACAAAAGCATTCAGGCTTGAGCCGTCAAAAAGAACAATCGCATCCGAAGGAGGAAGATTATTTTGAGTACCGGGTGTGATTTTTGGAGGTATTGGAGTGTAAAACTCTGTGGCCTCAGGCTTCATCGGTGGTGGAATCTTTTCTTGGGCAAAAGTTGCGGTACTCAGCAAGCCCACTCCAACTAAAAGCAATGATCTTTTCGTATTCATATTAGTTTTTTTAGGGTTGAGATGTTAATACTTTAAATTAGGTCAATTTGCCCCGAATCAAAAAACCATTGATGGATTTTTGGTTTCAGTGGCATTTCTTTTTCTTAATTTTCACCAAAATAGCATTTATGAAAAAATCCCTACTCCTAATTATTGTCTTTATTATATTGAATTCGGCTGCTTTCGCCCAGTCATCCTATTTTTTTCCGGAAGAAAAATTTGACTCGTCCATTCCTTCACCTGAAGAATTTTTGGGTTATCCCATCGGTGATTGGCATACCCGCTATGATTTGATCGTGAAGTATTTTGAAAAACTGGATCAACTAAGCCCGAATGCGCAAATCACTACGATTGGCTTTACACACGAGCGTAGACCTAAAGTAATATTGACCTTAGGTTCGACTGCCAATCTTTCCAACTTGGAAGCGATCCGCGTTAAACAAATTCAATTGGCAGACCCTTCGCAAGCTAAGCCGGATGTCAGCCAAATGCCAAGCATCATCCATCTTGGATATGGGGTTCATGGCAACGAACCTTCTTCTGCAGAAGCGGCGATGCTTTCCGCTTATTGGATTCTAGCCTCTCAAAGTGATTTGGCGAAAAATATTAGAGAAAATTCCATTGTCCACATTGATCCAACCGTGAATCCTGACGGCCGCGATCGCCATAGCCTTTGGGCAAACAGCAATAAAGGCTTTCCTCCAGTAGCAGATCCACTCGATCGAGAGCATAACGAAGCTTGGCCTGCAGGTCGGACGAACCATTATTGGTTTGATCTAAATCGGGATTGGTTGCCGCTGGCACATCCAGAATCTCAATCGAAAATCGCTTGGTATCATCAGTGGTACCCAAATGTGACGACAGATTTCCATGAAATGGGAACAAACAGTACTTACTTTTTCGAACCTACCAAGCCTTTTGGAAGTGAGAACCCGGTAGTGCCAAGAAAAAACTATAATGACATCAATGTCCGTTTTGCTAAATACTTCGCGGAATACCTAGATGAAATAGGAAGCCTTTATTGGTCCAAAGAAGTCTTTGATAACAGCTACCCCGGCTATGGCTCTACCTATCCCGATATTCAGGGCGGATTGGGTTTGGTCTTTGAGCAAGCCAGTAGCCGTGGACACTTGCAATCCAGTCAGCGAGGCGATATAAGCTTTGCTTTTACGATCAGAAATCATGTCAGAAGCTCCCTAGCCACGATGGAAGCGGCGTTAGACAATCGGGTATTTATGCATGATTACCTTCGTGAGTTTTTTGAAACAGCAGTAGCGGAAGGACAGAAAGATGCTGCGAAGAATTACCTCTTCGGAGACGAGTTTGATGCAAGCCGTACACAACTTTTTGTAAAATTCTTGATGGATCATCAGATCAAAGTTTATGAAAATACGAACGATGTTAATTTAGGAGGCTATTCATTCAAAAAGGGGAAGTCCTACCTCGTTCCTACTGCACAACCTCAATATCGCATGGTTAGAACCATGTTTGAAGAAGTAAAAGAATTTGCAGACTCAGTCTTTTATGATGCTTCGGCTTGGACCATGGCACATGCATACGGGATGCCTTTTGCAAAAGCCCCAGGAGTAAAATCAGGAGAATTATTGAACGCGACTCCAAGCACTACTTTTGAATTTCCAACAGCCAAAGCATACGCTTACTTGATTGACTGGTCTGATTACTATGCGCCTAAGCTTCTCTTTGAATTGCAAAAAGAAGGAATTCATGTGGAGCAAGTAAATCGTCCTTTCAGTTCAGAGACTCAAGTTGGCGCTAAGGATTTTCCAGCCGGAACGCTAATGATTCCGATGGGATTCCAAAGTTTAAAAAGCGAAAAAGTAGTCGAACTACTTCAAAAACACTCAAAATCCACCAATCAACAAGTATTTGCAGTGAAAACAGGATTGAACCTGAAAGGTATTGACTTAGGTTCGAATCTTGTTGGCGCAATCAACAAACCCAAAGCTTTGATGGTAGTTGGTCCAGGCATTTCATCTTCAGAGGCCGGAGAAATCTGGTTTTTACTAGACAGTCAAGTGGGAATGCCAATCACCAAAGTCAATTCTGATCAAATGGCTAGAGTCAACCTTTTTGACTACAATACTTTAATTCTTCCATCTGGAAATTACAGTGATTTCTCCGATCGAACGGTCGCTCATTTGAAAGATTGGGCAAACCGTGGTGGGACGATCATTTCCATGAAGACAGCGAGTCTTTGGTTAAATCGAATTGAACTGACAAAGGAAGGCCCAGTGATCCTAGAGGGAGAAGTAAAAGATCCTAGCACATTGCCTTTTGAAGATCGAAGTGCTTTTGAAGGAGCTAAAGAAGTTGGCGGAAGCATCTATATGGCAACCTTAGACTTAACACACCCGATTGCTTATGGCTATCAGCGTGAAACAATACCCGTTTACCGCAATACCAGTATTTTCATCAAGCCAAGTTCAGATAAATACTTGACGCCGATTCGATATACTGCCAACCCCTATTTGGGAGGCTACATTTCCAAAACCAATTTAGAGAAGTTGAAGCTAAGTGCCAGTGTAGTTATTTCAAAAACAGGCCAAGGCAGAGTGATTCATTTCTTTGATAGCCCAAATTTCCGAGGCACTTGGTTCGGGACAAATAAGCTGTTTCTGAATGCTTTGTTCTTTGGAGATAAGATGGATTGAGAAGTGGGAAGTTGGATGTGGGAAGTTTGGAAGTCAGGAATTTGGATGTGGGAAGTTTGGAAGTCGGTAAGCGGTAGGCAGGAAAACGGGAAGTTGGAATTTGCTCCAGCCAATCAAGTATAATGTTTTTGTTTAAAACAACTTATGACCTAAGACAGTGATATTTAATTCAACAAAAAAACCGATCAGGATCCTGATCGGTTTTTTACTGCTTACTGTTGACTACCCTACTGCAAACTGCCAACTGTAAACTGCCAAAAGAAAAACTGAATTACTTTTGGTAAGTCAATGTGATCTTACCCGCAATATTTCCCAGTGGACTTTCCATCGCCACTTCGTTCGAGGTGATTAATTGAGAATCTGAAATCGCTACAATATCATAAACCACTTCTTCCTTGGCATTCTCAGATTTCATGATCAATTGATCCTTCTTTACTTTCCAAGTTCCCTTTCCATTCATCATATCTTCTGGGCTAGTAATGATGAAAGTGCCAGTTTCCTCAAGGATCAATTTGCCATCAATGTGCAATCCTTTCCCACCTTCTACCATTGCAGCGAGATCAGGCCCTTCGCTTTGATCAAATTTAAAATCAGTTCCGGACCAAGTTCCTATTAGCATTTCTTCCGTACTTTTTCCACAAGAGAAAAGTAATGTGGCAGTTAGCGCAAAAAAGAATAGATTTTTCAAAGGATTGAGTATTCGATTTTTCATAGTGTCAGATATTTGGTCAGAAAGATAAAAAATTTATCGTGTGAAAATGTCTGAAAATTGCTTGAAAGACTCTTAGAGTCTAGCTTTAGCTAATTAAGCAATTAGACTTTCAATACAAATTGAAGCATTTATCATGAAAATCTCCTTTCAATTCTTAACTTAATAATATGGATAAAATCAGATTATGGCTTATTTCTAGATACCAGCTTATCGTATCAAGCATTGCTTTTTTGCCCGGAGTTCTAAGTACATCATTTTTAGCCTTAGCCGCAATTCTATTTCTTTTTGACGTTTCTGAGGCTGGTCAACAGCTAAAGACAGACCTTCCTTGGCTCACCATAAAAGATCCTTCCACAGCAAGGAGTATTTTGGGAGCAATAGCCGGAGGAGTGATCTCACTCACCGTATTCAGTTTTTCCATGGTGATGATTGTTCTCAATCAGGCTGCCTCTCAGATGAGCAATAGGATTTTGGATAAGTTGATCGGGAATAGATTTCAGCAAATCGTACTTGGAGTCTACATCGGAACGATTATCTACACATTTTTCATGTTTAGCACTATCAGAGACACTGGCGATTCATTTCAAATCCCTTCCTTAAGCATTTTTATCCTTACTGTATTAACTGTTTTTGATATTTTTCTTTTCATCTATTTCTTGCACTTCATCACTCAATCGGTGAAATATGACGTCATCATAAATCGGATAGAGTCGGCTACTTTCGATGGAATGAAGGAGTTTTGCATAGCTGAAAACGAGGTGAAGGAGGAAACTGAATTCCATTCTATGTCCACGATCCATGCAAAAAGATCAGGGATTTTTGAAGGTTTTGATACCAAGGAAATCATGGATTTTTGTGAAGAAAATGAATGCAGTTTATTGGCAATTTATCCCATGGGCACATTTATCCTGCGAGGTCAACCGATTCTAAAATGTAGTCGAACGTTAACCGATACTCAGGTTGAAATAGCACTCCAAGGAATCATCTTGAGTCAGCAAGAATCTGTAGATCGGAACTATGAATATGGCCTACGCCAACTTTCTGAAATCGCATTAAAAGCACTCAGTCCAGGGATCAATGACCCAGGGACAGCAATTATTAGTTTTAGAGGATTGATTGATTTGCTAGGTTTCCGAGCACTTCATTTCGCTCCATCTACACTCAGTCGTGAAGGAAAGCCTTATTTGCTTTATCGAAAAGAGCACAGTTTTGATTCACTTTTTATGCGGGTGATTTATCCTATTTGGGATTATGGAAGTGAGGATCGTATGCTGCGGCATGAATTCAAACTTCTACTTGGGCAGCTCTCTTTGGTCCAGACTTCACCACCCTTATTTAGACTTTTGGAATTAGTAGAGGAGAAAATCAAGCAAGAATAGTTTAGAACAACAATTTTAAACACCCCTCACAGGAATATTAATGGGTTGGAAGCTGATCCAATTTAAACCGAATAGGAATCCGCATGCGAGTTATCACAGGCTCACTCTTCACCTTTCCTGGCAGCCATTTTTCCATTGATTTGATCAAGCGAACAGCTTCCTCATCACAATACCCACCAATGCCTCTCAAAATCTCCACATCGGTTAATGAACCGTCTTTTTGTACCAGAAAAGTGGCAACTACTGTGCCTTCAATCCCCTTATCCTTTGCCACTTGGGGATACTTCATATTCTTCCCAAAGTATTCATACATCCCATCCATGCCGCCGGGTGGTATTGGCCGCTCATCTACCTCAGTCATTACACCAGGTTCCATTGCAGAACTCTGGGCTAAAGCATCAGGAAGAAATGCCAACAGACTCCAGACGAAAAAGCCTAATCCTGCTAAAAATCTCATTTTTTTTCTATTTTCAGTTTGCATAATTTGTAGACATAAATGGTTTTGATCAAGTATCCAAAAAGGCAAACAGTAGTACTGCATGCCTTTTTGAAATAAAACTAGACCTTAATTAAACTAATTTTTAATTGGGATTTCAATTACCTCTTCAAAACCAATTTTGACAGGATCATTTGAATCCTCACCCAATTTAAATCGAATCGGAAGTCTCATTCTAGTTCTTACAAGTCGCTCGAGCTGCATTCCTGCCTCCCAGTTTGGAGAATTTTTGACTACTCGGATTGCTTCTTCATCTGCTCCTCCACCGATGCCACGAAGAGTTTCCACATCAGAAATTGAGCCATCAGTATTTACTACAAATACTACGATCACTGTCCCCTCGATTCCCATGGCTCTGGCTTGGGAAGGATATTGGAGGTTTTGGGCTAAGTATTGATTCCAACCTGACATTCCTCCCGGAGGGTTAGGTTGGGTTTCTACTACATCAAAAATTTGATCCGCTGAGTCAGAAATTCTGGCATTAAGGTTTGAGCCCCCAATGGTTGGACTCTTTTTTTCACCCATTTGAGTTGGACCTTCAATTTCTGGTTCGGGTGTGATCTCACAAGAAAACACCAAGAATAAGATTGCGATCATTGGGATAGCTAGAAAAAATCTGCCTTTATCCCGATTTGCGGATTGTGATTTGCTCATCATTATAATTCGTTTTTTAGTTTGAAATTGATTGAAGTTGTTCATAAAGTGCCAACCATGTCCTTTGGTGATTAGCTGCAATAAAAGTCCTGAATATTCTTTTTTAGAATAAGTGCTAGTCACACCTTGGTCTGCCTGATATTCATGCACCTCACGGAGAGATTTTTCAAACTGGTAAACCAAAGGATTAAACCAGAAAATGATCTTGGCAAATTGAATCAAAAGTAAATCCCAACTATGAAGCAGACGAACATGCATCGACTCATGTAAAATAATCTGCTTGATCTCTGGTCGATTAGGATCGAAATTTGGTAGGAGAATGTATTCGAAAAAGGATGCCGGTATGAATTTCGGATGAACAGCAATCCATAGATCATGGTGTTTAATAAGTTTAGCCTTTCCGATCAGTCGCTGAGACATCACGAAACCAAAGACCAAATGAACCGTCATCACCACTACTCCAATACCGTAAATCATAAGACCAATTTCCAACCAAGAGAAGGTTTGAACTTCTTCAACTACAGATTGGCCGACAACAAATTCCGGTAGCGTAAAATCCAAACTGGCTTGACTTACTTGAACCAAAGGATAAGAGAGCAATGGGAAACCTGCCGAAATCAATAGCATTCCAATCAAAACCGCTCGATTCAAATTAAAGAAAGTCAGTTTACTTAGAAGCGCTCGATAAAACAATAAACAAATCGCTAAGCAAACGCTAGCTTCGATTAGGTAAGTGAATAGTTGGTTCATTTCTCATCTGGTTTGTCCATGTTATCGATCAACTTTTGTAATTCAGCGATCTCTTGGTCGGAGATCTTATTTTCTTTCACCATAAACGAAAGAAAATTCCCAACAGAACCTTCGAAGTAATTCTTCATCAGTCTATTTGCGCTTCGCTTGCTGTAGTCAGCCTGAGAGATTAGCGGAAAGTACATGTGAACGGATCCGTAAGATTTGTGCATTAGGTATCCCTTTTTTTCCAACAATTTGACTGAGGAAGCCAAAGTGGTATAGGGAGGTTGCGGGTCTGGGAGCGCTTCTAAGATATTTCTAACTAGTGCTCTTTCTAAGCTCCAGATGATCTGCATGATTCGCTCTTCGTGGTATGATAGTTCTTCCATAGCACCAATGTAAAAATGACTTTTAAATATTCCTACGATTATTTCGTATATCTACGAAAATATTTTATATCGCTTTAAAAATCAATCAAAAAGGTCTAATCTTAAATCAGTTGAGCTCTGACTTCTTTGAAACAGAAAAATAATTCAGCTCCAATCTGATGTGATCGTTCGGAATATTTCTCAGCTTCTTGCGAAGTTCCATCAAAAAGTTTTGGATCCTCATAGTGAAGAGGGATTCGAATATCAGCCCCAGGGATAAATGGACAATTTTCATCTGCATGATCACAAGTCAAAATTGCTGCAAATCCAGTCTGTGGATTGCTTGGATCATCATAGCATTTGGAAAAAGCAAAATAGGGTTTGGCTTCTAAAGCTGTTCTAATAGAATATAATGGATTGGGAAAATTATTTTTGGAGATCAAAAACCCATCTTCCACTAACGCATCTACAGCCCGAGGATTAAACTCAGTGACTTCTACCCCACCTGAATAGCACTCGATGGGCAAGTCAAAATAGTCTGCTAAAGTTGCTCCCCAAATCTGAGCCAATTGACTTCGTCTGCTATTGTGCGTACAAATAAAATTAAGCTCTGCTTTCTCGCCTGATTTTATCCTTTGAAGAAGGAAGTCAACCAATTGTTGAATTGATTTTAGCCGAAAACTATCCCAGGAAGGTTTTTCGAAACAAGCAATCACTTCATTCAATCTTGTTTCCATTTCTTTTTAGAATTATGTTAGCAACAACCTCCTCCTGGAGTACATGCTTGATTTGCGCCTACTCTGATTTTTGCCTTTTCAGCAGGAATCCCACATTGATCCTTTGCTAAGCAATCTGTCATCGTATTGGTGAGCGCAAAAGATATCCCATCGAATTCCAATCCATATTTTCCAATGGTGGTACCCTGATATTCAACTTCAACCTCATGATCTTCTAAATCCAATAATCGCTCAGAAAGGGAAATAATACTCAATAATTTGGAAGCGCCTATGCGATGATCAAAGTCACCATCTTCCCACAATTGGAAATTAATTACTTCCTCTTTGCGCAGTGTGCCACCACAATCGATGAATCGTTTGCTTATTTGGCCTATTTCAGTGACGTGAAAATGAGCAGGAACTGCAGAACCATCCGGTAACCGAAATTCTAATTCATTCAAATTAGCAAGGTGAGTTTTAATTTCAGAGAGTTTCATAGCCTTAAAGATTAGAGTTTAACAGCATTCAGAAGATATGGAGGGCTTTTGCAATCCTTCAAAAAGTATATCAAATTGCTTTTTCAGGAGCAAAACTTTCTCCCGATCAATGCAATAAGAAACAGAAACACCTTCAATTGACCCTTTTACGAGCCCAATCTCCTTCAGTGCTTTTAAATGTTGGGAAATAGTGGCCTGAGCTAGACCAATTTCATCCACAAGTGTTCCATTGATGCATTGATCTTTTTCGCTGAGTAAATGTAAGATTGCGATTCGCGCAGGATGACCCAGAACTTTGGCAAATTCTGCCAATTCGTTTTGGTCAACTGAAAATAAATCGGTTTTTGTAGCCCCCATATCAATCGTAATATTACGATTGATATTTTTAAAAACCTATTCTTTTCTAATTAGAACAAATTCTGAGAGTATCGGAGAGACCAAAAAGTAACCTAAAACTCGGGAATCTCCGGAAACTACTTTAATATTAGTATCAGGATTTTGTGGTGGAGGGCTGAATAATCCTCCATCAGAAAAGAGTAAACCTAATAATTGATTTAAGTAATTGTAAGGCTCTCTCGTCATTCGATAGAGAATCAATCGGACCCGATCGTCTGGCTCAAATGCATAGCCTAGCTCCAGACCATTTTCGAAGAAAGTAAAACCAAAAGTATCGTCAAATAAAAAGTAATCTTCGGGCTCATTCTTTAAAGTGTCGTTTTCAATGATTTGAATACGATAATAGTTATTCTCTTTGAATGGGATCTTGCCATAAGCTTTGATATAGTAACCCTCATCTCGAAATGGTCTTTTTTCCTCGTATTGATACGTCAAGCTATCCAAAATTGGAGGCTCAAGCATAAGCCCTTCTGCAAAGAAGACATTATTCTTCCACTCCACGATCAGCTCATAAGTCTCCCCTACTTTTGCCAAGATGTCGTTATTCAAAGGCCGATAGCTTTGGGTAGTTTCATTGTATCTGAACGGGATTGCTATTTCAGTGCCTTTGACTCGAATAGAAACTTGGGAGTCTTTAATGATCGTATAAGAATTCTGATCTAAAAAGTTTTTGGCTAAGGTCACCTTGACTTCATTCAAATTGGCGTTATCGGTCCAAACCCCTTCAATCACAGGGATTTCACCCTCTATCTCTGCCAGCGGAAGATCCACTTCGATTTGGCAGGAAGTGATTAATAGTACCAGTCCAAGGATCCAGCTATTTTTCATATCAAAATTCAAAATTATAGGTAATCGATGGAAGAAACGTAAAGAGGTAAGTCATGATGATTCCTGGTCGAACCGAAGTCACAGGACCGTCAGTAGAGGAATCGTACCTGATATCATCATTAATGACATCTCCGAAAGTATACGCAAAAGGATTCTTTCTTCCATAGAGATTATAAACACTGGCATTCAAGCTACCTCTCCATTTCCTTCCCTTATTAGGATTTCGCCAAGTAACAGAAGCATCCATTCTGTGATAGTTGGGATACCGATCTTCATTTCTGAAATCACTGTAAAGCGGAACACTCTGGCGATCTGCCTGATAGGAACCAATCGGAAAAGATACTGCCTGACCTGTCGAATAAACAAAGGTAAAGCCTGCTGACCAAGAACCCGAAAATTCATGATTCAGCACCAAAGTCAAGTCGTTTGGACGATCGTAACGCGGATTATATTTCTGGCCTTGTGACACCCCGTCAATCTGTCTCCATGTTCTTGAATAAGTATATGCTAGCCAACCAGTGGTTTTACCTTGATTTTTACGCAACAAAAATTCCGCACCATAAGCCCAGCCTTTGCCAACCAATAATTCAGTCTCCACATTGTCAGTGAACAGCACACTTGCACCATTTCTCAGGTCAATGATATTTTTAAAGTCTTTGTAATAGGTCTCGACTGAAAATTCCCATTTATCCTGATTGAAATTATGGAAAAATCCTAAAGAGACTTGATCTGCTCGAATCGGAGGCACATACGTTCCTGCAAGAATCCAACGATCAATCGGTAATCCAGCCGAAGAATTGGTGGCAATTTGGACGTACTGAAAATTACGGTTGTAGGCAGCTTTGATGGAAAACTGTGGATTGATCAGATATCGAAACGCGATTCGAGGCTCTAATCCTTGATAGAATTTAATTTTATCAAATGTGTCGTAATTCAAGGTATCAGTAATCGTGACATCTGGACCAGGAACACCTCCAGCATAATTGTAGTCTACTCCTCTTCCGATTTGATTGAAAATCCCCCAGCGAAGGCCCGCTTCTGTGCTTAGCTTGGGAGAAATCTCATAAGTCATTCCAACGAAAAGGTTATTTAAAACTCCATTTTTTGGATTAGTATCAATCGATTGAATATTACTTCCGGCAGCAGGAATCAAGGCAACTGGAGCAAAATGGTAGAATTGGGAATGCACTCCCCAATACGTCTGAAGATTTTCACCACGCAGCAACGTCCATTGTGCTTTGATTCCTGTTTCTGAAAGTTGATTTTTCCATTCAAATCCATTCTCAGGATCATCGAATTCGATTTTGTAATTGTAGATAGAATGATAGGCGTCAAGATCAAAATACGCATCCGCCGAATAGGAATGATTCCATTTCAGTGAACTCACAAAATTGCTCCATCCCAATCCGAAAGAACTTTCCAGACCTAGGAAATCACTTCCCTGATAGGTAGAGAAAGTCAGTTTATCTTTGTCTCCGAGTCGAAACGCAAATTTTGCACTAAGGTCATGAAAGTTGAGTTTATTGTTTTTTACATCAGGATTGGAAGAAAGTCCTAGAAATACATCCGCATAAGTTCGTCTGGCCGAAATGGCAAAAGTTGACTTTTCTGAAAAAAGCGGACCGTCTAAGGTAAATCTGGAAGAAATAGTCCCAATGCCTCCCTCACCTCTTACTTGCTTATTATTTCCTTCCCGAAGAGAAACATCAATTAGCGAAGACAATCTGCCTCCAAACGAAGCTGGCATGTTCCCCTTATATAGGTCTACTTTTTCAAGGGCATCAGGATTGAATACTGAGAAGAAACCAAAAAAGTGAGATGCATTATATACAGGAGCACCATCAATCTGAATTAGGTTTTGATCTGCAGACCCACCTCTGACAAATAGCCCTCCGGTACCCTCGCCTGCCGACTGAACACCAGGAAGCAGTTGAAGACTTCTGAATAAATCGACCTCTCCGAATAGAGCTGGAATATTCTTAATGGTTTCTATGGGGATAGTAGCCTTTCCGGTATCTAAATTTTTGATTTGCTCATCAGGCCTCCGGTCTCGGATAATTACCTCTTCTAGGGAGAGCTCTTCAGGTTTCAGGAAAAACTTCTGAGTTTTAATCGCATCCCTTTCTGTGATTTCCCTGATCGTCTTTTCATAGCCTAAGAAGGAAATCACAAGCCTCCTTGGAAGTTTTTCTTTTTTAATCTGAAAATTCCCTTCGATATCAGAGATCACCCCAGTTGAAATCTCATCTTCCCAATAGATACTAGCACCAGGCAAAAGATCAGAATTGGTCACATCTAGGACTTGACCCTTGAAAAAAGTGGCATCCTGACCATATAGCGTACTTATTGAAAGACAATAAAGACACGAAATAATCAGACTGCTCTTTAATAAACTCGAGCTCATTTTTTGTGTTTTGGATTGAAAACCTCAAAGCTAGACGATTCAAAGCGATTAATGTTTGTTAATTTTTCAGAAACATCTGCTTTTCCTTCCACCTCTTTTCAAAAATTAGCTTTCAATTAAGCTTTATTTTATAATTTCAGGGCATGATTTGGGCATACCCGGACGTTAAACTCACCTTACTACTAGCCGCAATATTTTGCCTGCTATACTTTATTTACCTTGGACGCTATTGGGCGATTAATCGCCGATTAGAAGTCGAGAAGCGAAGATTATTCACTAAAATAGTCATCCGTACCTGCTATTTTGTGCTTTTCTTGATAGCTTTTGCAGGTCCTTCAATAGGTACTTCACTGAAAGAAATCAAGGAAGAAGGAAAGGATATTTTCATTGCAGTTGACCTTTCGCAGTCGATGAATGCCGTAGATATCGGCCCAAGCAGACTGCAGCGGATCAAATTTGAACTGAAAAATCTAACCAAAAGCTTTCCTTCGGATCGGATTGGACTGATCATTTTCAGCTCAGAAGCTTTTCTTCAATGCCCACTTACTTTCGATCAAAGTGTACTACAATTGTACATTGACGGGCTGAATACCGGGTTAGTCCCCAACTTCGGCACTGATTTGAATAGTCCATTGCGCTTGGCCTTGGAGCGATTTGAAAGCGATGAAAGTCAAGAGATAAAAGCAAAGTCTATTATTTTGATTTCTGATGGCGAAAACTTCGGGGATGATCTCGAAGATATTGGAGCGAAATTAAACGAGCTTGGGGTAAAAGTTTTTTCCTTGGGCATTGGCACTGAATCTGGAAGTTCGATTCCTAGAGGGAATGGATTGGTGATCGACCCACAAACAGGGCGACCTGCCCAAACCGTATTAGACCGAACTCCGCTTCAAGTTATCGCTGCGGAGACAGATGGGCAATATTTCGAGATTTCTGACGAAGCTCAAGAGGCTGGCAATTTGATTGGCGCGCTGGAGCAATTAGAAGGCGGAGTCACTGGCTCACGTGTAGTGGAAGCTTCGGCCAATAAATATTTCTATTTCTTACTGGCGGCACTTGCATTATCATTATTAGATATGATGCTACCTGTGAAAACGATCAAATTATAAATGAGCTTGAATAAACTTGTCTTAGCCTTTTTACTTCTTATACCTGCCTCTTGGACCAAAGTGTCTAAAATGAATGGTGCGATAGATGTCGCTGCGGAAAGCTATGCAAATGCGGAATATGAAGAATCAATTACGCATCATTTAGTCATTTTAGAAGAGTTTGGATACACTGGATCAGAATTGGATTTCGACCTTGGGCTAAGCCATCAATATGCGGAAAAAGTGGACGAAGCGTTAGGGTTTTATGACAAAGCAACCCAAAGTCCTGACAAAATACTTGCTTCATTTGCCTACAATCAAGGCGGTGTAATTCAAGGGAATAAAAAAGAATATGAAGTCGCCTTAAGTAAGTTTAAATCTGCATTAATCAATGATCCTTTGAATGAAGTCGCTAGACATAATTATGAATTGCTAGCTAGGTGGATGCAACGAGATCAGGAGCAAAAAGATAAAGAAGAAAACAAGCCGGAGCCATCTGATTTTGCGAAGCGAAAGAAAGCTGAGGCAGACAGAATGGTAGAGCAGTTCAGATTTAAAGATGCATTCAACCTAATGAATGATGCTTTGGCACAAGATGAAACTGTTGCGGCATATGAGGAGTTTATAAAGAGTCTCCAAGAAATCACAGAAATCAATGAGAAATAAAATCATATTAAGTTTTGTATTCATTTTTGCAATGAGCCTTCAAGTAACCTTGGCCCAGAGTGCGGGAGACTTTTTCAATAAAGCTGCTCGCTCCTATGTCAAAACTGAAAAAGATCAAGCGCTGAATACCGTAAATGAAGGACTCTCCAAGTTCCCTTCTGATACAAAATTACAAGCGCTGAAAGAGAAATTGGAACAGGACCAGGAAAAAGATAAGCAAGAGCAAGAGCAAAAAGATCAGGAACAACAAAACCAAGAGCAGCAGCAACAGGAAAAAGAGAAAAGCCAAAGCGAACAACAAGAAAGTCAAGACAAAGGCGAAAAAACTGAAGAAGATAAAGCCAAAGAATCTCAAAAAGGCGATCCATCCGATAAAAGCGAAGATCCTGCCAGCGAAAATGCGAATGATCAAATGGATGCAAATCTAGCTGATCGTCAAAAGGCCATGGAGGAATTTAAAGAAAAACTTAAAGCGATGAATCTCACACCAGAGCAGGCAGCTCAAATCTTGGAGAGCATGAATGCAGCAGAGCTTCGTTACATTCAGCAGAATAAGAAAAAGCCTACCGAACGACCAAAAAGAGGAATTCCTGATTGGTAAAAAAAGACTCATGAGTTTAGATATTAGATTATAGACTTGAGAATTCTAACCTGAAAGCTATCATCTCAAAAAAGAATTTTAAAATTTCATGAGAATATTCGTTCTTAATCTTTTTTGATTCTTGGCTCTAGGTTCTTGGCTCTTCCTTCTAACTATCTTTTTTCTAATATTTTATTTAAACCCAAATAATAATGATCAAAGAAGTATATATCGTATCGGCTGTCAGAACTCCTTTAGGAAGTTTTGGAGGTAAATTATCCGGCTTAACAGCAATTGAATTAGGAAGTATCGCCATCAAAGGAGCTTTAAGCAAGGCGGGTGTAGATTCGAAGGAGGTGCAAGAAGTATTCATGGGAAATGTAATCTCAGCTAACCTTGGACAAGCTCCAGCAAGACAGGCTTCCTTAGGCGCTGGTATTGGATATGAAGTACCATGTACTACAATAAATAAAGTGTGCGCATCAGGAATGAAAGCAGTGATGTTTGGAGCACAATCGATCATGCTTGGAATCAATGATGTGGTCGTTGCCGGTGGAATGGAAAGTATGTCAAATGTTCCTTTTTATGTTCCCAAGGCTCGTTTTGGATATAAGTACGGAAATGCAGAGTTTGTAGACGGCTTGGTAAAAGACGGTCTTTTCGAAGTTTACTATAAATTTCCGATGGGAAATTGTGCAGATAATACTGCTCGAGAAATGAATATCACCCGAGAGGAACAAGATACTTATGCCATTCAATCGTATCAGCGAACTGCAGATGCTTGGGCAAAGGGATACTTCAAAGACGAGGTGATTCCAGTGGAATTGAAAGGTCGAAAAGGTGAGGTAATCCTAATCGATGAAGATGAAGAATTTAAGAACGTGATGTTCGATAAAATCCCTTCGCTCCGACCTGTTTTTGATAAGGATGGTACAGTGACTGCTGCCAATGCATCGACCATGAATGATGGTGCATCGGCGCTAGTATTAGTTTCTAAGGAAAAAGCGGAGGAACTTGGCTTAAAACCTTTAGCAAAAATTAGAGGCTTTGCTGATGCCGCCACTGATCCACTTTGGTTTACTACGGCTCCGGCTTTAGCTATTCCAAAGGCAATTAAAAATGCTGGACTTACAGCTGCAGATGTAGATTTCTATGAAATCAATGAAGCGTTTGCTGCGGTAGCTCTTGCCAATCAACGGGAATTGAAATTAGATAATGATAAGATTAACGTGTTTGGTGGAGCGGTTGCTCTTGGACATCCTCTTGGAGCCTCGGGAGCTAGAATCATCTGCACGCTAAATTCTGTCCTTCATCAGAAATCAGGAGCTATAGGTGTAGCCGGCATCTGCAATGGTGGTGGAGGAGCTTCAGCCCTAGTCATCGAGAAACTATAATTTCATAATACTATAAACCGCAGTGGTAATCCATTGCGGTTTTTTTAATTTTAGGCATGCGCCAACTGGTTCTTTTAGTACTCTTCCTAGTTTCTGGCTCACTACAAGCTCAGGATACAATCCGTACCTACTATGATGCGGAAAAAACCTTAATCAAAGAGATTTACTTTCGAATAAATGGGAAAGCTGAGGGTGAGGTCAAGCGTTTTGATGAGGAAGGGAAACTAGTACAAATTGGCTTTCTCAAAAACAATCAAAAGGAAGGGTTATTTTTAGATTTAAATCCGCTTAATGGGGACACGCTTAGGTTAACGCCCTATTCATCAGATGAGCGAAATGGTCGTGTATTGAGCTTTTATCCCGGAGGTGGAATCGAGCAAGAATCTACTTATGTAACTAATCAGATCAGCGGTGAGGTGATCAGCTATTATCCAGGTGGAGAAATCAAGGGCAAAACTACTTTCTCCAACAATAAGCCTAACGGCAAAAGCATCGATTTTCACCCTTCTGGTATTGTATCAATCAAACGCAATTTCCTCGATGGAAAAATTGTTGGATTATATGAAGAGTTTGATGAAGATGGAACACTCATTGCCGAGATTAATTACAAAAATGGCGTTTTGGAAGGAATTGAAACTTTCTATTATCCTGACGGAAAAATCAAATCTAGTCGGAATTATTCTGAGGGCTTATTGAACGGAACCTATGAATTAAATTATGAAGATGGAAAACCAGAACGAGTTGGTTTTTATAAAAAAGGGATTCCTGATGGAGAACTATTAGAATATCATCCCAATGGGAAATTGAGGTCTAAAGCTGTTTTCAAAAAAGGAGCACCTACTCAGCCAATTGAGAAGTACTATGAAGATGGAACACTTAGACAGCAAACAAAATTGACCAGTACCAATACTGTAATTCAAGAGACAAATTACCATCCCAATGGTGCCCTGTATTTCGAAGCAAATTATGCATTAGGAAAAATTCAAGGCGAGGTTAAATACTTCCGAGCTGATAAATCTTTGGAAGAAGTCAGAAGATACGATAAAGGCCTTCTTCATGGCAAAAGAGAGTATTTCAATGAAAAAGGCGTACTTATCAAATCTGAAACCTACGAGGAGGGTGATTTAACCAATAAATAAAAACGAACTCACGAGAAGAAAGGCAAAGCTTTTTATATTTTTGCCAAAATGCTTTATTCATGACCAACGCCATCAAAGAGACTCATTTTGACTTACCCACTCAAAAGGGTTTTTACAAAGGAAAAGTAAGAGACGTATATATTTTTGAAAAAGAGTTAGTGGTGGTCGCCTCAGACAGGATTTCTGCATTTGACGTAGTGCTTCCAAAACCAATACCTTACAAGGGTCAAGTTCTAAATCAAATTGCAGCTAAATTCCTAAAGGCCACAGCGGACATTGTTCCCAATTGGGTAACTTCAACGCCAGATCCAAATGTGACGATAGGTAAGAAATGTGAGCCATTCAAAGTAGAAATGGTAATTCGTGGCTATTTGGCGGGGCATGCCGCAAGAGAATATAAGGCTGGAAAAAGAATGATTTGCGGAGTTGAAATGCCAGAAGGATTGCATGAGAATGACCCATTTCCTCAGCCAATTATCACTCCTACTACCAAAGCTAACCAAGGTCATGATGAGGAAATTTCTAGATCCGATATCTTGGCCAAAGGAATCGTATCTGAAGCTGATTATGTAGTCTTGGAAAAATATACCAGAGCACTATTCCATAGAGGCCAAGAAATGGCTGCCGAAATGGGATTAATATTAGTGGATACCAAGTATGAGTTTGGGAAGTATGGTGATGACATTCTACTTATAGATGAAATCCATACGCCAGATTCCTCCCGATATTTTTATGCTGAAGGCTATGCTGAAAATCAAAAAAACGGAGTAACTCAAAAACAACTTTCCAAAGAATTTGTGAGACAATGGCTTATCGCCAACGGTTTTCAAGGAAAGGATGGACAAACTGTTCCTGAAATGACAGATGAAATTGTAGAAAGCATTTCTGAACGCTATATTGAGCTCTTCGAGAAAATCACTGGCGAGGCATTTCAAAAAGCGGATACTTCCACCATCGAATCGAGAATAGAAAGTGCAATCCTAAATCATTTAAAATAACTACCGACTATGAAATATACAATTGATAAAAAAGAACAATATGTAATCTTCACTCCAATGGAGGAGAAATTGGATTCATTATTGGCCCCTGTCCTCAAATCAGAGCTCTTAACCATCCATGCCGAAGGCTTTACTAATCTAGTATTGGATATGAGTCAAGTAAAATATGTAGATTCTTCAGGCTTAAGTGCCTTATTAGTCGGAGATCGTGAATTTGGAAGAAATGGAATATTCTTGATCTCAGGTGTTCAAGATCACGTGATGAAGCTTTTGAAAATCTCTATGCTGGATAAAAAACTGAACTTGGTTGCCAACTTGGATGAAGCTAGCGAAGCAGTTTTCATGCATGAAATCGAAGGCGGAGAAGGAGAAGAAGAGGAGGAAGAAAGTTGATTCCAGATTTTGAAGTCACAGTATTAGGAAATACTTCATCTATCCCAGTTCATGGGAGAAATCACACTGCCCAAATCCTTAGATTTGGGCAGCATTTTTTGTTGGTTGATTGTGGAGAGGGAATGCAGATTCAAGCCAGAAAATTTAAGGTAAAAGTATCCCGAATCGATCACATTTTCATCAGCCATCTTCATGGGGATCATTACCTTGGATTGGTAGGGCTTCTATCAAGTTATCATCTTGCCAAGCGACAAACTCCTTTAACCATCTTTGGCCCAAGAGGTCTTGACGAAATAATTACCACACACTTTCGCTGGAGTGACACGAAGATTGGCTATCAGATCAATTTTATCGAAACAAAAACGGATGAAATGAATCTCTTACTAGACGAGAATTTATTTCAAGTTTATAGTTTTCCATTAAAGCATAGAATCCCAACCACAGGGTTCTTGATCCGAGAAAAATTTGGACTTAGAAGTCTAGTGAAGGATAAAATAGAGAAAAAGGAATTGAGCATTGAAGGAATTAAATCCCTTCGTGCTGGGATTGATTATTATTCTCAGGGAGGAGAGATATTCAAGGTAAAAGAATACACCTATCCTCTTCCTCCCTTGCGATCATACGCTTTTTGTTCTGATACGATTTTCGACCCCAGTCTTAAAAATTATATCGGACGAGCAGATTTACTCTACCACGAATCAACCTTTATGGAACAAGATCGTGAGCGCGCTGGATTAACATTCCATAGTACAGCCAAGCAAGCGGGAGAAATCGCAAAACTTTGTGGGGCAAAAAAGCTTTTATTAGGACATTTTTCATCGAGGTACGCCAAATTGGAAGGACTATTAGCTGAAGCACAGTCCGAATTTACTGATAGCGAATTGAGTGAAGAAGGCCAAACCTATGTGATATGAAGTCAAGCGAAAACTCCCGGAAGAGCAACCTCTTCATCATCCTTTCCAGTATATTTTTGACAAATGCGGTCCTGGCTGAGATTATTGGTGTAAAGATCTTTTCTGCAGAAAAAACTTTGGGGTTAAATCCTGTCAATTGGAATTTCTTTGACACTTATATCCTGGATTTTAATTTGACTGCTGGCGCAGTGATTTGGCCAGTAGTATTCATTACCACCGATATTATTAATGAGTATTTTGGCAAAAAGGGCGTTCGTAAAATCAGTTTTTTAACAGCTGGATTGGTTGCTTATGCTTTTTTGGTGATCAGTTTTGTGACATGGTTGACACCTGCTGATTTCTGGCTAGACGTCAATGCCACAACGCCGACAGGCGAGAGTTTTAATATTAGCTATGCTTTCAACACCATCTTTAGGCAGGGCTTAGGAATTATCCTTGGCTCATTGACTGCATTCCTATTAGGACAACTCATCGATGTGTACGTCTTTCAGAAGCTTCGAGCAATCACCGGAGAAAAGAAAATCTGGCTCAGAGCCACAGGATCCACTTTTGTTTCCCAATTTATAGACTCATTTGTAGTGTTAGGGATCGCCTTTTATATTTTTGGAAATTGGAGCCTTAGCCAAGTTTTAGCAGTAGGGATCATTAATTACATCTACAAATTCAGTGTTGCGCTTGCTTTGACACCACTTCTATATGTAGCGCATGGAATGATAGATCGCTACCTGGGAAAAAACCTCTCAGAACAAATGATGGAAGAAGCAAGTGAGGATAAATCGTTTATTTAATCCAACTCCTACGAAATTTTGAAAATAGTTTTGAAATTCTTTAAGAAGAATTTATGGCTTGCCACCCTTATTAAGGTCTATAACCAAATATTTTTTGCTCAAACCCCCATAAAAATGAAGATTATTCTAAAATATTTGATCTAAGCTTGTATGGCAAAATAATTCATCTTACTTTTGCACCGTCAATAAGACATAGAACAATTTTTCATGCCGTGAATTCCTTACTGTCGCTTGTCGGGATATTTATTAGGACCGAATGGCAGGGAAAGTAAGGAAACATCATGGATCAAACACTCAAGTTCTCCGACTTGGGAATTTCTGACGAAATTCTTAAGTCTGTGGAAGAGATGGGCTATACCCAACCTTCCGAAATTCAATCTCAAGCTATACCTTTCGTCCTACAGGGAAGAGATGTCATTGGACAGGCTCAAACTGGAACAGGTAAAACTGCTGCATTTGCAATCCCTATTATCGATCTAGTCGATCCGGATTTGAATCAGCCACAAGCTATCATTCTTTGCCCTACTCGTGAACTTGCTGTTCAAGTAGAAGGTGAGATTCAGAAGCTTGCTAAATTCCACCGAAGAATCAACTCTGTTGCGATCTATGGTGGAGAATCTATCGACCGTCAAATTAGAGTGCTTCGTAGAGGTGTTCAGATAGTTGTTGGTACTCCGGGACGTGTACAAGATCACATCAACCGAGGCACCCTTAAATTGGAAGGCGCTGGCATCATCGTTTTAGATGAGGCAGATGAGATGCTAGACATGGGTTTCAGAGATGACATCGAGGCAATTCTACAGGAAATGCCTGCAAAAAGACAAACTGTCTTTTTCTCTGCTACCATGGCAAGACCAATTATGGACTTGACACGAAAGTATCAAACCAATCCTGAAATTATCAAGGTTGCCAAAAAAGAGTTGACTGTTGATTCTGTATCACAAGTCTATTATGAGGTGAAAAACAACCTGAAAATGGACTTGATGGCACGTTTGATGACTGTTAATAAGTATGCATTAAGTGTGGTTTTCTGCAATACCAAGCGGATGACAGATGAAGTGACTGAGACTTTGGGTTCTAAAGGGATTCTTGCTGAAGCACTTCACGGTGATCTTTCTCAAGCTCAACGAGACAAAGTAATGGGCAAATTCAGAAAAGGACATTGTACGGTTCTAGTTGCAACTGACGTAGCAGCAAGAGGAATAGATGTAGATAATGTAGAAGCTGTATTCAACTTCGATCTACCATTGGATGAGGAGTATTATGTACACCGAATCGGTAGAACTGGACGTGCTGGCAAATCAGGAACTGCGATCAACTTTGTATCTGGAAGAAGAGATGCGATGAAAGTGAAAGATCTCGAGAGATATACTAAAGCAACTATCAATAAAATGTCTCCTCCATCGGTGGCAGACTTAATTGAGTTGAAAAAAGCACAACTTGTAAAAGATGTAGTTGCTCAAGTGGCTAAGCCAGGAGACAATCAAATCTTTGAGGCAACTATCGGCCAAATGCTTGCTGATGGAATGACGCTAGACCAAATATCAATCGGCCTAATCAAATTAGTGATGGGTGACGTTGTAAAAGAGCTTAGCGAACAAAACTTCAGCATTGATTCAACAGGCGGAGATCGCAGAAGAGAAGGTGGACGTGATAGCAGAGATGGCGGTAGAGAGCGTGAGCGTGGTGGAAGATTTGATCGCAATGAGCGATTCTCTCCTCGAGGTGAGCGTGGCGATCGTGGTGAAAGAGCTCCAAGAAGAGAATTTGCTAGCAGAGATGGCGGAAGCAGAGACTCAGGAGCAGCAAGACCTGAGCGTGAGCGCGAAGCAAACATGACTCGTCTTTTCCTAAATCTTGGTAAGAGAGACAGAATTCGTCCAAATGATATCGTTGGAGCCATTGCCGGTGAAACTGGTATCTCAGGAAAAAATATAGGTGGAATTGATATCTATGACAACTTCTCTTTTGTGGATGTACCTACAAGAGATGCCGAACAAGTGATCAACGGAATGAAAAACAATACCATCAAGGGTAAAAGTGTAAGCATGGAAATTTCCAAAGGATAATTTTCTAACCTTTATTAGTTATAAAAGCACATTTCTTCAATGAAATGTGCTTTTTTTGTTTCAAACAACCGAAAATTCCATGCAGCTATTTTTCCAAGAAAATTGTACCGCCCCTGAAATTTGGTTTGATCAGGAGGAGTCAAAACACTTGACTAGAGTCCTTCGGAAAAAGAGTGGCGACCAAGTTTCTGTTACTAATGGACAAGGTGAATTATTTGACTGCGTAATTACTGATTCCAATCCAAAAGGAGCTAAACTTTCCGTACAAAAAACCACGAAAATCCCAGAAGATGATTTCTATATCCATTTGGCGATAGCCCCCACAAAAAGTCCTGATCGAATGGAATGGATGATCGAAAAAATAACTGAAATCGGTTTTCATGAATTATCACTAATTGAAACTACGAATTCAGAGCGATCATTTTTAAAAACAGACAGACTGCAGAAAAAAATCGTTTCAGCTTGCAAGCAGAGCTTGAAATATCGAATTCCAAAACTGAATCCTATCTGTCCCCTATCCGATTTCATAACTCAAGGTTCTTCGTCAGAGGCTACTCGATTTATAGCCTATGTCGATAAAAATCACACCAATCATTTACTTGATGTCGCAAAACCAAGGGGGAAATACCTCGTTTTGATAGGCCCTGAAGGCGATTTCTCTCCTGAGGAAATTCAATTTGCAATCAAAGAGAATTTTATCCCTGTCTCACTTGGAAGGAGTCGGCTTCGAACAGAAACTGCAGGTCTTGTCGCTGTAGATCTACTCCAAGTAATAAATCGCTAAAGTTTTTCAGTTTATAGTCTGCTGAAGCTTAACAAAGTATTGCATTTTCATTAATTTAGAGCTTAAGTCAATTTTTACCGTGCCATACAAAGAACGAGAAATAGAAAAAAAGTATTATTCCATCGGGGAAGTAGCTCAGATGTTTAAAGTTGCCCCATCTCTAATTCGTTATTGGGAAGGTGAATTTGACATTATCAATCCTAAAAAAGACCGAAAAGGAAACCGGAGATACACCAAACCTGACATTCAAAAGATTAAATATATCTACCACCTGGTCAAAGAAAAGGGCTATACCCTTCAAGGTGCTCAGGATGTGATCAAGTCTGGAAAAGAAGCTGGAATCGATAAAGTAGAGGCAGTACAGAAATTACAGGAAATCAAAGACTTTTTAATATCGATCCGTGACCAATACAACTCAAAAACTGAGTCTTGAGGAATTACGCTATTTTATTGCGCTTTCATTAGCCCCTAAAATTGGCCCTAGTATATTCAAAGCTATCATTGCTTATTCTGGGTCTGCACAAAATTTTTTCACCCTCCCCAAAGGAAAAGTCCTAAAAACACCAAAAGTAGGTTCTAAACTACTTGAGCTGAGAAATCAAGAACAAGAGCTACTTCGAAAGGCTGATGAACTGATTCAAACCTGTGAGAAGTCAGGTTATCGAATTTTCACTCCTTTGGACTCAGATTTCCCAAGTAGATTGAAGGTTCAAGAAGATAGTCCAGTTCTGTTTTTCGCCAAAGGTTCAGGAAGTCTGAATTTCGAGCGATCGGTGGGAATAGTTGGGACAAGAAGTGCCACATCCTACGGTAAAACTGCCACTCGGAAAATCATCGAGGATTTAGCAATTTATCAACCAACTATTGTTTCTGGATTGGCCTATGGAATTGACATCGAAGCACATCGCGCAGCATTGGCACTGGGATTACCAACAATCGCTGTGATGGGTTCTCCAATCAATCAAATTTATCCTGCTGTGCACCGCAAGACTGCTGAATCCATCTTAGAATCAGGCTTAGTCATGAGTGAGTATGCGCCAGGTTCCAAAATGAGTCCCGGTAATTTCCCAGCCAGAAATCGAATTATTGCGAGCCTTTCCGATGCATTGATTGTAGTCGAGGCAGCTGAAAAAGGTGGTGCATTGATCACTGCTGAAATTGCCTATAGTTATGACAAGGACGTCTTTGCAGTTCCGGGAAACCTCCAGTCTCCTTTTAGCGAAGGCTGTAATCAGTTGATCAAAAAGATGAAAGCCAATATCTACACTGGCCCTGGAGATATTGCTGAGGCGCTTTACTGGGTTAAGCCAGGTGAACAGGCTATTAAAAGTCCCAAGTTAGATTTAAGCAAGTACGAGGGTGAGGAAGCAATAATATTGAAACTTTTGACGGAAAAGGGAGAATCAGAAATCGACTTGATTTCATACTCAACTGGAATTCCGCTTGGACTTCTTTCCGCCAAGCTATTAGCCTTAGAATTTGAAGGCATCCTCAAATCACTTCCTGGCAAAAAGTATAAGCTTTTAGGATAAAATGGGGTCCGAGTTTTTCACCTAGTGCATACAATATGATAAATTCTTCTTACGAGAGATTTTTGTAAAATCCTTCACAGGTTTTTTCATACTACTATTATTCAGTAAATTATAAAAAAATATTGCTTAGAATGGCAAACTATACGCTTCAAATAAATGAACTTACTTACGAAGTAAGCGTCGAAAAAGGAACCTCTCTCTTGTGGGTGATTCGCGAGCATTTGGGACTTACGGGCACCAAATATGGCTGCGGGATCGCGCAGTGTGGAGCCTGTACAATCCATGTGGACAATGCGCCAATGCGAGCTTGTGTCTTACAGGTGGAGGACTTTTCAAATGGTCAAAAGATAAAAACCATCGAAGGGCTTTCTGAAAATGGCAACCATCCCTTACAAAAGGCTTGGATTGAAGCTCAAGCACCTCAATGTGGCTATTGCCAATCTGGACAAATTATGCAGGCAGCAGCATTATTGGAAGAAAATCCCAATCCAAGTCGAGCAGAGATTAAATCCAAAATGAATGGAATCTTATGCCGCTGTGGCACCTATCTCAGGGTAATAAAAGCGATTGAAATTGCTGCTTCAACTCAATCAAATACTAAAGACTAAGATCATGAGAGAATCAAAATCAAATTTTAGTCGAAGAGATTTTTTGAAGTCTTCTGGAGGTGTAGCCCTTTTTGTCGGGGTTTCAGGGATTTTACCTCAACTCGTCTCTTGCTCTAGTCCTGAAAAAATTAAGGCAATTTTAGAAAAGCATTCCGTTACGGCTTGGGTAAAACTAGATGAAAGCGGAGCCATCACTATTTTCAATCCAGCTTCCGAAATGGGGCAAGGATCAATGACTTCTTTGCCGTTACTATTTGCAGAAGAAATGGATGCCGATTGGGAAAAAGTGACAACTGAATTCTCACCGCAAGAAACCGAAATATACGGTTCACCCGGCTGGTCTCCGGATACCAAATTGATGTTTACGGTGGGTAGTCGAACCACAAATAGTTATTACATGACTATGCGTCAGGCAGGAGCTCAGGCGAGGTATGTTCTATTATCCAGCGTTGCTAAAAAATGGAATGTCCCCATTTCAGAGCTTTCTACTTCAAAAAGTACCGTTATTCATGAGAAAAGCGGAAAGCTAATCGAATATGGCGAAATAGTTTCTTTCCTAGAAATGCCCGAAAGCATTCCTGACTTTTCAGCGGATCAGCTTAAAAAGATCCAAGATTTTCAATTAGTGGGGAAAAAGATAGTACGAAAAGATATTCCGGAGAAAGTCAATGGAACAGCTAAATTCTCTATCGATATCCGCTTACCCGAAATGGTCTATGGAGTCATAGAAAGAGGAAATCTCCACGGTTCCAAACCAAGCTTGCTTAATGAGTCTGAGGTTCTGGCTTCGCCAGGAGTTTTAAAAATAATTCCACTTGAATATGGAATTGGGATTGTGGCGAGTACACTTGAGGGTGCACTCGTTGCAAAAAGAATACTTTCCATTGAGTGGAGTGATTCTTTAGCTTCTGGCCATAATTCTCAGGAAACTTATTCTACCTACGAAAAAATAGCATCCAGCAGTCAGCCCGGTAAAGTGCTCGAAGAAAAGGGAAATGTAAAACAAGCCAATAATCTAGCCTCAAAAACCTATCGAGCTGATTTTAAAAACGATTACATCTATCATGCGCAAATGGAACCTCTTAATGCGGTGGTAAAAGTATCAAAAGACTTAACTGAAGCGGAAGTTTGGGTTGGCAGTCAACAAGGGTTTGACACGAAGCTTGGCGTCCCAACCATTTTAGGCATTGATCCGGATAAAGTGACTATTCACTTACAGTATTTAGGTGGCGGTTTTGGCAGAAGAAGTATGAATGACTTCGTGGAAGAGTGCGCCATACTTGCAAAAGAGATGGCTCCTGCACCAGTGAAGCTTATTTGGACTCGGGAAGATGACCTTACTTATGGAGCTTATCGACCATTGTCGTTTCAACGAATCGAAGCCAGCACTGATGAAAATGGAAATCTCAGCAGTTTTTCTCATCTGGTGATTGGAGATGGTGGAAACTTGGTAGCAAGTGGTACAAACAATTCACATTATGACATTCCCAATCAATTTGTAGAATGGAGAGAAGCGACCAACGGAATCCGATTGAAGCATTGGAGATCGGTTGGTCACGGACCAAATAAGTTTGCCATTGAATGCATGCTGGACGAAATTGCCCGAGATCAGGGAAAAGACCCTATTCAATTTCGGAAAACTCTTATGATAAATTCACCACGGGCTTTGGCTACGTTAGAAAAAGTCGAGAAACTTTCCAATTGGGGTACTCCATCAGAATCTGGCAGAGCAAAAGGAGTTGCCTTTGTGGAGCATGGTTCACTCGGTTCGGGCGTATGTGAGATTTCACTCAATCAAGAATCTGGCAAAATCAGTGTTCATAATTTTTGGGTAGCATTGGATGCTGGAGTAATTGTCCATCCAGACAATGTCAAGGCTCAAATGGAAGGTGGAATTATGATGGGAATCAGCAGTGTACTTAAAGAACAAATCACTATTGTAGATGGAAAAGTGCAGCAATCCAATTTCCATGACTATCAAATACTACGGATGGAAGATATTCCTGACCAAATTGAAACCGAATTGATTGCTTCAAATGTAAATCCTGAGGGAGTCGGAGAAACAGCAACTCCAATGGTCGCCTGTGCTATCGCAAATGCTTTTTTGGCTTTGACTGGAAAGAATTTGAGGCATTTACCTTTTACTCCTGAGCGAGTTTTGGAGGCATTGAATAGTTGAACCTTATTTGAAAGCTATAAAAATTGAATCATTGATTTTAAGATTCAGAATTTCTCTGGTGACAAATCTTTTCCGATGACTATCGGGACACGCATCCCCAATCTCCTTATTTCAATTCTCCAAATCTCTTATTCTCCAATCTCTTATTCTCCAATCTCCCAATCTCTTATTCGCTCGCTCGCTAATCTCAATTATTTCACTCTCTATTCTCTCAATCTCTAATCTTCATCCTCCGAATCACCTTAGGGAAATACCATAAGTAAAAGCCACTAAAACTCATCAAAATCAATCCTAGTGCTGTACCTGTGGAATAAATCAATTTGGAAGTTTCTGTTTGTCCAAAGTAATAATCTACAATACTCCCATCGTGCACTTTTTCGATCCAGTCCGAATGCCGAGTTGCTATCGAGAGCACCTCACCAGAATAGCCGTCAAGCTGCACTTCGGTAAAATGAGTTTGAAAAGTCACTTTAGCCACACCCTTATCAGGCCGGATATCGATTCGATCTACCAAATTTGATTGTCCCATCGAATCCATTTTATCCATTGCTATCCCAATCATTTCGTCTGGAGAGATCCAGTTTTCTCGAGACTCAACCTTAGTTTTGAGTGTGCCAGGAAGCAATTCAGCTTTCTTTTTCCAAGCCAATAGAAGGGAAGTAATCCCAATTACAAAGAAAAAAATGACTAGAGGAATCCCCAACCAACGATGGAAAGTCCGTAACCAACGAAGTGATTTGACTTTTTGTTGAACTTCTTTTTTTGACATTAAGAGCCTGGATTAAACACATAATTGGCAAGCTTCATAGCCTCAGCCAGTTCTGACTTATTGAGGTCCAAATTTTCCCCGGACTGTTCCAAAGTTTCAATCATCAACTCTGTAGCCATATTTCCAACCAGTTCATCTTTCGCCATCGGGCAACCACCATACCCTTTCAAAGCTCCATCAAATCGGGTACAACCTCCTTTTAAACCTGCTAAAACTTTTTCTGCAATAGCCTCTTTAGTACTATGAAGATGTGCTCCAAACTCGATTTTCGGAAAGGCTTTGATATTTATCTCAAAAAGTGAGGTGATCAATTCGGGAGTTGCCACACCAATGGTATCAGAAAGAGAAATAATTTTTATCCCAAGCTGATCCAATTTTTCTACGAATTCAGCAACCAACTCAGGGGAATAGGGGTCCTCATAAGGATTCCCAAAACCCATACTTAAGTAAGTCACCAACGTCTTGCCACTAATTTCACAACGATTCTGTATCTCCTCGATGGTATTAAGCGCCTCTGAGATGCTTGCACTGGTATTTCGCTGTTGGAAAGTCTCAGAAAGTGAAAGGGGAAAACCTAAATAATCTATTTCCGGAAATAATAGAGCATCTTCTGCCCCACGAACATTAGCGACAATCGAGAGTAATTTGCTTTTCGAATGGTGAAGATCCAAGAGAGAAAGAACCTCAGCTGTATCCCGCATCTGTGGAATCGCCTTTGGACTCACAAAACTCCCAAAATCAATCGTGTCGAAGCCAACTTCCAGCAATTGATTAATGTAGGCAGCCTTAATCGCGGTATCTATAAACTCGTGAATTCCCTGCATTGCATCACGTGGACATTCGATTAATTTGATCATAGTCCAAAATTACGGATAAAAGCTAGGGCTAGAAATGGGAATTATTTGAGAGGTAGAATTTCTGTCAGTGAACTAGTATCTATGGATGGAGTGAAGTGCTGATGGGTCATTAAAAATAAAAAGACTCATAGGAAATGGTGCAATTCAGAAATTCAAGGATCAGGCTCTTTCATTTATTCAGAGAAAATGCTTTGATGCATCATTCTAATAGTCTTTGAAAGACAGAGAACTTGGAGGTTCGCGGAATTTTTTTTAAGTCTAAAATTTTAGATCGTGGTTGTGATTGAAACGTACCTGTGATTCGGATTTAAAATCCTACAACAGGGGTTCGACATTACAAATGTCGAACAGCGGTAAAGTGGTCAAGGATGAATACAATTAGCATCATGAAATTCAAGATAGCCTCAAATCTATAGCGTTAATTTTACTGCACATCGTATTCCGGTTTGTGGAGACACAAACCGAGGCGATAGAGACGACCTAAACTTTAAAAAACCTCCTTCGCTATCTTATAAGTTGTATCCGCCTTGCTCATTGTATAGAAATGTAGCGATGGAACATCATTTTTAATCAATTCCTTGCATTGCTGAATTGACCATTCGATTCCTACTTCTTTTACTTCAGCATTTGTTTTACACTTTTCCAACTCATCCATCAAATCATCCGGGAGATCCAAGAAGAAGGTTCGAGGTAACATAGTGATTTGTCCTATAGTTGTAATCGGTTTAATCCCCGGAATAATCGGGACTGTAATTCCCGCAGCTCGAACATCTTCTACAAATTTGAAAAACTTGGCATTGTCAAAAAACATCTGAGTCACGATATATTCTGCTCCTTTGTCTACTTTCTCCCTCAAGTATTTCAAATCAAAACGCATCGAGGGAGCTTCAAAATGCTTCTCAGGATAGCCAGATACGCCTATACAAAAATCCGTATGGAAAGCATTCTCTGTCTCTTCGTGCAGGTATTTACCTTCATTCATTTGCTTGATTTGCTCCACTAGCTCACTGGCATAGTGGTGCCCTTTCTCCTCAGGAATAAATCTTCCCTCCGACTTTGGTGCATCGCCTCTGAGTGCAAGTACATTTTCTACCCCGATAAAACTTAGATCAATCAGAGCATTTTCGGTTTCCTCTTTGGAAAATCCACCGCAAAGCAAATGTGGAACAGCATCAATATGGAAGCGATTCATGATCGCCGCACAGATCCCAACTGTTCCGGGTCGCTTCTTGGTACTAATCTTTTCTAAAAGCCCGTTGGGATGCTTTTTGTAAATAAATTCTTCCCGATGGTAAGTCACATCCACAAATGGTGGCTTAAAATCCATCAAAGGCGAGATCCCTTCCATCAGCTCTTTTAGACTTTGGCCTTTCAAAGGCGGAAGAATCTCAAAAGAGAAAAGCGTATTAGTTGCTTGATTAAGGTGTTCAGTTATTTTCATAGGTTAGTTTCTGCCAAAATAAGTTGAGGGGTATAAGCCAAATTAGGTGAAAGTAATCGCTCTGCTTCTCTAAGTGTGATTCCTTTGCGATCCGCGTAACTCTCTACTTGATCTGCTCCGATTTTACCAAGTCCAAAGTACTTACTGTCTTGATTTCCAAAGTAAAAACCCGACACGGATGAAGTAGGATACATCGCATAACTTGAAGTCAAACTAATTCCAATCCTCTTCTCAATATCCAACAAACTGAAGATGGTTTCCTTTTCAGAATGCTCTGGACAAGCCGGGTAACCTGGCGCAGGTCGTATTCCTAAGTATTCTTCACGGACCAAACTATCATTATCCAACACTTCATTGCTGGCATAGCCCCAGTATTCCTTGCGCACTAATTCATGAAGGTGTTCCGCAGCCGCCTCTGCCAAGCGATCTGCTAAGGCTTTAAATAAAATATCATTGTAATCATCTCCATCGGCTTGAAATTCAGCTAATTTCTTTTCCATACCTAGTCCTGAAGTGACCGCAAAGCAACCCAAGTAATCTTCCTGATCGGGATGTAAATAATCTGCTAAAGAACGATTTGGAACTCCCTTCCCCTTTTTGCCTTGCTGACGGAGAAAGTGAAACTTCGAAATCTGTTGACTGTTTTCATTCGAATCAAAAACTAGTGCGTCGTCTCCTACTCGTTTGATCGGGAATAATCCGAAAATTGCTTTAGCCGTAATCCATTTTTCAGCGATCAATTGATCGAGCATCTGATTTGCATCTGTGAAAAGCTTTTTTGCCTCTACTCCTACAATCGGATCTTCTAGTATTTTAGGATATTTCCCACTCAGCATCCAAGTGCTAAAGAAAGGCGTCCAATCAATATATTTCCTCAAAACCGACAAATCCAACTCATCTAAAACTGTAATTCCGAGTTGTTTCGGCTTAGCAGGAATCGATATTGACCAATCGATGGCTACAGGATTTAATTGCGCCGCCTCGTAGGAAATCAATTGCTTGACCGCTTGCTTCGCTTCATGTTCTACTCTGAGTTGACTGTAGGTTTCTTTGAGCTTTATTTTATATGCTTCTTTAGTCTCTTCGGAGATCGTTTCTCCTGCTATGGGAACAGATTTACTTGCATCGGTCACATGGATGACAATCCCAGAATACATCGGGTCAATTTTGACCGCAGTATGAATACGTGAGGTGGTAGCTCCGCCTATCAATAGCGGGATCGTCATTCCCTGTCTTTCCATCTCAGATGCTACGTTGACCATCTCGTCTAGTGAGGGTGTAATTAATCCGCTTAAACCGATGATATCAGCCTTATTTTTGATGGCTTCATCAATGATCCGCTGTGCATCTACCATTACGCCAAGGTCAATAATCTGATAGCTATTGCATGCGAGCACTACACCAACTATATTCTTTCCAATATCATGGACATCGCCTTTGACAGTAGCCAAGACGATCTTTTTGAGTGAAGAGGCAGTCTCTCCTTCTCCCGGCAAAGGCATGAAAGGCTCCAAATAAGCCACAGCCTTTTTCATCACACGGGCAGATTTTACTACTTGTGGCAAAAACATTTTCCCCTCTCCAAAAAGATCTCCCACCACATTCATCCCATCCATCAAAGGTCCTTCGATGACATGCAAGGGATTTTTCAATTCTAGTCTAGCTGCTTCAGTATCTTCGATGATGAAATCTAAAATCCCTTTTACCAAAGCATGCTCAATCCGCTTTGCCACTGGATCTGATCGCCAAGCTTCATTCGCAACTTCTTTCTTGCCTGATGACTTTACCGTTTCGGCAAAATCCAAAAGTCGCTCGGTGGCATCCTCTTTTCGATCGAAAAGCACATCCTCTACTCGATCCAACAGATCCTTTGGAATATCATCATAGATTTCCAGCATAGTAGGATTTACTATTCCCATGTCCATTCCGTGACGAATCGCATGATAAAGAAATGCTGCATGCATCGCCTCTCGAACCGGATTATTGCCCCGAAAAGAAAAACTCACATTACTGACTCCACCAGAGATTTTAGCACCGGGGAGATTTTCCTTAATCCATTTGGTGGCGCGAAAGAAATCTAGTGCATTTTTCTTATGCTCATCCATCCCAGTAGCAACCGGAAAAATATTTGGATCGAAAATGATATCCTGCGGATTGAATTTCACTACGTCCACTAGCGTTCGATAGCATCTTTCACAGATTTCAATTCTGCGCTCGTAGGTGTCTGCTTGTCCTTTTTCATCAAAAGCCATCACTACTACTGCCGCTCCAAACTTCTTAATAGTCTTTGCTTGAAGGATAAACTCCTCAGCTCCATTTTTTAAAGAAATAGAGTTCACAATCCCCTTACCCTGCACACATTTCAAACCTGCGACAATAATGCTCCATTTTGAGCTATCAATCATGATTGGAATACGGCTGATTTCTGGTTCGGAAGCAATGAGATTCAAAAATTTGACCATTGCAAATTCTCCATCTAGCATTCCCTCGTCCATACAAACATCCAGAACTTGCGCTCCACCACGCACTTGATCTAAGGCAACTTCGAGCGCTTCGTCGTAATTACCATTCAAAATCAGCCTGGCAAATTTCTTCGAACCTGTGATATTGGTTCGCTCACCAATATTCACAAAATTCAATTCTGGTGTAAAAATCAAAGGCTCTAAGCCTGATAATTTTAGGAAGTTTCGTGTGTCCAACATCTCAATCCAATAATTCTTCAACTTCTTTTTCTATTCTTCTTGGCTTAAATCCGCTAGCCATCTGGGCAAGAGCAGCAATATGCTCAGGAGTAGTACCACAGCAGCCACCTAAAATATTTAGCATACCTTCTTTCAGAAAATCTCGGACTTGGTCAGCCATTTCATTCGCCCCTTGATCGTATTGTCCAAATTCATTTGGCAATCCTGCATTCGGATAAGCGCTAACGAAAAACGGTGCCTGCTGGGCTAATACTTTCAAATAAGGTCTCAGCTCCTTTGCTCCCAACGCACAATTAAGCCCTACTGAGAGTAAAGGAACATGCGACACCGAAATCAAAAAAGCCTCTGTAGTCTGTCCCGATAAGGTTCTTCCAGAAGCATCTGTAATCGTACCTGAAATCATAATTGGGATTCCACCTTCTCTTGGATCAAGTGGAATTCCTCTTTTCTCATATACTTCTTGAATAGCATAAAGCGCTGCTTTTGCATTGAGGGTATCAAAAATAGTCTCCACAAGAATAATATCTACTCCTCCATCCAATAACCCATTTACCTGGTCGCCATACGCCTCTGCAAGCTGATCGAAGGTGACCGCTCGATAGCCGGGATCATTCACATCTGGTGAAAGAGAAGCCGTTCGGTTCGTCGGCCCGACAGCTCCAGCAACGAATCGAGGTTGATCAGGATTTTTTAAAGTAAATTCTTCTGCTACTTCTCGCGCTAGTTTTGCGGATTCAAAGTTGATCGCATAGGCCAAATGGCTAAGCTTGTAATCTTCTTGTGCGATGTTAGTTCCCGAAAAAGTATTGGTCTCAATGATATCCGCACCTGCTTTGAGGTATTCCCGATGAATATCCTTGATGATATCCGGACGACTTAGCGAAAGTAGATCATTGTTTCCCTTTAATGACTGGGGGTGATCTTTCAATTCTGGAGTTCTAAAATCTTCTTCCTCAAGCTTATAGCGCTGAATCATGGTGCCCATAGCCCCATCTAGAATTAGAATTTTTTTAGAAAGTTGTCGAAGAAGGAGTTCCGTTTTGTTTTGCATAATTCTTTTATTCAAAAAGCTTATCGAGCAAAACACGGATAAAAGTACAAGTACTTATCCGCTCATCTGTTTCTGGATATACCAGAATGGGAGTTAGCACCTTTGGTTCAGGTTGCTAAGACGTCATAGGGCCCTTCCCTCAGTCTTTCTCGATAAGCAAGACAAAGTTAATAGCATTTTACTAAAAAAACAGTCATTTGACCGAATTGAAAGCTGAGTTTTATGAAATTTCTTAAAAATTCTACAATCTATGGTCTAATTCCAATCCCAAAAGAAAGGTAAGGTCCAGCCATAAAATCTACCATATCAAATTCCCCCAGGCGGTAATTCCCTATTGGCATTTCATATCCGGCAGACGCAGAAAAAATCAAATTAAATAGATTACGATTGGTGACCGGAAGGCTATACTCAGCAAAAACCTCAGGCTTGATCATCAACCCTGAATTTCTCAGGTACCCGTCAAAGTTTCTTTGCTCAAAAAGTGCTGGGAAATCAGGTTTTACGTTGGAATCAAGCGTATATCGAATATTTCCAAACCCAAGTCCAGCTAAAGCGCCCAGTCCAAAGTTCTTAAACTGAAAGAACTTGTAGCCCCCATTTGCATAGACCCGAAGGCTGTTCAAGCTTTGATCCATCGAAGAGTTGGCATTACCTGAAAGGGCTAGGTTGTAAACCTCAGCTCCGTAAAGCAGTTTTTCAGTATTACCAAGGATTCGAAGTCCCCAGTTGGATGGTGTTCCTGAAAGTGGCTCATAACCAGCTTCGGTTAGTTGCTCATTAAGTCTAGTCGCATCAGTGAAATGAATCCCTCTGATCAAATAAATCCCAATGCCTGCATCTTTGTAGAAAAAATTCCGGTCAGGAAGTGAAAGCCCTGCTCCTATCCTAAAAAATGCTCCACTTTGAGTATTATCAAAAGAAACTCCAGCCATATTCCATTTACCTTCGAATGGGCTAAAGGAATAACCTAATTTGCTAATGATCTGAACTGCTTCGGGTCTTCCCGGTAGGTCAAAATCAAAACTAAGCTGAAAGCCGATCTCAGTCAGAAAATTACCAAAGTTCTGAGTGCCTTTTTGGATATCGTGCGCTCTTAAAATGAATCCCTTTTGGGGTTGAGCCAAAAAGGATTGAAGATTATCAGGACTATCTGTTGGTAGCATTTGAAAATTCAAAAAACCAACTCCTATCGACATGTAGTGAATTAGCTGAAATCGAGATTCTTCTGTAAATGAATAGCCAATGTTTAATAAGGCTCGTGAAGTCCGGTAGCTTAGCTTATACTCATCAAAAGTGCTTTGCCTTCCTTGGTTTTGGTACAATTCTAACCCAAGAACAAAATCGTTGACCCTAGCTTGATATCCTATTCCAAAGGTTCGATAGCGATTTCTCAATCCTGACAGTCCGCGATCAGCGAGTAACTGATCAAATTGGTTGAGCTTAGCCCCTGAGGTACCGGTCAATACATAAAAACTAGATCGATTGGTAATGAGTCGCTGAGCCGACGCAATGGTAAAAGTCAAAAATAAGATTCCTGAAAAAACTAACCGCGTAAAAAACTGCATCGAGTAAATAGGTTTGAAGCATTCTAGATTTCTAGAATTACTTAGGCAAAATTGATGCTAAATCGAAGATTTAGGAAGATTTTGTCTGGAGGTATTGGGTTAATTTCTCATAGAGTCCTTCAGGAGTAAATGGTTTGGGCACAAAATCATTGATGCCAATCTCTTCCATTTCGCCTTTGATCTCCTGTAATGAAGAAGCAGTCAAAACTAAAATAGGGGTATTCCTTTTTGTTAAATCAGGATTTTTTCGAATTGATCTTGCTACAGAAAAACCATCTAAAACAGGCATTTGAAGATCTAATAACACCAATGAGTAATTTTCTTTTTCAAATTCATCCAATGCCTCCTGACCATCAGAAGCTATCGTAAGATTTCCTACATTCCATTTGGTTAGAAATTTCTTAATTAAGATTTGGTTGATAGCATTATCTTCTGCAACCAAAATAGATGCTTTTTCAAGCGATTTTGGCAGATTACTCAATTCACCGGCATAAGAATTTTGACCCTCTTTCACAAATTCAAATTTTATAATAAACTCAAAAGTACTTCCTTCATTTGGGATAGAGTGCACAATTATTTCTCCACCATGGATTTCAACCAATCTTTTTACTATCGCAAGCCCTAGGCCGGTTCCTCCATATTTCCGTGTAGTGGCAGAGGAAGCTTGCGTGAATGCTTCAAAGATGGTTTCCAGCTTTTGCTCAGGGATTCCTATTCCACTATCCTCAAATGCAAAACGAATAAAGCAAAACGAGCCTTCTGTATTCTCAAGCTGCAGACTGATCCTTACAAATCCCCTCTCGGTAAATTTAATAGCATTTGAGACTAAATTATTTACAATCTGCCCGATTCGCACTGAATCTCCGATTAATTGATTTGGTATTCCGCCGTCAATTTCAGCACTTATTTTCAACGCTTTCTCATTAGCCTGAAAGCTATGCGAGTGCACAATTCGATTGATCAAATTCCTCAAGTCAAAAGGCACTGATTCCAACTCAAGTTTACCGGAATCAATCTTGTTATAGTCAAGAATATCATTGATCAAACCCATTAAATTCTCTGCGGAAAATTGTAAGGTCCTTAAGTTTTCCAATTGATCCGGACGAGGATTTTCTTCCATTAGAAAATGTGAAAGACCAATAACTGCATTCATTGGGGTTCTAATCTCGTGACTCATCACAGAAAGAAATTGAGATTTTGCCACTGATGCTTGCTCAGCACGCTCTTTAGCCATCAAAAGTTCTAATTGCGCCTCCTTAAGTCTTGAAATATCTCTGGCAATTCCGGTGTAGTATCGCTTAGAATCATGTTTTCGTTCCACCATTCTCCCATTGGAGTTGAAAACTTTATAATCACCATTCTTATGTCTGATTCTAAATTCCAAGAATTGGTTTTCCGCCAAAAAATCGAGATTTGAACTCAACATTGTCTGAAAAACATCAAAATCCTCAGTATTAAGAAATTCAAAGATGGAATGCCCCAAAACCTCTTCAAGTTTATATCCAAGAAATTGAGAAACATTTGGAGAGATGTAATGAAAATCAAACGATTCAGTCAATGAAAAAATGATCTCTGTGGACTCTTCTACAAGGGTTCGATACTTATCCTCAGATTGAAGGAGGTCTGATTTAGCTTCATGCTCTTCGTGAACATCACGAATGATCGATAAAACAAATTCTACTACATCATTTTCGATGATGGGTCTGATGGTACGTTGATAATACCTACCCAAGTAAAAGAACTCTGTATCTACGATCTCTCTATTTTGAAATACACGATCCAATAGCAAGTTAAGCTCCGAAAGATCAGTGATTGTGATTTCATTTATCAGTTTTCCCTCAAAGGATTCTCGGCTGAGCCCCCATTTCTCAAAGTTGGTGCCTTCCGCTAATATATAGCGCCTTGACTTATCAAGGAGAAAAATATTGGTTCCAGGGATATTTGAAGCTAATACACGATATTGTTTATCTCGTTCTTGATTGAAGATTTCAAGATTTTTCCGATCAGTAATGTCCTGAAATAACCCTTCATGGAAGATTATTTTACCTGAGGCATCAAGCACATCACGGGTTTTATCTTCGACCCAAGCATAAGATCCATCCTTCTTTTTAACTCGATATTCTCCTGAAAAAGAGTAAATCCCTTGAGAATCCCTAAATACGTCAGGAGCATTTTTAATTCTTTCTCCATCTTCTGGGTGGAGCAATTCAAAAAATGAAACTTTATCCCTGACCAACTCATTAGCTGAAAAACCAAATTGGCTGATATTATCAGAGATATAATTGATTCTATAATTTTGAGAAGGGTTTATTCTAAAGAGAACTGCAGGGCTATTTTCTACAATTAATTTAATTCGTTTTGCAAGCTTCTGACTTTCATGCTTTTCAGTAAGATCTCTCAAAATAAAAGAATAACCGATCCGGTAGCCTGTTCCAGAAGTGAGAGGTTGAAATGAAATTTCAAAAGGACTTGATGCCGTATGTTTAGTTTTTATTGTCACCTCTTTCTTGACACTTTGACCTACCGCTATTGATTGTGTTATTAATTTTAGGTTTTCCCCATTTTGAAATTTAACATTTATCAGATTTTCAAATGGACCTTTGAAATCCGCAGCAGTCTCAGGGCAGCAAAGTTGAATGGCGGCCTCATTCAAATAGATAACCATCAGCTCATTATCCGTTACAAGAATTGGATCAGTTACTTGAGCCAGGATCTGAGATTGAAGTTTCAGATAATCATCCGCAGCACGCTTGTGGGTAATGTCAGTACAGAATCCAAAAACTTCCAATCCTTGAGTTAGGAAGTCTTTTCTTGCTTCGATCTCATAACTGACATAAGTTGGATGTTGCTCTTGGTTGAGAATAATTAATTCCCCTGAAGAATTTGATTGAGCTTCAATTGCCTTTTTCAAATTCTGAACAAAAATATTCCTAGTTTCTCGTTCGATCTTTTTGATCAGAACAGTATATTCTTCAACGGCCGGAAGATCTCCCAATCCAAATAAATTAGATAAGCCTCCAGAAATGAAGAACATTTTCTTGGTAGTGCTGTATCTCCAAGATCCCGATTTAGCTAAAATTTCTGTGCTCGCCAACAGGTGCTCGTTCCGCTCAATTTTTTTGGAAAGTTGGCTACCACGATAAGCTCCTCCCAAAATATCCCCAAGCTGCCTGAATATTTGAAGTTCCTTCTCTTTAAATTGCTGACTTCCGGTTTGGAGAGCGATAATTCCCAATAGTTTAGAACCTGAAATCATCGGGATAAAAATGAATGACCTTTCTTCTTCAATCAGAAGTTTCACTTTTCCATTTGCTAATTCCTTTACAAATTCTTTAGCCTTTCCAAGAATCTGAAAATCAATATCCATGCTCGCTTCTGAATCTTTAGAGGTCCAGTTCGACAGCAAATCATAATTTTTAGTGTCCTTATTGAATAAATAAATTTGAGATTTAAAGGCATTTAAAAAAGCTCCAAGACGTTCCAACAGTTGCTTGAAAATTATTTCAATATTCAATATTGGAGCGTTGATCAATAGTCCGGATATTTGATTGATCAAGTTCTCAATCTCAAATCGGCGTTGAAGTGATAGGTCAGTCTGAACGTATTCGGTAATATCTCTGGCACTGAAGATAATCCCTTGGATTTGAGGGTGATTGAGAAGATTTTTACCGAAACTCTCTAGGTAGATCCGGGTCCCATCCGGCTTATTGATCCAAAAATCGATATTTACCTCATTATTTGACTCAAAAAGATTCTTGAAATCACCTTTAACTAATTGAATAACTCCACTATCAATGAAATCCTTGTAATTTTTCCCGACGATTAATTCTACTTGAAACCCTAATTTATCTGCAACTGAAGGGCTTATGAATTTGTAATAGCCACCCTCGTCCAAAATGGCAATTAGGTCATGACTGTTGTTCAAAATACTTTGCATGTATTTCAACTCATCCCCAAGATTGACCTCGACATCTATCAAAAAATCGGGTTCACTGCTTTCTGTGAAAAACTTAATTTTTCGTCCTTTTACAATTAAAAATCGTTGGTTGTAGCTAGAAGGCAAATTGACAAAACACCATTCATACTGATGATTCTCGCCTAAATTATCTTTAATTGATTTAATAAATTGGATTTTCGGTCTTTCTCCATTTTCAAAAAAATTATCAAGGCACTCAATTACTTTTTCATTTGAGAAAAAATCTCTCCATGAATCTGACTCTTTTTTAAAGTTTTCTAAAAAATAGGTATTAAAAAATATAATATCATCGTAATCAATAAGAAACAGTGGCTCCTGTAATTCATCGAAGAAATTTGAAATATCAAATTGATTTAGTTCACTCATAATATATCTTCATCTAGATTAAAGCAAATCCTGCTTTTAAATAGGGAACTAAAGTTGTAAAAACCCCGTCTCATTTCAAAGATTTTTTAATCATTAATTGAAATGACCTGTCATGTTTAAATCCAAGTATCTAATTAAGCTAACAAAACAGTCCAATTGTTCGTGTTAGAATAAGAAAGTTAAATTTAACCAACAAAAAAATGATCGTAACCACCACAAACAATTTAGAAGGACATCGAGTCGACGAATATTTAGGGATAGTATCCGGAGAAACAATTATCGGAGCTAACGTATTCAAAGACTTTTTTGCAAGTATCACTGACATCGTCGGAGGTAGATCCTCGGCCTATGAGCGGGTGCTTCGGGAAGCAAAATCCACTGCAATGTCAGAAATGGAAATGCAAGCGAGGTCATTTGGAGCCAATGCAATTATTGGAATAGACTTAGATTATGAGACAATTCGAGATGGAATGCTTATGGTAACTGCCAGTGGAACAGCAGTTAAAATCACAAAATTATAAAAAAAAAGCCCTGATATTCAGGGCTTTTTAAGTAATTCCAAAATCTTTAAGGAACTCGTCTTCTTACTATAATGATCCCTTACAATTGCTAAAGGAGCGGATTTACACATATCCATACATTTAGTTTTGATCAACTTACAACGGCCCTTAAATAGAGCTTGATTAGTTGCATTTTTTAATTCTTTGCAAAGGTTCTTTGCCCCTGCTTTTTTACAATCAGACCCAGTACATACAAAAATCAACTCTCTTTTTATCTGCATTACATTCCTGAAACATTTTGCATCATTAATCCACAAATATAAGCACCGTAAGTACCGATAGCATACCCAAGAACTGCAAGTAATACTCCTACAGGAGCCAAAGAAGAGTCAAAAGCAGATGCTACAATAGGCGCAGAGGCAGCTCCACCCACGTTTGCCTGCGACCCAACAGCCACATAGAAGAACGGTGCTTTGATAATGTAAGCCACAATCAGCATTACCAAAATGTGTACGATCATCCAGACAATCCCTACCAAAAATAAAACAGGGTTATCGAATATTGCACCCAGGTCCATTTGCATCCCGATAGTTGCTACCAACACATAAAGAAGTACACTACCCATCCTGGATGCTCCGGCTCCTTCCAAGTTACGTGCCCTCGTAAACGATAGTGCCAATCCAATAGTCGTAGCGATCACTACTATCCAGAAGAAAGAAGAATTTAAAGAGTATTGGGCAAGCTCAGGATAATTGACATCAATATATGGAGCAAGAATATCTGCGATATAAGTTGCCAATCCAGTGACTCCAAAACCTACACCAAGGATAATCATAGTATCAGATAGGGTTGGGATTTTCATAATTCCCTTCCTAAAATCAGCGATTTTGTCTCTCAGCTCATAAATCGCAGAACTATCAGCCTTAAAAAACCGATCAATTTTTTCGGGTTTTGCTGCCCAATAAAGTAAGACTGCCGTCCAAAGGTTTGCAACCAATACATCTACAGCGATCATTTGACTAAATAAGGTAGAGCTTGGTTCAAATACTTTTAGCATTGCAGTTTGATTAGCCCCACCCCCAATCCATGAGCCAGCAATTGTGGATAATCCTCTCCAGACCTCATCAGGTCCATTCCCTCCCAAAAGTTCCGGATAGAAATAGCTCACCGTAAACAAGGCCACAGGTCCTCCTATCATAATGCCAAATGAACCTGCTAAAAACATGGTGAGCGCTTTAGGACCAAGCTTCAAAATACCCTTGATATCAATACTAATCGTGAATAAAACCAAGGACGCAGGAAGCAGATACCTGCTGGCTACGCCATAAAGTTTAGAGGTGTCTCCAGAAATCCATCCAAAAGAATTAAATAACGCTGGGATGAAATAGCAAAGCAATACCGTAGGAACAACTGAGAAAAATTTCTTCCAAAAGGGATGATTGCTCGCTGAGGTTAAAAAAATCAAAGCCAATGTGGCCATCAGCAAACCAAAAACTACCGCATCGTTTGTGAGTAAGGGACTTTCTTCCATAGACTTTTAAAGGTTATTGCAACAATACCAACAAAAGACCAATTTCCCCAAAAAACTAATTTCTTCCATTTTCAAGAACCTGAATAAATTCTTCTAAAATCATTGCAGTGGCTCCCCAAACTATCTCATTTGAAATATCGAAATATGGAGTATCCAATTTGAAACGCCCACCTATTTCTAATATTTTCTGCTTTCTCGTCTCTAAATCTAACAACTGTTTGAGGGGAGTTTCGATAATCCGATCGACCTCTTTAATTTCTGGCACAAACTCTGGTTTTCGCTCAACATACCCAATAATGGGACTTACTAGGAAATTACTCGCTGGAACGAACAAGTCTGAAATCTGACCAAGGAGCTTCACATCTTTAGGTAAAACACCTACTTCCTCCCAAGCTTCACGAACAGCAGTATGGGAAATATCCATATCATCTGGTTCCATCTTTCCTCCCGGAAAAGCAATCTGTCCACTATGAACCCCCGAATATACAGGCCGCTTGATCAATGGAAAAAAAGCTTGATCATCATCAGGGTAAATAAGAATTAGAACTGCCCCTACTCTAGGACTTTCAGAAAAATTGAAATTGAATCTCCTCGGATCAATAGGAAGTGGAGACATAGTTTTCTGCGCAAGCTGACCGGGGAGAGGTTTTTTTAGGCCATTCTTTAAAAAAATAATCGCTTGCTCGAAATCCATTTTAATTGAGGTCCACTTGCTTGATCTTTTGATCAAGGTAAGAATCTTGCTCGTAGGTTGTTGCGGTTGTCGACAGATTGAATTGCCAAATCCGATGTTGACTTACATCTATAAACCAAGCCATGGGACGAAAGCCTGACTCCTCTTGAAAATATCCCAAAACCACAAATTCATTTTCATTGATCCATTCTCCTTCTTCAAACATCCCAGAAGGCCCCATGAATAACAATCGCTCTTTCATCCCATCCGCCCGATACCAAATAACTTCCGAGTCAGGATTCAAAAACGGAGTATCGATAGCATCCTGAGCTTCTATTTTATAGCTGTAAATATCTATGGTACCGTTTGCGGTAGGATGGACAAACTGATAAGGAAAAAGGGGATCATCTTGTAGGATTGGGTTTTTTTCAGGCATTTCTTGAGGATCTATTGAATCAGTCAAGACCATTTTAAAATCATTAGAATCAAAAGGACCTATAAGTTTGCTCCAGTGATTGTACCAATTCTTTTTTTGAGCTAGCACTACTTCTAGCTGGTTTTTCATTTCAAGCTCCTTCGCCTCGTTAATTTCCATATTTCCATCTTCTACACCTTCTTCCGAAGTGGTGGAAGTACACGCCACGCCAAACAATACAGCGAACACTATTAAAAAACAAAAATCAGTAGTCGATTTCAAAACCTTCATAATCATCAAATTAAAGATTCAAGCTAATCAGCCACCACTGAAAATCAAAAAAGGCCTGGATAAAATCCCGGCCTTTTCCTGCTCTCAAACCTATTAAACCTATTGTAGATATTCTGTTATGAATACTTTCGAAAAGTATAAAATGTTTTCATATACTCCAAACAATCGATTGCGAAAGATTTTCAGAATTTTATTCTCCTCTCCTTTTTTTAAGTTTAAACAGCATTTTAGAGGGGAAATTTTATTTTTAAAACAGCATAAATTTTTTCCAGATTTAGCTTTCCCCTTAATTACGGATTGAATCTTTCCCCATGCCGCAAACTCTAGCAATTTCTTTAGCCGAAAAAATCCTTCAGGGATTTAAAACTTATATGAGCTTCTTCGATACCTACACGAAACTTGCTCCGACATATTTTCAAAAAAGAAATTGGTCTGATATACAGCTTAACCATCGACAACGACTGCGGCTATATAAAGACCTTTTAGTGCCCTTATCAGAGGAATGCAAAGAAATCCTGAAACATCATGCCACTGAGTCCTCAAGCTGGGTATTTGTAAAGAATCATTATTCCAGATTGATTGTAGGCATGTACAACGCTGAACTGGCAGAAACTTTTTTCAACTCAGTAGTCCGAAAGATTCTACCAAAAACAGTTGTCAATGAGGAGTTTATGTTTGTAGTAGAAAGCTTCGATTCTATAGTAATTACAGAAAACAGTGAGCTTATTCGGACCTATCCCGCTTACTTGGGAGTTCAAGAAATCATCCGGCAGATTTTAACTGATTATGATTTTGGGACTCCGTATATGAACTTAGAGCAAGATGTCAGTTTCTTGGTGAATAGTGTCAAAGAAGTAATTCTAAGCCGATACAAAATAGCTCCTGACACGACCACACAAATATTAAAACCTGTATTCTATCGCAATAAAGCTGCTTATTTAATTGGAAGAACTTTTTTAGGCCATAAGTGGATGCCTTTTATTATCCCAATCATGCATGGACCAAAAGGTATTTTTGTGGACACGTTGATTTTCGATCCACACATTATGAGTAATATTTTCAGCTTTACCAGGTCATACTTTATGGTTGAAGCAAAAATCCCATCTCAAATCGTCGCATTCTTAAGCTCCGTAATTCCCCACAAAAAGATCCACGAATTATACAATGCCCTCGGCTTTAACAAGCATGGAAAAACCCTTCTCTACCGCGATTTCTTGCTTCATTTGAAGGATTCAGATGATCAATTCATAATCGCTCCTGGCATAAAAGGTATGGTGATGACCGTTTTTACATTGCCTTCCTTGAATATCGTTTTCAAATTGATCAAGGATCATTTCGAGCCTCCCAAAAGTATGACTCGACAAGAAGTGAAAGAAAAATACAAATTAGTGTCCTTACATGATCGAGTAGGAAGAATGGCTGATACTCATGAATTTGAAATTTTAGCCTTTCCGCTTGAGCGAATTCATCCAGAGCTCTTGACTGAGCTTAGAAATACGGTAAACTCGCTGATTGAGATTACTGAAAAAAAGCTTATAATCAAACATTTATACACAGAACGAAGAATGATTCCATTAAACATTTTTCTAGAACAATGTAGCCAAGAAGAAGGCATTAAGGCTTCCATTGATTATGGATCAGCAATCCTTCAACTTGCCCAAGCTAATATTTTCCCCGGTGATATGATGACCAAGAATTTTGGATTGACCCGACAAAAAAGAGTGATTTTTTATGACTATGATGAGATCGAATTTCTAACTGAAATGAATTTCAGAATCAAGCCAAAGGCAGAAACCTACGAGCAAATTTATGCTCCTGAGCCTTGGTATTCTATAGCAAAAAATGATGTCTTTCCTTCAGAATTCAAGCGCTGGATGATCGGAAGAGCTGACATCAAAGAGGATTTTATTTCATACCATAAGGAGCTTTTTGATGCGGATCATTGGAGACAAATTCAAGAAAAAATTAATGCTGGAGAACTTCTTCATGCGTTTCCTTATCCAGAAGAAATCCGATTTAGACCCGATCAAGAAATATAAGAAAGTGCCAATTTAGAGACATTCTCAGTTGATGTCTTATTTTTGCATCTCAGACAGCGAAAGCTATCACCTTAATATGAGCTCAGAAACTATACATACTAGTCCCAATAAATCCATAAAGGCTAAAAAACTCATCCTAAATACGCCTGATGATGACGACAGGCCAGTTTATATTTCGGGGAATTTTAATGACTGGAAGACTCAGGATTACAAGTTCCTAATGAAGAAAATATCTAAAGGAAAATATGAGTTTGAGTTTCCCGAAGGAAAAGAATTTCAAAAAGAGCTAAGCTACAAGTTTACTAAAGGGGATTGGTCCGAAGTGGAAATCGATAAATACGGCAACAAAACCCCGAATAGACATTGGAACGATGAAAAACTCTTGAGGACAGAAAAAGTAGCCAAATGGCGAAAAAACTGGCTTCCTTATAGACCGAGTCAACTTCCGAAAATTCATTTGATCTCTGAGGAATTTGAAATCCCACAACTGAACAAAACTCGAAAAATCTGGGCTCTATTGCCTCACGATTACGACACAAGTGAGGAATCTTATCCGGTCCTTTACCTCCAAGACGCCCAAAATCTCTTCAACGAAAATGCTGATTTTGGTAATTGGGAGATCGACAAGAAGCTTGCTGTCATGTCAGATTACGGGATTGGGAAGATCATCATTATCGCTGTAGAGCATGCCGAATCGGAGCGATTACAAGAATATAATGTGGGTCGGACACTCTTGGGAACAGGTTCGGGAAAGCAATACATTCGGTTTTTAACTGATACCTTGAAGCCTTTTGTGGATAAAACCTTCCGAACCAAATCGGATCGGGAATCAACAGGTATAGGTGGGAGTTCTATGGGAGGCTTGGTGAGTATTTTCTCAGGACTGATTTATCCCGAGGTTTTCGGGAAGTTGATGGTGTTCTCCCCTTCTCTTTGGGTAATTCCAAAAATTAAACTGGGTTTCTTAGACTTCTTTGAGCCTTTGGAAACAAGGCTATACTTGTATGCGGGTGGTGATGAAAGTGATACCATGATCTCTCATGTCACCAAACTGCAAAAGCGACTACTCAAGCGCGAAAGTCTCCAAGGAAAAATGAAAATCCGCTTAAGTATAAATATGGATGGAAAGCATAATGAAGTCTATTGGAGTGATGAATTTCCGAAAGCAATCGAATGGCTTTTTTTCAGCAACAGTGAATCTTAAACAAAATGAAATTTATAGTAACTAATCATTCAACCTCAGCTCTTGATCTTCGAGTTATTCCGGTTCTTGAAGATTTCTTTCAAGTGATAATGAAGGAAAAACTTCCTGATTTGACCCTATCGACTGCAATATTCTCAGGAAAGAAAGATTCAACCTATCTCTTTCAACAAGAAGACACTTTGATCTTACTTGTAGGATTGGGTAAATCTCCAGAATCTGAATCGATTGAAAAAAGCTTTCGCAGGATCCTTTCAAAACAAGCTGATCTAATCACGAACATTACGAAAATTGATTTCGCACTGGCATTTACCTCGAATCAAGTTGAAGCTGCGCTGGTGGGTTTCCAACTTGGCGGCTACTCGTTGGATTTTTTCAAAAGAGTCGAAGACAAGAAAAAAGATTTTTCGAAACTAAGCTGTGAAGTTAGCAGTGGAATAGAAAATCTTGAATTGATCATGACTCGTGCGCAAGAAATTGCGAAAGCGAAAATTGAAGCTTTCCGTTTAGTTGATCTCCCTCCAAATGTATTGACCCCAGAATATTTATCGGACTGGGCGATTAAACTTAGTCAAACGCTTGACTTAAATGTCACTGTTTTTGACTCGGAAAAAGCCAAGGAAGAAGGTCTGGATGCTTTCCTAGCGGTAGGAAGAGGAAGTGCGAGAGAACCTAAATTTATCATTTTAAACTACACGCATCCTGAGGCTAAGTTTCACTTGGGCTTAGTGGGTAAAGGAGTCACCTTTGATACAGGTGGTTTGAATGTGAAAACCCAAGGAATGGTGCACATGAAATCCGATATGGGAGGTGCCGCGACAGTTCTAGCCGCAACCCAATTGATCGCTGCCCTAAAGCTTCCAATTAACTTAACTACCATTGTGCCTGCTGTGGAAAATGCGATCGATAAAGATGCCTATTTGCCTAGTGAGGTAATCCAAAGTTATGCAGGGTTGAGCATTGAAGTAATTGACACCGATGCAGAAGGCAGGCTAATTTTAGCGGATGGTCTTTCTTATTTAGTGAAAAACTACAACCCAGATCAAATCATTGACTTTGCTACCTTGACTGGAAGTAGCGTCGCAACATTTGGTTATGAATGTGGAGCACTTTTCTCTAATTCTGAAAAATTAGGTTTGCAACTCCAAACTGCTGGAATGGAGTCTGGTGAAAAAGTATGGCCATTGCCAATGTGGGAAAACTATCGCAAAGAAATGGACAGCGAAATCGCCGATATCAAAAATTATCATGGAAAACCTATTGCAGGCGCCATCACCGCCGCAAAATTTCTAGAAGCATTCATTGATGCGCATCCAAACTGGGCTCATCTTGATATCGCGGGTGTAGCTTATGGCGATAATGAATTTTCAAAAACAAAAACAGGAACTGCATTTGGCGTTCAATTATTACTTAAATTCATCGAAAATCAGCTCTAACTATGGATCAGCCAGGAAAAACCTTTTTATGCATTTCTAATTTTTTCAAAGGAAATGCCTTTCTAATCGCTTTGAAAAAGCAAGGTAACCGAGTTTTCTTGATCACTTCAGAGAAATTAAAAGATAAACCTTGGGCCTTCGAATACATTGATGAGGTGTTTTATATGCCAGGTCAGGACTTGGACTGGGATCTGGATCTATTGATGAAGGGAGTTGGTGGATTGATGAAAAATCATAAAATCGAAGCTATCATCGCTTTGGATGATTACGATGTGGAAAAAGCAACTTTTCTTCGTGAAAACCTCCGAATCGCCGGAATGGGTCAGACCACTGGGAGATTTTTCCGTGACAAACTAGCCATGCGAATCAAAGCGCAGGATTCTGGCATTAAAGTCCCTGCATTCGCTCCTCTTTTCAACGATGAAGACATCAATCAATTTGCAGATCATGTTCCAGCACCTTGGGTTTTAAAACCAAGATCAGAAGCCTCTGCACATGGTATCATCAAAGTTGAAAACAAGGAGGATTTGTGGAAAAACATCCATGAACTTGGAGAAAATCGTCTTTACTACCTCGTCGAGCAATTTAAGCCTGGCGATGTATACCATGCTGATGGCTTGATGCTGGATGGAAAAAACATCTTCTGCTCCGTCTCTCGATACCTCTCCACCCCTATGGAGATTTCCCAAGGAGGAGGAATCTTCCGATCTGCAAATTTGAAATATGGCTCTGATGACGAAAAGGCAATCAAAAAAGCCAATGCCGACATCATGAAGGCATTTGGCATGAAAGCAGGAGCCACTCATACCGAATTCATCAAATCAAAAGAGACCGGTAAACTATATTTCCTAGAAACTTCTTCTCGAGTAGGTGGAGCACATTTAGCAGAAATGGTAGAAGCTGCTACGAATGTAAATCTTTGGGCGGAATGGGCCAAAATTGAAGATTCAATGGCGAAAGGCTTAAAATATGAATTGCCAAAAGTGACTAAAAATTACGCTGGAATACTTTTAACGCTAGCTAGCTTTGAACATCCAGACTTGAGTAGTTTTGATGATGAGGAGGTTTGTTTTAGAGTTCCACTTGCATATCATGCGGGACTGATTGTGAAATCAAAAGACCAAAAACGAGTGATGGAGTTATTGGATAGCTATGCTATTCGACTGGCACAAGAATTCTCAACAGTTGCAAATGCTCCCGAACTGAAGAAGTTTCATTAAAACTTCTCCTCGACCCCTAATCCAAATAAGGCAAAGTCATATTTCACAGGATCTTCGGAATCAAATTCACGAAGTCTCTCAGTGAGCTCGATCGCAGTCTGCCAGTCAGTCTGCTTTCGAGTGATCAAACCTAACTTTCGACCTACTCGATCCACATGAAGATCACAGGGGCAGATCAATTGAGCAGGACTTATTTTTTTCCAAATCCCAAAATCCACTCCATTATCATCTGAGCGCACCATCCAACGGAGAAACATATTGATTCGCTTACAGGCAGATTTTCGCTGAGGAGTAGCAATATGTTTTCTGGTCCTTTCGGGAGCATCTTCAAGCGAAAAGAAAAACTCCTGAAATTGAGTTAAAATCGAATACATCGAGTCGGCTTTTCCAGTTTGGCCACGAAGAAAAGCTTCTTCCAATGAAGTATGGTTTTTATAGAACCAGCTTAAAAAATAAATGAAGTACAAGGTATCTATATCATTGAAAGTCCGATGCTTAAAAGTCAAAAATGGCTTTAAGTCAGATTCCAAATGATGAAGCATAAACTGATGAGGATCATTATCCATCAGCTCAAACAGTTCCTTACACTTATTTAGTATGGTTTTTCGCTGTCCCCAAGCCAAAATCGAGGCAAAGAATCCGGAAATTTCAACATCCTCTTTTTTGGAAAAGCGATGGGGAATTGAAATCGGATCGAGTACAATGAAATTTGGGCGGTTGTAGTAAGCTACTTTTTCATCCAAAAAGCCCTTCAGATCTTGCATCAAAGAGTGACTTTTACCTCACCACCCTGAGTACCATCAAACCACTTGAAAGAAAGATGATTCTCATCAACTTGAGAAACATGCCAATCAAAACACTTTATCGTGGTTAGGGACTTTAGCGAATCTTCATCAGGAATATACAAACAAATGTCAAAGTCAGGAAGATCTTTAGATTCGGTAGCATTCCACTTTTCGAGAATAAAACCTTCCTCAATCACTCTGACTTTCTTCCCGAAAATATAATCCTCAAGTACAGAAGGCACGCCATCTTTTCTTCTAAATTTAAATCCTGAAGGTCCAAACATGATTTGCTTACAAACTTTTGCTTCTATCAATTCAGAAGAATAAGGTAAAGTCTCCCAATCTGTATCCTTCAACACCATAGTCTTTCCCTCAGGTTTGATTCTAGCTAGTACTTGGGATAGCAAGGAAAAAACATAAGTAACTCCAATAAAAAGCAATCCAAAACTCGCCAGAATTGGGTAAGAAATGATGAAGATCAGATTCCAGATAAATCGAAAAGTATGATGGAAAAATAGTTGGATGCGGTTCATTTACTTCAAGTAAGCTTACAAAATTAGCGTTAAAGCCTTGGAAAGCAAAAAACAGCTTGGTGATAAGGAGACGATGGATCTCTTATAACCTAAAAAGGACCAGCAAATTGCTGATCCTTTTTACTTAAAATTCAAGATTTATCAATACATAATTTCTACAGGAAATCGTCCGTTGACAGCTTTCAGTTGATCAAAAGCTGCCTGAGAAAGCTTTATTACCAGTTTTGAATTATCTCCAGTCTCTGGAAGAGTCCCCACTACCCGAGCAAAAATAGTGACATCATTTTCTTCATTTTTCACCCGCATAATTGTTCCAATAGGTGCCGAACGGTGAAGAACCAAATACTTTTTATGACCACCAGTTCCTTCAATAAGTTCTGCCTGCCCTAATTCTTTCAAATTTTTGAATCCTCCTGAGGTGTTTTCAGCGGTTGGTTCGATATTCATTTCTGACACATCTGAAACCACACGCGGAGTACCGATCACAGGAACTTTAGACTCTTCTGGCTGACCTCGACCCACTTTCAGCACTTGCCCTTCCCTTAAATTATTGGATGTCAATGAGTTCCAGGTGATCACATCCTCAACTTTAGAACCGTATTGATTTGATATTGAAAACAAGGTTTCTCCAGGTTTCACGGAATGAGAAATCCAATCTCCGGGAACTATAGGCGTAGTGTTCTGAGTCACTGCCTCACTGCTAGTTCGAATAGTCTCAGCTACTGGTGCAGCTGGCCTTTTTTCTTCTTGTTTTGGCTCAGGCTTAGCTTTTACTTGTTTTGGCTTTTCGATTGGCGTTTGAGCAACTGTAACTGGAGCGACTTTTACAACCGGTTCAGGTTTCACTTCTGGGGTGCTAGCCACGGTTGCATTTGGGATTAATAAGGATTGACCAACACTAAGGTCATTTCCTTTCAATTCATTTTCTTTCATCAGCTCATCCACTGTTACCCCATATTTTTTAGAGATAAAAAAAAGTGTTTCTCCAGATCCCACCTTATGCAAGCTAGTGCCTGCCGGAAGTGCAGATTTAGAGATAAATGGAATTCGAATCGTTTGACCGATCTGCAAACCAGCTTTTAACACTTCGTTGGCGTTGACGATATCACCTACAGAAGCTTGATATCTTCGGCTGATTCCAAAAAGTGTTTCTTTCGGATCGACTTCATGCAAGATATAGGATTGTTCTCCTACCTGCTCAACACGAAGGGAATCGAAAGTCGAAGCACTAGAATTTATAGAAAAACCAAAAAGGATAGAAAGGGTTAAAACAAGGCTGGGTAGATGTAAAGTCTTATATCTCATAGTCTAGTATGATTTAGAGCGATTTTTAAAGCAGTTATAGTGAATTTGGAATCTTTTAAAACAAGAATTATGCTAGAAAAGCATTTCCTAAGGCATTTCCGCTAAAATATAAATATCGTTTTTACCTATAAAAACCAGGGTTCAAGGAGGAATTCGTATCTTTTCTCCTGCAAAAAGCATAATCAATGAAAATTATTCTATCACAAGTTCTAATCCTTATTCTCATTTCGATGGGGAGTATTTTTGCTCAAAACCTATCCAATGAGCCAAAGAAGGTGTTTATTTTTAAAATAGATGAAGATATCGATCCAGGAATGAATCGAAGGGTAAAACTTGCGCTAGAAAAAGCCCAAGAAGTATCCGCGGACTTGATCATTATCGAGATGGACACTTATGGAGGAGCTGTTAATGATGCGGATGATATCCGAACCATGATCTTGGAGTCCACTATTCCAATTTATGTTTTTATCAATAAGGATGCCGCCTCAGCTGGAGCATTGATATCGATCGCTACCGACAGTATTTATATGGCGCCAGGCGCAAGTATTGGAGCTGCAACAGTTGTAAATGGTACTGACGGTGCAGCTGCCCCAGATAAATATCAATCCTATATGAGATCGATGATGCGAAGCACAGCCGAAGCAAAAGGAAGAGATCCCAAAATTGCGGAAGCAATGGTGGATGAAAAGATAAAGGTTGAAGGAATAAGCGAAGAAGGTTCGGTGATCACTTTCTCAGTATCTGAAGCCATCAAATATGGTTTTTGTGATGGAGAATATACCAGCATTGATGAAATACTGCTAGCTCAAAATCTTCAAAATGCTGAACTAATCAACTACGAAGAAGATCAAATCGAACAGATTATTTCATTCTTTTTAAGTCCTGCTATTAGTGGATTTTTAATCCTAATTATTATCGGAGGGCTTTATTTTGAATTGCAAACTCCCGGGATTGGATTCCCATTACTTGCATCCATCATAGCTGTGATTTTATACTTTATCCCTTTTTATTTAAGTGGATTAGCGGAAAATTGGGAGATTTTCGTCTTCATTATTGGGGTTATTCTACTCGCTGTTGAGTTATTTGTAATTCCCGGGTTCGGAATTTTTGGAGTCTTAGGGATAGTTTGCATTCTGGCAGGCCTAGTCTTAGGCATGTTACCAAATCAAAATTTCGACTTCGAATTTGTACCCGCAGCAGATTTGTTTGGTGCTCTCCTCACAGTAATTATCGCAGCTATCGCTTCAGTTGGAATTGTATTTTGGCTAACTCCAAAAGTCAATGAATGGGGAGCTTTCAAAAGCATTTCTCTCGCTACTACCCAAAAGAGAACGGATGGCTACACTTCAAGCTCCTATTCAGACAGTATGGTGGGAAAAACTGGAACTGTTCATTCAAGACTTCGACCAAGTGGGAGAATCCTGATTGACGGAGAAGTTTATGACGCATACTCTAGGGGCGAATTTGTCGAACAAGGGGAAAAAATCATTGTAATTTCCACAGAAGGAACTTCCCTTAAAGTTAAAAAACACGAGGCTTAAAAGTTTTTGGTACTTTGCGCCATGAATTCATCTCAGACCATATATGAGATTCTAGGTCAGAATCAGATCAATCAATTAGCTTCAGATTTTTACCAAGAAGTAACTTTAAAGCCTAATTTAAGAAGTCTTTATCCTGAAAATTTAGCAGAAGCTGAGGCGCGCTTAGCCTTGTTTTTGATTCAAGTATTTGGAGGTCCTCAAACCTATTCGGAGCAGCGCGGTCATCCTAGATTGCGAATGCGCCATTTCAAATGGGAAATTAATACTCAAATGAGAGATCTTTGGTTAGAAGCAATGTTGACTGCTATGGACAAGCAAAGCTTGGATCCAACCCTCAAGGCTACTATGTCGAGCTATTTTACCACTACCGCCAACCACATGATCAACCATGAGTAAGCTTTTACGAATCTGCTACACAGCTTACGCAGGAATATTATTTGCACTGACATTTTTACTGATTTTCCCATTTTTATTACTCTGTATCTGGATTCCTGGATTCAAAAAATTTGGAAGAAAGATTAATCGGTATTGGGCGAGAACTTACTTTGGGTTGATCTTTTTACCTGTGGAGATCAGGCAAGACTGTAAACTCGAAAAGGGAAAGGGCTATATATTTTTAGCCAATCACTTTAGTTACTTAGACATTCCAATGATGGGTTTTATCCCCGGTGATGTACTTTTTGTGGGGAAAGCTTCCATTCGAAAAGCTCCACTTTTTGGATATTATTTCAAGAATCTGCATATAGCAGTAGATCGCGAAAGATTAAAGAGTCGAGCGGAAACCATGCGAAGAGCTAGTGAAGCACTTGATCAAGGAAGTGGTATTATACTTTTTCCCGAAGGAGGTATCTACACCAAAGTGGTACCTCAAATGATCCCATTCAAAAATGGGGCATTCCGAATAGCCTTAGACAAACAAATCCCTATCATCCCTGTCACATTAGCATATAATCATCTAATTTTGCCAGATGATGGTAAATTTCTCCTTCATTGGAGAAAGGCAAAAATGCACATTCATCAAGCAATAATGCCAGAGGAAAATGATACAGAGGAAAGTCTAAAAACAAAGTGCTTTCAAGTCATCCAAAACCAACTAGATCAAGACAATCAGTTATCATGAAAATAGATAAAGAATCCATCAAGAAAATTGCACACTTGGCTCGACTAGAATTTGACGAAAACAGCGCCGAAAAGATGTCAAAAGATATGAGCCAAATTCTTGACTGGGTGGAGCAATTGAATGAGATAGATACTACAAATGTGGAGCCACTGACGACTATGTCTTCTGAGATTAATGATATGCGGGAGGACAAAGTGGCCAATCAACTAGATCATGAGTCTGCTCTTAAAAATGCTCCAAAAAGAGATACTGACTATTTTATAGTACCGAAGGTTTTAGAATAATGCGCAACTTTTCATCTGAATACTCAAGTAATTTTATCAACAAAATAGCCCTCCTTTCAGTAATCTTGGGAGGGCTTTTTGTGGGCTATTATCTCCTATTTGATCCTTTTCCTTATCAGAATATTACGACTGCTTTATTTTCGGAGCGAATCGCTATTCCCTTTGATTGGGTACAAATTGGTCCGATTTCATTCCCAATTCAGGTAGATAATTTTTTGATTTTTCAGGAATTCAAATCACTTAGGCCTGATTTTAAGATCGCAGAAGCCTACGCATTTGCTGTTGGGATTGGCTTTGTCAGCAGCTTGTTCTTAGCTTACCTATGCGAGTTCAAGAAGGTCTACTTCGTTGTTGGAGGCGTCGCGTGGATCATTTTGCTCACACTAAGTGATTTAAATGGGCTAAATATTGGAGGAGTTTCTTCAAATTATCCACTGATTATCGCTTTACTGGGGACCTTGATTCCACTTATCATCCTATATGTATGGGGACAGCAATGGGCCTTTCTACTCAAATGGCTCTTATTGGCAAGCGGTATTGGAGTCAGCACTTGGCTATTAATTAGCCTCAGTCAGGTCATAAATCCATTGCTTTATCTTTCGGAACACACGCTAATTATTGGCTTTTGCTTTGCACTCGCTTGGGTTTTCTGGAATGGACATGCGGTGCTTTCGGGATTATATCTCATTATAGCACGAGCAAATCAAGCTTTTCAGCTTAAAGTATCCATCCAGATTTTGATAGTTTCAGCCATTTATCTTTTGGCTGTTTTTTTTATTTTTCTGGAATTAACTGGAGAACGCGGATTACCTTTTCCCACCTTTTCCCCAATCTATTTACTTTTTCCGATGGGAATTTTTGGTTGGATTTCTATAAAAGCTAAGGTTGAACAAAGTGAGCAGTTAATTACTGATAGTAAATCGATTAAGACATTGCATTTGATTGGATTTGCGTTGGCTTTATGGTTGGTTTGGAAACTAAAAATCACCGGGAATGTCCCAGGTGAGGAGCTTTTGAAACATCTGATCAGCTATTCACAAATTGGATTCTCGCTATTCTTTATCGTCTATTTATTCTCAAATTTCTTGGGGGTAATGGATTCTGGAAAAGCAATCGATCGCATCGTTTACAAGCCACTCGCACTTCCCTATTATCACTTGCGAATTGGAGGCTTGATTACCATGTTGGTATTGATCACCTATTCCGATGCGATCATCAGTGTGCAAGTAAATGCGATGACTACGAATGTTTTGGCCGATTATTATTACCAAACTGATCAAAAACTTGAAGCGAGTATTCTCTATGAAAATGCTTGGATTCGATACCGCAGAAATCCCAAAGCAAAATATGCTACAGCGCACTTGTTACTAGAATTAAAGCAACCAAGTTTGGCAAAGCAACAGTTGGAAGAAAGCTTTGCAGAAGCACCTCAAGTGGATAATATTCTCTTGCTCAGTGATCAGCTCCATGCTGAAAATGCCATTTTCGAATCGGTTTATTATTTAGAAAGAGGATTAAACTACTTTCCAAACCATCCAAAACTGCTCAATAATCTTGCTTTATTCTACACCAAGACCAATAAGCGAAAAGAAGCTATTGAGCTGTTAGCAAATGCAACAGCGAAAGATGAGGTACTCCTATCGAATCTTTCGGCTTTGGAAACAATGGCTGGAAGTACAGACGGAAAACCCATTGAATCAACTAATCTAATAGCTCGGATCAATTCGCTGGCTGCATCCAACCTTCTTGGAAATGCACCTAACTCGGACTTGACTATCGAAATAGAGAAGGATCTTCAAACTTCCTCCAGCCAAATCCTTATTAATTCTGGCTATCGAAATCTATTTGCCTCACAAAAGAAAAACAATCCGGATTCAGACCTGAAAATGCTAGACAGCTTGGCGACCAATGAAGCTTTCGAAGGCTATCAAATGCAACTGCAAGAAACAGGGGTAATCAGAAGTCTGGCCGCGGGAAGAGTGGTCGATGCAGTTAAGAACTTGAATGGCTTAGCCTTCCGAAACCCCGGAGATGCGGGTTATTACCTTCAGTTGTCCACTCTAATTTTAGCTAAAAACCTAGATTTCAGAAAGGCTGCCTTAGAACTCGAAGTTGCGCAGGAAAAAGGTTTTCAAGCTTTTGAATCACATCATTGGAGTATTTTTGGACTGGGTGGAATGCCGGAGAAAGCACTTGAGTTGCGTGAAAAGTTTGAGGTTTCACTTCCCTCCTATCTTTCTGAAGAAGGGACAATCACAGCAGAGTACTTGACTTTGATCAGCAAGTTTCACCAAAGTCTTCCCAATAGTTTATTCACCACTTGGACTAGTTTTCCAGAAAGTGATTACAAAACAGATTTAGCCCTTCGCCTGATTACACACAAATCCCATGGACTTCAAGCTGCTCAAGTCAAAGAATTGGGTGAATTCATTTCTAGTAAAATCGGTATTCAGGATAAGCTGATACCTTACCTTGAAAATCCAGACTTGAAATCGATCAACTCAATAAATTCGCTTTTGGTATGGCTAGGATTAGGAGAAGAATTAACAGGGAATCCTTATTATTCCCCGTTGATTCTCAGTGCAGCTTTAGTAAATACAGATCCATTGGCCAAGTATGAAATTCTCAATTCTGCTACCGAATTTAATCGAGACCCGATTCTTTGGATGGAAAAAATTAAGGCTGCAGAAGCAATTGGATTAGACAATTATGCTGCAGAAGCCTTGATCCAATTGCAGGAATGGCTTTCATCTGAAGAGATTTTAGTCCTTCAAAATAGGAACAATTGAAAATCATTCACGTAATTTGAAGTAAGTCTTTCTGCCGATAAAAAACTAAACCACTAACTTATCCCAAAATTTGACACCATGAGCAAAATCATTGAAACCCTCGAGATCAACAAAACCTATAAAATGGGCTTTGAGGTCATCGAAGCTTTGAAATCAGTTACCATCGACATTAACCGTGGCGAATATGTGGCTTTCATGGGTCCTTCTGGTTCAGGCAAATCTACCTTAATGAATATTATCGGCTGCTTGGATACTCCTACTTCTGGAAGCTATATTTTGAATAATAAGGATGTCTCAAACATGACTGAAAATGAGTTGGCTGAGATCAGAAATAAAGAGATCGGATTCGTATTCCAAACTTTTAATCTTTTGCCTCGGGCTAGCTGCTTAGATAATGTAGCGCTGCCCCTTGTTTATGCCGGTTTTAGTAAAGCCGACCGTCAAGAGCGAGCATTCCAAGCACTCTCTAATGTAGGCCTGGGAGATCGAACCAAGCACAGACCGAATGAACTTTCCGGTGGTCAAAGACAACGGGTCGCTATCGCTAGAGCTTTGGTGAATGACCCGAGTATTATCCTTGCCGATGAGCCAACAGGTAACTTGGACTCTAAAACTTCATACGACATCATGGAGCTTTTCCATGAGCTCCACGCAAAAGGGAACACAATCATCATGGTGACTCACGAAGATGACATCGCTCACTACGCACATCGAATCGTACGCCTGAGAGATGGGTTGGTTGAAAGTGACACCGTAAATGCAAATCCAAGTCGGGCAGTTACACTACACGTCTAAGAAGCCGCTTTATCAAAATAGATTCTTATTTTTGTCTCAAGAAATAAGGAGGAGGAGATGAAAATATACACCAAGACAGGCGATCAGGGAATCACATCACTATTAGGAGGCACAAGAGTTCCAAAATCAGACCTGCGGATTGACGCTTATGGTACCGTGGATGAGCTTAATTCCTACATAGGTCTGTTACGTGATCAGCCGGTAAATACGGACCGTACCGATGTCTTAAAAGAAATTCAAGATAGATTATTTACAATTGGAGCCGATTTGGCCACAGTACCTGGTAAGGATAAAGTAAAAAAGCCTGACTTACATTCTGAAGACATTGAGCTTTTGGAGAATGAAATGGATCAGATGGAGCTTAGACTCCCACCTTTGACAGCTTTTATTCTTCCTGGCGGTCATACTGCGGTATCATTTTGTCATGTGGCACGAACCGTCTGCAGAAGAACTGAACGAATTACGGTAGAATTGGCCTCATTCGAGCCTGTTTCAGACCTAGTAATCCAATATTTGAATCGACTTTCTGATTACCTATTTGTCTTAGGTCGACTAATGGCTCTTGAACTACAGGTAGAAGAAGTTACCTGGAAACCCAGAATTTAATCATTACTACCCTAGCAGGAAAAGCTAGTAAATTTCAATTTTATGAAAACAGCACTCGATTTCCCAATTACAAAAACGCAAAATTCCAAACTAGCCACCACAGATTTTTCAAATCTAGTCTTTGGGAAGACGATCAGTGACCACATGTTTGTCGCGGATTATAAGAATGGAGAATGGACTGATTTGAGAATTGAGCCCTATGCGCCGCTTTCATTAAATCCCGCCAATGCAACCTTACACTATGGTCAATCCATCTTTGAAGGAATGAAGGCTTATAAGAATGAAGATGAAGAAGTGATCGTATTCAGAGGCGATGCGAATTGGAAAAGACTCAATGAGTCAGCCGAGCGGATGTGCATGCCACAAATCCCTCAAGAGATCTTTATGGATGGATTGCTGGCACTCCTTGATTTAGATCGGGATTGGGTTCCGACTGCAAAAGGCTCCTCTCTTTATGTTCGCCCATATATGTTTGCTACAGATGATTACATTGGCGTTAAACCATCTGAGACATTCAAGTTCATTATTTTCACCTGCCCTGTTGGAAACTACTACAGCAAGCCAGTAAGTGTAAAAGTGGAAACCAAATACACCCGAGCGGTAGCAGGCGGAACAGGTGCCGCAAAAACTGCTGGTAACTATGCCGCTTCGCTTTACCCAGCATTACAGGCTCAAAAAGCAGGCTATGATCAACTGCTGTGGACTGATGGGAAAAGTCATACCAACATCGAGGAAAGCGGTACCATGAATGTGATGTTTAAGATTGATGGGCAACTCATTACTGCTCCCATCAACACAGGAACTATCCTGAAAGGAATTACCCGAGATTCTGTGATCCAACTTGCAAAGGACTGGGATGAGCCTCTCGAGGAGCGTTTCCTTACGGTCTCTGAACTAGAAGCAGCTTTGAAGGCAGGAACACTGGAGGAAGCTTTTGGTACTGGTACCGCAGCTACCATCGCCCACATCGAACGAATCAATATCAATGGGACTGATTATATCCTGCCCACTAAAGAGGCAGACTCATTTTCTTACCGCGTACTCGCAGAATTAGACGGGATCAAATATGGTGAAATTGAGGATACTCATAATTGGGTGATCAAAATCTAAGGTTGTAATAGCATATCACTAAAAAGAGGCTGTCAAAACTGACAGCCTCTTTTATTTAGTTTAGAACATATCTAACTGCCTTTAGGAAACTTTCGCTCGACTTGATTGGGGAAAGTCACAGCGCAAATGATAAAGACCCAGCATTTCAGAATTTCCTTGCGGGTTTTGACCATGCCAACCAAGCACCCCAAGCCATCATCGCAAGTCCATATGAGTTGATGAATACAACTGCAAGCCACGATACAAATGTGGCATAGCCAAGCACTTTAGAATCTAGTAAGTAGGCATTGATGTGCAACCACCAACCAGAATATGCCAGAGAAATCGTCAAAAAGGGCATGACATACTTGTAGGTCTTATCGAACCCCTTAAGTCCCAAAACGACTACTATTCCGCAAATGACCATAAACACATTTCCCGCGATAGGTTCCGTGGTGGATAAAGACGCGTTACCGATTTGAATCTGCCAATAGCTAAAGGTATTGAATACAAAACCCAGAACCACCCAGATCATTTCCAGCTTTTGAACTTTTTTTAATATCATTTAGATTCGTTTCGTATAGTTCGATTAGTTCACTATTTGGAGTTTTATAGGTAGCCCTCTGAAATTTATTTTTTCGGGTAAGAAGCAATTTGATTCAAGCGAAACCCTACTTCTCGGATACAAATCCAGATCCCACAATAATTTTAAGGCTCTACTATTTTAAACCAAAACTCAAACTTGTCTTGCTTCGACAGGAATTCAAAATAGGCCTTCTGATCGCCTTCAATTTTCATTGCCCCATCTTTTATTAATTCTTCGAAACTTATCTCGCCCAAAGTCACTCGGTTTAGATCGCTTCTTTTTACGTGAATTGTAGAGGTGACATTATTCTTAACAAACTCCCCAATTCTAGGCATCACTGTTCCGTTGCTTATAATTAGCGCCACTTTTTCATTGGTATCGGTCAAGTCAATATTGAAATTGTATTTCATATCAGGATTTTCTCCCCCTAAAAACTGCATTCCCAAAAAGTTGAAGTACAGTTCATTGCTCATGCCACGGATCATGTCAGGCGATATGGTACTCAAAACGGGAATATCCGGCGTTCCATAGCGAAGTTCTTGTGCTCCTGTCAAATAGAAGTTCCGCCAAGGACCTGATTCAGCTTGATACCCGAGTTGCTCATAGGTATCTGCTAGAAGATGCCTGGCCTTTTTATTGGTTGGTTCTGCAAAAACTGCATGAGACATTACTTCAGCCACAAATCTAAAGTCTCCGGTATCAAACGCTTTTTGAGATTTCTCAATCACGCTGTTAATTCCCCCCATAAATTCCACATATTTTTTACCAGCTTCTACTGGAGGCAATGGGTCAAGATTGGCTGGATTACCATCAAACCATCCAAAATACAATTGGTATTGTGCTTTCACGTCATGTTTCACCGAACCATAATATCCTCTGTTGTAAAACTCCTTATCTAGTGCAGCAGGAAGTTTTAGCATTTCAGCTATTTCTCGAGGTGTATAGCCTTGGTTGGCGAGGCGCAGGGTTTGATCATGGATAAAACGATATAAATCACGCTGCTTTTCCCAGAAGGTGACAATATTCTCATTCTCCCAAGTCGGCCAATGATGTGAGCCAAAAGAAACTTCTACATCATCTCCCCATTTCGCAATGGTTTTGTCTATGTATTGACTCCATTTCTGTCCATTTCTTACCTGTGCACCTCTTAAGGTATATAAGTTGTGCAGGGTATGACTTATGTTTTCGGATTGGCAAAGCGCTTTAAACTCCGGGAAATAAAACATCATTTCAGATGGTGCCTCAGATTCTGGGGTATAGATGAATTCTACCGTGATGCCATCAATAATTTTGGTTTCCCCTTCTTCGTTAGAAATAATATTACTTGGCTCTATAACACCTGGAGTACCATCACCGGTAGTTGTTCCCAAGCCACTGCCATACGTGCCTTTTACATTTTTCTTCAATAAGTTTCCATACATATAAGTAGCTCTTCTACTCATTGTATTTCCTGCCATTACATTTTCGCTTATGGAGTTTTCAAAGAAGCCTTCTGGACCATAAACTTGTATTGCTCCAGACTCAATCGCCTCTTTACTAGCCACTCCAAATATTCCACCAAAGTGATCCATGTGAGAATGTGTAAAAATCACAGCCTTTACTGGCAAATTCTCTACATGCTTATTAGCTAATTCTAAAGCTATAGCAGCTGTTTCTTTCCCAGTCAATGGATCAATAATTATCCAACCAGTTTTACCTTTTATCAAGGTCATATTGGCCAAGTCTAGACCTCTAACTTGGTAGATATCGTCAGTCACTTTGAATAGACCGTTAATCGCATTCAATTCACTCTGTCTCCAAAGACTTGGATTTGCCTCGTTAGGAGCTTTACCTGTCAAAAACCCAAATTCCTTAATATTGTAAACCGTTTTATCGTTTTCACCTTTGATGATTCCTGGCTCATACGTAGCAATAAAACCTCTTCGTGCATTTACATAATCTGTGGAGTCAGAGAATGGCAGATAGCTCAAAAGAGATTCATTGGCTGAGTTTGTAAAGCTAGAAGCGTCTTTTTGAGCGGTAGAGGCGTTGTCTAAGTCAGTATTCTCCTGATTCTCTTGACAGCTCGACAAAAATAGAATGCTTAATACTGAGACTCGAAATAGTATCTTATTCATTGTTTCTGTTTTTTTTAAGTAGTTGTAAGCTTTTTACTTTAGTGTGTTTTTAGCAATTTTTCCATCTTTCATGATCATGACTAGATTCTTTTCAGGGTTGTTGAAAAGTGTCAGGTCATCAATCGGGCTGCTATCGATCAGCAGTAGATCTGCGAAAGCGCCTTTTTCGATTACTCCTAATTTCCCTTGGTAAGGACTACGAGGACCACTCAGATTAAGCAATTCTGCATTATTAGAAGTGGCTTGTCTTAGTATCTCGATGGGCGTAAACCACTTCAAACGATTGGTCAATTCAAAAGCCTGTTGCTTTTTAATCTCCATATCACCGACTAGGTCAGTACCTAGTGACATCTTAATATTATATTTTTTAGCAAGTCTAAATAAGTTATCCAACCCTTCTTTAGCGGCTTGTTGTTTTGCCTTCTGATCTGCACTCCAATCTGCGGGTGCATCCTCCAAGTAAATTCCTGTTTGCGTACTTAAAAACGCCCCTTTTTCAGCCATCAATTTTGCGGTCTCTTCCGTGATCAATGTTGCGTGCTCAATAGACATGGCACCAGCGTTGAGTGCCGCTTGGGTTCCTTTGTCATTGTAAGAATGAACAGCTAGATAGGTGTTCCAGCGTTTAGCTTCATCTGCTGCTGCTTTAATCTCTTCAAAAGAGTATTCCGAAATATCCAAGGGATCGTACAAACCACTTACCGCACCGGTAGTGAACATTTTTAAAAAACTCGCCCCACGTTTCATTTGCATGCGAGCGGCAGTCAACACTTCTGGGACACCATCTGCAAAAACGGTAATACCAGAATTTTCTCCATCTGTCCACGACTCTCCACCCATTTGGCGTGGTCGGGTGGAGATCGGTCTCATATCACTATGTCCAGCAGTCATTCCAATAGCAGCACCAGCGTACCATATTCGGGGACCTACAAAAAAACCTTGATCTATCGCCATTTTGACACCTCTTGCAGGTCCACCAGTATCTCTAATACTTGTAAACCCCCTCAACAAAGTTGCTTTTGCTTCCACTAGGGCAAGTGCAGCCAGATATTCTGATGCGACAAAGGAAGTTTTACCTGGTGATAAATTCCACGCCAAATGAACGTGGGTGTCAATCAAGCCCGGCATCAAAAACTTACCTTCTCCGTCAATCTCCTTTTCATCAGAGTTAGCCACAAGGGGTATTTTCGAGACTTCTTTGATAAGATTTCCTTCGATTCGGACAGATCCATTGGAGGTGATCAGGTCTTTTCCATCAAAGATTTGAACATTTGTAATAAGAATTTTTTCTGAATTTTGATCTTGAGCAGTTGCAAAATCGGCTATCAAGACGAACGCAAAAACAAGCACTAGATGTAAATATTTCATGATTATGATTTCTATTTTTCTCCCTTCGGGAAAAGTTTGATTTGGTACTTCTATTGATTGAAAATGGCCAGCATCGAGGTGATTGCCACTTTGGAGCCAAATGGGATAGCATTAATATCTACTTCAAAATTGCCATTATGATTGGAAAAAGGCACTTGCCCTTTTTTGAAAGCTTCCTCAAAAAGAGTTGGCTCTGCTACTCCAATATTGATGTAGCAATATGCCTTCTTAGCATTATTAATAACTAAATGATGAAAATCTTCGGATCCCATGACTGAGGGAATCAATGTCTCATCCATTATAAATCTTTTGTCGGAAACCACAGATTCCAATGAATTCCGCACGATAGTCGTTAGTTCCTTATTATTTTCCAGTGGATAAGCCATGCCTTTAAGCACCATGGTAGGATACTTATCTTTTGGCATGTCATAGGCATACGCAATGCCTTCGTTGATTCGTGTGATCCCTTCTATCATGATGTCTCGATCTCTTTCATTAAACCATCTGAGATTTACTTTCAATAAAGCCGTCTCTGGAATCACATTATTATCCTTTCCTGCCTGTACAGAACCTACAGTAATAACTGCAGCGTTTTTAGGATCAATCCCCCTACTCACGATCGCTTGATATTGCATGATAGCCGAGGCTGCCATCACAATAGGGTCTTTAGCTACATTAGGAGTAGATCCATGTCCACCTTTTCCATAGAATGTTACATCAAGCTGATCTGTACCTGCCATTCTTACTCCCGAAGCTGCGGCGACCATGCCTGTGGCAAATGGCATCGTGTGCATTCCAAAAAGAAAATCTGGCTCTGGGATGCCATGGGTGGTGTATAAACCATCTTTCACCATAGCTTCTGCACCCAAAATAGGTTCCTCAGCTGGCTGTCCGATGAAGATCACCGTCCCTTTCCAAAGATCTTTATGCTCTGCCATGAACTTAGCAGTGGAGAGCAGCCAAGTAGTGTGCGCATCATGTCCACAAGCATGCATCACGGGAGTTTCCGAACCATCAGCCAGCTTAGCAATTTTGGTGCTTTTGTAGGGGAGATTTGTCACTTCCTTCACAGAATTGCAATCCATATCCGCACGATACATCACGATGGGACCATCGCCATTTTTGAGTACTCCAGCTACTCCGGTAACACCGATTTTCTCGGTAACCTGATAGCCGTATGATTTTAATTCTTTGGCTACGATTCCCGCCGTTCTGACTTCCATAAACCCAAGCTCAGGGTTTTCATGGATGTCTTTAAAGATCGCTACATATTTATCGTTGTACTTAGATACTTGATCGGCTATCGTAGCCTTGATATCCTGAGCCTGTGGGATCAGAGGAATGGCAAACAATGCTAGCAAGAGCGTAATTTTAATTCTCATAGGTCTCATTTTATTCCTGTGTTGCATTTTTTCTATTTAAAGGAAGAAGGTAGTCCCGAATCTGATGGTATGAATATCATTTGTGAAATTCGGAAAATAGCCAATATTGGCTTTCAGCTTGTTGGGAATCACCATGTAATTCAAATTGAATTCACCAGACCAGACGCTGTGCCAATCTCCATCAGTATTGAGCACTGATAAGATTGGGTTCAAAAACAAAAACCAATCTTTGGAAAAACTTATACTTGCATTGGCCTGTCCCAAAAGCCCTGTGCTCGAAAATTTCTGCTCTTCTGGGATTAGATCAGTACTTGGCTTGGTAATGTGAACCACGCTCAAGCCTGGAAATAGTAACACCTTTTTGCTAATAGCAAACCCGAAAACTGAACCTGCAGAAAGCACAAAGCTACTTGTACCAAGCCCATTTTCGAAAGATCCTGTAGGCAAGGTCAAATCTACAAAAGGGGCGATTACTGAGAATTTCTCTGGAGTAGCTACCCTTTTTGCAATATTGAAGTAACGAAGTCTTATATCACTGACTCCAAAAGTATTAGTGGCGTCATTGAATAAAAAAGGTATTTCAGCCAACACCAAATTGTCTGCATTCAAGGTGTATTGCACATTTCCCCGGAATCCAAAGAGACTAGTACCATCTTTTCGAGAAGTGTATTCAAACTGCGTGTTGACCTGCGTATATAAGTTCGTAGGATTTGAGGCATCCACCTCTGTTGTCTTTTTGGACTCGCTTTCCTGTGCGAAAGAAGCGCCTATGAAGAGCAATGCGATTCCTGTACTGAGTAGATGTTTTTTCATTTATTTAGATTTTAATTTGTAGAGACTAACTCCCTCTTTGATCGTCTCCAGCACCACAATATCCTTGATATCATCGGGTGCTACCTTCATTGGGTTTTGATCCAAAATCACTAGGTCAGCCAGCTTTCCAGCCTCCAGAGTTCCTTTGGTTTTTTCTTCAAAATGCTGAAAAGCAGACCAAATCGTAATTGCTTTCAAGGCTTCATAAGGAGTCAGTCGCTCCTCAGGCCCTATAATTTTCCCCGAGCGCGAAGTCCGATTCACAGCCGTCCATACTACCCGCATCAGATTGGGTAATGCTACAGGCGCATCAGTGTGAATAGTAATATTGAGTCCCTTATTCAAAGCAGTTTTGACAGGGCTGATCTTATTTCCCAGCGAATCCCCGATCAACTCCTTGTGCCAATCACCCCAATAAAAAGTATGCAAGGGGAATAAGGAAGCGACTACATTCAAGTCTTTGAAGGAGTCTAATTGATCTCCCCGTACATACTGCCCATGGATCAATACATTTCTTCGATCCTCATTGCCGTACTTTTCGGCAAGCGGCTTCATCGTTCGGATCATTTGATCCATCGCTGCATCGCCATTGGCATGCGTAAGTATTTGCCAGTTGTTTTGAATCGCTTTTTCATAAATAGCCGTCACATCAGCATCATTTGGGATCGCGGGATAGCCCAAATAATCAGCGGACTCCCCATCAGGAGGAAGTAAATAAGGCTGAGTTCTCCAGGCTGTTCTCCCCTGAGGTGAGCCATCAAGAGTCAACTTAGTGCCCCCTATTCGGTAATGCTTTTTGTAGGTTTTACTATACCATTCCGTATTGAGGTATTTATCTGCAAAAAGGTAATCGATGTAGGACACCACATCTATTTTCCAAAAGTCCTGCTCAGCAAACTTGGCTAGAAGTTCGTGTTGCCCCATCGCACGGCCCTCTTGGGCAGTGGTGTAGCCATAGGCAATAGCCATGTCCTGACCGCCTTTCATGAATTTGAGCATCGCCTCTGGAGTGGCAGGATTAAGGACAGAATTGTAATAAGGAATGGCGGCAAGCTCTTCGAGTACTCCATTTGGCTCTTGACTGCCAGGCATTCGTCTGATTTTACCACCTTCAGGATCCTTGCTAGCGGCAGTGATTTCGAGCATTTCCAGTCCCTTGGAGTTCAATGCGGCAAAGTGACCAGAAATATGAACGATCATAATCGGAAACTCCGTAGTCACTTGGTCCAGATCCTCTTTGGTAGGAAAGCGTTTTTCTTCCAAAACAGAATCATCAAAACCTGTCCCAAAGATCCAACCTGTGAGTGCTCGATTTTCTTCTGTATTCCAATCCTTCAAAATCTGAATCAGCGTTGGGATATCCTTGGCACCAGCGTCCGGAGGTGGTAATAATTGCGCTCCGATAGCTTGTGATGCAAAATTGGCAAAGTGGGCGTGACCATCTATAAATCCTGGAAGCAGGGTTTTTCCTTGCAGATCGGACATCAGACGGTTTGAACCGGCCACTTTCATCGCTTCGGCTTGCGTACCTATGAAACTTATTTTCCCATCCTTCACGACTAACACCTCCTGATAGGTCGGAGTTTCGCCAAGCATATCTACAATGTCACCATTGAAATAAATAGTAGCTGAACTAGAATTATGGGCATTTTTCTCTCCACAAGAAAATAGTACACCTATAAAAAGTATGTATAGAAATATTCTCATGAGTTGCTAGCTAATTTACAAGTTGACATATTAGTCCAAAAGTAAGGCTACATAAAAGCTAGTCACCGATCGTTTTAAAAAAAGGTGTTCAAGATTTAAAAAATGAACAAATTAATCTCATTTTAAACTATACTAGCCCATATTATGCCTCTTATAAGCCGAAGGAGTGGTGCCAGTTTTTTCCTTGAATGCCTTGATAAATGTTGTTCTTGACTTGAAGCCTACTTCTTGCGACACGCCTTCTAGTGTGAAATTTGACCAATCAGAAGTCTCAAATTTCTGGAGAGCTACTTCAATTCGTTTTTCATTAACGAGTTGATTAAAGTTCTTTTGGTAAAAAATTGTAATCAACTGCGACAAATGGTTTTTAGATAGATTCAAAGAATTTGCCAAATCTTCCTGTCTAAAGTCTGGACTAAGAAATGAAGTATTTCCTTCAAAAAACCGGTCTAACTGACTGCGGTAATCCTCCAATTCCGAACTGGAAATCTCAGCTTTGAGCTGTTGAATTGATGATTTTTTAGGCTCACTTTTCTTCGACCGGTACAATACACTAGGCTCAAAAAAGAGATACAAAAAGATGATGATCAAATAAAGTGCGAATAGATACGCATTAACGGAATGAAGGTCGAGATTAGAAGAATCAAAAATCAGCGCTATCATAGCAAATAGATTCCCCAAAAACATCAGCGTAGCCACGCAAATCAGCCAAGTAAATTCACTCTTAGCTTCTTTCTTTTCTTTGAGACCTGTGGCAAGCCAATAAATCGCGACTGCGCTAAATAGAATTCCTAGACCAAATTGAACCATGAAATTCCAGTAAGCTGGCATATACCCTAGCTGAGTATAGAAAATAGCATCTTCATTCTCAACCACATGTCGAATGTGATCCAGCTTGAATGCCACATCTTCAAAAAAGAAGGGAGAAACTAAGCCTAGCATCACTACAGGAATGAAAAGAAGAATCAAGTCAAACTTTTTGGGTGCTTTGAGATCAAAACTAGTGCTCTTGATAAATAGCAGAAAAGTCACCAGATGAAGATAATTTACCGGTGGACCGGTACCTCGGATATGAGGATATTCTAAAATTAACCCTGTTTTGATCAAAAAAACTAATCCAGCATAATACGTGAGTGAAAGCACATACACTTGCAAAAGTGTCTTCTGATAGATGTTTCGCTTGTGTTTAAAGGCGATCACCAAAAAAGCAAGAAGAGCTATTACGATACTACTTATTTGGATGGTGCCTAGCAATTTGTTGGATGATTTATTTGGATTGTGACTATTGCGAGGAAACAGACCTCCTCTCTAATGGTTTAAAAGTATTACATCGTGTGCTTTTTCCAAAATAAGAGTGTAGCTAAACTTGATTTTGGAGAGGTGAGCTTAGACTAGATATCGATTCGATTTTTCGTTGCTGCCGACGAAAAATGGCGTAAAAATTATACTTGAGAATGAATGCGACTAGTATTCTTTGGGTTGAAAAATTAACTCTCAAAGTAATAAAAAAGGCTGCCTAATTGGAATAGGCAACCTTTTTTTATTAAACATTGATCGGGTTTTGCACAGCCAGAATTTTAAACTTCTTCAATCCAGCGGGCAAATGCCATTCTATCTCCATCCCTTGTTGGAAGCCAATAAGCGCTACGCCTAAAGGTGAAAGTACAGAAAGTTTCTTTTCTTCTAAGTTGGCATATTTAGGCAAAGTCAATTGGAAACTCAAAAGCTTCCCAGAGGCCACATCCTGCACTTCAAAGTGAGAATTGATGCGAATCACCTGAGGCTCAAGTTTGCCATCAGGTACTTTTTTGGCGAGTTCTATCTCCTTTGCAAGTAATGAGATCTCCTTCGTTCTTAAATGCGCAGGAGTGTTCAGGATCAAATCCTTGATCGTGTTATAGTCGGATTTTGTGAGTATTGGCTTCATAATATTTTGAAGTAACAGGATGAACCCGAGCAAAAGATAGTCGGGTAGAGATAATAAAGAAAGCTGGTGAAATTGCCCTTCCTACGTAATGTTGAAAATCACTGAGGGCTAGGAATTAAAGGCTTTATTCTTTTTGCAAAGCGTACACGCATCAGGTCTGAGAGCCGAAGCCGCAGTGAAAGTACCTGTAGAGATATGTGACGTGTGTGAATTCAAGGGATGCTTTTGATTAGCTTACTAAAATAGCTAAAAATAGGGTTGAATACTATTCCTATTGCTCGAGTTAGTAACGTTTGTACAAGGAAAAAGGTTAAAGCTTTCTCAACCGCAAGGTTAAAAAAATGAATTTAGAATAGCCATCCTAAGAAGTAGGGTAATGAAGAATTACTTGACATCCTAATTCTTTCTATTCCAATAATCATCAGCCCACTCTAGCGCTGCCTTATCCTCGGAGTTGTGCTTTGCCAAAGCCGCTAATTGTTCAGTATTTGCTACCTCCTGGATCTGGTTGAAAAGAATTCGCTCTTCAAATCGAATATGTTTTTCCAAAGCAACTTGGAGATAAATCAAAAACTCATAATCCATTTCCTGTTGAGAAAACAGGTTTTTCAACTCTTCATGTTCGGCAAGTGCCTGATAAATCAAATCATTTTCATTTCCCAAAATTGGAAAAACTATCGCCTCCTCTTCTGCAAAATGAGCGATCAAATGAGTTTTCCAAAACCAATATGCATGCGCTTTCATTCGGCGGACATCAATATTACGCTTTATTCCAGATCGAATCTTCCAGCAGAACAATAAGCCGTGATGATGATCACGGCTTAATGGCTGAAGTACTTGATGCCTCTTTATTGGCTGATTACGCATAGACTAGTGTTTTTTCTAACTCGATCGCTTTTGGAAACAAAATGTTATTCTCCAAGTGAATGTGAAGATGCAAATCTTGCTCAAACTCCTTCAATAAAGCGAACGTCACGATATAGGTGGTGCAGGCATCTTTTGGAGGTGTGTAATCATTGGTCAGAGCAGCGATTTTTCGGAATCGCTCTCCTTCGGCTGCGTGCTCCTCCATCATCATTTCAATTGGATTTGCAACCGTGCCAAAATGCCCTGGGGTCATTTCTGTAGTGCCTTCTTGCACAGCTACTAATTTTTTGACAAAAGGAAATAGAATAAACTCCTCTTTTTTCATGTGTGCGGTAAGTTCTCCAGCTGATCCAAGAAATAGTTCTTCTACCTCAAGCAATTCTGGATGATTGGAGCCGTGAACCTTAACGATTTTTGCAAGCATAGGCTTAATCTCAGTAATTCGAGTTTCTACATAGCGGTGATGCTTTTTCTCAATGTAGGTAGCAAGCAAATCCAATGGCCAAGAGTTGAAGTCGGTCACTGAAGCGTCAGTTGTTTCTCCGGCAGCTTTCAATTCCGTAAGTAAGGCTTCAATACTTACCTTTTTTTTATCGCAAGCTTCTTCGATTGTTCTATTGCCTTGGCAGCAGAAATCAATTTTGTTTCTCTGAAATACAGTAGCATAACGATAATCCTTCGCTACTAATTCTCCGATGATAGATTGTTCTGTAAGACTCATGATTTTATAGTTTTAAAGTGAGAAATTCCAAATATGATAAGTGCAATTATCTTTAGGATCTCCATTCCTATATAGAAGAAATGAAGATTAGAAGATGGTATGAGTTGACCGGTGATAACGAGTTCAGCTCGTGCATCCAAGGCAGGCAAAAGCCAAAAAGTCTGCATAAACAAGAGAATAAATGGTATGACAAAAGCAAGATTTTTGAAACGGAGCCACTTTTCCTTCGTTATGCTTCCGCTGAAAATAATTGCTATTGCAAAGACCCATTCTACTTTGTTCAGTGCATCGAAGACCAATCTCCCGATTCCCAAACCCAAAGGAACTGTGATTCCCGGAGCCTGAAATTTTAGCCAAGCTTCCATAAAGCTGATCGCGCAAACAAACCCTATCCACAGAAAGGTGGAAATCAGAGAAAGCGGATTTTTGACGAGTGACATCTCTTTTTATTTATTGGTCTTAAACAAACGATTTATAAAAATCAGGACTGAAATACATTATTAGATAGAAGAGTGCGAAACCGACAAATGATAACACCAAAGCCCAAATCCAAGCGGGTATTCCCTTGGGGTTTTCGGATCCTGTTACGATGAATAGATCACTTCTTTCGCTACCGTAAGCATTCACCGTAATCGGTATCTGTTCATTGATTACTTCATTTGGATTTAACCCAATGACAGAAATGGACGGCCCATTACGAACTTCAAACGGAATATGCTTTACTCCTTCTTTTCCATTGGAGGAAACTGCCACAATCTTCAATTCGTGTTTTCCGTCCGGGATTTTGGTAGAATCGAATACAAACTTTACTGGTGGAGCAAACTCCGCAAATGGTATTGGATCGTCGTCGAGGAATATCCGGATACTTCTTTTGTCTTCCATGAGTTATAAATGGTCTAAAATGCTGTTTTTGATATGACCTGGTTGGTTTTCCTTGGGCTTGATTAGAAATTTCAAGCTGAGTCCCAGCGTGATAGTCACCAGTATCGCCGCCCCCCAAACAATAAAATATTCTAGATTACTGCCAGGACCTGATCCATGGGTGATATCTTCAAACCCTTTTGGTTGCTTACTTTTGCATACTTCACAAGCGAATGCTCCACCTAGCGAGACCATAAACAGCAGAATTGATAGCAAAATTATTTTAGTTTTCATCATTTCAGTTGTTCAGTTGATTTACTAGCGCTCTAATTTTTTTCACTTCTTCCGCAGTTACATTCTTACCAGAATTGCCCCAGCTTTTCCGCTCATGACTAGCAATCGCAGCTATTTCCTCATCCGAAAGTTGATCTGCAAAAGGTGGCATAGCTCCGTATTCTGGCCTTGCGTCATATCCTTGTAAGATGATTCTGATAAGTGTCTCCGGATTATCTTCATTTATAATCTTCGACCCGGCTAGTGCTGGAAATGCACCAGCGATACCTGCTCCATTTGCCTGGTGACAGGCTGCACAAGACTGCGAATAAAGCGCTAGTCCATCTGGAAGAACTGCCTCCCCAGCTACTGATGAATTTTCAGAAGCCACTTTTTTCTTGGAAGAAGGGATGAAAGCGGTCGCATCCATTCCAGGCATTTCGGTCTGCTTTAGGGATTGGAGATAAGTTACCAGCTGCATCGCCTTTTGGGTAGCTACAATCTTATTGTCAGGATGGCTCAAGTATTCTTTAGGAACTGAAACGATTACATCTGTTTCTTTTACTTGATCAGGAGTTTTCTCCTCAAACATCCAGGAATAACCCGGCATGATGGATTCCTTCACCACTATCCTAGGATTATATAAGTGTATAAGGTGCCATTCTTTTCCAGGCTGTCGTTTCCCTACATTAGTCAGATCCGGCCCGGTCCGCTCACTTCCCAATACAGAAGGAGATTGTTGCCACACATTCAGTCGCTGCTTGCTATAGTAGTAATCGGATGGAATAGAAGGTCTATCTCCCCAGGTCTGATCCATCTCAATATTTCGGACTTGTTGAGTATGACAGGAGACGCAGTTTTCACTTACATATACTTTAAGTCCTTCTAGTTCATCTGCCGTAGGTTCGAGCATAGTTGGCAGTGGTTCTGTTTTCTGAAGTTGAAAAGCAGGAATCACTGCCACAATTAACGTCAAGCCTAGAAAAACAAGGAAGGATGTCAAAACCAGACTATTTAGATTTTTATGAAAATTAAACATGTGTTATACGTTAGCTAGTGTGGATTTCATGGGAACTACTGCCGGCTTGGCAGCACCTTTCCTTTCTCGTACCATTTCGTAGAAATTATATGCGAAGATCAGATGCGAAATAAACATCAGTGTACCTCCTATCGCTCTCCATACCCAATAAGGCTGCATTAGTATGACTGAGGAGATAAAGTTTTCTCCAGCTATCCAGCTCAGGCCACGTAGTGTACCGCCAGCCATCAGCGAAATCATATAGGCAAACAATCCCACGAAAGCGAGCCAAAAGTGGATTCCCACAAATAGCTGTTTGGGTTCATTTCCAGTGATTTTGGGGAGTAAAGCATAGATAGCCGCCCAAAGCAGAAATGTGATAATCCCATACATGGTCATGTGCGAGTGAGCCACATTAAAGTCTGTAAAGTGCCATACAAAATTGGTAAAGCGGAATGCCTGCAAACTCCCTTGCGTTGACCCCACAAAATAAAATACCACTCCAACCAGAAAGAAAGGCAGCACATAACTTTTGGAGATATCATTCCAGCTACCGCGCATGGTCATTAGGAAATTAGTAGTGCCGGCGACGACAGGAATAAACATTCCCGCGCTGAATACAATAGCTACAGTCTGCAACCACCATGGAAGTGGACTAAACACAAAGTGATGCGTACCGATCATGGTATAAAACAGCATCTGAGTCCAGAATGCCAAAACGCCTAGAGAATAGGAATAAATTGGTTTGTTGAGCGACGAAGGCAAGTAATAATAAACTAATCCAAGTGTAAAAGTCATAAACCACATTCCCACACCTTGGTGCATATAGTATCCCTGAATAACCGTCTCACCTAAACCATTTTGGTACCAAGGCAGGTAACCTACTATTGCCAAGACAATTGTCCAGACCATAGCACCCATTATATACCAATTGGAAATGTATATTTCTTCAATTTTTCGAAGCTGAATAGTCTGGTAGAAATTATAGAAAGTTAGAATCAACCCTGTGGCAAACATGAGCATCACCGGCCAGATATACTCTCGATATTCTCCCCCTCCGTTGTTGATCCCAGACATTAGGAAGATGTTTCCTACCACCAAGGTGAGATTTATCAAAATCCAAGTAGCCCATGCGATTTTGTAGTTGTAAATCTTAGTATTGGATGTTTTGGCAATGACAAAATAGCCTAGCCCTATCATGGCCAAAGATGCCCAACCCCAAAACACAGTGTTGGTATGAACTGGTCTTAGTCTGCCAAAAGACAAAAAGGATACCTGATCTAGATCAGGCCACATGAATTTCATCCCTAAATATTGACCAATTAAAGTCCCAAAAACCAACCAAAATGTAGCTGCCCCAATGTACCAAACCACCAAGTTTTTTAGCTCTACGGGAATCTGTAAAATGGAGCGAGATCGCTTCTTTTCATCTACCAGTGGGTTTTGAGGATCATGAGTATAGCTGGAGATAATGCCTTTTCGATCTACTGCTTTCCCGCTTTCATATAGCTCTTGTCCGGTCAACTGATAACTTTTGGCAGCTTTGCGCTCCTCCAGCACCTCATCTATTTCATTTTCTTCAAGCTGATACAGCTCCTCTCTATGCTTTTGAACAGATAATTTTTCGTTTTTCCGTTGGACAAAATGCATGATAGTGGACGCACGCTTCACCACTATCAAGATTGCTATCATTAATACTAAGGCGACCAAAACCAAAGTCCCTATAATCCCCGGACTTGCAAGCCAATTAGTTGTACTTGGATTTGGCGTTGGCTGCGCGAATAGAGGCAATTCAGCTAAAAATATCATCAGGATAGTTAGCAGAACTTTCTTTCCGACATTTTTGTCGTAAATAAAATCAAATTTTTTTATCATCGCATTAAAGTAGTTTTTCCAGAATTCAAACCTTCCGCCAATTCCAAAATAGAAGTGGACTTTAGCATACTCTTCAATTCAGCTCTTACGCCTACAAATTTGGAATGCATAGGACAAGGCTGATCGGCATTGCACTGCTTCAGTCCAAGACCACAGCCGTTAAATATCGAATCGCCATCGATCGCATTGACAATATCAATCATTGATATAAGCTCCATTCTGTCTTTCTCAATATAAAAACCACCGTACGGTCCAGTGACAGAGACAACAATGTTTTCTTTGACTAATGCTCCTAAGATCTTAGCTGTAAAAGCTTCTGGAGAATCTATATGCTCCACGATCTCCCCCATCTTGACGCGTCTGCCGACCATCGACTGCGTGGCTATATAGATGATTGCTTTGATTCCGTATTCGCAGGCTTTTGAAAACATTATTCAGATTATTGAAAACCAAATGTAAGAGGAATTCCCTTTTAAGACAATTTTGTCTTAAATAAAGTTTCATTTAAATATGATAAAAATCACTGATTTACTTAATTGGTTTTCTGTTTAAACAAATCAATATCTGATTCAACCTAAAAACTTGAATATACAGCATGACTCTTTCCGTATTTTGTTTTTATTTAGTGGAATGAAAAGCCTTACTGTTCTTTTTCTGTTTTTTACGCTGTCCTTTTCCTCTTTTTCTCAGAGTAAAGATTTCCTCCTTTTAAAAAGAGGGACAAATCAGAAATCTCAAATCCGTTTTTATCCGGGAGAGAATATTACTTACAAAAGTGATAAACTTGGTTACTTCATCACGGATAGAATCGTTAGTCTTGATCAAAATTTTGTATACCTCACTGAAAACATCTTACGAATCGAAAATATCAAAGAGATTGATGTTCAGGACAAAGATCCAAGGAATCGAACGTTGCGGAATCTGAATGCATTGATCCTAGGAGCTGGAGTAATATTGATCAGCGTTGAATCAATCAATAGTATTTATCAAACCGAAAATTTCTCAATCGATCGAGGAGTGGGTATTACCTCCGCTATTTTGATCGGAACAGGCTTGGCCCTACTCCCGGTACGATATAAAACCTTTAAAAATGAAGGGCGAAATAAGATCCAAATCATTCAAATGCGAATGGATTAACGAATCTAGGTAGCTTATTCAGATTTTTTTTCGGACTTTTGCAGCTTAAATTTTAACCTAGACAGATGACTTCAGAACAACTGAAAGACTTGAAAGCCCGCACATCGGCTTTGAGGAGGTATCTTTGACTACGATCGTAAGAAAGTAGAAATCGAAGACTTTGAGGCCATTTCGGCCCAGCCAGAATTTTGGAACGATCCAGATGAGGCAGAAAAAACAATGAAACAAATTCAGGCCCGAAAGGCTTGGACGGGTGCTTTTGAAAACTTAGACCAAATCATTCAGGATCTTGATGTATTGTATGAATTTTACAATGCTGACGAAGTCACTGAAGATGAAATCAAAGCGGAATACAAGAAAGCCCAAAGCGCGGTAGAAGAGTTAGAACTCAAAAAAATGCTTTCGTCTGAGGAAGACCAGTTGAATGCAGTTCTTGAGATTAATCCAGGTGCCGGCGGAACAGAAAGTAACGATTGGGCTTCGATCCTCATGCGGATGTATATCATGTGGGGGGAGAAAAATGGCTACAAAGTCAAAGAAGTAGACGTACAACAAGGAGAAGTAGCAGGGATCAAATCTTGTACTTTGGAATTTGAGGGACCCTTGGCTTTCGGTTTCTTAAAGTCAGAAACTGGAGTTCACCGACTTGTTCGAATCTCTCCTTTTGATTCTGGAGGAAGAAGACATACTTCTTTTGCCTCTGTGTATGCCTACCCAGAAGTCGACGATACCATTGAGATTGACATCAATCCTGCAGACATCGAGCTTCACACTTCCAGATCTGGTGGTGCTGGAGGGCAAAATGTGAACAAGGTGGAAACTAAGGTTCAATTGACACACAAGCCTACAGGAATTGTAGTAGTATGTCAGATCGAACGATCTCAACTTGCCAACCGTGAAAAGGCAATGCAAATGATGAAATCTCGTTTGTACCAACTCGAGTTAGAAAAGCGAAATGCTGAAATAGCTAAAATCGAATCGTCCAAACTACGTGTAGACTTCGGATCACAGATCAGAAACTACGTGTTGCACCCTTATAAATTGGTGAAGGACAACCGCACAGGTCATGAAACCTCCGACGCACAGAGTGTATTAGATGGTGGCCTTAATGAATTTATGAAAGCCTACTTACTCGCCCAAAGCGAAGAAGCAGCCAGTAAAGATTAACCAACACTAGAGGCCGGATATTTCTCCGGCCTTTTTTCATACTTTCGTATCCCTTATGCGATTAATCCCTCCCTTTTTTACGCTTGATTTTTTCCTCCTTTGTCTGAGTTCTTTTCTCTTTTTCTCTTCTTTTAACATGATCATCCCTGAGCTACCCAACTATCTCAGTAGCCTCGGAGGAGCGGAGTATAAAGGATTAATCATTGCCTTATTTACCCTTTCTGCTGGACTTTCACGCCCATTCAGTGGGAAGCTTGCCGATAAGATTGGACGGATTCCAGTCATGATCTTTGGAGCATCGGTTTGCTTTGTAGTGAGTTTGATGTATCCATTACTCACCTTCGTGGGTGGATTTCTCTTTTTAAGATTTGCACATGGATTTTCAGCCGGCTTCACTCCAACGGGAATTTCCGCATATGTGGCGGACATCGTTCCATTTCAAAAACGAGGTGAGGCTATGGGAATTCAGTCACTTTTTGGTTCACTTGGGATGGCCGCCGGACCTGCGGTTGGAGGCTGGATTGCTACCTATTGGCCGATCGACATCCTATTCTATTTTTCCGCTTTTACTGCTATTTTCTCCATCTTGATTCTTATTCGATTGAAGGAGACATTGGAAGAAAAGGAACCGCTAAGATTAGGCCTATTCAAACTTAATCGACACGAGATCATCGAAAAGCGGGTGCTCATCCCCTCGCTTATTTTGTTCCTTTCCGTCTTTTCCTTTGGAGTAGTACTGACTATTGTTCCTGACTTTTCTGAGTTTTTAGGGATAAAAAATAAGGGATTGTTCTTCGCTGTATTCACCCTTTCTTCTCTGGGAATTCGATTGCTCGCAGGCAAAACATCTGATCGGTATGGTCGAGTTCCGGTGATCCAAGTGGCAAGTATTGTCATGGTGCTCGCCATGATCACTATTGCATTTGCTGAAAGCAAACTAGCCCTAATGAGTGCCGGAGTCCTTTTTGGTTCAGCGGTGGGCATGTATAGCCCAACAACAGCAGCCTGGGTAATTGACCTATCGCTGGATAAATATAGAGGTAGAGCATTAGCCACTATGTATATTTTCCTTGAGGCGGGAATAGGGGTGGGAGCCATTGTATCCGGTTTTCTTTACGACAATAACCCAGAAAACTTCAAGCTGGTCTTTTTATTCAGTGGGGGAATCGCATTTCTGGCTTTTTTAGCCTTGATCTTTGTGAAAAGAGATCGAAAGTTAGTGGTTGATTAAGAGGATATTTAATTGCTGGAAATAACAGATTTCCCGCAGATTTTCGCGGATTATTGCACGCAGATCAACGCAGATTTTTTAATAATCACATGAATCAGATCAGCGAAAGTCAGCGATTTTTTTCAGCGAAGATCGGCGGGAGAAAAAAAGTTTCTGAAAATCTATAAAGATTGCTGCATACAGATCAATACAAATCTCTGGATGAATAGAGAATCAAATCAACGACTCTTCTGGCTTACTCGGACTGGATTAATTTTCCCGCAGATTTTCGCGGATTATTGCACGCAGATCAACGCAGATTTTTTAATAATCACATGAATCAGATCAGCGAAGATCGGCGGGAGAAAAACAGTTAGTATCCCAAATAATTACTTACCCTTGGGATTGCTAAAATAGACTTTTGTCGACCATTGTAGTAAACAACTTTCTTCCCATCGAAAAGGGCGCCTTCTTCGAGCATAATTCGAACATCTTTGTTCCACTCTTTGACAAATACAACAGCATTCAATTCGATCGCATATCCAGTCATTGCATGAAGCGGAAAATCTCCGGCCCCTTTGGTATCTCCTTGATTATCCCACATTCCGATAGTCGGGCCTGCTGAGTGTCCGTAGAAGCCAAGTGGGTGCGTGTAAATGCTTCCTTTCAATCCTTCAGCATCCATCATTTTTCGCGTTTCTCGAAGGATCTCATTTCCTGTTCTTCCAGTAATGTAGTTTTGAGTCAGTAGGTCTTGAACACGATTTCCTGATTTAAAGGCTTCTTGAAGGTATTTAGGAACTTCTGTTTCCCCAGCCTTCAGTACATAAGCAAGTTCTTGAGTATCCGTATTCAATCTCAAATAAGTTATTCCAAAATCGATGTGAAGTAAATCTCCCGGTAAAATGGTAGTCTCGGCAGCTTTGGTAGCAAAGTTCCGATTCTGCTCATTGTTTGCTGGATCAGCTCGCTGAATATCTACAGAAGGATGAAACCAGGTATCTAGCTTCATTTCTTTGATTTTCTCTCGGTACCACCAAACCACATCTTCAGTGGTGGTCACACCTGGAGTGATGACCCGATCTGAAAGTCCTTCCTGAATGATATAATGGGCGATTTCTTGGATATGCTTATAGGAAGCCATCTCTGCAGGTGTTCGCGTTTCAAGCCATCTTACTGCCAAAGTTTGAGCTGAAGTTACATTCCCCTTCAGGTTAGCTGGAAGGTATTCCATGAAGTTCTGATATTCATTCTGAGTCAATCCATCAGCATGACCGTAATCTTTCGCAAAGTTTAATCCAATTTTCTTCGGATTTTTCTCAGAAATCAGCTTCATCAAAGCATCCCATTGATCAGGTTGGGCTTCAGGATCCCAAGCTCTTTTGAAAGCCTTACCCACGTCATAACGAGCAACAGCATAAGTTTCAACAGCGGCATTTGGCGCTGCTTGATACATCACCAAAATCGTTCTCCGACGTGCTGCCATCCAAGTTGCTGGTAAAAGTGTTTTGATGACTGGGTCTTCATTGTATTCCCTAGACATGACTACCCACATATCAATACCAGTCTCAGTCATCAGCTGAGGCAGTAAATTGGTAATCCTGTCATCTAACCAAGAATCAATCACATCGGCTTGAGCGCGCTGAGTAAGAACTGCCAGATCTTGAGCTTGGCTCAGTATAGAACTGAAAAGAAAGGCAAAAAGAAGTAGTGATTTTTTCATTTTAAGAGGATAATTTTTCTGGAATATAAAACATAAAGAAGATAATTAACGCATAATTATAGCTGTGATAGGTGTTTATGGATTTCCGACTTTCCCTATGGGCTTTTTACTAAGCGCATTGAATCTGAAGAAAAGCACAACCGCGGTAATGCTCAATCCGATCAATAATCCATACCAGATTCCCTCCGCTCCCATCTCCAGTTCAAAAGCAAGAAAATAACCCAAGGGAAGACCAAGCACCCAGTAAGCGATCAAGGTGATAATGGTAGGAAACTTAACATCTTCCATACCTCTCAAAACTCCCAGTCCAACCACCTGCACCCCATCCGAAAGCTGAAATAATCCGGCGATTACAAGCAGAGAAGCTGATATCTGAATCACTTCCATATCATCTATATAAAAAGTAGGTAGGGTATATCTAAATACTACGAAAATCACAGCGCAGGTAAACATAAATACCAAAACCATCCCAAAGACCACCATCCCTGCTTCTCGCATTGTTTTCTGACTTCCTTTACCGATTTGATTACTTACCCGGATCATTCCAGCAGTACTTAAACCTGCGGCCATCATATAACTAATTGATGCAAGGTTTAATGCAATCTGATGACCTGCAAGAGCATTTACGCCAATCCAACCCATCATAATTGCCGCTGCACTAAATGCGCTTACTTCAAAAATATATTGAAATCCAGTCGGAAGTCCAATTTTCAAGATTCGATTGATCATAAAAAACCGAAGTTTTTTTATCCCTAACTGTAAATCAAACTGACGGTAACGTTTTGAGCGGATCACGTACCAACCCATCATAATCGGCATCAAAACTCTTGAAATCAAGGTTGCTATACCTGCCCCATTCAACCCGAGCTCTGGTGCTCCCCATTTACCGTAGATCAATACCCAATTCAAAAAGACATTGACCAAGTTGCAGAAAATCGTTACATACATTGCTTGCTTAGTCTGAGATAAACCCTCAGCAAACTGCTTGAAAGTTTGAAAAATCATAAATGGGAGCATGGAAGCAGTAATGATCAACAAATACGGGATCGTAATTTGAACCACTTCCTCAGGCTGATCCAAGAAATGTAAGCCTTGGGAAAGCATCATGATAATCCCTATTAATAGGATAGCTGTAAGAATATTGATCCATAGTCCATGTTGAAATAAAGAGGAAATCCGCTTCATTTTTCCCTTTCCTTCTGCAATCGAAATCAAGGGCGTAATCCCCATAGAAACACCCATTCCGAACATGAGTAACACAAAAAAGATACTGTTCCCCAATGAGGCAGCAGCGAGTTCTACAGCTCCTAGTCTTCCCACCATCATGCTATCTGCTACGCCGACAGAAACTTGTCCCAATTGGCTAAGCACCACCGGTAAGGCAAGCCTAAAAGTAATTTGAAAATGATCCTTAATCGTCATCTAATATCCCAGCACCCGGGCTGCTTTTAATATTCCTGCTAAACTTATACTATCCGTGATTTCTCCAGACATGACCATTTCCAAAGCTTCTTTGAATGGCAATTTCTTTATTTGAAGGATTTCAGTTTCTTCAAATTCAGTCTCTCCTTGGGTAAGGCCTTCTGCTAGATAGACTAATCCAACCTCATCAGTCACGGAATTGGAAGTGTGAATCTTCAAGATTTCGGTCCATTTATCAGCTATCAGCCCAGTTTCTTCTTTCAATTCTCGCTTTGCACTTTCTAAAAAATCTGCTCCAATAAGTCCTCCTCCCATAGGGATCTCCCAGGAGTATTGGTTGAGCGCATATCGGAATTGACCAATAAGCCAAGTATCCCCATTTTTGTCAATAGGAATAATTGCCATAGCTCTATTCTTAAAATGAACAGTTCCATAAATCCCATCTTTACCAGCAGGATTTATTATTTGATTTTCTTCAACCCTGATCCAAGGATTTTCATAGACTAGAATAGTTTTTTTTGTCTTCCAGGGGTTTTCTTTCATTTTTTCTCAAAAAAAAAGGGTGACGAGAGCCACCCTAAAATTAATTCATTGGTTATCAAACTGGGATTGGCATCACTTTCGAATCTTTAAAAGTAGATAGAATTACCATGGATTGCATGGAATCTACCTCTTTGATCTCAGATACTTTCTCTAGCATTAGCTTTTGATAGGCCATGATATCTTTTGCTATAATTTTTAAAATAAAATCACCTGTTCCTGTGATGTGATGACATTCAATCACCTCAGCAATCAGATTGATCTCCTTCATAAAGGCGTCGATATTACCTTTATTGTGGCCAATAAGACTTACCAAAACAAACGTGCTGACACCCAATCCGATTTTTTCAGGATCTAGTTTAGCATGATAGCTTTTAATGATTCCAGATTGCTCTAATTTCTTAACCCGCTCTAAAGTAGGTGCCGGCGATAATCCAATGTCCTTCGAAAGCTGTGCATTAGTAATTTTTGCATTGGCCTGCAGGATCTCTAGAATCCTCCGATCTATTTTGTCGAATTTTATTCTTAAGTTACTATCCATGATCTCTTGCATTGACAAAATTTTATATTGTACAAATTTAATATAATTGATGATTGTTTTTAACCGTTCATCAGATTTTCTAACTGGAAAATCAAAATTTTATAAACTCATAAAGGCTTTTGGGCAAAGATTCACTTTAAAAAACCTTCCTAGCTCATGAAAATTCAAATTTTCTCCTGTTAATACGTTTTTAGAACGGGTGGATTTGACTTAAAGTTTATTCTTTTTTAAATATTGCCTCGCAGCCTCATGCGAAGGGTGCTTTCGCTTGGCATATTTCTTCACTTCCTTGAAATATTTCTTGGCAAGCGGTTTATTTCCTTCTTCCATAGCAATAATCCCAAGCTGTACAAGTGAATGCAAGTAATAGCCACTCTCTTGAGATTCCGATTCTTCACCGTAGGAAATGGTCTTGAGGTAATACTTTTTAGCTTCTTTTTGATCTTTCACCCGATCGTGAAATTGTGCAATATAAAAAGCAGCATAGCGTCCACTATTAGATTCATAGCCTGTTTGCTTTGCATCGATCCGATCCAAAATCTCAAATGACTGCTTCACTGATTCATTCCATCTTCCTACTGTGTACAGGTGTCTGGCATAGGAACGGTGGAAGTATGGATTATTTGGAAATTTAGTATGCAGATATTCTGAGATTTGAAGTGCTTCATAGGGCTTCTTTTCCTCTGAAGCGTATAGTCTAAAAAGAAAATATTGAGCTTCTACTCTAGTGTAGAAGGCATTTGTTGCTACTTCTTCCAATTGCTGAAGTCCCAATTGCTTATTTCCTTTAGGGAAAAGTGCCATGACAGGCTTAAGCAGGGGATAATTCTCTGGAATCCAAACTGAGAAGTAGTTGAAAAGCGCATCACCTAAGAGCAATTCAGGATTAAACTCCTCCTCACCCCTACTCAATTCCATATATTTCAGCGCATTTCTTCCCGCCCATGCCGCTTTTGTCCAGCTCTTTCGCTCGGAGTACAATCTTCCTTGGAAACCATAACCTGCAGCTAAAAAGAATGCAGCCTCTTTATTGGTCTTATCAGCATCGTACATCACTTGTGCCTTTTCTATGGCTTGATCCAAATATTTAATAAAAGCCTTGTCATAGGTTTCTTTAGTCACATCAATTTCAATGCGCCACCAATAACCAAGTGCTACTAAAAAATACGGAAGAGGATGTTCTGGATATTGAATTGCAATGACTGCAAAATCTCGCTCAGCAACCGCAAAATTAAAGTCATACATGCTATTGATCGACTTAGTGACTCTGTATTGGAGTCCTTTATCCAAAAGCAAGTATTTAGAGGGCTGAAAGAAAGAGGAATCCTGCGAGGCTACTTGAGCAACGGATTTTGTTCCAAGCCCAAGAAAAACCAAGATTACTAAAAACCACGTAGGTATTAATCGCATACTATTTTTGCTAATCGAATTCAAAATTAGGGGTATTCTCAAACAAAATTTTAGATTTGATCAAGATTCATTTTAAAATGGCTAAACCACTTTCTCAAGAAGGACAACGTCTAAAAGATCTAATTGATTTCGACAAACGATTCTATTTTTTATTTCTTGTGCTTTTATTTCTTTTGATCAGGTATCTGACGAATACCTTTATTTTGGAAACGATTCCTGATTTTGAAAATCTTGAGGCAAAAGGGGATTTTATGATTTTCCATTTATTCAACCTAGCAAATTACGTCTGGACACCTTTTTCACTTCTTTGGAAATTCACTGTGATCGCCTTCTTATTTTGGTTAGGGGCATTTATGATCGGCTACAAAGTACCTTACCGCGAGCTTTGGCAATTTGCTATGATTTCAGAAATCGTCTTCGTACTACCTGAACTAATTCGTCTCTTTGTGTTTCTGGCTCCTGATTCAGGCGCTACATTCGTGGAAATAGATGAATTCCGGGCTTTTTCGGTACTTCAACTCCTAGGTCCCGAAAATATCGCAAAGCAATATCACTATGCGCTAGCCACGCTTAATATTTTTGAAGTTATCTACGGAATATTTTGGGTATATGGATTCCATATGATCAGCAGAAGATCTTTTAAAGAATCTATTTTGGTAACATTGGTGAGCTATTTTTTGCCTTTAATTATCTGGTTATCTTGGTATATTATGGTCTATCGGGGTTAAGTTTTATTTCTTCGCATTGCCACTGCAGCGTTTGGAACAATATTTTACTGCCTCCCAGTTTTTTTCCCATTTCTTTCTCCAGGTAAAAGGCCTTTGGCAAACGGGGCACATTTTCGTTGGTAGTTGGTCTTTTTTCATACTATTATTTCCATCTTTTAGTCAAAGTATGTCTAGCTAGAATACCCCTAGATTCTTTTTTCACCTCAGGATCTTCTTGAGCTGCCCAGATACTATTTCTAGCCTCACCTGCAGCCGTCAATGGTGAAACAATTGGAAAGGGATAAGTTTCTCCCAACCGGATTTTGTAAATAGATTGTTCCATTGCTGTAAGATCCCAAGGTTCATGGATCAAGGAATTAGGAATTGAATCAAGCTCAGGAAGCCACTTTTTGATAAATACTCCTTCAGGATCATGATCTTGCGATTGCTTCACTGGATTATAAATTCTCACCGTATTGATGCCAGTTACTCCTGCTTGCATTTGTAATTGAGGATAATGAATCCCCGGTTCAAAATCTAAAAACATCCTTGCCAAATGGTCTGCTCCAGTTTGCCAATTTTGTCTTAGGTGATGGGTCAGGAAAGAAACGATCATAGCTCGCATTCTAAAGTTTAAGTACCCTGTTTCTATTAGACAACGCATACACGCATCTACCAAAGGGTAGCCTGTTGCTCCATTTTCCCAAGCTTGAATAAGTGATAGATTAGGTTCAGTTCTGAATTTCTCAAAGCCTCTATTGATGGAATTATACTCCATCCTACTTTCCATTTCGAACTTTTGAATAAAATGACAATGCCATCGCAACCGCTCCATAAAATTAGAAATCGACTTTGAAGCGATACCCGACTTCAAAGCCTGATCTGATTGCTGATATACTTGCCGGATCGATAAGCAACCCCAAGCTAAATAGGGAGAAAGACGACTGCAGCTTTTTCTACTTAGTTCAGGCTTACTGATGTGTTTACTATAGGTCCGATGCCGCTCCAAGAGAAAAGTCTTCAGGTATTTATTCCCAGAGGTAGTGCCTCCAGGTTGAAATAGAGCCTTTTTTAAGTTCCATGCGGAAGTAAACTCAAGTAAAGCATCCTCAGTACTAAAATCCTTTGGAAGTTCTTGAAAAGTAGCTTTCCCCCAATTTACAGGCTGAATAGGTTCTTTAACATAAGCAAACCAATCTTGAACCCAATTCAATCGGTTTTTCCTTCCGCGCTTCACTCCTTGTTGTGGATACTCATTCCATGGAATATTCTTTTTAGAAAGCATATTCTTGACCTCAAGATCTCTTTTAAAGGTAATGTCAATCCCGGTTTCCTGATGTGAATACATACCCTGAACATCAAATACCGAACAAAGCTTTTCCAGTAACACAGGAACTTCCCCAAACAACGTCTCCACTTCTCCGGAATAAGACCTAATCTGCTGATTCAAATCTGAAAGGCTTTCCCATACAAAACGCCAATGACGAAGATCGCTTTGAGGGGCAGCAATCAGCGAAGGCTCAAACACATAGATCAAAAGTAAAGGGTAACCAGCCGCAATTGCGCGCGCTATAGGAGGATGATCCGCTCCTCTTAGATCTCTTTTAAGCCATACGATTGAGATTTTTTGCACGAATTATAAACTTTAGGAACTTCCCAAAGTTTTGTAATTATGAAAAAAACACAGACGCTGACAGTCGAAGAGGAAGATCGAGTGGTAGAAATGGCCTGGGAAGACCGAACACCTTTTGATGCGATCGAAGCTCAATTTGGATTAGCTGAATCTGAGGTCATCCAGCTAATGCGGAGAACAATGAAACTTAGTTCATTTAAAATGTGGCGTGCAAGGGTGCAAGGCAGGAAAACCAAACACAAGAAAAAAAGTCCTGAGGAGATGGATTCGTTTAAGTCGAGAATGCAGCGAGGAATTGCTTTAAACAAAATCTCAAAGCGATAAAGTAATTATTTAGAAAAAAGTAAGGGCGAAAAAATTTTCGCCCCATTACAAATAACTTAGACCGTCTCAAATGGCCAACTGCCAATTCCGCCTTTCAAGTTTTTTAAATTTTCAAAGCCTAGATCTGCCATTACCTCGCAAGCTTGGGCACTTCGGTTTCCACTTCTACAATAGAGTAAGTAAGTCTTATCCTTCGGTAGATTTTTCACTGAGTTAGTAAATGTGCTTGACATAATATCAAGATTACGTGCTCCCCTTATTTTACCGCCTGCAAATTCTCCTGCCGACCTGACATCAATCACCACAGTATTAGGTTGAATCATTAAATCATTGAATTCACCAGAGGGAATATCTTGGTAATTATTAGGAGTTGTTTTAACGGAATTAAACATGAGTTTCATTTTTTAGATACACCCAAAATTACACTCATCTATCCTCTGAAACAGTAATAAATGTCACGCAGTTAGGCCTTTGACGGTTTTGCCCTTAATTTGATAAGGATCAATCTGATCAATAAAAGCCATGGAAATCCATGAAAAATAAAGTCTCCCCAATCGATTAATTTCATTCCAATTGCTCCACCGGCTATCCATTTGAGTTTGCCGATAACATGCGGCTCAGGTATAAATGGAGCTAGACCTAACGAAAAACAAAGGATAAGAACAAAAGACCAACTATTAATGGTGCTTTTGGCTAAAGAATTTTCTTTTTTGTCCATGGATAGGTGATTTGTGCCCAGAAGGTTTTTGGGAATTCTTCAATTTTATCAAATCCCAGTGGTTCATCTTTACCTGAATTGGGAATGTATGCGGTGCCAAAGAGATAATCCCAAAGGCTTAACGTGATCCCATAATTTACTCCATAACTACCTTTTGGAAGCGTTTTAGCATGGTGCCAAGTATGCATCACTGGATTATTGAGGATATATTTGAATGGTCCATAGGTCAAGTTAATATTCGCATGATTGAGGTGACCTACTGCAATGGTGAAGATGTGCAAAAGGAAAAAATCATCTAATCCAAACCCAATCATAGCCAAAGGAATGTATTGGAGTGATTTATAAATAATCGTCTCCATCCAATGGTATCGCAAATGAGCCGCAAAACCCATCTCTTCTACAGAGTGATGCACTTTATGAAATTCCCATAAAAACGAACTTCTATGTAGCAAGCGATGGACATTCCACTGAATAAAATCTGCAACTACTAACATTAGTAGGAACTGTGCCCAAATAGGCCATTCTGATAAGGTAATCGCGACTAGATTTTGGATTCCAAATAAGCTGAGAAAATCCTTAAATAATTCCACAAACACATTAGAAAGCGAATTATAAACGATTAAGGAAAATAGAAAGAAGTTGAAAAACATATAAAATGCATCCAGCCAGAAGTCTTTTCGGAAAGCTGTTGGTCTCTTTCTCCAAGGAAAAATCAATTCCAAGCTCCAAACTAATATGGAAAGTCCAATCAACCAATAAAAGTAATTATGCCAAGAAGGGTATAGTATTTCATTCTTGAGATAATCCCAATAGCCAAAGTACCCGTCTGCAATAATCTGAATGTATTCTTTCATGCCTGCTATTAAATTGCCAACAACTCTTTAGTAATGATATAGAGTCCCATAGCTAGAACAAACCATCCAAACCCTTGTTTCAAAACCTTTTCGTTTATTTTTTTAGACAAAGCACTACCGATGAAAATACCGACAATAGATAATGATGTGAAAATCAATAGAAACTTCCAATCGATCACCTGATTTCCTAAATCGCCCAAAAATCCGATTAGTGATTTAGCTGCAATAATCAAGAGTGAGGTGCCAACTGCCATTTTCATAGGCAATCGAGCGAGCAAGACTAAGGCAGGAATTATCAAAAATCCTCCACCAGCACCTACAATACCCGTAATCAGGCCTACAACGGCTCCTTCTACTGCGATTAATGGGATATTAAATTTGACTTTAGAATCGGCATCATTGCCACTATCCTTTTTCCCTTTAATCATGGAATAAGAAGCCGCAAGCATGATCAAAGCAAAAAAGACCATGATTGCGATATTTTTTGAAATAGCCATTTCTCCGATGGAGAAAATAGGATCCGGCAAAGCGGTAATAAGAAACTTTCGAGTCAAAAAGACCGCAATGAAGGAAGGAATAGCGAAAACAAGTGCTGTTCGATAGTCTACTAAGTTCTTTTTCATATAAGTAAAAGAACCAACCAATGAAGTGCTTCCCACCACAAAAAGTGAATAGGCAGTGGCCAATACTGGTTCAACACTTAAAATATAAACTAAGACGGGGACTGTAAGGATGGAACCTCCACCTCCGATCAAACCCAAACTTACTCCTATTATTATTGCCGCAGCAAAACCAATTAGAACAATGATATCCATTATTATTTTTTAGAATTATATCCACAAATGTAACTAGTGACACTCTTCCGAGAGGTGACTTTTGTTACACACTAATTCTTCAGTCCAATTCAAATTTATAGCTCAAAGCACTAATATTTCCTGAAAATTAAATATTGGTTCTACTGACTTTAATCATTTTTATTAATACTCCGAACTCGTAAATTAACCCAACTAAACCTCAATATCATGAAAATTCTCATTCCTGTTGATTTTTCAGCAAATTCAATCAAAGCTTTTGAGCTTGCTCTAAGTCTAAATCAAAATCAAAAATCCACCATCATTCTTGTCCATATCGTGGAGCTTATATATGATTTTGCTTCACAGGCTGCTATAGCTTTAGATTCAATGCATACTGATGCGAAGAAGTTACTTGATGAAATCGAGAAGAAATACCAATCCGAACACTTAAAATTTGAAAAAGTAGTCGAAGAAGGCACTGCATCTATTTCTATAAGCCGATTGGCCAACCAGTACGAGGTAGATGTGATCGTCATCGGAACATCCGGTGCTGGGGGGATAAAAAAACTGATCATGGGAAGTACCACGCAAAATTTACTCAAGGAGTCTACTGTTCCGGTCCTAGTGGTCCCAGCAAAGGCGACTGTTTCTGAGATCGGAAAACTTACTATGGCTTTGCAATTTTCAAATCATGAAGAGCCACTTATAGAACGGGTAATTAGGTTCAAGAAAAAGTGGGGACTAGACATTGACTTCTTACATGTGAATACTGAAGAAAATTTTAAAGACGAATTAGCAAGCTTAGGTTTTTCAATCCATGTGAAAGAGAAATACCAGCTCGAATCAAGTACGACAACAAATTTGATTTCAAACTCAATTAATGAAGGGATCAATAGTTATCTCGAAACTAATAACGGAAACATCCTAGTGATGTGCCACCAGCATAAAAATTTCTGGAAGGAGTTCCAAGAAAGGAGTCATTCCCTAGCAATGGCCTATCAAAGTACAGTTCCCATTTTAGTCATGAATTGATTTAGCGAGCTATCAACTCCTCAAAATCATCTCGAATATAAATCACATTTCTGCCAAGTTCGATCCATTTTTTCTTCTCCAGTTGCTTCAACAATCGGGAAATGACCTCACGAGAAGTTCCTAACTCGTTGGCTATTTCTTGATGTGTCGTATTTAGCTCGTTGGATTTGTATTGCTTCATCTTAGTCACAATGTAGCGCATCAGCCGCTCATCCATCCGTTTAAAAGCTACAGCGTCCAGAGCCAAAAGCATTTCGTGGAATCTCCTTTGATACGTATTAGACACAAAATCTTTCCATTGCTTAAACTCATCTGTAAACTGCTCATGCACCAAAATTGGGATTCCAATAAGTGTGGTAGGCTCTTCTACCACAGCTTTAATCTCCGAAGGCTTGCTAGCAGTGCAGCAAGTTAAAGAAAGCGCACATGTCTCTCCCGGATCTAAATAGTAGAGAAATAGTTCTTTTCCCTCCTCATCCATTCTTAGGATTTTAATTGATCCTTCAAGAATTATAGGGACCATTTTCACGAATTGACCCGGTTCCATCAAGACCTTTCCTGGTTCAAGGTGCATTAGTTGGCCTTTGTCAAGTAGTGCTTGAAGTAAGTTGGGATCAGTAAAATTTGGAAGTAAAGCTTGAAGTTCTATGGGATTCATTCGGCTGAAAAATTAAGTTAATTCAATTTGTAGAAAATTTTCCCTTTCCTTAAAAATAAAGGAAATTAGCGAAAACGTACTTTAAATGTCTAAAATTCATCGAATAAATTTCGAATCAAGGTGATTTTTGTCACGGAATTCGTCATTACAGAGGTTTAAATTGAAATTCCATTTTAAACCAAGTAACTATGAAACATTATCAAATTCTAATTATCGGAGGAGGAACGGCGGGAATTACCATTGCTGCTCAACTTAAGCGAAAAGACCCTAAACTCCAACTAGCCATTATTGAGCCTTCTGAAAAGCACTACTATCAACCTGCTTGGACTCTGGTAGGAGCTGGAACTTTCGATTTTAAAGAAACTGAACGCAATGAAGAAGATTATATTCCAAAGGATGTCGATTGGATTAAAGATAAAGCAACCGCAATTAATCCAGTTAAAAATGAAGTTGCTACCGCAAGTTCAGGTTCGTTTACCTACGATTATTTGATTCCAGTACCGGGTTTAATCATGGCGCCTGAGCTTTTACCTGGATTGCCAGAGGCTTTGGATAAAGGAGTTGTTTGTTCCAACTACACTAATCCTGAGCATACTTGGGAGGTTTTACAAAATTTCAAAGGTGGGAATGCAGTATTTACCCAGCCTACTACACCAATCAAATGCGGAGGTGCTCCTCAAAAAATCATGTATTTGGCCGAGGAGTATTTCAGAAAGCAGGGGATTAGAGAAAAGACTAACGTTCTTTATGCCACTCCGGGCACCGTTATTTTCGGAGTTCCTGATTTTGCAAGAACACTGAACAAAATAATCCATGATCGAGATATTATCTTCAAACCATTTTACGCACCGGTTAAAATAGACGGTGAAAAACAGGAGATTACGTTTCAATATTCTAAGCCCGGGGAGAGTAATTGCACCATAATGGAAGGGAATATCTTAGGGGAAGAACTTGCGGGAGCAATGGAAATCAAAATTCATTATGATATGCTTCATTTGGCACCACCTCAGACTTCTCCAAAATTCATCCAAGAGTCACCCATTTCTATCCAAGATGGCGCAGGGAAAGGATGGGTGGATGTAGATATTCATTCCATGCAGCATAAGCGATATCCAAATATTTTCTGCATTGGGGATGTAGCATTTTTACCAACAGCTAAAACAGGTGCTGCTATCCGTAAGCAAGCTCCTGTACTAGTCAAAAATTTGATCCAATTAATCAAAACTGGAAAGGTCGGTTCTGAATCTTATGAAGGTTATTCCTCATGCCCTATCGTAACTGGATATAATAAAATGTTATTAGCTGAGTTCAAATATGATAATGTGCGAGATAGCGATCCGCTGATTTCAAAATTTGTCGATACCACCAAGGAGCAATACAGCATGTGGCTTTTGAAAAAATATGGATTACCATTTATGTATTGGAACCTAATGCTGAGGGGAAAAGCATAAAAAAAGACCGGCCTCAGCCGGTCTTTTTGGTTATTCACATGTTGGACAACATACGAATGGCACTTTGGTCAGTGGTGAAGTTCTTAAAATCCTAAAGTGTCCCAAGCTTGCACTCAAGGGTCTAATGTCGGACATGAGATTTACCTCAGCTCTAGAAGCTTTTAACCCTTCAGCTATTCTATCTGAAACGCCACTTGTACCAGTATTTCTATACTCATAGATATGATCATGAATATTAGTAATATTTCCAAAAACCTCCACTACCAAAACACTCAATGAACTATCTTCTGGCAATCCGAGTGATTTCAACTTCTCTGCGATATCTTCAGAAGTAACTATAGCGGTAGCCACAGGTTGCTGATCTTTGATACTGGCAACAAGGTTTCCCATTTTCACCATGGTCGGGTTCAATTGTAAGCTTCCTGTCGTATAATCTCCAATTATTGGTTTAAAATACACCTGCTGAGTTAGATCATTGATGATTTTCAGTTTCTTAGAATTAGTGTTTATTCTTATTCCTATCTTCATCTCAAGCTCCCCAAGAAGAATATTTCGAAAATCTTTTCCGTCGGCTTGCGTTACTTGCGCATAGACCATCGTCCAAAGACTTGTCCTAGGCGGTTTTGAAGTCACATTTTTACCATTATGGACTGCCTTAGCAAAAGGTGCACTCACATACATATGATTCGCGTTTCTATTTAGAGTGCATAGCAATGTTGGCGCAGGATGCTGTACACCAGTTACTCTCAAAGGTCTTCCAAAACGACCTTGCGCGGTGGACCAAAGATTATCTGTTCGATCTGGCCAATGTCCATGCCCAACTCTAAACTCATAAGTAAAGAAGCCAAACATCTCTGGGCTTTCGGCATGTAATCCTGGAGGGATTGGCAACATATAATGTCGATCACTATCGGTCGCCTGAATCATCGGTTGCATAGCACCAATACCAGCTTTATCATCACTTTGGCCAGGAATAATCTGTCTCGTGTTTTCTGGATCAAGGCTTATTGGAGCTTCCTCGGGGGGTACAAATTGCTCACCTTCATTGCTAGAGATCAACTGATCAGGTGCGTTGCCTAGCATTCTACAATAGTAGATATCGTCAGGATTCTCAACTGGCTGGTCAAATTCAACCCATAAGTAACGTTTCCTAGCTTCTGAGGAGCTATAATCATCAGTTCTCTCATAAGGGGAAAACGCGATTCCCACACTTACTAATTTTGGTATTTGGACAGGTGGCAGAACTGTAGGCAGAGTCAACTGATCGGTCTCCAAAGTTACTGCTTGTGGGTGGCCCACTTTAGTTTTTGGTTTGATGGAATACCAAACCCAAAGCTCATCTGGAAACCTTAAATCTCCATTAGGTTGCTTCAACTCATTTTTAGGATCCAAAGCATCAATGTAGATGATCCTCGTGTAGTTTCTGTTTACCCTATCAAATCTATCGGCCTGTAACGCTTCGAACGAAACAGTATGTTTCAATTCTATATCGCCTAAGTATGTATTTATTCTGCGGTCTGAGTTCTTTTCCTGTCTAAACTTAAATTCTCTACCAATCTCAAAAGCAACGTCATTCAAGACATCCCACGCCCAATCGCGATTTACCTTATAGCTAAGAGTAGCTAGCCAATGATTATACAGATCAGATTTAGTAGCGAAGGTAATCGAGCTTCCATCCGGAGCAATCGTGTGTCTAATCCTTGAATTACATCCAAATGCCACTCGCTCCCCTTTCGGCGCAACTAGACTCAATCCCTTTGCTTCCAGCCCAAGAGCATTAGCTAGCCGCTCCACGACCCCAGACTGCTGCTCTTCACTTTCTCTGATGAGTAATGAAGAAAAAATGTTTTGTTTGATCGCAGGAACGCTATCTGGCCTCAAGAAAAGTGCTTGGACAGTCTGGATATTTTCAAATGGCGCCAACAAATCAAGCTCAGCCGTTGGCTCTTTGTAAAACATAAATTGCTGAACTTTCCCAAATCGGCTATCCTTGTCCTCACTATCATCAATTACACCAAAATAGGCTTCGGGGGCACCTTCAGAAGTAGCCTCAGCACGGAGTGATATTCGCACATGTCTTCCTGTGGGCAAAATTAATTGCTCCATTTCATTGATCGTATCAATGAGTAACTCCTCATTCAAGAATGGATTTGCTACCTCACCGATATTCAAGACTGGCACGTCTATAAATTCGATAGGAATATTTAAAAGACCATCAAAATCAGAAGGAAATGTCCTAGTGGTCTCATAAAGGGTTATATAACTGTCTCGACCATTTTGGCTGAGTTGGGTATCCATACGAAGTGATTTCACCTCCACACGAATCTTTACCTGGTGAACATCGGGATCTGATAAAGCGGGTTTTAAGCCATCCGATTGAAAATTTAACGCCTTCAACAAGGCAATAGGATCTTTCCCTATACTCTGATATTTATTGGTAAAAACCACAGCGGGATACTCCAATAAAGGTCTTTGAATTACAAACTGTGGGTTAGCGTCGAACGCTGTTTCATCGTTAGACGTCGCGTTGAAATAGGTTCTCAGGTTACTTCTGATTTCAATGGGTTTTTCGATACGAAGCATTCCGGGATTCACATACCTTTTGAAAGACACACTCGTCTCTGGACTTGCTGCTGAATTGATTGGAGAATCAGTCAGACTAGGTCCTCCTCCAGAGATATCGCTAAGTCTAATTCTGAATTCATAAGAATTTCCGTAGCGAAGTTCTGTTCTTAATCGAACAGGGATCAAAGCCTTGTTTTGAATGACCTCCTTATTTTGTTGTTCATCTTGCTGACTTCCATTTTTCTCATGATTTCTATAGATCTGCAAACCATCTTGGTCTTCGGTCACCAAGCTTTTGCCTATGTAATGTGCATAGTACATAGGCAACCAATAGTGATCACTATTCGGGCCGCTAATTTTAGTTGGATAGACTTGGTATGGAAGTTCTGCTTTGCTCGAATCCAGCTGTCCTGAAAACATATTTTGAGACTCGTTGATCTCAACACTGTTCAAACTTTCCCATTGATTTCCTATAGCGACTTGCCTGACGTCTATGTGATATCCCATCACTCCCAATGGAGCATCGATCCTTTTTTTAGAACCTGGTTCTAATGGGTTTTCAATCATCTGACGCAAATACCAAACTAAAATCTGCTCATCATCCCAACCTAGACGAATACCCGCATCAGATTGAGGCGGTAATTCATCTTGAATCTCTTCTAGTAAATTGCCACTAATGGGCTGATTGGCATGGACTATTTTGGCAAAGCCATCATTATAAGTTTGGGCCTCCATAAATAACTCGTCCCAAGGTCCGAGTGGAATTGGCTCGCTTGGGTCTAACAACTTTTTATGTAGCACAGGAAATAATACAGGAGCGAAGACTGGTCTCGCTGCACCTTTACTTAAAGCGGGAATCTTGGCTGCATACCGCTTGATTAGAGGCCCATTTGCATTTTCTAGCAATCCTGCCTGAGCGGCTGCATAGGGATCATTGGTAATGTCTGCATATATATATCCTCCATTTTCAAACCACCCTGCTTCCACTTCAAGTTGAACTTCATAGATCATTCCGCAAGCCTTAGCTAGAAGCGGTTGGCGCAAAACATTGGCAAAAACCTTCCCCCAGCTCATTTGGTCACGTGGCTTATAAATTATAGGGGGAATTTTATCTCTAACAGCGCAATGATATCCATCGTCGGTCACCGCATTTGGATGTCTAGGCTGGGTGAAATTAAATGTCTCCCGATAGGAAATGGGAAGATATTTTTTGATACTTTTTTCTACCGGAACCGGGTCAGCCAACTTATCGGTAGTATCAGTGATGGGAAGTGGCATTGCCTTCGCTACTTTTTTAAGTATAGCTTCTTTGTCTGTTACTGGAATAATCTTCACCTTTTTGACAATCGGTATTCTACCAGGAGCAGAAGCATTGCTGAGCGGAAAATCATCTGTACCTCGGACGATCGAAAGACTAAATTCAGGCTGTAGCTCAGCAAAACCTGGCACCGAAGTAGGATTCGCTAAGCCAGTTGGCCAACTTGAAAAAGGATTGGTATTCCGTGGCACAACTACGATGTTCACCGTTAATATTTTTCCGTCAAAACGCTGAGGAAAAGTCATGAGAGAAATTAATCTTCTAAGTTCCATAATCTGTTTTTTAGGGTAAAAAATTAAGCTATTTGTCTACTTTCTTGCCAGGTTTCTTCGAAGCTGATGTCGATGATAAAGCAAATACTTATATCTAAGCCAAAAGTCACAGAAGCAGTGCAATCTGTTCTTTCAGGGCTTGAAATCCGCTTGACTGTACCACTTGCTTCTATGTAAATCGTGACGCTTACTATTCCTCCTAATAGGTTTGCATGACCTTTGAAAAGCATAAATGCAGTAATCTCTATGGTATTAGCATCTGCATACATTTCGCAGCCTACCATATATGTGACGCTCACATTTCCAACCACAGGCAATCCCACCGAGATATTTGCACCAAAGCCAAACTTTAACATCAGGCTTGGGCCAATCTTGGTATCGCATGCGATCTTTACTTCCACAGAACCCACGGCATAAATAGTGGCAGCACCCACTGTTACACACATGACCTCGAGTCCACCGTTGAATTGGACAAATCCACCGGCTGTAGGCAAGAGTTGGGACGGATCAGAGGTGACTTTTAATGCTGCATTGAAATACACACCTAAGGAAAGTCCTGCTTCTAAACGTAACGGACATTGCGGGGAATTGTAAACTGAATCTTCTGGTGGGAAGCGGATGAGTGGTATTTCTTTAGTCGCCTCAAACTTATATTCCCAGATCTCACCAGCATTACTCATGGCGATTTGGAGACCTTTTCGCATCACTGCACCATAATCTCCAGTGCTAAGCGCCGCCAGCATTTGTAATAATTCTATGACGGGTTGCAATGCATCACTAAACTCTACTTCTGGAAGTGGAATTCCATCGAGCGGTCCAGGATTGTCTTTGTCCCCAGCATAGCCAGATTCCTTTCCCTTGGCTGCATCAAAATTTCCTTTGATCGTCATGAGCCTTTCAAAAGACCCTAAATCCACGACCATTGCAACATTATTGACTTTACTTTTCCAAGTATCTGCTAGGTCATTTGCAAAAGAATCCACGTCAAAATTTAGCTTGGAGTCCACATATTGCTTGGAGCCATTTTTTGTTTGCTCGGCCTTATATTCGATGTAGATTTTCAACGCATCCATGTCTACTAAATAGAGGGGGTCGAAATTTGGAATATCGAAGGCAAGCGCCTTATTCAATGCGCTATTCGCTTCGCCAGAAAGCAACTTGAATCCTTTGTCAACGATTTTCCCAGCTTCCTCTTTGGCTGTGATCTCCATAATTTCCAGCACTTTCCTTCCACCGTCTGTAGCTACATTTTCTATAAATGCGGCTACCTTTTGACCATCTTCAGCTACACCTTCAAGCAATGCAATCCCTTTTCCGAAGTTAGAATAAGCATCTCCTACATTAGGAAAAATACTGCTTCCATTCATCAATTTATAGGCATCAGAAAAAACCGGTGGAGTCTTACTTAGCAGCTTAGTAATCCCCTTCTTATAGCTAGGAGTAAGGAAAAGTGCTTTTTGTGTAGCAGTGCTTTGGAGAAATCCATAATTGATGGTGGTTGCTACAGGATTTCTAAGGATTTCCATGGGATGAGCCAATCGAACCAAATTATTGGATACATCAGCAGATTTGACTACTATTTCTTTTTGCCATTCTCCTATTCGGATCAAAGGAATAGGAATATGTGGTGGAAGCGGAGTCACTTCACCACTTCCCGTCTCGTGCTGCACCATACTCCAGCTGCCATCCTTTGGGAGGAGTACAGAACCACGTGTGGCAGCTACGAAAATTGGTTTATTCAAAGGATTTCCTGGCTTTGCAGCATGTGAAATATCGAATCGATTGATCTGCATCAATTGACCAGATTTACTCACATCCATTTCACAATTGATGTCTCCACCGATCAAGCCACCTTGAAGATTTAATAACGCTTTAAATTGGTCAGGAGTAAGTGGAATACCTGGTGGAGAAAGCTGCACATAGCCAAGGATTTTCTTAGCGGGTGTTCTTCCAGTTTTATGTCCTTTGACAAGGTTTTCCACTGCTATATCTGCGTCAAAATAAACAGCAACGCATTTAACTTCTTGGTTAAAACTAGAGCCATTATTAGTAATAACGTCTCCATTTTCATTGATATATTTTTTATTGGTAGGAATAATATTATTCACTACAAAGTCCGCTATTGAGCCATCCTCTTTTATGTTAGTAATATTGAAAAGGCCTCTTAAAGTACCTGGATGAAACTCGTAGCGCGCTTCCTCCTTCAGGACTCCCGGAAAAGATTCATCAATAAATTTTGCCCTAAAATCAAAAATCCCATCAGACTCTGGCTGCCATCCACTATCTGTCCTATATACAAAGCCTGAACTTGATCTAAATAGCGTAATTGTTCTAACCACTCGAATTCCCCAAGGATAAACTATACTTTTCACTTGGATGACTTCATGGGCTGTCCGACCGAGCATGATGTCAAATCGTGCTTGGCTTGTTTGTGCAATCTCGGCAGAAGGACTCAGCCAATTACTAAATGTGCTAGCTCCGTATCCTGTGAAGTCGATTTTACTCAACGGAACACCTCTGGTAAGTAACTGAGTCGGATTTCCCTGATTAACAAAAAACTCTCCGTTAAATATCTCAGTAACACTCTGCCCTAACGTACTAGCCCCACTAGCTACTCCATTAAATTCTAATACGTTAGCCAACTGAACTGTAAATCCCCCGAACATAGGAAGGTCATTTTTCTTAGGTTCGTCAGGAAACTTCTTACCATAATCTCCTGCTGTAGCCCGGATCTGTATACCACCCTGCAGATCATTTGGAAAGTTTGGACGAACGAGATTAAGTTGTGGTTTGATCGTTTCTCTGCTATTCGTATGAGAAAGCTCAGCCAAAGCTCTTAGACCAAAAGGAAGAGTGAATAACGCAGAAATAGGAGTTTCTTGATCTTCATACTTATTTAAAATAAAATCTACCAATGGCTTGGGAGAAATCGCAATCCCTTTTTGATGATTATTTATCAGTCGTGTAGGACCTCCGTCATTTGGGTAATAATTGAAAAAAACCTGCGGATCTCCGGGCTTATTTATTCCAGGAGGAGTCATATTGAAAACTGGCTCCCATGCTACCTGCGGCATCATAAATAAATGGGTCATCGCTCCCGGTGCGATTACCTCCATTCCTTCGACCGAAAAAGGTTGAGCAACTGACGGAGCTATGGTAGCTTCGGCATCATTGAGCATTCTTGCCTTGCCTGTAGTCACTCGCTGCCCTCTAGAAACCCCCAAACTAACTCCAAGTTGATTGGCATTGGAACTCACATCCAATAAGGCGAAGAAATCCATTTCATAAGGCCTAGTAAAAGGATTTAATTGCTCATTGTATGGTGGCAATCCTGTATTTTTTCGGAATACGGAGGACTTTAAAGTCTCCATTTGGGCTTCTGAAGAAGCAAATTGGGTTGAAACTGTGTTTACAGAAGACAATTCTGAAGTTGAAACAGAATTAGAAGATTTCTGATTGGCATCTCCAAAGTGAAAATTGACTTGAACGGAATCTTTATTTTCACTTAGTGGCTCTTGAGAGATCTGACAGATCAGCCAATTTTGAATGGACTCGACCCCACTTACTTTTTTGCCAAATTGCTTATCTAGCCTCCCTAGGTTAGCCACATAAGGATCCGGTAGCGTCGGCAAATAGGAGATCAATCCAAAGACTAGGAAGGTCTGACTCTTAGTTATCTTACTCCAATCTCGATCACATCTCCCAAAAATCATAGCACCATTGACAGGCGAAACAGTAAAAAGTGCGTTCTCTAATGCTAAGGCTATGGACTTGAATTTAGGAGCTTTATCAAAAGGCAATTTATTGTCCCATAGTATATTATCATCTATTAGGTAAATCAAATTCTGAGTCTCGGAACCTCCCAAAAACACCACTGATTTTTTTGTTTTTACCGCAACGGCATGACCATTGACCTGCTTAGGTCTGTCCACATTAATGGAAGCATCTGCCTGGGACACGACTAATTCCGTGCCCTCTGCAAGGCAATTGTAAAGGAATAGGCTTTGTGCTGAGTAGCGAAGATGGAGAGAAGTACCATAAGGATTGAGGCTATCTTTCCAATGATCAAAATCCTGATAAATTCCCGGAGTACCAGTATCCAAGGCTGAGATAGCTATCCTTCCATCTTCCACTAAAAACAAACTTTCGTTCAGCGGAAGACTCCCTCCTTTTATTCCTTGCCAATTAGCCTTCATTCCCTTATTCCAGACCTGTAGCATCCCTCCTACACCCGCCACTTCCAAGGGTGCATTCAGGTCGATTTCCCCGGCAGGGATTGCCCAGCTGCTTGACTTGATGGCTGGTTTCCCTTCTAGAGAAAAATATTTTCCGTGAAACTTAGAGGGTTCAAAATCTGCTTTGCTGTAATTAAATGGAATGCAGAACCGATTCAGTTGCTGATTGAGAAAAGGTTGTTGATTAGAAAACTGAAAAGATCCTTTTTCATTGTAAACTTCCCATTCGGCATTGGAGGCACCACTAATTTGTCCAATACCGCTTCCATTAAATCGAAAATTCAATTGATCAGGACATTGCAAGGAAATCGCGGCCGCATCAGCTCCATATATTTTATTGCTTTTTGCAGCTTTGACCGCAGCGGAATCAAGAGCTAAATTGACGGTGACTTGTGCATTTGCAGCAAGGATTAAATTAGTCCCTTGAGCTACAGGTTTGGCAGAAAGATCAATCTGGCCTGACTTTACTTTAAGTCCGAAATATCGATTGGCTGGAACGGTAGAATCAAATAATTTGACTTGGACCCAAACAGTACCTGCCAAAACTTTATATGAATCTTGTACTTCAATCGGTGGGGCGTTGACCAACTGAATTTTGGGTTTTGTAAAACTCGTTTTAAAAAGAATAAATGGCTCGTTACTACCCTGCTTCCGAAGTGCGATTAACTTCTCAATTCTGTAGACATCGAAAAACACCTCTCTTCCATCAATTCTAGTGATAGGCCCAATAGTTTTTTCCACTTTAGCACCAATAGCCCAAGCTGGTACACTTGATTTGATCTGGCTAGTTCGGATTGGCACCTCTCTGACAAACACTTTTGTCGTAGGTACTTTTTCTTTCAATTTCACAGACTCCTCTACTACTTTTTCAAGTTGAATTTTCTTTGGATCAGCTACCCTATTCCGAAAGAATAAATCAGAGGACTGGATGCTCAATTTCTCTGATAGCGCATCGGATGCGGATTGAAATTGAAGTGATTTGGCGAGGATCGGTATTCCTTCTGTCAATAAGGATTTCTCGCTTGAATCATTTCCTTCGAACTGAGCATAAAATTCGGCTAACAACGATTGTAATAAGTCCTTTTCCATTTTTTACAAAAAATTTATAGTTAGGCCTTTTAGCAAAAAAAACTAGTGAACTACACTTAAAAAAACTTCAAATCACTCAGTTCAATTTCACAAAGACCCAATTAAGTTAAAAATAAATATTCAAGAATACCAATATATTTGACTCGTAAACCTCTGAATATGTTGTACTTAATTTTTAAAATATATTAAGCGCTTAGTCATTTTAAAAAATTCATGTTAGCAGAATCATATAAAACATAAAATATGAAAAGCCATTTAAACAAAAATCCAACTTGATATGATAAATATCCATTTAATTTGACTTTCGATTCCTACCACAAATTCTCATGAAAACAACCGGTCTTTTTTTGCTGACCTTTTTAATCACCGCATTTTCATACGGCCAACAAATCAGAATTATCGATTCTGAGTCTCAGCAAAATCTTCCGGGGGTAATCATTTACACTTCTTCTCCCGCCAATTTTATCCTAAGCGATAGCGAGGGAAAGGCTGAGCTTAGCACGCTGCGCAAGGAAGGGGCAATTTATTTTGAGTTGTTGGGCTACGCTACAGTCCAATTATCCCTTTCTGAACTGGAAGCCATTGACTATTTGATCAAAATGAAACCGGGATTGATGAACTTGGACCAAGCTGTGGTCTCCGCTTCCAGGTGGAGACAAAATAGTAAGGATGTATCCTCGAAAGTGTCTGTAATAGAATCCGGGAATTTGCTCTTGAGAAACCCCGCCAATACGGCAGATTGGTTAGGAAGTAGTGGAGAAGTATTTGTTCAAAAAAGCCAACAAGGTGGAGGCAGTCCGATGATTCGTGGTTTCTCTGCCAATCGATTGCTCTATTCTGTAGACGGGGTTCGTATGAATACTGCAATTTTCAGAAGTGGAAATCTCCATAATGTAATTTCTCTTGACCCATTTGCGCTAGCGTCCACAGAGATTCTGTTTGGGCCTGGCTCAGTAATGTATGGAAGTGATGCGATTGGTGGTGTGATGGCTTTCCAAACATTGGACCCTAGTTTTTCTCCTCACAATAAATGGTCTGGAAGCCTCAGCTCACGTTTTGGCTCAGCCAATAATGAATTCACCGGTCATGCTCATATAGCATTTGAATCTGAAAAATGGGCATTATTAACAAGCATCACCCGATTTGATTACGGCGATCTAAAAATGGGAAGTTTTGGACCATCTGACTACCTGAGGCCATTCTATTTGGGTATTCAAGATGGTGTAGATTCTCCTTTGCAAAACCCAGACCCTAAAGTTCAAATTCCTAGCGGCTATGATCAATTCAACCTCATGCAAAAGATAAAATTCAAAGCCTCAGAGCAAACCGAATTAAGCTATGGATTTCATTACAGTCAAACTGGCTATGTGCCTAGATATGATCGATTGATCGAATCTGGAAATGCAGGTTTACGTTTTGCAGTTTGGGCTTATGGTCCACAAATCTGGATGATGAATAATTTTGGGATCATGCACCGAAGTGAATCCAAACTATTTGATCAAGTTGATATTAAGATCGCACAGCAATATTTTGAAGAAAGCAGAATCGATAGAAGAACTGGAAACCTAAACCAAAACACACGAACTGAAAAAGTACAAGCTTATTCAGCAAATGCTGATTTTGTGAAAAATATTCAAAAAGAAAGCTTTATTAGCTATGGTACGGAACTCGTCTACAACGAGGTGACCTCGAAAGGATACCGGGAAAACCTAAGCTCCCTAGCCATCAGTCCTGCTACCACTCGCTATCCACAATCCTCTTGGGTTTCCGCTGCAGTCTATGGAAGCTTGCATACCGAGATCTCCAAACAGCTGAAGTTTCAAACTGGAATTCGATACAATTACATTGAACTGAACGCTGATTACAGCATCAATCAAGGCTTCTACCCTCTCCCCTTTTCCACAAGCTCCAGTAGCTTCGGTGCCTTGACAGGTAGTTTGGGGTTAATCTATTCACCAGAACCTTCACTTACGATATCACCGAACCTTTCAACAGGCTTTCGTGCACCCAATGTAGATGATATGGGGAAAATTTTTGATTCCCAACCGGGATCGGTAGTCGTACCAAATTCAGACTTGAAACCTGAGTATGCCTATAATGCAGAGTTGAATATAAATAAACACTTCAACCAGTGCTTCAAATTTGACATTAGTGGCTATTACACCATTCTTCAAGATGCCATGGTCCGTAGGCCATTTACGCTTAATGGCGAATCAGTGATTGATTATGATGGCGTTCCAAGTAATGTTTTAGCAATCCAAAATGCAGCTTCCGCAGAAGTAATGGGAATTCAAGCAGGATTTGAAGTAGCCATCACAAGATATTTCTTGTTTTCTTCTCGCTACAATTGGCAGAAAGGAACCGAAGAACTTGACGATGAAAGCACGAGCCCTTCAAGACATGCCGCCCCTGCTTTTGGATTGACAAGATTAACCTATGCAAAAACAAAATTTAAGCTCGTTTTAACTAGTCAATATAGCGCTGAGGTGACATTTGAAGATATGCCGGTGGAAGAGAAAGGCAAACCACAACTCTACGCAAAAGACTCAAATGGAAAACCATATTCTCCGAGTTGGACTATTTTCAATTTGAATTCCTCTTATCAGCTTTTGTCATGGTTAGAAATCAATGTAGGAATCGAAAATATCCGAGATCTGAGATACAGGCCGTATAGTTCAGGACTTGCAGCTCCTGGCAGAAACTTTACTTTTTCTATAAAAGGAACATTTTGATTAAACTAACATGCTATCCCCAAGTTAAATAGGGAGTTAAGGTTTAGTATGATAAAAATGTATAGAAGGTCTTTAGCCACAGTCATCTTATTCGTCTTCATTTCGTTGCTTCCTATTAGTTGTGGTATTTTATGCAATGACCCCTGTGGTTGCGGACCTCGGTTTGAGGTTAAAGACTTCAATATTCTTTCATTTGAGACCTTGTCATTAACTAAGCCAGGGCAGCGAGTCAATCCGACTACTCCGCTTCCATACGACCAGATTTTCAAAGTCTTTCGAATCCTAGAAACTCAAACCCTAACCGCACTAGAAACTAATTCCTCCAATGGCATTCCAGGAGTAGCTTTCGCTTGTAGCCCAGTCTCTCCAAAATCAGCACAGCAGATGACTGGCATCCAGCTTTTAAACTCAAAAGAGCTAACGCTTGGAGATGGAACAGTTTTGAAAGTAGGTCAAGACATCTCGGAATTCTTCGAGATTAATTATTTTTTCGAGGAAAAAACTTTATCCTTCGAATCTTTTTTCAAAGAACCTATAACGATTTATCAAGAGGATCTTTTCAAACTGGGCTGGAAGCAAGACCCTAAAAAAGAGATCATTCTGGAATTTAGTATCCGTATTTTTATGACAGGTGGAAAAGAATTTAACCTCAATAATGAAATTCTAAGTATCAGATAAGGACAAGATTCAAAACCTGACGAAAATCTTGTTTATTTTTCTTTAGATTCATTCCAAATAATCCTACTTTTGCAATCAGTTCAAGCCAAATTCCACTTATGTTGAAAACAGCTGATCAGATTTCCGTCACCCAGACGGCCATCATCAAAGAAATCATCGATTCCCCATTGAAATTAAATCTAATGGAACTTGGCTTTATGCCAGGAAAAGCAATCACCTTAAAGTACAGTGCACCAATGGGAGGCCCGATGGCTTTTCAAATTGATGAAACCATTTTGGCTTTGCGGAAAAATGAAGCCTCACTGATTCAAGTGCAACTGCCCTAATCCATGGATAAACCCTCTCCCGCTTCAGTAGTATCGACCCCAAGGATTGCGATAATCGGTAATCCTAATGTAGGTAAGTCAACCATCTTCAACCAATTGACAGGTTTGAGTCAGAAGATTGGAAACTACCCAGGAGTCACTGTAGATAAAAAAGTGGGTTTGATGAATTACAAAGGCAATTCCTATCATATCATCGATTTACCAGGTACGTACAGTCTTTACCCAAATTCTGAAGATGAAATCATCGCCAATAGAGTATTAAGCCAAACTAACCTCGCGGAAAAACCAGAGTTTGTGCTGATGGTAATCGATTCAAGTCAATTATCAAGAGGATTATTCCTCGCTACACAGCTGATCGATCTTGGTTTGAGCCTAGCCATAGTTCTAAACATGGCAGATCTGGCCACCAAGCGACATATAACGATTAAGACATTTGAAATTTTTAAGGCGCTTGGAGTACCAATCCTAAGTACAGATGCCAGAGGGGAAAAAGGACTAGATCAAATCAGAGATTTAATTCATACCCGAAACTTTAGCAAAAAAGGAAGTTTCATTGCCATAGATGAAGTCGTGCCGGCAAGTCTACTTGACGAGGTGCAGTCCAAATTCGACCTACCAAACCAATATCAAGCTTACCAAATGCTCCGATTTGGAAGAGTTGATAGAGTAATTCCCCTAGAAAATCGAGATTGGATCAAATCAAAGCTGGAAAGCTTGAATTTTGACTTGAGTGCCGCTCAGCTAGAAGAAACAAAAATCCGCTATCGAAAAATCACTAAAATAGTAGAAGCAGCAGTCGTAAAAGAAATTCCTGATCGAAAATCGACAGCTGGGCTTGATAGTATTTTCCTTCACCCGGTATTTGGCTATGTGATTTTCGCAGCAATTCTTTTAATCATATTTCAGGCAATTTTTGCTTGGGCTTCAGTACCCATGGATCTTATAGATGGGTTCTTTGCGGAGCTTTCAGGCAGTATTCGGGATATATTGCCTGCTGGCCCCATCAGCAGTTTGATTTCCGAAGGTATCATTCCAGGTATTGGTGGTGTAGTGATATTCATTCCCCAGATTGCGATGCTTTTCGGTTTTTTAGCTATTCTGGAGGATACGGGATACATGTCCCGGGTAGTTTTCTTGATGGATCGCTGGATGCGACCATATGGACTTCATGGCAAAAGTGTTGTCCCATTAATCTCTGGTGTAGCCTGTGCGATACCTGGGGTAATGGCCGCTAGAAATATCGGTAACTGGAAAGAAAAGATCATTACGATCATGGTCACTCCATTGATGAGTTGCTCTGCCAGGCTTCCAGTCTATGTGATTTTGATCGGCTTAGTAGTCCCTGATAAGAGTATTGGGTTTATCAATCTTCAGGCATTAACCCTACTTGGTCTTTACTTTTTAGGAATAGTGGGTGTACTGGGTACCGCATTACTTTTGAAAAATATTTTGAAGACTACTGAAAAAAGTTTTCTCATGGTGGAGCTTCCGTCTTACCGCGCTCCAAGATGGTGGGATGTTGTCATTACCATGTATAACAAGTCCAAGACATTTGTCATGGAGGCTGGAAAAGTCATTCTTGCGATATCAGTGATTCTGTGGGTGCTCGCTTCGTATGGACCGCCAAGTAGAATGGATGAAATACGAATATCAGGCGAGGCAAAACTTGCCACTGCAACAAATCCAGAACAAGAAGAGCAGATTCAGGCTGAGACCTCATCCCTCTTGCTGGAAAACTCCTTTATCGGGATTATGGGTCGAGGGATCGAACCGGTAATCCGCCCATTGGGCTACGACTGGAAGATAGGAATTGCGTTGATTGCTTCCTTTGCCGCACGTGAGGTATTTGTGTCTACGATTGCTACGATCTACAGTATTGGAGGAGATCCAGAAGATGATTTGACTATTCGCCAAAAGCTCAATCAGCAAATCCGCCCCAATGGTGACAAGGTATATAATATTGCCACCGCGTTCTCCTTAATGGTATTTTATGCCTTTGCGATGCAATGCATGAGTACTGTGGCGGTAGTCTATCGGGAAACTAAAAGTTGGAAATGGCCGTTGATACAGACGGCGTATATGACTGGTTTAGCTTATTTATCAGCATTCATAGTGTACCAAATTTTATCTTAAGATGTTTCAGGAAATTGCAATCGGAATAGTTTTACTCGCCGCTCTGGGCTTTTTGGTTCGAAAATTCTTTTTCAAACCAAAGTCAGATGCAGGATGTGATAAATGTGCTAAATCTTAAGAAGAGATAGCCTTAACGTAATATTTTTTAATACTTTTAGGCTCATGGGCAAAGTAGCCAAGCAGAGCATTCAAACCACCATTTTCTCTTACATCGGAGTAGTCATAGGCTATTTCAATGTTTTATGGCTTTATCCCTATGCGATGGATGCCTCCGAATTAGGAACATTCCGAACTATCCAAGACTTGGGTTTACTTTTTGTTCCTTTTGCACAATTAGGAGTAGGACATGGAATTACACGCTATTTCCCAAAGTTGGAGCACAATAAATCTGCTTTTCTCAGCTATAGTCTAATGATTGCAGTTGCTGGATTTCTACTAGTCAGCATTCTCTTTATTGGCCTTCGAACCCAAATCATTGGGCTTTTTGCAGCAAATTCCCTAGAGGTAGTTGACTTCCTAGGCGTCGTTCTATTGATTACACTATTTGCTTTATTGAATAGTATTTTGGATTCCTACAGTAGATCTTATTTGAAAATAGCCATTCCAACTTTTTTTAGAGAAGTTTTTCTTCGCTTACTCACAGGCTGTTTGGTAGGTGCCTATTTGTTAAAATGGATCAGTTTCCCCCAAGTGATGAATGGTTTAGTCTTGGTCTATGGCCTCGCACTTGCGGGAGTCCTCATATATTTGATTTGGCTAAGAGTATTGACCTTTGATTTGAATTGGAAAACTTTCCCGAAAGGCTTCAGGTCCTCTTTTGTACAGTTTAGCTTAATCACTTTCTTGGCGACAGCGGCATCAACTTTAATCATGAAGATTGACAGCATCATGGTCAGTTCGATGATCAGCTTAGAGGCAAATGCCATTTACACCATTGCTTTTAGTATGGCATTAGTCATTGAACTGCCGAGGAGAGCTATTTCGCAAGTCATCATGCCAGTGGTTGCAGATCACTTTGCAAATGAAAAACTAGCAGAAATAAATGTATTGTATAAGCAAGTTTCCAATCGCCAACTTTACGTCTGCATTCTTTTATTTATAGGAATTTGGGCAAATATAGATGCAGTTTATTTCTTTATTCCAAATCGGGAAATCTATATGACAGGGAAATCTGTCGTGTTTCTGATCGGATTGGGCAAGCTTTTCGATGTTGCCTTTTCCATCAATAGTGAGATTCTGGTATTCTCTAAGTTCTTTCGCTTCAACTTAATTCTGACCATCGCGATGAGCGCGCTGATAATTTTATTGAATTTGATCCTGATCCCTATCTTTGGAATCGAGGGTGCAGCAGGAGCTTCTGCTATTGTTATGCTGCTCTTCAATCTAGTAAAGTATTTGTTTTTGAAAATCAGATTAGGCTTAGAACCATTTTCAAAAGAAACCTTAAAAATTTTAGGTGTAGGGATTTTAACTTTCAATTCAGCCAGGTTCGTAACCTTGGACGCTTCCCCGATCGAGAATTTAATATTCACTTCGTTGGTTGTATTAATTTTGTTCTTGACGTGGTCTTTACTTCTTCGAGCAGGTAGGGAAGAATGGTTATGGATCAAGGAAAAAATAAAAAAGTCCGGATCTTAGAGTGTTGCAAACCTCCTATAAGACAAGATTTGAGCTGCCTTGGGCCCGCAAACTTCCACTGTTATCCTGCTTTTTGAGCGAGGCCTTGATTGCTCAAGGTGAGGCCTGTTTTTGGAAAGGGCTATACTCGGTAAAATTGATAATTGTGAAGTTTGAACATGTCGACGACCCGGACACCACAAATATACGATTTATTAGAAATCAGGTTGGTTTTTACCGGATGGATTCCGAATATGTATTGAAATAACATAGCGTATGAATTAGCCAAGAGCTATAAATTCGGAATTTTATTTCTTAAAAAAAAAATTAACAGTTGTTTCATCTAAATTCATTGATTTAGCAGGTAGTTTTCAGAATTTTATTTCTTAAAAAAGAAAAAAGTATTTTGAAATAAGCCTTAACTTTATACCCATAAAACTCTTGGAGGAATATGTATTTGATTAAGAAATTGATTGTTTGTCTAGATCAGACTTCTCTAGATCAAACTCTGATAAAATATGCAGCTTTCATAGCACAGGTAAATCAGACTAAGAAAATCTACTTTGTAAATGTCATTAGGAACTTAAGTGTACCTAAAGAGGTACTGGAAGAATTTCCAAATCTGGTCGAAAACATGATCTCTGAGCGTCAGCAACAGATGGAATCCGTAGTCAATGATAACTTTCCTAAAATCAAGGGTATTTCCCTCAACTATATCGTAAAAGAAGGATCACTGTCAAAAAAGATTCTCAAACTCTCTGAAGAAAAATCAGCAGATATGATTCTGATTGGCAGAAAAGTAACCCTTCAAGGAACCGGTATTGCATCAATGAGATTAGCTCGAAGAGCCAGTTGCTCCCTTTTAATCGTACCTGAAGGAAGCAAACCAAAATTAAAAAAACTCCTAGTTCCAAGCGATTTTTCAGACTATTCTAAAGATGCACTTGAAGAAGCGATCATGATTGCTAACAAGCATGGCAATGTTGAGATCATCTGTCAGAATGTTTTTGCAGTGCCATCAGGCTACCATTTTACAGGAAAAACTTACGAAGAGTTCACTGCGATTATGGAGATGCATGCAGTGATTTCTTACAAGAAATTTATTCGAAAAATTGATACCAAGGGAGTTAAAATCACCCCTATTTATACACAAGATGATGATGATGATCCTGTTCAGGAGATTGTTTCAAAGGCCTTGGAAACTGAAGCGGACGGAATCATCATTGGTGCAAAAGGCAGGACTGCTGCTACGGCATTATTCATAGGGAGTATGGCTGAGCGCCTCATTCAGTTTAATGACAGTCTCCCTTTATTGGTTACCCGACCAAAAGGTAAAAATGCTGGGATCTTAGATTATATTCTCGAGATCTAAAAAATCAAAGACTTACCGCCCGATGTATTACATTTTTAGCTTTTTTGAGGGTCAAGACTAAACCATCAGAAAGAAGTTTGGTCTAAAGCACTAATGAAAGAAATTGATGAACAGGAAATCTTAGCACTGATCCAAAATCCCATTTCGATGGAATTCGGATATCGGCAATTGATTTTGGTTTATCAGAAGCGAGTTTATCATGTCATTCGACGTATGGTCTTGGTTCATGAAGATGCAGATGATTTAACTCAAAATACTTTTATCAAAGCCTATCGGCATATCGATAAATTTCACGGCAACTCCAGTCTATTTACTTGGCTTTACAGAATCGCTACCAACGAAGCGCTCAGCTTTCTAGAGAAAAAGAAAAAACGATTCTTTTTCTCTAGTGATGATCATCAAGAGAAAATGGAATCCTACCTAGATCACTCTGGAAATCTAAGTGGAGATGAGATTCAGCTAATCTTACAAAAGGCAATTTTAAAGCTCCCAGACAAACAGCGTCTAGTCTTTCACTTGAAATATCAGGAAGAACTCAGCTATCAGGAAATGAGTGAAATCACCGGCACAAGTGTAGGAGCCCTAAAGGCCAGCTATCATCACGCAGTCAAAAAAATTGAAGAATCTATAAAGTCAGAATAAACTATTGCGGTTCAAATCAGTCTAAACAGCACATGGAAAAATTACCTAAACTAAAAGAATTCAAAGAACCAGAGGGATATTTTGATCAATTACCTGATCAAATTATGGCATCGATTAAACCAAATAAAAGGAATACTTGGATTCGTTATGCCGCTTCTATTGCACTTATCATCAGTACAGGGTTATGGATTGTTTATGCTCCTTCGGAAGAAGTTCAACAGCTTTCTTTGGAGGAAGAGGTTAATCTATATATCGATAGTCAATATTGGACGGCTGAAGATGTCCTGAGCATGGCTGAAAACCCCGATGAGATTTTAGATCAAATAATCAATGAGGAATTCCCTGAAGGCACTGAGCTATGGGGAGAGGAAGAACAAACTTGGTTTTAACTATGAAAAGATATATTCTAACATTCGCAATTCTCTTTTTCATCACAGGAATAAGCATCGCTCAGCGTCCTAGTGAACGATATGATCCTGATAAACTACAAGCTGCACGAATCGCATTTATCACTTCCAGATTGGATTTGAAACCTGAACAGGCAGAGAAGTTCTGGCCAATCTATAATCAATTCAATGATAATCGAGAGACTTATCTAAAAGAAATTCGTAAGCTCAGTGACTTACGAAGTGGAGACATCTCGGAATCAGATGCTAAAAAAAGAATCGAACAACGATTTGAACTTCAGCGAAAAGTCCTCTCAGAGGAAGAAAAATTCATGAGTGATCTGAGCAAAGTAATCAGCTACAATCAGATATTAAAGCTAAATGGGTTGGCTCGGGACTTTACCCGAACTGTATATCAAAAGCAAAAAGGTGGGAATTAAATAAAAAGAGGCAAGCCATACGACTTGCCTCTTTTTATTTAAGATTTTATTTTTTTAGCAAATCTCGAATCTCTTCTAACAGTACTTCAGATTTCGGAGGAGCTGCGGGTGCTGCGGGTACCGCCTCCTCTTTTCGCTTCATGTTATTGATTCCTTTAATCGCAAGAAAAATCACAAATGCAACAATAATAAAGTCCACTACATTCTGGATAAACATGCCATAATTCAATGTAACAGCAGCGATTGCTTCACCGGCAGCATCTACTCCCTCTGGCTTTAGGATATAAGTCAATTTCTTAAAATCCATACCGCCAAGAAGCAACCCAATCGGCGGCATTACAATGTCATTTACAAATGAAGCAACAATTTTCCCGAAGGCTCCACCGATAATTACACCGACGGCTAGATCGATCACGTTACCTTTAACTGCAAATTCTTTAAACTCTTTTAGCATTCCCATAAGGTTGAGGTTAATTGGTTGGGGTTAATTTCTTTATGTTGTTGATTATTAATATGAATATTTCAATAATTATCGTCTAAAACAAACACCTATAAAAAACTTTTGCTTGATCCAATGATTAGAGTCTTTAGAAATCATAATTGATCCAAAACCAAAACCCCCAGTAGGAATTTGATTAACATTGTCTCCCCATACAAATTGAAAAAATGAAAGCACCTATTGCAAAAAAAATAGCCGAAAAATTAGAGATTCACGGTCACGAGCGCATCGATAATTACTATTGGATGAATCATCGCGAAAATCCTGAAGTGATCGACTACCTCAATCAAGAAAATCAATACCTAGCTCAAAGTCTGGAGGAAACAAAAGATTTTCAATCTTCACTCTTCGAGGAAATGAAGGGAAGAATCAAGGAAGACGATCAGAGTGTTCCCTTCTTCAAATCCGGTTATTTCTGGTATTCTCGCTATGAAAAAGGCGGGGAATATCCCATCTTTTGCAGAAAAAAAGAGTCTCTTTCTTCACCTGAAGAAGTCATCTTAAATGTAAACTTACTTGCAGAAGGAAAAAACTACTATCAAGTCGGAGGAACATCAGTTTCCACTAATCAAAAACTCTTAGCATTTGCAGCAGATGAAGTGGGCCGAAGAATTTATAACATCTGCTTCAAAGATTTGGAAACAGGTGAAATATTTGAAGATCAAATCCCTTCAGTGACGGGGAATTTCAGTTGGGCAGCAGATAACCTGACCATATTTTATTCAAAACAAGATCCAGAAACCCTTCGATCCTTTCAAATCTATTCCCATCAATTAGGAACCGATTCATCAAAAGATCAGCTCATTTTTGAGGAAAAGGATGAGGAATTTAGCTGCATCATCCATAAAACCAAGTCAGAGAAATTTCTTCTGATTCATTCTGAAAGTACAATTTCTTCTGAAATATGGTTTTTGAAAGCTGAAAATCCCAAAAGTGATTTTCAATTGATTCAAGGGCGAGTTCCACATTTGGAGTACGCTGCTGACCATTATAAAGATCATTTTTGGATTCGGACTAATCATGAAGCACAGAATTTCAAGTTGGTAAAAGCCCCTATTTTAAATCCAGGAATCGAGAATTGGGAAGACGTGATTGGACATCGAAAAGAAAGTCTCTTTGAGGACTTCGATATTTTCGCGGATTTCTTGGTAGTTCAAGAGCGAACCAATGGATTGGTACAGATTCAGATCAAACCTTGGGACAATTCGGAAGCTCACTACTTAGCCTTTGATGAGGAGACCTATACTTCTTGGATTGGGACTAATCCCGAGTATAACACCCCAATTCTTCGATTCGGATACAATTCACTGGTAATGCCTGCGAGTACCTATGATTATCACATGGTGCTTCATACCAAAACCTTACTCAAACAGCAAGAAATAGTCGGAGGCCACGATTCCTCGGCCTACCAATCTTCCAGAATTTGGGCAAAAGCAGCTGATGATACGATGGTACCAATCTCACTGATTTATCGGATTAATACTTTTAATCCTGATGGCTCAAACCCCTTACTGTTATATTCTTATGGTTCCTATGGCTACAGCTCTGAAGCTTATTTTTCAAGCACGAGGCTGAGCCTTTTGGATCGTGGTTTTGTATTTGCTATTGCTCATATCCGTGGTGGAGAGGACTTAGGAAGACATTGGTATGAGGATGGAAAAATGCTTCGAAAGCGAAATACTTTTACTGACTTCATTGCCTGCGCTGAACATCTTATCGGAGAGAAATACACCTCTCCCTCACATCTCTATGCCATGGGAGGTAGTGCCGGTGGTTTGCTAATGGGTGCTGTGATGAATATGAGGCCAGAATTATTTAACGGATTGATCGCTGCTGTTCCTTTTGTAGATGTGGTAACTACGATGCTGGATGAGAGCATTCCGCTTACTACAGGCGAATTTCAAGAATGGGGAAATCCGAAAGTCAAGGAATACTACGACTACATGCTCACCTACTCACCTTACGATAACGTGACTGCGAAGGCTTACCCAAATCTCCTTGTCACTTCAGGATTGCACGACAGCCAAGTTCAATATTGGGAGCCGACCAAATGGGTGGCCAAATTGCGTGAGCTCAAAACTGATCAAAACCTACTTTTGCTCCATACGAATATGGATGCAGGACATGGTGGCGCATCCGGAAGATTCAATGCGCTGAAAGAATTGGCATTAGAATATACCTTTCTTCTTTATTTGGAGGGAAAATGTAATTCGTAAAGCTCATATTCTTAGTCTTTATTCACATTGATCAGTCTTAGATTTCAACGGGATTCTGAAACAGTGAAATTGAAGAAATAGAAATTTTCCTACCTTTGAGTTAAACCTATTAATACCAAATTGATGAAAATTGCCCTTATCGCCCATGATGGGAAAAAAGCTGATATGGTCCATTTTTTAAGTGGCTTCAAAGACCGCTTGCTTCGGTCTGACGTAGCACTTGTCGCGACCGGCACAACTGGATTGCATATCGAAAAAGCAGGATTTGAAGTTCAAAAACTTCTTTCTGGACCAATTGGAGGTGATGCACAAATCGCGGCAATGGCAGCTCAGAAGGAACTGGATTTAGTCATTTTCTTTAGGGACCCACTAGACAAACACCCACATGAACCAGATGTGCAAATGCTGATGCGGATTTGTGATGTCCACAATATCCCTTTAGCAACCAACCCTGCTTCAGCAGAACTGATGTTCAAAGCCATAACTCAAAACCTATAAATGGAACCTAAAACCATAAAAAAAATTGGCGTACTTACCTCAGGAGGAGATTCTCCTGGAATGAACGCTGCAATCCGAGCCGTAGTCCGAGCGGGATTCTACTACAATCTAGATATGTATGGAATCTATAGAGGCTACGAAGGAATGATCCAAAATGACATCAAGAAACTTGAATCCCGACACATCACGCATGTTTTGGAACGTGGAGGAACGTTTTTAAAGTCGGCTAGAAGTGATGAATTCAGAACGCCAGAAGGAAGAAAGAAAGCTTATGATAATTTGAAAAGCCATGGCATTGATGCCTTAGTTGTGATCGGTGGAGATGGTTCATTGACAGGCGCACATCTATTTTATCAAGAGTATGGAATTCCTTCCATTGGGCTTCCTGGCACGATCGACAACGATCTTTCAGGTACAGATTCTACGATCGGATTTGACACAGCATGTAATACGGCCATCCAAGCAATTGACAAAATCCGTGATACAGCTACTTCCCATGATCGATTATTCTTTGTGGAAGTAATGGGCCGAGATGCAGGATTTATTGCGATCAATGCAGGAATTGGTAGTGCAGCAGCAGCTATTTTAATTCCAGAGAAAAAAATGCCCGTCGAACATTTGATAGAGAAATTAAAGATTCGAACCAAAGCAAAGAAAGCTTCCAACATTGTAATCGTCGCAGAAGGTGGTAAAAGTGGTGGAGCCGCTGAAATTGCAGCTACCGTCAAAAAACATCTTCCCTATTATGATATCAAAGTGACGATTCTAGGTCACCTCCAGCGGGGTGGCGCACCAAGCTCATACGATCGCCTACTTGCCTCCAAACTAGGAGTATGTGCCGTAGAAGGCTTGCTAGCCGGGAAATACGATGTGATGGCTGGCCTGATCAACCACAAAGTAGTCTTCACTCCGATCAAAAAGGCAATTGTTGATGATAAGAGTGTGGATGAGGATGATTTTAGAATTGCTAAAATTCTTTCTACTTAATTCCCTTAAACCTTTGTGGTGTCATCTCGACGACAACGAAGGAGAGATCTCCTCGAAGGTTACTAATAGCCGTGGTCTGTGTCCTCACAGACCACTTTTTTTTGCAGCCGTTCGAGCCTGCCTTTGCCGGTAGGCAGGTATCCCGAATGGCTTTGTATAACCCCGTTGGGTTTGGGGATCTTAATTTGTTTCCATTTCCCATGGGTTGCACCCATGGCTATTCATGGTTTGATCTCCCGAAAAAATCGGGACAGGCATTTCAGGATCATATTTTTGAAAAAATTAAATTATGGTCATCAAATATTTTTTTTCCCCAGACCACGAAGTTGGTCAAACCATGAATAGCCCCGTATGAAATGCGGGGTATTGGAAATCATGATGGATACAACACGACGGCGAAGCTGTCGAACATTTAGGTAATAGAATTACTTCCAACTGCTGTACGGAATCCAGAAGATATATAAGCGTAGTTGCATCCGTCTGTTGTACCGATTAAGCTTAGTCTAGCATTCTACAGCTAGCGGGGGTTTAGGCTTAAACCTAGCAGCGCTGGATTATATCTACTGAAATTATAGATTTATTCATTCGGGTTTATTGAACAATGGGCTTACACAACTGTTTTCAATCAAACTTTAAATCAACAACGATGTCCTTTGTAGGCAAAAAATTTCCAAGTTTAAACGTTACCGCCATGGACGAAATGGGTGATAACAAAATCATTAATATTTTCCACGAAGCAACAAAAAACCAGAAAAAGGTTTTGTTATTCTGGTATCCAAAAGATTTCACTTTCGTATGTCCCACAGAATTGCATGCTTTTCAAGCAGAACTACCAGAGTTTGAAAAAAGAAATACAATTGTAATTGGGGCATCATGCGATACCGCTGAAGTTCATTTTGCATGGTTAAACACTCCAAAAGATAGCGGTGGTATTGAAGGAATATCTTACCCTTTAGTGGCAGATAGCAATAGAAACTTGTCTTCTATCTTAGACATTTTAGATGTTTCGGCAGTGGAATACAACGATGAGTTTGATGTTGATATCATCACAGGCGACTTTGTCACATATAGAGCCACTTATCTAATTGATGAGACAGGGACCGTCTTCCATGAAGGAATCAACCATATGCCTTTAGGAAGAAATGTAAAAGAATATTTACGTTTAATTGATGGTTTCTCTCATTTTCAAAAGCACGGAGAAGTTTGTCCCGCAAATTGGGAAGAAGGAAAAGAATCAATTAAAGCTGACAGAGAGGGAGTAGCTGAATATTTAAGCAGTAACTAATAATAAGCCTAAATACTAAAGCTCAAAGCACAAGGAAGAGCGAATAGAGACAAGAAAACTTTATTGAATCAGAAAGCTCTTTCCTCTTCCTTTATTTTTCTCTAAAATCAATCCAAAAAAAATAATACCATGTTAAAAGAATTAACAGCTGACACGCTAGGTCAAACTGTAAGTGAAGGAGGAACTGTAATCGTCCAGTATACAGCTGGATGGTGTGGAAATTGTCGTGTAATGAAACCAAAATTCAAGAAATTTGCTGCTGATACTGAAAATGCAACCTTCGTAATTGTTGATGCGGAAAAGTTTCCTGAGTCGAGAAAATTAGCTGACGTAAGCAATCTCCCAACTTTCGCTGCATTCAAGGACGGCAAATTGGTAAGGCAAATTCAAACGAATAAAGTCGAAAACTTAAAAGAACTTATTGATGAGATTACCCTTAATTAAGTATATCAATAGTTTTATCGCTGACAACGATGAAGACTATGTAAAGGAAGCCATAACGGTATTGGAATACCTCACTGAAAGTAGTGCTGTAAAAGACGAAGAGATAGATGTAATTGGAGAATTACTTTCCAATTTATATGGAGGGCTGGAAGTTGCTCAGATGGTTAAACAAGGAAAATCAGAGAAAGAAGCTGGCAACATTTTTATGAAAAGAGTTCTGGGCTCTATAGATCAGTAACTGACCATATCAAAAATCCCCGATGGCGCTGAGTGTAGATTCCAACTGCACCCAAATTTTCATACAAATCTATAAGTGGTAAAAATGTATTGCATCATTTTGATCGTATTGCAAATCCCGACTGACAATAGATCGTAGTTGTAAACTGTGCTCAGACCGACGTCAATCGACACTCAGACGGGAAAATAATTCCGTTCAAATTTGTTCAGCTCCCTTCAGGGTCGTCGGGTGGTAATTCGCATTCAATTTTCCCATGCCCCCGATAGCTATCTGGGGCACCCATGGCTCCTGATAAATCGGGACAAGTGATTCATGGTTAGATCTCCCGATAAATCGGGACAGTCATTTCAGGATCATATTTTTGAAAAAATTTATTTATGGTGACCCCATATTTTTATCCATCGACTACGAAGTGGTCAAACCATGAATAGCCCCGTATGAAATGCGGGGTATTGGAAATCATGATGGATACAACACGACGGCGAAGCTGTCGAACATTCAGGTAACAGGATTACTTCCAACTGCAGTACGGAATCCAGAAGATATATAAGCGTTTTGCATCCGTCTGTTGTACCGATTAAGCTTAGGATAACATTACACCTAGCGGGGGATCTAATTGGATGATTTTCGTTCCGATATGTTCGACACCTTTGTGGGTCGTGCAACGAAACATTGTGTCCATCGTGCCCTTGGGTTTCACCCATGGCTAATCATGGTTTGATCTCCCGAAAAAATCTGGACAGGAATTACAGGATCATATTTTTGAAATCATATAGTTGGATATTAAAAAGACCACGAAGTGGTCAAACCATGAATAGCCCCCGGTGGAACCGGGGGTTAAGAATGACGATGAGAACCCCACGACGGCGAAGCTGTCGAACTTTTAGGTAACAGAATTACTTCCGACTGCTGTACGGAATCCAGAAGATATTAAAGCGTTTTGCATCCGACTACTGTACGGATTACGCTTAGGGGAACATTCTGCACCTAGCGGGGGAATCATCTTATACTTAATATCCCAAGTACCCTCTTATCCCTTTATTACTCCAATTCCCGGCTTCCCAGTAAATCTTTACTTTGAGGTATTTAATAATATCATGATCAAAAATATCAGGGCTTTCATCCTCATCTTCATCGTAATTCATTCCTTCATCTGACTGAAGCCACAGGGCAAATAATTCAAATTCATTAAGTTTTTTTATTTGTTCAGCCAGATGATTCTCCACTGCATCATCATAGTCATCCCAATGAAATGAATACTCATCTTGTATCTGAACACATATTTCATCCCAAGTAGTTACCAAACGTGAATCTCCTGACAAAGTGATCCTCCATTTTTGAAACTGCTTAATGCTATTCCTCACTATTTTGATTGTGATCTGATCAGCAAAATAGGTGACTACTTGGCTTTCATATTTGAGCATAATAGATGATTATTAAAGAATATTTTTTCAAAAAATGATTATATTCATTGGACATAAATTATTTCAACTATGGGACTGATAATCATTTTCGGAGGAATCCTTTACATCGTTTTGGGTATTTATTTAATAAAAAACCCATCTAGAGGAAGAAGGAGGTAGATTCTTAGTCCTCAGGCTCGTTCACAAAACTCTCCTCGTAGTCTTTTCTACTTAATACCGTGTCGTAAAGACCTACTTTTTGACCCTCATGCTTATTGATTCCTATGTATTCTAGGCTAGCGTCTTCATATCGCTTGAACTTGTAGACAGCATCATTCATCAAAGCTGAATTAAATACTCCTAGACTGACAAGCAATTCAAAATCTTTCACAGACAATCCAGTGACCTTTTTAAATAATCCCGGTTCTAGTTGGGTAATGACATCCTTGAGACTGTGCTCTCTGTAGTCAGTCAAATACATAAATACAGGAACCCGAGTTGCGAATTTGATCAACTTCTCCTGAATCTGTTTTCTGAGGTTTTTGTATTCTTTCTCCTCATTACTAAGCTCTTTTTTCTTCTCTGCACTTAATGCCTCATCATTAGCTTCTTTTCTTGCCTTTTTAACAGCTTCCGATTTGTTAATGATAGTTTCGATGTCCTGATTTAAGTTTCTGAATCCTTCAATATTCATTAAAGCTTTCATTGCGTCGTCGTTTGCCATCAATCGAGCAAGGGTGTTATTGTCCACATTCACGAGCAAAGCACTTTCCCAACGTCTTGCCAAAAGTGTGGCAGTTGTACCACTCATGGCCATATCCAATATTCCTGCTGCGTCTACCACTTTCATGGAACTGCCATCATAGGCTAATACAGGTAAGAAGTTGATAAACTCAGCAACTTTCGCTTCTGGATTTGATTCGTTTACATTCAGTCGGCAACTGTAATCAGCGATTTGCCTTAGTGCACGATCGGGAGCAAAATCAAAAACATAGCACTCTTCCTTTAGAATATCTTCTTTATTTGGCGATTTGCTGTCTGGGTTTTTGATAACCCAAGGTGATTGAACTCGGAAAGCAGCTTGAAAATAGGTTTCCGGACTTGATGAATTTCGAAGCATAAAAATTCCTGTCCAAGGTTTTACAGTTACCCCAGTGGTCAATTTTCCACAGGAAAGTGTAATGGTTTTTGATTCCAAAGGATTATCTGTCATGGCAATTTGTACAGGAGGCAACGCGTGAACCCCAATACCTGCCTGTGTGCCTGCCGCAACCACAACATTATAGTCGTGATAAAATTTATTTTGTCTTTGTCTCAGCAAATTTGCCATTGAATTACAAGAGGCAACAGTTGGTAAAAACCAAAACGTGTGGTTCAATACATTAAGTAATGGTGCATGGGAAAATGGCAAGGGAGGTTTTTTAGCTCCCATCTTGAGGTTATCTAGGGTAGTTTCGCTAAACGAACCTCGAATCAAGTCCAACCACTTCTGTACTTCATCTTCATATTTGAAACTTGCATTTGCCCCTTCACCTTCTGCCGTAAAGAAAATGTTTAAATCAAATCCATCAAACTCTCCCTGCATTGCAATCTGCCGAATCGAATCCGGCAACTGATAAGTCATCATTACCATTCTTGGCAAGGACGCATATGGGTTTAAACCTTTTGAAACATCCCAATTTTCTTTGGCTTTTTGTTCATCTGAATAGGTCCAATTGAAAATCTGCTCCTCTATAAATTCTCCGGAAGCAATGGCTCGGAAAGGTGTGCCAGATAAGTATAAGTAATGATTTGTGGTTATCGGCATTGCTTCTTCATCAAAGTATTCAATGCCTTCGCCTTCGCCAAATTCCAGTTCCTTTTTACCTTCCGCCTCAAAGAGTTCTTTGGCATTCTCTCGCCAAGCTCCATAATGGTATTCATCAAAAATTACACAATCCCAATTCGTGGCGTGTACCCATTCATTTTTTGTTTTGATACCTCCCGTACTGGTGTTTTTGCCTAAATAATCTTGAAAAGAACCAAAACAAACAATTGGTTTTTTTAGATCGGCTTCCTCGAAGCTCAAACCGTTTCGAGAGATAAACTGCCAACCTTCAAAATCAACATGAGTCATCAAGTCTTCATCCCAAGCATTCTGAACAGCAGGCTTAAAAGTTAGAACCAATACTTTTTTCCAACCCATTTTTTTTGCCAACTGATAACTTGCAAAGGTTTTACCAAAACGCATCTTGGCGTTCCATAAAAAGTGTGGTGTTCTATCTTTATTCTCTTTTTTGAAACTCTCGAAATAGGCGATAGATTTATTGACCGCTTCTTCTTGTTCGGGTCTCATTCCAAAGGTAAGAACTCGATTTTCTTCTGTTCGTTCGCCTGTTTTGATTTGGTGAATGGCTCTTCGTAAATCATTCAATCCACATTTAAACCATTCCCCGCTTGCGTTTATTACTTTCCAGTCTCTAAGTAAGCGGTGAACTTCGTGGTCGGTAAATGAACTGCCATCACGCTTCATTGCCGATTCTTCAAATACAATTTTGTATGATATGGCTGCCGTACCTAACTGTTCTTTGATTCGAGTTTGAGCATTACGGTCAGTGAAGCCGACTTTGAGTAAACCTTTGTGCGTAGCAACTCCAACCAATTCATACCCATAAATTGTTGGATTGGTTGAAGGTCGAGGCGGGAAAAATTCTTTTTTACTCATTGTCAGTATCCATTGGACGAACTAATGATTCAATAAAATCTATTTCGTCTTGATTTATACCATATTTCTTAAAGAGCTTTTCATCTGTCCAACTTTCCTTAAAATCTTGAATCGGAACAAATGTGTATACTTTACTCGTTGCGTGCTGTGTTGGTTTGTTCAACAAAACCAAAAATCTTAAAAACCTTGTTGTCAGATATTGTGCAAGATTTTCTGCTTCTTTTTTATTCTTGAAAATACCTGCAACTAAATATGTCTCGGTACAAGCACTATTTGGTTCAACAACAAATGGTTTACCGAGAATTGGGTGTGGAAAAGAATCGCTACCGCTGCCAAGTGGTGGAATTAATGTTTTATGAAGTTTAACAATCCCAATATTAGTTTTGATTTCCGACTCTTTAATATATCCTAATCCGCCATTTTGGTAAAGAGTAATGGCATTCTCAAAAGGTTTAGATTTTCCTTTGTAAGTAGTTTCTAATCCAAATGGTTTTCGAGCACTAATCTTATCTTTTAAAGAACTTTCACTAAGTTTTTGAACCTTTTTCAAAATCGAAATTGCTTCATTATATCTGATAAAAGTTTCACAACCCTTTTCTAATAAAGGTCTAGTCATTAGAGATACAATTTTACCTTTTCGAGAAGTGGAAACGGTACATAATCCTTTGTTGTCTCTATCCCAAAGAAAATAGCAAACACCTCCTTTAATTTGCACTCCTGGGAAACAATCAATTGCTTCAGGATAATCAACAATTTCACGAATTCGATTATCTTTTAACATTTCATCCCTAAAATCATCCATTCCCTTGCCGCCACTATACCATCTAGCAGGAATAATCATTGACAAATATTTTGGATTGAGTTTTTTAGCTTGTTCAACAAATTTATGATAAATGGGAGTTGCGCTTGTTCCAAAGCCACCATCGCTTAACTGATAAGGTGGATTTCCAACGATTACGTCAAATTTCATATTGAATATATTGTAAGGTTTGTCTGTATGGAGAAAATTGTAGGCATAGGTTTCTAATGCTTCATCTCGGTCATATTCTGATTGATTGGCACCACAATAAGAACATCGTCCATTATGCCAAGTATGTTTCATTCGATTATAGCGTATGTTACCTTGCTCATCATTAAAGGTTTCGCAAATAGAATATTTGCCATTGGCAGTTTTGGAGCAATACACGCTTCTACGAGAAAGCAAAGCAGTTAAGTCGGTAATAGCAATTCCATACAACTGTTGGCTAAAAATGTGATTTATGCGTTCCTGCTTGTCAGGTATTTGTGTTTCTAATCCTTTCATTAATCGCTTTGCCATTTCTCGCAAGAACACACCGCTCTTTGAAACAGGGTCTAAAAATTTGGCCTCCGGATTACTCCAAAGTTCAGAGGGGAGTAAGTGCAAAATGTTATTCACTAAACCTGGAGGTGTAAATACTTCGTCATTGCTTAGATTCGCCAAGCAGCTTAGCACATCAGGATTGTATTGGGTTTCTATCATTCTAGGTTAGTTTTAGATAATGAATCGGTGGAAATTCACGAACGGGTTCATCTATATCAGCGGCTCCTCCTAAATCATTGAAAAGAGAAGTTTGAAGTGATTTTTCTACCAAAAATTTAAAGATATAATCTCTTCTTTTGATTTTATCTCCAATAGTAAAACTCCATTCAGAAAACACAATTGGTTTTTTACTGACAGGATTTGTAAAGTCCAAAGCATCACCCCAAAGGATATTTCTTCCAAGAATAAACTTTACCGATTTTAAGAAGTCAGCCTTTCCATTTGTTCCAAAAGTAGAAAGGTATTTTTTGGAGAAAATTTGAAATAATCGATCACGGCATTCAATTGCGTTATCTTCTAGAATATCTACACCATAGATTGATGAAATCACAATGATCCCATTTCTCTCCCATTCGATCTGACTCTTACTATATCGGCTGTCGACAATTTCTAATTTTCTACGTAAAACCTCCGCTAAAAAATTCCCGTTTCCACAGGCAGGCTCAAGAAAACGAGATTCAATTCTTTCCGTTTCATGTTTCACTAAATCAAGCATAGCATTTACCTCCCGTTCGTTGGTAAATACTTCTCCGTGATCAGTGACGCGTTTTTTGGATTTTACTTGGGTCATTCCTCAATTTATAATTTAAACTCTATTTTCTCCCGCTCCCGCAATCTATTCAAAACCATTTCCCGAACCTCTGCTTTGCTAAATCGAAAAGGATTCAGATTGATTGTCGCCAGCCGAATACATTCGTCCAGTTCTTTTTTAGCCCATTCTACCTTAGCGGCTACCAGATTGAATTGAAGTTCATCTTTGGAATAGCCTTGGTAGTCCAGTTTGAGATAGTCGATTGCCTTAGGATTTGCGGGGAGTTGAATGCTTCTCAGAATTTGGTCTGTCTCAAAAAAGGTGGTTTTTACTCGTACAGTTACCTTGCCTACCATTGCTTCGCCATCTGTAACGACGATTTTTATCATAGGGGTAGTAGTACTTTGAAAAAGCTCAAACCAATGGATTACTGGAACAACAAGCTTGCAGCTTCCGGTTGTCAGCGCATTGATTTCCCTGACAAATCCACTTCCTACAATCTGAACAAGGCCATCAATTACGGTGATTTCGATGCTGCTTGAGTTTTTCCAGTTTTTGGCAGCAGTAAAGAACTTCTTGATCTCCTTAAAAATCCTTTTTGTTTCCTTCGTTTCAAGTTCAAAAATGACCATTCTCTTAATTTATATCCAAAATAGAGTTTATAGTTGAATTAGCAATTTACAATTACTATATCTGACAAAAATTGACAAGTTTTTTACACCATCCAGTTTCTGATAGCCAGTTGAATTTATTCCTGAATCTCTATCCTAGGAGTTATCAAAACCTTCGAGGTCGGGAAAACCTCAAAGGTTGGGTTCACTGCTTATTTCATCAAAACAATACTTGAATTCTTCCCAAGTTTGACTTTGCCTTCTGCATGGGCGGTTTTCCCAAGGGTATATAGTTTTGTTTTAAAACCTTTTGGAGCATCAACCACGATTTCTGTTTTACCAAAATTATGAATCACGAAAATCTCCTGATCTCCTGATTTTCTGCTATAGGCCATCACTGTTTTTGGGTAAGTCGCTGTTGGTAATCCCAAATCACCAATCGCCAAGGCAGGATGTGAATTCCGTAAGGCGATAAGACTTTTGTAATGATTGAAATAGCTATTGGGATCGGCCTTCTGAATTGCCAAGGGTGTCACTGTAGCATCGGTGGTGTAAACTGGCTCGATCCACGAGGTTCTGGTGGAATCTTTTTCATTCACATCCCAGAGAAAGGGCTCTCGGATATTTTCATCTGGCTTTAATCCCAGCATCCCGATTTCTTCGCCGTAATACAAATAAGGCGCTCCCGGCATCGTCAAGAGAATGGCACTTGCCTGCTTGTAGCGATCGGGATCCGAACCTAATTCATTCAGCAATCGAGGTTGATCGTGATTGGAAGAGATGGTAGCATCAATGAAATTTGGGGTGATTCCCTGATAGAAGTCTAAAATATCTTTTTGCTTCTTTGCTAAAAGCATTCCGTTTTCGGTATTTAAAGCTTCCAACAACGTGTAGTGAAAATCAAAATTGAATAAAGCCGGTAGCCCGGGAAGATAAGGTGCGACGATTTCTTTTTTGTCATACACCTCTCCTACCAAATAGACATCCGGCTTAATCGCTTCCATTTTGGCTCGAAATTCCTTCCAAAATGCATGGTTATCCAAAGGTCTGTCATCTGGAAAAATATGCTTCGCTGCATCTAATCGGAAGCCATCGACTCCGATTTCTTCCAACCAAAACTTACCGATGTCATAGATTTCCTCACGAACTTTTGGATTGTCAAAATTCAAATCTGGCATCCCTCCGATGAAAAACCCGTAGTAAAAATCTTCTCCATTTCCCGGATCATGCCATTGGCGGATATTATCACTATCCAGCGTAATTACTTTTTTGTTGATAAAATCGGCGATTGTGTCCTTTTGCGCCCATACATAATAATCTCGGTAAGGATTGTCTCGTCCTTTTCGAGCTTCCTCAAACCAAGGATGACCACTCCCACTGTGATTGATGATCAAATCAATCACAATCTTGATATCTCGCTTATGTGCTTCCTCCAACAGATTTTTGAAGTCCTCCATAGTGCCATAGTCTGAATGAATCCCTTTGTAATCAGTCACATCATACTTGTGGTAACTAGGTGAAGGCATAATTGGCATAAACCATATCGCGTTTGCACCGAGCTCCTTGACATAGTCCAGCTTTTCTGTCACCCCATTCAAATCGCCAATTCCATCCCCATCTGAGTCGTTGAATGACTGCACAAAGATCTCGTAGGTGACACCGGCCTGTGGCCAGTAGTCTTTTACTCCGGCGTTTTCACCGGTCGTGCAGGCAGCTGCTAGCGCAAGTCCAGCCATAAGAGTCAATTGGGTTTTCTTCATGGGTTTCTATTAAAAAGAAAAAGTCACCTGTTGGAGTGACTTCCTCTTATAATTCAATTCTAAACTTAATTTCTATTGACCGCATTTAGCATCTCAAATGCTTGCTCTAGTCGCTTTACAAAGTTCTCTTCTCCTTTTCTCAACCAGTTTCTAGGATCGTAATATTTCTTGTTTGGATTATCTGCCCCATCTGGATTTCCAAGCTGAGTCTGAAGATATGCCTCGTTCTTTTTATAATTCATCAAAATACCCTCCCAGAATGCCCATTGCATATCTGTATCGATATTCATTTTGATCGAGCCGTAGCTATTTGCTTCTCTGATTTCTTCTAAAGTAGATCCTGATCCACCATGGAATACAAAGTTCAATGGCTTACCAGTAGTTCCGTATTTCTTGTTGATGAAATCCTGAGAATTTTTAAGAATTACAGGCTTCAAGGATACGTTACCAGGCTTGTAAACGCCGTGTACATTCCCGAATGCAGCGGCTACCGTAAATAGCTCCCCGATTTGTTTCAAGTGCTCATAAGCATAGGCTACTTCCTCCGGCTGAGTATATAATTTCGAAGAATCAATATCTGAGTTATCCACCCCATCTTCTTCTCCACCAGTAACTCCAAGTTCGATCTCGATAGCCATATCTAGCTTCACAAATTCCTTAAAATAATTACAGGAGATTTCCACGTTTTCTTCCAAAGGCTCCTCCGAAAGATCGAGCATGTGCGAGCTATATAATGGCCGCTTGTGAGCAGCATAGTATGCTTTTCCAGCTTCCAAAAGACCATCGATCCAAGGCAATAATTTCTTGGCAGCGTGGTCAGTGTGCAAAATTACCGGAACGCCATATGCTTCAGCCATCAAATGCACGTGATGTGCTCCTGAAATCCCACCCACTATACTAGCTTGTTGGGTATCATTGGCAAGTGACTTACCTGCAAAAAATTGCGCACCACCATTTGAAAATTGGATGATCACTGGAGAATTCAATTTCTTTGCAGTCTCCAACACAGCATTTACTGAATTGGTATTGATGACGTTCACTGCGGGCATCGCAAATTCACTTTCTTTTGCGTATGCGTAAAGATCTTTTAGCTCTTCGCCGTATTTTACTCCTGGTTTAAATTTCATGTGATTTAGGTTTGATTATCTCTTAATAAAGCGCTTTACCAGCACATTTTTAGTGTCGTATGCTTCAAAGATATAAATCCCTGCTCTAATATTCCTTACATCCAATTCTAATTTCTGCGCATTGGCTCCAATTCCACCGGCTAGAAGCGTTCGGCCAGTCAAGTCTATGATCCTGTAATTAGCGCCAGCCATTTCCACTGGAAGCTCAATTGTGAGCCCGCCTGAGGTAGGAATTGGATAGAGTTTAAAGGCTCCGGTTGGCTTGATTTCTTTTGGTACGTCTGTGACAAAATCAACTTGAAGAATGCCAGCTTTAGGAGTAGCTAACTTCTTGTCAGTAAACAAATAAAACTCACTGGATCTGAGGCTAAAGTTTACCGTCGTAGAAGTTACATTGAATTCTTCTCCGGTAAAATAATTGTACCATTTACCTGCTTTCGGAAAGCTAAGTGGCACATTACCTACGTTTGATAAGCCAAAATTTCCATGCATTACCACGTTCATATCTGCACTTTCCAGGATAATGGACTTCACTGTTCCGCCAAGGCTTAGTGTAGTTTTTGCTGATTTACTAAAGACCGGATTCTCCTTCTTAAGCTTGATCATTTCTTGATACAATTGAAATAATCGCTGCCGCTCTGGATTATCCAAGTAATTCCATCTGGTTGGTTTGATTGCTAATCGATCGTTATTCAACTCCACGTCGTAGCCAAACTCTCCAAACTGCCAAATCATTTTAGGCCCGGGAATTCCAAAGTAAAATGCAGTCAACAATTGATTTCTGTTAACAGCATTTTCCAAGTCTTTCAGATTAATTGGTGAAGTGGATCCAAAATTCAAAGTCTCCCACATCACACGTTCTTCATCATGTGATTCTTGGTAAGGAATCAAATTTGGCTCCTTCCATCCTCTTGAGCCATAGTAAGCCCAATTGAAGTCCTTGAGTTGGCCTTTGGCCATTTCCCGGAAATCAAAATTCATGTTTCCCCAAAACATCAAACCATAATCCGCCAATTCCTTCTCCTCATCATTCGCTGATAAATGCTCCAAAATCACATAGGCGCTTGGATGATTTACTTTAATTCGGTCATAGATATGCTTCCAGATTTTGATTCGAGATGGATCGTATTGAGACCAAGTGGTGACGTTGTCTCCTGTATTTACTTGGGTGAAGCCTTTGGATAAATCAAATCTAAATCCATCGACTTTATATTCAGTGAGCCAGTAATTATTGACCGAGTCGACAAAAGTCTGCGTGTACTTACTCTCGTGATTGAAGTCGTAGCCTACATTGAAGGGGTGAGTAGCTACCCGGTTAAACCATGGACTATCGGGAGTCGGCGCGCCATAATCTCCATCATTGTAGAGTCGGACCATGGGGTTTTGGCCAAAGGCATGGTTGAGTACCATGTCCATGATAATTACCATCCCTTTGCCATGTGCTTCATCAATTAATTGCTTCAGCTGATTTTTACTTCCGTAATACTTATCGGGTGCAAAAAAGAAGGAAGGATTATAGCCCCAAGATAAATTACCTTCAAACTCCCCTACTGGCATTAATTCAATAGCGTTCACACCCAGACTTTTGAGGTAATCCAGCCGCTCAATTACTGCCGCATAATTCCTTCGCTCATCAAAGTCACGTACCAATAATTCATAAACCACTAATTCCTCAGGCTTTGGTTTGGTATAGCTTGTATTTTTCCAAGAATATTTTTCTTGGCCTGTTTGCAGGTAAGTAGCCTGAAAGGAAGTCTTTCCAGTCGGATAGGGTAATAGTCCTGGATACCTATTTTGAGTGATAATTTCTTGATCGTTACTTGGGTCGGAAGTTTTATCTGCGTAGGGATCTCCTATTCGGATCAAACCGTCCACGAGGTATTGAAAAATATATTCTGTTTTAGGAATAAGGTTTGAAATTTTTAGCCAAAAAATCTCTCCATCGGGAGTTCTGTTCATTTGATAGAGAGCTGATTTTTCCCAGTTATTGAAATCACCAATTACTTGAACCAATTTTTTCTTTGGGGCATTCAGTGCCAAAATCACTTCCGTGTCCGAAAGATAATTGATGCCTAATTTCACTCCTGCAGGTAAAGGAGAAATAGTCGATGGAGAAAAAACTTCAATATCAACAGTTTCTGAATCGGTAGATAAACCACTACTCGCCTTAGCTACCAGTTTGAAATTCCCAGCGGCACTAGCAGTGTACGGATAAGTTAATACTGTCGCATCAGCAGCTTTTTTCACCTCCAGACCATCCAATTCAAATGATATGGTCGCAGCGGATGATGTTTCAGCTTTAAATTCGAAAGACTCACCAACCTCCAATGAAACGGCAGATGCGACTGGAGCAGTAAAGGTTACTTGAAATCCCTGTGCGAGATTGATAAAATAGTCACCATTGGATGCGTTTTTTCCCTCTTTGGTCCCATCCCCATTTCTAAAAACCATTCCCAATCGGTAGATGGTTAGTCCATTTGGGTTAGTGAAAAAATCGTTTGGAGTAAGTTCGTACATATAAAGATTTGTCTGCCCCGTCACTCGGGTCATTTTTGCCTTTGGGTCTGTAGTTGCCCAAGTAAATGGGACAATTGACCAAGTCGTAGAAGCCGCAGATTCTGTCACTGCTCCTATATGGATGTACACATCACAATTGCAATCTTTTAATCCGGCTGTACCTTTTGTAGCATCGTATGTGATTGTCACTTTTCCAGCAGCATTCGGCACATCAGGCTCGGTGGTAATCTGAGCGAAACTTAGTCCCACCGAGCCAAATATTAAAAAGACAAAAAGGATATACTTCAATATTTTCATGTGTTTATTAACTAAAACTCGGGTTAATATCTTTTAAAATCAGCCTAAAACTTGACTTGATTTTCTTGTGATCTATAGAAACTAAATTTACTGAAATACTAGAAAATCTTGGAATAATTAAATTTTAGAACTTAAAACCTAAATTTTTAATAGATTTTGCATTAATTTTCTAGAGGCTTCATAAATTCTATATAGTATGTTAAAGTCTTAAGCTTGAATTAACAACTGTAAAAGAAATATTTCTAGTCGGATTTTTATTGCAATCGTTTGCGTTGACGATTGCACAAAAAAAATATTTTTCAATCGCCGTTAATAATACGTTTGAAAGCAACATAAATCCATCTTTATAACTCAAATTGTCATTTCCATCTTTTGGTTTTAATTTGCTTAAAGGCCAACTAGGAATAATATAATTTTATGAAAATCGGACAAGCCACTATTAAAGATATCGCTCGAGAATTAAACGTCTCTTCATCGACAGTTTCCAGAGCATTGAAGGACTATCCAGGAATCAGTAATGAGACCAAGCGAAAAGTAAAAGAGGTGGCTGAAAAATTAAATTATCGACCTAATGCAATAGCGCTTTCACTTCGGAAAAGCAGGTCATTTACCATCGGCGTAATTATTCCTGAAGTAGTGCACTTTTTTTTCTCCACTGTCATCAGCGGGATCGAGGAAGTGGCCTCTTCAAGAGGCTATAATGTGATCCTTTCCCAAACCAATGAAAGCTTTGCTCGGGAAAAATCTAGTATTGACACGATGCTTTCTAATCAGATCGATGGTTTTTTAGTCAGCTTTTCTAAGGGAACTACTGATTTTGATCACTTCACTAAGCTCCTGGATTATGGATATCCCATCGTATTTTTTGATCGCGTTCCTGACATCCCCAATGCGATCAGTGTGATGGTAGATGATTATCGCGGCGCTTATAGTGCCACATCTCACCTTGTAAGCCAAGGCTACACCAAAATCGCACATTTGGCTGGACCCTCAAACCTTAGCATTAGTAAGGAAAGAGAAAGAGGCTACCGCGATGCACTAACCAATCACGGTTTGGAAGTATATCCTGAATTAATTATCGAATGTGCTTATGGAACCAATGATGAGGGTTTTAAGGTCACTGAAGAGCTAATCAAAAATGGCAAGATAAAACCTGATGCACTATTTGCCAATAATGACATGGCTGCAGTTGGAGCAATGCTTGCATTCAAAACCATGGGCTACAAAATCCCTGAAGAAGTAGGGATAGTAGGATTCAGTAATTGGCAGTTTTGCTCCATTATTGAGCCCAGCCTTACTTCTGTTTCCCAACCTGGATTTAAAATGGGAGAAACCGCTACCCAAATGCTGCTAGATATGATCGAGAAAAAACTTGATCCAGACAGTATCACGAGTCCAATAGTTCTTGAAACCGAACTTTTGGTCCGGAAATCTTCTGTGAAATAGACTATTTCTTAGAAATTTCAAAAAACATTTAACTCTTATTGCAATCGATTGAATCCCTTAAAATTTCAATTTTGAGAACTCCTACGAATTTACTTTTCCTAGAATAGCCCTTCATGGATAGGATTGTTGATTTTTTCAATCAACAATCGTTTCTAAATTAGCTCAGTCACACCTCAATATTTCCATAAAAGCACCTATGAAATCCACTGCATTCCCATCTATACAATCCAAAAATTCCTCCAAACATATCGGTATGGGAGCAGTCAATTTTTGGAAAGAAATAGCTGACGGTTTGGAAGGAACTACCCAAGTCGGAAGATTTAAATTCACGGTTTATCATTCGGGAATGATCCGGATTCAGGTAAATCGCTTTGACACCTTCCAACCAAATCCCTATTCGGTAATCGGTGAACCAAAAAGCACTGAATTTAAGATTTCTGAGGATTCTGGTATGTTGAAATTGGTCACCGAAAAACTGACACTTCAACTTGATTTATCGACATTCAGTTTAAGTTTTTTTGATTTGAAAGGGGAACTCTTAAACGCAGATGATCCCTTAGGGACAGCTTGGATAGGCACAGAAGTAGCCTGCTACAAGCAAGTCCAAAAAGAAGAGAAATTCATCGGATTAGGTGAAAAAACCGGGAATCTGAATCGTTTTGGGAATGCTTACACGAATTGGAATACGGATTACTTCGCCTATGGAACTGGCGACGATCCACTCTACATGAGCATCCCGTTTTATATTGGAGTCCATAATCAAGGAGCCTACGGTATTTTCTTAGACAATACCCATAAGACAGTTTTCAATTTTGGTGCTTCCACCAATCGTTTTATTTATTTCAGCGCTGAGGATGGAGATTTAGACTATTACTTTATGCATGAAGATTCCGTTGCTGGAATCATCAGTAGCTATACTGAATTGACTGGAAGAATGGCTATGCCACCAAAATGGTCCTTGGGGTTCCAGCAATGCCGCTACTCCTACTATCCCGACAAGGAAGTGACTACACTCGCAACTACCTTCAGAGACAAAGATATGCCTGCCGATGTGATCTATCTGGACATTCATCACATGGAAGCCTATAAGGTTTTCACTTTTGATGGAGTCAAATTCCCAGATGCGAAAAGTATGATCAGCGATTTGAAATCAAAAGGTTTTCGTGTGGTCGTGATTATGGATCCAGGTATCAAAACCCAAAAGGGTTATTTTCCATATGAAGAAGGATTAGAAGCGAATCTTTTTTTAAAATATCCAGACGGAAAAATCTATGAAGGCCAAGTATGGCCAGGATGGTGCGCATTTCCTGACTTTACCAAGTCTGAGACTAGAACTTGGTGGGCCGAGAAAATGGCCTTTTATACTGAGGCAGGAGTTGATGGTTTCTGGACGGATATGAATGAACCTGCATCTTGGGGTCAATTCACTCCAAACTTAATTGAATTTGATTTTGAAGGCGCTTCAGCTTCACATCGTGAAGCTCGAAATGTGTATGGAATGCAGATGGCTAGAAGTGCTCAGGAAGGATCACTGCTCCAAAATAAATCTGAGCGACCTTTTGTGCTTACCCGAGCAGGATTTGCTGGAATTCAGCGTTATGCTGCTGCATGGACAGGTGACAATACTGCGTCTGAGGAGCACATGATGGCAGGTATCAGACTAGTGAATAGCCTTGGATTGAGCGGGGTCTCCTTTGCTGGTTATGATGTTGGAGGTTTTGCAGGAGAGCCTAGTAAATCTCTTTTTGCACGATGGATGAGTATAGCTGCTTTTTCCCCACTTTTTCGTGCCCACTCAATGATTAATACGAATGATTCTGAACCTTGGGCTTTTGGTGAAGAAGTAGAGGAAATCTCAAGAAACTACATGAAGCTTCGCTATCGAATGCTTCCAACGATCTATTCCGCCTTTTATCAATCTACTAAAACAGGACTTCCAATTGCCAGCAGTTTGGCTATCTCCTATCCAACAGATTCGCAGATTTATCAATCGTCTTTTCAAAATCAATACCTGTTCTGTGATCGCTTTTTAATCGCTCCAGTAGAAAGCTATAAAGAAATATCCAAGGTATATCTCCCTGAAGGAGAATGGTATTACCTCTATTCAGATAAAGTTTATGATGGAAGGGAAGTAACCTATATTGACACACCGCTTAATTATCTTCCTGTCTTCGTCAAAGGAGGGAGTGTCTTTACGATGCAGTCGGATATTTCCTCTACTGCCGAATCAAATGATGGGCTACTTCGAGTTCATTTGTACAAAGGATCCTCAGGAAGTTCGTTTGTTCATTATGAAGATGATGGGATTTCCCATGATCATCAGTCTGGGGATTATTTAAAGCGTGAGTTTAGCTACGATACTAAATCCAATCAAGTTAAAATCGGATTATCAATTGGTACCTATAAAAGCGATTTCAGAAGCATCCGGATATACTTTCATGGATTTGATATAGACACAGTCTTGATTGATCAAAAAAGTATTTCGCTCAAAATGGAAGATTATGAATTCTTAGGAAAACTGACAGAATTTGATCCGTTGCCTGAGAATGATCACCCTTATGTAGCGATCAAAAATCTGCCTTTTCTGGAATTAGAATTCAATTCGAAGGAAACTATCATTCAGTTGACTTAAGTGAATTAAAGTATCTCAACGACAAACCCCACCCAAAATGACCTTAAAGAAACAACTGAGTTTCTGGCAAATCTGGAATATGAGTTTTGGATTTCTTGGAATCCAGTTTGGCTTTGCATTGCAAGGCGGATTCATGTCCCGGATATTTCAAACTTTAGGAGCGGACAAAGATGCTATTCCATTTCTTTGGATTGCAGCACCTCTGACAGGATTATTGGTACAACCTATTGTCGGTTACTTGAGTGATCGAACTTGGCATCCCAAGTTTGGCAGAAGAAAACCATTCTTTTTCGTCGGTGCAGTCTTGAGTACCATTGCACTATTTTTTGCGCCCTATTCTTCTGCACTTTGGATGGCAGCGGGTTCGCTTTGGATACTTGATGCCTCAATAAATGTCAGCATGGAGCCATTTAGGGCATTAGTAGCTGATAAGCTTCCAGACTCTCAACGCTCTTATGGATTTGTGGTGCAGACCTTGGTAATTGGTATCGGTACTTGGATTGCTTCAAATTTACCTTGGATGATGACCCAAATAGGCGTTCCTAATACAGCTGCGCCCGGAGTGGTTCCGGATTCTGTGAAATATGCCTTTGCAATAGGTGCTTTTGTTCTTTTTAGCTCAATTCTTTATACCATTCTGAAAACTGACGAATATCCTCCCGAGGATATGGATGAATTTGAGCGGGAAAAAGCTGCAAATAGTGGTGTTTTTTCAGGTTTTAAAGAGATTGTTCAAAACATCGCCTCCATGCCAAAAGTAATGAAGCAATTAGGTGTAGTTCAATTCTTCTCTTGGTTTGCCTTCTTTACCATGTGGAGTTTTGCCACCCCTGCGATTACTTCGCATATTTTCGGTGCCACAGATCCAAGCTCAGTTGAATATAACAATGCCGCAGATAGCGTGGGGAATTACTTAGGGACCTATGGATTAGTTTCCATGTTTTATGCTTTAATTCTCACCTATTTCGCCAGTCGGATCAAAATCAACAGGAAGCTAGTCCACATGCTAAGTTTGATCGCTGGAGGAGCAGGATTTATATTGATCTATTTTATCACAGAGCCATGGATGCTTCATATTTGTTTTTCTTTAGTTGGGATAGCTTGGGCTAGTATTCTTTCCATGCCTTATGCCATGCTTTCCAGTTCGGTTGAAGCTAAAAAGATGGGCGTCTACATGGGTATTTTCAATATGTTTATTGTTATTCCTCAAATAGTTGCGGCATTGGGTGGAGTTAATTTTCTTTACAAATTAATCTTCGGAGAAGATGTCATCAATACCATGCTTTTAGCTGGATTGCTTTTGATATTGGCAGGATTAAGCAATTTGATGATTACCGATAGATCTGTCACTCACGATTAAGATTGGATAAAAAGTATAGTCGTACTTCAGGATGCCGGTAACCTAGTTTTCTTTGCTTAACTGGCGAGGCAGGCCCGCCAAGGCGAGGCAGGTCGATGCCGTCCCAGCAGCCATTGGAAAAGTACCAGTGATGCTAGTGTTTACCATTTATTAAGTCGCTTTTCACCTTTTACTGATGCAATTGCGGATATCTATAACAAAAAATAAAAGATCATGAAAGTCCTCAAAATCACTGGAGTCCCAGAGCATTTCAATTACCCTTGGGTCAAGGTAGTGGAATCGCAACCTTTTTTAGATCGCGGAGTTCGGCTGGAGTGGATTGACGAATCCCGTGGATCTGGTCAGATGAATAAGGCATTGCGGGATAGTGAAACCGACCTTGCTATTGTACTCACTGAGAGTTTCCTGAAAGATTTTGAAGCAGGAAATCCATCAAAGATTATCGGTTTCCATGTCAACTCCCCTTTAGTCTGGGGGATTCATATTCATGGACAGTCAATAATCAACTCCCTTAAAGAGCTTAAAGAACATAATTTTCTAATTTCAAGAATCGGTTCAGGCTCTCATCTAATGGGATTAGTGCTAGCAGAGAGAGAAAGTTGGGAAGCTGAAAAGTTAAAGTTCACCGTAATCGATAATCTTCCAGGAGCTATTCAAGCGATGAGTCCGGAGAATCCTGAGCTTTTCCTATGGGAAAAATATACTACCAAGCCTTGGGTGGACCGGGGAGAACTCAAGCGAATCGGGGAAGTTCCTAGCCCATGGCCTTGTTTTGTGATCGTTGCTACGGAGGCTACTTTAGATGAATTTGGAGCTTTGAGTTTAGAGTTGCGAAACCTGGTTTATGGTTTTTCCGAAAAACTACAAATCGATCCAGCAAGCGTGAAGACAATTGCTAACGAATACAAGCTTAAAGAATCAGATGTAAGTGCTTGGCTGAATCAAACCAAATGGGCTACAAATAATAGAATCTCAAGAATACAATTGGATCTATCCATGGAACACATGAAAAGGCTGGGGATTTTGAAGTCTAAATTAGCGCTAGCAGATTTTTTGACAATGGAAAACTTAACCCTGATTGACTAAACCGCCAAAAAGCTGATACACACTTTAGTGCCCATTTTTATTTCACTTGTGATGGTTAGCTGACCTCCATTCATTTTAGTGAATTCTTTACATATCTGTAGGCCGAGACCGGTTCCCCTTTCAGAATGTGTCCCTAGACTTGAATCAGTAATAGAGATATTTTCAGATAAAACCTGATCGATTTGTTTTTCACTCATTCCAGTTCCGTGATCTTTGATGCACAAGATCACATTTTTGTCTATATGCTCAGCAGTCAGCTCCACTGTTTGGCCGGGCTTAGAATACTTAAATGAATTGTTAAAAATATTTCGAAGTACAATTTCCATCAAATCTAAATCAGCCAACACATTGGATTCAATCTCAATCGCCTTAATGATATGGATATTTTTTTCTTTTAATTGAGCCTGAACAGCCATTAAACTTGCATCAATCAACTCATTCAAATCCAGTTCCTTTTGATTTAGCTTGAAGCCGTTCATCTGAGCTAAGGACCATTTCAACGTATTATTCAAAGTCAAATAAACTGAATCCACATCCTTCTTTAGGTTCTGGATCAACTCATCAAACTCCTCTTTATCTAAATAACCTCTTACCAAAAGATCTACGATAGATTTCACATGTCCAACAGGACCTCTAAGGTCATGACCAATAATTGAAAAAAGCTTATTTTTTGTTTGATTAATTTCTTCTAGTTCCTTAGATTTTTGCGCTAGGTTCCGATTTTGTTCTCGCTTTTTCCCATTTAAACGGAAGAGCCAAATACCCAAACCAAGAATCAAAATACCTGCGATGCTTATGACCCAAACGGTTCGATTTACAGACTCTAAACGTGTGGCCTGAGTCTCATTTTGGGCCTTGAGTAATTCAACTTCAGATTCCTTGAGATCATTTTCAAAAATCCCTTGAAGCAAAGCCAATCTACTCTTTGTCTCTTTATTCAAAAGAGAATCATTTAGAGTTAAATATTTTGATTGCTCCGCATACGCTGCCCGGAAATCCCCTTTTGCTTCATAAACTTCCGCCAGCACTTTATGAGATTTTTGCAACTCATCTCGAAGGTTATTTTTCGATGAAAGTAGAATACCTTCTTTTAGGATTAATTCTGCTTGATACAGTTTGCCTTGGCGGAGATAGACACTTCCAATACGATAATATAAGTAAGCTTTAAAAGTTAAAATCTCTTGCTTTTCCGATAGCTGCATCGATATTTCATAGGTAGCTATAGCCGAATCAAGCTGATTTCTCTCGGCAAAAACATCAGCAATTACTCGATATGCAAAAGATGTCAAATAGGAGAAATCAGTTTTTGAATCGGCTTCAATTGACTTTTTTGCATAAAAAATTGCAGAATCTAATTCTTCTATTAACGAAAAACTAAAAGCTACATTATTAAGACTTCTGATCTGAGTATAGAGATCGCTCGATTTTAGGCTAAGCCTATAAGCTTCTTTAAACTTCAGAATAGCCATATCGTAATTCTGTTGTACATAATACAAAGCTCCGATATTATTCAGAACCCTTGCCGCTTCGATTAAACTTGAAGAATCTATAGCCAATCGATAGGCCTCCTCGGAATATTCAAAGCTTTGCTGCCATTGGCTTCGGCGATAATAGACCCATCCAATATTTTCTTTCGCTTTTGAGAGTGCTTTTTTATCTTTTCTTGCCTCAGCTATTTTTTCAGCTTCGAAAAGATATTTCAATGCTAAATCCTGATCTATTTCCCGCAGATTTGTTCCTAATTCATTCAAGATGAACAAGCGGTTAACTTCTTTCGCAAGCGGAAGGGCATTTTTAAGGCTGTCAGTATCCAGATTCTGGGCGGATAGCGCTAAAGAGAAAAAGTTAAAAAGAATAAAAATTATAAGATCAAGTCTTTTCAAAAGTTGATTGATTAAATTCCTCTTAAAAATAATAATAATTAAGTTAAAATGGAACTTAGATCAGAATTAACTAAACTATTAAATAAATTTTAAATTAACAAATCAAGCTTTTAGCTTTTCCCAATCCCAATCTTTGTTGATCTGTGAGATTGCATGATGGGCAGTAAGATCATATTGACAAGGGACAATGGAAATAAAATTATTAGCAATTGCCCACTCATCATTATCCTCTCCTTTGTCAAAATTCACAAAATTTCCAGCCATCCAAAAATATTTTCTGCCTGTAGGATCATAACGCTCTGAAAATTCCTCCTGCCATTTTGCATCTGCCTGTCGGCAAACTTTTACTCCTTGAATTGGCTGATTCTGTTTTGGTGGAATATTCACGTTCAAAGCAACACCTTTAGTAATCCCCTTATCCAACACTTGACGGGCAATTTTTTCAATCCATTCCTCGGCATGTGAAAAGTCTGCCTTTGAAGAATAATCACAAAGACTAAACCCAATCGAAGGATAACCTTCAATTGCCCCTTCAATAGCGGCTGACATCGTACCCGAATAAAGCACAGAGATCGACGTATTGGAACCATGATTGATCCCGCTGACCACCAAATCTGGTGTACGATCTTTTAAAACGTGATGCTTGGCAAGTTTCACACAATCAGCCGGCGTACCACTTGATTTGTATGCTTGTACATCCTCAAAAATATCTTCTTCCACTAACCTCAAAGTCTCCCCTATGGTAATTGCATGCCCCATTCCTGACTGAGGACTATCTGGTGCTACCACCACTACCTCACCCAACTTCTTCATTATTGATACGAGTACACGGATTCCTTTGGAAGTGATTCCATCGTCATTGGAGACGAGAATTAACGGTTTTGACATTAGTTTTTGTTGAGTTCATTGTAATAAGCAGTGATCCGCAATAGATCTCCTCGCTTATCATGTTCTAATCTATTTTTTCGCATGAAAAGGCTGATTTCTTCATCATGCCCGGAAAGCATGTCGAAAAGGTCTTTTTTCTTCAGACTATACCTATCGATGCTACCATCTTTGAAAAAGTAATAATTGAAAGCCAATCGATAGCCGATCATGGTAGGCGGTCCCCAAAACGGATTCATACCCATAGAGTTCATAGCACCCATATTTCGGGAATCAGTAGCAATGTATTCTCTGCAAAGCAAAGCGATGTTGTCTCCTTCAGTCAAAACTTCAAAGAAAATTGGCGTTTCATAGTCTCCATTAAGCGAATATGGGAGCGAAAAGAATTTTCTCACACCCCCAAACGCTTCATCAAAAATCTCGAAATTGGAAACATTTGAAGCTGTAAATGTCGCAATCGCTTGGTCTTGAAGCTGAACAAGATTATTAACTAAATCGTATTTCACTTGTCCTGAATATACCTGCCCATCCATCCCATAAATATTACCTTTATGAAAGACCTGCGAAGGGAATTGGTTTTGAGCAAAAGCAGTATTAGCTCCAAAAAGGAGAAAGGCAATTAGAAATACTTTAATCTTTATACTTTTCATCATTCCTTCTTCTACGTAATTCACTTAGGTCGGTTATTAATATATCTCGAGGAATCCTTGATTTAAGTAACGAAACCATCAATTATTTCAAAATGTTATGACCCATTTTATCACGCTTGGTTCTGAGATATTTTTCATTGTGGGGATTTGAAGCGATTTCAATAGGTAACTGTTCCACAATCTCTAAACCATAGCCTAATAATCCAACGCGCTTCTGCGGGTTATTAGAAATCAACCTGATTTTAGCTACACCCAAATCCCGAAGGATCTGCGCACCAACTCCATAATCCCTGCTATCCATCGGAAGACCGAGTGCCAAATTAGCTTGGACAGTATCCATTCCCTCTTCTTGAAGCTTGTAGGCTTTTAATTTATTGATCAAGCCAATTCCACGACCTTCTTGATTCATATATAAGATTACTCCTTTGCCTTCCGCTTCTACCATTCTCATGGCATGCTGCAATTGAGGGCCGCAATCACATCTACAGGAACCGAAAATATCGCCAGTGACGCATGAAGAATGTACTCTTACCATGACTGGCTCATCAGGAGCCCAAGTTCCTTTGATCAAAGCCAAGTGAATTTCATCCGTATTGGTTTGCTTAAACGCTATCAGATCAAAATCACCATAAGTAGTGGGAAGCTCTACCCCGATCTCACGCTTGATTAATGATTCATGCTTTAGTCTGTAAGCAATTAAATCTTTAATGGAAATTAGTTTCAGGTTAAATCGCTTAGCTACCACAATCAAATCCGGTAGTCGCGCCATGGTGCCATCTTCGTTCATGATTTCCACCAAAACACCAGCAGGAGAAAAACCTGCTAGGCGCGCTAAATCAATAGCTGCTTCGGTATGACCTGCTCTTCTTAACACTCCACCGCGCTTTGCCTTCAAAGGAAAAATATGACCTGGCTTTCCTAATTCGTTTGGGTTAATCGAATCATCTACCAACGCCTTGATAGTTTTTGCTCGATCGGCGGTAGAAATACCTGTGGTACATCCATGACCAATTAAATCTACAGATACCGTAAAAGGTGTTTCAAATGCAGCGGTATTTGAACCCACCATCAATTCCAATCCTAATTTTTCACAGCGATCTTCGACCAAAGGAGCACAAATCAACCCTCTGCCATGCGTTGCCATAAAATTGATGATCTCAGGAGTAACAGTCTCTGCTGCACATACAAAATCCCCCTCATTCTCACGATCCTCATCATCTACTACGATGATTACTTCACCTTTTTTGATGGCCTCGATTGCAACTTCAATCGGATCCAGATTAAATTTTTCCACAAAACTGGGGTTTATATTCAAATTGTACGTACAAATTTACATGCTTCTGATTCCAAAACAGGTTAGTGCCAAATAAAGTTTGGTTTTAACCGATCACTATTCCAAGTTCTCGATCAATTTCCAATTGCACTTTTTTCAATTCAAAATAGAGCTCTTGAAAACCAATGATTTTTTCCTCAGTTTGTCGCTCTTGTTCGGCATGCTTTAATTTCATTTTTGCCTCATCCATCATCTTACTGACCATTTTCTTCTTAAGTCGCAGAATGCTTTTATAGCCTGTGATAGACAAATCATCAGATTCTTTATTGATGATGATCTTATGCTTGTCTTCCCAATGAACAGAAACCTCATGACGCATGGTTACCAAGTCAATCACCTCTTTTTGAATTTCATTATCCCCAAACCCAATGAAATAATCCACCGAAGGCACTTCTCCTTTGGCTAGTGCTTCACGATAAATTTTTAAAATCTTTGTATAAAGGGGCGTACTCATTTCTAAATCCTCTACCTCCGCCAATAAATAATTGGAAAGCGATATTTCTTGATCTGCCAAAATCTGTAAACCGTAATTGAGCAAAAGACGAATCATTTCCCGCTCTTGGATTTTAAGAATTTCAGCAACCGTAATACCCGATTCTGCAGGAATTAATTCTTGGATAGCCTCCTCTACTTCAGCTTCTTGTTGCTGCTTATTGTAAGCTTCTTTTTGGGTTTTCAGCAGAGACTTATTGAGTTCTGCATGAATGATTTCTTCCTCAATCTCTAGTAGGCCCGAAGCTTCTTTAGCATACACAGATCGGATGATGGGATCAGGTATCTTTCCAATACTTTGGACAATCTCTCGGATCACTTCTGCCTTACGAATCGGATTTCGCTCAAATTCCTCTTGGTACAATCCAATTTTAAACCCGATAAAATCACGGGAATTTTCATCCAGGTAGGTTTGAAATGCTTGAGTTCCGACTTTTCTAGAATAGCTATCCGGATCTTCACCTTCCGGGAAAACTACAGCTTTCACATTCAGTCCGCCTTCAAGTAATAGGTCTATTCCACGGAGTGACGCTTTGATACCAGCTGCATCCCCATCATAAAGGACCGTAACTTGATTGGTAAATCGCTTGATGAGCTTGATCTGTCCGTCTGTCAAGGAAGTTCCTGATGAAGCCACCACATTTTCTATCCCTGACAAATGCATGGACACTACATCGGTGTAGCCTTCGACTAAAAAACAGTTGTCCTTATCTCGAATCGCCTTTTTGGCTTGAAACATCCCGTAGAGCACATCACTTTTGTGATATACAGGCGTTTCAGGAGAATTGATGTATTTCGGCTGAGTTTTATCTTTCGTGAGAATTCTTGCCCCGAATCCAATTGGTTTTCCACCGACATTGTGAATCGTGAATGTAACCCGTCCCCGAAAACGGTCATAAACTCGGGTGGCATCATTTTCCTTCTGAAGAATCAGACCAGCTTTGAGCAGAATATCTTCTTGAAAACCAGCAGATTTAGCTGCTTTCAATAAATGATCCCAACCATCTAGGGCATAGCCCAAATCAAATTTCTCAAGTATGGCTGGTGAAAACCCACGTTCTTTGAAATAACTGAGCCCTATTGATCTCCCTTCCTCAGATTGAAGGTTTTTTACAAAAAAATCTCTGGCAAATCCCAAAGCGATATAGATACTTTCACGCTCACTCTGAGCTTGATCCTGCTCTGGTGTTCGGTCTTGATCCTCTTCGACTTCTATTCCATATTTGTTCGCGATATGTCGAATCGCTTCTTGGAAACCGATTCCCTCTATGTCCATTACAAACTGGATCGGGTCTCCTGCTTTTCCACAGCCGAAGCATTTGTAGATTTGTTTCGCAGGTGAAAGGGAAAATGAGGGGGTTTTCTCACCGTGAAAGGGACAGTTGGCCCAAAAATTCTGGCCTTTTCTTTTCAACGAAACGTAATCACCGATCACCTCCTCGATGTCCATACGTTCTTTGACCTTGTCTGTAGTAAGCTTACTAATCCCCATAATTTCTAAAGTAATACAAAGTTAATGGCTCAGGGAATTAATCTTATGTAAAAAATCAGAACTATTCTTAGAATCGCAAAGTTTACTCCTCAAACCTTCCTTCCTGTTTTTTAAAGCAAGTGAGAAGGTCTAAATTGCAAAAAAATTCAACAATTACCCATGTCATTATCTAAGGAGGCAATCCTAAAAACACTTTCCCGAGTACAAGACCCAGATCTAAAAAAGGACTTGGTCACACTTGGAATGATTCAAAAAATTGAAATAAATGCCAATTCCGTAAGCTTCAATGTGGTACTTACCACTCCTGCTTGTCCACTAAAGGAAGTCATTAAAAACAACTGCTTGGAAGAGTTAGTAAAGGATTTTGGTAAGGATATCAAGTGGGAATTGAATATGACTTCAGAGGTGACCACGATCAGGAATGCCACCCCTATCCTTCCGGAAGTAAAGAATATTATCGCCATTGCCTCTGGTAAAGGTGGAGTAGGGAAATCTACCACTGCCGTGAATCTTGCTGTAGCACTGGCACAATTAGGAGCTAAAGTTGGTTTGATCGATGCAGATATTTCAGGACCTTCTGTACCTACTATGTTTAATGTAGAAGGTGAGCAACCGGCAGTGAAAAAAGTGGGAGAAAAGAACACGATCATTCCGATATCTCAATATGGAGTCAAACTGATGTCAATTGGTTTCCTTACTCCTACTGACAGTGCTGTAGTGTGGAGAGGTCCTATGGCCAGCTCCGCATTGAGGCAGTTCATATCAGATGTAGAATGGGGAGAATTAGATTATTTACTCATCGATTTACCTCCTGGAACATCAGATATTCACCTTACAATGGTACAAACCCTTCCTGTAACTGGTGCGGTAATCGTCACGACTCCTCAGAAAATCGCCATTGCAGATGCCAATAAGGCATTATCGATGTTTAGACAGCCACAAATTAATGTACCCATCTTAGGTGTTATTGAAAATATGGCTTATTTTACACCAGAAGAATTGCCTGATAATAAATACTACCTTTTTGGAAAAGAAGGAGGTAAAAAACTCGCTGAAAAATACGAAGTCCCGTTCCTTGGAGAAGTACCAATCATTCAGAGCATTCGAGAAAGTGGAGACACCGGGTTTCCAGCAGTAATGAAAACAGGATTGACACAAGATGCCTACATGGGATTAGCACAGGCTGTAGCAAGTCAAATTGCAATAAGAAATGCAGGTCAAGTCAAAACAGAAGTAGTAGAGATAAAATCATAATACTAATGACACCAGAACTACGAGAACAAATAGAATTTGCTTTAGATACCATCAGACCTTACTTAGAGGCAGATGGAGGAAATGTGCGAATAGTTGAATTGACAGAAGATAAGGTATTGAAGATAGAAATGATGGGGAATTGCGGATCTTGCCCAATGTCCACCATGACCCTGAAAGCTGGAGTGGAAGAAGCTATTATGCGCGCCATTCCCGAAATCACCCGTGTGGAAGCAGTCAACCTTACAGAAGCCTAACACTACCTGTTGATGAATACATGGTCTGGTTTTTTTCATAAAGCCGCAATACTCTTAATCGGAGTAAATCTGTTTGCAAATCAAGCTTTTACCCAGCAATTCCAGACTGTCAATGTCACCGGAAATCTTGGCAACAACAGTTTCCACGACCACGCAGAAAAATGTGGTCATAGCGTTCTTGAATCACAGCTTGAAAAGGAAATGGGTTATTTTGGCTCCAAATCTTTTTTCGAATCCTGGATAGATCAGAAAATCGAGGCCACAAAAAACCAACCGCAGATTTTAGCCAAAACGAATGCAGAGGTAAGATTAATCCCAGTTGTAATTCATGTGATCCATAATGGCCAGGGAATAGGGTCTGGAACAAATGTACCACTGATTCAAATTGAAGCTCAAATCAGAATTCTTAATGAAGATTTCAGGAGGCTAAATGCAGATGCAAACCGTACTCCTGCTGAGTTTCTGCCAGTAGCGGGTGATGCCAATATCGAATTCGTTTTAGCTAAGCAAGATCCTTTGGGCTTACCGACTGACGGTATTGTTCGAGTTCAAGGTCCAAATTCCAGTTATTCGCCTGATGACGCGACGCTAATTGGTCAATTGTCACAGTGGGATCCTTCCACCTATCTGAATATATGGGTAGTGCCTTTGACACAACCATTTATTGGCTATGCATCTTTCCCTATTTCTGATCTTCCTGGATTAAATTTCCCGCCTACATCAGTGATTACCGACGGAGTAACGATTGATTATAGATTTTTTGGGACTGGCGGAACGTCCATTTCTGCATCTCTAGGTCGTACCGCTACGCATGAAGTAGGTCACTATTTTGGACTAAGACATATTTGGGGAGATGGTGGATGCGGAGTGGATGATTTTGTGAATGATACCCCATTGCAGGACAACTCAAATAATGTTTGCAATGCAACTTTGTCAAGAGTTAGCTGTGGCGTCAATAATATGATCCAAAATTATATGGATTATACCCCTGATGCGTGCATGAATATTTTCACCAAGGGTCAGATTGAACGATTCAATGCGGTTCTTGCCAATAGCCCACGAAGAGTAACTTTGGTCAATAACAGAGCGACAATAGCTCCTGTACTTAAAGATCTAGACTTGGCCATTTCTAGAATAATCGAACCTAAAAGCTTTGCTTGCTCCCCTACAATCAACCCAAGTGTTGAAGTACTAAATGCTGGTAAAAATACTTTAACGTCAGGAAGAGTTGAATTGAGATTGAATGGGGTCTTACTGGAGAGCAAAAAAGCAACATTTAACCTGACCACAGGAAATAAAGCAATTATAACTTTCAATTCATTCAATCTCATTGAAGCTAACAATGAAGTTACATTCCGAATCACCCAAGCAAATGATCAGGTAGATCAAAATGCGGATAACAATACCCAGAAATCTAATCCTGCATTGCAAAATGCGATTTCTCTTCCGTATGCTTTTAGCTTTACTGGCTTCCCTGCTCCCTGGACTATCGATAATCCAGATAGTGGATTGACTTGGGAAAGTACAAGTTTAACGATTTCGGGTCAAAATCAAGATTTGATCTTCCTTCGTAATTATGAATACGACGCGTCCGGACAATTAGATTATTTCATTTCCCCGATTGTAAATCTCAGCCAGTTTCCAAATGCCCAATTGGTATTTGAGGTGGCGCATGGTCCCTACAGTCAACAAGGATTTCAGGATAGACTAAGGGTCGCAATTTCTCAAGATTGTGGAAACACATTTGATTTAGCTAATGCCACCTATTCCAAAAATGGCCAAAGCTTAGAAACATCTCCGCCAACTTTGGATGAGTTTATCCCAACAGAAAATAGCCAATTTAGAACTGAAGTGGTTGACCTTGCTTCATTTGCAGATCTGGGTTCTGTTCGAATTGCAATCATTAATGAAAACAGTTTTGGGAATAATATTTATATCAAGAACATTCGAATTCTCCCTACAGAGGAATTCAAGTATGCCTTGAAAATCCTCGATCTCGTGAACCCATCTCCGATCTCTGATGGAACTCATGAGAATGAAATAGTAAGGATTGAAAATACCGGCAACTTACCTGTTTCAAAATTCTTGTTTTCAAAAAGCACCAATAGTGCTTCTGCTCAAACTTTTATTGCAAGTGGTGAAGCAGTGCCAGGTGGAGAATCATTCAATCTCACAGGTCAAAACACCACTACAGAAGGAGTTAATAAATTAGAATTCAGAGTATTCGAGCCGAATTTTGATCAAAACCCTGGTAATTCTGATAGCTTTATAGCCTATGCACTAGAGAACAGAATCACTACTACCGTGCCTTGGAGACAAAACTTCAACAACTCATCAAACATTGATCCATGGGTGACCATCAATCCCCAGACTAATTCTGAGGCTTGGAAAATCACATCTGCATCATCAGGTAATGGGCCAAACAACATCGCTATTGTGAAAACATTAGCATCAGGTGAATCCTATTGGCTTGGGACGCCTATTTTCGATCTAACCGTAAGTTCACAGGCAAGTCTATTCTTCGATTATGCAATTGGGGCAGTTTCAGCTTCCACAAAATTAAAAGTACTCGCTAGCGATAATGCAGGAGAAACTTATCAAGAAGTCTGGTCCGAGACGGGAGCTACACTTTCTTCAGTTTCAGTAGGTGAGGCTAATCCAACGAGTGCAAATGACTACGTTCGGAAGTATATTAACCTAACTGATTTTGCGGGTTCTGGAAAAAATGAAGTTCGCTTAGCTTTTGTACTAGAAGATGGAGCCTTGGGAGATTCTCCTTTGTACCTGGATAATATTGAACTCTTCCTCAGCTCAAACCCTAATCCGGTAACCCCTGCAGAAGGAATGACTATCCTCTACCCTAATCCTGCTATCGATATTTTCAATCTTGCATTTAACCTTCCAAGATTAGAAAATGTCACCATTCAAGTCATTTCAAGTGCAGGCACTTTGGTTCAGGAAATCGAATATCCCAACACCTTAAACCAGACCTATTCCTTCAGCACTAGGCTTTTTTCTAAAGGAGTCTTTATAGTCAAAATAACAAGTAACTCCGTTCGAGAAACTCGAAGATTAATCATTAATTAATGTAAAATAAGCCGAAGAAATCCACTTCGGCTTATTTTTTGAGTTCTCAATTAATCAGATTTTGAAAAGTTCTACGTTGGTAGGATTCAAATTCCACCTTATCTTTAGCTTAATTATAGTGTACTAGTTCATACTCGCTGGCTTTGAAAAAAATATTCATAACTATCCTCATTCTATCAGGATTATCGCTTTTCCTGGGTTATCTCTTTTTGAAGATCTACCTTCCCATGTACACCAATCATGGCGAGACGGTATCCGTTCCGGATTTATCCGGTTATACTTTTGACGAAGGCATCAAAATTTTAGAAAGTTCAGACTTGCAATATCAAGTTTCGGTGGACTCCAGTTTTAGCTCCGAGGAAAGACCGCTAGCTATATTAAAGCAAATTCCAGAGGCGTCAAGTCAAGTGAAAAATGGAAGAAGAGTGTATTTGACATTAAATGCGCGAAATGCTCCAATGCTCAAAATGCCAAATCTGAAGAATAATCCATTGAAAAATGCTCAAGAAATCCTTTCGAATATGGGTCTAGAGCGAGGTGAAATTATCTATATCCCAGACATTGGGATCAACGTGGTATTGGGTCAGCGCTACCAAGGCGTCGAGATTAAAGAAGGTGCAGAGATTCCTAAAGGTTCTCGAATTGATCTTTATGTAGGTGATGGTCTTGGCAATCAGATTTTAACCGTTCCAAATTTGATCGGTATGGATGAGATTGATGCTGAATTTTTAATCTTGGGTTCAAGTCTTCGAATTGGTCAAAAATATATCGAAGACAATGACTCAGTCGCGCCAGGAAAGGTTTTCAAACAATCTCCCGAATCCGGAATGCAGGTAAAAACCGGAGAGCCGATTGAAATCTGGATATCGAAATCCAACTTCTAACTCATGAAAAAACGATTCCACCTTGTTCGAATTTTAGGGATAATCTTTTCCCTACTTACCTCATTAGAGGGATTCGCACAATTCGTGGAATTAAGCCCTATTCCTAATCGGACCATCAAGAAGACAAAATCGACTTCAACTGCACGAATCAATTCTACCAATACAATTCCATTTTGGGATGATTTCTCTGGTGGCTTAGACACCTTAAACTGGGATTTTTCGGGCACATCTTACACCGAAACTATTGGAATCAATGCTCCAAGTATTGGGATGGTCCTGTTTGACGGGGTAGATATCAATGGCGCACCCTATTCCTTGCAACGCACCGAACAAGGCGATGCCGATAAAGTTACTTCCAAACCCTTCGATCTCTCGAGTATCAGTCCTGAAAAAACCAATACACTATACCTCAGCTTCTTTTGGCAGTTAGGCGGTAGAGGCGAATTACCTGATGAAAATGATGAGCTAATCCTTGAGTTTCTTAATGAAGATGGTACTTGGTCAAGAGTGTGGAGTCAAAATGGTGGGGTTCTTTTAGATCGGAATATTTTCCAGGAAGAAATTATCGCGGTTGCGCCAAGCTTTCAACATTCAAGTTTTAAGTTTCGCTTTTATACCAAAGGAAGACTTTCAGGGCCTTTTGATAGCTGGTTAATTGATTATGTGTTTTTGAATACAGGAAGAACAAGTACAGATTTGAATTTCAGAGATCGAAGCTTAACCCGTAGAAACAACCTTAGATTGGGAGATTTCGGTGCTTATCCGAGAGAGCTTTTGACTACAGATGCTCAGCTATGGACCACCGTTTCCAATGAATTTCTTAATCTCGAAAATCGATTCAGGGCCATGGAATTTAGCGTATCGATCACTGATACAACTTCCAAGACAGTCTTAGAAATTAACCAAAACACCCCTTTCAATCCTGTGCCTAATGCGAAAGAACGCAGGACATTTCAAAGTAGAACAGTTGGTGAAATTCCAATTCCTTTAGCAAATACAACTTTGGAAATCACTGCCGCATTAACGAGTGGAGATCAGCTATTTTTTGAAATCAATGGAGCAGATACCACCATGTATTCTGAGGTGGATTTCAGAGCAAATGATGTAGTCAAAACCTACTTTCCCCTTCAGGATTACTTTGCCTATGACAATGGTTCTGCTGATTACGCAGCTGGAATTAATCAGAGATCAGGTTTTTTGGCGGTAGAATACGATACGCCAAGGGAGGTTTTCATCAAAGGAATTTCAATCAATTTCACCAACCCAAAGCAAGCTAATCAAGCCATTGATATTCTTATCTGGAAGGACTTAGAGGAGAGCCCTATTTTCAGAAAAGAGATTTTAATTCCTGTCAAAGAGGCAAATGAGCAGTTAATCTATTTTTCTTTGGACACCAATATTAGAGTCAATGGTCCTTTTTACATTGGATTTGCTCAATTCACCAATGAATTCATTTTCGTAGGACTGGATAAAACAAATGATTTTGGAAGCAAAATTTATTACAACGTGGCAGGTGCCTGGGTTCAAAATGAAGAAGTAAAAGGAGCATTGATGATGAGACCTCATGTGAGCATTGCTGCACCATTTGTAGAAAGTGCAATTCCAGATGCTACAATGCGGATTTACCCTAACCCAGTGGTAAATTACCTAACAGTTGAAGGAGCCTTCGGGGAGATTAGAATCTTCGATTCTTTTGGAAGAGAGATTTTTTTAGAACGGGAACTTACATCCAAAGGAGAAATTGTTACTTTTAGAGGTCAGCGCCCCGGGATTTATGTACTCAACGTAGTCCGGGACAGCGGAATTGAATCATTCAGAATATTAGTAAAATAGACACATGGAAGATATCACAGTACAAGACCTGAAAAAAAGGTTAGACAACAAAGACAACTTCTTATTCTTAGACGTCCGTGAGGAATGGGAATATGAAGAGGATAATCTAGGCGCAAAAAACATCCCATTGGGCGAATTAACCAATCGATTGGATGAATTGGAAGATTTCAAAAACTCTGAAATCATTATTCACTGCAGATCAGGAGCACGAAGCGGAAACGCTAAAAACTTCCTAAACTCTAAGGGTTATACGCAGGTTAGAAATACGCTGGGTGGCATCATGGCCTATCGAAACATGTAAAATCAAATCCTTCTATTTGAAAATGAAGGGTTGAGGAGAAAAGCAAAGAATAAAAATAATGATGGCGAGCCAACCTATGGCTTGCCTTTTTTTATCCAATTGGAGGTGGCCTGATACTTCAGGATGATTAATCCCAATAACCCTTCCGAGCAAGAAACTGTAAAATAACCAACCTTGGTAGCCTTCCCATTCGGGTTTAACAAAAGCAAGACCATATTGGAAAGCTGCTAAACAAAGAATTAAAGCAATTCGAGTTTGGAGTTGTAATCCTGATTTGGAATAACAAATATAAAGAAACCCTAAGTAAAGGGGAATTCGAAATATCAACTCCTCCAAGGGAAAATAAGGGTTGATAATTCCTATGCCGGCATAGCCAATAAATAAGGTAAAGGCAGTCAGAGATATTTCTCGATGCTTGGTGGGAAAGAGTCCAAAGATGACATGTCCGCCGTCTAATTGGCCTATAGGAAGTAAATTGAGTGCTGTGAAAAACAAGGCTAAGTAGCCAGCAAAGAGATAGGGATAATGAATCATCTCAGACATCGCAGGAAGTAGGCTGGGATCAGCTAAAAGACTCCCCATGGCATTAAACAACAAATTGTTGCCTAACTCAAAATTCAAAACGTCTTCTCCATAGCCTTGAAATTCTGGATCAGCATATTCAGGATGAACCGAATAGATATAGTCTGCCTCGGGTAAAGTCAAGAATCCAAAGGCAAGCACTGCCAAAGCAACAGCAAAACCCGCCAATGGACCTGCAACACCGATATCAAAGAATTTTTTGCGGCTATTTACACGACCTTTCATCTGAATCACGGCTCCAAAAGTTCCAATAGATTCAGCACCAATAAAACCAAGCCAACCTGGAATAAAGAAAGGCAAAGTGCATTTCACTTTATGATAGATCGAAGTAAAGAAATGGCCAAGCTCATGAATCAAGAGAATTCCTAGAAAAGGAATCGAATAGGCCATTGATTTCCAAAAGTATTCCAAAGTGAGAAAATCATCTCCAGTAGCCAGGATTGACTTCCCATAGACCCATTCTCCGCCTGCAAACGTAGTGGTAATCAGTGTAACAAAAAATAAAAGACCGTGCTTCAGGTATTCCCTCTTACTATACATTCTTGAAGAAATCAAAAATCACCTCAGGACCAGTCACATGGATTGCATTAATTCCTGCTTCACTTGCTCCCTTAACATTATCGGGCAAATCATCGAAAAATATTACCCGATCTGGAGTGGTATGAAGTTCATTTACGAGACGATCATAGATTTCGAGACTTGGCTTAGCTAGCCCCATCTCGTGGCTGAGAAATACCCAGTCAAATATTGGATCAAAGTTTTCTAGTCCATGATCTGTTTTCAAAATCTCATTTACTCCTAGAATATGGATATGATTGGTGTTACTAAGAACCCCAACCTGATAATTTTTTCTAAGTTTTTTTACTAATTCCAATCGCTCTTTCGGGATTTTTCCCAGCAGACTATTCCATAGAAAATCGACCTTTTGATCAGTCCAATCAGCTTCAAAATAGTCACGAACTTCCTCCCTAAACTGGGAAGAATCAATCAGTCCTTTTTCATATTCCTTGTGAAAATCAGTAAGATAAAAGCTATCAACTTTAGGATGTATTGCCTCAGGGAGTTCCTGTTTGATTCGATTGAGTGAGCCCCTGTAATCGATGTCGATGATGACATTTCCGAGGTCAAAAATTAAAAAATCCGCGTCTAGCGATTTATTCATTAGATATTGGGGTTGTGTATATCCCTTCAAATATGTAACATTGCACCTCGAAAACCAAGGTTTTGAGCTAAATCAAGGTTAAAATTACGGTTTTTGATGTTTGGTCTAAAGCTCTATCGATATCCCGATAGTTTTCTGGACGTCAGGTTAGAGCAAAGATTCTCAAAAAACAATTAGGGCCTATAGCTCATTCGGTTAGAGCAACTGACTCATAATCAGTAGGTGCTTGGTTCGATTCCAAGTGGGCCCACTAAAACCCTCATACAGCAATGTATTGAGGGTTTTTTTATTTTTTGTAATTCAGTTAGCCCAACGGACTCCCCCGAACGCCTTCGGGGCAATAGGTGCTTGTACCGATAGCGATCGGAAGATTCCATTGGGCCTACAAGCCATTCCTTATTTCAGAAGACTTTTATTTCTTCAACCATTCCATTGCCAAATCTTTGTCATTCAGATCAAAGAATCGAAAGCTTACCCTTGGCAGGAAAACTGAAATAATTTTTGCGATACTTTTCAGCCAAACCAAATCACTGACCATCGCATAATGCGATAGGTTTTGAAAAATTTTCAAATCAAAAAGCAATGCTTTTTTCGCTGCTTTCAAACTTTTGTAACCTCTGAATTCAGGAACAATAGCCAAAATTTTAAATGCTTGGTTTCTAGGGATTTTTGCCTGCACCTCCTTTAATTCATCCATAAAAAATTTGTCAATTTTCCCTTCAATCGTATAAATCAAAATGCCCTTTGGTGGTAAATATTCTGCTTTCATAGATTTTAGTAAAAAGTAAAACTGCTACTCCGACTTCAAAACATACGAAGGATTAGCTTTATGCACCTTCCACAATTGCGAACTAACAGTCACCCCAATCACCAGAAGTAAACCCAAAATACCACTGGCCAGAGGAAGCAAACCTACTCCGGAATGAAAGGCGAAAAAGCTGTTTAAAAATGAGGTTATACTTACAAAAGATACGACACCTCCTAAAACTGAAGCTATTCCCCAACTTATCAAGTAGCTTCTAAAAAGCTTTTTGGATAGGTCTTCAAGCGTAGCTCCAAATACTTTTCGGATGCAATAATCTTTGATTCTGGAACTCATGTTCAAGGAAACCAAGCCATATAAACCCATCGCTGAGAGAAGCACTGCAAGAATCGCTGAGAAAAGAATGATATTTTGAACTCCTCGCACATCATTGAATGAAAATTCAAATACATCAACCTGTAGCTTACCCTCAAAAAGTCCTTGGGGGAATATTTCTCTAAAACTTGCCTTTACTAGCCCCATAGAGCTGCTAGCTGAGCCTGGACTTATTTCCAACGTCAGAAAGCCGTAAGTGCTTTCATCTGTAGCCCGAATGACCGTCGGGACAATAGGCCGTTGGAAAAACTCGGTATGAAAATCAGCCACTACCCCAACAATTTGATATGCTATTGAATCCAAAACAATAGCTTCTTCAAGGGGAAAGCTCAAACCCAAAGTGGACATAAACTCTTCATTGACGATTATATTTTCGGTCAAGTCTGTTGCACTTTTGGAATCCAGAAATCTACCCGCCTTTAATTTCATTCCCAAGATCTCAGGATAATTTGCCTCGGCGAGCAGCAGATCAATTTCATATGCCTGATCATGATAAGTCACTAATGACTCGGCAAGATAATTCCCGACATAATTCTGACTTCCACTGACAGCTTCCACAGTTGCGATAGCGGAAAGCTTATTTTTCAGTGGCAAAAACCCTTCTGATTCGGGTATGTTGACGATGATTTTATCTGCGTTATCGTAGCCCCAGTCCCGATTCTCATTTAGGTAGTTCGTTTGGAGAAAAGCTATTCCAGCTACGATACTAATGATCGCAAGGGTGAATTGAAAAGTAAGCAAAACCGAGGTCAAGAAACTTTTGCTTCCAATCTGCTGATTCCCATTTAAAATAGTTATCGGCTTGAATGAAGACACAAAAGCAGCTGGATATAAACCTGATGCCAAGGTGATAAAAGCAGTCATTCCAATCAAAAACACCCAGATGTAGGGATCATTAAAAAGATCAATTTTGAGACTTTTAGAGGCAATTTGATTGAATCCAGGTAAAAAGATAAATACAGCCAGCAAGCATCCAAAGGAAATGGCCAGTAAGCACACGATCAGATTTTCACTCAAAAACTGGATCATGAGTTGAGACCTCTGACTACCGATCACTTTTCTGATTCCAATTTCCTTTAGCCTTTTGGTAGCCATCAAAATAGAAATGTTGATGTAGTTAAAGACTGCGAGGATCAATACAAAAGCACCGATGGCTCCTAACAAGATTTGGGGTCCAATCGCTAAAAAGCTGATCACGCCATTCTCAATCTGATCAGATTTACTGATCAAATCGGTGTAAGCAACCAACTCCAGACTGAGATAAGGCTTCTCAGGATTAATCTTATTTTGACTTTTACGAATCCCCTCCAATCCGGCACTCAGGTCACTGGGATGGCTATCACTGTCGATTTGCACAAAAGTCCACAATTCAGAATTCCAGGAATCTTTCACTGAAACAGCTGCTCCCAACATTTCCTGAGTTTCAAAATTGACCAGGAGATCAAAATTGAACATTTCCATGTCATTCAGCTTTTCGAGCACCCCTCCTATTTTGTATTGGATCTCTTTTCCGTTGGTGACCAAGGTTATTTCTTGACCTATTGGATGTGTGTCTCCAAAGAGCTTCTCTGAAAGTTCATGAGTCAAAATCACTTGATCCGGCTCTGATAATGCCTGCGGGTAGCCAAATTCTAGTTGATACCTGAACATTTCCATAAAACCAGGATCCACATAAATCACCCGTTGGTTGAAGCTTTCTCGACGATGAATCAATACCGGAAAGCCAGATTTTATCCGTGTTTGAGAGTTGATTTGGCTAAAGTCATTCGTTAGCAATTCTGCAATCGGCTCGGCAACAGCCCCATACCTGACTCTCCCTTCCTTCTCATCTACCGTGTAGGTCAGCTGATAGATCTCATTTTTATTGGGCTGGAGCATTCCTTTAAACCAGATTTGCTCAATAAAAAGATAAGCTACCAAGCAGCACCCTACTGCGCATGCCAGTCCAAAAACAGAAATAAATGTGGTTCCTTTTTGCTTGATGAGGTTTCTCCAGCCTATTTTGAAGTAATTTTTTAGCATTGCCGTATTCATAGCGCTATAATTTGTCGGTCTTGTTCTTCTGATATTTCCCCATCTAAAAAAACTGAGAACGTGAATGAAAAATCGGAATCGCGCATAGCGTAATCCATTTTCTTCCAAATTCAAATAAAAAATCTCATATGCATCTCCTTGGATTTGCTCCAGCTTTTCGGCATTGCAGTAAAATTCCAAAAAGCGGTCTGCAAGTTTTGGCGGCTGATGGTTGCGCTTAATATCCATGAGAAAAGTCCAATGCCAAGGGCGGAAGCTGTTCAAATAGCTTATTCCTTATGGTTTTTACTTGCTCGATTGCTGCTCTTCCAGTAGCTGAAAGTGTAAAAAGGCGCTTTCTCCTGCCACCTCGCTCCTCGGTCGCTCCACCCATTTTGGATTGAAGAAAACCCTTTTCCTCCAGCCGATTTAATACGGTGTGAATCGCGGAAATATTGACGCTTCGGGCAGTTTGATTTTTGATTTCTTCCAAAATAGAAACCCCGTATGCCTCTTGATTTAGGATTCCTACGGTCAGCAAAATCAGTTCTTCCAATTCTCCTAAATGATAGCCTTTCATCTTTAATCAATTATTTTATTTACAAATATGAATGTAATGTATTTAATACTTATTTGTAAAACAAATAAACATGACTGTTCAGCTTTATTTTGAAATGAAAAAATAATTGCTCCTCCATTATAAATCAATCCGTAAAAAATCTGAATTTGAATCCGTTGTCTGCTAGCTATCACTAAAAAGTTTTAAATTAATTTCTAATCCCAGCCTATATGACCACTTACACTGTCCTTGGAGCAAACGGCAATATTGCTCAAGAAGTATCCAAATCACTTTCACCCGACTGCCTTATCAAGCAATTCAGTCGTAATCCAAAAAAAGTAAATAAAACTGATGTACTTATTTCAGGGAATCTCCTGAATGCAGAAGAGGTCTCCGCTGCAGTTGCTGGCAGCGATGTGGTATTTTTATTGGCGGGAATTCAATATTCCACCAAAATATGGAAGCGAGATTGGCCCATCATTATGCGAAATACGCTCGCTGCATGTGTCACTCACAAAGCCAAATTGGTCTTTTTCGACAACATGTATGCCTTTGATCCGACTGAAGTGGGGCACCTCACTGAGGGAAGCAAAATGGCTCCACTTAGCGAAAAAGGGAAAGTGAGAAAACAAATTCTGGATATGCTTTGGAAGGAAGTCAAAGCTGGCAATCTCACTGCACTAGTCGCTCGTGCTGCAGATTTCTATGGTCCTGGTGCTTCGAATAGCTTTTTGAATGAATTAGTGATCGATAAAATGAAAGCCGGCAAAAGTCCCCAATGGCTTTATTCGGGAGCTAAAAAGCACTCGTTCACCTATATTCCAGATGCAGGAAAAGCCACTGCTTTCCTCGCTCAGCAAGACGATTCTTGGAATCAAAGCTGGCATTTGCCGACTAGCTCAGCATATCCCACCGGACAGGAAATCATTGCGATCTTAAATCAAAAACTTGAAAAGAATCTGAAACTTCAGGTACTTCCTGCCTTAGCTGTAAGTTTGTTGGGCCTGTTTATTTCTCCGCTGCGCGAAATTAAGGAACTCCGCTACCAAACCGATTCGGATTATTGCTTTGACTCCTCCAAAATTGAAAAGGCTTATGGCCTGAAAGCGACTTCCATGGAACATGGTTTGGAAGCTTGTCTTTAAAATCATCAATTCAAGATTTGTAATCCCAAAGCTGGATTCCATGACTTAAAAACTTCAGAAAGAATGAATTCTAATGTTTATTTGAAAAGCCGAATGTGTTGTATTCTTCGTTTAGTATCTGCTTTTAAGCATATTACTATTCCAACTTATACCATTCTGTAACTTCTAAATTAGCTCTGCGACCAACTTTTTTAGGTGGATAATTGGCTACTAAATAGTCTACAATGACCTTTTCATTTTCTCCTAAATCCCAGAGATTTTGAGTTTCCTGCATCCATCTGATGGTTTTGACCCATCGTTCTTCATTCATTCTGTTTTGAATCACCAATTTTGAAGAATGACAATTTGTGCAATTTTGTATGGTAATCATCATCCCTGGTGCCTCAATGAATCCAGTAGCTACATGAATTCCATTTTCGATCCCCTCTGATTCATCTACAACTGCAATCGCCACCGCCCCGTTTACTTCAGTATCTGAACCCACAAATAGGAGAAGATTTGGATTCGTCAATAGAATAATGGACGCGATCACCACCACTCCTACTAATCCACTTAAGGCAATGACTAGCTTGTTAAGCTGGTAAAAGCTTTTCTTGAAATTCTCAAATTCTTGTTTACTTTTTTTCATTTAGCTGACTTTTACTGCAATTCGATGACAGGCATTATTTAAATAACCTTTAGGATTCCACCCGGGTACAATCATTGGCTGAGATTTGCCTTGTGAGTCTGTCGCTTTAGCCCACACCTCATAATAACCTGTTTTGGGGAAGTCAACAGCGGCAGTGAAATGTTGCCAAGCCAGCCTATTTGAAGGTTTCTTCAGTATACATGCCTTCCATGTCATCCCAAAATCTATAGAATACTCCATTTTTGAAACCTCCAACTCTCCAGCCCAAGCATGACCTCTAACGGTTAGTTTTTTTCCTTTTGAAATAATCCCTCCTGATTTCGGATAAGTGATCAAGGATTTTACAGGCATGGATTCAATGATACACATATCAGCATCTTTTACCTCCTCGCCCGGTCCCACAGGTGTGCAAGGCATTCTATAGGAATCTCCACCCATCTTTTCTCCATCATGAACCTTATCCCTAACACTAATTTTTTGAAGCCATTTGCCAGATACAGAAGCTGGATACCCACCAGCCACAAGTCGCAAAGGATGGCCGTGTACTAATGGAATGTCTTGATCATTCATCTGAAATGCCAATAAAGTCTCCTCCTGCATGGCTTTTGCAATCGGCATTCCCCGAGAAATAGGCTCCTTATTCAGATCACCACTGAGGTGGACATCTATCGCATGATAGCCGATGTAGACCGCATTGGGTTTGATTCCTACTTCATTCAGCACGTCCTTAAGTCTGACTCCAGTCCATTTGGCACAATAAACTGCTCCAATATCCCATTGGTTGCCTTGAGTAGGAGGATCAAATTCTTTGCGACCGTTTCCGCCACATTCAATCACCAACTGATAGGAATAATGCTGAAATTTTGATTTCAACTCTGCAAGTGAATAGGTTTTGGTTTGTTTAACTGATTCGCCCTCAATTGTCAATGTCCATGTACTTAAATCTATTTTCTCAGGTAAGAGGCCATTATTTCGCACAAAAACGAATTGATTGGAAGTGACTTCCTCATCCAAATGATGCGCGAGCGGCTCCATATTCCAAGGTTTATCGTTCAAAAGAAGCAGTTCTTTGTCCTTTTTAAATAGTGCATAAGGATCGGGATCTTGCATTCCTAACAATTTAAGCTCTTCTGGAAGATTGGCTCCAAAAACGATTTCACTTCCTAAGCTAGTAGCAAGAATGGCTAAGGTTGATTTACTAATAAATTTTCTTCGTTCCATATTGAAAATAAATACTGCTCAAACTACTGACTTTTTATAAACACTTAATCAGAGATTTGCACAAATTGGTTAAATCAACACCTGATTCATTTAGAAGTAACTAGTTTGAAAAACTGATATTTTGATTCAGGTTGGTTTTAATTAATTTCGAAAATCAAAGCATGAGGTTTGAATTTATAAAACGCTGACCCATTCCCCCAGAATTAGCAGTTCTTAGAAGTAAGAAAAATGTTTTACAGTACAATTCCCCCCGAATCGGATCGAAAGGCAACGGCTGACTGAAAAAGATAAATCCCGATTTTCCTTTGTGCACTACATGCCCCCCATATTCTTTACCTATGGCAAACAGGTTTGCGATTAAAAAATCTTTAGATATTTACCAAGTGTACCAATCGTTTTGTGCTCAAGGTAAAACCTTTAAGCCCTTGGTAAAAATCTGAATTTCAGAAAAAATAACTCTTTTCCCTCTTTGCAATTCCCTTGCACTGTCATTTTTCTAATTTTGAGAAAACACCTCACATCATGGCTCACTCACATTCACATCACGGTCACTCACACAATTCAGACGGCAATCTGAAATTGGCCTTTTTTCTGAATTTGGGTTTCACCGTTTTAGAAATCATCGGAGGCATTTATACCAATTCTGTGGCGATCCTCTCGGATGCAGTACATGATTTGGGTGACAGCTTTTCGCTTGGTCTGGCATGGTACTTAAATAAAAAATCAAAAAAAGCCGCTACCACTCAATTTTCTTTTGGCTATCAGCGGTTTTCCTTGGCTGGCGCATTTATTAATGCCTTGATTCTTCTCTTGGGTTCCATTTATTTGATTAGTGAAGCTATTCAACGAATCAAGAACCCCGAAATGGCAGATGCGCAAGGAATGATTTTATTTGCTTTGGTGGGAATTGCAGTAAATGGCTACGCAGCATTTAAGGTATCTAAAGGAACTAGCCAAAATGAAAAAGTGATCAGCTGGCACTTGGTGGAAGATGTGTTAGGTTGGGTTGCTGTACTGATAGCTGGCATTGTGTTGTATTTCAAAAACGTGCCATGGCTAGATCCGGCATTGTCACTTGGGATATCGCTCTTTATTCTTTGGAACGTGTTCAAAAATCTCAAATCAACCATTCTGATTTTCCTTCAAGCAGTCCCAGAAGATATTTCATTAGATGAGCTAAAAGCCAAAATTTGTGAGTTGCGAAAAGTGGATTCAGTCCATCACATGCATATCTGGTCGCTTGAGGGAGAACATCATGTGTTTACGGTTCATGTGAAGCTTAAGCCAATCGAAAATCTACTGGAGCTGAATGAAATAAAAACTGAAATAAAAACGCTGTTGAAAACTTATCCTTTTTCACATTATACTCTAGAGATCGAGCTGGATCAGGAGAAATGCCTCATGAATGAGGAAGATTAGGAGGGATAGATTAAAAGGTCTCTATCCTATTTCCACGCTATTTTTTTGTTAAGAAGAAGACAAAATGGAAATCAAAGTGAGCTAAATAGTTTTTTTTAGAGGATTTTGAATAAATTAATGAGGCTATTTAATTGATCGACAAGTAATTGATCAAACATCCTTTCCAGTTTCTTGTTGCTCTTTTACGAATGACTCTTAAATAGCCCTCAACCAATCTATTCTCCTTATGAAAAAGATCTACTTCTTATCCGCTCTGATTGTCGCGATCTCCTCTGGTTGTTTTTCTCAAAAAGACTATGTCACAGAATACGACTACAACTACCAAGGTTCCTTTAAAAAATATAAAACCTTTGCTTTTGTAGAAACCAATGAGTTTGATTCCTCGCAAGTTTCACCTGTGCTAAATGCTACAATTGGTGCGAGGCTAGGATCACAAGGATTCAGAGAACAGGATGAAAAGCCAGATCTTTTGGTGAGTTATAAGATTTTTACCGATTCGATCAAGTATAGAGGCTACGTACAGCCAGAGTTTGACTATTGGCTCAAGCGAAGAGGTACAACTTATCGAGACGACGAGGGTGAGCTCGCTCGAGAGCAGGAAAAGGACGAGACCTACAACCAAGTCAAATACAATAAAAATGATGGAATGTTGGTAATTTATGTGATCGATAGCAAGCAAGGCAATACAATATGGCAAGGCTATACCGCCACTAAGTTTGATTTTGAGTCTCCTGATTTCCAAGCAGACATCACACGAGCAGCATATCGAGTCATGAATGAGTTTAAAATCCTCAACCGATTTGGCGAATTTTCTAGATAATGATCAAAAAAACGGTCAATCTGTGGATTTATTCCACAACTAATAGCTAAATCCCAAAATTCATTTTGGGATTTTTTTTATGCCCTTTTGCTTTATTTAACCCTTCCATCGGCTTAAATCCTGCTTTTTTTTGAATCGGCAAAATTGTTTAGAAGTTTTGGCTACTGCTTTGGATAAACACTCCAAACAAGAAAAACGAATACTTTATGAAAAACTCACTAATCATAACTGGAATTGCTAGTTCCCTGATTTTCTTTTCCTGCGTTTCAAAAAAGAAATACACTGAATTAGAAAGTAATCTTTTTAAAACTCAGACTGAATTGGCGATGACCAATCAAGAGAAAACTGAATTAGAGGAAAAAATGGCTATTATCGAAGCCAGAGTTGCTGAGTATAATGCCCGGATCAACTCACTTAGAGACACCAACGATGCCTTGTCACTTCAAAATGATGGAATGTACAGTTTGGAAGGTGCAACTGTAATGTCAAAAAAGTCTAAGGATAAAATGAAAGCTACGCTAGCAAAAGTAGATCCTGCACAATTGGCTGAAGCAAAAACAATGGAGGATTCTGTAAATCTGGCCGTATCCTACAATTTAAAACAAAACATCACTGAGAGCACTGAAGAAGGTACTGATGATATTTTGATCAGTATTGACAAAACTGTGGTAATGATTTCTGTATCGGACAAACTTCTCTTCAATACTGGTAGTTACAGAATCAATAGCAAAGCTGATCCTTTGCTGGCTAAACTGGCTGAGTTAATCAATGCGGAACCTAGTCTTCAAGTAATGATCGAAGGTCATACTGATCCGAGAACAATCTCTACCGGTGTGATTGAAGATAATTGGGACTTATCCGTAAAGCGTGCGACAAGCATCATTCGTAAGCTTCAATATGATTTCAATGTTTCTCCTGAGAAAATGATCGCTGCAGGTCGTGCGAGTTATATGCCACTTGTAGCTAATGATACCCCCGAAAATATGGCAATCAACAGAAGAACTCGAATCGTTTTGATTCCAGATTTGGACATGTTCTTTGCAATGCTTTAAAAACAAACCAACTAGTTACTATCAAAAAAAGCAAGCCAGATTGGCTTGCTTTTTTTATGTTTATTATTTACCACTACAGACACAAAGATCTCGCCGAGGTCTCAAAGAGATTTTTTAACTACGCAACCTACATTGAAAACGTAGGCATATAGTTTATTTAAAGCCTTACGTCTAAAGCGCCGGAGGCACGGTATCTTCTTAAAAAAGCATTCCCTTGGAATTCAAATCACAACATCTCAAAATCAGAATCCCAAAACACTATTCGATTACTTCCAATGTCCCCAAGGCATGCTTCATCAATACTTCCTGGAAAAACAGGGTATAAACAGATTGAGCCTGATCAGCCTGAGCTGCAACTAATTGCTGATTGGCAGTTGCCAAATCCACAAAATTGGAGAGTCCCAATCTAAATCGTTCTGAGATGGCAAGCTGAGCCTCCGTTGCAGCCATCACTTGCACTCCGGTATTTGCCTCTTTGCGAACTGCGGCTTGATAGTTCTGATGGGCCAATCGCACGTCTTGATAGACTTTTCGATCTATTGAAGCTTTTTGAAGCTCCTGATTTTTGTAAGTAACTCTACTCCTACTTACATCAAGTCTACTCTGGAAATTGTTGAAAATCGGAATGGTCAGGCTTAAACCGAGGTTATTTTGAGGATAGATTTTTAATAATTGATCTTGAATTGAACGGCCATCCAGCGAAGTATAAAAGGTGGAATAATTATAAAAAGCTGAAAGCCTTGGATAATACATCGCCTTGATAGCTTTCAAATCCTTTTTCGTAGAATTCACCAAGAGTTCTTGCTGTACTTTGTCCGCTCGATTAGACGCCGCTATTTCATACAACTCAGGAATTCCAAGATCTTGAAGGCTATTCTCACGAGAAGTGGGATCTACCGGAACCAATTCAGCCGTAACACCAACCTGCAGTTGCAAATACTCAGATAAGTCCCAAAGGTCATTTTCCAATTGAACCTGCGCATCCACTAAAACAGATTCCAGTCTTGCTACTTCAGATTGCTGATTATATTGATCCGAAAGGGTACGTAAACCTGCGTCCACAAATCCTTGAATCTGACGCAATTGCTCTTTTTGATTAGCTAAGTTCTCAGTTGCAATTCCAAAAAGCTCTTGGTCAAGTAATACTTGTAAATACCTTCGAGCCACATCAAAAACCACCTGCTGACCTGCACGATCCAACCCTTTCTCGCCGGCGTCATAAGCCAATTTTGCAGATTGAGTATCTAGGATTCTTCGCCCTGAGTTGAAAATGGGCAAGTTCACATTGAGTCCTGAGGAAATGATCTCATTGGTCACATTGGTCACCACAATTTCACCTTCAATCTGCTGAAACTGCTGGCCAGACTGTTGAGCGAAAGTAGTATTAAATCCTATTGAAGGAAGATGAGAAAGCTTGGCTACTTGCTTTTCCATTTGTAATACTTCCAAGGAGTTAAGCCGGGTTTGGTAGTTCACATTAGCCTGTAAAGCTAATTCCACCGCTTCTCGAAAATCGATCCTCAAGGTATCCTGAGCTACTATTTTTTCCGAAAATAGAAAAATAAGCCCTATTCCAAGGGAAATTTTAATCCAATTAAATTGCTTCATCACTTTCAATTTTTCCATCTAGCATATTGATTAATCGGGTGCCAAAGTCGGCGTTTTCTCGAGCATGAGTTGCCTGAATAATGGTGGTTCCTTCCCGATGAAGTTCTTGAAACACTTCCATAATTTCTTTGGCTTGACCGGAATGGAGATTTCCTGTAGGCTCGTCGGCCAATAACACCCTCGGTCTTCCTGCCACAGCTCTAGCAATCCCAACTAACTGCTGCTGACCACCAGAAAGTTGAGCAGGAAAAAGATCTTTTTTTGCAACCATATTAAATCGATCCATCAGATTGGCAATGATACTTTTACGCTCACTTGAAGACACATTTCGATAGAGCAAAGGAGTCTCGATGTTTTCATAAACCGTCAATTCATCGATCAAATGGTAGGCTTGAAAAATGTATCCGAACTCACTTTTGTGCAACCCAGATCGCTCACGCTCTTTCATGGACTTGATGCTTCGATCTCCAAAAGAATACTCGCCTTCATATTCCTCATCCAGTAGTCCAAGAATATTAAGCAAAGTAGATTTCCCCGCTCCACTTGGTCCCATCAAGGTTATAAATTCACCTTCGTTAATGGTCAGGTTGATTCCCTTGAGGATGAAAACCCGTTGGAAACGCGATTCGATGAATTTATCTAAGTTTTTAAGTTGTATCATTTTTTTCGGTTATCAGTTGTCAGTTGTCGGTTGCTGTTCTCGAAATGACGATTCTTCAGAAATCGTATATCCAAAATCTAATATCATAAATCAGTTTATTCACTCTTCAGCGTTGTAGCCGGATTCAAGCGGAATACTTTCCAACTTCGATAGCCAATAGTTAGGATAGCTAAAACCATGACCAATAAAATAGCGATTACAAATGGCCAGATGGTCAGCGCGGTTCGATTTGCAAAGGCTCCCAACCAAGAATCTGAAAACCATATTCCGAATCCAATTGCCAAAACAGCCGAAACACCCAGAAGCTTTAAGAAATCCATGGATAAAACCTGGAGCACATCACCTTGAGTAGCACCAAGGACTTTTCGAATACTGATCTCTCGTGTTCTTCGCAAAGCTACATAAGACACCAACCCAAATAGTCCCATTAAAGCGATAAACACTGCAATTCCTGCAAAGAGACTAAATATCAAACTTACATTTTGCTCAGATTGATAGAGACTTGCATATTCCTGATCTAGAAATTTCGGATTGAAAGGGCGGTCTGGAACAAGTTTTTTCCAAACCTCGCCAATCGTGGCGAGATTAGCTGTTGGGTTTCCAGCATTCAATTTGATCAGCAAGATATTTGCCTCATTAGGATCATTGAAGATGACCATCGGCCCCACTTTTTGATGAAGGGAATTGAAGTAAAAGTCTTTGACGACTCCTTTTACCAGCGCATTATTGGTGAATCCTACATTGACTCGTTTTCCAATTGCCTCTTTTGCTGTCCATCCCATTTCTGCAACGGCGGATTCATTCAAGAGAATTGGCATTTGTGAATTTTCATCTTCCAAACTGCTTCGTGATGGGTCTGATTCTGAGTAGTTCTGTCCTTCTAAAAGATCCAAGTTGATGGTTTTAATCAAATCAGGATCAGCAGCATAGCCCGTAATCATAAACTCGCGCGTATTATCGCCACCCGGGAAAATCTTATATCCTGCCTTTACATTATGAGGCATGTCTGCTGCTCTTGAAATTGAAATCGCCGCACCGGATCTGACCATCTCGTCACGAAGCGTGGGAATAGCCTCCCGCATGTTATGATGGTAATTCAATGCGACAACTTGCTCTTTCTCGTAACCCAGATTGACTTCTTGCATAAATGCAAGCTGATTTTTGACTACAAAAGTGGAAATCAACAAACCCATGGAGACAAAGAATTGAAATACGACGAGCGATTTCCGCACCCAGGCTCCACCTCCGATTTTGAATTTATTACCCATTGCTTTTAAAGGTTGCATCTGCGAAAGAATCATAGATGGATAAAATCCTGCTAATAATCCAACTATCAAAGCTAGTCCCAGCAGCCCAGCCATTCCCGCTGGGGAAAATAAAAGCTCAAAATTCAAAGGTACTCCACCAAAATTCTCGAATGGAATGGCGATCAGGTAAAGGAGTAGAATGCTTAATAAAATCGCGCCAAAAGAAAGTAACATGGATTCGGATACGAACTGCCCGAAAAGCTGCATTCTACCTGCTCCCATCACTTTACGCAAGCCTACTTCTTTATTTCGCTCAGTAGCTTCAGCAGTAGCGAGGTTTACATAATTAATGATACCAATGGCAAGAAGTAGGATCGCTACGATACCAAAAATATACAGGTACTTGATCTCCGTCCCAGGTTTGATTGGGTTTAAAGTAGGATCTCCCAAATGAATGGAAGTAAGTGGTTGCGTAAAAAACGCGGTTTGAAAACCATACTCATCCATATCACTTCCAAGATACTTGTCTACCATTTGATCCATATTGGACTTAAACTGATCCATATCTGCTCCTGGCTTCATTTTCACATAGTTGTAATAATTACTAGGAGACCATCGTGGCTCACGACTATCTCGGTGCGTTTTAAACGAAGCTAAAAAGTCAAACTCCATGTGGCTGGCACTCGGAAAATCTTGCATTACTCCAGTCACGAGGTAATCTTCCCCATCGACTTTGAGTGATTTTCCTTCGGCATTTACAGCTGACCCAAATAGTCTGTTGGCTGTTGACTCCGTAAGTACGAGTTGATTTGGCTCTGAATAAACAGTTTCTCTGTTGCCAACAATCATCCTAAAATCAAAAACATCATAAAAGTATTCATCCACAAAAGCGAATTTAGACTCTTCCTGATTGCCTTGCCCAGCATCGACCATGACCGATGAGAAAATACTCAAATCGAAAACCAGCGTTGCTTTTTCAACTTCAGTAAACTCTTCCCGTAGCGTCACAGGAAGCAAAGCAGGCGAACTTCCAACCAATTCACTCTCTCCATTTGAAACAAATTCCTGATTGATTTTATAAATCCTGTCGGCATCAGTCATCATTCGATCATAGCTCCATTCGTGATGAATGTAAAGTGAAATCGCAATAAAACTGATCAAAGCGATCGTCAATCCCAAAAGATTAATGGCGGTATATAGCTTGCGCTTCCGAAGGTTTCGAAAGGATATTTTAAGGTAGTTTTTCCACATGAGGTAAAGATTGAAATATTGGAAAATTCAAAGAACTTGTCCGCCGTGGCGGATTGGAATATTTGGGTCGAGTGGTACTCAGTCTCTAATCTCTATTCTCCATTCTCAATTCTTCTTTAATCTTTTCCACTTTTATGCCATAAAAAAAGCCTCCGAATTAGCTTCAGAGGCATTTATTTAGATTCTAACAGTTTGTTTTCTCGAACATTTTTGTTCGCTGGCGGACGAAAGGTGTTTATACTTTCAATGCTTGATTGTCAAATCCTGATTCTTAAACCTAGAACTTCCGATATTTGCCATTCAAAAACTTATTTGCCTTCTTCTCCGCAAACTTTGCTTTTTTACTGTTCCAGTTCAGGGTCTCATTAGGGAAGCGTCCGGCGATCACACCGAGAAGAATCGTCTCAGTTAATTTTGCAGAATAATCGAAAGGGGCGGTTGTTTCCCCATTTCCAAGGCAGGCATCTACAAACTGATGGTAGTGCTTCTTACTTTCAGAAGCATAATCTTTCACCGGTTTGCCAAGGTTGAAAGACTCAATATCCATCTCCACATACTTCCCATCAACTATTTTGCGAGGCAGTTGCTGGAAGTGCGGCAATAATAAACGTCCATTTTCCCCGATAAACATCGCCCCCTGATCAGGAAGCTCTTCCCCGTTTGGAAGCATCAAGTCCTCGTGCTTTGGTGGCGCGCCTGGACCATCATACCATACCCACTTCAAGGATTCTGCAGTAAATGGCGTTTCAGGAAATTCATAGGTTACCGTATTATTTACAGGAAATCCAAATCCATTTGGCTCCCGGCATTCATTGATGATCGTTCGAGGCACATCAAGTGCAAGTGCATTGTAAGGCGTATCAAAAATATGAACGCCCATATCACCCAATGTTCCGCAGCCGTAATCAACTAATTGTCTCCAATTAGCTGGATGATACACGTTTGCTTTGTACGGACGCTCGGCAGAAGTTCCCAGCCACAGATTCCAATCCAAGGTCTCTGGAATCGGATCACTTCCGAGTGGTTCTGGACCATCATAGCCCCAATTTTTTGGAGACCAAGCACGAACGGTATGTACTTTCCCGATGATCCCTGACTGGATCAAAAGCGTTGCTAATTTGTAATCGTAAAATGAGTGAACCTGAATTCCCATTTGAGTGACCAGATTTTTCTTCTTAGCCAAAGCCTTCATCTTACGAGCTTCAACCACATAATGGGTCAAGGGCTTCTGACAGTAAACAGGCTTCTCCATTTTCATTGCCATCATCGACGCCGGCGCATGGGTATGATCTGGAGTTGAGACGATCACTGCATCGATCTCATCTTCCATTTCCTTCAGCATAGTTCGATAATCTCCATAAGTTTTCGCATTTGGGAAAAGCTTAGATGCAGCAGCAAGATTATTGCTATCGACATCACAAAGTGCAGTCACATCGACCATTGCATGTGAAGAAATGGCTTTTAGATCTTCCATTCCCATATTTCCTACACCAATATGCGCAGTCCGAAGTCGGCCACCTGCTTTGATATTCGCAAACGCAGCAGGCCCTAAAGTTAATCCGAACAATCCTAGGCCGGTTTTCTTAATGAAATTCCGACGCTGAATAAATGTGATTTTCTTACTCATTTTAGTTTTATGTTTAATTCTTACAATTTTTTAATGTCTAAAACCGCTATTGCACCAGTAGTAGGTAGTCACAACCTATTTCAGATAAAATAAAGATGAATAACAGGTTATATTTAATTCTTTTCAGTCACTCGTGCGGAGACTGCTAAAGCCTCGCTAGTCTCTTATCTCCAATCTCTTTTCTCCTCTCCTCCATCCCTTCTCTTATAATTCCTTAATTCTAATATTCTTAAAATGTACCACATCACCGTGACCTAGAAATCCAATATGACCTTGGGATCTTTGCAAGCCAGGGTGATCTTTATGATCTAGTGCTCCATTTTTGCTCGCTTCCAAATAGTCCCCTTCCAAAATGACAGTTCCATTAAGGATGATTTTAATCTTAGGATGCTTGACGATCACTTCTTGCTGATTCCATTCGCCTACAGGTTTGAGAAACCCTTTTTTTGCAGGAATAACTCCATAGACCGAACCGTGAAATTGATATTCCTGGAGATCCTTATATTTATCCGCAGTATTGTCTAGAATCTGAAGTTCTTTCCCTACATAGGCTGCATCGCCTTCCAAAGGAGTGTGAATCCCTAAACCATTATTTGCTCCGGGAGTCAATTGGAATTCGAAGCGAAGATTAAAATCTCCATATTGCTTTTCGGTGTACAGATTGCCTCCTCCTTCACCTTTTGGATCAATTACAATCATTCCGTTTTCTGCACTGTAAGAGGTTTTATTCCCAACCCAACCGTCTAGATTTTCTCCATTGAAAAGGGTGACAAACCCTTTCTCTTTAGAAGCCTTTTGAGCATAAACAGAATGAGCGCTAAAAGTAAACAGTGATAAAAAGAGGAATACGATTAGTTTTTTCATGCTGAAAATGAGTGAAACAGATAGCGCAGGATTAACCCTACGTTTTGCAAGATACTATTTCATCTAAATTTTACACTTGAAAACTTATTTAAAAATATTTATTACACGGATGGAGGTTCCTAGATTTTTTATAGAAAGAAAAAGTGTTTCCTCCTGAGTACACGTGGCGATAAAAAACGAAATCTTGACTTGGAATTAGAGGTTTCCTAAATCAAATCAGCAATAAATTTGGCTATGTGCAAGTAATGGGATGGGCATAAAAAGAATCTGTCATTATTTAAATCCTTCAGATCAATTTTTGACTGAACTAAACCCATACAGCTAGAATTCCTAAGGAAATTAGGCCTCGGATGTTATTACGGATAGACATATTATTTACCATTCATTTCCAGGGACACTTACTAATAATTGAGTATTTAGAAAATCTAGGAGGCTTTTAATTTAGCCAAAACCCCTCGGTGAGAAACATATATCAAGATTCCTAAAATCACGATGGCCACAATAGAGGAATTTAAAGTCCCCAAATCAAGCCCACCTTTGCTCAGAGGTTTAGTCAAAAAATCTCCAAACGTAGCTCCAAATGGTCGAGTGAAAATAAAGGCCATCCAGAACAAAATGACTTCATTGAAAGAAGTGAAATAATGGATCCCAGCCACAATACCAATAATTCCAGCCGTCACCAATGCCCCACTCAAATAGGATAATCCTACGATATCACTCAGAAAATCACCGAAAGCAGTTCCAAGACTATTTGAAAACAGAATTGCCAGCCAATAAAAGAGCTCCTTTTCTTTCGCCAGGATTGGAAATACAGCCAAGGAGCCATACTTTCTATTCCATATGAAAAGCGTTAAAATAAGCCCAAAAAACAACAATAAACTACCCCAGACATATCCTAAGCCTAGAGTTCGATCAATAAAGTCTGAAATCTCTGTCCCCAAGGTGGTGGTAGCGACTATGACCAACCAATAGAAAAGTGGGATAAACTTTCTAGAGCTCAGCTGGATCAATAATACCGAAATAAAGAAAACAGATGTAATCACTATCCCTGTACCATATCCAAGCGCCAAAGTCATAGACAAATAGTCTCCTAAAGTCTCCCCTAGAGTAGTGCCCACAATTTTCATAACCCAGAAAATCAGGGTAATCTCTGCCACCTTATTTATTTTCAAGTCTTTCATTTTCGGGATCTATAAAATCAATCGATTAAAACTTTCGGCTATACCCTACTCGAAAAACCTGAGTTTCATAATAATCCGCGCTGGTATAGTTAAAGTCATTTCCGGTGATGGTCCTGTTAATCACCATGGTATTGAGAAGATCTGTGGCATTGAAAAATACCTCTCCTTTACCTCCCTGAACAACTTTCTTTACCCCGACATCCAAGGAAAAGCGTTCCTCAATCCTTCCCTGTGGTATAATATCGGGAGCCAGATAAATCGCAGAAACTTGACCGGTAAACTTATCCGAAAACTTAAACTTCGAATTCCATTTGATATTTCCTGAGAAAATCTCCTGCTTTTCAGCGGTAAAAGTATGGGGCTTTGGATAGAGATTTTCCACTGTGAATGCATCTATTCTATTATTGTACCCAGTAAGGTTCAACTCAAATGAATACCAATCATTTATGTCTTGATTCCAGATCAATTCAAGACCCGAGTTATAGCTTTTATCCGCATTTTGGAAAATGGCATAGATGAGACGACTTCCTGGTACAGTGGTAGAAATCCGTGTAATCGTCTGATCAACCATCCGGTGATAAACTGCCGAATACAAGTAACCCGAATTCCAGCCTTTTTTCCATCCTAATTCAAAGGAATTAGTGAACTGAGGCTTCAAAGCAGGATTACCCACTTTGATGATTTCTGCATCGTCGTATTTTGGAAAAATCCGAATATCTACCTCGTTTGGTCGATCAACGCGACGATTATAGGAAATCGTCAGCTTATCAAATGCATTGATTTTATAGGAAATACGGGCATTTGGAAAAGGCTGGAAGTAGCTATAGCCGTCACTTTTATAGGTAGGATGCTCCCGATTGACTTGATAATTCAAATCCACATATTCAACACGCAAGCCAATTTCAGCCTCAAACTTCCGCTGCTCAAAAATGTAATTCCCATAGACCGCCGGGATAGTCTCGCGGTAAGTGGCAGCTCCCCCGGCGGCAGAATCTATCGGCGAGTTTAATCCTGGGAAAAACTGCATGTTAGTCGGAATCCACCGTCTTCTCAACTTCATTCCTGTTTCTAACCTTCCGTAGCGTAGTGGCTTCACATAATCCAAGGTCAAATCGATCACATTCTCATCTGACAGCAATTTGAACGCATCTTGCCCTACAAAAGTGGGAAGTGTATTTGTAAAAAAATACTGTTCGTCTTCTCTATGAAAAGTGTAATTAATCCCTGCAGCTAAGGTATGTCCGGGATCAGCAAATTGGTGCTGGAAAGCTGCAGTGGCCATTACAGTCGTTTTTAACTCATCTTCAAGAAACTGCCAAAGCCGCAATTGCTCTGTAAAATCTTTAGTGTAAAAAGGCTGATCTCCTCGGTCAATTATTTTCTCACTTCCATAAAGTCCGGAAATGGTGAGCGTATTGGTAGCGTTAATTTGCCAATCCACTCCAGCTCGAGTCGTCAGGAAATTGGTGTTTCGATTTCGTTTAAGTTGCTGATTGATCACCGTTCCATCGTCATAGGTTCGGACTACAAACTCATTTTTATTCAAGGTTTGCGTGTAGAGATTATCTGCCTGGAAGAAAAAATTCAAGTTCTTCTTTCTAAAGTTCAGTGAAATAGAAGGGTTGATTTTGGGAGTACCCTGATACTGAGGTCGGATTCCCGGCAAATTGGCCTTTTTCTCCCACAATGCTCCCACTCCAATTGCCATTCCTACCGTTCCATTTACGCCTTGTTTTTGTTCTTTTTTGAGGATAATATTGATTATTCCTCCATTTCCATTTGCGTCAAACTTAGCCGATGGGTTGTTGATGATTTCGATTTTTTCTACTGCCGAAGCAGGAAGATTATCAAGTCCAGACTGATTTCCAAAACCCGTCAAAGCGGTTTGCTTTCCGTCAATCAGGACCGAGATCCGATCATTGCCCCGGATTTGTACTTTTCCCTCCTGGATAGCCACACCCGGCAGGTTTTGCATGGCTTGAAATACTGAGCCACCGGTTTGACTTATGTTCTGAGAGAGATCATACGTCTTTTTGTCCATTTTATTTCCTAAAGCATCAGCCTGTCCTAGGACTTCTACTTCATTCAAATCTTGGATTGAAGCCGTTAAAAATAGCTCTCCCAAATTCAGAAAAGGTGAACTGGCCCCCACAAAAACAGGCGTTTTAAGCACTCCGTAACCAATAAAGCTTGCTTCCAGGAAAAACTCCCCATTGGGTACTTCATTTAGAATAAACAGGCCCGCCTCATCTGAAATTGAACCCGTCACGAAAGTGGAGTCACTACTTTTCTTAAGGAGTACATTGACATAAGGCAAGACTTCTTGAGAAGCCTTGTCAATGATTTTACCTGAAATTTTTACTTTCGTTGATTGTGCAAAAAGAGTTTGAGACAACCCTAAAAACGCAAGCAAAAGAATAGTTTTAATCTTCATCTTCTTCAATTACAGCTTTCTTTTCAATAAATTTTCCATTGGAATCAAAAATCAATTCCCAATGCTCCTCACCTTTTTCTACGATGACTTCAATAAGTTTGGAGTCAGGAGTTTCGGCTGATTCGATTTCCTCGATCTTATACTCTTTATAATCAGAATTGAGGAAATCTAGGATTGAGGAAGGTAATTCAGATTTTTTGAGTTCATGTTCCGTTTCCACCCAAGTCCCATCAGTTGTGAAATTTGCAGAGTACTCCGTTCCTTTCAATTTGAATTCAGATTCCCAAGTGGATTCGTCTTCCATTTCCCAGGACACTTTTTTGACCTCTGGGAATTTCTTTGCAAATGCTTCCTTGACGGCTGCAGGAGTATCAGTTTTACTTTGGCCACTTGCTACCAAGCAATTGGACATTGCAATAGCAAAAATAAATAAGACATTTTTCATGACTTGCTGGATTGAGTTTGAATTATAGTACTAAGCTCCTATATGATTTAGAATAGATTCTGAATTTTTAGAACCTCAGAGTGAAAACATGAAAATTATTTTCAAAATCATAGTCAATCGACCAGCCTGAAAGCTTACAGATTTCTTTTACAATGGCGAGCCCTAGTCCACTGCTGGTGGTCTCTGAGGTAGAAATAGTAAAACGCTTGAATAAAGCGGCTTCATCCAGACGTCCTTTTCCTGAATTCTTGAAAACGATCATTTCTTGCCGACATTCCACTAGGATTTCGCTACCCAAAGGACTATGTCGAATGGCATTTGAAAAAAGATTAGTGACGAGCGTTTCAACTAAAAAACGACTTCCCTCAAATTTTAGAGTCGATTCAATTGTTTTATGAAACGACAATTCACGCTCCTCTAAATAGCCTTCAAACAATTCCAGACTTTGATCGAGCATTTCTCCCATATCAATAAGGGTTAGATCCTCAAACTTGCCGTTTTCTATTTTTGCCAAGAGAAGAAGGTTTTTATTGACTCGAGTCAACCTTGCCAAAGGGATTTGAATTGCCTGGATCATTTCAGACTCCTTTTCATTTAAGCTTTGATGCTGGAGCAAAAGCTCCAGTTTGGATTTGAGCAAAGCTATTGGAGTCTGCAACTCGTGGGAGGCATTAGTAATAAAGGTCTTTTGTTGGGAATAGGTTTTGACATTGGAAGCAATCAGGCTGCTAAGCGTTCGCTGCAATCTATCAAACTCTTCGATGTCTGAAGCCTCAAAACTCACTTCTTTCCCTGCACTTAGATCAAAGGCAGATAAGGTATCCAAAGTCCGATAAAATGGACTCCAGACTTTTTTAGAGATGATTTTATTGAGTTGGATAAATCCGAAAACCAAAATCAAAAACAGGAAAAAAGTGACCAACCCTATTGCAAAAAGTGTCTCATAAGCTTCTTCTAAATTGGTCTCTACATGAAGTATAAATGGTTCCCCGTTGATTTCGATCACAGATCTCAAGCCTCGAAAGCGATCCGACTCCATCTCAAACTCATTGAATTTGGTGATTTCGTAGATGCTATCCCTAAGGATTTTTTGATCTCCGAGTGGAATCACAAATGAAGTTGGCTGAAGTGAATTCCAGATTTGGAGGATGGATTCCAAATCATCTTGATTGATTTCCACTTGCCCCAGTTGATTGGCTATGCGATCCCGAATCGTAAGATTATGATCATCCAACTCGGTACGCCAAATCCAGTCTACCACCAAGAAATAAACTGGAATACTCAATAAAAAAATCACTAGGGAAAAAATAGTAAATGCTTTAAAAGGCCGATCTAGTAGTTTTTTCATAGTTCCCACTTGTAGCCTGTCCCGTAGATAGTTTTTAGATATTGCCCATAGTCATGCTCGTTGAGCTTACGCTTGAGGTTTTTGACATGAGCATAGACAAAGTCATGGCTATCAAACATATCCGCAAAGTCTCCCGAAAGATGCTCAGCCAGTGCGCTTTTAGAAAGTACTCGACCTTTGTTTCCAATGAAAAAAAGAAGCAGATCCAATTCTTTTTTAGTCAGACTTAGTGATTCATTTCTGATTTTAACAGATTTGGAGAGCAGGTCGATGACAAGATCTTTTTGGATCAGTTGATTCGATGGGTCAAACTGTTTTCTCCGAATCACAGAATGGATTCGCGCGAGCAACTCAGCATGATGAAAGGGTTTGGAAAGGTAATCATCCGCTCCGATGGCCAGTCCTTTAATTTTATCTTCCAAGGAGTTTTTAGCAGAAATGATTATCACGCCATCTTGTTTGTTTTTGCTCCGCAAGGCTTCTAAAATGGTAAATCCATCCCCGCCGGGCAGCATCAAATCCAGCAAAATACAGTCATAATCATATAGGCTGATTTTCTCCATAGCTGAAGCAAAATCAAATGCAGTTTCGGTCCGGTATTGCTCGCCAGACAAATAACTTATCATATCCTTTACTAAGTCCCTTTCGTCTTCGATGATCAATATTTTCACCCAAGCAAGATAAGAATTGAATTTGGAAGGAATTTTGAATTTTCAGTTACGATAGCTTCGCTCCTTCCTCGCTTATACTAAAGAAAACCAAAACAGATTACTCAACCAGTTCCTCCCTCGCAATGCCGCAAATCCGAATTCCTTTCAGCTTTCTCACTTCAGATTTCTGAATTTCCAACCTACTCGCTTTTCAACACCTTCGCCGGATTTCTTTGAGAAGCTACATAGGAATGAATACCTACGATCATCAGACAGATCGCCATCACCCCGAGTCCTGCTGCGGCAAAGATCAGGAAAGGCATCTCAATCCGAGTATTAAAGCCGTCGAGCCAATCACTTAAGAAATAATAGGCTGGAAAAACCGCGATGATAAAGGATATTCCCACCAACACGAGGTATTCTTTGGTGATTAAAAATAGAATTTGCTGTAAGGTGGCTCCCAATACTTTTCGGATGCTGATTTCCTTGGTTCGCTGAGCTATAGTGAAGGAAGAAAGTCCAAACAATCCCATGCAGGAGATAAGAATAGCTAATCCGCAGGCAAAGCCTAAAACATTTCGAATTTTGAGATCTTCGGCATAGAACTTCTCAATCTGCTCATCCAGAAAACTAAAGGAAGCTTCTTCATTTGGATAGATCGATTGATAAATATTCTCCAGGTTTTGCTTGGCCTCGGCTAAATTCTGATCAGGGGTAAGTTTCACACTCACCGTTTGGTAATAGGCTGGATCTTGCTTCATCAGCATTGGTTTGATTTCTTCCCGCAGCGTGCGTGAGTGATAATTTCCAATCACTCCAATAATCTTCATTTGTTGTTCGCTATGCCGAATCGTTAACCCGATCGCTTCTTCTCTTGAGGCAATTCCAGCCGTCTTTAGAAAGTTTTCATTGACTATAATATCGGTTTTGCTAGTTATAGCAGCTGTGCCAGCTAATAGTGGAATTCCATTTACCCGAACAAAAGCTGAGTCCACATTCATCACTTGAATAAAAATCTGCTTTTCGGTCGTATCCACTGGGATGTATGCATCTGAAGTCCAAAGGCTGTTCGAAGAAACCAAACTTCCACTTAGACTGGTTGCAGCAACAAATGATTCTTGGTTGAGGCGACTTTGAAGTTGGAGCATTTTACCAGGATCTGACATAAAAGGAAGACCTGAATAAAGAACAGCCTCCTTTTCAAAACCTAATGGCTGGCTGGTTACAAACTTCAATTGTGAGTTCAATACCAAAACCAAAATGATAAAAGCGATGGAGGAAGTGAACTGAAGAATAGTCAGATTTTTTCGCAGGAAATTACCCATTGAAAACTTCCCCATCTTTGCAAAATCCCCTTTCAATGCTCGCTGCGCTTGATATCCAGAAAGAATCAGCGCGGGATAGATTCCTGTGATTAGCGTTAGCGTAAGCGGAAAAGCGAGGTAGAATATCAGGTTTGAATTGGACAAGTAACTCAAGACAAAGTCCTGTGGCAAATAGGAAGCAAAAGCGATTCTAATCCATTCCACACTCACAATTGCCAGAAGGGTGCTTATCAAGACTAAAAGAAAAGTCTCTGTCAAAAACTGAGCAATCAACTCGCCTCTGCTTCCTCCGATCGTCTTTCTTATCCCCACTTCCTTGGCCCGATTGATCGCTTGTGCAGTTTCAAGATTGATAAAATTCAAACTAGCCAACACCAATATAATCAAGCCGATAGCAATCAAGCCATTTAAAAAAACCTTTGAAATTTGATCATTCGCATAGTTTTGAGAAAAGTGCATTTCGCTCACCGCTTCAGTAAAAAAGGAGGTTTCGCTATCTTCCTCATCGCTGAAGTTTTTTTCAACCAATGGGATTAATGCTCGGTCAATTGTCTCCTGACTCACATCAAGATTTACCTTAATAAATAGCTGCGAACTCGAATTGACACTAGTCCATTGATCAATGCCATACCACTCTTTAAGTTCCTCCGTTTGGATCGTGCTGAATGAGATAAAGTCCTGAAAAATGAAATCAGTGTTTTCTGTATAATCTGCTATTACGCCAGTGATTTGGGCTTGAATGCTATCCGCTTCTATAAAAAGTAATTCCTTGCCCAGCACATCGTTTGCTTCTGAGCCAGGAAAATATTTATGAAGGCTGGTTTCAGAAATTACCAGTGAATTGGGCTGAACCAAGGAACTTTGAGGATTTCCTGCCAGCCATTTTCTAGGAAAAACTTGAAAAAACCCGGGATCCGCAAAAGTCACATAGTTCGACCTTCCAAAGATTTTACGAGTTGTCGGATCAGCGACCAAGGTATTGTAACCGGTATACAGTCGACCCTTTTGCTCGATTCCCGGCACCTCGCTATCAATCACCTCACCCAATGGCCCGGGAGTACCTGAATTAGGAAAAGAGCCCTCCGCTCCCCAATCAGTCAAGGTATTGACCCGATAGATTCGATCCACATCGGGATGAAAACGATCAAAGCTATACGAATGAACGACTACATTAAAAATCAGAAAGCATATAGAAATCCCTAGCGAGAGACCAAGAAGATGAATTCCTGACCGAAGCTTGTTTCTTCGGAGATTTCTAAATGCGATGGTTAGGTAGTTTTTTAGCATTTTTTTAAGGTTTTCGGTTATCGGTTATCGTTTTTCAGGAGTCGCCGTCGCTTGCCAGCCATAGGTAGGTCTACTTCATATTGTTTTTGTTGCTTCTGTGTATTAGGTTAGTCACTGTGAGATTCAAGGTATTTTTCCGATATCATTTTCAGCTTCCCAATTTCAGCCTTTTGATTTTAGCCTTCTTGTTTCAGCTTTCTGACTTCAAATATTATATCCTACATCTTAAATCCTACATTATACATCCCTCACTCGTCTTTCAAAGTATCCACCGGATTCATCTGCGTAGCTCGAAACGATTGGGCGGACACGATCAAAAGTGTAAATCCAATTCCTCCTAGGGCCAGCATAGCAAAACTGATCCAAGAAGGCCATTCTCTTATGGCAAACTGAGAAATCCAATCTTGCATCACATACCAACTCAGAGGTAGAGCCACTATTACTCCGATCAAAGTGATGATAAGGAACTCTTTGTTAAACATCCAGCTGACACTCCAACTCGAAGCTCCAAGCACTTTTCGAATCCCGATCTCCTTGGTTCGCCCTGAGATGCTTAATGCTGCCAAAGCAAAAAGACCCATCGCCGCAATCAAAATCGCTATCCCGGAAGCTATAAATACCATTTTCCCTAGCCGCTCATCTGCCTTATATTGCTCCTGCACCGTCTCATCCATAAAGCTAAACGTGAAATTTTCCGATGGAAAGGTCTTTTTCCATTCAGATTCCAAGACTGCTTTGAAGCCTTCAAAGTCATTTCCAGTTCCTTTTACCATGACTTTGGGATTGGTGGAAGATTGGATCATCAAGTTATTGATTCCACTAAATGCGATTTTTGGGCTTTTAGCTATTAAGACTGGCTCTATGGTTTTATACAAAGAGGAATGATGGAAATCCTTCACCACACCTACGATTTGATGTGGTTCAAAGCGTGATGGATCCAACATTTCATTGGTTGGATCTTCCCAGTTCATTGCTTTTGCAAAGGTTTCATTAATCAGAAATGCAGCAGAGTCGGTGCCGGGACTTGGGTTCAAATCTCTACCTTCCAAGATTTCAAATCCCATTGTTTTGGTGTAATCTCCACCTACAAAATTGATCCGATAGTTGAATTGGGTGCCATCTTCCTTAGGAAAAGCTGCTGACCAAAAAGCATTATCGCCATAAGTGGCTATCGAAATACCTGCTGATGCTACTTCGGATCGCGCCAAAAGGGCTTGGCGATATAGCTCTGCTTGCTTAAAACTCTCCTCCACCGAAGTGGTGAAACTCTGTGAAGGAAAATCAGGGACATCAACCATAAGAACCATCTCTTGATCAAATCCAAGGTCAAAATTCCGGATCGCCTTCATTTGATTGACCATGATCAGCGTGGCCGCGATTAGGAGAAAAGAGATGAAAAACTGAAAGGCAACGAGGCCTTTTCGCAATGCTTGTTTTCCAAAATTCATCGAAAGATTCCCCTTCAGGACCTTGATCGGACGGAGACTGGAGAGAAAAAATGCTGGGTAGGCTCCCGCCAAAATGGTAATCAATAAAATCAATCCGCTGAGAATTCCAATCTGAGTAAACCCGTAATTCAATTCCAGATTTTTCTCAAAAAGATCATTAAATGTAGGTAGCAGCAATTCTGCTACCATCAAGCCAATAATCAATGCAATGACTGTTGTCAAAATAGCTTCAGTCAAAAACTGAAAAATCAATTGCTGAAAATCTGCTCCCATCGTCTTCCGCACGCCAACTTCTTTGGCTCGAGTCGTGGCTCGGCCTATAGCCATCGTCGTGAAATTGATGCTTGCAATTACTAGAATTAAGATCGCAATTCCTGATAAGATCTTTAGCAATTTAGGCTTGGTTACGTCCGTCATTGTGTCGGTTTCCGCATCAGAGAGGTGCATATCCAAGATCGGTTCGAGGGTAAAAAAGTATTCCCCCTTTACATAGCTTTCTCCCAATACTTTCTTCATCATCCCCTCTATACCTTCTTCTACATTGGATTCGAGAGCTTGATCAGAAAGCTTAACATAGGTTTCTCCGAAGATATTATACCAATTGGTCAGTGATTCCTCATCAAAAGAAAAGGCCAAATTCTCTTCATTGAGCAAGATCTCAAACTTAATACTGGAGTTTTCAGGAATGTCTTTGATTAAACCAGTGACTTGATAGTTCTCAAAATCTTCGCCCAACTTTAACCGAAGGGATTTCCCTATTGGGTTGGTATCAGCAAAGTATTTTTTAGCAACTTCCTCAGTAATGACCACACTATATTTATCTGTCAATACTTTATTTTTATCACCTTCAATTAGCTCAAAATCAAACATCTCAAGAAAGGAAGGACTAACCATCAAGTAGGTTTGGAAGTCCGTCGTCTCATCGCTGAGGTATGCCCTTGCGCCGCCGCCTACCATTCGGGTGACTTGCTCAATCTCGGGAAATTCCGATTGAATAGTTGGAGCAGCGATAGCTGGAGTAGAAAAAGTTTCTCGAAAAGTCCCCTCTACTTTCTCAAATCTTTTGAGTTTAAATATCTTTTCTCCATCCTGATGAAAATCATCAAAGTTCATCTCAAACTGCACAAAGAACAAAATCAGGATACTCACACCTAAGCCAAGCGATAATCCAACCAAATTGATTCCCGTATGCAGCTTGTGCTTGAGTAGGTTTCGGGCGGCTATTTTTAGGTAGTTTTTGAGCATTTTCAGTTGTCGGTTATCGGTTCTCAGTTGTCGGTTCTCAGTTGTCGGTTGTTCAGTATTCGAAATTCAGTATTCATCATTCGATGTTTTTTTAGTAAGATCCCGGGACCGCTGTCATCTCGACCGCGGGGAGAGGTCTAATCCGATATTCATTTCTATTTTGATTTTTTTCAGCTTTCTCACTTCAGACTTCTGACTTCTCATCTTACTCGCTCTTAATCGACTCCACCGGATTAGCAGTGGCAGATTTCCAAGATTGAATGGATACTGTCATCCACGCGATTACCAAAGAAATCGAAGCTGTACCCAAGTAAAACCAGATAGAAAGGGGAACCTTGTTGGCAAATTGACTCAGCCACTCATTCATCAAGTAATTCCCCATCGGAAGGGCAATGAGCATCGCTATGCCCACTGGAATTAGAAATTCGAGGGATAGTTTTTGAACGATACCAAATGCGGATGCGCCCAATACTTTACGAATCCCAATTTCTTTGCGCTTACTCTCGGCGGTGAAAATCGATAATCCAAGCAATCCCAAGCAAGAAATAAATAGGGTAAGGAATGCAAAAGCACCGAGGATATTACCAATTCTGGCCTCTTGCTCATATTGCAAGGCAATAGTGCTATCCACGAAATTGTAGTCAAATGGAGTTCCCGGGTTTATTTCTTTCCATTTTGATTTCAGGTTTTCTAATTCCTGAGCGCCGAATCCATCTGCTACACGCAAGAGTAAATACCTACTAGCGTCAAATGCCGCAGTTTTGGAAGGAAAATAGACCGTAGGTACAATCTCATCCTTTAAATTTTGGGTATGATAGTCTTCCACGACTCCAACTACCTTCCCATTGTAATCCGAAAAGAGTTGACCGTTTTCCTCCGTAAATACTCGAACACCCATTCCCAAAGCTTGCTCTGGATTTTTCTTCATCCATTTTGCAGCCGATTCATTGATCACCACACCGAGGTCTTCTAAGGCCGCAAATCGCTCTCGCATCATATAGGTAGTTCCTTGGTCCGCGTATTCAGGACTAAACTCCCGACCAGAAATCACCTGAACACCCATATTCTGGAAAAAATCAGCATCTACATATTGCAAATGAACATTTTCCTCATCTCCTTCTTTCATATCTGTATAAGAAAATGAAGGTGCCCAACCTACATCCACACCAGGCATAGCCGATGTGGTATTAACAGACTGAATTCCTTGTTGGTTACCTAATTCAGTTTTAATAGATTCTATATTCGATAGGTTTTGTTCATTCAACTTGATGGAAACCAAGCTTTTGTAATCAAAGCCCATGTCAGCATTTTTCAAAAAGCTATGTTGAAAATAAGCCACTCCTCCGCAAAAAACCAGTAAAGCAGAAAGTACAAACTGAAAAACTACAAGCGATTTCCTCAGACTTGCATTTCCCTTACTTCCAGAAGATTTCTTTAAGATCATCTCAGGCTTCAGTCCTGAAAGATAGAATGCAGGGAAAATGCCAGCCAAAAGTGAAGAACTTATCCAAATTGCTCCTACAAAAATGCTAATAGATGGATCTGAGTTGATTTGAAAAGGAATTTCTACGCCGATTGCGGCATTAGTCAATGGCAAAATCAAATAAACCATTCCTAGGCCGACTAACATTGCGATCCCATTAATTAAAAATGACTCCGTAAGAAACTGACGGATCAACTGGCCTCTTTTGGCACCGTTCACTTTTCGAATTCCGATTTCCTTCATTCGCTTGATTGCTCTTGCTGTAGCCAAATTGATAAAATTGATGCAAGCCAGCAGCAAAACAAAAATCCCGATCGAACCAAAAATATATAAAGTCTGTCGAGACATTACTGGAGTCCATTCTCGATCATAGCCAGCTGTAAGGTGAATAGCTGTGATTGGCTGTAAATAATGTTGGTAGTTTTTGGCCTCTTCTGGATTTCGGTAGTTCCCATTTATCTCTTGGATTCGATCACTGATCAATCGAGCATCTGTGGGACTAGCCGTCTTAACATAGGTATAACCTTGAGGCCACCAGAAGCTCCCAAAATCAGCGTCAAGGGGTAAATAATTCTGAGATTTGAACGTAGCCATTCCTGTAATGAAGTCAAACTTCATGTGGGTATTCGATGGCAAATCTTCTAAGATAGCTTTAACCTCAAAGTTCGTCCCGTCCGAGGAGACAAGAGTTTTTCCAATTGCGGATTCGGATCCAAAGTATTTAGTAGCCTTTTCTTCAGTCAAAATCAATTGGTTCGGGTTTTCAAAAACACCCTGCCAGGATCCTTCTTTCAGTTGAAATCCAAAGACCTCGTTGAATCCTGCATCTGCATAATAAAAATGAGCTTCCTGAAAACTTTCATCCGGCGCTATTCCATCTGGTGAATTGAAATAGACAGTACTTGGAACGACCATCACCACATTGCTCAACTCATTTTGAAATTCCTTGCGAAGCATAGGTGATACTGCTCCTCCAGTCCAAGCCCATTGACTAGACTTATTGACATCCTGCACTACTCGAAAGATTTGCTCACTCTCTGGGTGAAACTGATCATAGGATTGCTCCTGCTTCACAAAAGCAAGTAAGATCAAGCAAGAAGCTAGACCAATAGAAAGTCCGAGGATATTGATCACTGAAAATGACTTCTGTCGAAGTAAATTTCTCCAAGCGATTTTAAAGTAGTTTTTGAGCATGGTTTTGTCGGTTGTCAGTTATCGGTTGTCGTCGTTGCTTACCGTAGTTAGGTCTAATGCGTATTGTCGTAGTTGATTCTAGTAATGATTCAATATTCCATTTCACTTCTTGCAATAACGTATAAACTTATTTCCACTTCTATGCCATGAAAAAATAGCCTTATCGGTCAAAAAAAGCATATTTCAATACGTTCAAATTTTCAGTGCGAACAAATTTGTCCGCTTGCGGGCAAATTAAGCTTTGCTATGAATTACGGTCTATCATCTAAAGTGGAATGGTACAGATTAAGCAGGTAAGGTGGAATCCATTAAAGAATTTTTGATTAGGCCTATTTTAAATCATCTTAAAATTCTATCAAAATGATCATCAGATTTTTCCAATGGCTAGCTGGAATAAATCAAAATTCAATCGATGAATTTTACTCACTTTTCAAACTATTCACCGGGTTTGCCTGAGCAGCTTGATAGGCGATGATCCCGACAATGACTGCTGTAAATGCAAAAGTCATCAAACCAATGGAAGCGAAAACAAATTGATTGATTTCAATTCGGTAGGCAAAATTAGAAAGCCAGGAATTCGCCGCATAATAGGCAATCGGCCAAGCGAGCAGAAAAGCAATTCCAACTAAGATCAAGTATTCTTTTGTAGCCGATTGGATGATTGAAAAGACGGAAGCTCCTAGCACTTTTCGTATCCCAATTTCTTTTTTTCGAGCCATAGTTAGGAAAATGGTAATCCCTATGATTCCTAAAGCAGCAAGGAAAACTGCAATAATATTGAAGTAAAGCAGTAGGTCGGCAGTCTGTCGATCTTGAGCGTAAAGCTGGGCTACATTTTCGCTAAGGAATTCAAGTTCTAATGGAAACTGTTCATCCAAATCACCATAGATTAAATTCACAGCTGCTAAAACGGCAGCAGCATTTTCGGGATAATAGGAAACTATACTTCTGCCATCCATTTCAACATTGTCATAGAGCGTCAAGAAATACGGTTCTACTTTTTCATGAAGGGAAAAGAGATTAATGTCTTCAAAAATTCCCTCAATAGTAAATGGAAAACCAACCTGTCCCGATTCTTCATCAATATACTCAGGCTCGGTGACGATCTGCATACCGATCAGATCCTCTGTAGTTATCCCTTTTAGCTTTGCATATTTCTCTGCGGCCGTGCGATTGATAAGGGTAATTCTGGCTCCAGGTTTTTCTTTGAGCGTAGTCTCTAATTCGTATGCTTTGATTCCTTCGAAGTCCAAATACAATTGGTTGGAATCATCAAATACAGTCTCCAATCCCTCAAGCTTATAGGTGCCTTGGTTGAATGATTGAATCCCAAAAGAACTCCCATTCCCAACTGCAATCACTCCAGAGATCTGCCGAAGTCTTTGCTGAAAAACTCCCCGATTTTCCGGTGAAGAGTAGGTATAAAGTATCCCTTCCTTCTTGTATCCGATATCTTTTCCTTCCACAAATAGAAGCTGTTGGGATATGAAATAGGAAACACAGCTAATGGCAATCAAAAGTACAAACTGACTGATCACCAAATATTTTCGAATAGGGAATTGCTGGAAGCTAGACTGCTTTAGATCTTCTTTGAAAAGACTGACTGCGCCCCTCATGCTCAAGTAAATCGCCGGGGATAAACTTGCCAATATGCCCACCAGAATTGCCAAAACTAATAAGGTCAAAAAGGTCATCGGATCGGTGATTAGATTATTGGAAATCGCCGTCCCCATCAATGCATTGAATTGAGGGATTACCAAGGAAATCAGAAGTCCAACAAAAGGGAGAGCAATCAGTGAAAGTAAAACTCCCTCCATCAAAAACTGAGTGGTGATCATGGAATTTTGAGCTCCCATGGCTTTCCTCACTCCGATTGTTTTACTTTCTTTTGATTTAATAGCCAGTGTAAGGTTGGCATAATTAAAAATTGTTATTACCAGAATAAAGCCTGCAAAAAAGCCGATTAGGGTAATGTAATTGGTATTCCCGGGAGTTTTCGACTCGTAGAGAATATTCGAGTTGAGGTGAATATCTTGGATTGGTTGAAGGTAGTGCCCGGCATACAACTCCTCTTTTGCAAGCCGTGGGTTGAAGACTGCTATGGTTTTATTTAGTTGACTTTCAACTTCTTTGAAATCGCTTTTTTCATTGGTCTGAACATAGATTCTACTGCCCCAATAATCAATGCGACCTGAACTTATGGCAACCTGAAAATCAAAGTGAGAATTGAGAGGAACATCTTGAATAATTGCTGCAAGCTCATAGTCTTCACCACCAATCTGCACAGAACTATTGATTAGACCTGACTGCGATGAATAGTCTGGACCAAAGAGCTTTTCGGCAACCGAAGCTGTGAGCATTACTTTTTTATTGCCAGAGGAGAAGCTCTCCAAAGTCCCTAGAATTGGCTCCCAAGTAAACATATTTACAAAACCAGCTGGCGTATTGGTAGTCAAAATCCCATCGTTTTGAATTTTACTTTCTCCCGACCGGATAAACTCCGTATTAGGTGAAGTAATAAATTGAGTAATGTTCTCAATTCCCGGGGATGATTTAAAAGTTTCAGCTTGTCCTTGCTGGGATTCAGCTGTATCATCAGACCAATTCGAGAATCCTATCACACTGTAATCCTGAGAACGGTAGGTTCGAGCTAGTCGATAGATTTGATCGGAGTTTTCATGAAAGTTTTCATAACTGTTTTCAAAACTGATGTAAGAAATGCCTACATAGGCTACAAACAGACCGGCAACCAAACTCATCAAGTTTAAAACGGTGAATTTTCGATTTCTCAAATATCCGCGAAAAGCAATTTTAAGGTAGTTTTTGAACATGGATTTATTGATTGTCAGTTGTCTGTTTTGGGTTGTCGGTTGTCATTGCTTCACGTCATTGCATGTGCTTTATTCATCATTGCGAGGATTTAATCCTAAGCTAAGCTGTTATCAGACTCTGTCAAATTCGAAGCAATCTGTATTGCGGGATGAGATTGCTTCGATCTGGCAGAGATCCACATCAATTCAATATTTCGCTTCAGTTCTCGCAATGACGTTACTGGTCTAGCAATTACGTCACTAGTTCCCAATGACATCGCTGGTCTTGCAATTGTATAAAATATTATTTCCACTTTCATGCCATCAAAAAAAGGCCTAAAAACACAGAATAGGCCGAATTTCGAAAATCCCGATCAATTCTTCGAACAAAACCGTCCACTTTCGGGCAAAAAATAAAAATTCTTATTTACGAAATAAATCAGAAAACCTTGGCTTCAAAATTTGAGATCAACCACCCAACCTTTTCATCACCAAATCATCGATTTTTTCAAAAAGTTCTTTTGGATGACGGGTTCTCCAGCTAATATCGTTCAGCTGCCCTCCCATGACCAAATATCGATCGATTCCGAATTTACTCATTTCGGTCAAGACATGATCACGCAAATTGATCATCGCAATCCAGCCATCTTCTAATTCATCTTGCCATTCGTCGTAATAATCATCAGAATCCAAATCTGCATGAAAGTTCAGCAGGTTTTCACAAATCAGAATGTATTTAGTAATCCCCTCTCCGATCATCAATTCAATGACGCCACGCTTCAGGGTCATGACATCATTATTCAAAAGATCATTCCATTCGCCCATGAGTTCGATCACTGCAAAACCATCGTCATAATCTACATAAAGAACTTTCATGAAAAGTGTCTCACTTCCTATATTGTCCCATTGAGGATGAATTAAAAAATTATAAATCTGATCTGTAAAGTGAACCTCACTGTTTTGGTAACCAAAAAAAGGGGACTGAGGGTCTTCTGAAGCAACATAAAGGTGTCTCCAATTGAAGTAAGGTTCTAGGGTATGCATGCGACGTTAACCACATTTTCATGGGTTTGGTTGCACTCGATATTTAGGATTTCGGTTGAGGTTGTGGGCTGGCGGTTGTCTGTGGTGGGTTGTGAGTTTGGATATCCGCACGAAACGGAATAACCTTCACTTGCCTATGCTTCCTCACAGACAGCAACACGACATTCAGCTATTTTTTATGTTTATCAATTCTTTGCTTTGCCGATCCACAAAGGTGATTGGAACAAACTTATCTGTTGGAGCACCGATGTAATAAACCATCCAACTGGGATCATGTTTAGCAAGCATTTCTGAAATACAATCGGCACGATACCCAGTTAGATTCAGGCAATCATCCCAATAAAAAAGTTTCACTTTAGAATGTGGCGATTGCACTTCATTGTTGATTGTAACTTGAATTTCAATATCCTGCTTTCTGGGAATTATCGGAATTGGAATAACTATATATCCCATGGGGTTAGAAGTTCTATTTAGTCCGTTATGACTAATCATTGTTCGGTATTCCGCTTTCAGCAGTCATTATTTTCAAGATTTTTTTGTTTCCTGATTTGTATTTTCATGGTTATTGTAGCCGCCTAATTTAGGTTTCAGCTTTCTGACTTCTTAAATCACACCTGCTAAACACTTCCAAGCATGGACTCAAATCCTACTATTTCTTAAACTCCAGATTGATACTTCCACCTGAGCTCGTCATGCTAACAGGAATCCCGCCACCGTTGATCGTCCCTAGCACCTTATCCTTTTTCTGCTCGCCGCTGAAATTACTCAAGGAAGTATTTACTCGTCCTCCTCGAAGATCCAAGTCTAATCCCATACCATTTGGAACTAAAGCAGTGATACTTCCGCCGCTACTTTTCATAGTAAGGCTTTTTTCCAAATTGGATAAATTGGCTTTGATGGATCCGCCGCTAGTGGAAGCATTGATGCTGCCATTGATTTCTTCCAAAGTAACTGAGCCACCAGACGAGCCAACAGCAACATCACCACTGACTTGGTTGATTTTGACCGAACCACCACTTGTCTGTACAGATACATCTCCTCGAAATTCTTCCAATCGAAATGAGCCACCAGAGCTTCGGGTAAGTAATTTCCCTTCACTTTTTGAAATGGTAATACTTCCGCCACTGGTACTTATTTCATGGTTTCCGGTAATTTCTGTGAGTGAAATTGAACCACCACTGGATTGAATAGCAGATGACATTTCATGCGGCACACTGACTTTGAATGCCAAGCTCAATTTGTTATTTGATTCCCAACCCCAGCTACCATTTCGTTTGGCAGTGATCGAAATGGTATTTCCTTTTTGAGAAAAATCAAGCGTATAATCTTCCAATAGTTCTTCTACCTCTGCATTTTCAGTATCTATTTCCTTGCCTTTGTATTTGACATACATATCAATTGTCACTGTATTTCCACTTGTCCCTGAGACACTTATAGACGATCCGGAAGTTTCCACTTCTAAATTCCCGGGACCATTGAGCGAAAAGCTTTGACTCAAGTAGGGTGCTCCATCGTATTGAAATGATGTGGCACTTGTACATCCAGTAGCAATAAGAAAGAAAAGATATGCAAGAAGAGGTTTTAGATTTTTCATGTGTGGCTTTTATAGTTTATAGTGCCCCATAATTCCACTTTTATGCCATCTAAAAAGCCTTTTGGGGACTCCCAATTGGGTATTCTTGATTTTTTCGAAACTTCAGTCGGACACTTTTGTTCGCTGACGGGCAAAAGTAAATCAATACGCCAAAAATTACTTTTCACTACGGTCTGTGAAAAATATACCCGCTTTAGATACAATGTTGGAAGACCCCTTCCATCTTATTATTGATCGGAAGACAAAAATATTCTGCTCCTAAAAAATCTATTGAAAGGCAAAAGCTTTTAATTATCGTTTTCCTCAGCTTTCTTTTTGGCCTTTTCCTGTTTCCTATAATACCCTCTAAAAAGGAAGTTTGACTTCATAGCCTCCATATTTTCATTGAGTTTGAATGTGCTGGATTCCAGATTCTGCAAAGTTTGATCAACTTGTTGCCTAAACGCAGAATCTTGTAAAATCAAGCCCGCAGTACCTTGCCCTTCTTGAATATTCTTAAGAAGGAGATTCATTTTTGACATCATTTCTGCAGCATCAGCACTGGTGTTTTGCAACTGTCCCAGTGTTTCTTCAAAATTTGAATTCATAATGCTGTCAGTGAATAAACTATTCACTATTCCATCACCTTTCTCAAAAGAAGTAATAATATTTTTTCCGGATTTAGTAATTGCTACTGCATTTGACCCGGCATTCTTAAACTCCCGAATTGCCACATTTATATCATTCACTAAGCCCGGATCACCCAATAAAGACCAAAGCGCTTCACTTTCATTCAGTTTATCGGTGATTTCAGTCAGGTTAATCAAGGTTTTTTCGAGGTAATTACCCGTAGAATTGAGCGTTTCCAGCATTTCATCCGTATCGATCTGAGGCAATGCAAATAAGATATCTCCGGGTTCAAGGGTAGGAGAATCTCCATCCATCGGATTGATATGGAGAATTTTATTCCCCATTAATCCATCGGTATTAATGGTAGTCTTCGAATTGCTCTTGATAAAAGTCTGCATGGATTTATGAATTAATAGCTCGACATGAATTGTGGTATCATTCAACATTTCTATTTCACTGACTGTACCTACGTCCATGCCTTTGAATCGGATATTATTTCCTGGCAATAGTCCATTTACATTTTTCATTTCTGCAATCACCCGAATAGAAGAACCAAAAATGTTCTGATTTTTCCCAATGAGATAGAGTGAAAAAACCAAAAAAATCATACTGGCTAGGACTAGGGCCCCAAGTTTGGCATTCGCTATTTTTCGTTCTTTTTTCATTTTATCTGAAGAATTCACTGACTTTTGAATCAGTGCTTTTCATTAAGTTTTCATAGGTATCAGCCATATAATTCCTACCCTCTATTAGCGCAATTACCCGGTTAGAGGTCATACGGATACAATTCATATCATGGGAAATAATCACAGATGAGGCTTTGTATTTTTCTTGGATAGAAATCATCAGCTCGCTGATTTCCCTAGCAGTGATTGGATCCAGCCCTGTTGTGGGTTCATCGTATAAAATCACCTTCGGCTTTAAGATCAGTGTTCTTGCCAAAGCGATGCGTTTTCTCATACCTCCAGAAAGCTCAGATGGCATCATATTGACGGTATGAGAAAGTCCCACATCTTCCAATGCTTCCATTACTGCACCTTCTGCCTGGCTTTCACGTTGTTCTAAAGTCCAATGTCGCCTCAGCGGAAACTCCAAATTTTCTCGGATCGTCATTGAATCATAGAGTGCATTACTCTGAAACAGAAATCCGACGTCTTTCCTAAGTAAATCCATTTCATCCTGATCCAACTCGCTGATGTCATGATCTAGCACGATGATTTCACCTGAATCAGGCTCCATGAGCTTGATGATACACTTGATCAAAACAGATTTCCCAGATCCGGACTTTCCTAGAATGACTAGGTTTTCATTACTGGCCAATTTCATCGAAAAGTCCTTTAGCACATGATTTTCACCAAAGGATTTGTTGAGTTTGGATACTTCTATAATGCTTTTATTAGGTTCCATGGATCAAGTCAATCCTAATAGATCTGTAACTTGAACTGCTATCAAATCTAGAATAAAAACCATCAGAGAAGCAACAATCACCGCAGTAGTTGCTGATCTTCCCACCCCTTCTGTACCCTTTTTGGAATTATAGCCCTTGTAACATCCGACTATACCGATGGCAAAGCCAAAGAAGAATGTCTTGATCAAAGAAGGTAGAAAATCCCCAAAACTCAAGGCATCAAAAGCCTGAAACCAAAATAGTGGCCAGCTAACAGATCCTTTCAAGTTTACACCCAAATATGCCCCATAAAGCGAAATTGCTATCGCTAAAGTGGAAAGAACTGGTACCATCAAGGTAGATGCCATGACTCTGGTGACAACTAGATACTTAAAAGGATTTGTTCCAGACACCTCCATCGCATCGATCTGCTCTGTCACCCTCATGGAGCCCAGTTCAGCACCGATTCCAGAACCAATTTTTCCAGCACAAATTAAAGCAGTAATCACTGGGGAGATTTCACGAACCAGAGATACCGAAACCATAGATGGCAAAAGTGACTCAGCCCCGAACTCCACTAGCGTGGGCCGAGACTGAATAGTAAGAACGATCCCCATGATAAACCCTGTAATGCTGACTAGGGTGAGGCTTTTGTAGCCAATCCAAAAACACTGATTGATAAACTCCTCATACTCCTGTCTAGGCTTGGCAATTTCCTTAAAGAACCTTCCAGTAAATCTGGCTATCTCTCCTACTTCAGTGAAAAATGGTTTGTCTAATGCTTTCAAGCTACTATTGATTAATTATGCACTACAAGTTGGTAATTATAGAAAAATTTATCGAGGAGCAAAATCACCTAAATTCCTGACAATAATCAGTTATGGCATAATTGCACCATCAAAACTGTCATTTAGAATTTTAAAGAGTGTTCAAAAAAAATCCCTTTTGATTTCTCAACAGGGATATTAAAAAAAGTCGGTAAAACAGGCTCGTTTATTCATTCTTAATACTTTTCACTGGATCAGCCCAGGCTGCTTTCAGCGATTGGGACAACACGGTAATTCCAGCAATGATTCCAGCAATTAATCCGGCTACCAAAAACGCAGTCCAAGGAACGCCAATGTGGAAAGCAAAATCTTCAAGCCATGAATTCATCCCAAACCAAGAGACCGGAATTGCGATCAGAAATCCGATCATCACGAGCTTCAAGAAATCCTTTCCTAACAAAAGTAATATACTCCTTGTCTCTGCTCCCATCACCTTTCGGATCCCGATTTCGCGAGTTCGCTGAGCGGTAGCGAATGTCACTAAGCCCAATAGACCCAAAATCGAAATTAATACTGCAAGTCCTGAAAAGAAGGTGAAAATGGTTTTCACGCGCTGCTCAGAAGCATATTGTTCATTGAATCCTTGATCAACAAATCGTGGTTCGAAGGGGAAATTCGGTCGAAGCGCCGCCCACTCTTCCTGGAGGTAGGCTAAGGTTTCTTCTCGGTCAGCGGCGTTGATTTTAATGCTCATCAGGTTATTCCCATTTTGCCCGATCTCAAATACAATCGGAACGATCGGCTGATGCAAGCTTTCGAAGTGAAAATCCTTCATCACTCCTGTCACGAATCCGCGCTTACTTCCATAGTGAAACTGCTTGCCTATCGCGGCCTCAGGACTTTCCCATCCGATTTCGCGGATAGCGGTTTCATTGAGAATAAATGCTTCGGTAGAATCACTGGCTCGCAAGACATCAAAATCACGCCCTGCTAGCAAGGGAATCCCGTATGTTTCCAAGAAGTTGTGTCCAACGTCAATGTCTGCAATCCGGAGAGCCAATTGAGTCAGTTGGCCATCGATCTCTACCGAAGTTCCTTGGTTGTCCAGCAATCTTCCCGAAGGAGCTCGGCTGGAGACAGTGACAGATTGAATATTGGGATGATTTTCCAAGCGATCCTTTACGATCTCATAATTTTCTTCGATCGCAGGACTAGTAGGCAATAGCACAATATCCTCTTTCTCGAATCCAAGATCTTTGCTTTGCATAAAATCCAGCTGATTCACCACCACTAATACCGCCACGATCAATACTACCGAGACGGCAAACTGTCCTACGACCAACACTGATCTAAATCTCTCATGGCTTTTCCCAGCTTTAAATGCTCCTTTGAGGACTTTTCCAGGTTGAAAACCAGATAAAAATAGCGCTGGATAACTTCCCGAAATCAATCCTACGGTTAGGATCAATCCAAAAATCCCCATTAAAAACTCTGGATTTTGAAAGAAATTAAGGCTGAGCTGCTTTTCAGTAAAATCGGAAAACGTAGGAAGGAAGAAATAAACGATAATGAGTGCAAGAAGCATTGAAATCGTCGTCAGCATAAAAGATTCGCCCATAAACTGTCGAATCAAGTTGCTCTTATCTGCTCCCATTACTTTGCGAAGTCCCACTTCCATCGATCGCAAAGAAGATCTTGCAGTAGATAGATTCATGAAATTGATACAAGCAATCAAAAGGATAAAGAGCGCCACAGCCAGATAAATATAGACGTAGGCAATGTCCCCGTTTGCTTCGATCTCAGTATCTAGATTAGAATACAAGTGGATATCTGCCAATGGCCAAAGGTAAAGTTTCGTACCTGCTGACATCGGCGTTCCAGCTTGCGTCTGCCCCATGTGGCGATCGATTAAAGTAGGGAGCTTATCTTCAAATGCCTGCCGATCTACGCCTTCCGCAAGTAATAAATAGGTGGAAAAATTATTTCCTCCAAAATTACCCATAAAGGCTTTCGGTCCTCCATAAAACATTACCACAGGCTGCATGGAAGCTAGAAACGTCGGATGAAAATGGGAATTATCTGGAAAATCTTTGAATACACCCTGCACTTGTACCGTAAATTCAGCCCCGGAAAGTCCGAGTTTCAGATCCTGACCCATCACCGGTTCATCTCCAAAATATTTCTTGGCAGTACTTTCCGAAATCAGAAGACCATTTGATTGTTCCAGCGCTTTTTTACCATTACCCTCCAGGACTTCAATCGAAAAAATATCCAAAACTTCAGGATCTGCAAAGGTAAAGTGATCCTCAATAAACTTATTTTCCCCTCGCATGATGAGCGGATCTGACTCTAGCATTCTCGCCGAATAGGCTACCTCCTCCGGAAAATCAGACTTGATCAACGGCGCAAAAGGCGGTGCAGTATGACCTAAATGCAAGCTCACTTCACCATCTGGATTAAACCAAGCTCTAGAAACTCGAACAATCCGATCTGTATTGGCATGCCACCGATCGTAGCTCAATTCATGCTGGACAAACAAAAAGATCAAAATACTGACTGCCATACCTACGGCTAATCCAAATACATTGATAAACATGTAAAGCGGGTTCTTCTTTGTATTTCGGATGAGGATTTTAAAGTAGTTTTTGAGCATAGTTTTAAATGTTATCGTGGTTGTTGGCTGCGCGTTGTCAGGGTTGTCAGCTACAGGTTGTCGTGGTTGTCGCGTTGGGGAATTATCACCGAATTCAGTTTGTCATTCGGATTTTAGTTTCAGCTTTCTGACTTCTTACTTCTGATTTCTAATCTTTTATCATACATCCTAAATTTTCAGACTTCTCACTTTAGCCTTCTGACTTCACCTCTTAATCACCTTACTCGACCCTGAACTGGAGATTTTCTGGCTGGTTGGATTTCCTTTGTAATACACGTTTCCAGATCCTGAAGAGCCCACGATCAACTCACCTGTCACTCCAATCGATGTGGATCCAGAGCCGGACTTTCCAACTTTCACATTTCCAGCCATCAACTCAAGTGCTTCAAAAGCACCGGAACCAGACTGACCAATATTTGCCGCATCAGCGCTTCCTCCAGCAATACTCACTTTTCCAGAGCCACTCATTCCGACGCTCAAACCGCCGGTATTCAGCATTTTCATTTGGATATTTCCTGAACCGGATTGACCTATGCTGAATTTATTCGATTTGATATCTGACTCAATAATCATTCTCCCTGATCCGCTAACACCGATACTTTCAAGCTCACGAACAGTCACAAATGCCGTGAAATTCACATTCGTATATCTTCCTTTTTCCAATTTGATCTTAAGCGTATTTCCTTCTACCTCAGTGATAACATTATTAAGGTCAAATCCACGAGATTCCAATCTTACCTCATCTTTATTTCCTACAGTCACGTAGACATCCCAGTTACCGCCTGATTCTATTCCCTTAAAAGATCCCGGAGTCCTAGTTTCAGTTTGAGCTTGAGCAGTGAAGCCTACCAAAAAAAGTAGGACAATAATGGAAGTGATTTTTGTGAGTTTCATAGCGTTGGCTGTTTTATTTATGATGAATATATTTCCAGAGATTGTGCCAAGGGCAAAGCCCCCTTCAGGAGACGTATTAGTGGGTTTCATAAGTGTACGATGTCCGATCGCTGTAGATTTTGACCGTAAGCGAACAAAATCTTAAAGCTTTTTAAAAATAAATCTACTTGTTAGATGCGAAAAATGAGTTGACAGTTGCATTACAATCTGAGTTATTAAAAGTTTCAATAGATTTTTTAAGAAATGAAGAAAATCCTCGCTGACTCCATTTTATTCAGATCATTTTTTAACTTAAATCACTGATAAAAAAATGCTTATGAAATTCTTGTTCATTTTCTCATTGTTTTTTCTTTCATCTGAATTCAGTATTCCTGATTTTAAAGAGCAGCTCATAGACTCCAATGTGGCTATTGGCTACGGAGTAGTCACAGGAGATGTGGATGGGGATGGAAAACTCGATCTGATCCTAGCTGATCAAAAACAATTCGTCTGGTACAGAAATAGCGATTGGAAGCGATTCGTATTGGCAGAAAACCTCACCGAACGGGACAATGTCTGCATTGCTGCCCGCGATCTGGATGGAGATGGAATGGTGGAGATAGCAGTCGGAGCCCAATGGAATCCGGGAGAAACCAGCGATGAGTCTCAATCCGGTTCGGTGCATTACCTCATCCGACCAGACGATCCTACCCAACTTTGGACAGCTGTGCAACTTCCGCACGAGCCTACTGTGCATCGTATGTATTGGGTGAAAACAGGGAAATCCAATTATCAACTTGTGGTACTACCGCTTCATGGTCGAGGGAATAAAGCGGGTGAAGGTGCTGGAGTGAAGGTGATTGGCTATGAAAAACCTGCTGACCCGAACAGTCTATGGAAAACGAACCTGATCGATGACTCCATGCATTTGACTCATAATATGACCGCAAAGCCTTTGGGAGTTGGTGATGGAGAAAGCATTTTCATTGCCGGAAAAGAAGGCGTCAAAAGCTTTTCCTATCAAAATGGAGCATGGTCAGCTACACTTAATGGAGGGTCGGTAATTGGAAATCAATCCTTTGGAGAATTGAGCTTAGCTGACATTTCCGACTATGGAATGCTACTCGCAGGGGTTGAACCCATGCATGGAAATCAAGTCACTGTATATATGGGAAAGGAAGGAGTAAATGAAACCGACCTTCCACGAAGAATCGTCTTAGACGAAAACCTCAAAGAGGGTCATGGAATTGTAACAGGTGATTTTCTGGGAAATGGCACGGTTCAAATCGTGACCGGCTGGCGCATGCCCAATGAAGCTGGTGAATTCGGAATCAAGCTCTATGAACCTCTGGATGACTCTTACAGTGAATTCAAAACCCATTGGATCGATCAAAACGGAATGGCAACCGAGAGTCTGACTGCAGCTGATCTGAATGGTGACGGAAAACTTGATCTAATTGCTGCTGGCCGAGCCACCAACAATCTGAAGATTTATTGGAATCGGAGGTAGTGTGATGGGAGGTCTGGACGTTGGAAGTGGGAAGCAGGAAGTCTGAAAGTAGGATTTAAGCTTGACAAATTTTCATTTCAGAATTCTCACTTTAGCTTTCTGAATTAAGTAAAAAACAAATGAGATTGCTTCAGTCGTACCTCCTTCGCAACGACGGACGATACTACTCAACTTATTTAAACCAGTTCCAGATCATAGATTTTGATCCCAACTCGCTCGATATGTTTTTTGAGCTCTACTTCCTTGATTTTTTCAAAATGAACTAAGTCAATTATTTGCAATAAATCAATCTTATCTAAATCAATTGAAATAGCTAGCAACTTCTCAAAATTCAGCTTTTCTCCAAATACGGCAATGTCAATATCAGAGCCCTCATAAAAATTACCTTTTGCTCTCGATCCAAATAGAACTGCTTTTTCTATTTCCGGATAATTTGAAAAAACTGACCGAATGGTTGATAAAACGTTTTCGCTAATCCCAGTATTTTTCATAGATCCAAAAGGTTTTGGTTTCCAGATCTTTCAGATTCAAGCTTCACTTGAAGATTAGAGAAAAGCTGAAAGAATTGATCCAAAATCAACTCTTTTATTTCCTCAGCAGTTTCAGGGTCATAGGTATGAGAAGTTTTTTCCCTACTTTTTTTCAACTTACTCCAGCCTTCGGAATCGGTAATTAACTTCATCTTGAGCGCTTCCTGCAAAACTTTTGATGGCCCATTGATATCAGCTATTCCTATATCTTTTATAAAGTCCTGAAGGGTTTTCCAAGCGAGTTCATACGTGTATTCAAATCGCTGAATCAAACCTTCAGTCTCCAGCTCAGACAATTTCTTATCCTTAGCTTGTTTGACTGCTTGGGACAATTTTGAAAAAGCCTTATTGAAATTGGAAAACCGCTGCTGCCATCTGATATCTTCTTCCATATAGGTACAAGTTAAGTTTTTCTAAAACTCAATACCATTTTGCAGTAATCTTTTCAATAATCTGCTTTCGCACTTGGAAAAACATAACCTCTTTCAGCTTTTTCACTTAAGCTTTCTGATTTAGAATCCTACATCATATATCCTATCTCCTAAATCATTTCACTCACTCTTCAAGCTCTTTACTGGATTTACCACTGCCGCAGCAATCGCTTGATAACTTACCGTGGCTAGTGCAATGGCCAAGGTGATCAAACCAGCTATGGCGAAAACCCAAATTCCTAGCTCGATTTTAAATGCAAATGAATGGAGCCAATTATTCATCATAAGCCATGCGAGTGGAATAGCAATGACAAATGCAATTCCTACCAGTTTAGCAAAATTCAAGGAAAGTAAGACCACAATGCTTCCAACTGACGCACCCAATACTTTACGAACTCCTATTTCTTTGGTGCGTAGGAAAGCAGTATATGCTGCCAATCCAAATAATCCAATACAGGCAATGATGATCGCCAGAATCGAAAACACTGCCAAGATTTGTCCTGAAACTCGCTCGTTTTGATATAATTCGGCTAAGTCCCCATCCATAAATGAATAAGCTAAAGGACTGCCGTCTGAAAGCTCGGCCCAAGTGGATTCAATTTTTTTCAAAATGGCTGCCTGATCTGAACCTGCATATCGAATGGTAAGGAAATTTGGAAATCCATTCCCGTTTCGAATATTGAAAATCGCCAATGGCGTCACCGGGGAATGCAAAGATTCAAAATTAAAATTATCAACTACCCCTACCACAGTGAGCTCACTAGTCACATTATCTCCATTGATATTCGCAGTATTCAATAATTTTTTACCAAGCGGGTTCGACTCTCCGAAAAACACTTTGACTGCTTCTTGATTCAAAATCAATGAAAGGGAATCATTGAATTCTTTTTGAAAAACCCTTCCAGAAACAGCTGCTATCCCTAGTGTTTTGAAAAAATCTTCATCTCCAGACATACTTTTAGTAGTCAATACTTTTTGATCTCCTGGTGTAGTAAATTGAGCTCCAAAAGTTCGCTTTCCAGGCATGGAACTAGAAGTTCCGACTGCGAGCACTTCCGAAAAACGCTCAATTTCTTTTCGAATTACTTCCTGGTTTTCTTGGTTTCCAAAGCGGTCAATAATGACCACGTTCTCTTTTTGAAAACCCAAGCTCGTTGATTGGATAAACTGGATTTGCTTATTCACGATCAATGTTCCTGAGATCAGAATAATGGCGATGGCAAATTGAAAAACAACCAGTCCATTTCGAAGCCAGTTTTTATCCCCACTTACTTGAAGCTTTCCCTTGAGAATACTAATCGTATTCAATTTGGAAATGTAGAACGCAGGATAATAACCCGCTAAGAATCCAATCACCAGCCCAAAAACAATCAAAACTGGGACAGCGATCATCACAGCTTGAAGATCTATTTTTAATGATTTCTCAGCGAGTTGGTTGAAAAATGGCAGCACAAAACTTACCAGCACAATTCCAATTGCTAAACTAATAAAAGTCAGAACAATTGCCTCCAGCAGAAATTGCGTGATGATTTGGCTTCTTGGAGAACCCATGGCTTTACGAACTCCAACTTCTTTTGCCCGATCAGAGGAGCGTGCAGTAGCCAAATTGATAAAATTGATACAAGCCAGTACCAAGATGAAAATGGCGATTGAAATGAAGATATAAACGTAAAGTGAATTTCCATTTGCCTTCATTTCTGCCTCCAGATTAGAGTTCAAATGAATCGAAGCAATCGGCTGAAGAAAATAGCGATAGCCATTTCCAGCTTTTGTGTATTCTGCAAAAGAAACCCCAAGATCACGTTCAATTTGACCGGCGGCATATTTATTTACTAATCCTGGAATACTAGCTTCCACTTGACTTGGGTCTATTTCTGGGCTTAATTTCAAATAGGTGTAAGCCGAAAACCCTGTAAAATTCTCTTGAGCCAAGCCTGGAAAAGAGGTGGAAGAAAATAGGTAATCAAATTTGAGATGCGAGTTTTCAGGAACATTTTCCATCACGGCTGTCACCGCATAATCTTGCCCAAAAAGTCTTACTGATTTTCCGATTGCAGCCTGTTTCGGAAATAGTCGCTGCGAAGTAGCTTGTGTCAAAACAACGGTATTCGGCTCTGTCAATGCAGTATTCTCATTCCCCTGAAGAATTTCAAATTTAAAAACATCATAAAAATTCGAATCCGCTGCGATAAGATTTCGTTCCTCGATTTTCAAATCTCCAACCTCTACAATGTTAGAATTACCAAAATCAAAAAGACGAACAGATTCTTCTACGCCCTTTATTTCTTCTGCCATCACCTCAGAATAACTATCTGGAATAATCGCATAATAGCTTAGATGATCCGGATAAATCCGCTCTAATGCTACTCGATAGAGATTCTCATGATTGGGAATAAATTTATCATAGGAAAGTTCATCCTTCACATGTAGCATGATCAACATGCCACAAATGAAACCTAAGCTCAAACCCAGAATATTGATCCCGGAGTAAATCTTATTTTTCAAGAGATTCCGAAGGGCGATTTTGAGGTAGTTGGCGAACATAAATTTTCAATTTTCCAATTTTAAATTCTCTACTCATCCCGCATCGCATCTACAGGATTGGCCCAAGCAGCTTTGATCGCCTGCACTCCAACTGTAATTAAAGCAATAATCAAGGTCATAAATCCTGCAAACCCAAAGGTCCAAATAGAAAGACCTGCCTTATATGGGAAATCTGTCTGCCAAGAATTCATGGCAAACCAAGCTAATGGAAAAGCAAAAACCATTGCTATTGCTACCAGAATCACGAAATCTTTACTAATCAAACTTAGGAGGCTTTGAGTACTTGCACCCATAACTTTACGAATTCCAATCTCTTTGGTACGCTGCTGCACTGCATAGGCTGCCAAACCGAATAATCCCAAGCAGGAGATCAAAATCGCTAAAACCCCAGCAATAGAAAAGGCCAAACTCAGTTGAGATTCTTGCTCATATTGCGCAGCAAAGGACTCATCCATAAAAGAATAGCTAAAAGGGTTTCCAGGAAAAATCGATTCATAGGTCTTTTCCGTAGCTGCAATTGCCTCTTTCATCTGTGAAGGATCTACGACTAAAGTAAAGAATCCATCAGCCTCAGAAGCCAAGAAAATCATTGGCTTGATCGCTTCTCTAAGCGACATGTGGTGGTAGTCTTTGGTCACACCGACTACTTCGAATGGTTTGCCCCAAAGGATATTTTGACCGACTGCAGCAGCTGGATTTTCAAAACCCAATTGCTCCGAAGCTGATTCGTTGAGCATGACTTTATTGAGGTTATTCCAGTTTTGATCTGCCTCATCAGAAGTGAAATTCCTCCCTGCCAAAACTTCAATTTCATAGGTCGGGATAAACTGCTCATCGATAATGAACATAGAATAATTGTATTCTTTGTCCTCAGGCCTTGCAACCAAGGGAGAAATTCCACCGGCAGAAAAATTATATCCTTGACCTGGCAGATTATTCGAACCTGAGATGCCCTTGACAAAGGTCTGGGACTTGAGCGACTGTTTAAAAGCATTCATCTTCGAAGATCGATTTTCGCCGACATCATTGGGACCGGCGATGACCAACTTTTGATCCACATTCATCCCCAAACTTTGGGACTGCATAAAGGAAAGTTGATCTCGGATCACCAGTGTGCAAATGATCATTCCAATCGAAATCACAAACTGAAATACCACAAGAGATTTACGAAGCCATTGACTTTCTGGCTTGAATTTTAAGTGCGACTTTTGCTTAAATTTCCCTGAAAGGATCACTACATAAAATCCTGATATCAAGGCGCAAAAACCAATAATAGCAGCAACAATCAAGATGGTTTGTGGTGTTTGCAAAGCTGCAAACCAAATTTCTGTCCCAAAAATACTAGAGGCAAATGGAGCCAAGAGGTACAACAACACAGTTGAAATCGCCAACGAAGTCAAAAGTAGCACTAGAGTTTCCATCATGAACTGCTGCGCCAATTGCCAAGAATGCGCTCCCAGTATTTTTCTCATTTTGATCTCTTTGATGCGGGTGAGAATATTAGCGGAGGAGAGGTTTAGGTAGTTCACATAAGCAATACCTAAGATTAAAATTGCTATCGCAAGAAACACCAAAACAGAACCCATACTTTTAGCAGTGGGCAATGGATCAGAAATCGAATTTCCAAGATGAACACTAGGCAAGTCCTGTAATAAAATTGTGGTCCCCTCACCGTTGGGAGTTTTCTGGATAAAATCGGTCAATTGATCAGCAAGTGCTTTGGAATCCACTCCTTTCTTAGTCATCACAAATAGGTTGACAAACCCAGAATCAAAGCCATTTGGATCGGCCCAATCATTCCCAGATCGATTGGCTGGATTTTCCAAAGTATGGATGGAAAGGAAAATATTTCCTGCAATATCAGAGCGAGCAGGGATTTCATCCAAAACCCCAGTCACTGAAAATTCCTGCTTCCCAAATTGATTACTGAGCAAAAATGTCTTCCCAAGTGGATCTATCGTCCCAAAGAACTTATCAGCTAGTACTTGAGTGATTACGGCTGTATTCGCATTACCTAAGTCAGCAGATCCCCTTGCAATTGGAAAAGAAAAAGTCTGAAAAAAGTCCCCTTCAACGAAGCTGATCTCATTTTCCTTAAATACCAGTTCGGTTTCAGGAATGGCTACCAGCCCACCTGCAATGTAACCGGCAATCCGTCCAGCAGCTTCGATATCTGTGAAATTGGTCTCCAAAACCCCAGCATAACCCGGAGGCAAATACGTCTCGAATGACTCGTTCCCTTCATTGACGACTATACGATAGATCCGATCCTTATTTGCATGAAAGTCATTGTAACTCCATTCGGTAGCGACGTAGGCAAAAAGTCCCAAGAACGTCACCAAGCCCAAGACAAGCCCAAGCAAATTAACCGAGGTAAAGAGCCTACGCTTGATTAGGCTACGAAATGCGATTTTGAAATAGTTTTTTAACATTTTGGGTATCGGTTATTGGTTGCCATCGAGATCTATAGCACAACGATTAAAAGTTTTCAGCTTTTTCACTTTTGTTTTCTGATTTGTTTCAAATTTTTTCCTCCAAAATTTTAAATCATATTTACCTTTACTCACTTTTCAGCGAATTCACCGGATTAGCGGTAGCAGCTTTAATGGATTGATAACTGATCGTAAGCAAGGCTATCACTGCTGCGAAAACTCCCGCAGATAAAAAGATTTTCCAGCTTAAATCAATTTTGTACTGATAGTCTTCCAACCATTTAGTCATCGCCCACCAGGCAATAGGCGATGCAATCACAAAGGCTATTGCGACGAGTTTTGTGAATTCCTTGGAAAGCAAGAAGACAATACTTCCGATACTGGAGCCCAATACTTTTCGAATTCCGATTTCTTTTGTTCGCTGCTCTGCGGTAAAAGCTGTCAAGGCAAATAATCCCAGACAAGCGATAACAATCGCAAAAGCTGCAAAAATCCCAAAGACTTTCCCTAATCTAACTTCTGAAGCATACATATTTCCAAATCGATCATCGAGGAAAGAATAGGTGAATGGCTGCCCCGGAGCAAATTTATTCCAGGTACTTTCCACAAAATCAATCACTTGGTCGGTATTCGCAGCATTAAATCTAAACGAAGCAATGCCCTCAGGGCTTGTATTCAAAAAGATCATCACTGCACCGATATTCTCCTTGAGCGATTCAAAGTGGAAGTTTTTCACTATGCCTACGACTGTCTTACTCTCCAACGCGTCCAAGTTCATCGTTCCATTATCTCCGGCCATAGTATAAATTTTTTGACCTATGGGATCTCCGACAAAGTTGAAATTGGCCAGGGCTGATTCATTTAGAATAACCGCACTCGAATCAGATGGAAATTCTAAGGAAAAGTCTCTTCCTTCGACAATTTCCATCCCTAGGGTTTTCACATAATCATAGTCCACTCTCCAATTTTGCAAACTCACCATGTTTTCAGTTTGCTTCGGATCCTTCCCCTCTGCCCACCAAGGGGTATCAGATCTCCAGGTACCGCCTACCGGTAAAAATCCTGTGATGGTACCTGCCTCCATCATGCTATTTGACAGAATCTCCCGTTTGAATGATTCAGCCTGATCATCTAATGCGTAAATATCATCGACAGTGATTATCTGTTCCTTTTTAAAGCCAATTTTCTTATTTTGGATGTAATCCAATTGATTATACACTGCGATCGTAGCAACAATAAGAATGATTGAAACCGCAAATTGAAACACAACCAAAGAACTACGGATCATTCCGCTTTTCATTCCCATGGACACTTTTCCTTTCAGTATACTGATCGGCTTAAATCCTGATAAGAAGACGGAAGGATAAATACCTGCAAGCAATCCTGTCCCAATTGCTCCCAAGAGTAGAATTCCATAGAAATTGACCTGAGATAATGGAACGGCAAGTTCTCTTCCTGCTAATTCATTGAATTGAGGAAGTAAGATGGCAACTAACGGTACTGCAATCAGAAAAGAGATGAAACTCAATAAAATCGATTCCATCAAAAACTGTCTAATCAAATGTGATCGCAATGAACCCATTACTTTTCGGATTCCTACTTCCTTGGCCCGATTAGAAGATCTGGCCGTAGACAGATTCATAAAATTGATACATGCTATGATCAAAATAAAGAGCGCTACCGCTACAAAAAGATAGATATATGTGATGTTGAAATTGGGTTCAAATTCTCCCATCAAATCACTTTTTAGGTGAATATCCAAAAGCGGTTGCACTTCATATTCCATTTTTCCTCCGTTTGCCAGCATGGCATCCATAGTCGCTCCTTCCCCGAAAACCTTGCTCAATTCGGGTTCTACATTCTTTTTGACCAGAGATAGAAGTTTTTGGTTTAAAGCTTCCGAATCGGCATTTTCATTTATTTTCAAATAGGTCTGAAAATTATTACCTAGCCAAGAAGTAGATTGAGCTTCCTCTAAGCCTTCCATTGAAAGGAGAAAATCAAAATGGAAATGGGTATTTTGTGGAATGTCCTCATAAATTCCTGTTATACGGAAGTCCATGTCATTGTCAAGAGTCAGGGATTTACCCAAGGCACTCTCTCCCGGAAAATATTTCTCAGCTACACTTTTACTGATCGCCATGGTATTAGGTTCTGCCAAAACCCCATCAGGATTTCCTTCTAAAAGTTGCGTACCGAAAACATTGAAAAAGTCTTTACTGGCCCAGATAACATGATCTTCTTTGATGTTTTGGTCTACTTTTTTCACCAAATAAGACCCTCTTTGTCTAAAGTTTACAGCATATTCCACTTCTGGAAATTCCGCAGGAAGTGCTTCCGCCATAGGAGCTGGAGCATTGACCATATCCCAGTGATTCCCTCCGAAAATGATATCCGCATGAATCCTGTAAATACGGTCTGAATCTTTGAAATGGGTATCGTAAGACAATTCATTGATCACAAAAAGTGTTATAATCATACAAACTGCCACACCCACTGAGAGCCCAAGAATATTGATAAACGTATAGAATTTATGCTTCCTTAAATTCCTGATTGCAATGGTTACATAGTTCTTAAGCATAGGAAATATTTAATAAGTGACCTTGAATTGTGCCAATAAGTATTCAGGATTTGTGCCATTAAAAAGAGCCTTCTGGGACTCAGAAGGCTCTTTTTCAATAGTTTGATATGCCAAGTTCGAACAAAATCGTTCGCTTTCGGGCAAAACTAGGAGATATAAATATTTTCGCCTCCGTTTGGCATTTGGACGAATATTGATTCGCCCTCACGGGATCAATAACCGATGCCGCCGTTCGTGTCCCCACGAATGGCAGAACATATCCCTTCGATGTTGGGCGAATATTGATTCTCCCTCATGGGATCAATAAATTTCGGTCCGTTAGGACACGAATCGAGGCAAAGTGACTGCCGTGGTCTGTGTCCCCACAGAACACTTTTACTACTGAGCTCAATCCTACAAATCACGCTAAAAGCTGAATTCAATCTCATAAATCAACAATCTAAAATCCCATCCTACTCGCTCTTCAAACTATCCACTGGGTTCGCAGATGCGGCTTTGAAGGCCTGAAATCCTACAGTGATCACAGCGATCAGAATTAGTAATATTCCCGATGCTACAAAAATCCACCAGCTTAAATTGGTCTGATAAGCATAGGATTCCAGCCAGTTGTTCGCAAAGTACCAGGCCAAAGGCATCGCAATCACTATGGAAACCAAGATGAGATTCACAAAATCTTTGGAAACCAAAGTCAAAATACCCATAGTGGAAGCACCCATTACCTTGCGAACTCCAATCTCTTTCTTTCGCTTTTCGGCGGTGAAAGCTGCCAAACCAAATAGTCCAAGGCAAGACAAGAAAATAGCCATTACCCCGAAGTATTTTGCCAGATTGGATACTCGCTGCTCAGAAGCATAAAGCGACTGGTAATCGGCATCCATAAAGGAATAATCCATAGGTTGAGCAGTTTGCTTTACAAAAATGGCATCAACTCCAGCAATGGTTTCCTGCTGATTTTGAGACCCAATCCTCACCATAATTTTTTGTGCAAATTCCGGATCATATTTCAAAAATGCCGGCTTGACATTTTCCTTCAAGGACTCGAAATTGAAATCTTTCACCACACCTATTACTTCTTTATCATCTCCCCACAGGTTTACAACTTGTCCGATTGGATCTGCAAAACCGATAGTTCTGACAGCGGCTTCATTCAAAATAATCTTAGATTCTTCATCTCCAAAGTCAGGAGAGAAAGATCTACCATTCACTAATTCAAAACCCATGGTTTCGATCAATCCCATATTAATAGATACATTTTCGAACTTCACCTGCTCATCGGGATTCTTACCTTCCCATTTAAGACCAATAGTGGAACTTTGTAATCCAACCAAAGGATGACTTAGACTAGAAGCGTTCTCCACTCCTGGAGACTTTTTGAGTTGTCCCAAAAAGGATTCTAATTGTTGGGGATTAATACCTGAAGCATTGATCTGAAGGAGATGGCTTTGATCATAGCCCAAGTTTTGATTTTGAATAAAAGACATTTGCTTACTGATCACTGAGATCCCAATAATCAGCAAAAGAGAAATAGCAAACTGAAAAACCACCAAGCCTTTTCGTGCTAGCAATTCTCCGAAACTCCCCTTAATAGTTGATTTCATCACCTCTACTGGCTTGAACTTGGAGAGGTAGACAGCCGGATAAATTCCAGCCAAAAAGCTAGTCAGCAACCAAATCCCCAATAAAAGCAGAATTAACTCAGGCTGGAATGACATGCTCAAGGTTTTGGATGTCACTTGACTGAAAAATGGTTGCAAAATAAATGTTGCCATTATTGCCAGAATCAATGCCATGAATGTAAGTAGAAGAGACTCTACCATAAATTGTCCAAAAAGTCCTCCTCTACTCGCTCCCATAGACTTTTTAACTCCGATTTCCTTCAAGCGGCTCATAGATCTGGCAGTAGTCAGATTCATAAAGTTGATACAGGCGATCAACAAAATGAAGATGGCAATAGCTGAAAATAACTTCACATAGCTGATCCTTCCTCCTGCTATTTTTCCATCCTCATACGTGCCATACAAGTAGGTATCTCCATAGGACTGGACAAATGCTGAGACATTGCTGCCTTCAGCCTTAGCTTTAATAAAACCTGCTATTTGATTATTAAAAGCAGCTACATCTGTTTCTGGACGTAGCAGTAAATAAGTAGAGGCATTGTAATTATCCCAGTGAACTCCTTCACCAAGCATCTGCTTAAAAAAGGAAAAAGATAGAAAATAGTCGGGCTTGTCAACCTCTCTAGAACCGAAATCCTGATAGACTCCTGTCACTTCTACCTCATTTTGAAAATCAAAAACTTGCCATTTTACAGATTTTCCCATCGCTTCTTTCGGGGAGCCAAAGAGTTTGGTGGCCATCGTTTCTGATATCGCCAAGCTATTGATGCCTGTCATTATCTGGTTTGGATTTCCTTCTAAAAATTCGACATCGAAAATATCGAAGTAGGCTTGATCGACAAAAAGCCCCGCTCCGGTCATCTTGGTAGTTCCATTTTCGAACGCAACTCCATCAATAAATGGAGAAGCCCCAGCCGCCAATTCCACCTGAGAAAGCTCAGCCTTCATCGCTTCTGCCATATCTCCAGGTGTAATTCCCAAAGTCACAATACCACCGCTATTATCGTGATTCGTCATCACGGCGTAGATGTGATCTATTTTCTCATGATTGCGACTAATACTTAGCTCATCTTTTACCCAAAGCATAATCAAAATCACAGTGGTCAGGCCAACCGCCAAACCAAACAAGTTGATAGCGAAGATCTTTTTGAACTTCATGAAGCTGCGGAAAGCGAGGGTAAGTTGGTGGCGGAGCATGGGGAGTGGGAAGTTGGAGGTGGGAAGTTGGAAGTTTGAGGTGGGAGGTTTGGGAGTTGGAGGTTGGAAGTGGGAGGTTATTTTGAAGGTGATATTAATGTGTTTCTGAAGGCGGCAATGCTATTCATTAAATCAAAAGCCTGTTTATAGACATTTTTAAAAGATTCTTCTTCGATGTATCCACGAAGTCTTGCTTTGTGAAGGCAGGTGACTACTTCTGCAAGTGAGCGTAAGGAATAGCCGACAAATTTCCTGAATTCAGGTTGAGAATTTCCAGTAGAACCTTCGGCAATATTTAAAGCTATGGAATCCACTGCTCTACGGATTTGAGAAGTCAGGCTATACAATTCTTCCTTTGGGAAGGCCTTTGATAGCACAAAAACTTCCTCTCCAAAAGACATGGCAGTTTGCCAGATTCGTAGTTTTTCAAATTTAAAATCCATAAATATTTCATATTAAATGATAAACAAAACTGCAATAAATCTCACCCACAAAGTCTAATGTGTGCACCAAATTTCCTACCTCCCGACTTCCCACTTCCCGACTTCCACCTACACATGAAACTGCTCTCTGATATTCTCAGTCACCACTTTTCCATCAAAAAGATTGATAATTCGGTGGGCATAGTTCGCATCATGCGGAGAGTGTGTTACCATCACAATGGTAGTTCCTTCATTATTTAATTCTTCTAAAAGGCGCATTACATCCTCGCCGTTAGTTGAATCCAAGTTACCTGTAGGCTCATCGGCAAGGATCACGGATGGCTTAGCCACGATAGCTCTGGCAATTGCCACTCGCTGCTGCTGTCCACCGGAAAGCTGCTGAGGAAAGTGGTTTCTACGGTGCATGATATTCATTCGACCTAGCACTTCTTCCACTTTCTGCTTTCGCTCATCGGAAGGGATTTTCAAATACAGTAGCGGTAGCTCCACGTTTTCAAATACAGTCAATTCATCGATTAGATTGAAGGATTGGAATACAAAGCCGATGTTACCTTTTCTTAAGGAAGATCGTTGGCGCTCAGAGAACTTGGCAACTTCCTGATCTAGGAAGAAGTACTCTCCCCCATCGGGATTGTCTAGAAGACCGATGATATTCAATAGTGTAGACTTTCCACATCCTGAAGGGCCCATGATGGCCACGAATTCGCCTTTTTTGATTTCGATTTGAATCCCGTCCAGCGCGGTGGTTTCTACTTCCTCAGTAGCGTACATTTTTCTGAGGTTTACGGTTTTGATGATGTTTTCCATGGATTTTTAATGTTAGATGTCCGATGCCCGATGCCCGATGTGAACTGAACCTCGATCGTTTGTTTTATTAAATTAAGTTGTTCGATGACCGATGCGTGATGTGAATTGAACCTCGATCATTTGTGGTTTTAGATTGAAGATTCGATTTGAAGGCTTGCATCATATTCATTAGATGAAAAGCTTCTGCATAAAGTTTTGTAAACTGATCTTGATCAATATATTTTCTTCTTACTGCTTTATGTAAACAAGTGACTACTTCGGCAAGTGATCGAATAGCATAGCCCAAGAATTTTTTATACTCAGGATTGGATTGTGAGATGGATCCTTCAGCGATATTTAATGCAATAGAATCTGCAGCGCGTCTAGCTTGTGATATCAGATTGAATAATTCATCCTTTGGAAAACTACGAGATACACTAAATATATCCTCTCCAAAATCCATAGCCTTTTGCCAGACCTGGAGCTTTTCGAATTTAAAATGTGGCACATATTCTTCCATATATTTATTATTTAACTTCAAAATCATTAAAAATCCAGCACCAGACATCCTTCATCCGGCTCAAAACCTCGAACAACTGACAAAAAACATCGGCCATCTGCCATCCGGCACCCGACATCAGTCATGAAACATCCCGCGGCCGACATCGAACATCGGTCACCCGACATCCAACACCCTACATCATTTCATCTCCAATATCTCATTATTCCCAAAATTCTCATACCCAGACACGATCACTTTTTCACCTTCGGTGAGTCCTTCCAGAACTTCATAGAATTCAGGGTTTTTTCGTCCTAGTCGGATATTTCTCTTTTCGGCATTGCCGGCAGCATTCATCACAAAAACCCAATTTCCGCCAGTATCCTTAAAGAATCCGCCTGTCGGCAAAAGCAAGCTCTGCTCGCTATCACCCAATTCCAATCGGATTCGAACACTCTGACCACGACGGATCCCTTTTGGACTTTCACCGGTGAATTTCATATCGACTTCAAATCGTCCATTGGTAATCGTCGGATAAATCTTCATGATTTCTAATTCATGATCTACGCCGCTCAGTGTGAATTTTCCTCGTAAACCCTGTCCAATTCTTGGCAAATACAGTTCATCGATCGCTACTCTTACCTTGAATTCATCCAAAATATCGATCTGTCCATAACGCGACCCTGGATTGATGGCCTGACCAATTTCAATTTGCTCCATCGCTAATTGACCTGCTATAGGAGCCTTAATCACGAGATTGTTCAGGATCTGACCTACTCCATTTAAGGAAGCATTCATTCTACCTTCCGACTGTCGGAGCTGCTGAAGCTGATAGGAACGAGCGAGTGAATCACTTCGATAAGATCTGTAAGTCAATTCCTTTCGCTTCACATTGTATTCGTATTGCTCTTTGACTTCCTCAAACTCACGGTCAGAAACCAGTTTCTTCCCATGCAGTTCTTTGAATCGCTTGTATTGAGGTTCCAAAAGCGAAATCTGGTAGTCGATCTCTGCCAATTGTCCCTGTTGATTTAGATCATTTTGATCCAAAAATAGTCGAGTCTGACGTAGGTTATTAATCTGCTCATACAACATAGTCTCCCGAGACATCACATCCAGCTGAAGATTTGAATTAGTTAGAGTCAGAATCGTATCGCCTTTATTCACTAAGGCACCGGACTCACGAACTACCTCGGCAACCATTCCACCTTCAATAGCATCGAGGAAAAATGTCTGTGCAGGTTCGATCTGGCCAGATACCAAGATATAATCTGTAAATTCTCCAGTACTCACGGTGGCGATACTTAACCGATCCTTCTCCACATTCATAGTAGAGCGATGATCTGCAAATCCGATTTGATAAATAATACCACCTAATACTATCGCGCCACCTAGGATGTAGGCGAACTTTTTTGGGGTCCAAAACTTCTTTTCTAATTTTCTATCCATTGTGTGTTTTTCCTTTTCAGGGCTATCCCCTATATGCCAAATGGCATGCCATGCAAAAAAATGGCACTAGAGCCCTATAAGGATGATTTAATGAGAAATCAAATTACTTCACGCGAACATTTTCGTCCGCAGGCGAACAAAAGCTATCAAAGTCGGATATTTTTTCTTTACCTTAAAAAAAGAATTATAGACTCTAAAAACAGCTCAAATACTCCGAAAATGACATATTTCATCCTATTTAGAAGGGCGGAATTTTTCGGTATGCTTTTGGAACATTGGAGTGAATATCAGGGATATTTTTCCCAACCGCGAAAAACCTTTTAAAATGAACGAGCAACGAATCGGGAAAATCTTAATCATTGACGACAATGAAGATTTGCTTAAAGCAGCAAAAATTTTTCTGAAGCGACATTTCGCACAAGTGGATACAGAGACCAACCCGGACCTGCTTCCAATCCTGACCCACAATGAGAATTACGATGTGATCCTTTTGGACATGAACTTCACCAAAGATGTAAGTTCGGGACAGGAAGGATTCTATTGGTTGGATCGTATTCTTGAGCTAGACCCATCAGCAGTGGTAGTTTTGATCACTGCTTATGGAGATGTGAATCTTGCAGTTAAAGCAATCAAAGAAGGTGCAACGGATTTTGTGCTGAAGCCATGGGAAAACGAAAGACTCTTGGCCACCCTGAATTCCGCACTTCAACTTCGTAGAAAAAAACTGGAAGTAGATCTTCTCAAGGATCAGAAGAACACCCTGGAAAAGGACATCGACAATAAATTCAAAGATATCATTGGAAATTCACCTTCGATGCAACGCGTATTTGAGACCATTGAGCGGGTAGCAGTGACGGATGCCAATGTGTTGATTTTGGGAGAAAATGGAACTGGAAAGGAGTTGATCGCCCGAGCAATTCATCGGCATTCAAAGCGAAGTCGCGAAGCATTTGTCGGAGTAGATCTGGGCTCGATCACGCAAACATTGTTTGAATCTGAGCTTTTTGGACATAAGAAAGGCGCATTTACCGATGCAAAAGAAGATCGCGCCGGTAGGTTTGAGCAAGCGCATAAAGGCACGCTATTCTTGGATGAAATTGGAAATCTACCCTTGCCCCTTCAGGCCAAACTTTTGGCAGCTTTGCAAAATCGTGAAGTGACTCGAGTCGGAGCTAATCGACCTGTGGAAGTCAATATCAGATTGATCTCTGCGACCAATATGCCGATTCACAACATGGTTTATGAGAATACTTTCCGTCAGGATTTACTGTATCGGATAAACACAATAGAAGTACAACTCCCGCCTCTTCGTGAGCGGGTCGAGGATATCCCACTCTTGGCAGATCATTTCATTGCCTATTATTCCAAAAAATACAACAAAGACATCCGAAAAGCCTCCGAGCCTTTGATCAAGCGGATGTCCAAGTATCATTGGCCTGGAAACATCAGAGAGCTTCAGCATAGTATTGAGCGAGCAGTCATTATGACCAATCATAGTGTCTTGCAGCCTGAGGATCTTTTCCTCCAAAAAATTCAGAATCAAGAAAAATCAGAGGATTCGGTCAATCTGGAACATTTGAATATCGAGGATATCGAGCGAATATTAATTCGTAAAGCCCTACAAAAACACAATGGGCACATCACTAGAGCCGCTGAAGAGCTCGGCTTGACTCGCTCCTCGCTTTACCGCAGATTAGAAAAATATGGTCTATAAGCGATTTTCTATTGGTGTTGCGATTCGATTAGCACTGATCATTCTCTGCCTTTACCTAGGACTTTGGCTCTTTTACCAACAGCAGCTTTGGCTCGCTCCAGCTATTTTAGGGATTGTGGCATTGATTCAGATTGGTGAATTGATTTACTACGTCAATTCCGTCAATCATAAGCTTGCCCGATTTCTGGATTCAATCCGATACAATGATTTCTCGAGTTCATTCACCTCAGACTCCCAAATGGGAGGTTCTTTTCGTGAGGTAAATATTGCCTTTAATGAAGTGATGGATGTATTCAAAAAGACTCGTGCCGAAAAGGAAGAGCAAATGCTTTTCCTCCAAGTAATTATTCAGCACATCAATACGGGCATTATCTCATTCAATGCTGCAGGGAAAATTGGAGTGATCAACAATTCGGCGAAGCATTTATTGCAGATTCCCCAGTTTCGAGATATCGCAGACCTAGGAAAGCTTTCTCCTGCACTTTTGAAAGAAGTCTTGGAGATGAAACCTGGGCAACGATTATCACAAAAAGTCAATTCTAATCTGCACCTCATCATCCAGACGACTTCACTAAAAATGGGGGGCCAAAGCTGGACTTTACTTTCACTACAGAATATCAATGCCGAACTTCAATCCAATGAACTCGAGGCGTGGCAGAATCTGACCAAGGTACTTCGTCATGAGATCATGAATTCAATCACCCCTATTTCAAGCTTGGTGGATTCACTCCGAACCATTCTCGACGAAGATAGCTACGTGCAAACAGAAGGTTTTCTGATCAAAAAAGAAGGTTTTCAAGATGTGCAGGAAGGGCTAGATACGATTGCAAATCGAAGTAAAGGTTTAGTGAATTTTGTGAATGCCTACCGGGATTACACGAATATTCCGCTTCCTGAAAAGGAACTGGTGAATATCCAGAGCCTATTTGAAAAAGTCTTGAATCTGATGAAAGAAGACCTAAAAGCATATCAGGTGGAAGTGCAATCGGAAATCATCCCTGATAACTTGGAAATACTTTGCGATCCAGATCAGATTATGATGATTTTGATCAATTTGTTGAAGAATGCAGCAGAATCTCTGACCATTCAGGCCGACCGAATTGTATTCCTTCGTGCCATTTCACAAGGAGATTTGGGTTCGACAATCCAAGTAGAAGATCATGGACCGGGAATTGTTCCGGAAGCTTTGGAGCGAATCTTCGTGCCATTCTATACTACCAAGAAAACTGGCTCAGGCATTGGTCTGGCTATCTCCCGACAAATCATGAATCTACACCGAGGAAGCCTCCAAGTAACTTCTAAACCAAATGAGCGGACAGTTTTTACATTGAATTTTAGGTAACCTTTTAGAAGTCTTTCAAAGAAGGGACGACAGAGAAATCTCTTAGAAGGTTTACCTCAAAAAAAACTTTACTGACTTCATTTCATTGTTTATCAGGATTTTATAACTTCCACTAAGGTAACAATACATGGGAAGCATGAATTGAATTTCGAAGAAACGGACAGAAAAAAACCTCTGAATTCGAATGGTTTCATTCGCTTTAGAGAGTAGAAGACCAAATCTGGATCAATAACTGATTGCTCACTCTCCACCAATATAGACTACCACATCCTACTTCCAGAACCAGAGAATCCATTCATTTACAGTTGATTTCCTTAACTTTTGCCATGGACTCAAAAGTAGTACGCTTGCTCTCTCAATTCAATAATAATCTTAAATTGAAGAGATTTAATGCTTTTCAGATAGAAAGCGATGGCCAGGCTACTCGGATATATTGCCGCAATGACTTCTTCAAAATCTGCCTGACTACGGGTAAAAGTATGATCAATTACGCGGACAAAAGCTACCAGGAAGAAGGCACAATATTGTTCTTTGGGAACCCGCATATTCCCTATTCCTAGGAAACTCTTTCAACTACCTATTTGGGATTTATCTGCCTCTTTTCTGAAGAATTTTTCAGTAACACTGAGCGAACTTAGAATTTGCTGCAATCTCCTTTATTCAAATTAGGAGGTATTCCTATCCTTAAAATCTCGGAAGAGCAAAGACTTTATCTAAACAGCATATTCGAAAAAATGATCTTTGAGCAAGAATCTGATTATGCTTTTAAAGATGATTTGATCAGGAATTACATTCAATTGATTTTTCATGAAGCACTGAAAATGAAGTCTTCAGAAAATTTCATTCAACATCAAAGTGGGGCATCAAGATTAACTTCCGTTTTCCTGGAGCAATTGGAAAGACAGTTTCCAATAGAAAGTCCAGATGCGCCGCTGCAGCTAAAAGCCCCACAGGATTACGCTCAAAATCTCTCTGTTCATGTCAACTCTCTCAATAGAGCTGTAAATGAAACCACTGGAAAACCCACCTCCGCTCAAATATCAGATCGGATTTTGGTAAAGGCAAAAGCATTGCTTCAACATACCAATTGGAATATCAGCGAAATCGCTTTTGCCCTAGAATTCGAGTACCCTACGTATTTCAATAACTTTTTTTAAAAACATGTAGGAACCAATCCGAAATCGCTAAGGGAAAGCGTTTCATCAAATTAAGGCTTTTTGAAATCAACCCATGTTTGATTTTCGTAATTCTCTATTTGATTTGTGTTAAAATAGGGGCTGCTTTATTTCTAATTTTATATTGTAATCAATTGCAATGCTAATGAATGATCTTCAAGAGAGTACCTTTTCAAAAGTAGATCTAGAGAAAATCAGACTGGAATGCTGTTCTGAAACTCCTACTCCAATAAATCATCCAGCTTTTGGCGTAATCAATTCCTTTGTTCAGGAAACCCTTGTATTGGTTGCCCAACTCAATTCCTCAGGCAAGATCGACGTGGCAAGAGATCTTCTAAGCCAAATTACAGGTCAGGAATTACACGAATCAGTCACACTCTTCCCTCCCTTTACAACCAATTTCGGGAAGTTCACAAAGATCGGAAAGGATGTTTTCATCAATCATGGCTGTTCCTTTTTGGATCTGGGTGGAATTACCATCGAGGATCATGTGCTGATCGGACCACAGGTGAAGTTGGTCACTGAAAACCATCCTTTGGATCCAAAACTCCGAAGAGGAATGCTTGCCAAGCCAATCTTGATAAAGAAAAATGCGTGGATCGGTGCTGGAGCCATTGTTTTGCCGGGCGTAACTATAGGAGAAAATTCCGTGGTAGCTGCCGGTGCTGTGGTATCAAAAGATGTCCCAGATAATACAGTTGTTGGTGGGATTCCAGCAAAAATTCTCAAAACCATAGATCCCGGCTAAGGTCAAATCTTTTTTCAGCAAAACTCATTGCTTAAAATCAAAAATCTCAGTCTATGAAAAACGCAAAAGGTCTATTCTTATTTGGCGGATACAGTTACCTGTCCTCCCAATGTGAGGCATTGGCATGGAGCCAGTCCAGAGTTAGGCATGCAGCAGATTTATATCATTCCGAATACGGAAAGAGGGATTGTAGAATGGATGGAGCCAGTAACTGACGAAGAATACAGAAATTAAACATGTAAACTCCTAAAGAATCAAGACTTATGAAGAAGGTGCTATCTCTATTCATTTTGCTATTTGTATCAATTGGGATAAGTAGTTTTTCAGCCTGTGATCCTGACGAAATTGATATTGAAATGAATACAAAACTTAAAATCAGCGTGGGAAACAAGGTTTTCCACGCCGAGCTTCAGGAAAATCCTACTACGGCTGCATTTGTCAAGATGCTCCCCCTCAGCTTGAATATGAGAGAGCTCAATGCGAATGAAAAGTTCATCCGACTAAACCAAGCTTTGCCTACCAAAGCTTCAGTTCCGGCATCTATCCGCAAAGGAGACTTGATGCTATACGGTGATGATACGCTAGTCCTTTTCTACAAATCCTTTAACACCACCTACAGCTACACGCCCATGGGATTCATTTCAGTCAGTGAAGGACTAGAAGCCGCACTAGGTGCTGGTAACTCAAAGGTCAAATTCGAAATAGAACAATAAACCTAGCAACTCATGGAAATCAAAAAGAATGGCACTCAGGGATTCCATAAAGGACCTGAAGAATAGTTTACGGGCACGGTGCGAGTTGAACCGCTGATCGCAAAACAACCCAAAACTGTGGCATTGGGAGCTTTGGTGACTTTTGAAGCTGGAGCCAGAACAGCTTGACACACCCATCCGGCAGGGCAGACTTTAATTATTCAAACTGGATCAGGTCTGGTCCAAAAAGTAGGTGGACCAATCGAAGCTGTCGGTCCTGGAGATGTGATCTATTTTGAACCGAGTGAAAAACATTGGCACGGAGCAACTCCCAATTCACCTATGTGCCATATCGCGATCCAAGAAGAAGTAAATGGGAAAGTAGTTGACTGGATGGAAAAGGTGAGCGATGAGCAATATACTATGACTCAACAGGACTGACGTTGATGATTTTATCCCAGATCGATTTGTATTTCTAACCCAATAAAAAAGTTTTTTCTGTACCTTATTCAACCTTTATATCCTCACCGAAGAATACTAAATCTCTTATGAAAAAACCCATCCTAGCCCTGCTGTGTGCATTATTTTCAATTTCTGGTTTCGCACAAACCAACCGAGTTATGAATCTTTTTCCGGAAGGAACAATTCTTCACGGAGATATCCCTTACCAAAATGATACGCTGAAAAAACATCTTTTGGATATTTATCTCCCGGCAAATGCTACGGGGAAAGTTCCTCTAATCGTGTTTATCCATGGAGGTGGATGGCTAGGTAATGATAAATATTCCGATGTGGGGTATATGAAAGAGACGGTTGCTGAAATTCTAAAAAGCGGCTATGCCTTGGCTTCTATAGATTATAGATTCAGTACACAGGCTATTTGGCCCGCCCAAATGCTAGACTGCAATGCGTCAGTTTCCTATTTGGTTGACAATGCCCAAAAATATGGATTTGATACAGACCGTATCGCTTTGATGGGATTCTCAGCAGGAGGGCATCTAGCTTCCATGGTTGGACTGGCTAATAATAATCAGATAGATGCCTTTTACCTTGCTGGTACGAATCGAAAATTTGATTTTAAAGGTGTGGTGGATTTCTACGGGCCAGCGGATTTAACGCTTTTCCCAGGTGCAATTGATGCCAAGTCACCTGAAGGACTCTTGATCGGAGCGGCACCACTGGATAGACCTGACTTAGCCAAGATGGCAAGTCCAGTCAGTTATGTGGATGAAAATGACCCACCATTTTTAATTATTCATGGAGAAAAAGACGATTTGGTTTCCCCAAGACAATCCCAGTTATTGAATTCCTGGCTTCAGGTAAAAGGCGTGCCAACAGAACTGATTATTGTTCCAGACGCTCCTCATTTCGGGCCGATGTTTGACGTGACCGAGATTAGAACCAAAGTGATGAGCTTTCTGAAGGAGTATTTAAAGTAACCCAAAAAAAGCCTCTGAATTCGAATGATTTCAGAGGCCTTTCTTTAGAAGAGATTTGGACGGAATTATTGAAGGACCAAAATATAAGTCTCTCTTTCCAATTTAATTTCTAAGGTCTTATGCTATTCAGATGAACACTAATCAGCCTTACAGTTAGATTTTAGGACTTTCTGAATTGGGTAGGGCTGAGGTTCATTTGCTTTTTGAAAAAATTATTGAAGTGAGTCACCTCATTGAATCCAAGCGAATAGGCAACATCAGACACATTCCAAGCACTGTGCTTTAGTAAAATTTTGGCTTCCTGTAACAAGCGCTCGGCTAACAAAGTAGAAGTGGTTTTCCCAGTAATTTCCTTAACGGCCCTATTTAAATGATTTACATGGACATTTAGCTGATTCGCAAAGTCCGAAGCCGTTCTAAGTTTCACTGCGGTGTGTAAGTCATCCACCGGAAACTGACGCTCTAAAAGCTCTAAAAAAATGGAGCTGATTCGCTCAGATGCTGAACTCTTTTTACTTTCCACTTGGGAGGCCGGCTGCATTTTCAATCCATAATGAATGAGTTCGAACAGCAGGTTTCTAATCAGATCAAACTTGTATTTATAATCTGACTCCAACTCCTTTTCAAGTTTGTCAAAAATCAGCTGCACATCCTCTGCCTGCTCATCCGTCAGCTCAAATAGATGTGTTCCATGGGTTTGAAATACTTCGTATTGCTGAAATTGTGGAAACTGCTGAAAAAAATCTTTACTGAAGATACAGTAAACACCTTCCCTTTTTCCATCCAAGTGCCGCCATTGATATGGTATCATAGGATTAGAAAAAGACAATGCCTGCTTTTTGACCTCAAATTCCTTATCGGCATACAAAACCGAACTATTCCCCTTCACTAGCATCAATTTATAGAAATCGCGCCTTCTGTAGGGAATTACTGTTGGGCTCCCTGGTTCCCATGGCTCCAAATGGAATAAATTGAAATGCTTCGCCTCAGTATTAAAATCAGCTGAGGAGCAATCCTTTTTCATATTGTATAATCCATTTAAAGTTTCTGACTTTTCCATTTCAATCTTTTAATAAACTGGGACCTGATTTACTCAGTATCTCAGACCGCTAATTTTGAGATCAATGCTTATCACAAATTTGCCGAGGATGGTTGCAAAATAGTAACGAGATTCAAATCAATACTTACGGAATTCAAACATACCTACAGTTTATAACACAAAATTTTAACACCCTCCTCTTTCCTTTTTCAATTTGAATTACTAAAGTTCAGTAACAAGAAAGGGGTTATCAATCAGGCAAATATTAGCTAAAAAACTCACTTTCAAAACTATACATAATCCATCAATTTATACTAATTGTTTGAATATAGTAAGCTATTGTTTGAATCCTATTACTTTGAATGATCTCAATTTGCAACATTTGCATTGTCATTAAACGCTGTCGAAAGCTGGAATTTTTAGACTTACTTTTTTCTTCAAAAAAGAAAATGAATTTGATTTAACACAGTAAACAAACAAATCATGAAAAAACGAACACTGGGAAATCAAGGATTAGAAGTATCTGCTTTAGGACTTGGTTGTATGGGTTTAACTTTTGGATACGGCCCTGCTACGGATAAATCGACAGGGATCCAACTAATCCGTGCCGCTGTAGAAAAAGGTGTAACCTTTTTTGATACAGCTGAAGCATACGGCATAGCCAATGAAGAATTGGTTGGCGAAGCGTTGTCTCCATTTAGAAAAGACGTAGTGATTGCTACCAAATTCGGATTCAAGAATGGCGACTCTAAACAGGGACAAGACAGCCATCCAGACAGAATCCGACTGGTGGCAGAAGAATCCTTGAGAAGATTAAAAACCGATGTCATTGACCTTTTTTATCAGCATAGAGTTGATACTACCGTTCCAATGGAAGATGTCGCTGGGACAGTGAAAGATTTGATACAGGAGGGAAAAGTGAAGTATTTTGGGCTTTCAGAAGCAGGCGTGCAAAGCATCCGAAAAGCACATGCAGTGCAGCCTGTCACAGCTTTGCAAAGCGAATATTCCCTTTTGTGGAGAGAGCCTGAAATTGAAATCTTACCAACTCTGGAAGAACTAGGAATTGGCTTTGTACCTTTTAGCCCACTAGGAAAAGGCTTTTTGACTGGAGCTATCAATGCTGACACCAAGTTTGATATTACTGATTTCAGAAATATCGTACCTCGATTTACCGAAGAAAATAGGAAAGCCAATCAACAATTAGTGGATTTACTTCAAGAAATCGCTGACGAAAAAGAAGCAACTACGGCTCAGATAGCATTAGCTTGGTTACTCGCACAGAAACCTTGGATTACTCCGATTCCCGGAACTACCAAGTTGCATCGCTTAGAGGAAAATCTTGTCGGGGCATTGGTGGTATTGAGTTCGGAAGATCTGGTAAAAATAGAAACTGTTGCCTCTAAAGTTGAAATTCAGGGCGCTAGATATCCTGAGCAATTAGCGAAAATGACGGGAAAATAAATGATTTTCCAGTTTATTGAATTTGGTATAAATCCAACTCGGAGTTTAAAAAATCCACTAGGAGACACTACCTGTTTCCAACAGAAGTAATAGTGGATTTTACCTCTCATTTAATACATAGAAGTCGAATTCGTTTGAATATCGTAAGCAACCCTCACCGTAAATAATTAAATTAGAGACAAATATAAATCCTATGGCAAATTTCAATCTGAAAATAAACGGAAAGAGTAAGCAAGTAGATGTAGATCCAAGCACACCAATGCTATGGGTGCTACGGGATCATCTAGATTTGGTAGGAACCAAATTTGGCTGTGGGATCGCGCAATGCGGAGCCTGCACCATTCACTTAGATGGCACTGCTGTTCGCTCCTGTCAACTCCCTGTGTCTGCCGCTGAAAATGCTGAGATCACAACTATAGAAGGCATTTCAGAAAATGGAGATCACCCAGTTCAAAAAGCTTGGGTAGAGCATGACGTACCCCAATGCGGCTATTGCCAAGCTGGTCAAATCATGTCCGCCACAGCACTTTTGAAAAGTAATCCCTCTCCTAGCGATGAAGATATAGATAATGCTATGAATGGAAATATCTGTCGATGTGGAACGTACACCCGGATTAAAGCAGCCATCAAAACAGCTTCTCAATCAGCCTAAACTCAGCTATCATGACATTAATCAATAAAAAATTAAATAGAAGATCCTTCCTGAAAGTTTCGACTCTTGCCGGAGGAGGAATGATGCTAAGTTTTAGCTGGTTGGCTGGATGCAAACCTACGCCTGAGGAACTATTGACGATGCCAAAGGAATGGTTTGAACTCAATAGCTATATCAAGATAGGTGAAAACGGTGCAGTAACGCTTTTCAACCCAAATCCTGAATTTGGATCAAATGTAAAAACTTCACTTCCAATGATTCTGGCTGAAGAGCTAGACGTGGATTGGAAGAATGTGTTTGTCGAACAGGCGGATTTCTATCCTGAGCGTTTTGACCGGCAGTTCACAGGTGGTAGCCAAGGTATTCGAACAGGTTGGGTTCCACTAAGAACAGCAGGTGCAACAGCAAGACAGTTACTTGTGAATGCTGCTGCACAGACTTGGAATGTACCAACTGAAGAAATCACTACCAGTGCTGGAATGCTTGAACATAAAGCCTCTGGTAAAAAAGCCGGTTATGGGGAAATGGCTTCAATAGCCGGAACTTTAGAAGCTCCAGATCCTGAAACAGTCAAATTAAAAGAAATCGTAGATTTCAAGATTATAGGCAATTCCAAAAAGAATGTTGACGGAGTCAAAATAGTCACCGGAAAACCTATGTATGGAATAGACCATAAAGTCGAAGGGATGAAATACGCTGCTATTGTTCATCCTCCAGCTTTTGGAATGAAGCTAAAATCATTTGACAAGAGTTCCGTCACTTCCTTGGCTGGAATTCAGGATGTCTTTTCGATCAAGTTGTTCAAGGACGGTTTTGAGCGAAATGCCTTTGACACAGCAAATTTCCCAGAGATTGTTGCCATAGTAGGAAACTCTACCTGGGAAGTATTGCAAGCGAAAAAAAGTCTGAAAGCAGTATGGGAAATAGCTCCTGAAGATACTTTCAAATCGAGTAGTTGGGGAGCACCTGTTTCTGATGTCACAGTCCCAAGCGGGCTAGAAAGCTCAACTACCCACAAAGCTAAAATGGCCGAATATATCTCCAAGCCTGGTAATGTCTTGAGAAAAGATGGAGATCCTGAGGGCGCATTCAAAAAGGCTACTAAAGTAATTGAGAGAACCTACTCAGCACCATTTTTGGCACATAATACCATGGAGCCCATGAACTGCTTTGCAGATGTGAAAGGCGATAGAGCAACTATTTATGGTCCAACCCAAGCTCCGGATTTTATCATAGGTACGATAGCCAGTAGCCTTGGAATACCAAGAGAAAACATTCAGATCAACCTCGCCCGGATGGGTGGTGGTTTTGGAAGAAGAGCCTATAGTCATCATATGACCGAAGCAGCTTTGATCTCTCAGAAAATCCAAGCTCCTGTAAAAATGGTTTATAGCCGTGAAGATGATATGACCGCGGGGGTTTATCGACCTGCTTATTCCGCTACTTACCGAGCAGCTTTGGATGAAAACAATAATTTACTTGCGCTTCATGTGAAAGCTGGGGGGATTCCAGAATCTCCGATTCATGCTGACAGATTCCCCGCCGGAGCGATCGACAATTACCTGGCCGAAGGTTGGCAAATCGACTCCAACATCACCATAGGAGCTTTTCGGGCACCGAGATCTAACTTTATCGCTGGAGCCGAGCAAAGTTTCCTAGATGAATTGGCTGAGGAAATGGGCAAAGATCCAATTGAATTCCGTTTGGAATTACTGAAAAGGGCTGAAACAAATCCGGTTGGTGAAAACAACGATTATGATCCGAAACGCTATGCGGGAGTGCTAGAATTAGTAAGAGAAAAGTCCAACTGGGGAAATACTGCTTCGGGAATTCACAAAGGAGTTTCAGCCTATTTCTGTCATAATTCTTATGTTGCAGAAGTGGTTGAAGTTAGCATGAAAGACAATCAGCCAGTGGTTGAAAATGTCTATGCAGCTGTGGATTGCGGAATAGTAGTCAATCCAGACGCTGCAGCCAATATGGGCGAAGGTGCAATTGTGGATGGGATTGGAAATGCATTCTATGGGGAAATGGCCTTTGAGAATGGCGTTCCTAACAAATCAAACTTTGATACCTACCGAATGATTCGTCATAAGGAAGCTCCAAAGAAAATTGAGGTACATTTTGTCCAGAATAACGAAGATCCAACAGGACTAGGCGAGCCCCTCTTCCCCCCTGTTTTTGCTGCTTTGGGTAATTCACTTTACAAGGCAACTGGGAAGCGCCTATATGATCAACCATTCCAGCCTCAATTGCTGGAAATGAAGAATCTTAAAATGTAATACTTATCGCGGTCGGCTATGTCCATTTCTGCTTGTTGCCAAACTTTTGACATAGTCGATTGTCGATTAGCCGATCCCAAAACTTATAAGAAGTGAACTGTTTTCAAGCGGGTTGAAGGCAATTTTGATCTGTGCTTGGAGGCGAATGCAATGCTCAAGATTATAGCAAAGCTCCCGATTGTAACTAGTCCGGATTATTTCAAGACCTGATTGCCCTATTACCATGGGAAAACATTTTAGGTTTTTGAGCTAAAGCCATATATATCATTAGAATCAGCAAACGACTGGGGACCGCATTTTTACAATAAATGCTCCTAATAAAGTATGTTTGGCGTTTCGATGAACTTCTACTGAGCAGCCTCTAGGTGACCAAAGGCCCAGTTAGCGGACAGTTTTTACATTAAATTTCAGATAATTTTCGACCTTTTTTTAAAATTTACCCTGCATAGGGTATTTGCTAAAATTATTGATTTTGTATCTTTTGAAAAAAAAAGAAATCATGGCAACTTCAACTCAAACAGAAAAACCATTTAATCACCTCAAAGGAATCATTTTTGGAATCGGATCAGATGGGACCATCGACCGAGCTGAATTCAACGAATTGAAACTTTGGTGCCAAGCCCATCAAGGACTTTGCGAAATCGCTCCTTTTGATGAGTTTTTTTCAGAAATCAAATCTATTTTGGATGTTGGAGTGATGACTTCTGAGGAAATCTTTGAGATGAATCAACTCATCAAGAAATATCAACCTCTTCTTAGTCCTGACCAAAGCCCCGATGCGGAACTGCATTTCCTACAGGGAATTTGTTACGGGATTTTGGCAGACGATGAGATCAATAAATATGAATTGGATATGCTCAAAGGATGGCTGAAAAATGAAATTTCCCTTACAACAAAAGAACCGTTCAAAGGAATGCTTGAACTTATAACCAAAGTCATGCTAAACAATCATGTTAGCAACGAAGAATACAAGGAGCTAAAAGTCTATTTCGAGAAGGTCATTGCGATGGATTAAATTTCAAAAACAAAAAAGGGCTCAAAAGATCAATCTCCGAGTTTTGGTTCGACCCAAAGCATTGTAAGTAGTAAAACGAAAATCAATCCCCAAGTCCAAAACGGGATTGATTTTTTTATGCCCAGACCTTCAGGATTTGAAGACAGCCAAACTTTTGATTTTAAAAAATCAGCTCGCTCCTGCTGCGCAAAAACACTAGGGAAATCCACTGACTCATTTACATAAAATTCTAATTCAGGATTAATCTGTTGCCAACCTGACTCATTGGTAAGCCACTCTATTTGCTTAGAATTTTGGTTAATTAGCGATTGACTCCAAGCGTATTGATTAGATCCCAAATCCAAAAATGGAAGCGAATCCTCACCATTGAATTTTATTGCCACGATTTGATTTGTGAATACTGGAGATTTAATCCTCCAGTTGGCTTTATTTTCAGGCTGAAGCTCTCCCAAAATCTGATTCCAAATTTTATCGTAGCCTACTGAATCCCCCGATTGAGCCAAAGGAAAACTAGTCTTCAATAAGCTCACTCCGATTTTAGAATCCCCGATCTGCTGCATTACCACTGCATCTTCTGCTAGCAACCGCTGACTCGCACCTGCTTTCCACTCAAAAGGCAAAGCTTCCAAACCATTCTCCAAAACCTGAACTTCGAGTCCACTCTTCCTGAAAACTTCAAAACCTGTCCCAAATGCTCGATTTAATACTTTTAGCTCCGCCTCAAGATTATTGATATTGATCAACAGTAACGAAGCACCTCGCTCCACTTGCTTTTTGAGCTTGGAGTCCTCAATCTGACTCGGATCAATGATAAATACGTCTACCGAATCCAGGGGCTGTTTCTCAGTAAGCAATTCAGTATTTCTAGAAAGCTGAATTTCCTCCTGAACCTGCGCTCCTTTCCCAATCAAATACCTGCTCAAAGTGCGAATCTCTGGATTGGGAAAGCCAACCTGAAGTTGATAACTCAATCGCTGAGCAGGCAGTACAAAGAAGTGAATTGTGCCCAAAAGCTGCTTATCTAATCTGATTTCCAACTCATTTCTTCCCAAAACAGAAGCCGCCAAATCGAGCTGAAAAGTCTCCTGATCTCGTTCCAGAACTTGGGTTTCCAATTCATTTCCAGCTTGTGAAATCGACAGTATCGAACCCCTCTTAAGCTGCATCCTTCCTTGGATTTCTTGCCTTTCTCCCTGACGGAGGATTCCTTTATAGTCTAAAAACGCCAACTCTTGATCCGAATTTGGGAAAATCCAATTCACAGATTTTGATCGAAGTCCATAGCGAAATGCCTTTGAGAAATCTTTACCAAGAAGAATCACAGAATCCGAATTGGAATTGTAATCAGAAATAGAAATTACCTTTCTGCCCCCTAAACTGTCTTTCCAAAAATCTAATGCTTCTTTTTCCAAGTCTTCGGAAATGATCAAAACAGGATTCGAGTTTTGCTCGATTTGCCAAACTGGATTTACTATAAAAACGAACAATCCCAAAAAGAATAAGCTATTCAGTAACTGCTTTACCACTTTTCTTCGCGGAGAAAAATCTCCTTTCTGAATCCGAAAAGCTATAAGCCCAATCACAACTAGGATGACAACTCCAAAAATCCAGACAAAAATCGGCGAGACTATCGGTTCAAATTCCATCAGTTGAGTTTGCTCCAAAACGCTTTCTGTAATTCTTTTTCTGCTTGAAAGGAAGCGTCCAGTTCATCATTGGAAGCTAGCAGTGGATAAAGTTTTTTGAATAGCACTGACTTGCCTTCTTCCTTTAAAATTCCCTTTTCCAATTCCTGAAGATGAAGCAAGACAGACCAATCCGAAATCCCTGAATAGTACATTCGCTGAGTCCATAATTGACCTAATCGCTGGACTTTCAATTGATCGGAAGCATCCAAACTGGCTTTTGGAAGCATGCCCAAAACTGCGGCAGCAAGAGGTGCAATCAGCTTTTCCTTAGCAACTTGCTCCTTCCTAATCTGAGCATCTAGCTTCTCCAAATTTCCAGACAATCGCTTTTCTTCTTCCTTAATTGGAGGTGAATCGTATGCCGTTCGCTTCACATACACGCGGGATTTTTGTTGCACCGTCTTTAAGTATTCCAAGGCTTTCTCCTGATAGGGCAAAGCTTTCTCTGGTTCAAAAAGTCTCAAATAAAGCTCCGATTGCCACATTTGTTCCAGAGCCATCTTCAACATATTTTTAGTTGAAGCCTCGTAGTAGGTATTCATTTCTTCATCCTCATGATTGTGCAGATAGGAATCTAGAATCCCTCCCAACCCACCATCATCGGCATTCGAATGCTCCTCGTGTATCTCTACCTTTTCAGGAGTAGGAGCTTGCTTAGCCAATCCCGCTCCCTCATCTTCTTGATCATGATCATGCCGGAAACCTGCCAACAAATCGGTCGGATCGGTTTCTTCCATGGCACCACCGCCAGCCGAATTTTCAAACTCTTCGCCTAAATATTGTCCATAGCGCAAGCGGAGTAATTTTTGATCGTAGCCAATTTCATTGGAAGTCACATTGAAAGTCCGCTCGGTGATGGATCGTTTGGAGGCAAGAAGCTTCTCCGTATCAATAATAATCTGCCGTTGCGAGCGAAAATAATCAGGCATCACGTGAATGGCCATACCCATCAATTGCTCCTCAGTCATGCCTGTGCTATCCACAAAATTCAGAAAGTAGGTGTCTGATCTGGAAAAATTTGGCTCAGGTCTTTTGTTATCAATAGCCGCCCAATAGTAATACAATTCATCTCCAGGTTTAAAATCCAGTGCTTTTAAATCCAAATTCAAATCAAGCTTCGCTGTCTTGAAGTTCTTTTTCGAAATGGGAATTCGAGTTTCCCGGAACTTCACATTCTCTCCCGAACCCCGAGCCAAAGTGGCTACCAAATAGACTTCGGCCACCAAAAAATCATCACTTAACTCCGCTTCTACTTTCTTGCTAGTACCGTCCTTGTTAAAGTGATAGCTGTACAATTCTTTTTCTGAAGGAGTGATTATCGGAGCCAAATCGGGAATAGCTTCCAATTGAAAAAATGCGGATTCGTATACCAGCAAACTTCCTTTAAACGCTTGAATGGCATAAATCCCAGAAGAATTTACCTGATCGGATAATTGAAAACCTGTAGTGGATCGATCAAAGGCCAAGGAATCTCGAAGAGAATTGATTAGGAAAACCTGCAAATTCGGATCGGAAAACTGAAGCGACCAATCAATTCGAGATCCTTTCAAAGCAGAAATCTGAAGGGTATTTTGGGTGGTTTCGGAAATTCCTGTGTAGGCAGGTGGAATGATTTTAAGAAAAATCTCATCTAAAGAAATTGCGACTTCCTCAAGTGAATCTGGAAGCGAAATTAGGTTTCGTTTTTCCAGTTTTTCGATAGTTAAAGATTTATTTGGGATAATTTTCGAGACTCCAAAGACAAGCAAAGGAAGCAGTAGAAGCAAAACGAAAGGGGCACCTTTTCGGAAATCCAACCCAATCGGCTCTGAATTCACTTGAGCTTCAATCCGCTCGATTTGCAATAGCTCAGCAATATTTAAATTGACTTTATCCAGCAATTCCAAACTGAACTCCAGCCCTTTGGCATGTTGATGCAAATGAGTAATTGCAGCTTTTCTGTGATTGGAAAAACCTCCCAAGAAATAGAAGCTTAATCCCAAAAATCCGATTCCTGCAAGGCTAGCTAAGGGAATCGGTACTCCCAAAACCAGTACCAATCCAGCCAGACTAATCCCTATCAAACTAGATTTAAGTAAAATCACTGTTACGATTTGCTTCTCAATTCGGGCGATATGGGATTGTAGGGATTTCAAATTCCTTGTTTGAAGGCTAAGTAACGTTCCACAATCAAGGTTCCAAAAAACAGCATCAAAAGCCACTCATTCAGATTAGCTTTTTGAGTGCTTGATTGTTTGTCCTTTAGTAAAAACCGTTGTGCTAGTTCATTCGAATTAATCGGATTTGGATTTTTTTCCACACCGATAAAAGCCAGATAGCTTTCCAAAATCAATTCTGGCAATTGCCCATTTCGGATTTCCTCTGAATCTTCAAAAGTCCACGATCCAGAATACAAGGTTTGATTTTCTGACTCCGAATAGCCAGGGCTGTTGGTGACAAAGTAGAGCTTTCTTGGATCTGAATTTAAAATCTGCTGATTTGAAAAGATCAAAGAAGCAGAATCCATGTTTGTTGTTTCCCGAAATTCAAAGCCATAAACTTCAGAAATAGAGCCCAAAGCAGCTTCTATAACTAGTATTTCCTCGGTTGAATTCTGAATAACATAACCAATGGATTGCTGAGAAAAATCAAAAGTGGCTTTGCTCCCACCTTCAAGCGTCTGAGATTCTAAAAGCCCAGCATCGTTTACTTTTAAGAAGACACCAGCTTTAGTTTGGATGCTATTGGATTGGGATGCGGTAGGTTCTTGGGAACTGATCTTTAAATTCGGAACAAGTGCTGTACTGAAAAAATCAGCAGATAACGCCAAATTCGAATTTGGAAGATATATAATTAGGGAGTCCAAGTCTACTGGTAATTCGTCCAATGTAGTTTGCAAATTCCGCTCTGATGAATTCTCTATTGTAGAAAGAAATTCCAAGTCTTGGATGGCCTTTGGGGGATTTCCTGAGACAAATACCAATTCTTCCTTTTCCAAAGCCTGCTGAATCTCAAATCTAAATTCCTCCCAAAGCGCTTTTTCTCCATAAAGGACATGAGCAATTTTCTTTTCTTGAGCAATCTCGCTTCGATTCCAAAAAAGTTGCGCCAAGATCAACGCTAGTAAACCAATTAGTAGAATCCGGAGCAATAGTATTAGCCAATTTTCTAATTTAATCCCTTTGGAAACCCGGTTTTCGGCGTCAGTTAAGAAATCCATGGCCGCCCAAGCAATAGTTTTGCCTCGCTTTCCATTCCAAAGATGGATCAAAATCGGAATGCTGATCGCCAACAATCCCCAAAGCGCTATGGAATTCAGGAAACTCATCAGAGTTGACGGTCAGCTAAAAATCTACTGATGACATCCGCGATGGATTCAGACATTTTCACTGGATAATAATGAACCTGTGGTAGCTGAAAAGCTTTCTTCAAATTAGTCAAATAGCCCTTGATTGCTTCATTATAGGTTTTTCGGACTGTTTCCCCATCCAAATCAATACTTCGATTGCCTTCTAAATCTTCAAATTTGAAATTCCCTTTCTGATCAAAATTCAACTCCTGATCACCCAAAATCTGAAATAACACGATCTCTTTTTTTGGATGCTGCATCTGTTCCACGATCTCGATCCACTCAGATTCCTTTTGGAGAAAGTCCGAAACGAAAATGATCAACTCCTTTTGCTTTGATTTCAACTCCGGGAAATCCTGCTTACTGATCGGCCAAGAACCGGAAGCTTGATCTTGTTCCAATTGATAGATAATTCGCTGAAAGGCCTTAGGCGAAGGAGCTACTTTTTGGCTCACTTTCCCATCTTGAAACGTAAAAAAGGATAGGGAATCGCCTTGCTGATTGGCCATGTAGGCCAATGAGGCAATCAGATTCTTGGCATAATCCAGCCGTTTGAAGCCATTTTCGACATAGTTCATCGAACCCGAAAGATCTAGAAGCATGCGGATATTCAGATGACTTTCAGTTTGGGATTCTTTGATCATGTGCTTTCCCGAGCGGGAATAATACTTCCAATCGATCCGCTTGGGATCATCTCCAGGTTCGTAGTATCGATACTGCTCAAACTCCAATCCTATCCCAGTCTTTTTCCCCAAATGAAGGCCATGCTTCAGCTGCTCGCTGATGATCTTGGCCCCCAGTTTCAGGTTGTTGAGTCGGATGATTTCGAGATTACTTGCTTTCATGGATCGAATGCGCTTCCAAGATATTGGAGATAATCAGGTCGGGGTGAATCTGCTCCGCCTCTGCTCTGAAATGCAGGGAAAGGCGATGCCGAAGCACCGGGTAAGCCAAAAGCTGAATATCCTCAGGAATCACAGCGTAGCGCCCTTTAACCAGCGCCCGAGCTTTGGCACAAAGAATCAAAGCCTGACCAGCTCGCGTACCAGCTCCCCACTCCACATAGTTTTTGACGGCTTCGACTTTACTTTCCGCGGGTCGAGTTGATCGAATCAGCGAATTGATTTGAGCCAGTAAAGCAGAATCAATATGCACCTCACGAGTGAGCTGCTGCAGTTTTTTAATGTCTAATCCTGTGAAAACCTGTTCAGTCACCGCTCGGTAAGTTCCGGTGGTCCGCTCCAATACCTCCAATTCCTCTTTTTCCGAAGGATAGCCTAATTTGATATAGAGAAGGAAACGGTCCAACTGCGCCTCGGGAAGTGGATAAGTACCAGCCTGCTCGATGGGATTTTGCGTAGCGATAATCAAAAAAGGGTCTGGCAAAGCATGTTGCTGACCGCCATAGGTGACTACTTTTTCTTGCATGGCTTCCAGCAAAGCTGCTTGTGTTTTCGGTGGAGTCCGGTTGATTTCATCTGCCAAAACCAGATTTGCGAAGATCGGACCTCGGTTGAATTGGAAAAACTTTTTCCCGGTCTCATGATCCTCTTCAAGAATCTCCGTCCCCAAAATATCTCCCGGCATCAAGTCGGGGGTAAATTGAATTCGCTTGAAATTCAAGTCCATCACTTCCGATATAGACTTCACCATCAACGTCTTTGCAAGACCTGGCACACCTTCCAGCAAGCAATGTCCTCCTGCTAAAAGTGTAATAATGATCTCCTCGATCACTTCCTCCTGCCCTACGATTGTCTTCGCGATTTCTCGCTTGAGATCAGGGATTTTTGCAACGAGAAGTTTATAATTGGCTAGTTCTAGGGTTTCCAAAATCAATAGGTTAAGGCGTAAACGACGATATTGACGCCGAATTTGGTATTGTCTTCTCTGAGAAAACGCTTGTTTCTAAAATCGTAATCCCATTCGCAACCGTAGTCTTTATTGCTATAAAGCACTCCGATTCGACCATTGATCACGATTGCTTTGAGGTAATCGTGGATCAGGTCGTCACCCCAACCGTTGAGCTCGAAAGAAGTAGCTGGTGGCCCATCTTCAAATTCAAAGAAAGTGGAATAAATCGGATGGTTATTTGGGATTTTCTGAAGAGCATTGCTGCCAAAGGTCTTGGCCATTTCAGCTTCGAAACTCTTGGCGAAAAGCCCATCAATATCATGATTGCAATCATCGGCAAAGACAAAGCCCCCATTCTCCACGTAAGTCTTAAAGTTCTTTCGCTCCTCAGCGGAAAACTCGACGAGCTTGTGCCCGCTGAGGTAGCAAAAAGGACTTTTGAAGATCTCCGCACTGCTGAGCTCTACCACTTTCTCCTGCTGGTCCACCGGAATCGTGGTGTATTCCACCAGTGAATTCAGCAAATTTGAAGGCATCCGCTGATCCGTATCCCAGTTTCCAGAGTTGTACTTGAGACGGGTGAAGAAGAAGGTCATATCGGTTTGTCAGTTATCTGTTATCGGTTGTCGGTTTTGATTCGTTTAAAGCTCAGGTTTGAATTCCTATTTAGTTTAGAAGTAATATCTTCTCTTACCAGAAAACAGCAGAGTGAATAATTTCAACAAGACATTCAACCCCTACTTAATACCAACTGACAACCCATAACTGACAACTCTCTTAAACCGCGTCTGACAAACTTGTAAACGTAAAGTCTCGAATCTTCATTGCAGGAATCATATCTCCTCCTACTCGCTGCTGACGACCAAGTGCTTCAATGTTATTGAGCATGATGATCGGGCTTTCGTTGAATCGGAAGTTTTTGACAGGGAATTTGATCTGACCATTTTCGATGTAGAACGTACCGTCTCGAGTCAGTCCCGTAAAGAGCAAAGTCTGTGGATCTACGCCTCGGATATACCAGAATCGTGTCACCAAAATACCACGCTCAGTGCTTTTGATCAGGTCGGCAAGCGATTGATCGCCACCTTCCATGATTACTCCACTTGGTCTTCCTGTTGGAGCAACGCCTTGCTTTTCTGCCCAATAGCGAGTATAAAACATATTTTTAACCACTCCATTTTCAATCCAGCTCACGGGTTTCTGAGGAAAACCCTCATTGTCCCAAGGTGCACCAGGAATCTGTGGATGGTCTGGATCGGAGAAGATATTCACCCGCTCATCGAAGAATTTCTCGCCTACACGAGTTCCTCCACCCTTTTTGCTCAGAAAGCTTCTGCCTTCGTCAGCACTTCTTGCATCCAAACTTCGAGTCAATAATCCCAATAAATCTCCTGCAGCCGTAGGCTCCAGAATCACGGTATATTTCCCTGGCTCGATGGCTTGTGCATTTACAGAGGCCTGCGCTTTTTGCATTGCAATACTGGTCACTTCCTTCGAATTCAATAAACTCACGTCATTGAAATCCCGAATTGCATAGCCAGAACCAGTACCATCTTCGGTACGAACGGTCACAGAAAAATCTACTGAAGTACTTTTATTGTAACCAAACATGCCCTTGCTGTTTCCCATTGCAGAGAATCCGGAAAAATCTTCTAGATACCCAGCTGCACTAAGATTGGCTGCACCGCTTGGATTTAAGCTATCAGCAGCAATTTGTGCCCGTTGATCTGGAGTGATCGCATCCGTAGTTGCTACAAAAGTTTTAGAGTTTGGAAAAGTCTGTGGACCGAGCATCGGCATATATTCCGGATTTTCAGGAGCCAACATGGCGATTTCCTCTGCCCGTGCTACAGCTTTGCGCAGCGACTCATCATCTAATTCGTTGATGCTGGATGAGCCAGACTTTTTACCATATACCGAAGTGATGTTTAATCCGATTTCGTTGGTCTCTCCGCTGGTGCTCACGTTATTTCGGGCATAGCGGATATTACCGGTTCTTCCTCCAGAGATCACGACTTGGGTTTCGTCGGCTTTGGCATAGGAGAGTACTTTATCAATGATTTTTTTAGCTTCTTCTTGTGTTAAGATTGCCATAATTCTCTAGTTGAGGTTAAATATTTCTTCCAGTATTGATCACATTGACTCCGTCAAATCGGGTAGTCGAACTACCGTGCGAAACGGCAGAACTCTGCGAAGGCTGTCCTTTGCCATCGAAGAATGAACCAAAGAATTTGTAGTCATCCTTGTCGCAGATTTGCGAGCAGGAATTCCAAAACTCTTGTGTATTAGACTGATAAGCCACATCCTCAAGCATATTAGTAATTTCTCCGTTTTTGATTTCGTAGAAAAGCTGTCCGCCAAACTGAAAATTATAACGCTGCTGATCGATTGAATACGAGCCTCTACCCAAGATGTAAATGCCTTTTTCGACATTTTTCACCATCTCAGCTACACTCAACTTTTCAGTCCCCGGTTTCAGAGAAACATTCGGCATGCGCTGAAACTGCACCGAAGACCAATTGTCCGCAAAGCAGCAACCGTGAGATTCTTTCTCATTAATGATTTTGGCCTGATCACGAATCGCTTGGTAGTTTACCAAGATTCCGTCTTTGATCAGATCCCATTCCTTACATTTTACACCTTCGTCATCGTAGCCCGTATTTCCCAGCGACAGAGGCTGGATCTTATCTGCTACAATATTGACTTTGTCAGAACCGTATTTGAAGTCGCCTGATTTCCATTTGTCTAAGGTCGCAAAGCTAGTTCCTGCATAGTTGGCCTCGTAGCCTAACACACGATCTAATTCTAGCGGATGTCCTACAGACTCATGAATCGTCAGTCCCAAGTGATCAGGATCCAACACCAAGTCATATTTACCTGGCACTACGGATTTGGCAGTCAACTTTTCCTTCGCATGCTTGGATGCATTCACCGCATCTTCTTGCATATCGTAGGTGTTTTTATAGCTATTGAAACCTGCAGGATTCATTGCTTTATCTTTTGCCAAGCCATCTAAATATTCATAACCCATGCCCATCGGTGCAGAAAGCGCCTGACGGGATCGGAAGCCACCCGAAGTCTTATTGACTGCAGTGACTGTGAAGTTTGGCCAGATACGGTGAATATCCTGATCGATGTAGGAACCGTCAGTGGAAGCAAAATACTTCTGCTCGTTGATCATGAAAAGTGCCGAATTGACAAAGGCAGCACCATTATCCATGGCAGCATTATTCACTCCAAGGAGCAAATCAATCTTGTCTTTTACCGGAACGGCGAGCGCATTCTTTTCAATTGGTGTCTTCCAAGTCACTTCCCCATGTCCTTTGACAGGCGCAAGTTCTACAGGTTCGGACTGAAGTTTGGAATTCGCTTTGGCGATGGCCACGGCAGTTTCCGCACATTTTTTAATGCCATCAGGCGTCACATCCGATGTGGCGGAGAAGCCCCAAGTACCGTTGGCAATCACACGAATACCCACTCCGAAAGATTCAGCATTACTGATGTTTTGAACGTTTTTCTCTCGGGTAAAGAGGAACTGCTGTAAGTACCGGCCGATTCGCACATCAGTGTAAGTAGCTCCTTTGGCTTTGGCAGCATTTAGGGCCGTGTCAGCCAGAAGTTTTTTCGCGGCAACATCTATTCCGGGTTGCAGAAGGGTTTCCGCCGAAACGGGATTGCCCATCATGACCAAGCCTGAGGTAGCCAACGCTCCCAAGCCTAGGCCGGAAAGGTGGATAAAATCTCTTCTTTTCAATGGATTATATAGTTATGGTTATAGATAAATTCTTAAATACTTACGGTCATAAGGAAAAGTAAGCTTCTCAGCGCATACCCACAAATAAAAATACAAGAGTGGAGCTTTTTCAACACAGGAAAGAAAATGAAGGGAAGGTGTTTTTTTAACTAATAGCATAACGTTGTTAACCTATTTTTTTCAAATACCAGTCTAATAGCTAAAGAGCAACAAAGCTCTACTAGTTTTTGCTGAAGATTATATATTTGTAGTATCGGATATCATGATGGTCTTTTAAAAAAGAATCCTTCACGCCCTCTACCCTCCAATGTCCTCAGCGGTAATCTTACCGTCAGGTTTAAGTGAAAACTCTTTGACCTAAATCGGGTTTTGACACCATGAATCCCTACGCAATCATTGACGAATCTTCCTTCCCAATTATCAAAATTGGATTTACTGGAATTAAAAGCACCGATCAAAACTTTCAATCCTACCTGGATCAAACCAAAGCCTGTTATCGTCATGAAAAGAAACTAGCTCTTATTTTCAATGCTTCTCAAGCAAGTATCCCCAGTCTTTCTCATCAAAAGATGCAAGCAAACTGGCTAAAAGAAAATGAAGAGCTAATGCAGAAATTCTGTGTTGCAACTGCCTATATTATCCCAAATGCTGCGATTCGTGGGATTTTAAAAATAATCTTTTCGTTCCAAAAACAGCCAGTCCCCTATAAGATTTTTGAAACTGAATCAGAAGCGAAAACCTGGGTAGATGGGCTTGAGTTGAAATAAGTAGACTTGAGGTATTTTTCAGGAAGTGATATTCCTGATTAGTTAATTAGATAAATTTTATAAAATCTTCCATTTTTTTAAGCCGAATTAAAAAGGTAAAGCGATTAAATTTAATTTCCCAAAAAAAGAGAATTAGGATACAAATGCCGTTCATTAATAGGTTATACTGATCGCGAAAGATTCGAGGAAAACTATCTTATACCTACTTAATCAAAGAGAGGAAATCTTTTTAGGCTCATTCTGAACCTTGAAAATAATTTTTGAGTTAGTTTTTCTTTTAACTCATTTTCAAATCAAATTATTAGCCGCACTCCGCCAAGATCTTCCACCTTAAATGGGAATCGGTCTCCAGGTGAACCGATAAACATAAAGTTTATAGGGATTTTCCATTCTTTTGATAATCTATTAATTAGCTGAGGACCAAACTGATCATCTAATTCAATAAAATCGATCTTGATTTTCGAATATTCTCTATCGATAACATTTATATCATTTCTAAATTGATCAGTGATCGGCTTACTATTTTTAGTAGCAGTGACAACTTTCAATTTTTTTGTATGCTCATTTCTTTGGATGTACAACATCACTTTGTTTAGGGTCTCTACGTCATCATCTTTTGTGAAATAGACAAATTCTTGAGAATTGATTTCGTTAATCACTGAAAGAATATTTTTGTCAATTTTAAATACTAAACTTCTAAAAGGGTCAAAAACTGTATGAATCATTGTCAATAAAAACTTCAGTAATAAAGTCCTATTCAGCATGACCACTATGAATACCACAGACGGAATAAAATATTCAAGAAATACAGCTAGGTTACTTGGTACGCCTTCTACAGGTTTCATCAATACATTTCCCGCCAAGGCAATAATCACTGCGATGATTGCAATAAATATTGCAAGCCAGCTTGCTTTTTCTGGTCGAGGCAATCTGTTTCGTCTCACTTTTAATAAGATGTTTCCTATTCCGAAAAGCGCCATCACCGACAAAAACGAAATAGTATAAACGCCGGCCAATAGTTTGACGTCTCCATTCGTAATCAACAAAACAGAAATAGTAAGCATGAGGAAAATAAGGATGATTCTGTAGGAACTTCCCCTTTTGTTTTTCTTTAAAAAGAATTGTGGTAATACCCTGTCCAAAGCCATCCTTTCTAATAAACCTGTTACCCCTACAAAGCTTGTGAGTACCGCTCCACTAAGGACCAAAAAGGCATCAATTCCAATTAAGATAGCTAACCAATTCCCTCCTACTTGAGATGCCATTTCGATTAAAAGCGTGTTTTGATATGCATCACTTTGAAGTAAAGGCATTGCAAATAATGCAAGCGCGAAAATGGCGGTAAGGGGATTAATAACACTAACCACCATCCACATATATTTCAGTGTTTTTGGAAAAACACCTTTTTGCTGTTCCTCCACAAAGTTTGCAGAACTTTCAAACCCCGAAACACCTAACATTGAAGCAGCAAAACCAAGAAAAATAGCATTCGAAATACTTCCTCCAGTCGTTGGGAAATTCCAATTTTCAATAAATATTCCAACTCCACTAGTCAGAAGGAAAAAGGAAATAAAGCCACTTAAAATCAGAAAAGAAGTCAAATGAAAAATGAAAATACCAATGGCTACTTTGGCAGATTCTGACACCCCGCCAATGGTCAGTGCACCAAAAAAGCCAAGTAGAATGATGGTAGCAATAATAATAGGAATTGCGGGGATCAAGTGGTGTAGGTAATGAATAGCCTCATTAGCAGAAATGACAGCTGTAGCCATATAGGACAGCAATGTCAAGGTAGCGGCAAAGGAAGCTACAGATTTGCTCGTGGTGTTAAGCAAAGCATTGTAGGCACCTCCATTAAGAGGCAAAGCACCTACGACCTCTCCATATATTTTTCGAAATAGAAATAAGACAAGCGATACGATTAGTAATGTAATCCAAGCATATTGACCAGCAAATGCAATCGCTAGCGCAGAAACGTATAGTACAGAGGAACTGATATCATTTCCACAAATTGCTGTGGACGCTAAAACGGATAGCTTCTTATGCTTTTTCATAATCCTAAATCGTTTTTCTAGTTAATTGATCCTTGAATTTCGAGAATTTCCAAGTTCCAAAATCCAATAGTGCATAGGGCATTATAATGGCTATCATTTGTTCTAATTTACTTGAAAATTCATAAAATAAAATGAGCATTGCCCCATATCTAATCCAATGATTGAAAGTGCTGTAATCCAAGTGGAAGAGCCCTTTATGCTACGAACCTTAAAATTTGCGACAGCCATAAATAGCCGTACTAAAAAGAACGTAATACTTCTAAAGTCAAGTATCAGCTCTAAACCTCCACTTAACATATCTTTTCTAATCAAAATATTAGCCAGACATGAAGTACTGATGATGGCATAAAATGAAAACGTTTAAGCATAAAGGGTTAAAGCATTGATACATCCAAAAATGATGCGGCAGCCAATGGCTTAATCTTTAATTATTAGAGATTTATGGTAAATAATTAATTAAGTTCTCTGATAAAGCCGGTTTAACTTTACCCAAAAACAAGAATTCTCCTATGAATAAAAGTCACTTAAGTGGTAGAATTTATAACTAGTGATTCGTGAATATTAATTGAGTAATATTCTGAATTGAAAGGCTCTATTATTTCCGTTACGTTAAAAGACGAATTGTCTCAAGTACTAAAATATGGCTTGATATTTTTTGAAATTGGTTATTGATTGAATCCATTTCCATTTTTGTTCTTTATCTGTATAACCCAGAAAGAATTTCCAAAAAAGCCTTTTGAGGATGTTAAAATCTTCGGTTAGTTTATCCCTACCTAATTTGTGCTTGGTGTTTTTTAGCTATTCCACTTGGTACATTCCACTCATCATTGAATTTTGTTTTGTACTTCCAATTCACAAATGGGCGTTTTATCTCCGTAAGCATATTTGAATTCTAATACTTCGTTTGCATTTTTTGAAAAAGTAAGCTCAGCTTCAAAAACTCAGTTTCTATCTAAATCTTATAAAAAGCATGTCTTTTGAGACACAAAATGGGATACGTATCTTGTTCATTTTCATTCTCGTTTGTTTACAATTGTACCTCGAAGTTTGACTCTTTAGCTGCATAAATTAAAGCATTTTCCTGTCTGCCTGAGAGGAACTTGATTAATGAACGAAACCAATGACTTCCCATTAATACCCACCTTAACCAATATGAATTATTGGATTTAATGACAATTCGTTTTCAAACTATGTTATTAAGTAATAATATCCGCCTATACTTTTATAATTCCTTGTTATTGCTCAATTCGGTTTAGATTTTATCTCTTTACCAACTTTTTTGGTTCAACCCTGAATTTAATGAAGTAGCAAGTTTGGCTTTAGAATTATCTTATACAGAATAATTTAGGATATCTATTTTACCAAAGTTTCATTAATACGGCGAAGATTCAACGTTCTGAGCACTTCAATCCGTTTTCTATAGGTTTATCCTTGTCACTTTTTGGCGGCCAAAAAGTAACCCCGCACACGGGCGGACAGGCAAAAAACCCTGTGCCTCGGTCTTTTCTTTCCGCTGGAGGCTTTTTTCATTGATTTGAGATGAGGAGACAGCGGAATTTTGTGCTGCCTTACCCACCTAAAAATGACTCCCCCCAAAACCTGGCCCAAGTCTAAAAATGCCTAAGGGCATTTTCTTTACGACTTGTCCTCTCGTACCTCGGGAGCTAAGTCATTTTCTTAACGGCGTGCAAAGCAGCCCAAAACCGAAAATCCCGCAAGTCTCAGCCATCCGGACGCTATCCTCCAGAGATTCTTGCCATCAAATAATCAAGTATCGTTTCCATTAAATTCGTGGTAGTACCACTTTTTTAAATTCTTCAATTTAAGTGACATCCTTTTAGGACTTCTTCCAAATCATTATTCCTTTTTGAATTTTAACTAGTCTAAAAAATCCTAAATGGAGGTATAAGAGGCTTTCTCCGGTACGAACACACTATGCCGCTAGTTTTTCTTTCCCGCCACCAGCGCAAACTCCTACTTCCTTTTATCTGCATTAAGCGAACTAAAGTAGAGGTAGAGATTCTCCAGAACAACTTTTTCCCAGGTATACTGCTCAGCATCCTGTTGAATAGCTACGGCATCATACGCTCCGCGCATTTCGTACAATTGGGCCAATCCTTGCGCAAAGTCTTCCTCTGTGTCTTGGACAAGGACGCCGTTCTGCGGGTTAATAAGCTCCCGGTTCGCCTGAGTAGCAGTAGCGATCACGACCATCCCACTGAGTAGATACTCGTAGCTTTTGGTAGGCGGCTGGTGATTAAAAAAAGAGGTAACGGGAATGTAGGAAACTCCGATATTAGCCCGCTCAAGGAAAGGGGGCAATTCATTGTGTGTGATGTAACCCGTCATGGTAACAACCTCCTCGAGGCCGAATTCGTGGATATAGGCCTTCATTTTGGCCAACTCCGAGTCTATTCCCGTACCGATAATCGTATATCGGCACTTGATCCGGTCTTTATATTTTTGGTAAAAAAGACCGAATCCCCGAATACTGTCTTCTACCTTCCGGAAGGTAAGCGTCCCTACATAAAGCAGATTAAACTCATCGAATTGTTTCTTAGTAAAATATACAGGATTAGCCCCGAGCGGCAACAAGTGGTAACGGTTGATTTGTAAGCGCTCGGCCACTCCGTGTGAGATAACGGTCCGGTGGCGGAACGTCCAGAGCTCTATGCGGGTGATCGTGTCCAAAAGTAATCTCCTAGCAAAGGAGCCGTACACGGTTGCCGTTCGGACATCGCAGATCAAGACTTTATTCCGGCCAGCCAGATGAGCCAGCGATACGCCGACGTAGTACTTCAAAAAAACCAGATTGAAGGACTGCCGCATGAGTTTGAGCAGACCCAGCCGAAAATCTAGATTTCTTTTGATCAAATTCCCCTTCCGACTGCAATAGATAATGTTCACCCCATCCAACGCTATTTTCGGCTCATCGTAGTCCCAGCAATAGAAGGTAATATCATAAAGATTCTTCAGCCATTTGGCGTGCTCGAATGCATCGATGTGGTAACCAAACTGGTCTTGGGTGACGAATAGTAGTTTTTTTTTCATTACAGGGCTACATGGAGAAATAAGAACTGAAATTAACTTCGTGCCTAGGCCGAATTATTTTCGGACACTTTGGGTTTGCGTTTGGCCCTAACTAGCTCCCGGATCAATTGGAAAAGGCCAGTGAAGGAAAAGTCCTGTAATAGCGGTTTTACCATTCCGACGTACGATTTGTAGATTCCGTCACGTTCACGGATGAATTTAATAACCTTAGCCTTCACAATGTACCCCACTTGGCTGTAGGGAGCAATGAAAACTCGGTGTAAAGGCATCTCTTTGTCGGCGTATCGAAATTTATACGATTCATCGCCATCGCCGAAGTCGAGCTTCGAAAAGCCATTGGCTCCCAGCCATTCGCCCAGATAACTGAGCATTACCGTACCCAGACGATAATCAGTAAAGTCCAGATCATTGGTCTGGGTATGATAGAGAAAAGAATCTTCTTCATCTACGCCTACGCAGAAGGCGATGCGTTTGCCTCCATCCGTTTTAAGGGAAAACCGGTATAAAATGCCATCCGTGATCCACGCACGGATCGCATCCTTAAATAATAGCACTCGTGCGGGGTCATTATATTCCGAAGGGGTATTCGTAATACCCCATCTTTTGATATGCGCTGTGGCGAAACTGTCAATCCAAGTATCCAGGTCTTCGTCGTCTCGAAATACTTCCAATTTGACACCGTGTTCTTTCCGTAGTTTGTTTTTATAATATTTGGTGCTTTTCGACTTAGTCAGTCGGTTGGCAAGCGCTTCCGGAGATTCCGAGGTCATAACCGGGTAGACGGAATACGGGAGACAATCCTTATAAAAAGGCTGTTTATCTAGGGCCTTTTTCAGCAACTGCCAGTAGCCGGAATGGGTAGGCTGATAGTTTAAAGTAAGATTCCAGCGTAGCTTCTTCACTTCCCCGAAAAATCTGTCAAAGAACTGAAGTATTTCATCCTCGTCACAATCCTCATGAATAACGAAATAGTTGTGGTCCGTTCTGACATCACTCAAGAACTGATAGATCCTGTTTCTTTTTTGAAAAAACGCGCATCCTCTCAATTCTTCCTCATTATAAAACTGAAAAATAACTATCTCACCCTTTTCATGGTGTTTGATCAAGTTTTGTAAAAAATTGGGCGACTGAAAAGGGGATTTATGCAAACTTTCTGTCCATAATCTACTGTAATCGCACCAGAAACCTTTTTTTAGTTCAGTATGATGGATAAAGCTACCTACAGGTTCGATTTCTTTTATTCTCATGATGAAAGCACCTTACTAATTGGCTAGTCAAATTTATAGCCTACTATAAAAAATATTTAGTTTTATTTCCAATAATCGGGGCATTTTGTCCAACTCATCTTTACTGTAATCGCCATAATTTTCTCACTGTTTCGGCTATTTTTTACAATTCCTATGATGCAATCAGGTTCGTTTTAAGCTCAGAATCAAAAAGAAATTTTCAGTTACACCGAAATTCCTACCAAGTTATTAATTGGTTTTGATGTGCGCAAGCACCAGTGGAGTGTTTCTATCTTTACTGTCAACTATCATCTCAAAACCTTCAATCAGATACCAGATTCCCAGGCTATGAAGTCCTATCTGGACAGGTTTTTTCTAAAGTACCAGATCATCTGTTGCTTTGTAGCTTTTAAGTTCACGTTTTAGATCGACCGTAATCTTAAGACATTCGGAATTGAGTGCCTAGTGTGACCAATCCAGCTGATCTTCCCACGACACATAAAGAAAACTGTGAAATGACAGATTACCAGGATAGGTCCCTTGACTAGACAGCTACTAAAATCAATTGATGATATCAATTGCTTCAGAAATTTCAAACATTGAAATAGCTATATCAGACTAACGCAATGGTATATTCCAGTGGTAAAACTGATCGAAAAGGGTAAATAACTTATTGCTTTCATCGAGGCCGGCGAAGTTCCTTGATCGAATGCGATCGGACCAATGTTCTGTTTGACCGGGTTATGTTAAACAGATATAAGGAATTGTTAAAAAGATAGCCTGGTAAAAAGCTCTTGTAATCATTGCAAGAAACCTCCGGTCAAGAATATAGTATATCCTAAAAACTGGAAACCCTTACCCGATAGGATATTCAAATTAGTCCGTGACTAGAGACCATTGGATCAAGCTAATCCGAAAGCTACAGACCTCTAAATCTGGTACGACGGCAGGATGTGAAGTCAACTCATTCAGACACTAGTAGATCATGGGACTGGAGCACTGACTAAACTAACCTAAAACTGAGCCCCTAAATAAAGTTGACTTCTAATAGCCTGTCCCGATTTTTGTCGGGAGAAGAAAATCCAAAACTTTTTCAAAGACTATTTCAATAATTCCTTCTTGGTCGTTGATCGATAAATCTTTAGGAATGTGTTCAGGGTGATGGTCTTCCGTTTCGACACTAATATTGAACAGATAAAGTCCAATTATCCCCAAAGGATTTTAATAAATACTATTTCTTATTAGACTAAACACCATTTAGAGTTAATGTTATTTTTTCGATTTTTTTAAATGGCTAATAAATCTACATATAGGCAATTGCAGTTATTTCCTAATTCCCTTCCCTTTGCCTAAAAATATTTTTTCATAAAAACACTACTCAATTTTTCACTTAATCCACACTTATCCGACAGCAACCGACTACAGTCGAATACAAATGGGTAGCAACCGAATCCCGCTTGACCGATCCTGCACTTTTGACCCATAAGTTTTTCCTCTAGCGAAAACGACAAACAAATTTTCTAACCAAAACAACAAATATTATGAATGCGCTAAGAAACAAAGTTCAGCTAATCGGTCACTTGGGATCTAAAATCGAATTGAAAACCCTTGAAAGTGGCAAAATTGTAGGTAACGTGAGCATCGCTACCAACGAATCCTACAAAAATCAAAAAGGTGAGAAAATCTCCGAAACTACCTGGCACAGACTGGTGATCTGGGGCAAGAATGCCGAGCTAATCGAAAAGTATACAGATAAGGGATCTGAGATCGCTATCGAAGGCAAAATCTCCAACCGTGACTACAGCGACAAAGATGGCGTGAAGCGGTACATATCCGAAATAGTAGTGAATGAATTCCTGCTCATGGGAAACTCCGAGCGAAAGGAAAAAATGGAAGCAGATCTTCCTTTCTAGAAAGTAGGTCTTACTAGTTCAAAAGGCAGGGAGTTTGTTCTTCCTGCCTTTTTTTCTGAAAGATTGGATTGCACCTGAGAAAAGATAAAAAAGCTCGTCTAAAAAGTTTCTACAAATAACTGCAAGAGGTCAACTTAATTTGAATCCATCTTTTGCATTCTAATTCTATTCTTGACTCCTAATTCTTATTTCTAAATAAATGCAGGCCCGCTGTGGCGAGGGCGTACCATTAATTTTTTTGAGAAAATCATCAGTAAATTACTATTCCTCTAACCCGTAGAAGGAAAGCGGCAATTGAACTTGATTTTCTTGGAGACGCTGTAGCTTCACCCATACTTCCTGATCCTTTTGCAACTGTTTGTATTCATCTGCTTGAAATCTGGAGGCACTCTTATCCAGTTTGATAAACCCGACAAAATCACCAAAACTCAATTTCGCAAAATAACCATGTTGATTTTTTCCAGTTATCGTCACCTTCAACGTCGTCTGATCGTCATAGTGATCTCTCAATAATTGAAAATTAGGGCTGAACTTCCGATCACTGAGGATGGCAGTAAGTTTATCTAAGCTATGAGTTTGGGTGAGTTTGAAACCTACCAGTTGATCAACTCTAGACTCATACGTTTTTTCCAGGTCTATTTCCCAGTTTGAAATACTTAATGGCACAAAAACACCAGTCGTAGTATGAATCACAAACCAGCTATCATCCTCCATTTTCTTTAGGGTTCCTTGAAGAACTCCTTTTTGATCAGACTCATGGGCCAAAATAGTTATTCCAGTATTCCCCACAAAACGTACCTCCGAAGCCAATGCTCCTAATTCTGGATCTGGAGATTTAGTAGGTATAAAAGTCACTTCATCACCAGAAGAAAAATTATGCACCTTATCAATTTTTCCTTCTCTCTTTAATTCTTTCTGTCGCTTCCGATCATTTTTGAAGTAAAAAGTATCTCCCTTATCGCTTTCAATAAAACCATAGTTTTTATCCTCTAAGTAACGAACTACCCGACCGCTGATTTTTTCTCCTTGTTTCATAAGATAAAGGTACAAAAGGAAATCAATCACTTCCATACTTAAAGCGATAGAACTCCTATTGATTGATTTTCAATTCCCCACCTCTTTCCTTAGAATTTAGAGAAAACAGCCCTTAAACCCTATTTCAATGCTATTCACAATTCAACCTTGAAGACTTGAATCGCTGGAACTGGTCTAGCTCACTGATCATACTAATTATGAAATTTTCAATTTGTAAGCTCTGACCATCCCTTTTTCCCTTGCGGTAAAAATGTAACTCGAAACATCTGCACCCAACAGGTCAAAGCAGGTTTGATTTCTCAGTTTTTGAAACTTAATTGATATTCTTCCCAAATCAATCTCCAAATGCGCCTGAATCTCTTCTTTTCTGTACTCTTCTTTCAACTCACCTTCAGTTTGCTAGCCCAAAACTCTGAAATACCTACGGAGCTGGTATATCCTTACGTAGACAGTGAAAATTCACGCTGGTTCTTTTTCAATTCTGCTACCAGACCTTTTGGGATGGTGAATCTCAGCCCTGACACCGATATCGCAGGTGCTTGGGGATCCGGCTATCGCTATGGAAGTGACTCGATCAAAGGTCTGAGCCATGTTCACGCTTGGCAGCTTTCCGCACTTTCCGTTTTGCCAGTCTCCAATGTCAATTTGGATGAAAAGAGAGATTTCGGCTCACCTTTTTCGCATGAAACAGAAATCGTAAAACCGGGCTACCATCAGGTCATGTTGGATCGGTATGGCATCAAGGTTGAGCTCACCTCCACCCTACGCACTGGATTTCATCGCTATACATTTCCAGAACAGGGCTCCCAACAAGTGATGCTCAGATTGGGAGGACCGCTGGGGCCTTCAGATATTATTGATGGGGAGCTGATTCAAGTCAATCCAAATACGCTTCAGGGTCATTTGATCAATGGCCCTACCATCAGAAGACCTAACAATACACCCATCTTTTTTGCAATCAAACTCAATAGGCCCATCGCTACCATCAAAGGGTGGTCGGCAAGTGGCATCAGCTCTGATCTTACCCAGATCAAGGGCAAAGACTCAGGAGCACTTTTAACTTTCGATAATGCTGCGCAGCAGCTTCTCATGAAAGTGGGGATTTCCTACGTCAGTGCTGCCCAAGCCATGCTTAATTTGCAAACGGAATTAGCAGCTTGGGATTTTGATGGCATACGGAAAGATGCTTTCGAAGAGTGGAACAGCTACCTGAGTAGAATAAAAGTTGAAGGTGGGACGCTTCAAGACAGAAGACGATTTTATACTGACCTATTTCACGCGCTTCAAGGCAGAAGAACGCTCTCGGATGTAAATGGAAAATACGCAGATATGACCAGCGGAATTCATCTGACCAAGCAAATTCCTTTGGATGAAAATGGCAAACCGAAGTTCAGGCATTTCAATTCAGATTCATTCTGGGGTGCCCAATGGACCATCAATACGCTTTGGCACTTGGTCTACCCAGAGATCACGGAGGAGTTTGTTAATTCCATGCTACTCTACTATCAAGATGGAGGCTTGATTCCAAGAGGTCCTTCGGGAGGGAATTACACGTATGTGATGACTGGGGCTTCGAGTACCCCATTTATTGTCAGTGCTTATCAGAAAGGAATCCGTGGATTTGATGTGGCAATGGCTTTCGAAGGCCTTCTGAAAAATCATCGCCCTGGAGGAATTATGGAAAAGGCAGGTTACGAGCATCGTACTGCCCTGGGAGGTGGATTGTCCTATTACTTGAAAAATGGCTATGTACCTTGGCCGATTCCTGAGGGAAAATTCGGCTTTCATCAAGATGGCCCAAGCCTGACCCTGGAATATGCCTATCAGGATTGGACGCTCGCCCAGTTTGCAAAAGCACTTGGAGAGACTACTACAGCGACTGAATTCTTGAACCGTTCAACTAACTATGCCAACACCTTTGATAAAGAATCAGGCTGGATGCGACCGAAAAATGTGGACGGGAAATGGAAGATGCCGTTCAATCCATACGAATATAATGCAGGCTTCAACGAGGCAAATGGAAGTCAGGGAACTTGGTTTGTACCACATGATTTGGATGGCTTAGCAACTTTAATGGGTGGGAAAGAGAAAACCATCATGCGATTGAATGCCTCATTTGAAGAATCAGAAAAATTAGGATTTACCTCTGGCACTTCTCATTCGCAAGAAACCCATCCAGAGTACCGAAGGATCCCGATCAATTACGGAAATCAACCTTCCATCCAGACGGCCTTTATTTTCCATAAACTCGGAAGACCAGACTTAACGCAGTATTGGTCTAGGGCGATTGTGAAAAAAGTCTACTCGGACTTGAGTCCTACTAATGGATACAATGGCGATGAGGATCAAGGATTAATGGGGAGTTTGGCTGTGTTGATGAAAATAGGTTTATTTCAAATGAACGGCGGTACGGAAGAAAACCCAGCCTACCAGATCGGAAGTCCAATTTTTGACCGAATCGTAATCAGCCTAAATCCAGCTTACTACGCCGGAAGGGAATTTATCATCCAGACGCTGAATAATGATCCTGAAAACGTCTATGTGCAATCCGGAAATTGGAATGGAAAAACAATTAGCAATTGGGAACTTCGGCACAATGAACTCACCAAAGGCGGAGAACTCGTCTTAGAGATGAGCTCAAAACCTAAAACTAGCTATTAAACCTTCCTGCAAATCAGAGATTAAGACTCGATTTGCAGTCTTCCAATCTCAATTATCACAATCTCCAATCACTTCAATTCTTCAGCTTTCTGATTTCCATAAATCTTACATCCCCCTTTTCCCTGGCACATACTTCTCCTGCATCCGCTTTTCTACATCTTCTCGGTAAAAAGCTACTTCTTTGAAGTTGGCATCAGCATACCGCTGAGCTTGGTCATAAAAGTGTGGCGAATTAGGATCGGCACTTTGACCACCTGCCAGCATACTCTTAGCTTTTACTTTTTCGCCAAACTCTACTACAGCCACAAAGCTATTTCCACGATAGCCATAAAGTCGCTTGGCATCTTCCGTACTTCTTGCGCCATAGGCAGCCAAAGCTCCCCATGTTCCAGAAGCTAGGCCAACTGGGATGTAAGGCTTGCTGTCATCAAATTTTAAATCAATCGCTCCAGTCAATCGCTGGAATCGGTTGATCTCTCCCCATGGTGTATTCCAGTTCCCAAAATCGGCACTCATCGCTTCGATAGTCTGAGAGAAAGTTGCTAGGATTTCACTAGCGCTAGGATTTGGTACTTTTCCGAATGTAGCATTGAAAGGAATCAGATAATTGATGTTTCCATGATTTCGCATAAAATTCATCCCGAAGAAATGCGCCAAAGACATGGCCACAGATTCCTTGGAAGTTCGGTAATCCCAATTCTGAATTACTTTGATCGGCTCGGTCAACTGAGGGTCTGCGATTCCTTTTTCATCATAAGCCTTCAACAGCATCGGGATCAACACCTCAAATGCAGGCAAGTAAGGATCATAAGCCATGGTGATGAAACTATCCAAAGTAAGATTTTTTGCCTCTTTCAATACTTTCACGGCATGAAGTGCACGGAAATTCTCCTGATCAGGAGCCATGTATTTTGGATAGTCGGCCTGCTTGGGGCTAAACTCACCCGCAGCTGTAAAAGGGGTGGAATTTGTGTTTTGAATCCAACCAGTTCCAGGATTCAAAATCAAAATACTTTCATCTACGGTATGAATTCCAGTCCAATCCGTCTTAGGATCCGACCCATCGACCGGGCGTTGGAAGTCGAAGCTATCATCACGTTTCGGAATGAAATTGCCATGGAAATAGGCAATATTTCCTTCTGCATCAGCGAATACCGTATTGTTTGAAGAGTTGGTTCGGATATCCATCATCTTCTTGAATTCGGCATAGTTTGCCAATTTGGTTCGAGTGTAGCTTTGCGTCAGCGCGTTGACCGGATCCCAATTGATTTTGGTGGCCACCCACTTGTCCTCAATTTTGTGGGTGATTGGACCGTGATGAGTTCGATAGAATGTAAACGATTTTTCTTTGATCTGATCGCCTTCCTTATATTTCAACGTGACTTGCTGGGATTCTACGTCCCGCATTTCATCTCCATACTGGTATTGAAATTTTCCATCTTTTTCCGTGACTTCTTCCACGAATTCATCTATAAAATCCACAAATGTGGAAGTGTGAATCCAACCAGTTTTTTCATTAAAACCCTGATAGACAAAAAACTGTCCCCAAGTCACAGCTCCATAGGCGTTCAGTCCCGCTTCGCTGACTACGTGCACTTCTGGTCGGAAGTAGAATGAGGTATGCGGATTGATCAGAAGCATCGCATTGCCTGACTCAGTCAATTCGCCTGAAACTGCAATTCCATTTGAGCCTTTTGGCTCATCTAGCATTTCTTGATGATTCAACCCATTTCCATAATCATTGAGTGCCAAGGCCTTATTTTCTTCATAAAATGCTTTAATCCGATTCGTGGGAATCTGCTCGATATCTCCACCGATCGAACCCTCGGAGAAAAACATTGGCATCCATGGCTCATAGTGCGTGATCACCTGTGGAGTCACTTCAGGATGGGTTTCCAAATAATAATTTACTCCATCGGCAAAAGCCTGACAGAGTGATTTCAACCAATCGGGTGCTTTTTCATAAGCCACTTTTGCCTCAGCTTCCGTCATGTAAAGATTTGCGCGAAGATCGGAATAGATCGCCTCTTCGCCTTCCAATTCGGCCAGTCTTCCGGTAGCCCAAATGTAGTTTCGCTCTACCCTTCGGAAGTCATCCTCGCATTGCGCATATAGTAATCCGAAAACCACATCTGCGTCGGTTTTTCCGTAAATATGCGGCACCCCAAAATCATCTCGGATGATTTCTACCCGTTCTGCCTTGGCTTCCAAGTCAGATATGGGTTCAGTTTTCTTGCAGGAAAAAATAATACTGGCTATAAAAATCAGGAGTAGGGATTTCTTCATCATTGGTGTTTTTGCTTTGAAAGTTTGAAAGTAATCGAATCTGGCCGAGTGCGCAAAAGGAATTTTTAACGGTGGGATTCGAAGTGATGTACGGGGAAATTTTGCTGAAAATGATTTAATGCGGCTTCAGAAATGGATTGGCTCAATTCATATCCTGCCAGCAGCTTTTCTATTTGTGCTACCGAACTTGCGCCAATCACTAGCGAAGCGACCACTGACTGCGCAAGCCCAAAGCGAATCAATAGAGCTTCTGCCGAAAATTCTTGGGTATTTGTGAAAGTTTGAAAATCTTTAACCTGCTTGTCATCGAAATTCAGAAACGGCTTGGCCGATTTGTCAATGAGTAATCCTTTGACAAAAGCACCCCGAGCCAAAACCTTGGCCGAAGTTTTTGCTATTGCCGGAAAAGCGGTTTCCTCGGGTCTTCGATCCAGCGGATTGTACTGCATCATGATCGTGGCAGGTTGGCTTTTCGATAATACTTCCCGGATCACACTGGGTCGAATGGAGGAAATGCCAAAGGCTCGAATCTTACCTTGCATCTTCAAAATCTCAAATGCCTCCAATGTCTCCTCCCAAGGATCCTCGATCGTCCCACCATGAAGTTGATAGAGATCAATGTAATCCGTTTGTAGACGCGAAAGGCTTTGCTCTACCGCTTTGATTATGTAGCTTTTTCTTGGATTCCAATCCCAGTCTGAGCCATCTGCCCGCCATTCATTTCCTACTTTCGTAGCAAGGATTAATTGATTTCTAACACTTTTGATTGCTTTTCCTACTGCCTTTTCATTCCAACCATTTTCGTAAAGGTCAGCTGTATCCAGAAAATTGATCCCCCCTGCGATAGCCGCTTCAATAATGGATATCGATGAATTTGAATTCGAACTCAATGACATACATCCAAGTCCAATCTCGCTCAGCTTGACTTCAGATCCGGATAGCTTTCTATTTTTCATCCGAACAAAATCTCAAATTTTAAGCTCTAATCAAAAAAATCTTTGGGTACAGCAAAGATTTAAAACTTTATTAATCACCAAAATTAAGTTCGATCAGTCTTTAATCCCTATTTTTGTGGCCTTAAACCTATTCAGATGAAAAAAATTGCAGTTTTTACTTCAGGAGGAGATAGCCCGGGGATGAATGCCTGCGTACGGGCAGTCGTTCGTACAGCTATTTTCAAAGGTCTTGAAGTCTATGGTGTTTACCGTGGTTATGAAGGAATGATCGAGGGGGATATCAAAAAAATGCATTCTTATTCGGTCAGTAATATTATCCAGCGTGGTGGGACAATTCTTAAATCTGCACGATCTGAAGGATTTCGAACTCCTGAAGGAAGAAAGAAAGCCTATGAGAATCTAATGGAATTTGGAATTGAAGGCATCGTAGCCATTGGAGGGGATGGAACCTTTACCGGTGCAAAAATATTTTTCGAAGAATATGGTATTCCAACGGTAGGTTGTCCAGGCACAATCGATAACGACTTGTATGGAACTGACTACACTATTGGCTTTGATACTGCTGTAAATACAGCTTTGGAAGCAATTGATAAAATTCGGGACACGGCTGCGGCGCATGATCGTATTTTCTTCGTCGAAGTAATGGGAAGAGATTCGGGATTTATTGCAGTAGAATGTGGAATCGGTGGTGGAGCTGAATTTGTGATGGTACCAGAGACTAAAACAGACATAGATTTAATCGTCAAATCTCTAAAGAACCTTCGGAAAACCAAATCATCGAGCATTATCGTAGTTGCCGAGGGCGACGATGAAGGCAATGCGGAAATGGTCATGCAAAAAGTGAAAGATAAAATAAAGGATAAAAACAAAGAGTTCAAGGTAACTACTCTCGGACATATTCAAAGAGGAGGAAGTCCAACGGCGCGTGATCGTGTATTAGCCAGCAGATGTGGAATGTCGGCTGTGGAAGGTTTACTCTTAGGCCATCAATTTCATATGGCCGGCGTAGTCAATCAACAGGTTTGTTTTACTCCTTTTGCTGACTGTATCGGCAACACCAAGCCAATCAACCCTGATCACCTCAAACTGATAGATATTTTAAGTATTTGATATGGGATTCATTCCAATATTCTTGACCATGGGAAGTGCAATTATTCTGTTCTTCTTAACAGTAAAAAACACACTTCAGCGGAAAATCAATCTCCAAAAAGAGTTGCTGTTCAAATTGAAAGAACTCAATCCTGAGCTGGGTTCTATCTTGGGTAAAAAACAAAGTCCTGAAGAATTGATTGCTGTCCTCAAAGAGGAAAAGCTCAAAAAAGGCCTCGCCACTGAGGCCATGGGACTTGTGAAAGAAATGAAAATCAATCGTCATCAGTACAATCAACTGATCGCAAAAGCACCTTATAATTGGGTGGCAAAATTGGCTAATTTTCAACCTATCTGATCCTTGAGATAGATTAAGATATCACTATCATTTTCAGGGTTGAACCATCGAATATCAGCATCTTTTTTAAACCAGGTTAATTGCCTTTTGGCGTAGTGTCTTGAGTTTCTTTTGAGCAATCGAATCGCTTCCGCTCGATCGTATTTTCCTTCTATAAAATCAAAGACCTCTGTATAGCCAAGCGTTTGGAGAGCATTCAAATGGCGTTTGGGGAAAAGCCCTTCAGCTTCATCGAACAGTCCCGTATCGATCATGACATCCATTCGACTTTCTATCCTTTCATAGAGTTCTTCCCGTGGCCGCTCCAATCCAATCTTGATTACGTCGAAGGGCCTATTTATTTTCTGCTTTACTCGAAAATCGCTGAAAGGTCTGCCAGTGCCCCGATATACTTCCAGCGCACGCATCAATCGTTGAGGATTCTGCTGATCCACTAATTCAAAATAGACAGGATCGCAATTTTTGACTTCCTTTTGTAAAAATACAAGTCCTTTAGCCTGGTATTCATTTATGATATCTTGACGAATCTGAGGATCGATCGTGGGCATTTCATCGAAACCCTCGGTCACTGCATCAGCGAAAAGACCTGATCCTCCAGTCATTATCACTACTCCATTTTGAGCGAAAAGCTTTTCCAAGAGCGCAATTGCTTCTTTTTCGAATTGTTTGACATCATAATCTTCCTCGATAGATCGAGAGTTGATCAAATAATGAGGAGCTGCAGCTAATTCTGTTGGGCTTGGCTTAGCTGTCCCCAGATTCATCTCTCGGTAAAACTGTCTGCTATCGCAGGAAACAATACCCGCCTGATAGCGGTTTGCCAAATTCAAACAAAGGGAAGTTTTGCCTACTGCAGTAGGTCCAACGACGAGGATCAAAAACTTTTGTGTTCCCAAGGATATTTTATCTAATTTCTATCTTCAAAAATTAAAAGTAAAGAAATGAAAAGCAAAAAGGTATTGATTGTTGAGGACAATGATTTAAACCGAAAGCTATTCGAAAATCTAATAGGTCAACTATATAGCTTCCAAAGTGCCATCAACGGGCTCGAGGCTATTGATTATCTGACCAAAGAGCATTTTGATCTGATTCTAATGGATATTCAAATGCCTAAGATGGATGGAATCTCCGCTTTGAAAAAAATCCAACATAGCGAGTTGACAGAAAGTCCTGTAATAGCGGTTACAGCCTTTGCTGAAGAAACCGATCGAATCAGTTTTTTGAAAATGGGCTTTACTGATTTTATCACCAAACCAATTAGACCCAAAGAGTTTTTAGAATCCATAGCATCCCACCTTAGTAGAATCAAAAGGAATAGTAAAGACTTAGAGCAAACTTCTCTTACTGAAACAATACTGGATAAATCTATCATTTTACAATTGATGAAATATAATTCTCAGGAGACCATTAAAGCTGTAATTAGAGACTTCTTACTAGATAGTTCAAGCTTATTGAAAAAGCTTGAAATTGCCCTTGACGAAAAAAATACGAAAGATTTACTGGAAAATCTTCATATCTTAAAAGGCAATTCCGGCACGTTAGGCGCCAATTCGATTTACCTAATTGCCGAAAAAACTGAGATTTTTGCCAGAGCTGATAATTGGTCCCTTATTGAAGAGGGAATTGCAAAATTAAATCGTGAAAAGTCAATTTTTGAAACCTACATCACAAAAGAATTTATTTTTGAATTATGAGTAAAGACAAAAAAATATTGGTTGGCGAGGACAGCTCCATCATCATCAACTTGACCAAGAGCGTGTTGGCATTTGAAAACTATTCTATGAAAGCTGCCCGAAACGGCAAGCAAGTACTGGAGCTTCTTGAGAAGGAGGATTTTGACTTGATTCTGATGGATCTTAGTATGCCTGTATTAGATGGAGTAGAATGCACCAAGATGATCCGAGCTCTGGCTGATCCTATTAAATCTAAACTTCCAATTATTGCTATTTCTGGAAATATCAATAATTATACAATGGATGAATTCCGCAAGCTCGGATTCAATGAATTTATTCAAAAACCCCTTGATTTTGACAAGCTTCTTGCCACTGTCAAGAAATACCTCAGCTAATCCATGGCCATAAAGTACACTAAGCATTTCCTTGATAAACTTGAGAACCTTTTTACCGAAACAGATTTCATGCTCCGTTACGAAAAGGGGAACTTCAAATCTGGGTATTGTGTATTGAATGAAAGTAAAATCGTCATCGTGAATAAATACTTCCCTTTAGAAGGAAAAATTAATGCCTTGGTCGACATCTTGATTGAGTTAAATTTTAACCCGCAGGATTTCATGAATAAGTCTAATCAAGATTTTTTGACAGAAATTCGGCAAACCCACCTTAAATTTTGAAAGTCACCTTACTCGGTACAGGCACTTCTCAAGGCGTACCCGTGATTGGTTGCGATTGTGAAGTCTGTACTTCTCTGGATTTTAGAGACAAGCGATTCCGCGCTTCCATTCATATTGAAGTCGATGGATTAAGTCTAGTCGTAGATACTGGACCTGACTTCCGAATGCAGATGCTTCGAGCGGGCATCAAAAAACTAGACGCAGTCTTGATGACTCATGAGCACAAAGATCATACTGCCGGACTAGATGATATTCGACCATTTAACTTTCGTCAGAAAAAAGACATGCCTGTGTTTGGTAAGCCGAATGTCCTTGAACAAATCAAGCGCGAATTTGCATACATCTTCTCCGGCCATCGCTACCCTGGAATTCCTCAGGTAGCACCGATCGAAATCGACGACTCAGAATTCGTAATAGAAGGCGTCCGAATCACTCCTATTCCTGTGATGCATTACAAGCTTCCTGTGCTTGGATTCCGCATCAAAGACTTCACTTACATCACCGATGCAAATTACATCTCTGAGGAATCCCTTGCTTTGATTGAAGGTACTGATACTTTGATATTGAATGCTTTGCAAAAAGAAGCGCATATTTCCCATTTCACCCTAGCGGAAGCTGTGGCCATGGCCCAAAAGATCGGGGCTCGAAAAACCTACTTCACCCACATTTCTCATCAGCTCAGTCTTCACTCGAAAGTGGAAAATGAGCTTCCAGATGGAATTGCACTTGGCTATGATAATCAAGTAATTATTTTGCCCTAATGCATCTGAATTACCATTTCCTTCGGTATCTCTGCCCAGCATTAAAATTAATGTTTGAAGGAAAAGAAATTTCCGCCTGCTTTTCTCAAACTAAAAATGAGATGATTTTGGAGGCTGTGGGCACAAGTGAAACAAAGTTCCTCAAAGCACAATTAAACCCACCACAGATATTCTTATCCTTTCCTGAAGATTTCAAGCGTGCCAAGCAGCATAGCATGAATTATTTCAAGGAACTGATCGGAGACCGAATTATCGATTGCCAAGTGCTCCCTTTTGAGCGAGCTTTCTATTTCAAAATGGTCTCTGGAAGGCTGCTACTTTTCAAACTTCATGGAAATCGAAGCAATATTTTACTTTATGAAGCGAACTCCTTAATTCCTTCCAAAGTATTTCGAAATGAGTTGATTGAGGACAAAACAATTGATTGGACTACCTTGGGAAAAGAGCTAGAACTCAGCTTTGAGGAGTTTGAGCGATTGGAGGGAAATGCCTCCAAATTTCTCCCAACACTGGGTATTATACCTAGAAATTGGCTTAAATCTAAAGGATATCTCGAAGCCAATTTGACTCAAAAATGGGCATTGATTGAAGAGCTTCTTGATTGTCTGGAAAGTCCACTATTTACGATTGCATCCGAATCAGCTGAAGTTTACCTCAGCCTTCTTCCTGAGTCAAATCCGATCAGCAGCTTTTCCAATCCGGTTCAAGCAGCTAATGAATTGTATTACTTGGCTTTTGTCAAAGGAAACTTTGATCGAGAGAAATCTGCACTTCTGAAGAAATATCAAGATCAACTGAAGCGGCTTCACTCCTATCTCGATAAATCAAGCAAAAAACTGGAAGAGCTCCAAGAAGCAGCTCCGCCCTCGGAGCTTGCGGATGTGATTATGGCTAATCTCCACCTCTTCCAACACGGAGTTAACGAATTGGAACTTCTCAATTTCTATTCTGGGAAACTTGTCAAAGTTCAACTAAAACACAATCAAAAGGCGCAAGATCTAGCAGCTTCCCTCTATCGAAAAAGCAAGAATAGAAAGCTGGAATGGGATCAATTAGAAAAAAACATTTCGTTGAAGAAAAGCCAATCCATCCAACTTGGAGATAAAATCCTTGAATTGGAAGAGGTCAATGACTTTAGAGGGTTTAAGACATTTAAGAAGGAGAATGGGGAAGACAAAGTTTTACAAAAAGAGGCAGAGGTCCTTCCATTCAAGGTATTTGAGTTTGAGGGATACACCATTTGGGTAGGTAAATCTGCTCAATCGAATGATGAAATGTTACGAAATTATACTAAAAAAGAAGACTTGTGGCTTCATGCACGAATGGTAGCAGGCTCACATGTACTTATCAAAAAAAGTGTCACTCAAATCATCCCACAGCTAGTCTTAGAGACGGCAGCTCAACTGGCTGCGTATTACTCCAAAAGTAAAACAGACTCCTTAGCGCCAGTGATCTATACTCCAGCAAAGTTTGTCAGAAAAGTAAAAGGATCAAGCCCAGGATCCGTAGTCGTGGAAAAAGAGCAGGTGATCTTAGTCAAACCAGCCAGTCCGGAAGAAATCTTTGGAAAAGGCAACTAATACCTCGAATAACTTGCTGGCAGAGCAGGTGAACCGAGGCTAATTTTCTTAAAACCTTTGACCAATATAAAAGTACCTGCAATTCCGGTTGCACCTCCAACATAGAGTAAAGTTTTACCCAACTGAGGTTCGGTACCCAAAAGCTGTCCTCCAATAATCGTAACGGTGTAGCCTATGGTAGCCACCAGAATTCCCGTTTTTAATTGCTGTTGAGATTTGTGCAAGTTCAATTTGACTTCATACACATCTTGCTCTAATTCAATAATAGCTCGCTTGAGTGAGTCAATTGAAGGCAAGTTTTCCGATTGCGCAGAGGCGCTGAAAAATGCAAAAAAAACAAAGCAGATACTCAGCCCAATTTTTAGAGGCATACTTTTACTGATTTATCCAATTTTTAAATTCATTTACTCGCTCACGAGCTACTACAATAGCCTCATCACTTTTTGAATTCATTAGTAGAACCAATCTACCATTGTAATAAGGTTTGATCTCTACCAAAGACTCCAGATTAATGATCATAGATCGATTTACCCTATAAAACTTCACCGGATCCAGTAGAACCGATTCAAGTTCATTCAAAGTATGATCTATAAGTTGACGCTGTGTGGAACCGTTTTCGACAAGATAGGTCATCCCACTCTCGGAATAAAAATAGCTGACGTGATCCACTGTTACAAATGAAAATCTATTTCCCAGTTTGGTGAGAAACCGCTTTTTATAAGATTTTTGAACATAATTGGCCAAAAACCCTGATATGAACTCTGGATTGATTGGAGAAGCTTTGAACTGCTGTGCTTTCTGACAGGCACGAACTAATCGACTTTCGTCAATCGGTTTAAGCACATAATCAATGCAATTGTGATCAAAAGATTGAAGTGCATATTCATCATAAGCGGTGATAAAAATGACGGGAATCTCAATTTTCCTATCTTGAAATGCCTGGAAACTCAAGCCGTCAGCCAAATGAATATCACATAATATTAAGTCCACATTTGGAAAATTAATCCATGCGGATTTAAACTCCTTGATACTCTGTGCAGTGTCCAAAATTTTCCAATCAGGAAAATTCCTAGCCAAAATACTGCTAATCCGTTGCTGAGCTAAAGGCTCGTCTTCTACTAAAAGTATGTTCATCGGTTTCTATTAAAGGTAATACGACCCTAAATGAATCTTTCCGATCTTCAATTAAGATCGATGAATTAAGAAACCTGTATCTATCGGATATGTTTTGAAGTCCTATACCAGTAGACTTTTCTTTATTGGTTTTGGGTTGTTTTTTATTGAAAATTTCAATTTGCTTACAACTGCATTTTATTTGAATTTCTAAAGGCTCTTTTAGTGTGAAATAATTGTGCTTCACCGCGTTTTCTACTAAGAGCTGAAGGACTGCTGGAGGAATCATTTTATCAGGGCAATCACTAGCCAGTTGGAGGTCAAATGAAAGCGAATTTTTGAATCGAATTTCCAATAACTCCAAGTAACTCTTAAGGAAATCGAACTCCTCCGCCACAGTGACCAATTCTTGATTTTTGTGATTTAAAATATAGCGATATATTATACTCAGTCGCTGTAAATAGGCATCTGCTTGATTGACATCTTCATGAATCAGGACTGATAAGGCGCTGAGATTATTGAAGAAAAAATGTGGGTTAAGCTGGGTATTAACTGATTCTAATTTCGCTTGAATATTTAAAGTTTTGAGTTTTTCTGTCTCAATACTTTTCTCATTGTACTTTTTGTTAAAGAAAAAGATCGCATTGATACAGTTTAAAAAAAGGTTGATCCGAAAAGTAAATCCAATTGTTAAAAGTAGGTTTTGGTAAGACAATCCAAATGGCCCTCCAAATATCAAACCGGTAAATTCTACGGAACAAAAAGCGATTATTGACACTAAAACCAAGCTACCAAGAAACTGAGAAATCAGTGGATGCAGTGAAACTAGTTTCGAGATTAGAAATTTTTCAAGGGTCCAGTTTGCCAACCAAACTGCATAGGAAAGAACTAGTATGACTGCAAAAAGATCTTTGATTGGTAAATCAGCCTGAAAAAGGCGATCTCCTTCCAGCGTGACAATATTCCAGAAGGAATATAGCCCTAAAAGGCCCGGTAAGATAAATTTGAATCGATTGTTAAACATAATCTTTTAGCTCCTTGATCTTCTCTTGAATATCTATTGGCCGATATACTTATTCCTAAACAAAAAAATTAAATAAGAGGGACAGATGATCTGCCCCTCTTATATTTAAGCTATTAGTTGGTAATTATAAAGTAGGAAGTACAACCCCATCAATGACGTGAACTACCCCATTTCTTATGGCTACGTCAGCGGCAACCACACTGTATGTTTTACCTCCAGCATCAGTTACTTTTACTACACTTCCAGTACGGTTAACTTTCAGCATTTCACCTGCCAAAGTTGGAACCATTTGGTCACCTTCTGCAAGGTTGAAAGAAAAAGCAGCAGCTGGCACCACGTGGAATCCTAGAACTTTAGTGACTGCTTCTATTCCTAGAGCATCAATCAATCCTTGGAGAGAAGTCAAGTTTAAGGATGTTAATAGATTTGTGAAGGCCTGATTAGTTGGAGCAAATACGGTGATTGCTTCCGCATTCAATAACGTATTTCCAAGTCCAGCAGCCGTTACAGCTTGCAACAGAACTGTAAGATTAGCAGCAGTAGCAGCTTCCACAACTGTTGGTAGCGTATAATTAGGTAACAATACTTTATCAATCACATGGACTACACCATTTTTGATAGCAACATCAGCAGTCGTTACTTTGGCCACATTTCCTTTGGCATCAGTTACAGTCACGCCTGAAGCAGATTTGGTTACAGTCAAAGATTGACCCGCAAGAGTGGTGAATGTATTCGTAGCGGCCAGATCAGAGGCAAAGGCAACAGCAGGTACTACGTGAAACCCAAGGATCGTTTGAAGGTTTTTGACTCCTCCGATTTTAGCAACTAATTGAGTTAAGTTAGTTGCTCCAAAAGCTTGCAAAGCAGCTGTAAATGCAGCATTTGAAGGAGCGAAAACAGTTATCGCTGGAGCATTCAATAATGTACCACCTAGATCAGCAGCAGTTACCGCTGCAATTAAAGTAGTCAATCCAGCAGCATTAGCTGCTTCTACTACATTTGGTAGCATCAAGTCAGGAAGCATCATTCCGTTGATCACGTGTACCACACCATTTGCAATAGCAATATCAGCTGCTACCACCTGAGCAGTACGTCCTAATTGATCTTGAACCGAAACCGTATTGCCTGTCTTATTTACAATAATATTTTGTCCAGAAAGGGTAGTGAATGAATTTGTAGCAGCCAGATCTTTTGAAAAAGCTACTGCAGGTACCACGTGAAAACCCAAAACCTTTTCAAGGTTTGCAGCACCTCCGATTTTAATTACTAACTCATTTAAATTTGCAGCTTTAAATACTTGAAGAGCAGCGGCAAAAGCTTCGTTGGTTGGTGCGAAGACTGTGATTGCTCCAGCGGAGAGAAGTGCATTTGGAAGACCATCTACTGCGGTTACCGCTGTTAATAAGGTAGTCAAACCTGCCTCGGTAGCAGCTTCCACAAGAGTAGGCTTTGGCAATTCAATACTTGGGATCAATACCCGGTTGATGATATGAACTACTCCATTTTCAATTTCGATGTCGCCTTGGGTTACAGTTGCAGTATTTCCAGCAGCATCGATTACTGTGATACTACCTGGGGCTTTATTTACTCGCAATTGCTGACCTGCCAGCGTAGTGAATATATTCTCTGATGCAAGTTGTTCAGAAAACGCAACTGCAGGCACTACATGAAATCCTAAAACTGTCTGGAGATTCATTGCTCCACCTAGTTTTGTAACCAGATCATTTAGATCGGTAGCTTTAAATTGGATCAAGGCATTAGCAAAAGCTTCATTTGTAGGAGCAAATACAGTAATGCCAGGTTGATCTTGAAGGGTAGCTTCCAAACCAGGTATTGCTCGAATTGAAGAGACGAGCGTCGTCAATCCTGCATCTGATGATGCTTGGATAAGCGTAGGGTAAGGAATCCCACCCTGGTAATCGTCGCTGACGCATGAGAGGGCCGTCGCTAGGAAGGCTCCAAAAAACAGATACTTGAGTAGTTTTGTCATAGCATGAATTGGTTATATTATGAAATGTAAACTTCAAAGTCTCCTTTGGGATTTAACTTTACCTATGAATTGTAGATTTTACCAGTTGAACTGTATATACATCGAAGTGAATTGAAAAAAAAAAGAGGCGCCAGTTAAGCGCCTCTTTTACTACAAGTTATGTTTTTGGGTTATTCCACCAAATGAATCTTTAGCATATTAGTTCTGCCTTTTACTTTTAGCGGCATACTTGCAGTATTAATAATGATGTCTCCTGCTTTCACGTGATTATCTGCTTTTAATCTGTTTTCGATATCCATGAAAGTGGCATCGGTTGAGATTTGATTAGTGTATAAATAGGCTCTCACTCCCCAAACCAAACTCATCTGAGTAAGTAGTTCTCTGTTTCTGGTGAAAACAAAAATATTAGCTGAAGGACGATGAGAGGCCAATCGGAAACCTGTAAAGCCCGAAGATGTAATCCCCACGATAGCCTTGGCATTCACATTCCTAGATAGTCTTGCGGCCATTAAAATCAAGTTATTGCTCAAGAAGGTGTCATCTTCTTCCTCAATTTTATACAAGTTGTGATAGATATTCGCATTTTCTTCTAGGTAGCTAATAATGCTGCTCATCGCTTTTACCGAATTGACAGGATATTTGCCAGATGCAGTTTCTGCAGAAAGCATTACTGCATCTGCTCCATCAAGAACAGCATTCGCAACATCATTGGTTTCTGCGCGGGTTGGACGTGGGTTAACGATCATACTTTCCATCATTTGGGTAGCAATAATCACTGGTTTGCAGGCGATCTTACATTTCTCCACCATTTTCTTTTGCCAAAGTGGTACGATTTCCATAGGAACTTCCACTCCCAAATCACCTCGAGCCACCATGATCGCATCGGTCTCGGCTATGATCGCATCAATGTTTTCCAAAGCCTCAGGCTTTTCTATTTTAGCAACGATTTTGCAAACTTTCCCTGCTTTTTCGATTCGCTCCCTAAGGTCAATAATATCCTCAGCAGATCTCACAAACGATAGTGCGATCCAGTCTACATCTTGACTCAAACCAAAGGCTAGATCTTCAATATCCTTTTCTGTAAGTGAAGGGGCAGAAACTTTAGTATTTGGAAGATTAATTCCCTTCCTAGACTTCAGAATTCCTCCATGAATTACTGTGCAATTGACATTTTTTCCATCCGTATTATTTACCACTAATTCCAAATTACCATCATCAATCAAGATACGATCACCTGCTACGACATCATTGGGAAGGTTTTGGTAAACGGTGCTCACCAATTCACTCGTACCGATTACCGGGTCATTTGTGATAGTAATAGGAAAACCTGGCTTGATTTCAACCCCATTGTTTTCAACTTCACCCACACGGATTTTAGGTCCTTGAAGATCTTGAAGGATTCCTAAATGAGTGTTCATTTCCTCATTTACCTGACGTATGATTTGGATGACTTCTTTGTGAACTTCATGAGATCCATGAGAAAAATTCAGTCGAAACACATTTGCTCCTGCAGCAGCCAAACTCTTGATCGTATCATAATTATTCGACGCTGGACCAATTGTAGCAAGGATCTTGGTTTTATTAAATTTGTTCATTCTATTATTAATAGGTTAGTAGGTTTTCTTTTGATTTAAGCTTTTCAACATCCAATTTCATTACATTTTGGACAAGTTGGTTTTTTGCAAGTTCTTCCGCAAAGATATCGATACTTATCTGAAAGGTCTCATCTTGAACCAGGAGGAAATAATCCATGGATTTCAGTTCAGGAACCAAATATGAAACTTGATTGATCGAATTTAAAGCTCTGTTTTTTAATAATTGCACAAAACCATGTGGCAAAGAAAGAAAATATTGTGAGATTTTCAGATTGGGTGAAGTGACAAACTCAAGCTCTAGATCAGCTACTTTACGAAGATCAAGTTGAAGATCTTTATTGATAAGCCAAGCCATCTTATAGTCCTTCACAGTGGACACAAGACCCAATAGCTCAAAATCATACGTATGCTCGACTAATAATCTGGCCTTCTTCATTTGGGAAGAAAATGGATCAAAACAAAGTTAGAAATAAAAATTTAACTGTATAGAACCGCAATTTGCAGAAAAATTTACTTCCATCTTTTCTTTGCCAATTAGGTTTTAAATATATTTCTTTGCGCAGTGTTAAATACTAAACTGATCACAAAATGTCTGAAATTGCACAAAAAGTAAAAGCCATCATCGTTGACAAGCTTGGAGTAGAAGAGTCTGAAGTGACTTTGGAAGCAAGCTTTACAAATGATCTTGGAGCGGATTCTCTGGATACCGTAGAATTGATTATGGAATTCGAAAAAGAATTCAATCTTTCTATCCCAGATGATCAAGCTGAGCAAATTGGTACAGTTGGACAGGCTGTATCCTACTTGGAAGCTAACGTTAAATAATAATTCATAAATTCATTCCATGAATTTAAAAAGAGTTGTTGTAACAGGTATAGGTGCTCTCACACCGATAGGCAATACTGCTGCTGAATTCTGGCAGGGATTGTCTAACGGTGTGAGCGGTGCTGCGCCGATTACCAAGTTCGATGCTTCACTTTTCAAAACACAATTTGCTTGCGAGATCAAAAACCTTGACATAGAGCAATTTATGGATCGAAAGGAAGCACGAAAAATGGATCCTTTCAGCCAATTTGCCATGGTCGCTGTCGAAGAAGCCATGACTGATTCTGGAATAGATCTTGAAAAAATCGATAAATCTAGAGCCGGAGTAATCTGGGGTTCGGGGATCGGAGGGTTAAGAACCTTCCAAGATGAAGTGACTGCTTTCGCTCAAGGTGATGGTACGCCCCGATTCAACCCCTTCTTTATTCCAAAGATGATTGCTGATATCAGCGCCGGTTTTATTTCAATCAAATATGGTTTTCGCGGTCCAAACTTTGTCACAGTCTCTGCCTGTGCCTCTGCTACCAATGCGCTGATCGATGCATTTACTTACATCAGATTAGGAAAGGCTGATATTTTCATCAGTGGCGGTTCAGAAGCAGCAGTTACCGAAGCAGGTATTGGAGGATTTAATGCAATGAAAGCCCTTTCCCAACGAAACGATTCTCCTGAAACTGCCTCAAGGCCGTTTGATAAAGAACGAGATGGTTTTGTACTCGGAGAAGGTGCAGGAGCATTGATCCTAGAAGAATATGAGCATGCGAAGGCTCGTGGAGCTAAAATCTATGCAGAGCTTGTGGGCGGTGGAATGACCGCGGATGCGCACCACATCACAGCTCCTCATCCCGAAGGTTTGGGGGCTAGCAGCGTAATGAAAATTACTTTAGAAGATGCGAATCTTAAGCCAGAAGATATTGATTACATCAATGTACATGGCACATCTACGCCACTTGGTGATGTAGGTGAGACAAAAGCAATTCAACAAGTCTTTGGAGAACATGCATACAAATTAAACATAAGCAGTACCAAATCGATGACAGGTCACCTTTTAGGAGCAGCTGGAGCTATCGAAGCTATTGCTTGTATTTTTGCTATGAATAATAGTTTGGTCCCTCCTACCATCAACCATTTTACGGATGATGAAAGCTTTGATCCAAAGTTAAATTTAACTTTTAACAAGGCTCAGAAAAGAGAAATCAACTATGCTCTTAGCAATACTTTTGGATTTGGAGGGCATAATTGCTCTGTAATATTCAAAAAATATAATTGATTTCAGTTTTGAAATTGCTTCAAAGACTCGGAATTCAATTTCTTTTCTTAAGCGAAAAAGACAGAAGGCTTGCTTCCTCCATCAAAATAATGATAGGCAGCAAGCCTTTTAATTTGACTGTTTATAAACTTTCCCTGACCCCCGCAGGACTTGGTGAAGAAACCAACAAAGGTTTCAGAATTTCAAATGAACGTCTCGAATTTCTAGGAGATGCAGTATTGGGATCTGTGGTGGCCGAATACTTATTTCTCAAATATCCCTACAGGGACGAAGGGTTCCTTACCGAAACCAGGTCAAAACTTGTCAACCGTGAAAATCTAAATTCTACGGGACAAAAAATCGGACTTAAAAAAATCCTAACCCAAGAAATTGGAGAGCGAAGTTTCACTGGAAACAAATCACTCTATGGAGACATTCTTGAGGCATTTATTGGAGCAGTATATCTGGACAAGGGCTACTCATTTACAAAATCGTTTATCCTGACTCGTATCCTGACTCATATGGATTTGGACGATATGATCGCTACGACGACCAATTACAAGAGCAAAATCATCGAATGGTCTCAGAAAACAAACAAACATATCGAATATCAAGTAGTAGCTATTCATGGCAATCAGCGTTTTAAGGAATTTATTGTCGCACTTCAAGTGGAGCAAGTAGAGATCGCTCAAGGAAAAGGTCCCACCAAGAAAAAAGCAGAACAAGAGGCTTCCAAAAATGCGTGCGAACTCCTGAAGATTGCCACTTAGTCGATAAATTCACAAATTGAAACCAACTGATGACTCCGATCAAAATTGCCGCAGCCACTCTTAATCAGACTCCATTAGATTGGACTGGTAACCTTAATCGAATCATAGCTGGGATAGAAGAAGCAAAGCGACTACATGCAGAAATGGTCTGTTTCCCTGAACTTACCATCACTGGATATGGAAGCGAAGATTTATTTTTGAGCTACTGGTACCCCAAAAAAGCGCTGAGTCAACTTTCCCTTCTTCTCCCACATTGCCAAGGCATTACCGTTGCTGTGGGATTACCCATACGACTTCAAGATAAGGTCTATAATACTGTTGCAGTAATTGAAAATGCCGAACTCAAAGGCTTCGTAGCAAAGCAATTCATGGCCATCGATGGGGTGCATTATGAATTCAGATGGTTTACTCCCTGGCAAGCCAATGAATTGGTCGAATTTGAATTTGAAGGAAAAACATATCCTTTTGGGGACCAAACTTTCTATATCAAAGACATCCACTACGGTTTTGAAATTTGCGAAGATGCTTGGAGAGGATCTTTAAGACCGGGATACCGACTTTACGAACGCAAAGTAGATCTAATATTTAATCCAAGTGCTAGCCATTTTGCGATGGGAAAGACCCAAGAACGAAAAAATCTGATAGAAAATAGTTCATCCACTTTTGATTGTTATTACTGCTATATCAATCTATTGGGTAATGAAAGTGGCCGGATGATTTTTGACGGCGAAATCATGCTAGCCAAATCAGGAGAGCTACTTGCCCGAAATGGTCTTCTATCCTATCAGGATGTTCAAGTGATGACTTTTGAACTTAAACCTCAGATTCAGGAAATCGCCCCAATTCAATCTAAAGAAGAGGAATTTGTCCAAGCTACTTCCCTCGGACTATTTGATTATCTCCGGAAAAGCAAGAGCAGGGGATTTGTTCTTTCACTATCCGGCGGAGCAGATTCTTCCACCGTTGCCATATTAGTCTCAGAGATGGTAAAGCGCGGAGTAGCTGAACTTGGACTCGAAAATTTCTTGAAAAAGACAGGACTCAACCTTACAATTTCCAGTTTAGAGCCCATAAAAAATATTATTGGTCAGCTATTGACCACAGCCTATCAAAGCACTGGAAATTCGTCAATAGACACGCTTGAAAGCGCCAGATTCTTAGCAGAAAGTATTGGAGCTACTTTTTATCACTGGAATATTGATGAAGAGATCGCATCTTATACTGGTAAAATTGAAAAGGCGATCGGGAGAAAGTTGACTTGGGAAAAAGACGATATCACCCTACAGAATATTCAGGCTCGAACCAGATCACCTATTATCTGGATGCTTGCCAACTTGAATAATGCCTTGTTGCTTGCTACTTCTAACCGAAGTGAAGGGGATGTTGGATATACTACTATGGATGGAGATACGAGTGGAAGCATCTCACCTATAGCCGCAGTGGACAAATATTTTATTCTTCATTGGCTCCGATGGGCTGAGAAAAATTTAGATCAACCCGGATTAGCGCTAGTTAATTCCCTCCAGCCAAGTGCAGAACTACGGCCCTTGGAGCGTAGCCAAACAGATGAAAAAGACTTAATGCCATATTCGGTAATCGTGGAAATTGAAAAATTAGCCATTAGAGATCGGCGATCTCCACAAGATGTCTATTTGATTCTTTTAGATGAACTGAAATTGGAATCCTCAATTTTGAAAGGTTATATCAAAAAATTCTACCAACTTTGGTCCAAGAATCAATGGAAAAGAGAACGTCTCGCACCCTCATTTCACCTCGATGAATTCAATGTAGACCCTAAAACATGGTATCGATTCCCGATACTATCTGGAGGCTATGTCGAAGAACTTGAACAATTAGACCAACTCTAATTCAGAAAAAATGCTTGAATTTATACTAAGTTATGTAGTCTGGGATCCGAATCCGGCCGTTTTTGCCAATTTTGAGCGCCTTAGATGGTACAGTTTGTGTTTTGCCTTAGGCTTTATCATATCACAGCAGTTCATGGTTTATTTTTTTCGGAAAGAGGGCCAAGATGAAAATTTAGTGGACAAGCTTACGATATATATGGTCTTGGCCACGATTATCGGAGCAAGACTTGGACACGTTCTATTTTATGAACCCGAGAAATATCTTAGCAATCCAATTGATATACTAAAAGTGTGGGAAGGTGGTCTAGCTAGTCATGGAGCAGCAATATCGATTTTGCTTGCGTTATGGATATATGCTAAAAAAACACCCGGACAAAGCTACCTCTGGGTGGTAGATAGGATTGTAATCGTCACCGCTTTGACTGGAGCTTTAATTCGATTTGGTAACTTGATGAATTCAGAGATTGGGGGAAAAGAAACCAATAGTGACAATGGCTTCGTATATGGTTGGCATATTGAAGAAATTCTTGCTTCCCTTCGAGTACCTGTGGAATCCATTGAGGCCTATAAGCCTACTGATCGAGATGGGGAGCTTAAAGGAAATGGAATAGTTCCGATGAATATCGATATTAAGGTTGGAAAAGGAAGTTACGACGTCGCCAATTTGGAATCTACACTGAGAAGAGATGTAAAATACGCTTTGACACAATTCAATTCCTCTAAAAATTATTATGCAGAAGAAGTGGATACACCTCTTGATCTCACGATTGTAGAGAAAAGCGATCATTATCTCGTCACAGTCAAAACCTTTGGCAAGGCAAAGCATCCTACACAGATCTATGAATCGATATCCTACTTCATTATTTTCTTGATCTTATTTGCCATTTGGAATCACTACAAGGAACGGACACCAGAAGGTTTACTTTTGGGATTATTCTTTATTAGTGTCTTTGGAATGCGTTTTGTATGGGAATTCTTCAAAGAAAATCAGGTGGATTTTGAAGAGACAATGGCCTTCAATATGGGGCAATTACTAAGCATACCTTTGGTAATAGGTGGAATAGTTCTGGTCATCCTAGCTTTGAAAAAAGGTCCAAAAGCTAAATTGGATTAAGGAACAGGGTCGTGGCCGTGTCCACCCCAAGGATTACAGCTTAGGATACGTTTGATTCCTAGCCAGCCACCCTTGAGAACTCCATGCTTCAAGATTGCCTCTTTAGTGTATTGACTGCAAGTCGGTGTGTATCTACAACTGGAGGGGAAAAGTGGCGAAATGGTATATTGATACACCAAAACTGGAAATATTGCTATCTTTCTAAGGATGGTTTTAAACATATCTAATTCCAAATATAAACTTCAACCTTACAACCCTAAAAGGCTTACCCCAATTCCATTTTGAAGTTTAAGCACCAAAATATCTTTTTATCCTTTGCTTTTGCTATACTATTGGCAGGGTTTTTCAATGTCCAAAAATCAAAAGCTCAGACTGATACTTCTTTGGCACCGGTCGATACTGCACGTAAGGTAAAAGTGAATAATATTTTTATTATTGGAAATGAAAAAACTAAAAAAGAGATTATTATAAGAGAGTTGGACTTCACAACTGATTTTTATTATGATTGGGAAGCATTAGTCGAAATTCTTATCGCAGATCAGAAAAAAATCTACAATCTGCGCTTATTTACCTCAGTAGAAATCACGCCACTGGAAATCGATGAGAATGAAGTTGAGGTATTGATTACTGTAAAAGAGCGGTGGTACATTCTCCCACAACTTATTTTTCAGCTTGCTGATCGAAATTTTGCAGAGTGGTGGACTAATCAGGGAAGAGATTTTTCAAGAGTCAATTTCGGTCTTAGGCTAAGTCATTCTAATGTGGCCGGTCGAAATGAAAAATTGAGATTTTCAGGTCAGTTAGGTTTTACTAGATCCTTGGATTTCCAATATAGCAAGCCTTATATCGATAAAAAGCAAAAGCACGGTTTAGCTTTTCAACTCACATTTAACGAAAATAAATCAATTCCAATCAAATCAGCATTCAATCGTCAGGTATTTTTCACCGCAGAAGATGAGCGAGTACTACGCAAAAATATAGGAGCGGCTGTCAGATACACCTACCGAAGAAGTTTTTATAATTTCCATTTTTTCACTTTGGGTTATAATTTTACTAGTATAGATCCTGAGATACTAGTCCAAAATCCTGATTACTTCCGAAATGGCGGTACTAATCTTAGATATCTTTACAGTACTTACACATTTAGACATGACAAGCGCGATAATGTAGCCTATGCCACAGACGGCGAATTATTACAGCTATCCATTACCAAGTATGGGATTTTTTATGTGAATGAGTTAGACGAAGTGGAAGTCAGCATAACAGCCAATAAATATTGGAAAATCAATGATCGTTTTAATTTCAATACTGGACTCACTGCAGATTGGTTTCTCAGCGAACGGCAGCCTTACACGTTAGTGAGAGGAATCGGTTATTCACCGGATTTCATTAGAGGGTATGAACTGAACGTTATTGAAGGTCAGCAGCTCTATGTGCATAAAAATAGTTTCCGTTGGAAATTTTTTGATAAGGAATTCGATGTTTCGAAGTTTTTCAAACTGGAGCAATTCAGCACTATCCCGATCAGATTGTATTGGAGTGCTAATTTTGACCACGGATATGTCACTGACCGAAATAGAATCCCAGAAAATGCACGACTGGCTAATACTTATTTATTTGGCTATGGGACAGGAATTGATTTAGTGGGATTTTATGATTCCGTACTTCGATTTGAATACTCATTGAATAATAGCGGCGAAGGCAATTTCTTCTTCAATTTTAAAGCCCCTTTCTAAAGAGAGATTTTTTAAAATGAATCTGACTATCCGCAAGGTTGCCAGTGACCTTTTTCTCTTAGCTTATCTGGTTGGAAGACCCACCGCGGCGGGGCAGGCCAGCCACGGCGGGGCAGGCCGATGACGTCCCGATAGCAACCGGGAGAAGTACCCGGAATGTTAGTGTTTACAATATATTAAGTCGCTTTTTGCCATTTACTGATTCAATCGCGGATAAATACATAAAATAATTAGTTGAAAACCAGAAATATTTAGTTTAGAAGTAACTTTTTTAACTACATTACTCTCATAATTTTTCTAATTATGAAAGCTACTTTTTTACTCAGCTTTTTTTGCATAATCAGTTTGACCTTATTGGCTCAGACAGATCCCGTCACGCAGGTTCATGGAGCAAGGAATCAAAGCTTGGGAAACATTCGGATCTTTGATAATTCAGCATTTGCACACTTCAATAATCCGGGAGCACTAGCAAGTTATGACGTCAACCAGCTCGTAGGAGGGTATGATCATCGCTTTGGCTTAGCAGAACTCAACACAATAAATATTGCCGGATCCATTTCCTTTGGTCCAGGAATGCTAGGATTTGGAATCGCAAGGTCTGGCGGCAAACTTTTTAACCAGCAGACTTTGGGAGTCAGCTATGCAAATCAGCTTGGTATCGTGAGTATTGGAGGTAAGTTTGAATGGTTTCAAACCCAAATTGAAGGTTTTGGGACGGGTAATGCAGCCATTTTCAGCATAGGTGGTATTGCTGACTTAAGCCCAACCTTTTCGCTAGGTGCCACTATTTCAAATCTCAATCGTGCCAAACTAGGACGGAATTCACCTCAGCGAATTCCTACTGGAATTAGTCTTGGACTCAGCTACCACCCTAGCAAGCAATTGATTTTTTTTGGGGAGGTAGAAAAAGACATTCTGATTAAACCAGTTTATAAAATTGGACTCGAATATGAGCTTCATGAATGGATCGAACTAAGAACCGGAGTGAACTCTAATCCTGGGCGGCTGTTTTTTGGTCTGGGTCTGAACTATGAAAAGTTCGGTCTAGATCTGGGATATGGACAAGTAAATCCACTTGGGAGCACAACCAATTTCAGCCTAACCTTCGACTTGAATCCATGAATCGGTCTAGTCTTTTGTTAGCTTTTGGATTGATTGGATCAATAACTCAGCTTTTCGCTCAGACTCCCCCACGAATCCAGATTGATTTGGAGCAATTTATCGAGCGCCTATTTCCAATCCAAGATGAGGAATTGGACTATGAATCGATCTATGAAGTCATGCTTCAGGTTTATTTAAATCCCATCTCAATAAATGATGCTGATGCTGAAGTTTTACAGGCCAGCTATCTTCTCAACCCAACCCAAATCGCAAATCTTATTAGCTATCGAAACGAATTTGGTCCCTTCATCTCGCTTTATGAACTTCAGGCTATCCCTGATTTTGATCTCCAAACGATCCATAACCTAGTCCCTTTCTTATCACTCGGGCGAGGCGACTTAAAGAAAACTAAAGGATTCTTGGAACGGGTACACTCAGAAGAACAAGCTTATTTACTTCTAAGACATCGGAGAACTTGGGAGACAAGAAAAGGCTTCTCTCCTGCAGACACCAGCTCAACCGGAAGAATCTCCTCTCGCTACCTTGGTGATCCAAATGATCTCTACGTAAGATTCCGAATTCAGCACAGTCGGGATTTCAGTTTGGGATTGACATTGGATAAAGATGCCGGAGAACAATTCATCTTGGATAAAAAAAATGCTAGATATGGCTTCAATTTTCTTTCTTTCCACTTGACCCGATACGAAATAGGGAAATGGAAGACCGTAAGTTTAGGAGATTTTCAAGTCTCATTTGGTCAAGGATTGGTTTATGGGGCAGGTTATGGTTTTGGTAAAGGTTCAGAGACTATTTCTACCGTACGAAGGAGCAGCGTCGGAATCACACCTTACACTGCGGCGTTGGAGTTTGGCTTTTTTAGAGGCTTAGGAGCTACCTATAGCCATAAAAACTGGCAGAACACCTGGATTTTTTCTTATGCACCACGAGATGGCCGAGTGAACGAATCGATTGACACGCTTGATAGATCGGAGAGTTTTATTTCATCCTTTTCTGAAAGTGGACTTCATCGCACTCTGAGTGAACTCTCGACAAAGAACAGGCTACGAGAACTTAGCTTAGGTTCCAATTTGCAATACACAAGCAGTAATCGAAAATTTCATATCGGGGGGAATTTACTTTCTACCAAATTTGATCGTCGCTGGCAAAGGACAGCTACACCATACAATCAATTTGAATTTAGCGGCACTCAAAACAGCATTGGAAGCATTTATTCGAGTAATAATTGGAGAAACTTTCACCTGTTTGGAGAGGTTGCCATGTCCCAATCGGGGGGAACAGGAGCAGTTTTAGGTTTTATCAGCAGCCTAAGCAAGCAGGTAGATATTTCCTTTCTTTGGAGAAATTACGATCGAGATTTCCATAGCTTTTATGGAAATGCTTTTGCGGAGAGTACCCGCCCCATCAATGAGCGGGGAGCTTATGTAGGAATTCAAATTCGTCCTAACTTAAAGTGGAAAGTCAACTCCTATTTTGACCTCTTCCGTTTTCCTTGGCTTCGCTATCGAGCCTATTCGCCTTCTTCCGGTCAAGAATGGCTAACTCGAATCAGCTATCAACCCGACCGAAATCTGCTTACCTTTTTTCAAATTCGAAATGAAAAAAAGGATCGAAACATTCCAGATTCTGGTGAACCCGGATTGGTTTACCGTTTGGCCAGGATGAACAAAACAAATGGACTGATAAGCCTGGAATATCAAGTTTCAAAAGCGCTCTTCATTCGCTCACGTGTTTTATTCAGTTCGGTAGAATTCGATGAAGTGAGGACGAATGGATTTATGATTTTGCAGGATGCCCAGTACAGCTTCAATAAGTTCAGATTTACTGGAAGAATCGCACTTTTTGATACAGACGATTATGAAAATCGACAATACACTTTCGAAAACAATGTGCTCTGGACTTTTTCTCTTCCTGCAAATTCCGGCCAGGGTATGCGGTATTATTTACTTGGGCAGTACCAGTTCAACAGTCAATTAACTGGATATTTTCGCTTTTCTAGAACCAATTATACAGATCGAGAATCTATCAGTTCAGGACTTCAGGCGATCCCATTCCCGCATCAAACGGAAACCACTTTTTTACTTAGATACATGCTCCACCGGTAATTTTCCATCAATGGTAGGTTTGAGGACTGGTTTTTCCCTAATTTCGAAACAAACCGAAAAATCCATGAAAAGAATACTACCTACTACCCTTTTGCTTCTTTTTAGTTTGAATCTGACTTTGGCACAAAGTCTTGATCTGAGTAAAATGACTAAGAAGGAGGGCTTTGTCTCATTCTACCTCGATGAGGAAAAAGGGAAAATCTATCTAGAGATCTCCAAGTTGGATGAAGAGTTTTTATACGTCAATTCTCTCACGGCCGGTGTAGGCTCGAATGATATTGGTCTGGATCGAGGTCAGCTTGGCGACACTCGAATCGTAGAGTTCCGAAAGACGGGCAACAAAGTTTTTTTGGTTCATAAGAATTACGATTTCAGAGCCTATTCTGACAATCCGGATGAGGTGCGGTCTGTCAAGGATGCCTTTGCTGAATCTATTCTTTGGGGGTTTGAGGTAGCTCAGAACTCAGGAGAAAGTTTGATTGTGGATGCAACTACATTTTACCTGCAAGATGCTCATGATGTCAGTGGCAAATTAGCACAGAGTCGTCAAGGCACTTTCAAAGTGGATAATAGTCGCTCTGGACTTTATTATCCGATGACCAAAAACTTCCCTCAAAATACAGAAGTGGAAGCGACAATCACGCTAACTGGAAATGCGACTGGAGCCTATCTAAGATCTGTCACTCCTACGCCAGATGCAGTTACCGTCCGTCAGCGTCACTCTTTTATTCAGCTTCCGGATAATGCATACACTCCGAGAGCTTTTGATCCAAGAGCTGGATATGGTAGCATCAGCTATATGGATTTCACCTCCCCTATTTCGGAGTCAATAGTGAAACGATACATTTCCAGACATCGTCTTGTAAAAAAGAATCCTAATGCTGCAGTATCTGAAGTGGTCGAACCAATCATTTACTATCTAGATAGAGGAACTCCCGAGCCAGTTAAGTCGGCATTGATTGAAGGTGGAAATTGGTGGAATCAAGCCTATGAAGCAGCTGGATTTAAGGATGCGTTTCGAGTAGAGCTCGCCCCTGAAGGAATGGACCTGATGGATGTGCGATACAATGTAATCCAGTGGGTTCACCGCTCGACCAGAGGCTGGTCCTATGGAGCAAGTGTACGAGATCCTCGCACAGGAGAGATTTTAAAAGGGCATGTTTCTTTAGGCTCTCTCCGAGTGCGTCAAGATTACTTGATCGCTCAAGGTTTGATCCAGCCATATGAAAATGGAGACACGCCTGATCCTAAGATGTTGGAATTGGCAGTAGCCAGATTGAAGCAACTTTCTGCCCATGAGATTGGTCATACTATTGGCTTAGCTCACAGTTATGCTACCTCTGCCGAAGGACGATCTTCAGTAATGGATTATCCTTATCCGGTGATTACTCAAACCGCAAACGGAGATCTTGACTTCAGTAATGCCTATGATGATAAAATAGGAGAATGGGATAAGTGGGCAATCACCTATGGTTATGGATATGCTGAACAAGGTCAATCCGAAGCGGATTTTTTAGAGAAAACACTGGAGGAAACTTATGCAGCAGGACATGAGTTTATCACCGATTCCGATTCTAGAAATCCAAGTGGTGTACATCCAAGATCACACCTTTGGGACAATGGAGCTTCAGCTCCTGCGGAATTAGTAAGAATGCTGTCGATGAGAAAAAGTAAGATGGGAACCTTTGGGCTCAATGCTATTCGAAATGGTGAGCCCGAAGCAATGCTTGAAGAAGTATTTACCCCCTTATTCTTAATGCATCGGTACCAAGTAGAGGCTACTACCAAACTTATTGGTGGATTAGATTATGCTTATAAAATCAAAGGCGATAATCAACCCACGCATAATTGGCTAAACGCTTCAGATCAAAAAGCAGCTTTGGATGCTTTAATGTTCACTGTCAGCCCTAGTCAATTGGAAGTCCCTGCACATGTATTGGCACTAATTCCTCCAAGACCTTTTGGTTATGGAAAAACAAGAGAAACATTTGTGTCCCGTACTGGGCCGATGTTTGATCCAATAGCACCAGCAGAAAGTGTGGTCGATTTGACTTTTGGCCTGCTATTCGACGGAGGTCGAGCAACTCGCTTGCATTTACAGAACTTGCAAAACCAATCACTTCCAAGCTTAAACTCAGTATTGGAAGAGGTAAACCAAAAAATCTTCGCCACTACCTTACCGGAAGGTTTGGCTGGAGAAATCAAATTGATGACTGAATCCAAACTAGTGGATCACATGATCATGCTAGCAGACAACGAGGAGGTATCAAATTCAGTTCGGGCTATCGCAAGAGGTCATCTCAAAAGTTTGAAAGACGGAAGCAAAAGTACCGGAACAGGAGGGCTGACCACTCGAGGAGCTAACAGCTCCTTGTTGGGAATGCATTCGCGCTATTTGGCTGATAAAATTCAAGCCTTCTTAGACCTTCCTGTGACATTCACACCACAGGAATCATTAAAAGTACCTGATGGTGCTCCAATAGGAATGGAAAGCATGAGCTGTGACTTCGACTTCTAATCTGATTACCAAGGAATTAATTATTGATAAAGCCAACTTTCGAGTTGGCTTTATCATTTATGAGAATTGAACTCCCCAATCATAAACCTTATATTGTTTCTTTTAAACCTTGATTTTTATGGAAGAAACTAAAAAAAGGTGTTTTGTAGTCATGGGTTTTGGCATCAAAACAGACTATGTCAATGGAAGAAAGCTTGACCTAAATAAATCCTATCGGCTTTTGATCAAACCAGTAGTCGAAGCCAAAGGATTGGAATGTGTTCGGGCTGATGAAATCACTCACTCCGGATCGATCGATATCCAAATGTATCGGGAGCTTCTGAAAGCCGATTTAGTGATTGCTGATTTATCCACCGCTAATCCCAACGCCATCTACGAACTTGGTATTCGCCATGCACTAAGACCGTTTACGACTATTGTGATTTCTGAGGATAAATTAATCTATCCATTTGATCTAAACCATATTCTCATCACCAGCTATCAGCATCTTGGCGATGCAATTGACTTTGAGGAGGTAGAGCGATTTCGGGGAGCCCTAGGTAATTTAATTGATACCGTAATCCCAAAACAGGAACCTGACAGCCCCGTCTACACGTACTTAAATTCTCTAATTCCCCCCAAAATTCAGGAAGAGATTGAAGAGACGATTGCCGAAATCCCAAAAACTCAATTGACTCAACAATCAGAAAAAGGGGACTCTCTTTCCATCATCATTCAAGCGGCCGAGGATTCCATTGAAGAAAAGAATTTTGTGAAAGCAAAAGCACTATTTCAAACCGCGGTAGAGCTATCCAGTCTCAACCAAGGTCAAAAGGACCTGTATTTAATACATCGCCTTGCTTTTACTACGTATAAGGCAGCATTACCAGATTTGGTCACTTCACTTTACGAGTCCTTGAAACTTCTTGAATCTATTAATCTAGCCCATACCAATGATCCAGAGACAGTCTCTTCTGCTGGCGCAATTGAAAAAAAACTATTTGAAAATGGAGAAGGGGATGTCCACCTGGAGAACTCAATTTTATATTTTCAGCGTAGCTATTACCTATTAAACAACCGATACAATGGAGTTAACCTAGCGCTAACTTATGTCTATCGAGCTGGTTCTGATTTGTCATCGACCAATCAAGAAAAAATCGCAGATTTGATCTTTGCTCAGCGAACATGGAAACGCATCTTATATCTTTGTGATCGTGACCTTCCGCTGATTTTGGAAAAGGAATCGAAAGACAAAAACCGAATAGAAGATAAAACCAAAGAAGGGCAATCCCTGCAAGAGTATAACGATGCTCAGAAGTTTTGGATCGCTGTAAATCAAGCTGAAGCTTACTTTGGATTGGGAGATTTTGAATCTCATCAAAAATATCTTCAAACTGCCCAGAATATCCCGCATCACGCCTGGATGTGGGAAAGCTTTTCGGATCAATTAGCTAAATTACAACTCAAATTAGGCGCTGTGGGTGGTTTAGTTGAACCACCTTGGAAAGTTCCGGTTTAAATAAAAATTAACTCCTTCATGCATAACGCTTTATTAGTAGAATTTGATAATCCTTTCGGAACAGCACCTTTTGATCAGATTCAAACCTCTCATTACCTTCCTGCCATCACTCAAGCTATCCAACTGGGAAAAGCAGAAATTGAAAAAATAAAAGCTCAGGCACTTCCGACTTTCGAGAATACGATCGAAGCCCTCGATCAATCCGGGAAATTGCTGGGTAGAATCAGTGCAATTTTTTTTAACCTGAATTCCGCAGAAACTAATGATGAGATTCAAAAATTAGCTCGGGAGATTTCCCCCCTCCTCACCTCCCACGGTAATGATATATTATTAGATCCAGTTCTTTTTGAACGGATCGCTCAAGTTTATAATGTACGGAAAGAATTAAACCTCAGTCCAGAGCAATTGACTTTGGTGGAAAAAACGTATAAGTCTTTTGCTCGAAATGGTGCAAAGCTAACTGAAGAAGAGGCTGGAAAGCTCCGTGAGATCGATCAGGAATTGGCCCAAACTTCCTTAAAATTTGGGGAGAATGTCTTGGAAGAAACCAATCGCTTTATTCATTTTGAATCTGAGGAGTCTACACTTGAAGGTCTTCCTGAGGGAATCAAAGAAGCAGCTGCCCAACTGTCGGAGGAAAAAGGCAACCTGGGTCAATGGGCTTTTTCGCTGGATTACCCGAGCTATATCCCTGCAATGACCTATGCGACGAATCGGACTTTACGAAAAACGCTATTTATGGCAGCTGGTACAAAATGTGCCAAAGGCGATGAATTAGACAATCAGGAAGTAATCAAAAAGCTTCTACAGCTTAGAAATCAACGTGCAAAACTTTTAGGCTATGCCAGTCATGCTGATTTTGTATTGGAAGAGCGGATGGCCAAAACGCCAACTCAGGTTTTATCCTTCTTAGATTCATTATTGGAAAAAGCAAAGCCAAAGGCTGAAGCAGAACTAAGAGAACTGGCTGATTTTGCAAAAAAATTAGATGGGCTTGAAAAAATTGAAAAATGGGATTTTGCCTATTATTCTGAATTATTGAAGAAGGAGAAATATTCCTTGGATGATGAGTTGCTTCGCCCCTTTTTCCAATTAGAAAAAGTCGTAGATGGCGTTTTCCATACTGCTAAAAAACTTTTTGGACTCCAGTTTATTCCCAACAAGTCTATTTCAGTTTACCACAAAGACGTCACAGCATACGAAGTCAAGGATGAAAGCGGAGCACATTTAGCTGTATTCTATGCGGATTTTTTCCCTAGAGCAGGTAAGCGAAATGGTGCTTGGATGACAAGCTACAAAGGCCAGTGGAAAACCGAACGGCCACATGTATCCATTGTTTGCAACTTTACCAAGCCTACCAAATCAAAGCCAAGTCTGCTTACTTTTAATGAGGTGACAACGCTATTTCATGAGTTTGGACATGCACTACATGGAATGCTTGCAGATGGAAATTATGAATCGCTTTCTGGAACTAGTGTTTTTTGGGACTTCGTAGAACTCCCAAGTCAAATCTTTGAAAACTGGTGCTATGAGAAAGATTGCTTGGATCTCTTTGCAACACACTATCAAAGTGGTGAAAAAATCTCTGAGGAATTGATCGGAAAAATCAAGAATGCCTCAAATTTTCAGCAAGGGTATCAGACATTAAGGCAGTTGAGTTTTGGGTTACTGGATATGGCCTATCACAGTCATGATCCAGAAACGATTTCAAGTATTTTTGATTTTGAAAAAGAAGTAATGAGCAAGACTGACCTCTTACCAAAGGTCGAAGGCACTTTGATGAGTACTTCCTTCTCGCATATTTTCCAAGGTGGATATTCTGCCGGATACTACAGTTATAAATGGGCAGAAGTACTCGATGCAGACGCTTTTGAGCTATTTCAAGAAAAAGGCATCTTCGATCGGGAAACAGCCGATTCCTTCAAATCAAATATTTTAGCAGCTGGAGGAAAAGAGCATCCTGAAATTTTATACTTAAATTTTAGAGGAAGAGCACCCAAGCAAGATGCGTTGTTGAAGCGAGCTGGGCTAATCACAAATCAGAAATAAATGATCTTTTAGAAATAAAGGTACTATGACAAAAAACAGTTTATATCTCCCGACCTATTTAAAGGCATTATCAGTAATGGTTTTCATTATTGTTTTAGTGTTTTTCTTAATAGTCGGAAAGAGTCTATTGATACCGTTTTTTCTTTCCGCATTTTTCGCTGTCCTTTTTACGCCATTATCCAATTGGCTAGAATCAAAGGGATTTCCAAGAGTACTTTCTACGCTTATTTCCATGCTTGCTATGATAACATTTGTCGCAGGCTTGATAATCTTTATCTTCTCCACTATAGCCAACTTCCAGCATGATTTTCAGGACGTATCAGGTAAAATTGATAATTACATAGGAGAAATTGATTCTTGGATTTATAGCTCTTTTGGAGTTAAAGCAGAAATCGCTGAGAAAGCAAACGGAGAATATCTCTTATCTCTACTCAGCCAAAACACCGAAACAGTTACCGACTTTGCTATGGGTGCTGTTGGTTCTTTATCAGGGATTTTATTGGTAGTGGTGTTTATGTTTTTCTTGCTCTTATATCGTGATCATTTTGTGAATGTAATTCTAAAAATCTATCGAGATAGTGATGCGGAGTTAGTCGAGTCTAGGATAGTGAAATTGAGAAAATTACTCATCAATTATATCGTCGGGGTGGTTAAAGTAATGGGTATTTTGATAATCCTGAATCTTATTGCTTTCACTTCTCTCGGAATCAAGCACGCCATCTTCTTTGCAGTAATTGGTGCAATTTTGAATATAATTCCCTACGTGGGTCCTTTTATAGGTGCTTTATTGCCAATGGCCTATTCGTTTTTGACAAAAGACAGTCTCTTCTATCCTATAGCTGTAATAGTCTGCTATCAGATTATCCAATTTATAGAAGGAAATATTCTCACTCCTAAGATTGTCGGCGGAAATGTCAATCTCAATCCATTCATCACTATACTTGGTTTACTTATAGGAGCATCGATCTGGGGAGTCGCAGGAATGATTCTGATTATTCCAGTAATGGCTTTATTGCGACAAATCTTTGAATGGAATGAAGACACCAAGCCTTTTGCTATCCTACTTGGTGAAGAAAAATCAAATGAAAAGGAATTAAAACTAAACAATGAAAAATAATCAGATTTGGATTCTTTTATTCTTAATCTCACTAGTTTCATGTGATTCATTAGAGGATAAGAAAGGGAGGTTTCTCCTCAAGGGAAATGAAAAATTGAAGGAGAACGATGCAAGAGGGGCTCTGGATTTTTATGCTGAGGCATTGGAGTTAGACAGTACTTATGTCGACGCTTATTATAACAAAGGTCTTGCACACATTCTGCTAATTCAAATTGAAGAGGGAATTTCAGATTTCAGTCTTGCCATTCAATACCGGCCTGATTATGCAGATGCATATTTCCAGCGCGGGTTAAGCTACTTGGATAATGGGGAGTTTTATAAAGCAAGAGAAGATGCCGACAAGTTAAAATCGCTTGAACCTGAAAATTGGGAAAGCTTTTTTCTTTCTGGCTTGGTTGAAGAAAAGCTAAAAAATTTAGATCAGGCTCTCGTCGAGTTTCAGAAAGCTACTGAATTAGATCCTGAAAATTCTGACTTAATTGTCAATCAGGCCACGATCTTTTTTTATTTAAAAGACTTCGAATCCGCAAAGACCCTCCTAGAAAAAGCCGAGGTCATCAATCCTACCGAGCCAAATATTCACAATACTTATTCGATGATTTATTTCGACGAGGGCGAATACAAAGCTGCTTTAGATGCGGTCGATAAAGCAATCACGCTAAATAATCGGCAGGCTTATTACTACAATAATAAAGGACTTTACCTCTTGTATTTAGGGCAATTGGAAGAAGGACTTGAGCTGATTAATCAAAGTATAAAAATGGATCCTAAAAATCCATTTTCCTTGAGAAATAAAGGAATCTACTTCGTTATGAAAGGCGATAAGATATCTGCTTTAAGCTACTTGAATGAATTGATGGAAGATTATCCAGAAATGGATTTGGTTGAAGAATATTTTAATAAAGCTCAAGCTCTTTAATTCTTAACCGAAATCACCTCTCTTATTTTCTTGAGAAGCTCAGCTGCATCAATTGGTTTGGCTACAAATCCATCGAAACCACATTCATCAATTCGCTCCATAATTTCAAGTTTGGCAGCGGCGGTAAGTGCAATTACAGGTGTGTCAGAGATCTTTTTAATTCCAATCGTCGCTTCAAAACCATCCATTACCGGCATCTGAATGTCCATCAACACACAATCATAGGGGATATTTGAAAACTGATCTATCGCTTCTTGCCCATTAAGTACACGATCGTAAGTAAATCCCCATTTCTTGATGATTTTCCCCAATACTAATGCATTGACATCATTATCCTCAGCCATCAATAGGTGTAGCGTTGTTGGCGATATAGCTGTCCCATTAATTGGAGGTTTCTCGCTAACAAGCGAGGTATCCTTTTCAAACTCTAAGGTGAAAAAGAATCTACTTCCCTTACCAACTTCGGATTCTAAAGCAATTTGTCCACCCATCAGATTCAAAAGCTTTCGAGTAATAGAAAGTCCAAGACCAGTCCCTCCATATTTGGTAGAGAATGTTGGTTTGACTTGATCAAAATCATTAAAAATCTTCTGCTGGTTTTCTTGAGCAATACCAATTCCAGTATCCTGCACCTCAAAGTGAACTTTGACTAAGTTCTTATCTTCCTCAACCAAATTGACCTTTAAATCCACCTCTCCTTCGCCGGTGAACTTAAGTGCATTGGTAATCAAGTTGTTTAATACTTGAGAAAGTCTAGTCTTATCACCTTTGACCACTAAATCCAGTCCTTCTGAAATTTTCAAACTCAGGATATTCTTACTGTCATTTGCATGAAATGACAATCCCTTCATAATTTGATTTAGGAACTCCTGAAGGTTGAATGGATTTCGCTCAATGGTTAGTTTTCCAGCCTCAATCTTCTGGAAATCCAGTAAATCGTTGATCATAATGATCAAATTATCTACCGCAAAATTGATGGTGTTTAAGGCCGACTTTTGCCCGTTAGTATGATCATCTTGAAGTAAGGAATAAGTTGACCCAGAAATAGCATTCAATGGCGTTCGCAATTCGTGACTAATCATAGACAAGAAGTCAGATTTGATCTGATTAGCTCTCTCTGCCGCGAGCTTAGCTTCATTCAACTTAGTCTCAAATTCCTTTTGGCTACTGATATCAGTCAGATATCCATACCAAACCATATCCCCATTCTCTAATGACTGAGGCCGTGCTGCGCCAAGTATCCATCGATAATCGTTGGACTCAGGTTTTGACTTCACTCTAAACTGACACTGCCATGGTTCTAGCTTCCTCGCAGAAGCAACCGAACTAGTAATGACATTAGGTAAATCCAGTGGATGAACTTGTGATATCGCCATTGAAATATCAGTGAAGGATTCCATTTCTTTTGAATCCAACCCTAGAACTGAACCAATTCCTTTTGAAAGAAAAGCAAAACTCATTTTCCCTTCTTGATCTAGGACCATTTGGTACAATCCGCCTGGCACTTGCTCAGTTAGATTGGTCAAGAAATCACTGCTAGCCTCGAGCGTTTTCTCAAGACTTACTTTTTCTGAAATATTTTTGAAAGAAAGTGAAATATATTTTTCGTCTTCGATTTCATTTAGTTTGGATGAGATCTCCAGCGTCAATTGCTTCCCGGTGTGACTTATCAGAAGCGAGGAGAATCGCTCACTAAAACCTCCTGCTTCGGCCATCTGCACCCACTCTTTCCATAAATCCATCTCTCCAAAAATCACATCCAGTTGCTGAAGATGGTTGAGTTCTTCCTCTTTGCTGAAACCCAAAAGCATTTTTGCTTCATTACTGCAAATGAGAACTTCTCCTGTAGATTTGACAATGAGAAGTGAATCAGGAGAATTGGTTATAAGCGTTTCTAAAAGCGAAATCTTATTGTCAGAAGTCACCTTTTTGGTTGAATCCCAAGCGAGTCCTATAAGATCGCCAGGTTCTGAATCAGATGGTGAAATAATACCTGTGATTAAGATATGCTCCTCTGTATGATTCGGGAAATCAAAGGAAAATGTAGAATCTATCGAATTTTCAGAGTTTTTTATGAATGCATTTTCAAAGAGTTCAAATACAAGTTTCTCGAAATTGTTCGCAAACTTATCTTTCTCAATAACTCGAGAAACTCCTAATAAAGTTGCTCCCGAAGGTTCGAAGGAAAGCCTGTCTGTATCAGACTTATATTCCCAAGAAAAGACACTTGAGTGATTAATAGTGTCTTTTTTAAGTTGAGCGAGCTGCCTGCGCTTTTTCTTTTCAATTTCCAAATGGGTTATGTCCCTAGCAATTACAAAGAAATTCTCCTCTGAAAACTGAAATGAACAATCCAAGTATTTCCAAGCATTGTCCTTTGCTTTAAAACGTAATTTTTTAAATAATTCTTCTTGTCCTTCCGATCTTTTCCAACGTTTTTTAAGGGACTTAAGATCATCCTTCTGGATGTAATCACATAAAGAAGCATTCAACAACTCGTCTGGTTGATAGCCAAGAATAGGTAAAATTGCTTGATTGAGATAGGTTAGAAAATCATGTTTCCCTATTCCGATGAGGTCAAGAGTTGATTTAAAAAATAACTGCGTTTCTGTCTGAGTGGGTTGACCTGGTTTTTGAAGTACTATCCCTTTATAGAATAGAAAATAATTTGAGACACTATTTTGGGGAAGTTCGAGTCGAAATCCGAAATATTTTTCATTATGTGTTAAAATCAACTCCTCCTTAAATATGTAGGCATTAATATCAAGCCCCAAGCCAGCTAAAGTTCGGTTTTCTAGCGTATTGCCGATGGCATTTTCAAAAGCCTCATTCGCGTAAAATATATTGTACGGATAGGTATCGTCCGCAAGAAATACCATCTCAGATGATTCGTAGATGAGTTTTTTAAACGTACTGTTGATACCCCTTTCTTGCATGAAATTGTGCTGTAGCTAATCCCGAGAGATTTGATTGATAAAATTGATGTGGTAAATGGTGATTTACAATCGCAAACATACATCATTTTGTATTTCACAACAAGTTTTTTACATTTTGAATGAAAATATATTTCAAAAGCTGTAAAAATATCCCAGTTTAGCCCATAGTCGGGTTCGGAGTGGCCTTTCCACATATCCATCGGTACGATAATCTACACTCCACTCCAATCTTTTTCCATTTTGGATAAGTTTCCCCAAGCTAAAGACTACTCTATTTTCCAATTCAATTGCTCGAGACTGGTAGCTAAAAATTGGTTCATTAGAAATCGCCAAATAATATTCTCCAGGATCAAGGGTAGCCCCATTTAAAGGAATCTCTAAAGCCAATCTATATCTTAACCTGACTTCTACCTTTTCTCCCCTTGTAAATGTTTGGTCAGTACGAAATCGATGTGCTATTCTTAGATTTCTCCGTCTTTGGAGAAATCCAAATTGTTGGATAATTCGATTCGCATCCGAACCTTCCTGAAAGCGATGAAAAACACCTAATGCAAAACTCTTGGTAGGACTTAGTCTCACATCATAAAATGACATCACGTCTGTCCGATAATGCTTGAACTCAAGTTGTTTTGAACCTTCACTTCTATTATCATAAATTATGTGCTGATTTTCAACTTTAAAATTGATTCTATTTTCGTTCTTCAGCTTTTTTGTGATTGAGGCCTCAGGAAAAAACCCAGTAAAGAATACTGGATTTTGGGCTTTACTTTCTGATCCTACAAAAAGAAAAAGAAATACAAAAAAAGCAGCTCTCATTTCAAAATGACAGATTAAATATCTCTCGAACTTCAATCCGCCTATGGGTCAGAAATTTGCCGTCGAAAGAAAAAGTACCTTCCCAAAGTCGAATTACTTCCAATTGATCTTCTGCTTGATATTCAATTTCAAATTGAATCAAAACGCCATCAGTCTCTTCCTCATCAAAAAAATCTTCCAAATCCCCAGATAAACCACTGTACTGAATTTGAATTTTTCCCAGTTTAAATCCTCGAAGTGTCCCTTCAAAATGAGTGGTTAAATTAGCTTTGACTTCATCGGACAAGCCCTCCCACTCTATTTCTATCTCCACATCCAACACATTCCCCAGCGAATCAAATTCAACACTATGGAATCGGTCTTTGAGTTTAAACTTTGCTTCAAAAGAATACCCAAGTTCTGAGTACTCTTTGTACCACTTAGGCTTCCGAACCTTTTCAAATGCATCTTTCAACCATTCCCTAGCTTCCAGAGGAACTTGTGGCTCCTTGATCCTAACCTCCCGTTCCACCTTATCTTGGCCCAGAACAGAAATACTGCTCAAGAGAAAAAGAATTAAGAGTGAATTTCTAATAGTTTTCAATGCTTGACTAGTTAAAAAAAAGCCGCCTTCAGAGTGAATGCGGCTTTTTATTGTTCTTACACTAGATTAAAACTCAAAGTCCAGCCTTAATTAAGTTAAGTGCAGAACCAGCTTTGAACCATTCAATTTGACCTTCATTGTAGGTATGATTCACGGAAATGGTATCAGAAGATCCATCCGCATGATTAAACACTACTTGAAGCTGCTTTCCAGGAGCAAAGGAAGTTAGACCAAGAATATCAATTGTATCATTCTCTTGGATTAAATCATAGTCTGACGGATTAGCAAATGTCAAACCTAGCATTCCCTGCTTCTTCAAATTTGTCTCGTGAATTCTAGCAAATGACTTCACCAAAATAGCACGAACACCAAGGAATCTCGGCTCCATTGCTGCGTGCTCTCTTGACGATCCTTCTCCATAATTTTCATCACCGACAACGATCGATCCTATGCCTTGAGCTTTATAGTCACGTTGTGTAGCTGGCACCTCACCATAGCTTCCGCTAAGCTGATTTTTCACCGAGTTGGTTTTATCATTGAATTCATTCACCGCTCCGATCAACATGTTATTGGAAATATTATCTAAGTGACCTCTATATCGCAACCATGGCCCAGCCATAGAAATGTGGTCAGTTGTACATTTTCCTTTTGCTTTGATCAAAAGCTTCAAGCCTTTCAAGTCTGTACCTTCCCAAGCTTTGAAAGATTCCAAAAGCTGCAAACGGTCCGAAGTTGGGCTTACAGAGATGGTCACCTTTGATCCATCTTCTGCTGGAGCTTGGAAACCTGCATCTTTCACTGCAAATCCTAAAGGTGGAAGCTCAAGTCCTGTTGGCTCTTCTAACTTCACTTGTTGACCATCTGCATTAGTAAGCGAATCCGTCAAAGGATTAAAAGTAAGATCCCCAGCAATAGCCAAAGCTGTTACAATTTCTGGTGAAGCTACAAAAGCATGGGTGTTTGGATTTCCATCCGCACGCTTCGCAAAGTTTCTGTTGAATGAAGTGATAATCGAGTTTTTCTCTTGCTTGTCTGCTCCATGTCGTGCCCACTGTCCAATACATGGTCCACAAGCATTAGCTAGAACCACACCTCCCATTTTTCCAAATGTATCTAGGAAGCCATCTCGGTCCACAGTAAATCTCACCTGCTCAGAACCTGGAGTAATTGTATACTCAGATTTTGCAACGAGTTTCTTATCTACCGCTTGCTGTGCTAAGGATGCTGCTCTGGAAATATCTTCATAAGAAGAATTTGTACAAGATCCGATCAATCCCACATCTAGTTTTGCTGGCCAGCCGTTTTCTCTCACTGCGGCAGCAAACTTAGAAATCGGCCACGCTAAATCAGGAGTAAATGGTCCATTTACATGTGGCTCAAGTTCAGATAGATTAATTTCAATTACCTGATCAAAATATTTTTCAGGATTTGCATATACTTCGTCGTCACCAGTTAGGTGAACCGCAATTCCATCAGCTAATTCGGCGATGTCTGCTCTATCAGTTACTTTAAGGTAAGCCGCTGACTTCTGATCGTATCCGAAGATTGATGTCGTAGCACCAATCTCAGCACCCATATTACAGATAGTGCCTTTTCCTGTTGCTGATAGCGATCTTGCTCCTTCGCCGAAATATTCAACAATAGCACCAGTTCCACCTTTTACAGTTAGGATACCGGCAACTTTCAAAATAACATCTTTTGCAGCTGTCCAACCTGACATTTTTCCAGTCAACTTAACACCTATCAGTTTTGGGAATTTGAGTTCCCAAGGAAGACCCGCCATTACATCACAAGCATCAGCTCCACCAACACCAATTGCGACCATCCCTAACCCGCCAGCATTTGGTGTATGAGAATCTGTACCAATCATCATTCCTCCAGGGAAGGCATAATTTTCAAGAACTACTTGGTGAATAATACCTGCTCCAGGCTTCCAAAAACCAATACCATATTTATTAGATACCGAAGAAAGGAAGTCATAAACTTCTTTATTCTTATCATTTGCCTTGGCCAAATCAGTCACTGCCCCAACTTCAGCTTGAATCAAGTGATCACAGTGCACTGTAGAAGGTACTGCAACCTGATTTTTTCCAGCTTGCATGAATTGTAAAAGTGCCATCTGAGCAGTAGCATCTTGCATAGCCACTCGATCTGGCTGAAACTCAACATAAGATTTACCGCGTTCGTAAGCCTGTGTGGCAGCTCCTTCGGTAAGATGAGCATAAAGAATTTTCTCTGTCAAAGTAAGTGGTTTGCCAACAAGTTTTCTGGCTGCTTCGATCCGCTTTGGATATCTCGCATATACCTCTTTGATCATATTAATATCAAAAGCCATTGTGTAGGGATTTTTAGTTAGATAAAAGATTCTTTTTTTTAGGGAAGACAAATATAGAAAGTTAGGCTTATAATAAGTAGCCATACATCTCCATCTAGCCCCACTTTATCCTAATTTAAAATGATTTTATACTCCTATTCCTAAAAAAATAGAAAAATACTGAGGCTCAAAAAAGTAATTCCAGCTACAAACAACCAAAAACAATACTTGAATAGCGACTTGGCTGATACTCCCGTAATAGATAGAAGTGGAAGGGCCCAAAAAGGCTGAAGGAGATTACTAATCTGATCTCCATAAGAAAAGAGCATGACCATTTTCCCCAAAGGTAAATTCAAGGAAAGTGCGGTTTCTGCCAAAATCGGACCTTGAATCGCCCATTGACCTCCTCCCGAAGGAATCAACAGATTAACCAACGCTGCAGAAGCCAATGTGAAATAAGGAATCAATTCTAACGGCGTGGTAGTCAAGACAAAACCTGAGGCTTTTAGAATCAGTCCAGTACTCGTCATTATTCCAAGAATCCCTGCATAAAAAGGGAACTGAATGAAAATATCGACTGAACTTTTAATTCCTGATCCAACCGCCTCAGTAAATTGATCTAAAGTTCTATAGGCTACCAGTGCTAATCCGAATAATAGGAATATCACAAAATTCAAATTGATCACGGTCCAAGCTGAATCTGATTTGAAAACTGAAACCAAGCATATAATTAAGATGATAAACCCGACAAAAGAGCCTAATCCCCACACTGTTCCTGGGGGAATTGGCCGAAGTGGGTGTGCTCTCAGAATGATATTTTTTGGTTTATCCAAAATAGAAAACAGGGTCAACACTGCTAAAAAAACAATCACCAATCCACCAGTTACGAAGATATTAAATCCGCTAAATATCGTTTCAGAAACCGGAATCACTCCCAAGCTACTTACTAAAAAATGATCGGTTTCGGCGACTTTTAGAGGTGCGGAACCAGAAAGTCCTCCATGCCAAACCGCCATTCCCAAATATCCTGCGGAAGCCAGCAGCACTGGATTGGACGGCAAACCTCGCTCTTTTTGGGAGATGGCCATAAATCTCGCCAACACTGCGCCTACAATTAAACCAAAACCCCAATTAATCAAGCCTGCAAAACATGTGATTGCAGCGGTGAGAAGTACAGCTTGTAGTTGATTTTGCGGGAGATAAGATACTTTTTTTAGAAGAAAATGAACTGGTTTCACTACTGCAAGACAATAGCCAAAAACGAGAATCATCATCATTTGAAGCGTAAATTCAAGTAATCCGAAAAACCCCTGTTGCCAATATTGAAGTGTGGTTACTGCTCGATCTAGCAGCCCCAATTCTTGATTTGTTCCCAAAGTAATTCCCAACAACAAACTCAAAAAAGTCAACGCGATTACTAAACCAAAAGGCGAAATTGATGCTTCCCTTAATTTTTCTTGCGGCATATTTATAGATATTTTTTTAGTCCCGAGAATTAGAAGTATAATTATGCTCAAATAAGTCAAATACTGCCCTTAACCCAAAATAACAGCTCTAGAGTATCCGATGGATTTAATCTTTAATCCCTTTTCTATTACGTTGATTTTTTCAGGTCTCCTTGTGGGTTGCCTGTCTTTGATTATCGCGTTCAAAATGGAGGATGGCACCAAATGGGTGGCTATTACTATGATTTGTGGAGCAATTTGGGGTATTTTTTACGGTTTGGAATTAAGTGCTACTGAATTAGAGACAATATTAATTTACATCAATATCGAATATTTTGGAATCTCATTTTTAGGCGCTTCTTGGCTTATTTTTGCTTTAAAGTACACTGAAATAGACCTTAATAAATATAAGATTAGTATTTTTTTCATTTTGGTGATTCCTACCTTGACTTTCATTTTTGTAATCACAAATGATTTTCATCACCTCCATTACATCTCTTATCAGCTGGTTTCAATAGGTGGGATCACCGGTTTAAAAACAGTAGTGGGTCCATGGTATGTAGTTCATGTGATTTATTCTTACATCGTTTTTTTACTTGGGAATTTTATCATTTGGAAACGCTTTCGTTTTTCAGATCCACTTTTCAAGGCTCAAACCAGATTAATTTTTATTGCAGGGTTATTTCCAATAGTTTTTAATGCGTTGTATCAATTTGGGATTTACAGACCCTTCGAATTAATCGATTTGACGCCTTATGCGTTCCTGTTCACCTATATCATTATTGGAATAGCGATCATCAGATATCAATTATTCAGTATAAAGCCAATTGCTAAAAACATCATTTTTGAAGCAATTACTAAGGGAGTCTTGGTCTTGGACCGAAAGCAAAAGATTGTAGATTTCAATCATGCCATATTTGTTTTTTTTCCAGGTCAAAAATCGATAAGCATCGGGGCAAATGCCAAATTAATGTTTGAACCCTTTCCCGATCTTCTGAATAATCTGGACAGTACTGAGAAAAAAATTCTAGAAATTCGTCTAGACCTACAGGAAAACAGTAGGATAACTTATGTGGAAATCATACCACTAAAAGACAAAGGAAGTATCCAGAATGGGACAATTCTACTATTTGAAGATATTACAGAAGAGGTAAATACTAAGAATTTATTGATTGCTCAAAAAACAGAACTAGAACAACTTAATGATCTTAAAGATAAATATTTCAGTATTATCTCACATGACTTGAAAGGGCCGATATTCGGTGTAAAAGAACTGATAAACCTCACCCAAACTGGCTTAATCTCTAATGAGGAATTTATTGAATTACTCCCTGAAGTATCTAAAAACATGGAGAATGTGTCCCAACTTCTTGAAAACCTGCTTGCCTGGACAAGTTCTCAGCTTCGTGGTGAGCAAGTGATTTTGGAAACATTCGATATCAAAAAAGTTCTTACCCAGCAAAAGCAAATACTAGGTCGTATCGCGGCCGAGAAAAATATTAACATCAATATAGATATCCAAGAAGCAGAATTTAGAGTCGTGGGGGATAAAAACATGGTAGACTTGATCATTCGAAACCTGATCAATAACGCTCTAAAATTTTCCCCTCCTTCTAGCGAAGTAGTAATTAACGCGGAATTAGAAGGAGACCTGACTAGGATCACCGTCAAAGATTTTGGAAGTGGGATTTCAGAAGAAAACCTGAAGAAAATCAACGAAGGAGTTTCATTCACAACCAAAGGTCAAAACAATGAGAACGGCACTGGATTAGGGCTGATTCTTGTCCGAGAATATATCAAGAAAAATTCAGGCAAGCTACAAGTGGAATCTACTATAGGTGAAGGATCTAGATTCTCTATTTATCTACTTTCAGCTATTTAGATCTCAATCATTTTAGTTGTGAGAGAAAATTCAAAGTATCCACACCATCAGCATAGTCCGTTAGTTCAGGTTGCTGCGCGGTGCCAAAAGGGATCGAACCTTTGAATTTCCCATCCTTTGATACGATACATTGGATTTTAGACGAGTTCTCCTCCATCAGTTCATTCAAATGAGCCTCATCTCTATAACACTCATAAAATAATACCGCTATCGGAGAAACTAGTGATGTCGATTCTTTTAGGATCAGAAAACCATTATCTAAATGATCTTCCCTATTTACAAGGAGTATTGCTTTGTTGTAATCGTAGTTATTATTGTACTTATGATGTGAGGCAACAGAATTAAAAACTTCTATCGCGCCTAAAAATTCTTGCAATTGAGCAGGATCTTTGATGTAAATTTTTGACACATTTCGGCATCCTAGGCCATAATATTGGAACATGTCCTTGCCTAGTTTGAGGTAATCAGGAACTGTTTCTTCTCCTGAGAAGACCCCTACCGATGTTCGATTTTGCCGAATGATATTTGGATACTTCCCAAAGTAATAATTGAAGTATCTGGCAGAATTATCGCTTCCCGTTGCGATATAAGCATCCTTTCCCTTCAGCATTTCCTGAATTTCTATTCGCTCTTCAAATCGAGCATCTGATTCAATCAATTGCATAATCAACCAATTCATCAAAACAGTGTCTGAAGAGCTCAACTTTATGGAAGCAATATGACCTGCCAAAAGCACACACATCAAGTCGTGAAATCCAACAGCTGGAATATTCCCCGCCATCAAAACACCTACACGAAGATTAGAAGACTCCTCAGATAAAGGATAGGATTCTGTCCACTTCGTGACTTTATCGGACTCCAACATATAGCTTATCCCTTGCAGCGCATGAACCACTGACTCTTCAGTAAACCAATTATTGCCATTTTTCGCGCGCCATTGAAGCTCATCCAGGGTATCTGGATTGAGTTCTTTGATTTTATTACCTAGCGTGACAAAAGCCGAAATTCGTTCTTCTAATCTCATGGGGAAATGTTTTTCTACCACAAATTTATCGTTTTTGGCTTCGTATACCTTATAATTAAATTAAATTAGTTAGTACAACAACTTTTTTATTGCCTGTCAGTTTTATGGTTATTACTTTTGGGAATCAAACGATAAAGCTATGGCTATAATGATCACCGATGAATGCATCAATTGTGGTGCATGCGAACCTGAATGTCCGAATACAGCTATTTATGAAGGCGGGGTAGAATGGACATGGGGCGGAGGAACAAATCTAAATGAAGTTACACTGCCTGATGGAACTGTAATTGACGGAAAAGAAAAACAAACGCCTGTTTCTGATGAATTTTATTACATCGTGACAGACAAGTGTACTGAATGCAATGGATTTCATGAAGAACCACAGTGTGCTGCAGTCTGCCCTGTTGACTGTTGCGTAGATGATCCAGAACATCGCGAATCAGAAGATGTACTACTGGCCAAAAAGGCCTATATGCACGGAGAATCTTAAAGGTAGCTAATGCTACCTTTTTTTATTCATTGCTGATATTAAGTTACTTATACTGACTCAACTGTATTACATATAAAAAAAGAAGCGGTTTAGGTTGAATTCTCTAACCGAATTGTTTTATCTTAGACAGTATTAATTCAACCCCGTACCCAAAAAATTAAAGCACTGTGGAAGATACTAGAGGCTATGACAGAGAAGAGATCTTCTCAAAAAAAGTAAAAGCTGGAAAACGGACTTATTTTTTTGATGTCAAATCTACTCGAGCAAATGATTACTATTTGACGATAACTGAAAGTAAGCGAAAGCAAAATGGTGAAAGTTTTACCTATGAAAAACACAAGATTTTTCTCTACAAAGAAGATTTTTACAAGTTTGTAGAGGCACTGAATGAATCAGTAGAATATGTAAAGCATGAACTCCTACCTGATGTCGACTTCGATCAATTCGAAAAAGAAGATGAAAATGAAGAAATCAAGACTGATCTAAAGTGGGAGTAACTTGGAATTATTCCAATAAGCTTGATTTCCATTCAATAGAAGTAGTAAATTTAGAGGAGGCATTTTGCCTCCTTTTACATGTGTAAGCAATGCAGCGATTTTTCGGTTACCTGATATTATTTATAGTACTCTTCCTCCTGTTCGGCTGGTACTTTTCTAATATTACCTTGTACATCGTTGCCTCATTAATAATTGCAGCACTTCTTCGCCCGCTTACCAATCGGCTTCATGATTTTCATGTGATGGGACAGCACATCCCGAGATGGGCAGCTATCCTCCTTTCTTATGGATCTATTGTCTTACTGTTTGTTTCATTAAGTTTCCTTTTTTATCCTTTGATCAATAATCAGATAGAAATTCTTAGCAGTCTCGACTTAGAAGGCATTTATGAAACTGTGAAACAACCTGTTTCGAAAGTAGAAGGATTCTTATTCAAATATGAATTGATTGATAATAAGCCTGGTTTTCTATTCAATGAGATCAGAAATTCCATTATTAGCACAGTAAAAGATTTTGATTTTACAAGCTTCATAGGTGGAGTGATCAATACGACCAGTAGTTTATTTATTGGTCTCTTAGCCATCGCATTCATCAGTTTCTTTCTACTCTTAGAAAACGGCCTCTTACGTAGAAACTTATTGAATTTAATCCCAAATCCATATTTTGAACTCTCTGTTGCAACATTTACCAAAGTAGAGAAGCTCCTATCCAATTACCTTTCTGGCCTTTTGATCCAGATGCTTACAATATTTTCTTTTGCAAGTCTCGGACTTAGCTTACTAGGTGTAGAATATTCACTTACGATTGCACTTTTCGCAGCTGTAGCCAATCTAATACCCTATGCAGGACCAATTTTGGGGGCAAGTTTTGGGATTATTGTGGGGATTTCTAGCGGAAACTTTGAAACCAACATTGAATTAAATTACCTGATATTCAAAATCTTGTCGGTTTTTGCAATAGTTCAGGTGATTGATAACATCTTGGTGCAACCTCTAATTTTTTCAAAATCTGTAAAAGCTCATCCCCTTGAGATTTTTGTTGTTATCTTTGCCGGGGCAAAAATCGGCGGCGTTGTCGGGATGATTTTTGCAATTCCTGTATATACCATTTTCAGGGTCTCGATTATCGAATTCTTTAATGGATATAAATCATATCGAATATTTAAAACATAAATAAAATTAAATGGCCTTACAGTGCGGCATTGTTGGACTTCCAAATGTAGGAAAGTCCACGCTGTTCAATTCGCTTTCAAGCGCTAAAGCAGAAGCAGCTAACTTCCCTTTTTGTACTATCGAGCCAAATGTTGGCGTAGTAACCGTACCAGATCCTCGGCTTAAAATGCTCGAATCTCTAGTCAATCCTCAGCGAATCCTACCTACGGTGATTGAGTTTGTAGACATTGCAGGGCTGGTAAAAGGAGCAAGTAAAGGTGAGGGCTTGGGAAATAAATTCCTTGCAAATATCCGTGAAGTGGATGCTGTAGTTCACGTGATTCGTTGTTTTGAAGATGAAAACATTGTGCACGTGGCAGGAAGTATTGATCCTGTTTTCGATAAAGAAGTGATTGACACAGAGCTTCAATTAAAAGATTTGGAGTCCATAGAGAAGAAAATTCAAAAGTCTGAGAAGATCGCTAAGTCAGGTGATGCGAAAGCAAGAAAAGAACTTGAAACTCTATTAATCTTCAAATCCGCATTGACCGAAGGAAAAAATGCCAGATCGGTGGACATAGAGAAAGAAGACTTAGAAGCAGTACGAGATTTACATTTATTAACCATCAAGCCAGTATTATATGTGGCAAATGTGGACGAAGGCAGTCTTGCAGAGGGAAATAAATTTGTAGATCAACTTAGAGAGGCAGTAAAAGATGAGAAAGCAGAAGTAATCGTTCTTTGTGCTGCGATAGAAGCGCAAATCGCTGAATTTGATGATCCAGAAGAGAAGGAAATGTTCCTTGGAGAATATGGATTAAAGGAGAGTGGAATGAACAAATTGATTTCAGCTGCGTATTCTTTACTTCACTTAATTACATATTTCACAGCCGGTCCGCAGGAAGTTAGGGCATGGACTATCAAAAAAGGCTGGAAAGCTCCGCAAGCAGCAGGTGTAATTCACACTGATTTTGAGCGTGGATTTATTAAGGCTGAGGTGATCAAATTACCCGACTACCAACAGTTCAAAACAGAAGCAGGATGTAGAGAAAACGGGAAAATTTCTATTGAAGGCAAAGAATATGTCGTAAAAGATGGAGATATCATGCATTTTAGGTTCAATGTTTAATCATTTCTAATAAAATTTAGTAATTTTGAGATCTGTTTATTAATCACCCATTATTAACAGTTTTAAATATTTATTATCTCATTTATTTTTAATTTATCGTGAGAGTCAGACTTATATTTTCCTTAAAAAACAAAGGATCGTACTTACCATTTCATCATCAGTACATCCTCGCCCAATTCCTTAAAGGAGTTATTGTAAAGGGCGGTAGAGAAGAATTTTTCAACTACAACTATTTCAATTTTTCTGGACTGAAAGGCCAGACTAAAGTAAGTAGAAGTGGATTGCATTATTATTCAAGTTTAGTAACCCTAGTGTTATCCTCTCAAAGTGAGGACTTTATGGATTACCTGCTTGAACAAGTATTTGCAACCCCAAAAGTTGAATTAGGAAATCTCATCCTAGTCCCGGAATACACCGAGATCGAATCTGAGCCAACTTTGGAGCCTTCAAACAAATTTGTTTGTATTTCTCCGTTGGTCTTAATCACTCCAGCTTTCAATGAGGAAGCAGGTAAGCGATTCATCAGCCCGGATAGTGATGAGTTTTCCGATTTGCTTTATGAAAGCACGCTGACCCGAATGGAACGCTCGGGCTGGTACACTCCAGAGCAAATGGAAACTTTCTACAAATTTCAAGTTGTTCCTGATATGATTTATGTAAATAAGCTGAAGGAAGCACAGAAAAAATTTGCTAGAATCTATGCCGTTTATGACATGGATGTAAAGTATGAAGTTAGAGGCTATACGCTTCCAATTACACTTTATGCCGCACCTGAAGTTCAGGACTTCGTTTTCAAATGTGGTCTAGGAGCATTTACACACAAAGGTTTTGGCATGCTTGATCTTGCAAATCATGGGACTGGTATAAGAACTGAAACTTATAAGTTCAAGAGAGAAGGCTTTGTCCCTTACAAACCATCAGAACGAACTAGAGTGAATGTCGCTCCAGCTACCGAAGGTGAAGTGGATGAAGACAAACAACCTACTGACTAAAATTAAAAGCCTGCTAATTTGAAAATTAGCAGGCTTCATTTTTTATAATCTTCTCTTGTTTGGATTGAGATTAATATAGCTCACCAATTGGTCGTACCGAGATCCAAGATTTCTAAAGTAAACTAGAACTTCATACTCATTTTCGGTCTCGAAGTAACTCCCTTCAAAACTTTCAGTAACAAATCCAAATTCCCCTTTCAAGGCAAATTGATAATCATACCATCCCTGCTTGAGCAGAAGAGTGGTTTGGTGCACCTTTAATTTCGGGTCCCAGACCAGCTTGGCTTCTGGAGCTTTCCCCCATTGTGTCAAGGACCCAATCATATAAACAGGACCAGCATTCTCCTCAGTCTTAAATCGAAAAGTAACTAGCATGTACTCACTCTCAACCTCAGGATTCCCACCAGGTCGATCGTTTGTATAGACAAAATATTGACCATTAAGATCCAAATACTGAGAATAAACTTGATCAGGTCTAGGCACATTAACATTAGCATCTGCATATATCACATCAGTTTCGACCCTGACATTTGCAATGTTGACACCAGTGGCACGAATAAATCGTAAATCAACAAAACGAAACTCATTCCCTGCATCAAATTCATTTCTCCCATCAAAGAGCTCATATCTGAGAGTTTTAGAGCTTTCATTCATGAAAGTAGGCTTTTGAAGAATCTTTGAATTATCCCAACGCTGATTTTGCCGCAACACGACTTTTATCTGATTGGTGGGATCCATGACCTCACCTTTCGAGTAATTGATGATCGTATTAATCTGTTGAGCTCCTCTCCTATTAGACGTCTGAGAAGGTGGGACAATAGCTGCTCCAACCGTGAAAAGCTCCTCATAAACCATAAATCGCTTGGTGAAAGCTACTTCCGACTCATCTCTACCTCTATACACTTTAAGAATATAGTTTCCTGATTTTGTGACATGAGGAACTTGAAATCGGTAATGAATATAAGGGATTCGGGTATTGATGGAGTAATCATAATCCTGAATGTTAAATTCATTGAAGACTGAAAGGAAATCATTGTCTCTCAATTGAGATTTCTTCCAATCAGCATCACAATGAATCAGCTTTGCACTGTACAATTCAGGATCGAACGCCAAATCATCAAAACGTACTAATAAAGGCCTTGATCCATTCAGAGAGACTACTGGCGAGTTGAGCTGACTAGCATCATCAGTCCCAGCGGGAAAAACCCGCACTGACTGAATATGATCTTTATAAACTTTATCCTCAAGTTGCCCAAAGACTTCAGCCAAAAAGCTGAAGCATAGCAAAACTATTAACCAAAATTTCCTCATGCTTCAAGGTAAGGAAAAGAATAATTATCCTCAAAGATCAAGCGATGACTTCCTGAAGTGAGGAAATCTGATCCACAAGAGATTCCCATTCAGCATTTAAGCGATCTAGACTTGCTTCAAACTCTTGATATGATTTCTGAGCTTGTTGGGCCTTTGTTTCATCCGCATATAGCGTTGGATCTGCCATTTGAGATTCCAATTTTTCCTTTTGAGACTCCAGCTTTTCGACTTCTGACTCCACTTTAGCCAGCGATTCCTCAAGCTTCTTCAATTCTTTTTTGGCTTGCTGAGTCTCCTCATTATTCTTTGGAGCTACTTTAACAACTTCCTTTTTTTGAACCTTCACTGTCGGCGCTACAGATTTCACCTCAACTTGATTCGCTCTCCAGACTTCATATTCTGCATATGTCCCTGGATATTCTTTGATCTCCTGATCTTCGATGTACCAGATTTTATTAGCTACTCCTTTTATAAAATGTCTATCGTGAGATACTGTCACAAAAGTACCCTCGTACTGCTGGAGCGCTTGGATCAAAATATTTACAGATTGGAAGTCTAGGTGGTTAGTAGGCTCATCAAGCAATAAAAAATTCGACTCTGAAATCAAGGTTTTGGCTAAAGCAACTCGAGATTTCTCACCCCCTGAAAGAACTTTTATTTTCTTGAATACTTCCTCATTGGTAAATAGAAAGCATCCCAAAACTCCTCTTAACTCCATTTCAGATTTTGCACTTCCTGCCTGAGACATCTCCTGAATAATCTCATTATCTAAGGTGAGGGCTTCTAATTGATGCTGTGCAAAAAATGATTTGATCACATTATAGCCTTCAGTTCGCTCTCCATTCGTTTTCTCTGAGCCGTCGATTACCCGAAGCAGGGTTGATTTACCTTTTCCATTGGCACCGATCAAAGCAATTTTATCTCCCCGCTCGATTCGTGCAGAAGTTTTGTTCAAAATCACATTATCTCCATAGGCTTTAGAAACTTGGTCCAAAATCACCACGTCTCTTCCAGATTGCTTCGAAAATTTGAATTTAAAATTTACTGAAACTTCGTCACTTACCACCTCGTGGACTTTATCTAATCTATCCAAGGCTTTGATTCGGGATTGTACTTGATTTGACTTGGATGCTTTAGCTCGAAAACGCTCAATAAACTTCTCCGTCTGCTTGATCATCTGCTGCTGATTCTCGTAGGCGTTTTGCTGAATTTCCATCCGCTCCACTTTCTCCTCCTTATAGAAGGCGTAATTTCCTGCATAAAGTGTCAGCGTCTGACTCGCCACTTCTACGGTGCTGCTGATGCAGTTATTCAAAAAAGTCTGATCGTGGGAAACCACAACAACAGCTCCTTCATAGGTCTTTAGATAATTTTCGACCCACTGTATCGAGGGTAAGTCCAAGTGGTTGGTAGGCTCATCCAGCATGAGTAATGAAGGCTTCTCCAAAAGAAGCTTTGCAAGCATGACTCGCATCCTCCATCCACCCGAGAACGTTCGAAGTGGCTTCTCCAAATCTGCGGTCTTAAAACCGATTCCTTCCAAAACTTCTTCCGCTTTAGCTTTGATTGTATAGCCTTCATTTGCTTCGAATCGTTCCTGAAGAAACGCAAGCCTGTTGATTATTTCTTCGGAATAATCGGTCTCCATCTTTTTCAAAACTTCGTCGATTTCAACCTGCAATTGTAGCGTCTCTTTGAATGCTGCTAAAGCAACATTCAAAATACCGTCATCTGATTGATAAGAAAGAAGATCTTGATTTAGAAATCCGATCGTGCAATCCTTGGCTTTTTGCACTTCCCCGGAGCTAGGCTGATAGTCTCCATTAATTATTTTAAGTAGCGTAGACTTGCCAGTTCCGTTCTGTCCAACCAAGCCGATCTTGTCTTTTGGCTTGATGTGAAGATTTGCATTTTCGTAAAGAGGGCGACCTCCAATAAAGTAAGAGAGATTATTAATCGATAACATGGCACAAAAATAACATTAAACGCGTTTATAAACCTTTTAAAGCAAAACATTCTGACCTTTCATATATTAGATTAACAAATAAAAACATCCAATGAAAATTTACATCAATTTATTCCGCTCGATTTCACTGGCTTTGATTGCTCTTACTTTTGCCTGCAACGAGAAGCAAGGCGCTGAAGCTCAATCCATCAAGTCAGCTGGATCAAACAAAATAGCATTGAAAAATGAAAAGGCTGAGGTTCAGCTCGACAAATTAAAGCTCCCGGCGAATTTCAAAATCGGTGTCTGGGCAGCAGATATTCCAAATGCTCGATCGATGGCAATCTCTGATAACGGGATTGTTTTTGTGGGAAACCGTCAAGAAAACAATGTCTATGCGGTAGTCGATGAAAACAATGACGGAAAAGCAGATTTTAAATATATCCTAGCTGAAGATCTTCGAATGCCAAATGGAGTAGCCTATCGAGATGGCGATTTATATGTCGCGGAGGTAAATAGAATTATTCGTTTTAAGAACATCAAAAATAATTTGGACAATCCAAGCTATGAAGTAGTCTATGAAGACTATCCAGAAGAAGGTCATCATGGTTGGAAATTCATCGCATTTGGACCTGATGGAATGCTCTATGTGCCTGTAGGAGCTCCGTGTAACATCTGCGAATCAGAGAATCCGATTTTTGCCAGCATCACACGAATTGATGTGAAGTCACCTAATCCAAAGCCAGAAGTATTTGCACATGGAATTAGAAATTCCGTTGGCTTTGATTGGCATCCCATCACCGGCGAACTCTGGTTTACAGACAATGGTCGTGATATGATGGGAGATGATATTCCAAACTGTGAATTAAATCGAGCAACAGCTGCTGGACAGCATTTTGGATATCCTTATTGGCATGAGGGCTCAGTAAAAGATCCTGAATTTGGATCAAAGGGAAAAGCTCAAAGCTCATATGTTGCTCCAGCAGCAAAGCTTGGCGCACACACGGCGCCACTCGGAATGCGATTTTACGAAGGAGAAATGTTTCCTCAATCTTATAAAAACCAAATTATCCTAGCTAAGCACGGCTCTTGGAACCGAAGTAAAAAATCTGGCTATGTAGTTACCTTAGAAAAAGTTTCAGGTGATTCGGAGGTGACAGGAGAAGAAACTTTTATCTCTGGATGGCTCGATGAAGTAACTCAAGAAGCTTGGGGAAGACCAGTTGATGTGCAGGAATTATCAGATGGTAGTCTGCTGATCTCGGATGACATGGCCAATGTCATTTACCGAGTAAGTTATTCTGAAAACTAAAAAAGGGAAGCAAATGCTTCCCTTTTTTTATTTCAACCAATCAGGTTTTGTTGTAACAACTTCAGCCTGAAGCTGATTAAGTAAGTTATAGAGTCCGAAATAGGTTCGATTGATGTACAATCCATGTCTGGAGCCTCTCGCTTGTTTTGATTTCCGAAACATCTTCTCATTGGAAATTCGATCTCCTAGTTTGAAGATTTGCTCGAAAAATCCATCATCTGAAAAGTCAAATCGGTCCACGTGAAATGGTCTCCCAAGAAGACCTATCATCTCTTTGAACACTCCCTTGAAGTAGCTCTGTTCTTCTGCGGTATCTTTATCAGAGATAAACTCTAATTCAAAGAAAATCTGATTTAGCTCTTCTTCCTTCATCAATAAATCCTGTTTGATCAAAGCAAAATATCCTTCGTAGAAATCTTCTGGAATGACTTTAACACAACCAAAATCTATAATTCCGAGCTGATCATTTTCTTGTACAATAAAGTTGCCTGGATGAGGATCAGCGTGCACTTTTTTCAGATTATGAACTTGGTGATGATAAAAATCCCAAAGTGCTTGACCAATCTGATTTTTCGAAGTTTGACTCGGATTTGTATCCAGCCACTCTTTCAAATGAAGACCCTTGATCCAATCCATTGTGATGATTCTATCTGAACTGAATTCATCGTAATAGATTGGGAATTTCAAATTAGGAATATGAGCACACTCCGAAGAAATTTCTCTAGATCGCTGGACTTCGAGTATGTAATCTGTTTCTTCGAGAAGCTTCTCCTCCACTTCTCCCATGTAATGATCCAATTCGCGCTCATTCATATTAAGTAATCGCAAAGCAAAAGGTCTGACCAATTTCAAATCAGAACTGACAGAATCTGCGATTCCAGGGTATTGAATTTTAACAGCTAAGATTTTCCCGTCTTTTGTTGCCTGATGCACTTGACCAATAGATGCTGCATTAATTGCTGATCTAGTAAAAGTGTCAAAAACCTGCTCCGGAGTTTTGGCGAAATACTTCTGAAAAGTCTTCACTACCAAAGGATAGGACAAAGGCGGCGCAGAATACTGAGCCATGGTGAACTTATCCTGATACGCCCTTGGAAGAAGATTCTTATCCATTGACATCATTTGGGCGACTTTCAAGGCCGAACCTTTAAGCTCACTCAAAGAATTATAGATATCAGAAGCATTATTCTGGTGAAGTTCCTCTTTATCCATTGAGGGGTTCACCATTTTTTTTGCATAATGCTTTACATAATTCCCTCCTACTTTTGCTCCTGTAGAGATAAATTTTGCAGCGCGCTGAACTTTCGAAACAGGAATAGCCTGTTGCTCTTTTAATTTTTCAGCCATAATTATTTGGATTGGTATAGAAACTTGGCAAAGTCCAAGAATGAGTCGATTGCACTTTTTCCCATTAAGTCAAAAGCGAGATTTACCGATTTCTCGATAGCTGCATCAGTTTTTTCAAATCGAGGCGAACGATCATCCAACCAATATTTCAGGACGAACCAAGCTTGTAACCACATTGCTTCATCGTAGCGATCAGAAATAATGGGACGATTAGCGATCTCTTCAGTCTCTTTTCCTTCCAAAATAATCTCATTTGCAAAATCCTTAAACCGGTCTTTAAACGCTGCCGCTTCTTTTGGCATTGCGATCATTGATTTTGGTCCCTCTCCATAAAGGCTCAAGAGATAAGATCTATTTTTCTTTAATTCTTCTATCCAAGTGAATAGAAAACTCAAAAATTTCTCTCTGGCGCTGTAAGTTTTAAATACATCCTGAACTTCAATTTGAGCAAGGGTTTCATCAAAAATGTCTACCCAAATAGCCGATTTGATAGATTCAAACGAGGTGAAGTAAGTATAAAACTCTTCTTCCTTCATTTTTAATTCTTTTGCAAATTTGAAAATTGAATTGGGTGCGGTCCCATGTTCTAATACATGATCGCGATATCCCGCAATAATCAATTTTCTATAATCTTTCTTATTTGTCTTTTTAGCCGTAGCAGTTTCCATAATACATTTTCAAAGTCTTTGTGATAACAGCTAAAAGGGCTGGCAAGTTTTAAAAAGCATAAAAAAACCGAAGTTATTTAGCTTCGGTTTTTAGTTTTAAAGTGATTTTAACCTTTAACTTTTTCAATCACCAAGTTATGGTTAGTATAGATACAGACATCTGCTGCGATATTTAAACTTTCCCGGACCATTTCTTCGGCAGTGAGATGAGGAGCAAATTTCTTCATCGCTCGTGCCGCAGATTGGGCAAACATGCTTCCTGAACCAATTGTAGCTATTTCCATATCTGGTTCTATCACGTCACCCGTTCCAGAAATAATCAATATATCTTCCTTATCAGCCACAATCATCATTGCCTCGAGCTTACTAAGCATTCGATCTGTGCGCCATTCTTTGGCTAGTTCCACAGCTGCTCGCTTCATGTTATTCCCAAAAGCATCTAGTTTCTCTTCAAACTTCTCTAAAAGTGTAAAGGCATCTGCCGTAGATCCCGCAAAACCGGTTACGATCTTTCCACCCTGTAAAACTCTAAGTTTTTTTACGGTGCTTTTAGCGATAGTATTACCAAGTGTAGCCTGCCCATCTGCTCCTATGACTACTTCGCCATTGTGACGTATCGCAACTACCGTAGTTGATTTAATTCTTTCCATTATTAGATTTCTATTTGAGCTTGGCGAATGCTCCCAAGCATATTTCAGATTATGATCGTTGAGCGACTCTTCAATAAACGTACAAAAAGCAAAAAGTCCTGAAATCAGGACTTTTTGGCAGTTTAATTAGATTAGAATTCGAACTGGATCTTCTAATAGACTCTTTAATGTCAAAAGGAATGCAGAACCTATCGCTCCATCGACTACACGATGATCACAAGAAAGGGTCACTTTCATGATATTACCAATTTGCATTTTGCCTTCTTTTACAATGACAGTTTCTTTGATCCCTCCTACTGCTAGAATACAAGCATCAGGTGGATTAATGATTGCTGTAAACTCATCAATACCAAACATTCCAAGGTTCGAAATAGTAAATGTATTCCCTTCCCAATCTTTAGGCTGAAGCTCTTTATTTTTAGCTTTCCCGCCGAGTGATTTGGCTTGATTCGAAATCTGAGAAAGTGATAAGCTATCTGCAAATCGAATTACAGGAACCAAAAGTCCCTCTTCAACCGCTACAGCCATCCCAATATGAATGTGATCATTGTATCGGATCTTATCTCCGAGCCAACTTGAATTCACCTTTGGATGCTGACGCAAAGCTGCTGCAGATGCCTTGATGACCAGATCATTGAATGAGATCTTAACTGAAGCAATTTCATTCATGGATTTACGGGCTTCAATCGCCTTGTCCATATTGATCTCCATAGTCAGATAGAAGTGTGGCGCTCCAAACTTGCTCTCTGCAAGCCGCTTGGCAATCACTTTCCGCATTTGAGATACTTTTTCCTCAGTGAAGCTTTCCTGACCTATAACAGGCGCAGTTGATATTCCAGACTGAACAGGTGCTGCTTTAGGAACAAAATTCTCAACGTCTCTCTTTACGATTCGTCCTCCTTCACCAGATCCATTTACCTGGCTAATGTCAAAGCCTTTATCCTCTGCCATCTTTTTTGCCAGCGGGGAAGCTTTAATTCGATCCACTGTTGATGAATTTGCAACAGTTGTAGGAGCATCAGTCTGAGGTGCTGATTTAGGCTCTTCAGTTTTAGATACCTCAGGCGCGGATTCAGGAGCTTCTTTTTCTGAGTTACCATCCGATTGATGCGCCTTTATCAAAGTCTCAAAATCCGCACCTTTTTCACCGATAACAGCGATGACTCCATCTACTGGCACACTGTCACCTGCTTCAACTCCAATATATAACAAGGTACCGTCTTCGTAAGATTCTAGCTCCATCGTAGCCTTATCTGTCTCCACTTCTGCAAGGATCTCTCCGGACTTGACCACATCGCCAACCTTCTTCAACCATGTAGAGATTGTACCCTCCATCATCGTATCAGACATTTTCGGCATGGTGATCAGTGTCGCATTAATAGACGAAATATCTACTTTCTCAGCTTTTGATTTGGATTCAGGCTTTTCTTCTTTGGTATCTACTTTCTTTACCTCCTCGGCTGGAGCTTCTTTTTTGGACTCACTTGAAGAATCTGAAGCTTCTTTGAGCAATTCCTCATACTTTTCACCTTTCTCCCCAATGATTGCAATTATTCCATTCACTGGGACGGAATCTTTTTCTTTTACTCCAATATATAAAAGCACACCTTCATCATAGGATTCGAGCTCCATCGTTGCTTTGTCAGTTTCTACTTCTGCTAGGATATCTCCAGGCTTTACAGCATCACCAACTTTTTTCAACCATGCAGCGATCACCCCCTCTTCCATGGTGTCACTCATTTTAGGCATTCTTATTATTTCGGCCATAGGTTTTTCTGCGCTATTCGTTAATTAAAGTGTCCAAAAATAGTTTTTATAAAGTCTTTATTCAAATTTAAAACTAGTAATTTACCCTTGCTTTTCAGCCTAATCTCCTTTTCTATCTGAAGTGCCTCTAATTCAAAACAGTAATTACAACCGACCGAAGTGGCTATTTAATAGCCATCTTGAGACCATATATCCAGCACTTTTCAGGAAAGTTGATTTTGAAAACCCTCAAAAAGAACGAATCAAAACTTCAGATGGAGATTTCCTGGATCTCGACTGGTATAAACAACAAAGTGCTAAGCTACTGATTATAAGTCATGGGCTCGAAGGAAATAGTGAACGCGCTTATATGGTGGGCATGGCGAAAGCTTTTTTTAAAAACCATTTTGATGTGCTGACCTGGAATTTTCGAGGCTGCGGAGAAGAAATGAATGATCAGGTTATTTTTTACCACTCTGGGGCAACTTATGATCTCGATGAAGTTGTCCAACATGCAGCAAAAAATTATGATGAAATTTACCTAGTAGGCTTTAGCCTTGGGGGAAATCTGACTCTAAAATACCTTGGAGAGAAGAAAAACATGCTCCCTAAAATCAAAAAAGCAGTCACAATCTCGGTGCCGCTTCACCTAGGCAGCTCGAGTAAAAAAATCTCAAGTGGGGAAAACATTCTTTATTCAAAACGTTTTTTGAAAACTCTGAAAGAAAAAGTGATTAAAAAATCTGAAGCTCATCCAGGAAAAATCCCTCTTCATGCAATAAAGAATATTAAGACTTTGGCCGACTTTGATGATTATTTTACGGGCCCTCTTCACGGCTTTGCTGATGCTCAGGAATACTATGAGGTCAATTCTTCGATATTCTTCCTTGAACATATTGAAATTCCGACATTAATATTAAATGCCCTAAACGACCCATTCCTGAGCGAAAATTGCTTTCCAAAAGATTTGGCTAATCAGCTGAATTTGGTCTTTTTCGAATATCCCAAACACGGAGGGCATGTAGGCTTTAGCCCAGCTTATTCTGCGCAACCATTCTATTCAGAACAACGAGCTATTGAATTTATTACCAAGGGTTTCTAACTTTCAGAACATTTTCTAACCAAACACCATGTGCGGACGCTATTCACTCAGTAAAAGTAAATTAGAACTCGAAGAGCGATTTCAAGCTGAAATGCTTCCAGAATTCAATCCTAGATACAATATTGCCCCTACCCAACTCGTGCCGGTGATTACTTCTCAGAGTCCAAGAGGGTTTTCATTTTTTTATTGGGGTATAACACCTGAATTTGGGCAAAACCGTCCAGTAGCCCAAAAACTCATCAATGCACGAGCTGAGACTGTTTCAGAAAAAATCTCTTTCAAAAGTTCCTTTCAGAAAAGAAGATGCTTGATCCCAGCGGATGGCTTTTATGAATGGAAACGTTTAGGTAAAAAAACCAAAATCCCCTACCGGTTCACGGTAAGAGAAAATGAACTTTTCGCATTTGCAGGAATTTGGGAGGAGTACGAAACTGTAGCAGGTGAAATCCAGCATACCTTTTTGATTTTGACTACCAGCCCGAATGAGAAAGTAGCTGAGATTCATGATCGAATGCCTGTGATTTTGTCTCAAAAAGATGAGAAAAAGTGGCTTGATTCCTATTCTTCAGAAGATGAGTTAAAGTCCATGCTCAATCCTTATTCGGCTGATATGATGCTTAGCTACACTGTTTCGCCTCTAGTCAATTCAGTGAGTAATGACAGTCCATCTTTAATCCGAAAGACCTCTCCTATGGATCAGCATGGCAATTACACGTTATTTGGATAGCGCTTAGTTACTCACCTTCTATCATTTCTTTTTTGTAAGAAGAGGAACATGTCCCATATTTGTTAGGAATTCAATAGACCCAAATAATGAAAAAAAGTAGAATCCTAGGAGTTGGTCATTATGTGCCTGAGCGAATCGTGACTAACAATGATTTGTCAAAAATGATGGACACCAATGATGCTTGGATTGTAAATCGAACTGGAATCAAGCAGCGGCATTGGTTTACTCCAGGTGTGGATACGGTGACCTCTATGTCTAAAAATGCCTCAGAAATGGCGTTGAAACGTGCTGGAGTTACAACTTCAGAAATTGATTTCATCATTTTTGCTACTGTTACTCCTGACTATTTTATACCTGGAAATGGAGTATTGCTTCAGCGCGAACTAGGTATGGGCACTATTGGAGCACTTGATATTCGAAATGCCTGCTCAGGATTTATTTATGCTTTATCCATCGCTGACCAGTTTATCAAAACAGGGATGTACAAAAAAATCTTGGTCGTAGGGGCAGAAATCCAATCTTCAGCATTGGATGTAAGTGATGAAGGACGCTCAAGTGCCGTAATCTTTGCGGATGGTGCAGGTGCCGTAGTAGTTGGTGCTGTAGAAGCTGACCAACCTGGAATACTATCCACACATCTTCATGCCCAAGGCGAATATGCAGAGGAACTCTACTGCAAAGATCCTGGAAGTAGCCGCGAAGTGCGACTTTCTCCAGAATTAATCGTCTCTGGAAGCTTTAATCTAACCATGAATGGAAATGCCGTATTTAAGCATGCGGTAGTCCGTTTTATAGAAGTGATCAATGAAGCCTTAGATGCAAATAATCTGTCTAAGTCAGCTATTGATCTTTTGGTACCACATCAGGCTAACCTCCGAATCAGCCAATATGTCCAAAATAAATTAGAACTTCCAGATGAAAAAGTATTCAACAATATCATGCATATGGGCAATACGACCGCTGCCACTATTCCAATTGCACTAAGTGAAGCTTGGGAGCAAGGAAGAATTAAAAAAGGTGATCTTATTTGTTTAGCAGCTTTTGGATCAGGTTTCACTTGGGCATCCGCACTACTTCACTGGTAAAATGTCAGACAAGTCCATCCAGTTAGATCTATTACTTTGGAAGGATAAAGAACTAGTAATCCGACAAAATCAGCTTAAGGGGGCTTTTTGGAAGCTTTTCTCAGAACTAGGAAATTCGCCTATCGCAAAAAAAATAGGTTGGTTTCATACCCCTAACAAAGGCATCAAGCTCACTAAAGGAAATGATTTATTGGGTTTCCCCTTTCATGTGCTTGATTTGATCCGAGATTTCGAAACTGATAAGGGCCTAAATATTAGAATCCTGAATTGGTTTGGCCATGGGATGTTTCTATTTATTCTAGCCGGAAAAAATAATCTTTTAGCAAATTCTGACTTTTATAGCGCAAATGGCTTTAAATACAGCCTAAGTCCCACTCCTTGGGATTATCCAGAACTAATTATATCAAATAATCATACGGAAAATCCTGATGCTGCGTTAATTGATAAATCAACATATCATCAATGGTTTAAGCAAATACAACTTGAAGAAACAGATGACTTTTCACTAAAACTTGAAGAACAGTTGAAAATAATTTCAGACTTCTTCAATCATCGAATGGGATAAAAGAAGAATTATCTTATTTTTAAACAGGAATAGAATTCTTCCGTACAATAATCAAGTTGTCACCGTTTTGACAATTTCTTTTTTGAAAAGCTCAGTCAAACCCTCCTGAGTTGATTTGAAACCAAGAATGTATGAAATATATCCTTATTGGCTTATTACTCTTTAGTACGTCACTTTTTGCTCAAGAATCAAATTTAGTACGCCAGTACGATAGTGATTCTTCAGTAATGGCAATTGGGGTGGTAAAAAGTTCATTTCGTGAAGGATTATGGAAATATTATAACCCAAAAACAAATGTGTTGATCTCGGAAGGCTATTTCGATCTGGGCTTAAAAACTGGAATATGGATTAATTATTATCCTGACGGAAAGAAAAGCTTAGTAGCTAACTACAAAGACAATCAGTATTTCGGAGAATCTAAATTTTATGATCAGGATGGGGCCCTTAAGGTTGAGATGATCTTCCAAAATGGACTTTTGGTAGGTGAGTATACCGAGTATTTTGGAAAAACAGGGAACCCTGGCTTTCAAAGATCTGATCAGCCAAAGATCGAGGGCAATTACATTGAGGGGTTAAAATCCGGAGAATGGCTTGAGTATTATGATTTTGGTGGTTTATCCAAAAGGGAGTTTTACATAAAAGGAAAGAAAAGCGGACCATTTTTAGGATACTCTCCCGAGGGAGACCTTGTTTTCGAAGCCTACTATAGCAATGATCTTTTAGATGGAAATTTTAAAGCTTATTCTCCAGGGATGATGGTGATTGAGGAAGGACTTTACAAAAAAGGAGATAAAATTGGGGAATGGAAAAAGTATTTCCCTTATACCAAAACTCTCGAGGCAGAAGAATATTACGATGAAAACGGAAATAGAGTAGGGACCTGGAAGTATTACTATGAAAATAAGCGATTAGCAAGAATCGAAAAATATGAAAATGGTATTGCAGTAGGCACTTGGGAAGAATACTATCCTAATAAGTCAATATCAAAACGGAAAACCTATGAATTGGGAGTTCCAGTTGGAGAGTATGTTGAGTATCACAGTTCTGGAGAAATATCCGTTTCGGGTCAATATTCGAGTGGAATGAAAACAGGATTATGGAAAAGTTATTTTCCTGAAGGAGATTTATATTCCATTGGAGAATACAGAAATGATGTAAAAATTGGACTCTGGAAATATTTCAACAAAATTGGAATCCTGATTGCCGAGGGCGAATACAGTCTTGGAATGGAGATTGGTCAATGGTTTTATTATTATGATGGAGGCCAGCTAAAATCTGTAGGAAGTTTTGTGCTGGGATTCGAAAATGGCATATGGGGATTGTTCTACGACAATAAAAATCTTACTCAAGAGGAATTTTGGGATAATGGTCGCTTAATGAATGTTGGAGATTATTTCGCATTCGACGGAGTTCAAAAACTTAATAAGGGAACTCTAAAAGAGGGTAATGGAACCAGATTGACATATTATGTGTCAGGCAAAAAGGAATCCGAGGGAACTTATAAATCTGGAAAAGCGGACGGGACGTGGACTTTCTATCACGAAAATGGCAGAAAAGCATCCGAAGGAATCATGATTGAGGGACGAAAAGAAGGTCCATGGAGATACTACAATCCATCAGGAAGGCTAGAGGATCTAATCAATTATAAAAACGACGAAATTGTGGAAGAAACCCTGCAATCCATTTTTCAAAATTGATTGAAACGAACCATTTTAGATCTCATCGGTTCTATTAAAAAAAGAAATCATGTTTGGACTATTCAAGAAAAAATCAGAAAAGGATAAATTACAGGAAGCTTACGCAGCTAAACTTGCAGAGGCTCATAAAATGTCCACTACGAATCGCACTGCTGCGGATAAGCTTAGTGCAGAGGCAGAAGAGATCGCTAAGAAGATTGATCTTTTGAACTAGGATTTAGTCACTAATGCCCCCAACGAAAAAGCCTGATAATTCAGGCTTTTTCGTTTTATGATCTGGCGTAGTCATCTGCTAATCGGACAATATCATCTTCGTCAGATGGTTTGGAAGGATCTGAATGCATCCATATTTCAGCGACTACTCCCCAGTTTGCCACACCTACAAGTCGGTGGCGTTCACCTGTTTGAAGATACACCGTCTGATTGAGTTCCATTGCTTCTAGCTTAGTCTCTTCATCCGTTTGACTTCTGATCAAACCAGCTTCTCCAAAAGCCAATTGCCATAATTCTGATCTGCGGTAGTGATATTGCCATGAGAGTCGAGCATCTGGAGCTACTATTAAAAATTTTGGGCTTAGCTTCTGAGAAAGTTGTTCGGCAGAAAGCGTAACATCTGGAAAATATGCAGCTTGAAATTTCTCGATTTGGTTTTCATCCAAGACGAAAAAACCTCCCCAAGGTCTTGATTGATCTATTTTGACGATTCTGAATCCTTCCTTCGATATATATTCCGCAACTTTTTTAAAAACAGCCGATTTCGAATCGGAGCGTAACAGTGAATTGATGCTCATTAGAAAATAGATTTATTCAGGTCCAAAATTAAAATCAAAAACTTAAAAATACGCACACTAAAAATTTTAAATACATTTTAAATCTTTTACCAAAAGAACAAACATTGGTTTAATTATTTTTAAAAAAGTAACTATTTAAAGCCTCGTTTAATTATTTTTTTAAAAAAGTTTTTCTTGAAACCGAGAAATTCCCTTAATTCAAGTATAACTTAGACTTATGAATCTGATTAATCCAAAAGCCATCATCGATAAGATGGAAGGTGTTGTAGAAATAAAGAGCTACCTGAATAAAATTAAGATTATCAAAAACCTATTTCAGAAGGGTGCTAATACAGCAAGTGAAATCTGTGCTGAAGTTGGAATATCACTTCCTACCGTTAATTCACTTTTAGGTGATTTGATGGAGAGTGGTGAGGTCATAAAGCACGGAAGAGCTGAAAGTCAGGGTGGTAGAAAGCCAGATCTGTATAGATTAGCAGAGAATGCATTTTATTTACTCTCTGTGGACCTCTCCAAATTCAATATGAATATCTGCCTCTATTCCTGTAATCAAGAGGTTGCTTATCCTAAAGAAAGCCAGAAGATCACCTTAAACAATGAGGAAGGAACTTTTGAGTCCATTTGCAATCTAATAGAAAACTATCTAGTCAAAACTGGGATTGATTCTAAAAAGGTTATTGCAATTGGAATCTCAATGCCAGGATTGATCGATTCGCTCGGCGGAGTCAATTATACCTACCTGAGATTTGGTAAAGAGACCTTGCTAAAAAATTTAGAATCGCGATTCCAAAAGAAGATCTTTCTTGAAAATGATGCTCGAGCGATGACTCTAGCAGAATTCAAATATGGATCAGGACAAAACTATAAAAACGTGTTAGGCCTATTTATAGGATGGGGGATTGGCCTTGGTATCATCATCGACGGAAAAATCTATCAGGGCGCCTCTGGTTTTGCGGGGGAATTTAGCCACTCTCCAATCTTTGAATCAAGAGATGTCACGTGCATATGTGGCAAAAAAGGATGTCTTGAAGCAGTAGCTTCAGGAACTGCCATCGTGAAAATGGCCGAGGATGCGATTCTTTTGGATAAAGATGGAATCCTAGCTCGGATGGTACGGGATCACGAAGGAGAATTAATGCCAAGCTTAGTTGTGGAAGCTGCATTAGCAGGTGACCAACGTGCGATCACCATTCTTTCTGAAGCAGGTTTGGACTTGGGTCGAGGTATTTCTATACTTATCCAATTACTTAATCCTGAACTGATCATCATCGGCGGGTCAGTTGCAGAAGCTAACCAATACTTGATTACTCCTATTCAACAAGCCCTGAATATCTATAGCATGGCAAAATCCCGAGAACGATCTAAATTAGTCTTATATCAATTAGGTGAAGATGTGGGACTTCTGGGAGGATTAGCGGTGGTGAATGAGAAGCTATTTGATGACATTATCAATCGATTGGGCTAAAAATCAGTTAAAACAATTATGGAAATCACTAATTCTGGATTTTTCAAATACTTGATTGGTTGTTGCTTCATTTTAATTCAATTTGAAGCTGAAGCCCAAAATCAAGGTTTTGAGCAATTAAATTCCAGAAAGTCAGGAATCTCATTTAAAAATCAGCTTCGAGAAGACACCAATACTAATATCCTTCGCTACGAATACTTTTATAATGGTGCAGGAGTAGCCATCGGAGACTTGGACAACGATGGCTTTGAGGATATTTTTTTTACGGGAAACATGGTTTCCAATAAAGTCTATAAAAATCTCGGTGAATTCAAGTTTGAGGACAAAACAAAAAGTGCAGGAGTAGCAGGAAAAGAGAGTTGGACAACTGGCGTAGCTATGGCTGATGTCAATGGCGATGGATGGCTGGATATTTACGTTTCCTATTCTGGAAAAGGAAATACCGATAGTAGGAGAAACGAACTTTGGATCAATCAGAAAAACTTCACATTCAAAGATCAGGCTAAGGAATTTGGATTAGACGATGCGTCTAATAGCACTCAAGGTTTATTTTTTGATTTTGATCGAGATGGAGATCTGGATCTTTTTCTACTAAATCACCACATCCAAGTCATCACAGAGATCGAGTTTGACCAAGCGAGGCAAATGAGACATCCTCAAGCTGGTGACAAACTATTCAGAAATGATGCAGGAAAATATATTGACATCAGCGAAAAGGCTGGAATCAAAGGGCATTCACTAGGTTTTGGATTGGGTGTAGTAGCTTCGGATCTTAATCAAGATGGCATGGTTGATCTTCTAGTCACCAATGATTACATCGAACCGGACTACCTCTATATGAATAATGGGGATGGTACATTTACAGATCAACTTTCCGCCAAATTTCAGCATATCTCACATTTTTCTATGGGTGCTGATATCGCTGATATCAACAATGATGGGTTGCCTGACGTCTACACCCTCGATATGCTTCCAGCCGACAATGAGCGTCAGAAACTACTCTACGGACCCGAAAACTATGAGCAATATGCCTTGATGATTCAGCAGGGTTTTTACCATCAGCAGATGCGAAATATGCTTCAACTGAATCAAGGTGATGAGCTATTTTCTGAAATAGGACAATTAGCTGGTATATCAAATACGGATTGGAGCTGGTCGGCGCTATTCTTTGATGCTACCAATGATGGTTTCAAAGATCTTTTGGTCACGAATGGCTATTACCGAGATTATACCAATCGAGATTTTCTTAAATACAAAGGCGATTATTATTTTAAACAAGCAATCGCGGGTGAGAAAGCAGATACGCTGCAGCTAGTCACCACCATGACATCCACTCCAGTCCACAATTATTTATTCGAAAACAAAGGAGATTTGACCTTCCAAGACAGATCGATGGATTGGGGGTTTGGGGAGAAGAATTTTTCCAGCGGGGCAGCCTATGCTGATTTGGATAATGATGGGGATTTGGATTTGGTCATCAATCATCTCAATGAAACAGCTGGGGTTTATAGAAATACTTCGCCAAATAGGAATTTCTTAAAAATAGCCTTAGTCGGAAGTCAGTCAAACACCAAGGGAATTGGTTCTAAAATAACGCTAATTTCCGATGGAAAAACTCAGACTTTGGAGCAGCAGCCAGTGCGAGGCTTCCAGTCAAGTGTTAGCCCAATTTTGCATTTTGGATTGGGTGAAAGCACTCAGATTGATTCCATTCAGCTATTTTGGCCGAACGGGCAAAGAGAATTACTTACAAATATTACAGCAAATCAAACACTCGAAATCAAACAAACAACAGCTTCACCTGCTTCGAACAATTCGAAATCAACACCAACTCCCCTTCTTAGCAAAACCTCCAACCCTTCCCCATTTAAGGTAAAGGCTGCAGGCTTCAATGACTTCAAGCGTCAGCCTTTGATGCTCACCATGCCTAGCTATGTCAGCCCAATTTTAGCGCAAGGTGATCTGGACAGGGATGGCAATCCAGAAGTATTTTTTGGTGGAACAAAAGGCCAAGCAGCTGAAATCTGGTCTTGGATAGACGGGAATTGGACTTCTTTTTCAGGATTCCGATCAAACCCTGAGTTTACGGATGCGGTAGCGATTTTCGAAGATTTCAATGGAAATGGAGCAGATGATCTTTTTGTGGGAAGCGGCGGTTTTCAAGATTATATCGGTTCGGATGAAGCCTTGGAAGATCGACTATACCTCAATGACGGAACTGGAAAATTGACCAAAACTTCCAACTTCCCTACTTACAAATTCAGCACCGGTACAGCTATTACTTTAGATGCCAACGGTGATGGGTATCCAGATTTATTTGTTGGCGCAAAGCTTATTCCCGGAAAATACCCCATCATCCCTCAAAGCAAATTGTTGATCAATGATGGAAAGGGGAACTTTTCCGATCAAACAGCAGCTTTTCTACCCAAAGAAGGGAAACTGGGAATGGTAACCGCCTCGATAGAGATAGATCTAAATTCAGATGGCTTGCAAGACTTGGTTCTGGCCGGAGAGTTTATGAATTTGACTTTTTTGATAAATAAAAACCATTCAAAATTTGAAGATCAAAGCATCAATTTCTTAGCAAATCCACTTTCTGGTTGGTGGGGAAGTCTCTCTAAGGCTGATATGGACGGAGATGGTGATCTGGATTTGATCGCAGGAAACTTTGGGACAAACTCCCAATTGGAAGCTTCAGACAAAAAACTTATCCGATTGTATGCGGCAGATTTCGATGAAAATGGTTCCATTGATCCCATTCTGGAATGCTTTATCGGAGACAAGTCCTATCCCTACCCAAGTCGCGACGAACTGCTAGATCAGATGGTTTCTATGCGAAGCAAGTTCACAGACTATGCTAGCTACTCAAAGGCGACGATTAACGAGCTGTTTTCTGACAAAGAGCTCCAATCCGCTCAAGTATTAGAAATCAATACAATGGAATCTTATTTCCTAGAAAATCAGGGCGGTAAATTCATCCCAAAAGTGCTTCCTAAACTAGCACAAAGCTTTCCGATTCGAGCAATTTTACCAACTGATCTAAATGAAGATGGTATACTTGATTTGATTCTAGGAGGAAATGAAAACTTTACTCGAATTCGAATCGGGATGATAGATGCAGGATTGGGCTTGGTATTGATTGGCGATGGAAAAGGTAATTTCAAAGCCATATCACCTGCCGAATCAGGACTTGCGATTAAAGGAGATATTAAAGCGATTCTGGAATTGAATTCTGGAGGAGTCAAGCAAATTCTCTTCGGCATTCACCAACAAGCTATTGAGTCTTATCAATTGAAATGAAAAAGCTACATTCCATATCCTTTCTAATTTTAGCATTTATCCTGATCACAGGTTCCGCTTTTGGAGCCAAAAAACCGGTAAACTGGCCAAAAACCTACGCTGAACAGCTATTTCACATTACAGAAGTAATGGTCACCGATGTGGCTAGCCCACCGGTTGCGGCTCGTATTTATGCATATGCTACGTTAGCTTCTTATTTAACGATGCGAGAGCAAGGGACGGAATTCAAGTATCAACCGCTTTTAGATGCTAGCTATCTTACCGACTTGAAACTGGAGCTTCCCTCCGACCGAATTCAGTCCCCAGAATTTGCGGCAATTCTGGCCATGTTAAAAGTTGGCGAGGCGATTATGCCTTCTGGTTATTTATTGAGGGAAAAGCAGGAAAAATGGATCAGTGAAAGTCTCAAAGCAAAAACGATTTCAAAAAAGGAATTGGGAAATCATGTTGCCTTTGCAAATGAACTTGCCAAGCAAGTCATGACTATCGCAAAAAAAGACGGTTACCTACAGCTTTCTACCCTAACTCGATACACACCTAAGCAAGACCCTGGATTTTGGTATCCGACCCCTCCTGCCTATATGGCGGCGGTGGAACCCGAATGGAAAACAATTCGACCTTTCTTTATCCAAAATCTGTCAGAATTTGAGCCAAAACCAATGGCTACTTTTGATTTGGAAAAAGGCTCCTCATTTGAAAAGCAATTGATGGAAGTCTATGAAGTCACCAAAAAGCTCAGTGCCGAAGAAAAGTTAATAGCCAATTTCTGGGATTGCAATCCCTTCAAAGTGGAATTCTCCGGACACATGGCCATGGGAGTCAAAAAGATCTCACCCGGTGGACATTGGATCGGGATAACAGGGATAGCCGCAGTCAAGAAATCACTATCTTTTGCTGAAACAGCCTATGTGCATGCTTTGGTAGGTTTGACACTTCATGATGCTTTTATCTCTTGTTGGAAAGCCAAATACGAAACCGATCGGATTCGACCTGAAACGGTTATTAATCAAACCTTCGATCCAACTTGGAAGCCTTTGCTTCAGACTCCTCCTTTTCCTGAATACACTTCAGGCCACTCAGTCATCAGTCGAGCTTCTGCGGTAGTGCTAACTGGTTATTTTGGAGATAATTATGAGTTCATTGATACTTCCGAACTCTTTTTTGGACTGCCTGAGCGCCCTTTTAAATCCTTTTTACTGGCCTCAGAGGAAGCTGCTATTTCAAGACTTTATGGTGGAATTCACTTTCGGGACGCGATTGAAAATGGTGTAAGTCAAGGAGAAAAGATTGGAGATATGATTTGGGGTAAGGTGTCGAAATAACTTCCTGAATTCAATTTTCTCATTTAATAAAATTACCCTCCCAATCAACCTCTACCCCAAAAGGATTAGTAAGCTCACTCAAAAGTACCGCGACCTCACGCCGAGTAAGTTCTTTTTCAGATATGAAGTTCCCTGGCAGTTCAGCTCGTTTCCAAGCCTGTGCTATTTCAAGAAGCGGTGTGTTTGGTTTGATTTTTTCGAGAATAACCTGGAATTTCTCCCCAGTCAAATAAGCTCCGGATGCACCCCAAAACTCTTTCAACTCTGGATAAATTGGCCTCAAACCATCCACCATTTCATATTCTGAAACCAAACGCTCTGGATAAAACCAAGTCTGATTTGCCCAGAGATACGGAACTCCTACGCCTTTCAGTATTCCACTAAGCCCGATTTTCTGAATTGCCTCAAAATGCGGATCTGAAGGTGAAACATCAATAAAAGGCATCAAGTAAGCTCCTTGATCCAAAAGCACTTGCTGCACTGAACGGATAGAAACTTCTGCTGGAGTCATTTTTGATTTTAACGCAACACTAGCCAAGGTTCCCGCAGCTTGTCCGATTCCCAATACTACGGGCTGGAGTCGCGATGCCCCGTTGACGATATTGGAAACGGAAACACTTTTCTCAGCTAAGATCAAGCCCTGATGATCTTTAGGGATTAAAGCGCCCAAAGGCACATTGTAAGACGGCACTCGAATCTTGATAAAATCTACGGCAGGTGCATCCAGGTTCTTCTTGTGATGATGATCAATAGTGTAATCACCCACAATCACTCCAGTACGGTAATACGGATTAGGAGCTGTATAAGGATCAAGCACATAGGGTAACGTGAAATCTACAAGCCCATAATACCGTCTGGATTCCCGATGATATGGAATCATAGGTAAGTCATCATCAGTGGGATATTCCTCCTCGGCTAGTCCGAGATGGTTGAATCCTAACTCATGCTGTATGTAATAGACAAAACAAAGTGTGGCAGCTTTAGCAGCTTTGAGTGCCTCGACTCTTTCCACAGGAGTCATCTCAATGATGTTGAGGTAATAATCATTCCCACAATTTGGCCAATTGATCATGTATTTCCCGTTAGGCAATTTCCCGTAGTCGAGCATTTTGCCACAGTCTAAAGTCGGCGCATTATCAGTGGTAGGATCAGCGTGGGCACAAGCGCAAACAAATTCAGCAGGATCGTAATTCGCAGGTTTTGGGATCGTCTTATCTACTCCATTTCCATAATCCTGAAGTGTGGCCACATAAGTCAAGTCTTGAATGATGTTATTCGCCTTAGCTGGTGCATAGATTTCTCCAATAACCTCTCGAGCATCCATTCCCAATCGATAGGGCAAACCCTGAGTCGCTGCGACATCTCCCAATTCTGTCGCATCGATTAAAAGCGTAGACGTAACAATGATGTCATTCCCTCCATTTTGATAAGTCACCTGCCATTTTCCTTCGGTATAGACAGCAGTCTTCCAAGTACTTTGATATGAAACCGTAAGATTTGGGGTCTTGGAGGCCATTTCCTGAAGCAGTTCATTGGCTACTTTCGGTTCAAAAAGTGTATTACTCACCCAACCGGTAGCCATGTTTTTAGATCCACCATAGTACGTTTCCAAAGCCAGTTTAAATTCCCCGTAAAACCCACCAGAGATTTTATCATTGCCATCTATTGCTGAAACGCCGGCAGATGTCAGCATCCCTCCCAGCCAGGTACTTTCTTCGATGATAAGCGTTTTGGTACCCAGCCTGCCTGCAGAAATACCGGCAGAAGCCCCACTGGCTCCTCCACCTACAATAATGAGTTCATAGTTTTGTTGAGAAAAACCCTGAAAGCTAAAAAGTGCTAAAAGCCAAATAAAAAACGATTTTTTAAGGATGGAAATCTTCATGGTTTAGTTGTTTATAAACGATTGACATGCGCCGATTAGGGCTGCTTGCTCACCTAGCGTAGAGATTTTAATCTCAGCCAAACAGCCGTTCTGAATCAAATAATGGGTAGTGGCAGGTAAAAACCGAGTATTCGTCAAGGCTATTTTTCCTCCCAAAATAACAGCTTCAGACTGAAGCCGAATCAAATAGGGAACAAGAAATTCTCCAAGTGCTTTGCCGAAAATTCCGAATAGAATATCTGCCTCTTGTTTTATGGATTCTGATTCATCCAGTTCTCTTACCCCTGAAATAGAAAGATTGAAATGCTTTTTGGCTTCAGATACAAACCAGTTGGTACCCAGATAATCCTCAGCGATTCCATCACGGAACGGCGCAGTCCAAAGCTTAGCGTCTTTAACCACCTCGCCCACTTTGATCGCAGAGCCAAGACCAGTTCCCAAAGTGATCCCAATAGAGTTTTTAAAAGCCTTGGCAGATCCTGCTAGACTTTCTCCCAATAAGAATGCTTCTGCATCGTTTGTGAACTGAATGCTAGCTGAAGGAATATCGAGCGATTCTGCAAGCAGATTTTTAACTGACAATTTGAAGAGAGACTTCATTTTTCCCTGATCCTGAATCAGGGATATTCCATTTGGGTAATCGTAAGGGCCAGGCATTGCGATTCCTACCTGGTAGTTTTTTGATCCGTTGGCACTGGCCCGAATCACGTCAGACCAAGCAGAAATTAATACATCGGCAGAGGCTGTGGTATCCACAGATGATTCTCGAAAATCGGACAAACTCAGCTCTCTTCTGGAATTAAAAGTTAAAGAAGCGGCTGAAATATGTGATCCTCCAATGTCTACTCCGATAAGTTTCATGTTACGATTGTTCAGATTCGATTTTGAGGATTAATTAAGAGGCTTAGAAGTTCCAATCTGTTGGTCGATTGCATCCAGCAATTCTCCGGATGGATCTTCAGATAGTTCCCAAAACATTACGCCTGCCAAATTCATTTTTCGGACAAACTTAATTTTTTCTGCTATTGATTCAGGACTTTCGTAGGTGATCCATTCTTTTTTTTCTGAAGAATAGAGAAAAGGGTTTTTTGAAATTTCGTCCCAATATTCAGTGTAGGAGGAATCATTCTGGAGTAGCTGAATCTTATCATGAGACAGCGCACTATCCCATTTACCATACTGGTTAAGTCCGTTGTTGTTTTCAGGCACTTCATTCCAGCGTTTGCCATAAAAGGGAATTCCAAGAACCAATTTATTGGCCGGAATCCCAAAAGCGATATGATCAGTCACTGCTGATTCTACAGCTCTTTCCTTTTTTCCTTCAGGCATGGTTTCGGGATTGCCTTTGTACAGATTAGCATGATGCCCTGTAATCTGATCTCCGGGACCAAAAAGGTCATAACTCATAATATTCACTAAGTCCAAATATTTTGCTGCAGATCGAAGATCATTGACTTCCAAATATTTTCGAAAGCCACCAGTGGCAATGGTACTCAAGTAATGTTTTTGGTGGATCGTTCCCAGTGAATCCAATGCTTCTCGGAAGCTTTTAAGCATCGCGACAAAATTCTCTTTGTCAATATCTCTCACCACATTATTATCGCCTTGCAATGCTGGATATTCCCAGTCAAAGTCTAATCCATCCAAGTTGTGTTTGATTAAAAAATCAATACCTGAGGCCGTAAGTTTCTTTCGGCTTTCAGGTGTTAAGGCAGCATCGGAGAAGCCTTTAGACCAAGTCCAACCACCAATAGACACCAATACTTTAAGGTCTGGATTCTGGGATTTGAGTGAATGAAGTTTTAAAAAATTTAAGCTATCTCGCTCTTCCATTCCTTCACCAGACGTAACCAGACCCTCTACCACATTGGCAAATGCATAGTTGATATGGGTGAGCTTCTCAGCTGGAACTTTGCCGGGATCCACTCCTTTCCATCCAGCTACGTATCCGATGACTACTTTTTTTTCTCCTTGCTGGGAAAAGCTTTCGAAGAAAATAGAAAACAAAAGAAATAGGAGAAATGAAAATCGCATAGTGAAATAGTTGATTGGTAAATAAAAAGATAGAGGCCTGGAAAAACCAAGACCTCTATCTGCAATTTAATAATGAAAGTTTCTAAATGAGATTTTACTTATCCCACCAAACAGGATTTACCCAGGTATCTCCTCCCATATTAGAAATAGCACTAACCAAATTTGCTGGGTTAGTAGTGCTTTCAGAAGCAGGGTATAATTGTCTCCTTGGGATTTGTCCACCAGAGAAGTTTCCAGAGTAATTTACTGGTGTTAAAACAGGGTAACCCGAACGCTTCCAATTATTCCAAGATTCTACGAAATTGGCAAACAAGCCGGTAGTAGCCCAAATTTGAGTATTAATCATTTTTAAAGCTGCAGAAGTACTACTTACATCTAATGGATTTGCCGAAGCAAAGCTTGAAGCTGTAGCCGGAGAAATTGATCCTCCTCCGAATTTACCCATAGTAACTATTGCTCCTTGTAATCCAGCGGCATAATATGACGAAGCTGTACCCGGGACAGTGAATCCTCTTGTAGCAGCATCCGCAAGTAGAAACTGAATCTCTGCATAGGTCAAGATGAAAACTGGTGCATTTCGATCTCTGTATATTGCAGTAGGTCTAGAATATTTACCGATTAGAGAAATATCACCTCCAGTACCTGTTGAACCTGGATAATTTGGAGATTTTGTGATATCAGTAGTCAATCCTCTCAGATCATAGCCATTTGGCATTCCAATCTGAACAGCAGGATCATTATCACCAACTGCGGTACTTTTATTTCCTATTAAACCTGCAACAGGAATTTCTGCAATTAATGACAAACGAGGATCGTTGTTTGACTTAAGGAAGTCTATCAACTTGTTTGACCAACGTACTTCATATACATCGTCAGTTACGTTTAGCGCATTAGCACTTGAATTGGAATAACCATTTGCTTGATCTGAGACTAAAACTGCTTCGTCCGCAGGAGATGCAAAGATACCCCCAGCGATAGCTTTTTGAACGTAAGTCTTAGCCGTAGCTGGATCCGCATCAACTAATCGCATTGCCATACGCAACATGATTGAATAGCCTAGTTTTTTCCATTTAGTCACATCACCTTTATAAAGAACATCGTTTTTGATTCGATCGCCTGACTCACTAATTTTAGAAAGTGCTGCATCAAGATCAGAAAGCATCGCCTTGTATAACTCAGATTGAGAATCATATTTTGGTTGAGTGATTCCTGCTTCAGCCTTCAATGCTTCAGAGTACGGAATGTCTCCATAAACATCAGATACAAACGAAAGAGTAAGTACTTTCCAGACTTCTCCGACTGCAACTAAGTTGGTAAATCCTTTTTTCTCAGCAAGAGCCTGCATTTGATAAACTCTTGATGCTGTAGAGAAGCCACTATTCCAAACATTTTGAATATAACTGTTTGTACTTCCTGAGGCTACATATTTATCGGCATTGGAGTAGTAATTAGCTCCTCCTGTAGAAGTTGAAGCCATTACTTGTACCCACATACTCTGGAAAAGAAGTGCTCCACTATATCCAGTCATCATGCCGCCATAGTTAAAGGACACAGTAGGAAGGATCAGATTTGGATCGAATACGCTTCCATCCGCACGGTTTGGATCGGTATTGATTTCCGCAAAATCTCCATCACAACTGGATACGGATAGTAAAATCCCCGTAAGAATTATGCTTATATATTTTTTCATATTAATTCAATTTGAAATTAAGGTTGAACCCAAAAGATCTAGTGCTAGGAAGGTTTTGACCTTCAATGCCAGTGTAGTTAATATTAGAGCCAAAACTAGCCTCAGGGTCAATGTTTTTAGCTTTACGCATCAAAAACCCGATATTTCTACCCACAAGTGATACACTCAAACCCTTCAAGACTGGAGTATTACCAAACCATTTTGCAGGAAAGCTATAGCCCAGCGTTAACTGTCTCAACTTGATGAAGTCTCCATCCACGACACTTGTGCTAGTTACATTTTGTGCCAACGCTTGGTAGTATCTTTCTGCTGTTGCAGTCACCCCATTAGTAGTCACACCAGATTCTCTACCCTCAAGTGTCACTTGATTTAGACCTCTGAAAGTCGAGTAGAATTCAGTTGCAGAAAGCACTTTGTTACCATAGTTATAGTCAATCAAGAATGAAAACATAATCCCTTTGTAGATAAAATCGTTATTCCATCCACCATAAAGTGTAGGCAATACAGTTCCCATATTGATCAAATCTCCACGAACTGGAAGTCCTGCCTCATTTACTTTGATGCTTCCATCAGCGTTGTAAGCATAATCATAGGCTCTGATCTGAGGACCAGCTTCTCCTACTACGTATGCTGTCACCGCATTTCCTAGCGTAGCTCTGTTCTGACCCAAATTGACAGGATTGTTATTAGGATCAGTACTTAGTATTCTGTTCTTAACCTTCGACAGGTTGAATGAAGACTTCCAAGTGAAATTTTCGGTTTGAATAGGAACACCAGTCACTAATACCTCAAGTCCTTTGTTACTAGTTGATCCTGTTGCGACCACCGCACTGTTGAAACCTGAGGTTATGCTATAACCTGCTCGCATGATTTCATTGTGAGTTTCTTTCTGATAGTAAGCAATATCAAAACCTAAACGGTTATTGAAAAAACTAAGATCGACACCAAACTCTACTTCACTTGTAGTAAATGGCTTCAAGTTCAAATTCGGTAGAGATGTTGGAGATGATCCAGCAGGTACTCCGTTATAAGAGTTAGCAGAATTGTAGTAGAAAGTGCTCTGGTAAGCATCAAATGGCTCACCGCTAGTCACTGCATAAGATGCTCTAAACTTACCAAAATCCAATGCTGGCACATCAATCAACTGATCAAATACAAACGCCGCCGCAACGGAAGGTGAGAAAATACTATTGTTGTTAATAGGCAAAGTACTATAGACATCATATCTACCAGTGGTGGTTAACGTCAAAATATCATTGTAACCAATTCCAACAGAATAGTAAGCAGATTGAACTTCACGCTCATTATATCCATAAGATCTTGAGAATGTCTCTAAGTTGAATGGAGAATATAAGTATGGAAGGACGAATCTGTTTCCACCTACTCCTACAGATTCAAATTTGTTGTTTCTCATATTTGCACCGGCAAGCACATCTAGATTTAACTTATCCGTCAAATCAAACTTTCCGCCCAAGATACCATCAATGTTCGTTTCTGTTGTTTGAGATTGTCCGCGACCGTTAAGACCACCTTTCAAATCCCCCGTATAGGCTAGGCCAAAAGGGTCTATGCTATAGAAGTCATCATTAGAAGCATCATTACCCAATCGTATCATCGCAAAAATATTCTTGGTGAAGCTATATTTTGTAGAAATCGCAGAGATAGTTCTTTTTCTTCCAATATCATTAATCCCTTGATTAACAATAAAGTAAGGGTTGGTCACATAGATATCATCACTAAAAACAGTTTCAGCTCCAGTATCAGTATTATAGCCAGGAGCAAAAATACCCTGGCTGATATTTGGGGCAAGAAGCAAGAAGTTATTTGGATTCTTGGGGCCATCACTTAGGTTAGGCACATTGGTCGACTTCTGATCAATGTAATTGATCATTGCTGTTACACTCAATTTATCAGTAATATTTTGTTCCACATTCAAATTGATGCTCAAACGATTTACACCATTATTTGGAACAATAGATTTTGCATCCAAGTTGGACACTGACATTCTAAATGAACCATCTTCTCCTAATCCTTTAGATAAAGAAACTGTGTTAGTAAAATTAGTCCCTGTTCTGTAAAAATTAATATATCCGTCGCTAGTAGGCGAATAAGGGTACTGATTACCATCAAATCCAATTACTGGGCTACCGTCCATCTTCCCTCCCCAAGACAATCTACCTGTGGATTGTGCATCGGCTGCTGTTGCAGGCTTCAATCCTCCAGTACCTTGTCCATATACTTGCTGAAAATCAGTAAAATCTACTGCATTTTCGGCCATCATGTTCATCGTATAGTCTACAGACCATCCGCCTCCTTTAGATCCTCTTTTGGTAGTGATCAGAATCACACCATTGGAGGCTCTTGAACCATATAGTGCAGATGCAGCCTGACCTTTCAAAACAGTCATAGTTTCGATATCATCTGGGCTAAGATTACCAATACCATCGCCACTATCGGCTCCTCCCCACTGACCAGCACCACCTCTTTGAGTGTTATCCATTGGAATACCATTGATCACATACAAAGGAGATCCTGTACCGCTGATACTTGGTAGCCCTCTTAATGTGATTTTAGAGGTTCCACCTGGACCGCTATTTGTTCCCTTCACTACCAAGCCAGCAACCCGGCCTGCTAAAGAGTTTGCAACGTTGGTCTCACGAGCAGTACTAAAAGATTCACTCCCTACCTGAGTTACTGAATAACCCAAAGTTGCTTTGTCTTTGCTAATACCCAGAGCGGTAACAACCACTTCTGAAAGCTCATTCGAATCCTCAGCAAGCGTAACATTTAATTGAGTAAGATTCCCGACGGTAAATTCCTGTGTCGCAAATCCAATAAACGAAAACACTAGCACTGAGCTAGGGCTTACCGAAATCGTGTACTCACCGTCTATATTAGTAGTGGTACCTGTCTTATTCCCTTTATCCAGGATTGTTACTCCTGGCATAGGCAGCCCGTCTAACTCTGCAGTCACGACTCCCTTCAGAACTTTTGTCTGAGCTTGCGCATAGGTAGTGAGACCCATCATTAGCACAAGAGCAAAAGCAATTGATAGAACTTTTCTCATAGTTTAAAATTAATGGTGAAATTAAATTGATTTAGTTCTCTTGATGTTCCAAGATCTGCTCGGATCACCTCACTGTGTAAAGATTTATTCATAAAATTTGGATTAAAAGTTAAAATATAAAAGTTTTATGGCCTGATAATCAGTTATCTCAGGAGATAAATTTGTAAGAATCAAAATAATCAAAACATTACTTGGTCAAATTTAAAAATTTCAGATTTCTAATAAAAGAGATTCGCTATTTTTTTTCACTAAAATAGAGATTCTTGCAAAAAATTTTTATTAAAGTAAAAATTAGAACCGATTTATTTTAAAATAGAAATGTAATTTAAAAAATATTTTAACATAAGATGCTGTAAAAATCAAAATTTAAATAGCAACAATATTCAGTTCATCTATTTTTGTTTATCTGGACCTACAAAAATTCAAAATATTATTTTAAAAATTAGGCTTAGAAAAAAGAAAAAAAAATCAATCACTCTGAGTTTAAAAAACTAACAGTAAGCATCTTAAACAAAAAAGCCATCCCAACAAGTTGGGATGGCTTAAAATTAGTAAATCAGCTACTATCTAAGGAAAAGTAACTCTCTGTATTTCACCAAAGGCCAAGACTCATCGTCAACCAAAAGCTCTAACTTATCAGCTGCATATCTGATTTTGTCAAAATAAGCTTCCTTTACATCGGTTTGATAGCGTTTTGCCTGAACTTCGAAATCTGGTTCTTTATTGATTTGCTTTCTGGCTTCAATCATTGAAGTGACGCTTAGCTTTAACGCCTCGATATGCTTAGATACTTCTTTGATTGTATCTACCGCTGCAGAATGATCTAATCCAAGACCTTTTAATCCGTTGGCATTCTCGATCATTTTGTTCTGATACAGTATTGCTGTCGGGATAATGTGATTCAATGCAAGGTCTCCCATCACACGGCTTTCGATTTGAACTTTCTTGATAAAGTTTTCAAGCATGATTTCATGACGCGCATGAAGTTCTATATGATTCAATACATTGTGTCGCTCAAACAGCTCTCTCGCACCTTTCGTTTTGTAAACATCTAATGCTAGAGGAGTAGATTTCAGATTGGATAAACCTCTTTTTTCTGCTTCAGCTGCCCACTCGTCAGAGTAGCCATCTCCTTCAAATCTCACCTTTTTAGATTCTTTGATATACTTACGAAGTACATTTACGATTCCTATTTTCTTTTCCTTGCCAGCAGCCATCTCTTTTTCAATGTCTTTTAGCATTGTTTTCAAGACATCTGCTACGATGACGTTCAATACTGTCATTGGTCCTGCAACGTTGGCTTGAGAACCAACAGCACGGAATTCAAATTTATTTCCAGTAAATGCAAATGGAGAGGTTCGGTTTCGATCGGTATTATCAAGGATGATTTCAGGAATCTTGGATATTCCAAGCTTCATATACATGTTATCCCCTTTTTCGATCTTAATATTTCCATTCTTCTCCAGCTCATCAAGAACCTCAGTAAGTGTTTTTCCTAGAAATACAGAAATGATTGCAGGTGGAGCTTCGTTCGCACCAAGTCTAAAATCATTACCAGCAGAAGCAATACTTGCTCGAAGCAAATCTGCATTGTCATAAACCGCTTTGATCGTCGCTACGAGGAAGGTCAAGAACTGAAGGTTCTCTCTTGCAGAATTGCTTGGTTGGAATAAGTTGACACCTGTATCAGTAATCAATGACCAGTTATTGTGTTTTCCGCTTCCGTTTACCCCTGCGAATGGCTTCTCATGAAGTAAAACTTTCAAGTCATGCTTCTCAGCCGCTTTTTCCATCACATCCATCAAAAGTTGGTTGTGATCGGTAGCCTTATTGATTTCTTCGTAAACTGGAGCTACTTCAAACTGACCTGGAGCCACTTCGTTGTGACGAGTCATCACCGGAATACCAAGCTTATGTGCTTCTACTTCGAATTCTACCATAAAGTCCTTCACTCGAGAAGGGATGGAACCGAAGTAATGATCATCCAATTGCTGCCCACGTGCTGGACTGTGGCCGAATACAGTTCTTCCTGCCATAACCAAGTCCGGACGTGCAGAAAAAAGTGCCTTATCCACCACGAAGTACTCTTGCTCTACTCCAAGGGAAGGTTGAACTTTCTTTACATTTCGGTCAAAAAGCTGACAAATCTGTATCGCCGCATCGTTGATAGCTTCGATTGATTTTAGAAGTGGGGTTTTAAAATCCAGTGCTTCGCCCGTATAAGAAACAAAGATTGTCGGGATACACAGGGTATTTTCAAAAATGAAAATCGGAGAGGTCGGATCCCAAGCGGTATAACCTCTAGCTTCGAAAGTTGATCTAATTCCACCATTTGGAAAAGAAGAAGCATCTGGCTCTTGCTGAACTAATGCGGTACCTCTAAACTTCTCTAGCCCAGCATATGCATCAAAAAATGAATCATGCTTCTCAGCTGTGGAACCTGTCAAAGGCTGGAACCAGTGCGTGTAATGGGTAACTCCTTTAGATAGTGCCCATGTTTTTACTGCAGAGGCTACTTCCTCAGCTGCTGATGCATCGATTTTCGTTCCCTTATCGATTGCCTCCATTACCTTTTTATAAACAGACGGCGCAAGCGATTCTTTCATCTGCCTGGATCCGAATACATTGGTACCGAAATAATCTGAAATTTTTGTTGATGGAGCAGTGACAGTTTTTCGCTGTCTGCTTTGCACCATGGATAAGGCTTGTTGTCTAAGTGTTGCCATTTCTACAATGTGTGGTTTAAAATTATATCTACAAAAATAGAAAAATACTCGTCTTCTAAAGCTTTTAGCAAAAAATTGAGGTTGATTTTTATAAAAATTACACAATTTTCAAAAAATCAAGCAAAAATTAACCCCAATTGCTCAAAGTAACAGATTTTCGACCTCAAGATTGGAGAATTGAAAACAAGCCAAGTTTAATTACCTTTGTAATCTCAAGAACATTACACCGATTTTGAAAAAAGTAGCCTTTTATACCTTAGGTTGTAAACTCAATTTCTCCGAAACGTCTACGATCAGCAGACAATTCGAAGAAAAGGGATACCTGACAGTCGATTTCCAAGAAAATCCTGACATTTTCATTATTAACACCTGCTCTGTCACTGAGAACGCGGACAAGAAGTGTAAAAAGATCGTCAAAGAAGCGAAAAAGATCTCGCCAAACTCCTATGTGACCATTATAGGTTGCTATGCGCAGCTCAAGCCTCAGGAAATCTCCGAGATTGAAGGAGTAGATGCAGTCTTAGGAGCAGCCGAGAAATTTAGATTGATTGAGTTGTTGGATGATTTTGCAAAAGGTCATGAGACGAAAGTCCTAGCATCTGAGATTCAAGAAGCTACTATATATAATAATGCGTATTCGATCAATGATCGGACGCGGACTTTTTTGAAAGTTCAAGATGGCTGCAACTATGGCTGTGCTTTCTGTACGATCCCGCTTGCCAGAGGCAAAAGCCGAAGCAATACCATTGAATCAGTTTTAGAATCAGCACGAGAGATCGCCAAAACCGATGTCAAAGAAATCGTGCTCACCGGCGTAAACATCGGAGACTTCGGAATCGTCGAAGGAAAACGAAATGAACGCTTTGCTGATTTAGTCTTTGCAATCGATGAGGTAGAAGGAATCAATCGCTTTCGAATTTCATCCATTGAGCCAAACTTGCTGACAAATGAAATCATCTCATTTGTTGCTACTTCCAAACGATTTGTGCCGCATTTTCATGTTCCACTTCAATCAGGCTCGAATACTATTCTTCGTAAAATGGGCAGACGCTACCTTCGCGAACTTTATGAGGATCGGGTATTCAAGATTAAAACCTTGATGCCACATGCCTGTATCGGTGTAGATGTCATCGTAGGCTTCCCGGGCGAGACGGATGAGCTATTTTTAGAAACCTATAATTTTCTGAACGAACTCGATATTTCTTACCTCCATGTATTCACTTATTCTGAGCGAGCAAATACCCGAGCAGCGGAGATGGAGGAGGTTATTCCAATAAAAAAGCGAAACGAACGGTCCAAGATGCTTCGGATTCTTTCTGAGAAAAAGCGGAGAAAATTCTACACCGAAAATCTAGGAAAGACCTTTACCGTTCTTTTTGAAGAAGATGTGGAAAATGGAAAAATCCATGGTTTTACTGAAAACTACATTCGAGTTGCGGTCAAATATGATCCGATGCTAATCAATGAACTCAAACTCCTAACCTTAGATCAAATCAACGAACAAGGAAATGTAGAGGCTTTGGAGCCGGATTTCGTATTCGAAAAACACTAAGGAAGAAATAAGATATTAAATTTTAGTGTCGAAAAATTAGATTTTAGTGCCAATACGCTAGAGTTGACAGGATAGTTCGAATCAATAATCAAGGCATTAGAGCTTAGATCCAAAAGTTAAGATTGATCAATAAATCATGAAACGTGAAGCACCAGAGGTTCGATTCGATTGTAATAAAAGAGTCTAAAAAGGTGAAAAAGCACTAGAGGTGCGATTTGATGGGAAATTCAAAAAATAATCATCGGGACCTGGCAATTTTTCTTCGTCCCAGGAGAGCATATTAAAGAATTTCGAATCTTTCCCTCCCCCTACTTCCAAACTAGCCTATTTTTCCTAAATTCAACTTCAGCAAAATCTATTTTTCGTGAGCAAAAAACATATCCCCCTTTTAATCCAAGACGAGCCTTGGTTGGCTGATTTTGAAACACAAATCGAAGAACGCCAAGATCGCTTTGAAAAAGCCCTTCATGAGATTGAAAACTACAGCGGTAGCATTACTGAGTTTGCAGGAATGCACGAATACTACGGGATTCATTTCGAATCTTGGCGAAATGGCTGGGTTTATCGGGAATGGGCTCCGGCTGCAAACCAACTCTATTTCATTGGAGACTTCAATGGCTGGAATCTCGCTTCCCATCCAATGCGAAGAAATCCTCGAGGGGATTGGGAGATTTTCTTGCCATACGATGAATATAAAGAACGCTTCACGCATCAGAGTAAAGTAAAAGTTCGGGTTGAATCAGCCAAATTCACTTTAGATCGGATTCCCGCATACATCACTCGGGTGATCCAGGATTCCGGAAATCATGATTTCGCTGGGCAACTTTGGTTTCCGGATGAATATAAATGGACGGATACCAACTTTTCCCCAAAATCAAATTTCTTACAACCGCTTATCTACGAATGTCATATCGGAATGGCTCAGGAGAAGCACGGGGTGGGAACTTACGCCGAGTTCGAACAACTTACTTTACCTCGGATCAAAGCTGCCGGATATACTACTATACAAATGATGGCCGTGATGGAGCATCCGTATTACGGTTCATTTGGCTATCACGTATCCAATTTCTTCGCACCGACATCGCGCTTCGGCACGCCTGAGGAACTCAAATCCTTGATCAATTCCGCACATAGAATGGGGATCGCTGTGATTATGGACATTGTGCATTCGCATGCGGTAAAAAATGTGAATGAGGGACTAAATGAATTTGACGGAAGTGATCATCAATATTTTCATCCTGGTGAAAAAGGCTATCACGAGGGCTGGGATTCAAAGCTTTTTGATTACGGCAAATTTCAAGTGCAACAATTCCTTCTTTCCAATATCCGCTATTGGTTGGAGGAGTTTCATTTTGATGGATTCCGATTTGATGGAGTCACCTCTATGATATACAATCATCACGGCCTCATTTCTTTTGGAGATGCCGCTCTGTACTTTGATGAGGGAGTAGATGAGGATGCGGTACTATACTTGCAGCTCGCCAATACGTTGATTCATGCTGTGAATCCTAATGCAATTTCCATCGCAGAAGAAGTCAGTGGCATGCCGGGGCTTTGTCGAAAGGTCAGTGATGGAGGGATTGGATTTGATTACCGACTGGCGATGGGAATTCCTGACTTCTGGATTAAAACCCTCAAACATAAGCAGGATGAACAATGGGACCTTTTTGAGCTCTGGCATGAACTGACCAACCGTCCTAAAAACGAAAAATCCATCGCCTACGCCGAGAGCCATGATCAGGCTTTGGTGGGTGATAAGTCCATTGCCTTCTGGCTAATGGATAAGGAGATGTATTTCAATATGTCAGTCTTGCAGCAAAGCTTGGTCGTGGATCGCGGAATGGCACTGCATAAAATGATTCGGATGATTACCCTCACGCTCGGTGGAGAGGGGTATTTGAATTTTATTGGAAACGAATTTGGGCATCCGGAATGGGTAGATTTTCCAAGAATTGGCAACGATTGGAGCTATCAGCATGCGAGAAGGCAATGGTCCTTGGTCGATGAACCCCTACTCCGCTATCAACAACTTGATGCCTGGGATAAAGCAATGATCCAATTGGCTACCGACTATAAACTACTAGCGGCATCACCCGCTACACAGCTCTATTTAGATCCCGACAAGAAAATCCTCGCCTACGAACGTGGAGCATTGATCTTTGTCTTTTCTTTCCATCCCACGGAGTCATTTTTTGGCTTTCCAATCACCTTTCCTAAGGCAGGAAATTACCAGATTATGCTAGACTCTGATGAAAAGCGTTTCGGAGGATTTGAGCGATTGGATCAAGAGGTGATCTACTCTACCGACGCTGATAATCAAGTCAGTTTATATATCCCAAATCGGGTGGTGATGGTGCTAAGCAGAAATAAATAGAAAAATTGGATATTTGCTTAACTAAATCTAATAAGTACACGTTTCAAAAATATTGTTATTTTTTATGTAAAGCAGGAATATTCAAATTTTATTAAATATTAGAATTATGAAAAAGCAAAGAATTATTTATGGTCTATTTTTCACCTTTCTGTTAATCGGTTGCAATGCGGATGATTTATCTTTTGATGAATTGAAAAATTTAAAAATAGGTGAGTATAATATACAAGCTCCAGGTAATTTCAACTTAATAGAACAACAAGGTTATGATTCCAAGGTTGGAAAAATAGAAGGTTCAGGAATTTCTATGTCTTTCGATTATGGTATGTACACTTCACCAGAGCAAAATATTCCGGAAGAGAACTATATAATTATAGATGAGATTAATGAAGGAATAAGAAAGCAGCTAGTGATCGCAAAAAATCCGCAAGCGAATAATACTTCAATTCATATTTCCTTTATAGGAAATTCTGGTAATACTACTCCACCATCTTTGAAATTCTGGACTACCAATTTGACGAATTCTCAACAAGAACTGGTTATTAAAATATACAATTCGATAACTATAGAAAGATAGCTCTTCGCACAATCGATTAAATTCCAGCTAGGTATAGGCCCAAGGGCGCATTTCACATAATGCATCCGAATTTACTGAACAAGCTTTAGGATGTCAATGCTCCGTTGAGAAATTTGTGAATCAAACATTTGTTTTCCAGATTAACATTTTTGGTAAAACCCGCCACTTCGCCAAGCGCCAAACCGTTGAATACTGATCATTAGAAATGAAGTCGTTCTTATCCATACTAATAAGCTTACTATTTTTTGGGCTTTCCTTAATTCATTTTTATTGGGCAAGCGGAGGTCTTCTTGGATTTACGAATACACTTCCAGCAAATTAACAGGGAATACCAGTACTCAGCCCAACGACGATTGCTAGCATTTTTATGAGGATTATATTGCTACTGCATGGAATCTTCTACTTGTTCTCATTTAAATCGCTAGATCGTAAATTCTTGGTTTTAATTAGAACTATAGGACTTTAGATGATTCTGATAATTTTTCTTTTGAGAGCTGTCGGCGATTTCAAATACACAGGCTTTTTTTAAGAAATTAAGTCTACCGAATTCGCCTACTTAGATACCGTATTTTACTCTCCCCTTTGCCTAGCAATAAGTCTAATCGGATTTACATTGATATGGTTGAAAAAATAAAGAGAGATGAGTAGCTCATTCAATAAAAGGTTTTATTCTTAAGTCTAAATCAGGCGTAGGTTGATCTATTAGTATTCTTTTTCCAACTACTCAAAAAGGAAAAGTCAACAGACTATGCTGACTCACGGTATTGAAATCACGCCAAACGCGGTTGAGTTCGGTATGGGTTTTGGCTCCTTCCAAGCCGGCATAAGGATACAAGGATGCATTGGAAATCCGGCAAGCCTGAGTGAGTTTTCGACTGACTTTACTGACTTTTTTTAGAGTGGCTGTGGAGATTTGGCCCACTTGTTCCAATTCATCCCAAGAGCTTTTTACCGTTTTATAAAACTCCATTCTCAAGTGAGCTAGTCGAGCGTTCTCTTTATTGAAGGATTTTTCAAAATGATCTAATTCACGCTTAGCAAAGGCTTTACTATCCTTTCTTTTCCCGAAAGCAGCTTCAACCAACTCCTGAAAGTGCCCCGTAATCCCCAAAATATTCACCGCCAAAGTTGCCTCGGCGAATTGTAGAAAAGGATAGCGATAGATCGGATTAGGAAGTGCGACTTTCTCTGGTAAAATATCAAAGCATCTATTTTCAGGAACGCTTAAATTCTGGGTCTTAAAAGCGTGGCTTCCAGTTGCGATCATTCCCATATAGTTCCAGCTATCCAGAATCTCCACTTCTTCTTTTTCTAGGATAAAGGCCCTAACTATTGGTTTTCCAGAATCATCCAAAATCACAGACCCATTTTCATATATTTCGCAGTTCGCCGTAAAATGGCTTGCATGCAAAGCTCCTGATGCATAAGTCCAGCTACCTGAAATCTGGTAGAATTCCCCGATCTTATTTGCTTTACCACCAACAAATCCAGATCCTGCAAGGCAAACTTTTGAATCTGAAAATACTTTATTGCGGAGCGATTTTTCCATAAAACCTACGAACCAACTCGCACCGGCACAGAGGGTAATTGTCCAACCCACGCTCCCATCAACTTTGGCTAGTTTTTCTTCTAGCTCAAGGCCTTCTGGCAAGCTAAGTTCAAGCCCTCCTAAAGCTTTTGTGACAAAAAGCTGAAACCACTTTTCACGATGAATCTCTTCCAGCCATTCGGTAGGTAAGCATCCCAGCTGTTCAGCCTTCCTGGAAAGTTCTTCAGTAAAAATCTCTTTATTAATCATTCATTAAAAATCGAGCGTATTGTTTAGGGATAATTTGAAGTTCAAAAAAAAGCCGGAAAACCCGGCTTTAAAAATTATTTCTTCTTTTTCTGGACGGCAAGCCATTCCATGATAGTTACTGGCCGATCATTTATTTTCACAAACGAACCGTCTAATTCTGTCCTTGCTTTGTTCTCATGAACATAAATCCAAGACCAATGCCCATTGTATCGGTAATCATCGCCTCCATAAAAACCTGTAATATCAGTCACATGATCGTAATAGGTAAAATGCACATTCTTCGCTCCTGCTTTCGTCAGACGGTCAACTAAGGGTACAACCGTCTCGTCTGGCTTTGTCACACCATCATCTTTGGAATGGACAAACCACATCGGCACATTCTTGATTTTTTGAATTTGCGCATCACTTACGAATTCATTATTGAAAGCCAAAGAGCTGATATATCCAGCAGCAAAGTATTCTGGGTGCTCAATAATCAACTTCAAGGACATATAGCCCCCGTTTGAGCATCCGCCAACGTAGATTCGAGAAGGATCAATCTTAGGGTTTTTGGCTACATATTCTTGAATCAAAGCAAATAACGCTTCGTGATACACATCACTTACTTGCCCTCTTGTCGTTCCCTCAGCGCTTTGCATCCAGAAAGTCGGGGCTTGTGGAACCAGTACATAGGCTCCACCAAATAATAGCTGGATTTCTGGAGAAGCATAATTAAATGCCTTATTTCCCATGAGTGCGATGGTAGGATCTGACCCTCCTTCTCCACCTCCGTGCAGCCAGATAATAAGCGGAGCTTTTTCGAAAGTTGATTCAGGTGTAAAAGCAGCATAAGTCAATGTGGTGTTCTCCCCAATGAATTTCCCCTCCAAAGCAAAATCATCTACAATCGGACGAGTCCTTCCTGATTCTTCATTCCAGATAGTACCAGATTTGATATCCAAAATTATCATCTGATAATCAATCCAGAAATTACCGCCTCGATTCCCTGCTCGCATATATTGAATCGGAGAGCCCAAAGGCATTACCGGGCTCACAGCGAGCACTAATGTAGCATAACCTCCTTCTGCTACTCTATTGCCAGATTCATCCGAAGGATAGCCTAAAACGACAGCTCGCTTACCGGCCTGTTGTCCAGCTGGGATCTCTCCGATTTCCGATGACCGATTAACATAAATTTCAAAATCAGCTGCATTAACTTCTGTTACAGACTGATTCATCTTTATCACCACTTTATTAGCAGCTGGTCCCCAGTCAAAACCTTCGATGATAAGATGATAAGATTGTGGAGCTTGAAATTCAGTAGAATTAGCCTGAGCAAAGGACAGAAATGACAGGTAAAAGAGAAGAAGTAAGTACTTTTTCATAAGGCAAATTAGGCTTAGTAAGAATGATCAATGTGATATTAATGATATTAAAAATGTAAAATCACTGGAATTATGTGGGAGGTGAAATTCAAAAATGTATGTACTCAAAATCTAACTCGGAAAATCAAAAAAGCAGTAAACCAAGCAAATTTTAAACATTATTGCTCTTAACTTGTTAGGTAATTATGAATTCATTTTTAAAACCCGAAGGCAGAATCACGAGAAGACTCTATTTAGTTCTTTTCATGGTTTTTTATTTTACAAATATTTTAAGTCTAATGCTGATGTGGCAATCCTATCATGGTGAAGCTTGGCCGATATTTTTTTCCTTTAGCATTACCTTAATTGCTTCGATTGTTTTACTTCTTGTCCAAGCGATCAAACGACTTCATGATATAGGAATGGACTGGAAATACGCACTTTATTTATTGATTCCACCACCAGTCAATTTCATTGGCTTTATTTGGCTTGCGTACAAGCCAGGACAAGATGGTACAAATAAATATGGTCCAGATCCAAGAAAAACAGATATAGTCTAATCATTCTTAAGAAATGGTGCCCTTTTTCAATTCATTTACAGCGTAGTCTACAGCTCTAGCAGTCAATGCCATATAAGTAAGTGAAGGATTCTGAACACCTGTGGATGTCATTGCGGCGCCATCAGTCACAAAGACGTTGGGGAGATTATGAAATTGGTTGTGCCCATTCAGCAAAGATGTTTTTGGATCCTTGCCCATTCGTACTCCACCCATTTCATGGATATCCAGCCCAGGGTTTTGCCCGCTATCGGAGATAGAGACATTCTTACATCCAGCACTTTCGAGCATAGATTTTCCTTGGGTGTAGAAATCAGCCAAGACTTTCTCATCATTATCATCGTAGCTAACATCTATTTTTAGTTGGGGCATTCCCCAATTATCTGTATGATCCTTACTCAGCGATACTTGATTCGTCTCCTTAGGGACTGTCTCTGCTTGCATCATCATCCAGACATGCCAAGGTCCAACTTCGGTATTTGCCTGCTTCAACTCCTCTCCTAATGATGCTTCAGCTACACCGACACCACGGGTACGGGATGCGCTAAAGAAGGGCATATAACCACCCTGAAAATCCATATCCTGTTTCTTTACATTTCGGAAGTTTGGCATCATCATCGTGGTCGGTCTTCTTCCAAAGTAATAGCTATCCTCAAAACCTTCAAAATTCGCACTCATCGAACCACGATAATTGTGGAATGCGATGTATTTACCGAGCAATCCTGAATCATTACCCAACCCATTTGGGTAGCGTTTGGAGGTACTATTCAGTAAGATCAAATTTGAATTGAGTGTTGAAGCATTTAAAAAAATGACTTTTGCAAAGTATTCTGTGGCTTCTTTGGTCACCCGATCTATTACCCGAACTCCAGTAACTTTTCCTTTTTCATCATCATAAATAATCGAATGAACCACAGAATCTGGTCTTAGCGTGAGATTTCCAGTTTTGGCAGCCCAAGGCAAAGTACTTGAATTACTACTGAAATACCCTCCAAAAGGACAACCGCGGTAACATTGGTTGCGTGCCATACATTGACCTCGACCTTGCTCCAAATGAATTTCTTTAGGTGTGGTCAAATGCGCACATCTTCCCACAATTGCGTCACGGTCAGAATATGCTACTTTAATTCGTTTTTGGATTTCTTTTTCTACACAATTCAATTCCCATGCTGGCAAAAACTCTCCATCTGGAAGAGTGTCCAATCCATCATAATTTCCGCTAATGCCCACAAATCGCTCTACATGACTATACCAAGGAGCAATATCTTCATAGCGGATCGGCCAATCAATCGCATAGCCATCTCGACCTGGCCGCTCAAATTCATAGCGACTCCAGCGTTGAGTTTGACGAGCCCAAATAAGCGACTTCCCTCCTACTTGATAGCCTCTGATCCAATCAAATGGCTTTTCCTGAATATAGGGATGCTCCGAATCTTTGGCAAAAAAATGCTGCGTATCTTCTTTGTAGGCATAGCACCGATTGACTACCGGATCGGCCAACTGTTGATCTCTAGGAATCTGATTGCGATGTGGCATATCCCAAGGCGCAGCCGTCATAGTTGGGTAGTCAGTCAAATGCTTGACATCCCTTCCCCGCTCCAAAACCAGCGTTTTCAATCCCTTTTCACAAAATTCTTTAGCAGCCCAACCACCAGAAATTCCTGAGCCTATGACAATGGCGTCGTATTCATGCATATTCATAATTGAAAAGTAAAGAATCAGGATATGAGAACCAAGAGAGAAGTATTGGGTTCCAAGATTTTGGTGACAAGACACAAGAACCAAGAAAGTATCTGGAGACAAGGTGTAGTACAAAGATCAAATAGCCTTGAAAGAATTAAATCAATGGTCTTGAGTACAGAAAATGGTAAGCGTTTATCCCACTACCAAGATTCAGACAACGACAATCCATATTCATAAAAATGCAAAAAGCCCGTCGGCTGTCGATGGGCTTTTTGCTTTCATGGTAAATTAAATTTACTCGTAGCGCAAAGATTCGATTGGGTCCAGCTTGCTGGCTTTATACGCTGGAAAATATCCGGATAATAAACCGACCACAATACAGATCAAGAATGCCACAAACATCCAAAGCCAAGGGATCAAGAATCCTCCAGCACCGATCACCCAAGAGATTAAGTTCCCTATTCCAATTCCCAGAAACATTCCAAAAATTCCTCCTAGCACACAAATCATAATGGCCTCAAATAGGAACTGCTGGCGGATCCTCAAAGGAGTAGCTCCTAAAGCTTTTCTGATTCCAATTTCACGTGTTCGCTCGGTTACTGATACTAGCATGATATTCATCAAACCAATGGAAGCTCCTAAAAGCGTAATAAAGCCAATCCCAAATCCTCCAATTCGAAGATACCCTGCTACTTCTTCTAAGCTTTCTGCAACTGACCGGCTTTTCGACAAATCAAATGAATCTTCTTGAATCACACGATCTTGACGGATTTTTCGCATCATCCCTATAGCTTGACCCATTTCGTAGTCAATCCGCTCAGGTCCAGAAGCAACTCCCGTTACAGTATAATTAAAAGAACCTCGCTGATCCAAACGGCTGGCATTTTCTACAGGGATCAAAATCTGTCGATCTGCCCCTGAATCTTGGCCTACTGAACCCTGCTCCTCCAAAACTCCAATGATAGTATAAGGTCTCCCAAAAAATGTGACTTTGTCCCCGATCGGGTTTTCATTGGCATCAAATAAGGTGGTTTTTAACTCCATTCCAATGATTGCGACGCTATTTCCATAGCGGATGTCCAGCAAACTGAAATTCCTCCCATCACCCATTTTAATGGCTTTGATATTCAGATAATTTTCATCCACTCCACGGATTCTAGTATTTGGATTAGTCTTTTTAGAACCTCTCTTAACCTCTGCAGATCCTGTCACTGATACAAATACTGTGGAAATCCCTATACTGGTATATTCCTGTTTGAAGTCCATCACTTCATTAAATGTAAGCTTTGGATAGATCTTCTCTGTTTTACCTTCTTGAATGGATCTACCTCCACTGAAACCCTTATTTTTGATATCAAAAGAGTTTGCTCCTAAGCCAGCAAAACTATCAGCGATTTGAGCTTTAATTCCATCAATCGCAGTTAGCATTCCTACCAAAGAGGAAATCCCGATGGCAATAATTGCTCCCGTGAGGACAGTTCGAAGTAAATTGACCTTAATGGAGGTAACTGCTTCTCGAATATTTTCGATCAAATTCATAATATGTTCGGATTAGAACAGAAACTTTCTATTTCAAAGTAAACCGGCTTAAGTATAACCAATTCATCATCATTAGCTCAAAAATAGGTCGAATTTTATTTTACTGAACTATAATGACTCAACCTTTTCGATGATTGGTACATGGATCAGTTCTACGGAGTCTTCCGCAAATGGATCGTAAGTTTCATCAAAGGTTTCAAAATGAGCTCGATCATCTAGGCGATAGTTTGATTTTAGAAGCCAATCCATCATAAATTCATGTACGGTCGATTGAAACTTGGCAATTGAACCACGGTGGCTAAAAACCGCATAAAGACCACCTTCCAAGCGGATCTCCTCAAAATCTGGAGGACAAGAAGAAATCGCTTCGGTAATTGCTGCGCACTTTTCAAATTGACTGTCCACAGTAAAATCACCTCTGGTCATTTCTTTTCCATACCTACCAATGGAATAAAATTTTGTGGGTGAAAGGCCTTCTTTTTCTCGAATTGCTTGCCTAAATGGTCGCCAAAGCTTGGAGGTTTCTTGACTGGCCAATGAAGTCCAGATTTTCTGGCCAGAAAGTAACCGAGGTTCGATAGAAGTAATCAAAATATTCATCCTCAATGCATTCGATCTGCCCGATGTCCGATTTCTTGAAGTACTGACGCTTCATAAGCTAGCCATTCCTGCCAACGCGCATTCACTAAATCAATATTTTGAAAAGTTCTTGCCAGCTCAATAAATGTCACATAATGCCCTGCTTCTGAGACCATCAGTTCGTAATAAAACTTTTTCAATTCCTCGTCTTGAATATGAGTTGAAAGCAATTTGAAACGCTCACAACTTCTTGCCTCAATCAGAGCATTAAGCAAAAGCTGCTCAGTCAATTGCTGCACTCGATTTCCTCCTTTTTTCACAAAACTGATTAAGGCAACCACGTACTCATCCTTTCTAGGAAAACCGAATTTGAGTCCACGCTTCCTAATCTGATCCATCACCCGCTCAAAATGCCCCCACTCTTCCGCTACAATTGGAGTCAAGGTATCCACGATTTGATCCAAATCGTTGAATCTCAATATCAGACTAATGCATGATGAAGCTGCCTTTTGCTCACAATAAGCATGATCAGTTAAGATATCTTCTATCCGCATTTCTGCAATGCCCACCCAGCGAGGATCTGTCGGAAGCTTCAAATGAAGCATTTTGGCTTTAGTACTTTCTTCCCAATTCATCTCAATCAAATAAATACCAAGTAATTCCTAAATCCAAAAAAGATTTATAACCAGTATAATCCGGAGTAACGAAGTAGCCTTCACGATTCATAAGCCCACTGTTCAAATGATTATATTTGAATAGCACTCGAGTCCTATTAATCCTGAAGTCCAAGAAAATATCGGCAACGGGATAAGCGTAGACATCAAAGCTATTTTGCAAATTGAATTGCTGCGTACCGGTGAAATAGGAATTTCCGAAATAGGAGGAATGGTAGCGAACATCGATTCCCATTTGGACCACTACATTATTATCGAAAAGAGGACTATCGAAATAAAAGCGAGAATTCGCATATACATCTGGAATCCGAAATGCATCACTTCCACCACCAGTAACTTTGGTGAAAATCAATTCCGTGTCCCAACGAAATTTCTTTCCTATTTGAATATTGGCGATTAAGCCCGGTTGAAGCATAAAAGCTTCCCCTCCTGCTTGAGTTGCATTTCCGTTCACCTCAAAGTAGACGTAATTATTAATGCGGTTCAAAGTCAAAGAAGGCCTCAGTTTTATTTTTTCAAGATCTACTTTCAGGGTACCCTTCACTTGATCAACTCCTACATTATTAAAATCATTGGACCACTGTAAAAAATATCCTTGATAATCCTGCTGCATGGAAGTTGGCTTGTAAACTGCCTTGGTATATTCTAAGTCCAACCATGGTGAGGTCATCAGACCATGAAGCTTAAATGCTCCAGGAAGTAAATACTCACCATCTGCGCTAAGGCTCCATTTCTCAGAAATCTTTCCGATCAGTTCTCCACCAATAAAAACTTCATTAAAGCTATTATTATTTACTAAAGTTGGACTCTTCATTCTTCCAGTCCTAAACTTTGCATGTGCATTGTAATAAAAGCCTCCAAAGGTGCCCTTAAAGCCCACTTCATTACGCCATTCAGAAAAATCGTTTCGGTTTTGCGCAGTATCTTTTGCACTTAATCCATTCAAGGGGTAATAGAGCGAATCAGATTTTGACAAGTCCGCCTCAAAAGTTAGATCCTGACTTTTTTTGTCAAAAATGTGATAGATCTGTAAGCCATCTTTCACTTTATATTCATGATAAAAATGGTAGTCTTGTCGCAAATCTCGAGCTTGAGAATACTTCAGCCAAACCTTTGCGTCCTCATAAGTGAAATATACTGAGGTGCTGTCCTCTTCTGGGGGGATAATTCCACCTATCTCATTGACGACATGTCGCATTCTCGAGAAATTACCTAGAAACCAATATTTCCCATTTTCAGAACGGTAATTCGTATGAAATGAATAGGCAGTTTGCTCCACCATATTATCATCTCTGGCAACTGGATTAAGCGTTTTTTTTGATCGTATGGTATGGAACTCAAGTCCTACATTCCATCTCGGATTGATGTTTCGAGCAAATTCGATATCAAGCATATTGCGGTTGCCACCTCCAAAGAAGGCTGACATATTCGTAAATGGTGATTTGGTATCGAAGTATTTCTGATTCTCCGGAGCTCGGTAGTAGAGATCGTAAGCTGTAAACCCTGAAGTAGTCCCAATCATTTCGGGAACTTGATAAAATATTGACCGAGAAGCCGAGCCGATATTTCCCAGATCCTGATATTTCCAACCACTTTTGGCTACCGGATCGTAGTTATGGTAATTGTCTAATAAAGTGTCCTGAGGGAATATTTGAAGCCGATTTCGCTTGATGTCCTTTTCGAAAAAATGAAGACTAGTATTTGGTCCATAGACCATTTTTGTCGAATCATCCAACAATGATCTTCTGCCTTCCAACTCTTCCTCTTCACCTTCTTCGTTTCCTCTAACTTGATTAGGATTTTGAGTGGTAGTTGGTCGCGTGGTTTTTGGAATCGGTCGCTGTGCATTCGAAACCTGAGCGACTCCCAAAAGCAAAAGTATGAATATGCCTAAAACCTTTATTTTCACTGATTTCGACCTTTATTTAGGACTTTAAGTTGGATTAGTTTTTCCAAAATAACCAAGTCCTCCTCGACCATAGCTACCTCAATAGGAAGGACAAAAATCGGAATTTCTGATAGAAATCCTTCCGGTGCGGAAGATTTAACTTTTCCAGCATCCTTTTCCGTGGTGAGTAAGACCACCTTTTTAGAAGAAGACCTTCGGTAAGACTCCCTCAAATGTTCGAAATCTTTGGATTGGTAGGAATGGTGATCTGGAAAGCTATATGAATTTTGGAGATTATAATTTGATGTAACAAAATCCCTCAGGGACTGATCATTAGCCAAGCCAGAAAATAAAATCACCTCATTGAAGAATTTAAATTTTGGATTAAGTCCATAAGGTTTCCCATAAGTAATTCTGGAAAAAATAATTGGCGGATCGCTTCCTGCATTTTTCCTTATCTTTTTTACCAAATCTGCTTTTTTGGATGATTCCAAATGACTTGGAGATTTAGTCACTAGAATCAAATCTGCCCGACTAGCACCCTTTCTGGATTCTCGCAAACGCCCCAATGGAAGCAGATAATCATCAACAAAAGGCTTAGAATATGTTGTCAATAAAATGGAAAGGTCAGACTTGAAATGACGGTGCTGGAAGGCATCATCGAGCAAGATAATCGCTGAGTCAGGCGCTTGTTGATAAATGCGCTCAGCTGCCTCTACTCGATCCTCGCCTACAAAAACAGATACTTTTGAATCAAACTTGTTAAATATCTGATACGGCTCATCACCGATATCACTTGGCTTGCTGTTGCTATCCGCTTTTAAAAATCCTCTAGTATTTCTACCGTAGCCTCGGCTCAAAGTGGCGACCTGATACTTTTGATTCAATATTCGAATCAGAAACTCAATCATAGGAGTTTTGCCAGTGCCTCCTACACTCAAATTACCGACTACGATACTCGGAATCGAAGATTTTTTCATTTTCAACAAACCGATCTCGAAGAAATAATTACGCAGACCTGTAACCAAATCATAGACTAGGGCAAATGGATAAAGCAAAAAAGCGTACCAGCGCATTGAGTAGAATTACTATTTTTGATCAAAGAAACATAAAAAATATGGGATACCAGATCAGCGAAGTGATTTCAAGACTAGAAATGCTCGCTCCTCCAGCCTATCAAGAATCTTACGATAATGCCACTCTAATCACTGGAGATAGAAATTGGGAAGTAAAAGGAATCCTATGCACTTTGGATTGCACGGAGGAGATTGTGGAAGAAGCTATTCAGTTAGGGGCAAATCTAATCGTAGCGCATCACCCGATAGTTTTCAAGGGATTAAAAAGTATCACTGGAAAAAATTACGTAGAGCGAACTATTATCAAAGCAATCAAAGCTGATATCGCGATTTATGCCATCCATACTAATCTCGATCACGTTTCTCATGGTGTCAACAAGCGGATCTGCGATCGACTTGGACTCACCAAAACCAGAATCTTAAGTCCAAAAAAACAGGTTTTAAACAAACTAACCTATTTTGTACCAACTGCTGAAGCAAAGAAAACCATGGATGCAGTGTTTGCAGCAGGTGCAGGTAAAATAGGAGAATACAGTGATTGTGCATTTCAGACTGAAGGCACTGGGACTTTTGTACCCTCATCAAAAGCCAATCCCACAATAGGTTCCGCCAACGATGTAGCGCATGTACTTGAATCAAGAATAGAAGTATTGCTCCCGACCTATCTTGCGAATCAAATCATCACAGCCTTAAAAAAATCACACCCCTACGAAGAAGTTGCGTATTACCTCCAGCAACTTGAAAATGGAAATCAGGAAGTGGGGGCAGGTATGATCGGAGAATTAGAAATCCCGCTTAGCGCAGAAGAATTTCTCGATTTGCTAACGAAAAACATGAATCTTAAACTCATAAAGCATACCGCCATTATGCAACGAGATATTAAGAAAGTTGCTGTTTGCGGCGGTGCTGGAATTTTTCTACTTCCTGATGCTAAGCAAGCCGATGCGGATGCTTTTATCACTTCTGACATCAAATACCACGAATTTTTCGACGCTGAAGGCCAATTAATTCTTTGTGACATCGGCCATTATGAGAGTGAAATTTTCACAAAAGAATTGCTAGGAGAGTTTTTGTCCCAAAATTTTCCTAATATTGCACTCTATTTGACAAAAGTAGTTACAAATCCCACATTCTACCGATAGTACATGGAAAGTACAGTAGCACAGAAACTCGAAGCTATTCATAACCTTCAACTTTTAGATTCAAGATTAGACGCGATATTAAAAGTACGCGGCGCTCTCCCTGAAGAAGTTCAGGACTTAGAAGATGAAATAGTTGGTTATAATACTCGATTAGAAAAATTTAAATCAGAAATCGATTCTTTTGATGATGAGGTTAAGGCCTTGAAAGAAAGCATCAAGGAGTCTGAAAAACTGATCAAGAAGTATCAAGAGCAGCAGATGAACGTTAGAAATAACCGTGAGTATGATGCAATTACCAAGGAATTGGAACTTCAAGATCTTGAGATTCAGGTTTCAAAAAAGAAGATAGCTGAAGCAGGCATTCGAATTGACCAAAAAAAGGTCGATTTGGAAGAGCTAACTGTTGTGATGAAAGATCGTCAGAAAGATCTAGATCAGAAAAACAATGAATTGGCTACCATCGTCTCTGAAAGCGAATCTGAGGAAACAAAAATTAACAATGATCGTACGAAGGCTACCAAAAAGGTGGAAGAGAGATTATTGAAATCATACGATAAAATCAGAGAGAACGCCAAGAACGGTCTCGCTGTAGTTATGGTGAAGCGTGGTGCTTGCGGTGGTTGTTTCAACACTGTTCCTCCACAACGTCAGGCTGATATACGTGAAAAGAAAAAATTGATCGTATGTGAGCATTGCGGTAGAATCCTCGCAGGTGTTGAGGATGAGATCACGCCAGAAGCTCCGGTTAAAAAGAAAAGAACCACAAAAGCTTAATAGCTAACAATATTTATAAAACCCCCGATAAACTTACTTTATCGGGGGTTTTTATTTGCTATGCATTCGAATGGAACAAGATAAATCATTATCTTTCTCACTATGAAAAGTGTAGCAACTCTTATAATCGCCCTGTTCTGCTCGCTTTCGGTTTTTGCAACGGAGCACGAAACCAAAACATTTTTGGTTCTTTTCCAACCCAAAGAATTAAAATCGTTGAAAGTTTCAGTAAAGGACATCGAGTCCCAATTTTCTTCGTTTTTCAAAACCAAAAGCTATCAAGGAAATTCCGTCCCCTCAATCCTGATCGAAATCCCTAATTGTGATTTCGATGCCTGTTTTCTTGGTGACTTATTGATCGAGTTAGAAATAGGAAGAAAAATCAAATTACAGGAATTAGCTTTTCGGCTTATTGATATCAGTGAGGAAAAAAAATCCTATGAATCCGAATTATTAACCTATGAAAGTCAACACAAAAAAGCTCTTAAAACGGATAAACTAGAGAAGGCTAACCCAAGGCCTTAAGATGATCTAATGAATTATTTTTTCTAACGACAAAATTGCCGTCGGGTAGTTGCTCCAATAAATACAAGCAGAGATTGTGGTGTTGAAAATTATCCATATATCTCAAGTCAAAATTCAAAATTACGCTCAAGAAAATCCGCATCGCTCGACCATGCATGCATACTAAGACTGTTTCTCCAGGGCCTTCTAGGATCGTCTTTATTCCATTTCGCATCCGCACCGCCACTTGATTCGGGCTCTCTCCGCCTTCTATACTGTAGTCTAAATTTCCTTGCTGCCATTGGCTCAGCATATGCTTGTAATACTCACCTTCCTCAGGGGTCATGGGAGTGCCCTCATATTTTCCCCAAGAGATTTCATTCAAGTCAGGAAGAGACTTTGATGGGATACTTAAATCCAAAAAGTTTTGAACGGACTGTTTCGTACGGATTAATCCAGAGTAATAAACCTGTTCAAACGAAACCGATTGATAGGTATCGAAAAATGCCTTTGCCTGTGCTTGGCCAGTTGCATTCAAAGGAGCATCGATACCACTTCCTTGGACTACACCTTTTAAATTAAAATCTGTTTGACCGTGTCTGACGAGGTAAATTTTTTTTCGATTCAAGTTTCTCTATTTTTGTTCAAAGGCCAAATAAACCTCATTTAGCTCATATTTTAATGGTATTTCTTTCAAAGCCCAGCTTAGATCAACTCAACAAAACCGGTAAGGGCAACATGGTCAGCCACTTGGGGATAGTTTTCACTGCAATTGGGGATGATTTTATCGAGGCTACAATGCCTGTAGATTCTAGAACCAAACAACCCATGGGCTTGTTACATGGAGGAGCAAATGTTGTATTGGCAGAGACCTTAGGTTCTGTCGCAGCTTCACTCACCGTGAACAAAGAGAGGCAAGCAGTCGTAGGTTTAGAAATCAATGCGAACCACCTCAAATCTGTTCGAGAAGGCTTAGTAAAAGGAACGGCTAAGCCAATTCATCTGGGTAAAACTACACAGGTTTGGGAAATAAAAATAGTGAATGAAGCCAATCGACTATGTTGTATCAGTAGACTAACGATGGCGATTTTAGATTTAAAATGATCAATTCTCAAGTATCAGTTTCCTACTCGATTACAGAAGTCCTTGACTTTGTGATGAGATATGGATTAGAATCAGGAGCTTCTTTTGCACTTTGGAGGAAACCGAAATCTGGCCAGATTGAATTCGTGTCTAACGAAAACGCTACTCCAGAAAAGACTTCGATTAATCTAGAGGAAATCAAACCGGGATTTATTGTACATCCTTTTGAAGATCAAGCTGACAAAAAGGCTTTCCACATAGCTGCTGCTACCTACTGGAAATTACCCATTAAAGACATTCTTCATAGTGATGATTTACCTGAATCACTGAATCAGTTCATAGAAAACTATAGCTCTGATAAGGCTACAGACAAAAAACTTCAGCTTGAGAAACCTCATTCATCAGATAAAGCAAACACTCAAAATGAAGACTGTAAGTCTAATTTCATCACATTAGTAGAAAAAGGAATCGAGGCCATTCAGGCTGGATTAGTAGAAAAGGTAGTTCCAGCCAGGACCCAGTTGATCAAATTGGATGAAAAATTTGATCTGGCAAAAAGCCTTCATCGAATGCTGGACGCTTATCCCAATTCATTTGTGAATTTCTTCCATATCCCAACTGTAGGCACTTGGATTGGAGCTAGCCCTGAAATCCTGATCGAGACGAAGGGAAACTTATTTTATACCATGTCATTAGCAGGTACCCAGCCAGCCAAAGGAGAAAACCCAATAAAAACAGCGGCATGGACTCAAAAAGAAATAAATGAGCAGGCTTTAGTAAGTAGATATATCGTCGATTGCTTCAAAAAAATAAGACTTCGTGAATATGAAGAGCAAGGTCCGAAAACAGTCTTAGCAGGCACCTTGCTTCATTTGAGGTCAGATTTCAAAGTGGATATGCGGGCTACAAATTTCCCTCAATTGGGATCAGTGATGTTAGAACTACTACATCCTACCTCTGCTGTATGTGGAATGCCTCGAAAAGAAGCCCATGAATTCTTAAATAAATATGAAAATCTAGATCGCTCCTTCTTTGCCGGGTTTATTGGACCTGTAAACATCGAAGGTGAGACTTCCATCTATGTCAATCTAAGGACTGCATCACTCAGCAGAGATCGAGCAATATTGTACGCTGGAGCTGGGGTAACTGCTGATTCTGATCCTGAAAAAGAATGGGAGGAGACAGATCTCAAGTGTCAAATTATTGGTAAATTCTTACAAAATCCCTCCGCTTGATCATCCAGCCAATTATAGATTTGGTGGCCCTCTGTCATCAAAAGGGAATTACAAACGTGATTCTTTCCCCAGGCTCACGCTGTGCCCCACTCACTTTAGCCTTTGCTAGACATCCTGGGATCAACAGTCGTACAATCTCCGATGAACGATCAGCAGCGTTCATTGCACTTGGAATGGCGCAGCAGTTAGGGAAACCAGTCGCATTGGTGTGTACCTCTGGCTCAGCCGCGATGAATTACTTTCCAGCTATCGCAGAAGCCTTTTTTCAGCAAATTCCATTATTGGTAATCACGGCAGATAGACCACCTGAGTGGATCGATCAATATGATGGTCAGACGGTATTTCAAACCGAACTTTATGGAGAGCACGTCAAGAAAAGCTATCGATTTCCCGATTCATTTGAGTCCAAAGATCAAGTTTGGCATGCAAATCGAATTAGTAATGAAGCTATCAATCTTGCAAATCAGTTCCCTGCTGGACCAGTTCACTTGAATATTCCACTAAGGGAGCCTTTTTACCCAAAAGCGGATGAAAAACTGATTTTTCCCGAAAACCTTCGGAACATCGAGATTTATGAACCAGAAATCACACTTGAATTGCTTGACTTTCTTAAAAAAGAAATTGAGTCTTTCCGAAAAATTCTGATCATCCCTGGTCAACAAAATCGAGATATAGGTATCCAAGCTATTCTAGACCAACTTAGCATAGAGAAAAATGTAGTAATCGCCACAGATACTATTTCAAATCTTCAGTCCGAATTAACCATATCTCTTCATGACCATTGGCTAGGAAATCTGGAGTTGAGTGAATCGCTTCAACCGGATTTGATTTTGACTTTTGGAAAATCAATAATTTCTAAATCACTCAAACTTTTTGCTCGAAAAAGTAATGCAGCACATTGGCACATTCAGGTAGACGGAAAATCTAAAGACACCTTTCAAAAGCTAAGCAAGATTATTGCCTCCTCTCCTATCTCATTCCTAGAATGGCTTCTGAGAAATACTTCCGCGCAAGAAAAGTCTTTTTCAGAACGATGGAATTTACTTCAGGCCAAGACTGCAAGTTCCTTAGCATCTAGTTTGGTTAAATCTAAATTTGGAGAATATTCTGCCCTGCATATTATTTCAAAGTTTATCCCGGAAGACTCCAAGATTCATGTAGCCAACAGCATGGCTGTTCGCTACATGAATTTCTTAGGGAAATGGAATCAGGAAATCTTTTGTAATAGAGGTACAAGTGGAATAGATGGTTCCAACTCGACCGCTGTGGGATGTGCATTGGTCAGCGATCAATTCATAACCTTGATTACAGGTGATTTGGCATTCTTTTATGATCGCAATGCTTTTTGGCATAATTACCCACTTTCAAATCTGCGGATAATCTTACTCAACAATCATGCAGGTGGAATTTTCCGACTTATCGAAGGCCCTTCAAGTCAGCCTGAACTGGAAGAATTTTTTGAGACCAAACAAGTGCTAAATGGAAATAACTTAGCTGCTGAGTTTGGGTTTGAATACAATCTGGTTACCACAAAGCCGAATCTAGAAGCTTCATTAAAAGACTTTTATTCTGAAAGCCCAGTACCAAAACTTTTAGAAATAGAATCTAACAGCGAAGAAAATTCACGTATTCTCGAAGAAGTGAAAGAAATAATCAAATCTGTATTATTGGGATAAGACCGAAATTAATTCGGCTGGAATACCCGAATGTAATCCACTTTCATTTCCTGAGGAAACTTAGTTTCTCCATCCGGTTTTCCTGGCCATCTACCGCCTACTGCTACATTAAAAATGAAGAAGAAGGGCTTGTGGAATTCGTCCAAACCTGCAGGTGTAATATCTATTACATGATATTCAACATTGTCAAGCAACCAAACAATTTTTTGTTTATCCCAAACGATTGAAAACACATGGTATTCATCATTAAAAATCCCTGTACTCAACTTGGTTTTCCCACCATAGTTGGCATAGTTTCCTGCATTGTCCCAATGAACGGTACCATGAACCGTTCGGTCTCGATCTTCTACAGATCCACCGATCATTTCCATGATATCAATCTCACCACACTTAGGCCAACTTACCTCAGAAAAATTCTCCCCTAACATCCAAAGCGCCGGCCACATTCCTTGTCCTTTTGGAAGAACTGCTCGAATATCTACTCTTCCATATGTGAAAAATTTCTTGCCTTTAGTGATCAGACGAGAGGATGTATAGCTTTTGCCTCCAATCGTTTCTTGCTTAGCTGTGATGGTCAATTTGCCATCTGCCAAAGAAGTATTCTCTTTTTTATAATATTCGAGTTCGTCATTACCCCATCCACAATTTGAAGGACAACCATCCCCGATCTCGTAAATCCAATTATCCGAGAGAGTGGAGCTATTAAACTCATCTGCCCAAACTAGTTTATATCCTGTGTAACTTTCTGGGGTGGTGAATCCAGCATTTGCATCTAATCCCAATGCGGCGGCATTCATGTTGATAGTCTTAGAATCTACCACAAAAAGTTGCTCATCTGCATGAGCCTGTAGCGTCACCGTGTAATCGCCTTTTACTTTGTAAGTATAACTAGCTGAATTCCCATCCACTCGTTGGCTAACTTCTGCAGGAGTGCCAAAATTTACTTTAAAAAAAGCAGCATTAGTCGCTGAAAAAGTAGCTTTAACTTCTCCATTTCCAATAAGTTGAAGTTCTAATTTAAGGTTAGAAGGGGTCTCGATTTTCTCATCCACTTCACTTCCTCCCGAGCAACCAACAAGCCAAATGAAGCAGAAGCACAAAAGGCTATAGTTCAAAAATTTTTCCATCTCCACAATTTTTCAATTAAATACCCTGACAATTTAGGAGAAAGGAAATAAAAATGCAATACAGTAGTAAGGTCTAGAGAATATATTCTAAAGATTTTAAAATAAACTATTATATTAAGAATTTCTCTAGAATCTTAGCCTAAGTTCCTGGAATCAAAGCTTAAAGAACTGGAATTCAAACGAATTATAAAGCTTTTGCTGAAAAGAGAAATCTTGTAATTTTTTGAGATTATTTTTTCTGGAAAACCCGAATATAGTCTATGCTTGTTTGCTGAGGGAATACCGAACCTTCATCGGGGACTCCTAACGTTCTTCCACCCACTGATAAATTGAAAATAAAGAAGAATGGCTTTTGGAATTCATCCATTTTCGAAGGAGTAATATCGAGAGAATGGTATTGTACTCCATTTTTTAGCCAAACGATTTTTTGAGCATCCCAAATAATTGAAAAAACATGAAACTCATCATTTAAAATCCCGAAAGGCAAAACAGTTTTTCCTCTGCTAAACTCTTCTTTATCCAGATTATCCCAATAGGAAGTCCCATTAACAGTGGCGTCTCCCTTGTCAGAACTTCCACCTACCATTCCCGCAATTACAATTGCTCCGGCTTTAGGCCAACCTACTTCGGGAAGGTTTTCTCCCATCATCCACAAGGCTGGACCAAAACCCTTCCCTTTTGGAAACTTCGCCCTAATATCTACCCTTCCAAAAGTAAAAAATTCCTTTCCTTGCGTGGTCATTCTAGTGGAGGTGTAATTATTAGTCCCAACAATTTCTTTTTTGGCAGTAATGACTAGATTTCCATTGACCAAAGTGGCATTTTCTTTTTTATAATATTGCAACTCTTCGCTTCCCCAACCACAAGTAACCGGACAGCCATCTCCTAACTCAAAATTCCACTCTGGTGAAAGTTCTGAACCTGAAAATTCATCGGCCCACACTAAATTATATTCATCATAACTAGTTGGACTGACATAACCTGAATTAGGGTCAAGACCCAAAGCAGCTACGTTCATTCGGATTACCTGTGTTCCCTCAATAAAGTCTTTCTCAGTAGTATGTGCCTGAACCTGAAGCGTGAAATCTCCTTTCGTAGTAAAAGTTTTGGTGGCTGAGTTCCCATCTACTCTCGTAAGCGATTCACCTGGCGTACCAAAGTTTACTTTATAGAAGACTGCTTTTTCTGCTGTGAAACTAGCTTTAACTACCCCATCACCAAGATATTCGATTCCAATTACCATGTTACTTGGAAGTATAACTGGCTCAACTACAGAATCTTCAGAACATGAAGAGACTAAAAATGAGAAAAAAAGAAGAGAAATAAAATAAGTTAGTTTCATTCTTAAATGAGATATTTTAGATAAAAATAACACTTTTTTTATCTTATGAAAAATATCAAAAATCATTTCTGTTTATCTAGCTATATTTTTGATCAAATTATTGTTCCTACAATTATTCTTTTAATAAACTGTGTGTTTTATTTTTAGTTATTTAAAAATCAGACTAGGCAAAATCAGGAGAATTTCCTCTCCCGATTTTTTGAATTAAATAGATCATCAGGGCTATTTGTACAATCTCAGCTAATGTCCAAGGGATCAATGCTAGAAAAGCTCCTATTCCTGTAAATAAAAATGCGCCCGACAAAATCAGTAAAACACCTAAAATGACAGCAATAAAAGAGAATTGCTTTTTATAACCTAAATATCCAAGTCCCATAAATGCATAAATAAATCCGAAGGAACTGATTTTGACCATGTAATAATCCCCTAGATCAAAGGCATCTGTATACAATGCGATCAAATCTATGAAGTACCAAATCACATTAGCCCCAATCATCACCCAAAGGGCAATTTTCAGAATCCCATTTGGGAATGAATCTGTCAATTTCACCCAGCCCAAAAGGAATATCACATAGAAGAGGTAGGACCCTGTCTTAATCCAAGCAAAGGCACCCGTACTTACCGATGGCTCTCCCGCGATAAACTCCGGCTCGATTCCTATCTCAAACATGGAAAGGAAAAAGTAAAGAACAGCAGCTCCAATAGCCGCATATAAAATCGGCGATGGCTTCGCTGTGACTTCTGGCTCATCATTGATTTGATTTTGCCAAGGATAGCCCAATGCATCAAATAAGGCTTTAATGGTAAAGCTCCTTGGTGTTACTTCGCCGGCTTCTATTCGTTGCACCGTTCGCACATTCAGGTTGCACTTTTCTACCAACTCCTCCTGTGTCATTCCTTTCGCTTTTCTAAGCTCAGAGATCTTTTTTCCTAATTCTGGTTGTTTCATAACATATAGATTTTGATTAACCATGGCAATTTCTCTGATTGGATTTGGACTTAAAGCGAAACTAGCTCGGATTTAACCCGACTTTTTCCCGACAATTAGTTCTATAGGCTAAAATAGCTGATTTTGAAATATTCTTGACAAACAGATTTTGTTTGATTCGGAAAAATCAGATCAAGTCTAATACTTGTTTTAGCACGGGGTTGCGGTTTCCCTTCTTCCAAATGACTACTAATTCGGTGAATTGCGGTATGTCCGGAATCTCCATAAATCGAACATTGATCTCATAGCCTTCTTGAATTGACGTCGGAACAATAGCCACCCCAAGCCCACTTTCCACCAATTTGAAAATTGTCAAAGCATGGACAGACTTATGCTGAATCTTTGGTGAAAAGCCTGCGTCCCGACAAATTCCAATAATCTGATCATAGTAAAAGTTGCTGTAGTCGCTGGAAAAAAGCACAAAAGACTCCTCTTTAAATTGATACATCGAGACGAAATCAACAGCGGTTATGGGGTGATTAGTGGGTACAACCAATGAAAAAGAATCTCTAGCAATAGTTTTCATTTCCAACGCATCAGGAACTGAATTCAATCGGACAAAACCTAAGTCGAGCTTATCCTTTTGTACCATTTCCACTTGTAGCGAATTACTTAATTCTTCCAAATTCACATTTACTAAAGGTTGATAAGCATTCAACTTTGACATCAATCTAGGGATAATCTGATTCGATGCAGAGCCTAAGAAGCCGATACGAAGCTCCCCTATTTTACCAGCTTGAATTTGATTCAATTGTCCTTTGATCGTTTCTAGATGGTTTAATAGAAAATCCACCTCTGCTTTAAGATAGCTTCCTGCTGCTGTAAGACTGACATTCCGCTGATCTCGGTCAAAAAGAGTCACGCTTAGCTCTTCTTCCAATTGTCGAATCTGACGACTCAGTCCCGGTTGGGAGATATAAAGTCGATCTGCGGCCTTTCGAAAATTTAATTCCTCTGCCACCGCTTTAAAATAATGTAGATGTCTCAGCTCCATTGATGCCTGTAAGGTATCGATTATTGATTATAATGGTATCACGGGGTATCATTCGAAGCTGGTATTTTTGAGTTCCAATAGGAAAAGTCCATTGGATCACATTTTATGACGATCAATCCCTACCTCAAATGATAAAATTCAACTACGGTCAAGATCACTTAACCAGTTCGATAGCACTAAAACTTGCCAGAAAAGAGATCAAAGGTATATTTCATCCTGATATTCAAAAAAAAGTTAGCCAATCAGCTAAAGCGGTAGCTGCTATCTCGAAAGGAGATCGGGCAGTGTATGGCATAAATACAGGATTTGGCCCACTTTGTACCACTCGAATCTCAGAGTCTGATACTCGCACCCTTCAAGAAAATCTCTTAAAAAGTCATGCGGTTGGTTTGGGGGATCCTATTCCTGAGGAGATTTCAAAGTTGATGCTGATTTTGAAAATTCATGCCTTGGCTCAGGGATTTTCCGGAATCCAATGGGAAACATTAGAGCGCTTGGCTTGGATGCTGGAGCAAGATGTGACCCCAATGATTCCAATGCAAGGCTCGGTGGGAGCTTCAGGAGATCTTGCTCCTCTTTCCCATCTAGCTTTACCTTTGATAGGATTGGGGAAAGTTCACTTTGCTGGAGAAATCACAAGTGCTAAAAATGTCCTATCTCATTTTGGATTGGAGCCAATCTCTTTGGGTCCAAAGGAAGGTTTGGCACTAATCAACGGAACCCAGTTTATGGCTGCCTTCGGAGTAAAGGTGGTGGATCGACTAAGCAATGTTTTGAAACACGCTGACATCACTGGAGCGATGATGATTGAGGGCTTGATGGGTTCTATCAAGCCTTTTTCACCCGAATTGCATCAATTACGGCCTTACACCGGTAATAAACATGTTGCACAAACAATCTTAAACCTTCTGAAGGATTCTGAAATTGTCAATTCTCATCAGAACTGTGCTCGCGTACAAGATCCTTATTCGCTTCGTTGCATGCCACAGGTTCATGGAGCTTCCCGAAATGCGTGGCTTCATCTAAAAGAAACAATTGAAATAGAAATCAATTCGGTTACAGATAATCCAATCGTTATTTCTGAAGATCATACCATTTCTGGAGGTAATTTTCATGGCCAGCCCATTGCCTTGCCACTTGATTATGCCTGTTTAGCAGCGTCTGAAATCGGGAATATCTCAGATCGAAGAATTTACCTTTCTATCGAAGGAGACACACCTGGTGTTCCAAAATTGCTTTTGAAAGAAACAGGCTTGAATTCAGGCTTGATGATTCCACAATACACAACTGCTGCTTTAGCTTCAGAAAATAAGGGACTTTGCTTTCCTTCATCCGCTGACAGCATTCCAACTTCTCTTGGCCAAGAAGACCATGTAAGCATGGGAAGTATTGGAGCAAGAAAAGCACTTCAAGTCATTGGGAATGTTGAGAAAATATTGGGAATTGAATTATTTTACGCAGCACAAGCAATGGATTTTCACGCCCCAATGAAGTCAGGAAAAATTCTTACTGCAATTTATGAGCGGGTTCGAAGTAAAATAGAGCCAGTTACAGTGGATCGAGTGATGACGGAGGATATTGAAGCCGCCATATCTATGTTACAAAGTGGTGAGTTATTAGAATTAGCTCAAAAAATCGCTTCTGAAGAAAACTTGGAATTAAGTACACAATGGAGTCCGTTATTTGAATATTAACCTAAGCCTATGAAAATCGTCAAACTAATTGGCCCAATCGGTCAATTGCTCACTCTGGGAGAACTTCCGACCAAAGGTGCACTGAAAGATCAGCAACTTCAGGTAATCGAAAATGCAGGAATTATGATTCAAAATGATCGAATTTTTGCAGTAGGAAAATATAATACGCTCTTGAAAATTCACAGTGATCAGAAAATCAAGAAAATTCAAATCAATGGGCCAATGGTAGCCTTGCCAAGCTGGATTGATTGCCATACGCATTGCTGTTTTGCTGGAAGTAGAGCCCAAGATTTTGCCATGCGGAATTCTGGAAAATCATATTTAGAAATAGCTCAAGCTGGTGGGGGAATATGGGATACGGTAAAAGCTACCAGAGCTACCTCGATAGCTGAGTTAAAAAAACTGACTGCGGCGCGTGTCGCTCGCCACCTCAGATCCGGAGTGACTACTATTGAAGTTAAAAGCGGCTATGGATTGATGCCGAGTCAGGAGCTTAAAATGCTCAGCGCCATCCAAATGCTAAAAACTCCGGCCGATCTTATCCCAACCTGTTTGGCAGCCCATACCTTACCGAAAGACTTTGAAGGATCAAAAGAAGCTTATTTGGCTGCGATCCAAGCAAATCTTTTCCCCATGCTGAAAGCTCATAACTTGAGTAATCGAATTGATGCTTTTGTAGAAAAAAGCGCATTTACAGTTGAAGAGATCACCCCATATCTGCAAGCCGCAAAAGCTGAAGGTTTTGATATTACCATTCACGCGGATCAATTCAGCACAGGAGGATCGGAACTTGCGGTTCGTCTAGGTGCAAAATCTGCTGATCACTTAGAAGTATCCGGAGATCCAGAAATCAAACTCCTCGCTAATTCTGATGTCGTCGCTGTGGCTTTGCCTGGTGCATCCTTGGGAATTGGTTGCAACTTCACTCCAGCCCGAAAAATTCTAGATGCAGGAGGGTCACTTGCTATCGCCAGTGATTGGAACCCAGGTTCTGCCCCGATGGGAAACTTAGTAGCCCAAGCCTCCATTTTGGCAACATTTGAAAAACTCAGTACAGCAGAGGTATTTGCCGGACTTACCTTCAGAGCTGCAGCTGCTTTGGGACTATCGGATCGAGGAACTTTGGAGCCAGGAATGCTTGCTGACTTCAACTTGTACCCGATCGCAGATTACCAAGAAATTCTTTACCATCAAGGCCAACTCACTCCTGCACAGGTGTGGAAAAATGGCTCTCAGATTCAATTCTAAAAGGAATAAAAATACTGTTTATGACCTTCAAAACTCAAATTCTAACAGGAATCCCTAATGAACTCCCTACTCCTAAAGAGCGTGACCCCGCTTTAAGTCATGCTCCAAAGCGAAAGGATATTTTATCAGATACAGAGAAGCGATTAGCACTGAGCAATGCGCTGCGATATTTCCCAAAGGATTGGCATGCTACTTTAGCCCAAGAGTTTTTGAAAGAATTACAGGATTTTGGGAGAATCTACATGTATCGATTTCAGCCTGACTATCCGATGCATGCTCGACCTATCCAAGAGTATCCTGCAAAGTCAATGCAGGCCGCAGCGATCCAGCTAATGATCCAAAATAACCTTGACCCTGATGTGGCACAACATCCGCAGGAACTAATCACCTACGGTGGAAATGGAGCGGTATTTCAAAATTGGGCGCAATACCTGCTTACAATGAAGTATCTGGCAGAAATGACGGAAACACAAACCCTTCATCTCTATTCTGGGCATCCAATGGGTCTTTTCCCATCTTCTGAGCATGCTCCAAGAGTGGTAGTCACCAATGGAATGATGATTCCCAATTATTCCAAACCTGACGATTGGGAGAAATTTAATGCGCTTGGCGTAACCCAATATGGACAAATGACCGCTGGATCTTTTATGTACATCGGCCCTCAAGGAATAGTCCACGGCACCACCATCACGGTGATGAATGCCTTCCGGAAAAAGCTAAAGAAAGGAGAAAGCTCAAATGGAAAAATCTTCTTGACAGCAGGTCTGGGCGGAATGAGTGGAGCCCAGCCGAAAGCAGGAAATATTGCTGGCTGCATTACCATCTGTGCAGAAGTCAATGCAGTCGCTGCAAGAAAACGTCATGCACAAGGCTGGGTAGATGTTTTGATTGAAGAATTAGATGAGTTAGTCAGCCGTACAAAGCTGGCAAAAGCAAACCAAGAGGTAGTTTCAATAGCTTTCATAGGGAATATTGTCGAAGTATGGGAGCGATTTGACCAAGAAAATATTTTTGTGGAGCTAGGCTCTGATCAAACTTCACTTCACAATCCTTGGGCAGGCGGCTATTATCCTGTGGGACTTTCTTTCGAGGAATCAAACGAACTTATGTCTTCCAATCCCGAACTTTTCAAAACCAATGTTCAAGAAAGCCTTCGAAGACAAGTCGCTTCAATTAATCAGCATACAGCCAAAGGAACCTATTTCTTCGACTATGGAAATGCCTTTTTGTTGGAATCTTCAAGAGCTGGCGCCGATGTCTTTGCAGCAAATGGGATTGATTTCAAATATCCTTCCTACGTGCAGGACATCTTAGGACCAATGTGTTTTGATTATGGCTTTGGACCATTTAGATGGGTCTGCAGTTCAGGTCAAGCGGAGGATTTGAGAAAATCAGATCAATTGGCTGCTAAAGTTTTGAGAGAAATTATGACTTATTCTCCAGAATCAATAAAGCAGCAGATGCAGGATAATATCACCTGGATAGAAGAGGCAGAGAAAAACAAACTGGTTGTGGGGTCCCAAGCAAGAATCCTCTATGCAGATGCGGAAGGCCGGGCAAAAATTGCAGAGGCATTCAATCAAGCAATCAAATCTGGAGAAATCACGGCTCCAATCGTCCTAGGAAGAGATCATCACGATGTCAGCGGGACCGACTCCCCATACCGAGAAACAAGTAATATCTATGATGGAAGTCAATTCACTGCCGACATGGCTATTCAAAATGTGATTGGCGATAGTTTCCGTGGTGCAACTTGGGTATCCATTCACAACGGTGGCGGAGTAGGCTGGGGCGAAGTGATCAATGGTGGTTTTGGAATGGTACTAGATGGATCCCCAGAAGCATCGGAAAAGTTAAAAAATATGCTTTTTTACGATGTCAATAACGGCGTAGCGCGAAGAGCTTGGGCGAGAAACACTGGTTCTATCGAGGCTATTAAAAGAGAAATGAAGCGCACACCAGAGCTAAAAGTTACCTTAGCAAACTTGGTAGATGAAGAAATTTTAAATAACCTTTTTTGAGAGAAATTATGTTGCAACTTCACCTCAATCCTAATCCTTCACTTTGGACTGGAAGGAAAGCTGAGTCTATAGAATATTGGAATCAGGCTGTAATCTCAGTTAAGGATTTAGCACTCGATCAAAATCAAGAATTTCGAAAAATTGGAATTCTCGGCTATGCTGGTGAAGCCGGAGTCAAGCGAAATCAGGGAAGACTAGGAACAGCGGAAGGGCCAAACGCCATTCGAAAAATGCTAGGTGGTTTGGCTTTCCATCTAAAGGAAAGCACCAAAATCTTCGATTACGGGAATATTTCCACAATAAATGGAGATCTGGAAGTCAGCCATGAATTAATTTCTGAAACTGTTTTCAAACTGCTAGAAACCAAGCATTTCCCTCTCCTACTTGGCGGAGGACATGATTTGGCGTTGGCACATGGCAGAGGGATCTATCAGTATATTTCTCCTAAAAATGAAAAACTCGGCATAATCAACTTAGATGCCCACTTCGACTTGAGGCCAATGATGAATCAACAGGGGCATTCTGGCTCTCCATTTTTCGAACTTTCTCAAGAATTCCCCAATCAATTTCATTACCTCTGCCTCGGTATTCAGCGTGCTGCAAATCCCCGATCACTTTTTGAAACTGCCGATCGAGTGAATGCGCGTTGGATGGCAATGGAAGATTTTAACATCAACAATTGGGGGGCAATTCAAGAGAAGATTCTAGCATTTTTGGACTCTGTCAATAAAGTCTATTTGAGTATTGACTTAGATGGATTCTCTTCTGCTTTTGCACCTGGAGTATCAGCGCCTTCACCAGTGGGATTCCATCCGGATATTGCTTTCAGAGTTTTTGAATTGATCGCATCCAGCAAAAAATTGATTTCTATGGATGTGGTGGAATTGAATCCTTCTTTCGATAAGGATCATGCCACCGCACGATTGGCAGCAAGATGTGCAGAGTATTTGGCTAGAAGGGTATTTGGGTAATAATAAAACAAGACCACCGAGATTATCTGGATGGTCTGGTTATTTTTCATTATTTCTTTGCGACTCTTCTCGTTTTCAAGAATTAAAATGCTGCGCTATTATGACGATACTAGAAAACTTTCTAGGTGACTACTCCTTTGTCCAAATTCGACCTCAAAAGTTCAACGCCTCCCAAAGTATCTCCACCGGATGCTTGGCTTTCCTGCCTGTTCCATCTTCTATCTGATGTCTACAAGAGGTTCCTGGAGCAGCGATAAGCGTATCATTATCGGCTTTTCGTACTGCAGGAAAGAGCACCAACTCCCCTACTTGCTGTGAAACTTCGAAATGCTCGACCTCATAGCCAAAACTCCCCGCCATTCCGCAGCATCCACTTGGGATAATTTCTACTGTATAATTTTCAGGCAGAGAAAGTAACTTTTGGGTCCAGTTGATGGAAGAAAGTGCCTTTTGATGGCAATGTCCGTGCAATTTGATTTTCTGAGTCGCTGTCGTGAATGACTCCGATTTAATATTCCCGGAAGCGATCTCCTGTCCCAAAAACTCATCGATCAACTTCACATGAAACTTCAACTTCTTGGCAGCAGGCTCCAGATCAGCAGATACGATCTTCGGATATTCATCCCGAAAACTCAAAATAGCCGAAGGTTCCAAGCCAATCAAAGGAGTATTTCCATCAATCAACTTATCGAAAATTCGGACATTGGCTTCTGCATGTTTTTTTGCCTTAGGCAAAAGTCCCTTCGAAAGTGCCGAACGCCCACTTTCTTCATGATTTACCACTTTCACTTCGTAGCCAAGCTTTTTCAAAAGTGAAATCGCCTTGATTCCTATTGCAGTATCGTTGTGATTGGTGAATTCATCAACAAAGAAATAAACAGACTTAATGGTCTTCCCTGCACTTGGAAGTGAATCGTAATTTTTAGCATACCATTTCCGAAGGCTAATTGAGCTGATTTCCGGAAGATTTCGACTTGGGGCTACTCCTAGAAATGACTTCATCAATCCTCCCGTGAAAGAATTACTCAAAAAGAAATTAGCAATTCCCGGCACGATCGAACCCAATTGATTCAACTCATTGATGTAGGCGAAAGCTCTAGATCGCAGCGGAACACCATGCGTTTTCTGGTATTGATAAAGAAACTCTGCCTTCATACTTGCCATATCCACATTCGATGGGCACTCGGAAGTACAGCCTTTGCAAGACAAACAAAGGTCCATTGCCTCCTTGATCTCCGGATGATCAAAAGCATTCTCTTTTTTATCCAAAGTCAAGAACTCACGAAGTACATTGGCTCGACCACGGGTGGTATCCTTCTCATCGCGTGTAGCCATGTAGCTCGGACACATGGTCCCTCCTGATTCAGGGAGCTTGCGGCAGTCTCCAGTACCATTACATTTCTCTGCCAATCTCAGGATTCCGCCAACGCCTGAGAAGTCCAAAAGCGTTTTCTGCTCGGGAGTTTTCACATCAGGTGTGTATCGAAGAAACTGGTTCATCGGAGCGGCATCTACGATTTTTCCTGGATTGAAAATATTCTTCGGATCCCAGTTGTATTTGATCCTGCGGAAAAGTTCGTAATTCTTTTCTCCTACCATCAAAGGGATAAAAGCCGCGCGAACCCGACCGTCTCCATGCTCACCTGAAAGCGATCCTTGATATTTTTTAACCAATTCGGCTGAAGCTTTGGAGATTTTATAAAACTCCTCCACATCGGCTGACTTTTTTAAATCTAAAATTGGACGAAGATGGATTTCTCCTGCACCGGCATGCGCATAGTGAACCGGCTTTTGATTAAAGCCCTCCATCATCTCATCAACTTCATCGATGTAATCAGCCAAATCCTCAATATCAACTGCCGTGTCTTCGATGCAAGCCACTGCCTTGGGATCTCCAGGAATATTGCCAAGCAAACCCAGACCCGCTGCTCGAAGCGCCCAAGCGGATGCAACTTTCTCTGGTTCGATGATCGGATAGGCATAACCATAGCCGCTTGCTTTTAGATCTGCAATCAATGCTTCTCCTTTTGCCATCGCTTCTTCAAGCGTTTTCCCCCTAAACTCAATCATTAATAAGGCTTCGGGATCTCCCTCAACGAAATAGCGATTTTTGACATATTCGATACTTTCCTTGGTGCAGTCTAGGATGATCTTATCCATCAGCTCGACTGCCGTAGCAGGATGCTTCATCGCCACTTGAGCGGATTTCATACTTTGGTGGATGCTTTCAAAATGCGCTGCTACTACGATCTCAATCGGATCAGGAAGCTGATCAAGGCTGATTTTGATTTCGGTGGTGAAAGCCAAAGTGCCTTCCGAACCTGACAAAAGCTTACAGAAGTTGAATTTTTCCTTGCCTTCGAAAAGTTCAGATTTCAACAATTCATCTACGGCATAGCCGGTATTACGGCGATGGATGGACTTTTTAGGAAACTGGGCATGAATCTCCTCACGATTTTCCGGATTATTAAGTTCATTAAAAATCTGCCGATACAAAGACCCTTCTAGCGACTTTAGAGCACATTTCCGATCAAACTCATCTTGAGAAATCTCTCCAAAAACGACCTCATTACCATCACTAAGTATGGTATTGAGCGAAATCACTTTGTCCCGGGTCACTCCATAGACAATGGAAGTCGTTCCAGAGGAGTTATTTCCCACCATTCCTCCAATCATCGCACGATTAGCAGTGGAAGTGATCGGGCTAAAGAATAATCCATGAGGCTTCAGAAATCGGTTCAACTCGTCCCGAACCACACCAGGCTGCACCCGAATCCAGCGTTCTTCTTTGTTAAATTCCAGAATTTTCGTGAAATGCTTGGACACATCCACCACAATCCCATTTCCCACACACTGACCTGCTAATGAAGTACCAGCCGTTCTGGGAATTAACGATGTGCCATTTTCAGTTGCGAAATGAATCAATTTTTGGATATCACTAGTTGACTTGGGAAATGCTACAGCCAAAGGCATCTCCCGATAGACGGAAGCATCAGTGGCATAAAGTGTTTTGGTCAACGAATCAAAATTCAGACTGCCTTCCAATTTGGAAGATAAATCCTGCAATAATGGCAATAGGTTTGGGTGATTTGAAGGCATAGTCAAAAATAGCTTTCCTATCTTGATTAAGGAAACTACGTAGATGAAAGAAATATTTTCCTCTAATTGTTTGAGAAAGGAATTTAGAAATGATTAATCTCAAGAGTGGTCCAATTGATAATTGAATATTGAATTTAATTGGTCGCAGTGCCTGTCTACATTACCGGTAGGTAGATTTTCACAAATGGCAAATACAAGGTTTTCAATTCTGGTTTGTGGTGATCTACTTTAAGGACCGCAGACAGGCACAAACAGCTGTGGGAAAAACAACTACCTATAAACTGCCTAAAACTATCGTAATTAGAGCTAATAAATAATAAGTATTTCGGAAGCTAAAATCAAAACCAAAACTAATGGCAGATTATTATACCTGATCGCAATAGTTTCATAAATTCAGATGAAATCACTTGGCTATCTTAAGATTATATCTGGTTAAAGAAAAATTCTGAATATCCTCTTTCAAAAATAAAACAAACTCGCTATTTGAATAAATAGGAATGCCATAGCTTTCAGGCAAGAGAATATCTTGAAAAATTTTATCTCCTTCTTTATTAGAAATATGAAGGACATACTTAAGTGTTGGAAATTCTGAAATGAAAGCGTTATCATTTTTCTTAACAAATTCAAAAATTTCATCTTCAGAATAGGGTTTTGTATATATTAAAACTATGGATTTTTCATCAATAAAAAAGTTTTGTACGGTACTATTTTGATATCGAATAATATCGAGTTCTTTTTCAGTATAGTTTCTATTAAATGGTAGCGAAAAAGGATGAAAATAATCTGTATTAAATTTAAGTCTTGAAGATGTCTTACTTTCCAAATTGAATAACGTCATGTTATTCTCATTTTTATCCATCAGATGTAAATTATCATCAAATTCAGATCCAAAAATAAACCCATTATAAAGAAAAAATTCTTCCTTACTGCTTTCTTTTTTATAACTCAGACTACTTTTGAATGAATTTTGAACAGTGTCATATGAGAATATAATTTTATGATCTTCCTTATAAAATTCTTCCTTGGTAACATCTCCTTGGGGTAAATTTACGCCCATTATATATTTATCATATTCAAACGGATTGAAAATAGGAGCCTGCGTTCCTTGTCTATCAAAAGAATATGAATTCATGAAATCTCCATTCATAGAATATTTCTTTACATCTTTGATACTGGAAACCAAAATATTTCCAGTATTGTCAAATCCAAGATTATTCATGAGAAAAAAATAATCCTCAGGTCCTGCACCAAATTTTTTAAACTTAAGAAGATCATAATTTTTTAGTATCATCCGAGTAAATTTTTGGCAGGTCAAATTAAAGGCATTTCTGGCTGTTTAGGGTGATTTTTCATTTTTTCCCAAATCACCCTCCTGCTTATTTCTGAAAATATCCAATTGTATTA